>Ga0182030_10000092_pt1 | contig 130812 bp, 110 predicted proteins | sample 812S3MmetaG_FD_121299 | JGI IMG/M metagenome (GOLD analysis project Ga0182030, IMG submission 121299) | Permafrost microbial communities from Stordalen Mire, Sweden - 812S3M metaG (Illumina Assembly) | ecosystem: Environmental > Terrestrial > Soil > Wetlands > Permafrost | place: Sweden... | reverse complement strand
TAGATTAGCCACAGATGCATGGGATGTATAGGATAGGCAAATAAAAGGCTTAAATATTTAGGATTTTAAAATCCCATGAATCCCATTCATCTGTGGCTAAATTTTATTTAGGACAGGTGTGAAGTCTTATTAATCTTTTTCGTAATTTTCCAAATATTCTTGCAGGGCCGACTTATCTTCTTCGGGCATCAGCAACAGCTTTATCCCAGCTCCCTTATTGGTGATTCTCACAACCTCTGCGAATGCGAAAACATGTTTAGATTTTTTATCGGGCATGGAAACATCCAACGCGAAAACGTCTCCCTTACTCACACCCTTGTCGGTCTTGATAAACATTCCGTTCAGGCTCAGGTCTTTTGCTAAAGCGTGGCGACCCCGAACCTTTTCCAGTTCCTTCTCGTCGTCTACAAGCCGGTATTGAACAGGAATCTTCACCTGAACCCGTGAATTGGCTCTTTTTTCAATAAATCCTGCGGACTCAGCCATCTGCTCCCCCTATACAACCTATAAATAATCATTGAACGCCGACGAGGAAGCACTATGGCCCATGGCGGGCCATAGTTTCAAGATGTAGAAAAAATGTCAGGAGTGTCTCAGATGCTACGTTAATTCTTGGTTAGCGAGCCTTGGGATTGATTGCGAAAGTGCAGGACATCATGGCCTTCTCGATCACCTTGCCGTTGAGCGCGTTCAAGACGTCCTTGCCGGTAAAGTTTCCTTCCACCGGGCACTTCTTTTCTTTGATGGCTAAAAGCGTGAAATTGTATTTGTGGATTTTTTCGTCGTTCCAGGGGGGCGCCGGGCCGTCATAGCCGAAATAGTTCCCTTCCATGGACGGGTTGCCCTTGAACCAGTCCGTAAAGTCGTTCAAACCCTGCCTCATGCCGCGCGGTGCCCCAGGCCCGCTTTTGCCCTTAGCCGTCACTTCTTTGCTGAATTCTCCCGGGTATATCGGCGACCCGTTAGTGGGTATATCCACCAATACCCAATGGATGAACCTAATCCTCGGCAGATCGAAAGGAACAGTCTTGTCTGTTTTGTTGACCCTGTCTTTGTTGGAAGGAGCGTCGTTGTCGTGAAAGATCAAAACCAGGGACTTCGCCTCCCGGGAAACCTCCCCCAGGCGAAATGGGGATTCCTGTCACCGGCCAGGATCGCATGCTGGGTGGGATGGGCCTTGATAAAACAATATTCCTCCCGCAAGCGAGAAGCCTCACTAAAAGTGTCGCTCCAGAGTTTCATAACCCCTCCTTCGTGTTGGTCCCGTATGGGCTCTCATGTCATATTAAACATTATAAACATCATCCACTCATTACCGCTTTAAGTAATGAAGTAAAAAGCGTGAATGGTTTATCGAGAAATTTTTTTAATCTGGATTTTAATAGGATTTTATCCTGTGCCGAATGTCCAAATGCCGCTTATTTAAGCACTATCACCTTGCGGATGAAATTGCCGGACGACTGCTCAATGACAACCAGATAAACACCGTTCCCCACCATGTCCCCGTAACGGTTGTGCCCATCCCACGAGAAATGATAACCGCCAGGGTTGAGGCGCTGGTCCACCAGCTTATCCACCTCTTCCGCCAGCATGTTGTAGACGATGACTTTCACTTCCCCGCTCTGCGCGACCAATACGTCGATGCCTAGTGTCGCCCCCGTGGCGGGGTTGAAATAGTTGTCCGACAGGTACATGGGCACATCGGGCGTGGGGGTGTTGGTAGCCGATCCCGTGGGGGTGGGCGAGAGGGTGATGGTGGGCGTATTGCTGATCGTCGGCGTCAAAGTCCAAGTGGATGTGGGGAGCGACGTGAAGGTGTTCGTGGCGGTTGGGGAGGAGGAAGCGGTCGAGGTCCAGGTCGCGGTAAATGCGGCAGTTGGCGTGGAGGTTGGCGTTTTCGTGGACGTGACGGTATAGGTATTGGTGGGGGTGGTGGTTGAAGTCCATGTGGCCGTCAACGTTGGCGTATTCGTGCCCGTGACAGTCGAAGTGGAGGTTTGCGTCTGGGTGGGCGTCCAGGTGGAAGTTAAGGTCGAAGTGGAGGTGGGCGTATTCGTCGCCGTCACCGTGGAAGTGACCGTGGGCGAGAAGGTGGGTGTAGTGGTATTCGTGACCGTCGGCGAGGCCGTGGGGGTGAATGTGGAAGTGGCTGTGGAGGAACTGGTTGGGGTATTCGTTGGTGTGAACGTCAGGGTGATCGTCGAGGTCTGAGTAGGGGTTGTTGTTGAGGTGAATGTGGAAGTCGTGGTGGGCGATAGCGTCGGGGTTTGGGTCTGGCTTGCAGTGAGGGACGCCGTTGGCGTCATCGAACTAGTGAAGGTCGCCGTCTGGGTTTGAGTTAATGTTGGAGTTTGGGTCTTCGTTAAGGTGGAGGTTTGTGTCTGGGTGATGGTAGGTGTTTGGGTTTGAGTAAGCGTGGAAGTTGGTGTCTGAGTTTGTGTAAACGTCGGCGTCTGAGTCTGGGTGAATGTGGGAGTCGCTGTCTGAGTGAATGTCGGGGTGGCGGTTTGTGTGAACGTCGGCGTAGCGGTCTGAGTGAAGGTTGGTGTTTGAGTCTGTGTAAACGTCGGAGTCTGCGTTTGAGTAAATGTTGATGTTTGGGTCTTGGTCAAGGTGGGAGTTTGAGTCTGAGTGAAGGTAGGTGTCTGGGTTTGGGTGAAAGTCGGAGTCTGAGTTTGCGTGAAGGTAGGTGTTTGAGTTTGAGTAAAGGTGGGTGTGACTGTGGTTGTAAAAGTAACCGTTATCGTTGAAGTGAATATTGGAGTTTGGCTAGGTGTAGCCGTTTGGGTATAGGTTGTGGTTTGAGTAGCTGTTGCCGTCAGTGTAGCCGTTTGTGTTAAGGTCGGGGATTGAGTCTGAGTGAACGTTGGGGTCTGGGTCTGCGTGATAGTCGGAGTTTGAGTCTGGGTAAAAGTCGGAGTGGATGTCTGCGTAAAGGTTGGCGTAGCAGTTTGGGTGAAGGTAGGCGTTGCGGTCTGAGTAAATGTAGGTGTGGTGGTTTGCGTGAAGGTAGGCGTTGCCGTCTGTGTAAATGTCGGAGTGGCCGTTTGGGTGAATGTCGGAGTAGTCGTTTTCGTGAAACTGGGTGTAGCAGTCTGCGTAAACGTAGGGGTAGCGGTTTGGGTAAAGGTAGGAGTTTGTGTCTGAGTAAACGTGGGCGTAGCTGTCTGCGTGAATGTTGGGGTCTGAGTGAAGGTTGAAGTCTGAGTTTGGGTAAATGTAGGCGTCTGAGTCTGAGTGAACGTCAATGTCTGAGTTTGAGTAAATGTTGGTGTTTGGGTCTGTGTATACGTAGGAGTCTGGGTTTGGGTGAACGTTGGGGTTGCAGTCTGAGTGAAAGTTGGTGTGAAAGTCTGCGTGAATGTGGGCGTCTGAGTCTGCGTAAAGGTCGGAGTTTGTGTTTGCGTAAACGTAGGCGTCTGGGTTTGGGTGAAAGTCGGGGTTTGAGTCTGGGTAAAGGTGGGGGTTTGAGTCTGCGTGAAGGTTTGCGTCTGGGTGAACGTGGGCGTAGTGGTCTGAGTGAAGGTTGGTGTTTGAGTCTGCGTAAATGTCGGGGTAGAAGTTTGGGTGAAAGTCGGGGTAGCTGTCTTCGTGAATGTCGGTGTGACGGTCTGAGTGAAGGTTGGAGTCTGAGTCTGGGTGAATGTGGGTGTTTGCGTTGGGGTAAATGTAGGCGTTTGAGTCTGAGTGAACGTCAGAGTCTGCGTTTGAGTCAATGTTGGTGTTTGGGTCTGTGTAAACGTAGGAGTCTGGGTCTGAGTGAACGTGGGAGTTTGAGTCTGGGTAAATGTGGGAGTGGCCGTCGGGGTGAAGGTCGGTGTGACAGTCTGTGTGAATGTGGGTGTTTGGGTCTGAGTGAAGGTGGACGTGGCCGTCTGAGTGAAAGTAGGCGTTTGAGTTTGGGTAAAGGTCGGTGTGGCCGTTTGCGTGAACGTAGGAGTTTGGGTTTGGGTGAAGGTTGGTGTTGCAGTCTGAGTAAAAGTCGGTGTGGCGGTTTGTGTGAAGGTGAGTGTAGCGGTCTGGGTAAACGTCGGAGTAGCCGTCTGCGTAAATGTTGGAGTGGCCGTTTGTGTGAAGGTCGGTGAAGCGGTTTGCGTGAACGTCGGAGAGGCTGTTTGCGAGAAAGTGGGAGTTTGAGTCTGGGTAAAAGTAGGTGTCTGAGTTTGAGTGAATGTGGGTGTCGTGGTTTGTGTGAATGTAGGTGTAACGGTAGGGCTAGCCATCATGAAAAAAGTGATGCCTCCCGAAGCGGTTTCGGAGGTCCCCGCCCGGTTCACGGCGTAGGACTGGACCTGGTATTCCCCGCCAGGCTGGAAGGCTGGCAAACCGCTGGAAAGGGTCCACCCGGCGGAGGCGACAGGCTGCCGATTCGAGAAGACGTATTGGTAGCCATTTGTCCCATACCAGAGGACATTGTTGTCCCCCGCCGCCATGCAATTGATGGAGGCCGAACCAGGAAGCGCCGCCCCTGGACTGGTCGGGGTCCAGGTATTGCCGCCATCGGTAGTCCGATAGAAAAGGGCCGAATCCCCCCCCGCCCAACCGTGGTTGGCGTCAGAGAATGCCAAACTCCTCAGGGCAACACCCGGATGAAGCTGGAGGGTCCAACTGCCCCCCGCATTCGATGTTTTCCAAAGCTGGGAGTTCCAATCAATCGCGTAAGCGGTTTGTTGGTCAATAGCCGCTACAGCCATAATCTCGGGCGTTCCGATGTTGGTCGTTTGCCGCGTCCAATTGGCCCCGCCATCATTGGTGTAATAGATACCGTCACCGGCCCCAAACCAACCCGTATTGGCGTCCACGAACGATACACAGAGGATGGGGGCGGTCGTGCCGGAAACCTGGGGTGTCCATGTGGTCCCGCCGTTCACTGTCGCCCAAATGGTCCCGACGGTCGAAACCACCCAGCCATGGTTCAAGTCCACGAACTTGACCGCCTGCCAGTTGTCCCCCGATCCCGACTGCAGGCTGAAGGTATGGCCGTCGGTGGCATGAACGATTTGCCCATTTCCCGCCGCCCAAACATTATTGCTGTCCACGGCGGAAATACCATAAAGAGGATAATTAGCCGTTAACTGTCCCAACCCAACCCAGGTGTTCCCACCATCGGTTGTCCGGGCCGCGTATCCCCCGCCTCCCACCACCCAACCATTGTTCCCGTCCGCGAAGGCAATACCGGAAACTTGAAACCCCATGCTCCCTTCCGAAACAAAGGGCCAGCCGTTGAAGCCGGGGACATTGAGCCAGGTTTGAGGGGCCTGCCAGAGGGAACCATTCCAATATTGGTTGGCCAGAACGTCATGGAGGGAAACAAAGAAATTGGCCAGACCTGATTCGCTGACGGGATCGGTTCCGGTCCCTTGGATCTGGGTGACCGCGCCATAAGTTTGGCCGTTCTGGGGGAAAGTGACCGCGCTGGAGGGGGTGGTTGAGTCCACGATAAAGGGCCGAATGGGCCCGTAACTTTCCACATTGGCGTTGGTGTCGGCGGCCTGGGTTTTCAGAATATATTGGTTTGTGTCGGTCCAAGTCGGTCCCGAGTAGGTCCAGTTGGAGCCGACCAGCGAAGTGGTTTTCCAGCCGGAAGAGGCGCCCCAGGCGCTACCGGTCCAATAAAGGCCGGATGTCTGGTTTTGAAGCTGTAGCTGCACCGAGGCGAGTCCCAAATTGCTGGAAGCCGTACCGGCCAGCTGAGCCAGGCTGGGCGCGAAAAGACTGCCCGGGGTCACGATTAAACTGTGGGGACCTTGGTAGGTGAAGGTGGCCCCGGCGCCCGGGATCTCCACGTTGCCCGACCGGTCGGTGGCTTCGCTTCGGATCTTGTAGCGGTGCCCGGCGGAAAAGGTAGGTATGGAGCCATTGTTGAAGGTGTAGTTGCCGTACCGATTGGAAAGGACCGTGTCGTAGGCATTCGTCCCGAACCAAAGGGTATTTTGATCCGCCACCGCCATACAGTTGATCGACGTACTCCCCAGGATCGGCCCAGGGTTATAGGAATTCCAGGTGTTGCCGCCATCGACTGTCCTATAAAAAAGAGCGGAATCCCCTCCCGTCCAGCCGTGGTTGGCGTCCGAAAAAGCGATGCTATGCAGAAGCGCGACCGCGTGGACCTGAGCCGTCCATGAACTCCCGCCATTGGAGGATTTCCAAACCTGGCCGTTCCAATCCGTGATGTAAACCGTCTGGGGATCGACCGCTGTCAGGGCCTCGATCGCGGGTCCTCCTGGAACAGGTTGGTTGGTCCAGTTGGCGCCACCATTGGTGGTGTGGAAGACCCCGCTATCGCCCCCGAACCAGCCGTTGTTCACGTCCACAAAGGATAGGCAACGGATACTGGAAGACGTGCCCGAGGTTTGGGGCGTCCAGGTGGCCCCGCCGTTCACTGTCGCCCAAATCGTTCCTATGGTTGAAGCGACCCAGCCATGGTTAAGGTCCACGAACTTGACCGCTTGCCAGTTGTCCCCAGTTCCTGACTGCTGAACGAAGGTATGCCCATCCGTGGCATGAAGGATGAAACCACCGCTACCTGTAACCCAGACATTTTGATTGTCCACGGCCGAAACCCCATAAAGCGGGTAATTCGCGGTGAGCTGGCCCAAGCTTTGCCAGCTATTCCCTCCATCCGTTGTCCGGGAAACATATCCCCCGTTACCCACCATCCAGCCGTTATTGGCATCCGCGAAGGCGATCCCATCGATGGCATAGCCCACATTTCCTTGGGAAGTGAATTGATAGGGATTTAACCCCAACGGGAAGAATTGCTCCGAGCCCCCGGCAAAGGTGGAACCGTTCCACCACTGTCCGCTGATCAAATCCTCGTAGGATTGGGAAACATCCGAGACCCCGCTACCCGCCACCGCATCCGTCAGGGCCCCATTCGAATAAGTTGCACTCACATAATCGCCACCGTTGGCCGGAAAAAGAACATTCGAGATAGGCGGAGTTGCGTCCCAAACGAAGGAATGACCCAACGAGGGTGTCTCAACATTGCCCCCGCCATCCGTGGCCCGGGATCTGACAAGGTAAAGGTCGCCGTTGATGAGGCTGCCGGGGATAGGTGCTGAGACATAACTCCAGGAACTGGTACCCGCAGCCGAAAGCCAAATGGAGGGCGATTGCCAACCGGAGCCGTTCCAATATTGGGTCGTTGAAAGGTTGGCGATATTGACCTCCACCAGATTCAAGCCATGGGTGGAGGAAGCGGTTCCCGTGATCGTCCCCAAAAGATTCGCGGGCCCGAGATAGATCGTGGCGGGAGAGGAGATGACACTTCTCGCATCTGGCGTATAGACCACGGTCGGAGTGGCTGTAACAGTGGGGACTGGTGTCGCACTGTAGGTTGGCGTAATGGTCCAGGTCGGTGGGTTGGTGGGCGTAGTTGTGCACCAGAGGTTGGCGTCGTCGAAGGAGATATTGTTGGTGGCCGTGGAAGTGCTGACCGTGTATTGGCCCAGGTCAATATAGGGGTCCCCGCAGGCCAGGGTCTGGGTACCCGCCAAGTCCACGAAGGCCCGCAGGTAAAGGCTATTTCCCAAGGGAGTGCTGGAATCGTTTAGTTCATAGGTGGTGTTATTGACCGTAAAGTTGTTGGAGTCCACCTGATTGGAATAGCCGGGGTCGCTGAAGGATTGAACGAAAATTCTATGGCAAAAATTAATCGGGGACAAACTGCCCGTATACGTGAGGCCCCCGCTCGTGCCCTGGACCAAGCATGCGTCCCCAAAAGTGATGTTCACGTTTCCAGTTGGGCTCAGCGAGATGGCCGTGCCGATTTGTTGGCCGCAACTTGCGGCTCCGTAGACAGTAGCAGGATCACCCACATGCGCAACCTGGTTCACCGGGAACCCTGCCCGGTTAAAGATCGCGGCGACGTCGTAGTTACCGGCTGAGGGCGCGTAGATGGTAACCGGGCCGTTGGTGGTCACGACTTGAGAATTGATAGGCCCGTTCATGGTTCCAGTGGAGGGGAAAATACCCACGAACATGGTATGCGTAGAATTCACCGGCCCGTATGAACCGGTATAGTTGACCACCGCTGCCAAATAGATGCCCGAAGGCGTCGACGTCGTGGTGGGAGTGGGCGAAATACATGGCATGGTCGGGGTGACCGTCACGGTCGGGGTTGTCGTAATCGTAAAAGTCGGAATTGCGCAATTATCAACGAAACGCCAAGCGCCGAAGTCGTTGCTAGCCCCACTTATGGACCCTCCGACCACGATCCGATTGGAGCTATCGATCATGGCCTTCGTCCCCGATTCGGGCACCCCGGAAACATCATTGGACAGAAATCCGCTGCTATTGAAAGTGGTATCCAGGGTCCCACTAGGGTTGATGCGCCACAAGGCCAGGTTTTCGGTAGGATTATAAAAATATCCGGTCACGAGAAGGCGGTTGTTGCCGTCCAAGGATATCCCATAGCCAGTGTCGGCGGCGGAGCCGCCGGCGGCCACCGGAGCCACCAGATAACCCGTTCCATTGAAAGTGGTGTCCAAGACACCCGAGGAGGTCAACCGCCAGGTCACCATCTGCACGTAACCCGGGCCTTGGCTTTGTCCGGTAATGTCGATATAGCCGTTCCCATCGATCACCAGGTCATACCCGCCGGTGCCGAATCCTCCACCCGCGGTGTTGTGATGAATGAACAGCCCTGTGCCGTTAAATGTCGTATCGGTCGATCCGTCGGGGTTCAATCGCCAGACCGCCAGGTCGTTGGTGGTCCCATTGCTCAGGTAACCCGTCACCACGATGTGCCCGGAAGAATCGATGACGACACGGGATCCCTGGGCGTTATAGGCACTGGGAACGAAGACATGTCCGGTCCCCCCCCCGAAGGACGTGTCGAAGGTCCCATTGGAGTTGATCCGCCAGACCACCATCTGATCTTTGGATGAATAGACACTAAACCCGGTGACGATATACCGACCATTCCCATCGATGGCCAGCCCGGACCCCGCGTCGCTTGAATTGGTGCCCGTGGCCCCGAAGGCTGTCACCACGCCCGACCCATTGAAGGTCAGATCCAGGGTACCGTTAGGGAGGAATCGCCAGAGCGCCATGTCTTCCTGACCCGAAGTCCCCCATCCAACCACTACCACGTTGCCTCCCGAGTCGATCTTCACGTCCGAGGCCATCATGGGGGTGCCCATCCCCGAAGAACTGAACATTCCGATCTTGCCGCCGGTCCCGAAGGCCGGGTCCAGGGTGCCATCGGGCCGGATCCGGGCAATCCCTGCACCGACTTGAATGCCATTACGAGTCTGGCCTACCAGGACAAGATTCCCAGCAGAGTCGAGGGTGGCTCCGTTGGGCACATCCGCCCCGGCGTAAAAATCGGTCTCCGAGTAGCCGGTCCCATTGTAGGAAGTGTCCAACACCACGCAGGGCGGGGTATTCGTGACCGTCGGTGATAAAGTGATCGTGGGCGTAAGGGTGATGGTGGGAGTGGGGGTCGGTGTGATCGTCGGGGTATATAGGCAGGGCCCAAATTTGACGATGCGGCTGTTGCTCGAATCATCCACATAAACGTACCCAGAATTATCGATCCAAACCGATTCGGGATAGGCAAACCCATAGGTGAACTGACCCAGATAGCCTCCGGTATTGGTGAATTCTTCGATGCGGTTGTTAAAGGTATCCGCCACATAAACACCGCCCGAGCCATCCACCCCAACCCCGTAAGGATTATTCAGCTGTCCGTCACCGCCCCCACTGGTTCCCCATTGGGTCACATAGCCGCCGATGGTAGTGAATTTTTGAATCCGATCGTTGTTCCTATCCGCCACGTAAATATATCCCGAGTTATCCAACGCCACGGCATAGGGTCCGTCAAATAGCCCGTTCCCGCTTCCGCTTCCTCCCCATTGATTAAGGTAGCCGCCCCCTGAGTTAAAGACCTCCACCCGGTTATTGCTCGTATCGGCGACATAAACATTTCCAGAATTATCCACCACTACGCCGTATGGATTGTTCAATTGGCCGTTTCCATTGCCAACGCTTCCAATTTGGGCGAGATAATTTCCGTTATTATCGAATTTTTGGACCCGATTATTGCTCGTGTCCGCGACGTAAACATTTCCGGAACCATCCACCGCCAGACAGCGCGGATTGCTGAATTGTGACACCCCTGATCCAAGAGTTCCCCATTGGAGGAGATAGGTTTCCGAACTATTAAATTTTTGAACTCGATTATTACCATCGGAAACAAAAACGTTTCCCGAGGAATCAGTAACTACTCCCCATGGATAAACAAACTGACCGTTTCCGTTCCCATTGATTCCCCACTGGTTGAGATAGCAGAACTGGGTCGCCGGGTTGGGGGAATTGGTCGGGGTGGATGTCGGGGTATTCGTGATGCAACCCGAAGCCTCGATTTCCACCGCCATCAGGGTCAACATGGCCGGTGAAATGCACGAGTAGGAGAGGGTATAGATACCGGGACTTGTCGTGAGCAGGTCGTCCCCTTCCGCCGCGTCCCCATAGGTGTTCAAGGTCCAACGTTGAATCTGGGACCCGACGGCGGAAAGGGGGCCAAAATTGTTTTCCTGGCATAACCCAACCACCACGCTATTGGCCGACAGAGTCGTAAGATTGATAAACCCTGACATTGTGCTGGTCGCGTACTGATTGGTCGACACGTTGCCGATGGGAGTGGTTTGATTGACGTTCTGATAAACCATGGCCGCGCCATAAACCCTGGCCGTGGCTGTGAGTGCCACCGTGATGTTGTCGGTACCTGAAGGAGGATTGAGGGCGTAGTAGGTGTACAAGTGAAGGCCGTTGGCGTTGATCTGCCCCACCCCGGCCGGCAAAAAGGTACTACCATCGGTGTCCACGATGGAGTTCAAACCCACCGTGGCGCTTTCCACCGCCACCTGCACCAGAAGCAGAGTGTTGTTCCCGCTAACGGAGACGTTATTTATCGCAAGAGTCGAAGCATTGGCGCTGTTCTTTGCCGTAAAGACGTTCCCGAGCGCGCAGGGCAAGGCCGTATTGGTGACCGTTGGGGTCACGGTGGGTGTTCCCGTGATGGTGGGGGTCGGGCTGGCCGTCGAAGCCATGAATGGGCAAGTGTTGATCGTGAAGGCCCCCATGTCGACTCCGGAATATCCGGTGACGTTTCCGCCCAGCGGGGGGAATGTCCCGGGGAAACCACCGAAGGTGTAACTCGAATCGATGATGTAATAGAACGAGGCCGGACCGCTGGGGGGATAGGTGATGTTGTTGGTCCCGCTCAGTTCGAAAGCCACCCAATAGTTCCCATTCGGCAGGACCGGCGAGGTGGTGAGGGCCAAGGTGTTCCACACGTAGGCCGTGACGGGAGCCTGGACCGTATTGGCGATGAAAGCCCCGGGATACCCGCTTCCATTGTCCGCGAAGAGGGCCATCATGAGGTTTCCGCTGACCGGCGGGCCAAAATCCTGCAGAGAGAGACTGGTGGCGGTCACAGGCCCGCTCAATATGCTTTGAGGGCTAGCAAAAAGCTCGTTGGCATTATCGATATTTTCATAAACCGTGATTTGGGTGACGCCAAATGAGTAACAGTCGCCGGCCACTGAAGTGTTCGTGGGCGAAGGCGTGGTGGTGGGGGTGAAACTGATCGTAGGAGTGGGTGTGTTTAAGCAAACGGAATCCATGAAGAATGAAGGAGGCCTGGTCGAACCCGTGTTGCCTCCTCCCGGCATTGTCGCCGGTAGCGGACCAAAGGTCTGGAATACCTGGTAAAAAGTCACCGGGGTCGCATACCCGTAATCGACATTTGTCAGGCTTGGAACGTTATAGGCCAGCCAGTAAACACCGGCCGGCAGGGTCTGGTTGGTGATAATTTGCGTGTTCCATGAGTTGGCGTTTGGAGCAAATGTCACGCTGGCTAATAGGTTCAGGGGCTGGGAGGAGCCATTGTCGTTATATAAACCCAAAACCATCGAAACAGGCGCTGTCGCTCCCACAAAAAATTGGAAATCCATCACGGTCACGGGATAGGCGAGTGTCACCGCGTAACAATCAACGTAATTCCCGCTGAAATTGAAGAATGGCGTTTGTTGCGCATACCCGATCGCCCCCGGGCACCCCGGGGTGGCCGTGCTTCCGGGGCTGGGCGTGATGGTGGGCGAATTGGTGGGGGTATAGGTTAGTGAATTGGTGGGAGTGATAGTCAGCGTTTGGGTCGGGGTTGAAGTCGGCGCGATCGAACAATAGGTGTCCAGGTAAATGGCAGGCGGATCGACCGTGCCCGGATTGCCTCCGCTGGTAATGGTCGCGGGCATGGGTCCATAAGTGCTTTGGAACATCTGGTAAGAATTCGTCTGGATCGTCGCCCCGTAGGAATCGCTCGTTGAACCGGATACGTTATAGGCCAGCCAGTAGGTGCCCGGGTTCAGGGCGAGGTTGCCGATGGGTTCTACGTTCCATTGGTTGGCGGTGGGGGCGAAATTAACTCCCGACAGCAGGCTCAAGGGCTGGGACCCGCTGTTGGTGTAGAGTCCCAGGCCCATGGAAGCGGGGGCCGTGGCTCCTATGTTGAATTGAAAATCGACCACCGTTACGGCGGATTGCAGGGTGATGGCGTAGCAATTGACGTAACCGCCGCTGAAAGTAAAACCACCGTTGGTTTGGTTATACCCGAAAGGGCCGTAACAACCGGCCGTGGGGCTGGGGGTTTGTGTGGGGGTGATGGTGGGCGTGGCGGTGGAGGGTGAGGAAGTATTGCAATAATAAACGGTTCCCGCAATTCCGTTTCCACCGGAACCTAAACCTGTTCCGCCGCTTCCCCCTTGCGTAAGGATTGAACCGCCCGAAACATAACCACTCGTATAGCACAGGTTGACCATTCCACCGCCACCGCCACCACCGCCGCCAGAAGTGCCAGCGACCCCGCTTCCGCCGCTACCACCTTGGGCAGTGATAACACCCTCGTTATTAATATTGAACGCCTTAACATAAACGGCACCGCCGCCGCCACCGCCACCGCCGCCACCGGCGGTAGCATTGGTTCCCGGTGACCCGTTGACGTTGATGGCGCCTCCAATGCTTACCAGATCGCCTGCTGATAAAGCCTGGATATAAAGATAGCCTCCGCCCGCGCCACCCGTGTTCCCGGATGCCGCGCCGCCGCCGGCCCCTACCAGGGTCGGTCCAAAGGAATTATCGACGCCGCTCGGCCCCCCGGGTGCGCCGCCATTGCCCCCGTTGCCGCCCGGCCCACCATGCCCCGCCCCGCCAGCCCCCATTACGGCATTGCTGGTTCCCGTGCCCGCGCCCAAGCCTGAACCCGACAAACTACCCACTCCCCCTGCGGCTCCACCCCCAACGGCGTAAACACTCCCCGTACTGGATTGGATGAAATTGCCGTTGGCGAGAACAACACTGAGAGTGCAATTCTGCCCATACTGGATAGTTCCGTTGTCGGAATAGCTCCCCCCGGCTGCGATGTTAATGACCACCGTTCCGGTGATGTCGACGGTGCCCGCCTGGAGGAAATTCCCGCCCGTGACGTTCAAAGTCGCCGGTCCGTTGATATTCAGCGTACCTCCAGATGCCACGGTCACGCCGCATTCACTTGTAACCCCAGAATTCAAAGTATATGTGGTGGTCACATCCAAACCGCAGGAAGTGGGGCTGGGAGTGACCGTGGGTGTCACGGTAGGAGTCGGCGAGTTCGTTTGGGGCCCGAACATTAAAATCCGGCTGTTCATGGAGTCGCCCACGAAAAGATTTCCGGAATTAAGCCCGACTCCTCCCACTAGGACGTAGGGGCTGGTGACATCCACACCCTGTTGATTGACGGAACCCGAACCGTCATTCGGCGTACTTACGGACATGCTGGCTTGACCCAAAACCACGTTAGCCGGGGCGCCATTGGTGGTTGGCATGCCGTTATAAATCATGACCCGGTTATCATTAGAATCGAGAACGTAGAGATTGGTTCCGTCGCTGTTGGCGGCGATGGGGCCGTTCAAAACCAATGAGGAAGGGGCGGAGAAACCAAAGGTCGTGAAATTCGGCTGGCCCACCACGACGTTGGCGGGTGCGCCCGTTGTGATGGGGATACCGTTGTAAATCATGACGCGTCCGTCGAAATAATCTGAAATCATCAGGTGAGTCCCGTCGTATTTGACATCGAAGGGCTCCTCGACAGAGCTAGCGGTTGTCGTAGTCACGCCGTAGTTATTACTCGTCATGTTGATAGCCCCAATCGCCAATGCGGCCGGCGCGTCCACATTGGAAGAAATGTTTTTATATTCCAAGACACGATTGTTGTTCTCGTCCGCGACTAGGATCGTGGTTCCGGTGCTGTCCGCCCATAGCCCTGCGGGGTTATAAAGAGTGGAGGCCGTGGGCTGAGTCGCAGTCGTTCCCTGATTGGGGCTGTTACTAACGAAATCCGACTGGCCGAGCACCGTATTGGCCGCCGCGCCGTTGGTGACAGGGATGGAGTTGTAAATCAAAACCCGGTTGTTTTCCGAATCAGAAACATATAACCGGGTTCCGTCGCTATAGGCGGCCAGGGGTCCGTACATGGCCGTAGGCCCGATTCCGGAATCAACGGAAGTAAAGTCTTTCTGCCCTACGACGATGGTCGCGCTTGCGGCGGGCGGGTAGGTGGTGACACTGCTACTGAAGATAAGAACCCGGTTGTTGTAATAATCCGCATAAAGAACACGCCCCGTAGGATCCACCGAAACTGAACCGAAGGTATTTAAATACCCGCCGTATTCATTAGGAAAACCGTGGTAAAGATCCGACTGGCCGATCACTAAACCGGGGTTAGCGCCGTTTGACGATGGAACTGGGTTATAAACCAACAAGCGGTTGTTATAAGTGTCACCAACCATCAATGTCGCAGAATTTCCCCAAACGGCGAAGGGTTCATCCAGCCCTCCCGGCACAGGCAGGCCCGCGCCCCCGTCAATCTGGCTTGTTCCCATGCTTGATTCACCAACCACCACATCCGCCGCTTGTCCGGATAGGGTGGGAAGGTGATTGTAAATTAAAGCGCGATTATTTCCCGTGTCGGCGATGTAGAGACGGGTTCCATCGCTGGCGACGGCCTCGGGTACGGAAAGGGTTGAATTGGTGGGAGGAAGTGGGGCGTTGACCGTCATGGAGGCCTGGCCGACGACAATGGTGGCCGCCTGGTCCATTACGGTGATGGGAAGATTGTAAAGCAAAACCCTGCAATTGCTCGCGTCCGCTACGACTAGGGTGGTTCCGGCCACGCAACCGGCGGTGGGAAAATTAAGTGTGGTCGACGAAGGGTTTCCCCCTTGGTTGGCCGTATTTGCGTTTAAAGCTGTTTGGCCAAGCGCCGTGACCGCGGTTCCGTTTGTGGCGGGAAGCGGCTGGTTGTAAATGAGAACACGGTTATTCCCCGTATCCGCAACGTAAAGTTCTCCAGAGGCAGTCCATACGCCCCGCGGCGTGTTTAATTTTTTACTGGTTGCCCCCGTGGCGGAGGCCGTGAAACTGTTTTGCCCCACTACGATGCTGGCCCCAGCGTTGTTGCCGGAGGGGATGGGGTTATAGATCAGCACCCGGTTGTTGTTTGTATCGGCCACGTAAAGCTGGGTGCCATCGCTGAAAACACCCAATGGTCCGCTGAGCGTTTGGCTGGTAGGAGCCCCCAACCCCTGGTTGCTTGCCCCTGAAATCAGATTGGGCTGTCCAACAACCAAACTGGCCGGAGCGCCATTAGTGACAGGAATCCCGTTATAAATTAGAGCCCGATTATTTCCGTAATCGGCAATGTATAGGTTTGTTCCGTCAAAAAAAACAGAGTCCGCAGAATTACTGCTAGAAAGAGTCGGATTATCATTCGCCACACCAGACGTAAAGTTCTGATGCCCGATGACCACACTGGCATTCTGATTCGTCACGAAAGCGCAAAGAATTGTCGCCATCGATCCCAAGATCAGAATTCCGATGAGCCGGATAATTTTTCGCATTATTTCGTCATCTTTTTCGAATCATGTCTATTGGTTCCTGAATCGATGGCGAAGGGAAGGTTAAATTTGAACAGGCCAAGCATGGGAAATGAAAAGTTATGCCATGATGTTTTTGAGCCCTTTAAAAGGCAAAGTGATATCGAGTAATTCAAAAATCTCCCCTAAAAAAAAACTTACGAGACTTTGTGGTCTTCAAACCTGGGAAAGAGAGCGGGAAACCCGACGGGCAGGTCGGGCGATTACGACAAATTCAAAGCCAATTTTATCGATAAAACCATTAACCCGCAACGATTTCAGACTAAAAAAAGTGTAGGTAATTGAAGGAAATAATTGATGTTAAGAAAATTAAAATCGCATATCAGGAAGACAAAAGTTTTCAACTTCATGTCAACGGCCGTTACTTAACCAGATCCAGCAAACCAAGGTTTTTATAATTGGCGGGAGGTGTAAAGGAGCCCGCATCAACGACCTTGGTGTGAATACTTAGAATTTCAAATCGACTGGAATGTTTTCCACCCGCATACAGGTCGACGTATACCGGCAAGGTCGAGCTGGAAATGTTTTGTTGAAAAGAAGTGGTATCCGCCCCCAGATGAGATATTTCGTTCTCGCACAAATCCAAGACCAAATGAACCAGGCCCCGGATGGTGTTCAGGTCTTCCCCGCTCAAACCAGCCGAGTCCGGGGCCGTAATCCAGACTTCCCGCGCCTTCTTGCCATCCAAATCGGTCTGATAATCATCACAGGTAAAGCCCCCCTTGGAAACGCTAACTTTTTTTAATGCAGGTGTTCCATTGAAAAATGCCTGAGCGTTTACCTTGACCATGTTGTAGGTTTTTTTCGCGCTGGGAGTAGCACCCGCGATGCCTTCAATCAGCTTCCCCGAAGCGATGGAACCTAGTAACTTTAACTCGGCTTGGTTTTGGCGTGTCAAGGTGATGACTGTTTTCATAATGTCATCCACGAACGTCATTTGGGATGATTCCCGGTCGTAAATGAGGGATCCCAGACACCAGGGGCCCTCAAAGCGGATTTTCAGTTGGCCGTCGCTGATATCCGCTTGAAGATTGATCCAGGCATCTTTATAGGCATAGCTTTCGATAAAAGCTTTTACTTCGGTTCCGGCCCAGAGGGGAGCGGACGAAAAACCCAGAACAAGTATTAATAAAATTTTTTTAATCGAATTGATCACGCGCACATCATACCTGTATTTTTCTAATTATTATTCTAATCATCCTAATTATTTTGTTTTTTGTTCTCTAAAACCCCTGTCGCGCAGCTTCAACATTAACCAAATAAATACTTTAAATGTTTTTCCTGATTCAACGATAAACCCGGATAAAATAACGACCCTTGATGTGAACAAATAACGGGTTTGGTTCGTCAAACATCTAGAGGAATTCAAGAACCCTTTTGTAAGGAGCCTCCATGAGCCTCAAATTTTTAAATTCTCTTTTTATCCTCTTAACGGGATTGTTCTTTACCTGCCTTCAGGGCTGCGATGTGAACCTGCCAGAGGTTCAGCAAACATCTAATCCCTATCCCAACGCCCGCATGATCCAGGTTCAAATCAAAAGCCAGATCAACCTCATCAACGCCGATTTGCAGAACGGAACCCTCGGTCCCGATATGGCCAGCGTACTGAAAGACAACGACATGAAGATCCATTGGCTCGGCAAGCAGGATCAAAACGTCGTCAATCCGCCCCAGGACCTGGACCCCGGTCAAACTGCGGCCTTGACCCTCATGCTCAACGACAACACCGGCATGATGAACGACGCGCTGGCCAATACGAACGCCTGGAATCAATCTTTCCAGGGCGGTTGGGATTTGGGCTACGTCGGCGCCAACCCGAACCTGGTCCAGTGCTACCTGGATATCCATATCCGCCGTCAGCAGGCCAGGCTGGATAAAGCGGTGCAGTCCGGTCAGCTGACCCCCGACCAGGCGCAGGATATCAACGAGCGCCTCCAGATCGTCCGCAACAACGAGGTGGACGACTACCGCCAGAATGGACGACTTCTTCTATCCGGCGGCCAGATCCAGGATCTACGCCAGATGACCGACGACAATTATCGTTACATGGACTTCAGGGACCATGATGTTCAAAGCGCCTGGAGCGACGATCGCTACGGCAATTGGAATGTTCAATATTCCCAGCAGTCCAATACCTACGTTTCGGGCTGGAACCCGCCCCCCGCGTGGGTCTCAACCGCTTCACGCCCCCAGGGAAATTACCCTCCTCACCAAACCGTGAATCCGGCCGCAGGGACTTCGACGGTCCAAGTCGCAGCCCAAGAGGCCCAGGCCAGTTACCCCCCGCCCCGAATCATGAACCAAACAAGCGCCACTCCCAATTCCCAGGCACCCGCACAGGTTCAAGTTCCGGCTCAGGCTTCAAATTCAGTTGCCGCTCCCACGACCCCTTCCTCCACATCGAGGCCGCCATGGCAAACCCAGCCCGGAAATAACGCCGTGCCTGCCAACTCGCAAATTCCCGCCAGAGCACCAGGTACGACTGCGATCCCGTTCCAGTCAACCGCGCCTGTGGCCCAAGCCCCCGCCCCAAAGCCAGCCCCGGCGCAACCCAGTAAAGCTCCCGCATCAAACTCATTCGTCAACCCGGACGCGTTGAAGACACGCTCACAGGCCCAGGATCAAATCGTGGTCAATCTGGTGAAGTCAGCCGGGGATAAGCGGATAGCCCGATCCATTCAAAACATGCGCAACATTTACAAGCAAACCCTCAACGCCTATTTTTCCCAAAACAAGGTAAAAAAGCTCACCCAGGCGCAGGCCGATTCACTCAACAAAAAGATGGATCAAATTGATCAAAGCATAAAGCAATTACAAGATGAACGGAGCGACCAGGGTTCTAGTGGAGAAACGAAAGGTGACCGTCCCAAAGGACACGATTGAAACAACATTCAGTAAGGTCACCATAAAAAAAGCCTTGCCCCTTTACTGGGCAAGGCTTTTTTTATGCCGCAAATACCCGTTTACAATTTGAAATAGCAATGCCCGGGGGTTTGCTGGACAAAGCCCTTCATTTCCAAGAAAAGAAGAAGTTCGTTTAACTTACGAAGATCCATTTGGATTTCCCGTGCCAATTGGTCCACATGCCTGGGGTCATAGGTCATTTTTTCCAGCAGGTTTTTCTCTTCCTCCGATAGCTGCGCCGGGTTCGCGGGAACCTTCCCCATCCCCCCGCTCGATTTGAAAAGAGTCTCCGCCCTCAAGTCACCCAGTTCATGAAAGATATCTTCCACTCCGGTGACCAGCCGGGCACCCTGTTGAATCAACGAATGGGTCCCTTCCGATTGGGGATGGTCGATGGGGCCCGGCACAGCGAATACGGGCCGTCCCTGCTCCAGGGCGTGATCTACCGTGATGAAGGAACCACTGTCCTTGTTCGCTTCCACCACCAACACACCCCGGGAAGCCCCGCTGATGAGCCGGTTTCTTTGGGGAAAATGAAGGGCCAGGGGCTTGGCATGAAGGGGATATTCGCTGATCACCGCGCCCCTCTGGGAAACCTCCTCAGCCAGTTCACTGTTTTCAGGAGGATACATATTCAACAAACCGCTGCCTAAAAAGGCGAGTGTCCTTCCTTGGGAATGTTTAAGCGCCCCCCGATGGGCCAAGGAGTCGATGCCCCGGGCAAGGCCCGAAACCACCGTGTAGCCCGCCTTCGCCACGCCTTCCGCCAGGTGGAGGGCCGCGTGTTTGCCGTAGGGAGTGGGTCGGCGGCACCCAATGATGGCAATGGCATTTTCATCTTCCTTCAAAATTCCTCCCCGCGTCCAAAGTACGAACGGCGGGTCGTACAGATTTTCAAACACACCCGGAAAATCGGGATCACCAGCCACGAAGACCCTGATGCCAAAACGGGAGGCTTCTTCCAGTTCCGACTCGGCCCTTTCACAGGGGTTGGTCAGGCTCAAAACCTTCCGGGCGCAAGGTTGAGTCCAATCGGGAAGTTCATGAAGGCGTTCTTCTTTCGCGCCGAACACATCTTGAAGGTTGGGGAACGCCTCCCGAGCCGATTTCAGGCGACGGGGCCCGATCACACCGGTGAGGTGTAGCGCAAGGAGGGTAAGACGGTCATCCATGGTTTAATCCGGTAAAACGGCCTTATTAGGACCGGCGGCCTTGGCCTGGGCGAGGAGTTTTTCAGTGTTCGTATAAAGTTCCAGGTGATTCCCCACGTGCTGGGGATAGGTGGAAGCGCTCAGGTTGATGGTCACCGGCGGCTGATCACCCATAATCTGTTTGAAATACTTGAAAATTCTCTTTGCGATGATTCCATACGTGTGATTGGCCGTGTCGGGAAGGATGATGCCGTAGCGGTTTCCATCCAGCCGGCAGATGACATCAACGCGCCGGAGGCTGTTGGATAATATTTCCGCCACCTTTGTCGCAACCTCGTTTTCCCGGCCCTCAATGGAGGCGACGGGTGTGACTTCCAGAAACATCAGGCTTACACTCCGGCTGTAGCGCTTGGCCCGTTCCACCTCAATGAGCAGGCTTTCCTCGAAGTAATCTCGGTTGAACAAACGTGTGACTTCATCCACCAAGATCACCGGCCGGCGGGGCTTTTCCCCCGGCTGAATAGAAGGGGCTTCAGCGGCGGCAGGCGAAATTTGAGCGGAAGAAGCCGGGGTGGTCTTGGCCGGCGTAGAAGGAGTTCCGGCTTGGGGCGGCGGTGCGGCGGCAGGAGGAGGCGCGGGCGGCTCATTGGAGGGTGCCACCGGAAAGGCCTTCACGGGAACCGACGGATAGCCGGACTCCAAAACCTTGTCCAAGGTCCGGTTCAGTGGACCCTGCCATTCTTTAAACAACCCCGCGAGTTCCTTCAATAAAGTTTCTGGATAGGGTTTGGGTTCGGTGTGCATCAACCCGAATAGGATAAACCGGACCTGAGGCTGGAAATAGGCGATAAACACTCCCCCATTGGGTTTCTGCATCCGTAATGATCCAAACCGATTAAATACCGGTTTGCCCGTGATGTCCGAAAAGGATTTGTAAGGCGCCCGGGAAAGGGTGATACGTTCCTCAACACCCAGGCGATAAAGCCCCGAATCCACCAGTTCTTCTTTTCCATCAAAGGCCAGGGCCGTTATGGGTTCTTCCGGGGACCCAGAAACAGCCAAAAACACCGTGTCAAATTCGTAATGCTCACGCCATTTCAGGCAAGCATAGGCCAGATGGGAGGGATTGGCATTGGGAGATTGGACGAGTTCATTAATCTGGGCCAGCACGGCGAGGTAATCAGTCATCCGTTCAATCCTTTCAGGGATTACGGGGAAGCTTCCATGGGTTGATTAAAATCGGCGATATCTTATCACGATATTTTGAGTTCTTTGCGACTAAGAAAACAATTCAAAAAATCAGCGGACCCGGATCGCCTGGAATATCGCCTGGAGGGAGACCGGATCGGGAACAAGTATGAAATAACCGCCCACTACTTTGGTATCGTCCACGAACTGGGTTTCGATCACGATGACCTTGGAGGCTTTGTCCATTCCCTGGGAAAGGGTGGTCAAAAGGGCTCCCGCCATGTCGAATACCAGCGTGGGAACGGATATCAGCAGGAGCATTCCTAAAAACTCGTTGAGCGCGCTCAAGTAAGCCCCGGTCAAGATATTTCCAGCCTCCTTGATGGCCGAATGTCCCATCTCGTCGAGAATCTGGCTAGAGCCCACCTCCTTCTTCAGGAGCAAGTCCGCCAAATGAAGGGCCGAATCCCTCGGAAAAAGAAGAAAGATTTTACCAGTCGCGTCCCCCAGAATGGTCAAGCACAGGCCCGCGACCAGAGTCTGGGGATCCCCTACCAAGTTGGGTACATCCCCCAAGGGAAGGATCGTGGCCCGGGGAACTGTGATTTTAATTTTCTTTCCCAACATCTGGGATAGGGCCGTGGCGCCGTGCCCCGCGCCAATATTGCCCACCTCTTTCAAAGCGTCCACCTGGGCCGGTGTCAATTCATCAAGATTCAAGAGCATGGGCGTTTTCCCTCCCGGGAAGAGAATGTTCGGCTCGATATCGGCGTTCCCGCAAATCCTCGATAAGGCTGTTCACATCCAACACGAGGGCGATGTGCCCGTCCCCCAAAACCGTAGCTCCGGCGAACCCCCTGATCTTCTTCAAGAAACGATCTAGCGGTTTGATGGCGATCTCATTCTGCCCCACGATGGCATCCACCAATAATCCAACCCGCGATTCGCCCACTTCCACCACCACGATCGGTTCCAGATCGAGCACCGGAACGGGCGCGTCCACCTCAATGAGTTCACCCAGGCGGTAAAGTGGCAAAACCTCGTTGCGAAGCATCAGGGTATCCTGGAGCTGAAGGCGGCGTTTTTCCCCAGGGTGGATTTCCAGGGTTTCCAGTACGCCCGTCACGGGAAGGGCGAAGGTTTCCCCGCCCACCTTGACCAGCAAAGCCTTGATGATGGCCAGGGTCAGGGGGAATCGGAGGTAAAAGGTAGTGCCCGCTCCCTTGCGGCTCTGGATTCGGAAATTGCCCCCCATGGATTCGACCTTCGTCTTGGCAGCGTCCACTCCCACGCCCCGGCCGGATATTTCAGTGGCCTTCTTGGCCAGCGAAAAGCCGGGCAATCCGATAAGCCTTACCGCCTCCTCGTCAGTCAGTTTCCCCGCCTCCTCGGCAGTCAACAGGCCCTTGCTCACCGAATGCTGCCGAACCCGGTCGGGGTCGATCCCCTGGCCGTCATCGGTTACGGATAAAACAACGGAAGATCTTTCGCGTTTTGCCTGTAGCCGGATGGTACCGAAGGGGTCTTTTCCCTCCCGGGCCCTTTCCTCGGGCGTCTCGACGCCGTGATCCACCGCGTTGCGAAGCAGATGGACCAGGGGCTCGCCGATCTCATCGATCACAGTTCGGTCCAACTCCACCTCCGCTCCCTCCATTTCAAGGTTGACCTGTTTGCCCAAACTCTTAGCCAAGTCCCGGACCATGCGGGGAAAACGGTCAAACACTTGTTTCACCGGAATGAGGCGCACTTTCATGATCTCGTCCTGAAGCTCACCCGTGATGTGGTGGAGCTGGGCCAGAGGTTCGCGCATTTCCTTAACTTCCCCGTTGGCGGCCACCATCTCGAAACGGATTTTGGAAATCACTAATTCCTGAACAAGGGCCATCAGTTTATCGAGTTTGCTCGTATGAACCCGGATCGTGGGAAGGGCGAAACTTTTCTCTTCGGCCACGGGCGCTGAATCGGCGGCCTTAGGGACGGGCATGTCAGCGGCTCGGGGAGATTCCCCGGCCGGGGACGACTCGAGTTCGGTGGGATCCAATGGGGAAACTTCCGAAGCTTCGACTTCGGCCACCGAGAGGATCGAATCCCTAATTTTATTCGCATCATTTTCGGTCACCAAGACCAGTTCGAAGGAACGGTCAAATTCTCCCTTTTCCACCGCAGTCCCTGGAGGATTCGACTTGACCACTTCCCCAAGGTCGTTGAGATTTTTCAACACCATGAAGGCCCGTACCTCTTTGAATACGCATCCCGCCTCAAATCGGACTAGAAGCCTAAAAATTGAAAAACCGTTCACCCGGGCTTGGGCCAAAATCTCCTTCTCGTTCTCGTCAAAGACGAAGTCCGAGCCGTGTCCCTGTGTGGATGAAACCGGAGCCCTTCCCTCCGGCGCACCCGGAGTTGCGGACAACCTTTCCAGGAGGTCGCCCATGGATGTTTCTAAGATTTCCTCTCCCCCTTCGAGTTCCTTGACCCAGGATTCCAGGCGGTCCAGGCAGGCGAACAGCGTGTCGACCAAGGCCGGCGACAAGCGGGCGGCACCGGAGCGAACCGGTTCCATGGCGGTTTCCATCTGGTGGGTCAGGGTGGTCATGGGGGCGTATCCCATGGTGGCGGACATGCCCTTCAGGGTATGGGCGGCACGGAATATTTCCCTTACTGCCTCGACATGGGACGGGTCCTTTTCCAGCGCCACGAGGGCATTGTTCAAGGTCGAGAGATAATCCCGGGCTTCGGTGAGGAAAAGTTCTTTGTAGTCTTGGGTATTCAAATCTCCCCATCCCCCGTTTTGATCGTTCAAGTACTCGTCAGCAAATCTCAAGCGGTTGCTTTTTCATTTTACGGGAAAAGGGATGAAACCGGAGTTTAAACTTAACCCTTCAAAATGGCGTTATTGGCCACGCCTTGGGATTGAAGCTTATTAATCACTATACCGGGGAAAACTTGGTGTCCTTATTTAGAAGGCACGCTTTGTGTTTCAAACGGGATCAATTTATTTCTTATCAATTCATGCGCTATTAATCGGCCCAAAAAAGCGTGGCCATCCGTACTAAAATGGCCAGCCCACGAATAGGCATCGTTAATGGGATAATATGTCAAACGAGTCGCCAGCAGAACATCTGTCATATCCAGGAACGAAATTTCGCTATAAGAGCAAATATCTTTCCAAAATTGCCTATCGGATTTAGTGGGAATTTCACCCACACTCATCTCAGGCGTGAAAAAATAACATATCCCCAATCGACAAGGAACGCCGCCACTTTTCAATTGCAAATCCAGCTTTTTTTCGACCGGACAAACGGTTCTCCCATAAGGCCAATTATCCTCGATCTCACCTCCGAGTCAGAAATTAACTTCGAAAACGGAGCCAAGATCCATTTTTTATTCCCGGCCGTGGAAAGCAAATTCTTCCGTTTGCAAAGTTCGAAAAACGACCGCAAAGGCGCTTTCATGAATTTCTCCGAATCCGGCTTTAGCATAAATTCCGGGTCGGTCGATGGACAATAGGTGCCATCGGATGCAATGGGGCCCAAATAAAAATCATCGAGGGAAGATTGGGATGGATCAAGAGTAATGAGGGCCAGATCAATATCTTTTAATTTATCAACCACGGGCACCATATTAGGCCCCCAATTCCAAATATGGACATCCTGAATCGCATGATACATCATTACTTCAAAATGTATCGGCACATCGTTCAGTGCCGCTTCCATATTTAATTCCAATTCCAATTGGGTAGGAAATGTTTTCAAGGTGCTCTCAAAGCTATTTTGTGTGTCTTTCTCATCAAACTTTCTGTTCACAATGAGGCACGGATAGGACCTTCCGACGATCAAGATTCTGAAGGTGCGAAAAGGTTTCTTAGCTGGAAAATCCATATCCCGGCAGCCTAAACAACGGCTCTCAAAATCCAAGTCCCTGAATGATGCGATAAGATGTGTTGCCGGATCCGAAATATAGAACCGTCCTTCCGATCGAGGATCGGAAACAAATCCAACAGCACTAGAATTATCCACCCCTCTAAAATAGGGAAACAACCCATGGGGAAGATATATCGGATCACCCCAAATTGACACAAAAGTCAAGGGGTGGGATAAAGCCGTTAAACACACAATGGGAGACGAGTATTTAAGGTCAGTCGAAGCTTCATAAGCGTAAAGACCTGTCGCAGAGCCCGCCAAAGCGACGATTGCCTGGGCATTGCCTATCGGCTGAAGCTGAATCGGGTTCGATGGACCTTTTGTGCCGGTTGGGACGGAAGCAATAATTTGAGTCTCCGGTTTTGAATCGGTCATCGGTTTTTTAATATTTTCCATGCCTTCCACGCTATAAATTAGATCGTGAAGATTACGAATATCCTCATCAGCCACATAAAGTTTATCGTTGTAAACGCAAAGCGCTTTGGGATTTGGGATCAAAGGATGGTTTTGAAGAACGGTTTCAATTAATCCCGTTTTAAGATCAAACCTTTTTAGTGCGCCAGCTTTGGGCTCTGAAAAATACAGGGATTGGTCGGATGCGCGATAAGCCATATTCCAAATATCGTTAAGCTTAACTTCTGTGCCTTTTCCATCTGCCACAGAAGTCCCACTTCCCACCAAAGTCGAGACGTTTTTTGAATTCAAGTCAATCAACCGTATTATTGTTCCCTTTGTCCCCCCCTCTTCCCCGACAGCGATTTGTCCATCGGGCAAGACAGCTAAACAAAAGGGATGGTTGAACGTAGCGGTCGAGAAAGATCCGTTTTGATTGCCCGCCAAACCAGTCCCAGCTATCGTTTTAACTTCATTTTGGTGGTTTAGATCAACGGCCCTGATGCAGTTATTTTCGCAATCAGCCACATAAAGGATCGAACCATCGTCATTAAGCGCCAAACCTTCCGGTTTATGAAATTGGGCTGAATAAAAAGTCCCGTCTTCGTAACCTGGAACGCCTTCACCTGCGACGAGATCGTTATATTGATTCAACGGGCTCAAAGCAAAACACCAAGAATGCAAGCAATACACCGTAAAAAATAAAATAAAGCGATTATAAAAGCTTCTCATTTTCCATAATTTTCGCATGTTGGTTACCATTTCATTACAAGATTTAATACTACCTTTTCCATAATTTACCATGGACCGCATTTATCAAACACCTTTCAATATGAAGCTAAAACTCATGTTCATCTTAAGTTTAAAAAACCATAACCTGCACATTTACATTTGGACACTCAAAAGGGTGTTGATTTCACCGGCCATGGGCACCAGATCCAATTGGCGGGATACGACACCAGCTTCCATGGCCGATTTGGGCATACCGTATACCACACAGGATTCGGCGATCTGGGCGTAGGTGACCCCTCCCACCGACCGGATGTCCTTCAAACCCTGCGTCCCATCCCGGCCCATTCCCGTCAAAACCACTCCCGCGCATTTGGACCCTGCGGCCTTGGCCACGGAAGTCATGAGCACATCGGCCGAGGGTTTCACACCCAGCCGGGGCGGCAAATCGCTGAACTGGAAAAGAAATTCACCCACCCGGCCCTCCACCACAAGATGGTTTCCAGCCGGGGCGACGTAACCCCGCCCCCCCAGAATCCGTTCTCCCCTTCCCGCTTCCGTCACCCCCAGCGGGCCCACTTCCGATAGGCGGCGGGCAAGTGCCTGGGTGAAACCCACCGAGATGTGCTGGACCACCAGAACCGCCGCAAGGGGATGAGGCTTGAGGGCGGAAAAGAAATCGTTCAGGGCCCTGGGTCCGCCGGTCGAGGAGGCCACGCAAACCAGGAACCGGGCCGACAAGGACGACCACGTTTCCCGGGAGGGTGTCGGGGTTTTCGGTGTGGATATGGCGGGGACCAGGGGGAAACGGGCAGCCCGGGGTTTGCAAAGGGAGGCTAAACGGATTTTCTCGATGAGTTCCTTCTCCACACCCTTCAAGGAGCCAAGAAACCCGCCCGTGGGCTTGAGAACGCATTCCACCGCTCCCGATTCGAGGGCCTTGAGGGTGGCTTCCGTTCCCTTACCCGTGTGACTGGAAAGCATGACAACCGGCAGGGGATGCTCGGCCATGATCCTGGCCAGAGTTTCCAGCCCATCGAGACGGGGCATTTCCACGTCCAGCGTCAGGACGTCGGGTTGGCTCGTCTTGATCTTAGCCAGCGCGTCTAATCCGTCGGAAGCCGTATCCACAACCTTCAGTCCCGTTCCCGGCCCGTTGAGCGCTTCCACGATCATTTTTCGCATAAAAAAAGAATCGTCCACAACGAGAACACGGATGGATTGGGAAGGGCTGGTCGAGGACTCCATAACTAACCCATGACCCTTTTCAGGGATTCATTTACCCGGGGTGGCTGGAAAGGTTTGATGATAAAATCACGGGCCCCGGCCTGGATGGCCTCAATAACCATGGCCTGCTGGCCCATGGCCGAGACCATGATGATCCGTGCGTCGGGATTGATCTCTCGAATGGCTTTGACCGCCTCGATACCGTCCATTTCGGGCATGACGATGTCCATGGTTACCAGGTCAGGTTTCAAGGCCTGGTACTGCTCAACCGCCTCCCGCCCGTTTTCCGCCTCGCCCGCCAGAATAAAGGGTTCCTTCAAAATGATGCCTTTCAAGATGCCGCGCATGAAAGACGAATCGTCCACGAACAATACTCGGATGGCCAAATTTATTCCTCCTGGGGGCCGGACCTGGGGTCGGGCTCCCTGTTGGATTCTTCCAGACGAATTAGGTTTTCCAGGCTCAACAATAGCACCTCGCGGCCCGGGCCCTCCCAAAGGCCGGCAAAAAACCCCGGCTCCACTCCCAAGCCCGACTCGGAGGAAACCGGCTTGAGCTCGGAGCGGTGGATCTTCAGGGTTTCCGTGACCCGATCCACAATCAGGCCCATCATGAGATCCTTCCATTCGACTACCAGGATCCGGCTGTCCGAGGTGCGGTCCGTCAGGGGCAGGCCCAGCCGTTTTTTAGGATCCAGGACCGGCGTGATCCGGCCCCTCAAGTGAATGATCCCCTCCAGGAACGAGGGCGCTTTGGGCATCCGAGTGATGTTCCCCATCCTTAAAATTTCTCTGACCTGCCGGATAGGAATACCGAAGGAACATCCCGCCAGGGAAAACACAATCAACTGGGCTTGCGGGTTGCCCTCGGTGGAATTCCCGTGCGTTCCCGCGTCCTCTCCTCCCAATCCGGACGCGGTTCGGACAGCGCTTGTTTCGGTGTTGGAATCGGGAGACATTCAGATCCACCTTTCCGGCTGGTTAAGCGAACGGATCAAGAGCCGCCCATCCTGGGGAAGAAAAAGGATCGAGCGGCCCTTGGTTCCCCCCACTTCTTCCGCCAACACGGGGATTCCCCTTTTCGTCAATTCCTCCCGGCAGGCCATGACATTTCGGGTCCCGACCGGCAGGGGGTTGTATTGAATAGCATTGAACATGTTCGCCCCACCCACCAATTTGGCCTTCAGCCTTCCCTGGTCCACTCCTTTTTGGACCAATTCCGCCACCAGCCACTCCACCGCTGTATCGGCGAACTTGCCGCGAACGGGAACACGGGACAAACCATTTTGGGCCGGAAGCATTACATGGGCCAGGGCTCCCCAGCCCGATTCCTCGTCCCAAACCGCCACCCCCACGCAAGACCCCAATCCGATGGCCGAAAGCCGGTCGGGACTACGGGCGGTTTTCATTTCGGCGATCCCGACAGGCCAGTCCGTTTCAGGCATTGCCAGGCGTTTCGATGGATTGAGTGAAGGCATTGAACAACTTAGGAAGGGTTCCCGCCTCGGGTAGGAGGAAAAACCTTCCCGTCAGGCGCCTTTCGTTCTCGGTCAATCGGGTCTCGATCACGATGGCAAAATCATCTTTTTGTTCCAGGTCCACCAGCACGGTGTCCAAAATCGCCTGGGCCATATCGATAACCAAGGTGGGCACCCCGTGGATCATCTGGACATGGATGAAACGATAGAGAGCGCTTAAATAGGACCCGGTCAGGATGCTCCCTAGTTCCTTGATGGCTGAACGGTCCAGGTCGGAAAGTTCCTGATTCGCCTGGGAATCGCGTTTCAAGAGAAGCCCAGCCAGGTCAGGAAGTATATCGATGGGAAAGAAAATCAGGACCACGCCGCAGATATCGCCGTAAACGGGCATATAAACCGCCGCCACATCGGCCTGTTCCCCACCCAGAAATTCGGCAATTTGCTCGGTGGGAAGGATCTGGACCTGGGTAATGGACATGCCGATAGGACGTCCCACCATCTGGGATAAGGCGGTGGCGGCATGACCTGCCCCCACATTCCCTACTTCCCTCATGGCATCCAGCTGAAAATCGCTAAATTGTTGGGAATTAAAATCCAAGAGCGGACATCCCTTTCTCATCACCCGCGGCCGAAGGCCGTCCGAATCATTCGATATAGATCGGGCAGCGGAAAACCCCGAAAACCTAGCCGAGAACCTTCTTGACGGCTTCCAGAACGTTGGACGGCTGAAAAGGCTTGACGATAAAATCCTTGGCGCCGGCCTGAATCGCCTCGACCACCAGTGATTGCTGGCCCATCGAACTGCACATGAGAATCTTCGCCCCAGGCTGGGTCTTGACGATTTCCCTCACCGCGTCGATGCCGCCCATTTCCGGCATGATGATATCCATGATGACCAGATCGGGTTTCAGGGCCTTGTATTGCTCCACGGCCTTGGCGCCGTTTTCGGCCTCGCCGGCCACTTCGTACCCCGCCCCCACCAGGATGTTCTTCAGCATCATCCGCATGAAGGAAGCGTCATCAACCAAAAGAATTTTCTGAGCCACAAAATCCTCCCTTGCAGGCCTTTTTCCACCCATCTAAAAAAACAGGACCAGCCGGTTTCACTAATCCAGGCCGATCCGCAACAACCCTATTTTCCAACCGGGGCCCTCGCGGGTCTTAAAGGGCGTTCTCGCCTCTTTCACCCGTACGAATCCGAATTACGTCTTCCACCGGAAGAATAAAAATCTTTCCGTCCCCGATACGGCCCGTCCGGATTACCTCCAGCAACAAATCCACGACCCGTTCCACTTCATTATCGGGAAGGGCGATTTCCAGCCTCAATCGGTCCTGGTATTGTACCTTATAATCCGATCCCTGGACCGACTCCACCTGGACGCGCTGATAACCGTAACCCGTTCCTTCCGAAAGGGTTACTCCCCGGATGCCCGCTTCCCAAAGGGCCTTCTTCACCGGGTCCAACTTTTTCGCCGAAAACATGCACAGAACGAGTTTCATAAAATCCTTATCATTTGATGAGTTTGGATTGGCCGGCCGAAGGCGAGATCTGTAGTTCCGCTTTCCAAACCTGGATCTGGCGGATCCAGTCAATGGCCTGGGATCCCTTTTCCTCATCCGGATCGGGACTGTCCAGATACAGCTGAAATTCTTTCAGAGCCTCGTCCCACCAACTCTTGGCCCGGTAAATCTGGCCCAGATGAAAGTGGATTTCGGTTAGGCTGGATTTCAATTCCTGGGCTTTTTTCATCTCGACCTGGGCTTCATCCCACCATCCACGCCGAATGTAAACTTTTCCCAACTGCAAGTGTGCTTCCGGGTAGGCGGGGTCGCAAGCAACGGCCTTGGCGAGGACCTTGACCGCCTCATCCATGCGGTCCAGGAGTAAGTGGGTCTCTCCCAAATGGATCAGGGCTTCGCGATTTTTTGGGCTGATCCGGATGGACTCATTAAATTCCCGTACGGCCTCCGGATATTGACCCGTATTCTTGTAAAGCAGACCCAGATTCTGATGCAGGCCCGCATTTTCCGGGTCGGCCATGATCTGCTTGATAAGGGCTTCGGAGGTTTCGGTCAGGACATTCTTCTTCTTGAGGGCGACCGCTAGGTTGTTTTGCGCGGTCTTGTAATCAGGATCGATGTCCACCGCCTTGCGGAAATCCTCGATGGCCTTCTCGTACTGGCTCTGCTTGAAATAAACCACACCCAGGTTGTTGTAAGCCTTGGCATAGCGGGGGTTGAGTTCGATGGCGCGCTGATAAGAGAGGATGGCTTCCGGCATTTGAGCCGCGTTCTTGTAGGCAACCCCCAGCGAATTGTGGATGATGGCGTTTTTCGGGTCGAACTCCAAGGCTTTTTTATACTCGGCAATAGCCTCCTCGAAGCGGCCCTTGTCGGCCAGAGCTAAGCCCATGTAGGTAAGGGCTTCCGCGCTGGAGGCAATGGAGACGTTCTGCTCCATGGCCAAGGTGATTTCCCGGATAGCCTCCTCAAATAGGTTGACCTTGTAGTAATAAACGCCCAGGTAATAGTGTGCTTCAGCGTTTTGCGGATCCAATTCAAGCGCCCCCCGGACCTCTCGGGTGGCTTTCTCGCTTTCTCCCATTTTGAAATAGGTGACGCCCATCTCGAAATGGGCCATGCTGTATCCCGGCATAATTTCGATGGCCTTTTGAAATTCCTGGGCCGATTCCTCATTGCGATTGAGTTCCCGCAAGGCGACCCCAGATTGAATGCGATTGTCCACGTTGTTTGGGGCGAGGCTGACAGCCTTTTGGAAAGCCTGAAGGGCATCCTCCGTCTGCCCTTTTTGAAGCAATATCTCCCCCAAGGCCCGGTAAAGCCGTTCCTCTCCCGGATTCGAATCGATGGCCCGCTTGTATTCCCGAATGGCCTCGTCTAGAAGACCCTTTCCTTTGTAAGCCGCTGCCAGGCTCAGGAAGGTTTCGGTCGAGGATGCGGCCGGCTGGGTGGCGACCTGCTCCGCCACCCTCTCCTCCATGGTCTTGGAGCGCTCGATGGAGAGAAGGGCCTGGGCTCCCTGGCCGTAATTCGGGTTCAGATCTACTGCCCGTTTAAATTCCCTCTCCGCCTCTTCCAACATGTTCTTGTCCCCGTAGACGAAGCTGAGGTTGTAATGGGCGGCCGAATAATCAGGGTTTAGTGAGATGGCTTTCTTAAATTCAATCAAGGCCTCGTTAATCATGGCTTTCTTGTAATAAACCTCGCCCAGGTGGTTGTGAAGGTCGGCGAAATAGGGGTTTGTCTCGATAGCTGTTTTGAATTCCCGAACCGCGTCGTCCAGAAGGCCTAAGCATTTGAAACAGATCCCCAGGTAGTTGCGGGCAAAGGGATGGTCGGGCTTAAGATCCAGGGTCTTTCGGTATTCCTCCACGGCTTTCTCGAATTGCCCGGTGTACCGGTAGGAGTTGGCCAGGTTATAGACGGCTTCCGGATCCGAAGGAAACATCTGGACCGATTTTTTGTAAGCTTCCAAAGTGCGGTCATAAAGACCGGTCTGGCGGTTGACCGATTTCAGGTTTTCCAAGGCCTGGGTGTTACTGGGATCCACCTCCAAGGCGGTCCGGAACTCCTTTAGGGCTTCAGCGGACATGCCTTTGGAATAATAAAAAACACCCAGATTATTGTGGGTAGAGGCATCCCCCTGGTCGGAGCCATTGGCCATTTCGCGGATTGTTTTGATGTCAGGCCTGGTCGGCATGGGTTCCCCTGGGGAGGACGGGTGGCAAAGGCCCTTCCTCCAGCAATTTTTCAGGATTCAATATGGAGTACAAATCGTCTTTTATTTTACCCAAACAATAAAACAAATCGGACTTTTTTCCAAAAAGGTAGGCGGGAGGGGACTCAATCTGGTCTACCCGAAACCTGGTCACTTCTTTGACCGCGTCCACCCAGATGAGAAAAGGTAGTGCCCGTACCTCCAATACGATAAACCAGGTAGAGGAAGGGTTGGCGGAATCGCCCAGTCCCAATACCCGCCGCAAAGAGAGAATCGGAAGCTCCTTCGATCTTAGCAAACAGGTTCCCGCCCAAGGCCCGGAGCCCTCCAGTGGCTGAAAAGGGGTGTATTTCATCACTTCCCGGGCCCGAAAGGTTTCCACCCCGAACAGTTCCCCCCCCAGGATGAAGGTCAGGGTCGAAAGCCCCTGCAAAACCTGCAGGATGTCTTTTTCTTCCACGAATCCCAGGCGCACCAGAACCTTCCCGATGGGCTCATGGCTTTTACGCTGCTCGGCCAGAGCCACCTGGATCTGGCGGGAAGTGATCTTGCCCGCCTGACGGAGCAGTTCCCCCAGAGACTTTTCCTGGTGAAGAGGCGTCATGCTTGGTTTCCCTTGACGAACTTCAGGTTGTTTTTGAGAATCTCGTTCTGGGGTTCAAGGGCCAAGGCCTTTTCCCAGTGGGTGATCGCCAAGTTCTTTTCCCCTTTTTTGAGGTAGAGGTTGCCAAGCTTAGCGTGGGCGTCCCCATGGGCCGGGTTCAGGGTCACGACCCGCGCATAATTCTCGACGGCCTCGTCGAATCGGCCGTTCTTGTAAAGCAGGTTCCCCAGGTTATCCAAGATCACCAGGTCATTCGGATTCAAGGCTCGGGCCGCCAGGTATTCGTCCATGGCCCTCTCCGAGTCCCCTTGTTTATCGTAGATATAGCCCAGCACATTGTGGACGCTGGCGTCATGCGGATTGATTTCCATCACTTTTTTGTACATCCGGATAGCGTCTTCGTGCCGTCCCCTCCCAGCGTGAATCATCCCCAGTTTCAGGTAAACCTCAGCGTTGAGGGGATTGCGCTGGAGGGCTTGCTCAAGAATCTCCTGTGCCCGATCGTATTGACCCAGGTTCATGAGATCGACCCCCATCCGGAAATGAACCTCGGGCTCATGGGGATTCAGTCGTAGGGCTTCCTCGTAGCATGCCAGCGCCTCGATAAATTTTCCTCTCTTGGACAGGGCGTTACCTAGTATGGCGTGCACGGCCGCGTGGCGGGGGTTGATCTGGAGGGCTTGGGTGTAGTCCTCAATGGCCGCGTCCAATTCCCCAGTCTGCTCATGGGCGAAACCCATCTTGAAAAAAATCTCAGCGTTCTTGGGATTAATAGCCGTGTAGCGTCGGTATTGGTCGAGGGCCTGTGGGTAGCGGCCCATTTTGGCCAGCACATTCCCCAAGTTGTTGTGAAGTCCCGCGTCAGCGGGGTTCAATTCAAGGGCTTTCTCAAATTCCCGAACCGCCTCCTCGTACTTGCCCTCGGCCTCGAGCAGGAGACCCAGTTTGCAATGCGCGTTGAGGTTCATGGGATTGATCTCAAGCGTCCGCCGATAATAGTCTTGGGCCTCGTCATAATGCCCCAAATTGGTGCAAAGCCCGCCCAGTTGGAAGAGGATTTCACCGTCCGCCGGGCTTAAGTCCAAAGCCTTGCGAAACTCCACGATCGCGTCTTCGTAACGTTTGGAGATGGAAAAGGCCGTGCCCAGGTTGATATGGTCTTGGGCTTTATCCAAGGGGTTCCTCCGTTTTCAAGTCTTCCCTATTCGGATTCTCCGAAAGGGTCCGATAAATCCGGTGTCGCACGTCCACGCACTGATACAACAACCGGGACTTTCCCATCAGCGTCTCGGTCAATCCGAGGACCAGGAACCCACCCGGAACCAGGGCCTTGGAAAATTTTTGATACAAAATCTGCTGTTGGGGGGCGGTCATGTAAATCAGCACATTACGGCACAGGATCAGGTCAAACCGGGCCAGATCCGATGGCCATTCCCCCAGCAGGTCATGGATCCGAAAGCGGATGTTTTTTCTCAGGTCCTCCACGACCATGGCTTTTTCCGGAAGTCCATAGAACCAGCGGGACTGGTGGATCCGGTCCATTTTGGCCAGGGATTCTACCGGATACTGGGCTTTTTCCGCAGTCTTGACGCTTTGGGAATCAATGTCCGTGGCCCAGACCTCAAATGGGAAGGGAGGATGATCCAGGGCCCAGTCCTTTAAGGCGATGGCGGTCGAATAGGCCTCTTCTCCGGTACTGCAGCCGGCGGACCAAACTCGAAAAAGAGAGTTACCCGTCGGCCGTGAAAAAGTCCTTTCCCGAAGGGCCTGAAAAACAGCTGCGTCCCTGAAAAAACCGGTGACATGAATCGTGAGTCGGTCCAGCAGATGGCCCGCTTCCTCCTTTTGGTGTTTCAGGATGAGGCCGTATTGCTCATAAGTATCCGCGCCGGTTGCCCTCATCCTGACCGCAATCCGGCGCTTGATATAATTTCTTTTGTACTGGGCGGCGTCAAACCCCTTGGCGGTCAATAATTGGTTCAGGATGCCCTGAAGCTGCAGGTCTTCTTCCGTTCCTTGTTGGACGGACCGGTCAGGTGGAGGTGTAGAGGGCAAGGGGGTTTTTCATGGCCGGTAAATGGCCGTGAACCCTTTCTGGATACCGTCATGAGACTGGGTCACGCGGGCGAGGCAATAGGTGTTCCCGCTGTAAAAAACTTCCGCAGAGCCAATTTGGCGGAGGAGAGGAGCGCCCTCCGTTACCCGTTCGGCTTGTTCATCCAATTCGAAAGTCATTCCCTCCACGACGCCCCTGCGGGTTCCGGCGGTTAAAACGATCATATCCATTTGCTGGTAGAGGATTTTGATGACCGGTCCACCCGCGACCATACACCGGATTTCGGCCAGCGGAAGGTTTTTCTTGGTTTGAGCCCGTTTCCAACGTTTTACATCCTGGGCGTAATCCCGAACCAAATCCCCAGCTGTAAATGACGAAAACCCTTGGATGATCTTGACCCGGGCGTAATTTTTAACTATTTCCTCCACCTGGACCACCGCGAGAACATCCGCTAAGGAGCCCTGAAAAGACAAGTCCGGATCATCGAGGCAGCCTCCTTTGAGCCTGTAGATTGTCCACAGATCTCCAACCTTCGATTTGGCGGGATTATCGAGCGCAACATGGGCCTTTTCCGGAGGAGTGAACGATTCGGGATCATCAGATGAGGCGAATACCTTGCCAAGGGGTTCTACAGGATCGGAATCGGAAACAACAAAGCCCGCAGAAAGGAAGTTGTAAAAACTCAGGTTTTGGGGCGCCCGAATCCTTCGATTTTTAGACGAGCCCACGCTCAAGTTTTCCGGGGAACTTAAGTCCTGGGTTTGGATGACCGTTTCCGATGAAGTTGCCGGAGTCCCGGAAGTCGGGGTAGATGGCGGTGCCAGGTTTTCCGGCGGGGCGAGCGTTAGCGGGCTGGACGTGGCCGTCGCGGAAGAGGAGTCCACGCCGCCCACCTCTACCTCGATCGTTTTGGCACGCAAGGCTTGCCCCCCACATAAAAAAACGATCAACGAGAGCGCTCCCGCCCATCTCCCGATTGAGTCAGCGAACATAAGTCACCTCATCCCGAAGGGTTTTCGCTTTTTTCACCCACTCCTCCTCGTTGGCATATTGGTTGATAATAGTATCCAAAAGGGGTACCGCGTAGGCCTTGGTCGCGGCAGATGTCTCAATTTTGTTATCCGCCTCATAGTAAAGCGCCGCCGCTGCCAAAGCGGTGTCCTCGGGGTATTGTTCGTAGAGCGACTGGTAAACCAATTGGGCTCTGTTATTATCACCCAAGATATCGCAATACCGCCCCGTGTAAAAAAGAACCTGGGGAGCATGGGGGTCTTTCGGGTTCTTCTTGACCCACTGACCCGCTTGATCGGCGATCATGGATGTGTTCAAAGCCATGACGAAAAAAACGACGAGAAAAGCTCCCGCGATGAGGAGTTTTTGCATTTTGGACCTTTCCTACCCGATCTTCGAAAATATGTTGCTGAGCGAACTTTTCTTCAGTTTAGCCTCTTCGACTTTTTTCAGCGCTCTTTCGTTGGTCGGGTCCATTTCCAGGATTTTATCCCAGCATCGTAGTGCCTGATCCATGTCGTTGGCATCGAAAAACTTTTTTCCTTCGCCATAAAGTTTCTCGGTTTCCTGCTGAATTTGGTTCTTAAGTTCGCCCAGTTGGCGGACCACCTCGGGGTGGCCGGGGGAAAGGCGAAGTACTTTGGTGTATTCCTTTTGCGCGGTCCACAGCTCCCCCGCCTGATGGGCCCTCCACCCCTCCTGGAAAATCTCATTAATCTGATCTTCCAGCATCTGGGACGATTTTTGAAGGTACGCGCTTAAATAGGTGTTTCCATCGGCCTTGCTGGACGCTTTTTTGAAAAAATCCATGGCGGTCTGGAAATCTCCACGGACATAACTGCGGACCCCCTGTTCAAAAAGGGCCAGGACGTTTTCCTTCTCAGGGTTAAGATCAATACCCTCAACTCCGAAAGAAAGGAGTTTTTGAATCCCCTGTTGGAGATACCGGGCCACGTCCTCCAGGTCCGGGTTCAATTCATAAGCCCGATTCCAGGCCACCAGGGCTCCCAGCAAATCTCCTCCCTTGTACAATTCAACGGCCGATTGGGTGAATTCGGCGGCTTTGACCTTGGCCTGTTCTTTCTGCATGGCCAATTTCAAGTTCCGTTTTAGGACCTTGGCCTGTTCATTACTCGGATCGAAACCCAGAGCTTGATCCACTTTTTCCAGAGCCCCGTTCAAGTCGCCCGTCTGTTGGGCCTGCATGGCCATCTGGAAAGCATCCCGGGCCTTTGTCTGGTTTTCAATCTCGGCCTGGATGGACCGGATATAGCCTTCCGCCTGCTTGTTTCCCGGATCCATTTCCAGAGCCTTTTGAAATTCCAGAATGGAAGCCTGTTGTTTGCCTTCCCGGTACACCTGCAGGGCCGTCTTGATCAGACCAGAAACATCCTTCTTTTTCTCTGATTTATCCTCAACCTCGCGGATCTTGGCCATCAGCGCGTTGGCTTCCTTGTGATCGGGTTGTTCCTGGAGAATACGCCTCAACTCGGCCCGGGCCTCGTCCTCCCGGTTTTTGGCATAGAGTTCCTGGGCCCGCTTGAGCCAGCCCGTGATGCGTTCCTTTTGCTGGCTAGTTTCCATCTGGGAAATCAAGGACTGGGCCGAGGCCTTGGAGGAGGAAATGCCCTTGAGCCCCAGGTCGATCTCACTGGGCGAGGTGGCCTGTTCCATGGCGTCTTCTTTGGTAATCATCCCCTTGCGCACCAATTCAATCAGGGACTGGTCAAAGGTTTGCATGCCGTATTGGCTGTGGCCTTCCGCGATGTAACCCCGGATGGATGAAATTTTTCCGTCGGCGATCAGGGTCTTGATCGTGGGAGTGGCGATCATAATCTCGCAAGCCGGGACCACGCCAACCCCGTCCGCTTTTCCCACGAGTCTTTGGGATATGACCGCGCGCATAGTGTTGGAGAGCTGAACCCGGATCTGGTTCTGTTGAGTGGGCGGAAAAAAATCAAGAATACGCTCGATGGTTTGGATGGTATCCATGGTATGGAGAGTTGACAAAACCAAGTGACCTGTCTCGGCGGCGGAGATGGCGGCTGCAACGGTCTCCACATCCCGCATTTCCCCGATCAGGATGACATCCGGGTCCTGCCGCAAGACGTACTTCAGGGCGGATTTGAAGCTTTCCGTGTCCAGTCCCACCTCCCGCTGGGTCACGCTTGATTTCTTGTCCTGGTGAACGAACTCGATCGGGTCCTCGATAGTGACAATGTGAGAGGATCGGTTCAAGTTGATCTCGTTAATGAGGGAGGCCAGGGTCGTGCTTTTGCCTGAACCCGTGATGCCCGTAACCAGGATTAATCCTCGCTGTTCGGTGGCGATCTGCTTCAAAATCGCCGTGGGCATGTTGATATCCTCGATGCGAGGGATGATCTGGGGAATGACCCGCATGATGATCTCGGGAAGACCCCTTTGCCACATGGCGTTCGTCCGGAATCGGGCCAGGCCCTCCACCGCATAGGCCAAGTCAACCTCCCGATGTTCCTCAAAAAAAGTTCGCTGTTGTTTCTCATCCATCAAAAAGGACGCGACTTCGGCCAGTTCCTGCGGAGTCAGGGGGGTATCGCTCTGAGGCTGAAGATCACCGTCAATTCGAAACATGGGAGGTGCGCCGGCCTTCATGTGAACGTCGGAGGCCTTTTTTTCGACCATGGAAGCTAAGATGGGTTGAAGATCCATTCCATCTCCTGATGGGGTTTAAACTCGGTTCAAGGTCGCTATTATAGCAACAGCTCCTATCGAAAACCCCTCATTCTTTGGGTTTTCCTGAATATTCGTCCCGGTAATAATCTAAAATAACTCCCGACGAGGGATCGGCCAAATCAACTTTCGGGTCCCTCCCTCGGAATCTTTGTTTTGAAAGCGCGGTCGCCAATCGTTTCCGCAGGAAACCATCCGGTCGAACCGCTTTTGGATCGACCCACCTGTAGGCCAACCCTTCCCTTCTCCATCCGCCGGGTAACCGCGCCAGGGCGGGTCTTAACTTGATATTGTCCAAGGAATAGAAAAAAGGGTGGCGAAGGGGTTGGCCCAGGAGGATTTCCAGCCTTTCCTGAAACAGAGGCGTGTCGCCTAAAATTTTCCAATCCTCATCTTGTCTTGCGATCTGGCGCCATCCCCAATCATGAAGTAAAAAAACTCCCGGTTCAAAAACCAGGTCCGGCCTCAACCCCCGGCCGTAAAGTTCGTACCAGATTCCCATCACATAGTGGTCCCCTTCTGCGATGAAAAGCGACTTTTTCGGAATTTCCTGTAACACGTTTTCGGCAAAATCATCCGCGAGGGTATAACGGCTTTTATCTTCCAATTGATACGTATGGTCTAGCCAAGCCGAAACGATCAGAAGCGCCGTCAATAGAATGATCCACCTTCCGTTCCGAAACTTTCCCAGGAGCCCCCACCAACCGCAGACCCCCACGAGCCATATCAGCCCACACAGAGAAATCAGGTACAGTGGAACCAGATAGGTGTTTTGGGCTTCATGAACCAATGCAACCGCCGTTCCCACTCCAAGGAGAAGCGCCGTGATCCCCGCCAGAAACCGCCGATGTTGAATAAAAAGAAAATAGACGCCCGGGATCATTCCCAGGACAAATCCAGGCAGCCAATGACGGCCTAATACCATCCCGAGTTGATCGAGAAAGGTTCGGTAATATTCCAAATGGAGGCTTAAGGGCTCCAAACCCGCCACCAGCCGCCTTGAAAGAACCCACTGAAAACCAGGCCAGTGGGTTGGCTCCCCCCAGAAAGGAAGCGGCTCGATGCGTCCCCGGAGGGGAAGGTAAAGGTAGGGCGAAACACCCAGAATCATAAAACTCATTGTCCGCAGGATTGTCCGGCCGTCCCACCAATTCCGGTTTTGAAAAACCCAGAACCCCAAAAAAGGAAGCCAAGCCATATGGGTTTGCCAATGGTTCGCCATTCCAAGGGCCCAAATAAAAAAAAGAAGGTAGGGGTTGGGGTTTGCCCCCCCTTTTTCTCCCGTCCGGTAAATCCATACGCTCAGGCAGGTCCAGAAAAGGGTGAGCGTATAGACACAACCCTTTGCGGTGAGGCATTGAGCGAATAGGCTCCGACATCCGACGAATACGAAAGCCATTGCCAGCAGGAAAAATCCAACCTCGGTCTCAGACTTTCCGTTGTCTAGAAGACTCCTGACGGTTTTCAGGCAAATCCAAAGGGCCCCCAGAACGAGGGCCTGGGAAAGAAGGTTCAAACGGAAGGCGGGGGTCCCAAGGGGGAGAAAACTCGTTAGCCTCCCCAGCAAACATAAGATCGGATAGCCAGGCGGATGGGGCAAACCTAATCGGCAGGACGCGGCCGTGAACTCTCCGCTGTCATCGGCCATCAAGCCGGGGTTTTGAGCGCGCAACAAGATATCCCAGAGAAACAGGAAAAAAAGGACGGACCAGACCCAACCGACAGAACCGACCATGGCCGCCGATCGGTTCCTGCTGTTCCCTAAGGTTGGTTTAAGAGCTTCCACAACTCCACCTGGGCTTCCTTGTTGACCGGGTCCACCGCGAGGACGGAACGGAAAGCTTCCTCGGCGTTCAAGCGGTTGCCAAGCTTGGCCATCCACTTCCCGTATCTTAACTGGGCGTCGACCTTCTGAGGATTCAATTGGACCGACGCCTCCAGGAGGGACTTGGCCTTTTCCGGATACCCTAACTTATCGTAGATGAGGGATAAATGGTACTCGGCATCGGAGAGTTCGGAGTTGAGGCGGATCATCTCATCCAGCAAAGCAACGGTTTTGGGCTCGTCCCCTGATTTTTGAGCCTCCTCCACCAGAGCCATGAGAGTCCGAATGCGGGCAGGATGCTCCTTGACTGTTTTTTCCATTTCAAGACGTGCGGCTTCCATCACATTATTCTGGGAATAGATCTGTGACAACAGGGCCCGAGGTTCGTTCCGTCCAGTATCCAGGTTGGCCGACCTTTCCAGCGACTTGATCGCCAGGGAAAACCGGCTCTGGGATAGAAGGTAGTTCCCCAGCGCCTCGAAGCCCAGCGCGTACCTTTCCAGGTAGGGTTTCTCCTGGGAATCCACTGCTTCCCCCTGGGGCAGCGCTGAAAGATCCAGCCGGTATTGAGCCTCCTCTGGCTTGACACCCTTCGCGCCCCTTCCTTCAAATAAAAGGGTAAGGACCGTTGGATCCGCCCGTGGTCCGCTCCAGGAAACCGGCGTCTGCGATAGTCCCCACTGCATGTCCCAATTATCCCGGTTGGTTTTGACCAGGTTTTCCATCGCCTCCCTCGCGGTCGACGGCAGAGACGGCCATAGCAGTTCCGGAAACCGAACAAAACATTGCGCGGCATACCAGCGCTGGTTCAAGCAGCTCACATCGAGCAAAACCGCCTGGGTTTGAATGGGTTCCATAAGTAGAGCTTCCCGGGCAGCAGCGGCTTCAAAGGGATCTTCCAGAAAAAGCACTGTCCGGCGGTCGAGTGACCTTATTAAGTTGAATGCATGTTGAAGGGGAAAATCTTTCTTTTGCCTCCAACAGCTTTGCCCCTCGGTAAATGCCAACATGCCGGCCAGGATGAACAAGGCCGTCATTAGGACCGCCAGGAACGAGCCCGAAAACGGGTTGGAGGAAGGTTTTTCCAATCCCCTTTCGGCATATCTCAAGATCAGGGAACCCAAACCCAGAGGAATCCATGCGGCCACACAAGCGGTGTGGTTATTGGAAAGGGTGTAAAAGGCCACACCCAGGGCGCAAGCCATAAGCAAGGACCAGGCTTCCGCCGGCGAGGTGGTGTGGCGTTTTCCCGAAGACCATGCCAAAAAATGCATAACCCAGAGAAAAACCATAACCAGAAAAAGGACACCCACGGTCGACCCCAACTGGGTCAACGCCTGGAAACCATTCCAGTCCCCCGAAAAATGAAACTCCAGGATTTTGCGCCAGTCCCGCAGGGATTGGCCGAAGGGATCTGTCCCGCCCCAGGAAGGGAAACTATTGTTCGCGCGAAATAAAACCCAAAGATATGGGGAGAACCCGGCCGCGAACGGCAATACAAGAGTTTTGAAGCGGGCGTTTCCCGTTTCCAAATGGGTTAAATGGACAAAAACGCCCCAGAGTCCCCAGAGGGGATGGGTGGCGCAGAGCAATCCCAGAATGAGGTGCAACGCACCCCAGGGTTTTTCCTCTAACCTCAATAGCGCTCTTTGCAGGATAGCGAGGAATAGTCCGAGGGAGACCACCAGGCCCGAGCCCAGGGTGGCCGCGTCCCACCAGGGCCGGCTGAGAGCCAAAACGAGGGTCAGCAGAAACACGATAAGTCCGTTCTTCAAATTCATGTTGCGTAATTGTTGGAACAATTGCAGAAGGGTCATCATGACGGCTGCTGCCATGACCAACGCGGATAAGTCGGGTAGCAGGTTGAAGGATCGCCGGGGAAACAAGAAACAGGCGGCCTGCCCCAGGAGGGTGGGCAAGGGCGTCCAGGGAGGTTCATTCACCACGCCCGCGTGAACCGAGAGCCAGAAGGAAGGGTCCGAACCCCAGAAAAAAGAGGGGCACCGGCTGGAGTGGTACAGAAAAAAAGACGCGGTCCCGGCCAACAGGCCACCCAGAACGGCGGGAGCGTTGGTCTTATCCCAGAGGTGGAAAAGCCCGTTCAAACCGGCGAATATCAAGAAAGAGAAAAGAACCCCCACTGCGCCCAATCCCTGGTTTCCTATTGCGAAGGTTACCCACCCTCCAAAAAACGAGACTAGCCCTAATAAAACAAAAAATCGCCGGGTGAATTCCCTGCGGCGCATGCCGGAGAGGGCTTCTTCCTCGGCGGCCAGCTGTTCGATATTAGCCATGGTTCCGTTCATTCCAATAAAGCGAGAGTCCGACGAGGGTCAAATCTGGATCAATGTGGTGGAAGAGTGATGTCCCACGAAAAAATTCACACCATCCGCCTGTAGCCACGGCGGGAGCGGACCGCCCCAGTTGCTTTCGAATGCCTTTGAGGATTTCCCGGGTCGCCCCCAGGGTTCCGAAATAAATTCCTGACCGGATGCCTTCCCGGGTCGATAACCCGATCGGATGTTTCACCCTGGCGAAAGGAACCAGGGGAAGCTTGGCTGTTTTTTCATGAAGGGCCAGGAGGGAAATTCCCACGCCGGGCAAAATTACCCCGCCCTTGTATCCCCCCCGGGAATCCACAATATCGAAGGTCGTGGCCGTGCCGTAATCCACCACGATGACCGGCGCCCCATAAAGGGCCTTCGCCGCCAGGGCGTTGACGACTCGATCCGCGCCGATTTCGGATTTGTTTTTATAGTGGATTGGAATCCCAGGATCGCCCTTCACGTCGACGAAAATCGGGGCCTTATGAAAAATTTCCTTTAATGCCCTTTTAACGTTTCCATCCACGCCCGGCACCACGCTGGACACGACCGTATCCGGCCCTCCCAAAGCCTTCCGGAGAGACCGGGCCCAGCGTCGAGCCCGGGGATAGGACCGCAGTTCCCGGGTCGGCAAGGCGGTGCGCTTTAGCACCTTTTTTCCACTCAATTTTCCCGAAACGGTTCGGCTGTTGCCTATGTCCACGCCGATAAGCATTTACTTCCCCTTGGCTTTCTTTTTTCGGATGGAGGAAGATGGTTTCATTCGAAGGGTTTCAACGTCACCCGCCGTCAATCGTTCGACCGTTCCAACGTCGGTTCGCACCAGGAGGGCGCCCCGCTCATCCACATCCAGTACCTGGGCGAAAAAGGCACGGCCGCCCTGCACGATTTTCACTTGTTTGCCGCTCAAGACGGATCGTTGCCGCCATTCGGTTAATACTCGAAGGAATTTTCCCTCTCTTACCCAGCCGTAGGCTTCCTCCAACTTGGTCAGGATTTCCTGCAGAAGAATTTCACGGGAAGGGGTCCTTCCCTTTTGAATTTTCAGACTGGTCGCTAGGGGTCGCAGATCCGCCGGAAAATCCGCCGGGATTTGAGAAAGGTTCAATCCGATCCCCAGGATGGCCGTGGTCATTTTATTTTTTTTTGGGCCTACTTCAGTCAAAATGCCGCAGACCTTACGACCGGAAAGAAGCAGATCGTTGGGCCACTTGATGCCGGGATGAAATCCGTGTCGTTCCAGAGCCTTTGCCACTCCCACGGCGGCGGTCAGGGTTAATTCGGTAAACCGCTCCTGAGGCAGGTTCGGTCTTAGGACGATGGAGAATGTAAGGGACTTCCCTTCCTGGGAGACCCACTTATGCCCGTGTCGGCCCCGTCCTTTGGTTTGGCTCTCTGCCAGAACCGTGGTTCCTTCCGAGGCTCCCCCCCGGGCCAGTTCATGGGCCAAATCATTGGTGGAGGTCAACTGATTGAAGCAATAAAGAGGCTTGCCGAAATAACGGGTATCGAGACCCTTTTGGATGGCCTCAGGGGTAATGGCTTTAATTTCAGTCGAGGAACGGCTCAAGGTTTTTCCATTTCGAGGGAAAAATCGACGGAAGGGGCCGAATGGGTCAGGGCCCCGGAGGAAAAGCGGTCCACCGCCAGGCCCTTGAACTTTCGAAGGTTGTGTTTCGTGATCCCTCCCGAGATTTCCACCTGGGCCTTACCCCTCACCAGCACCAGGACCCGTTTCACCAGCGCGGGCGAGGCATTGTCCACCAGCAAAATATCCGCCCCGGCCCTCAAGGCGTCCGCCGCCTCCTCAAAGGTTTCGACCTCGACTTCGATAAATTCATGGGGCCCATATTTTTTTCGCGCGGAAGCGACGCAAGGGTAAACCCCGCCTCCCAGTTTTAAATGGTTGTCTTTAATGAGGACATGGTCCCGCAAGTTGTAGCGGTGATTCCGGCCGCCTCCCACCCGTACCGCGTACCGTTCCAGAAGCCGCAATAGGGGGGTGGTTTTGCGGGTATCGAAAAGCTTATCTACCCCCAGAAGTTCGCGCATCTGGCGGGTCAGCGTGGCAATTCCTGAAAGACGGCTCAAGTAATTGAGGGCAGTGCGTTCGCCGGAAAGAAAAGCCCGGGCCGGACCCTCGAGTAGGGCGATGGCTTGTCCCGGTTTAACCCGGTTCCCCTCGGCGGCGAGAGGCTTCAGGGAACAACTTTTGCTGAAAAGTCGAAAAATTTCCGAGACGACAGGCAAACCGCATAGCACCCCAGCGCCCTTGGACAGGATCACGCCCTTTGCCTTGAGGCTCTTGGGGATGATCGCCAGGGTCGTTCGATCCGCAAAGGCGCCATCTTCCTCCAAAGCCAAATGAAGAAGGGGACGAACGGTTTTCCAGGGCAGGTTCGTTTTCAATGGGATCAACCGTTGAGAAATTTCAAATTTTTCTCGATCCGAGAAATCTTATCCTTGGTTTCTTTCTGCTTGGCTTTCTTACCTTCCACCAATTCCAAAGGGGCATTTTTCACAAACTGCTCGTTTTTAAGTTTCGCCTCAATCGACAAAACATATTTTTCCAGTTTTTGACGATCTTTTTCTAATTTTTCAGACTCGGCCTTTAAATCCACCAGACCTTCCAGAAGAATATATATTTCTCCCCCATTTTTGATCGGTGAAAAGGCCACCGGGCCCGGGATCCGTTTCGATTCAAGGCTCACCTTTTCCGCCCGTGTTAAGAAATGGATCAGGGGGAGACATTCAGTCGTTTGATCGTGGATTTCCTTATTCCCAACCATCGCAACTGTGATCTTGGCGCTCGGAGGAACGTTCAGTTCGCTTCGGCTTGTCCGAATGGCCGTCACCACTTCCTTCAGGAACTCGAATCGGACGATGGCGCCCTCTTCCACTGGATAGTCGGCGGGCTTGGGCCAGGAAGCCTTCATGATGGAGGTCTTTTTGCCTGGCAATCGATGCCAGAGTTCCTCAGTGACGAAAGGCATACAGGGATGAAGAAGGCGCAAGATCGCGTCGAGAACCGCCACCAGAACCGCCTGGGCCCTCGCCTTTTCGGCCGGGTCCGCCTCGTTATAAAGGCGGGGCTTTACGGCTTCCAAGTACCAATCACAAACCTCGTTCCAGAGGAACCGGTAAAGGGTCTGCGCCAGTTCAGACACCCGGTATTTTTCGTAATCTTCGGTGACCTCGGCAATGGTCTGGGAAAGGCGTGACAAAATCCACTTGTCTTCCAATGCAAGGCGGTTCAAATCCACCGGCGGGACGGCCCCATCCGGGGGCAGGGTCATCAAGACAAATCGGGTTGCGTTATAGAGTTTGTTCACGAAATTTCGAGAGGATTCCAGCTTTTGAGGGGTCAAAGCCACATAACGCTGGCGGGTTTCGATGCTCATCATGGTGAACCGCAGGGCGTCGGTGCCGTATTTGTCGATCATCAGGAGCGGGTCCACCACGTTTCCCTTAGACTTGCTCATTTTCTTCCCATCTTCGTCGGCCACGAGGGAATGGATGTAAACCTCTTTGAATGGCACCTGCCCCATGAACTTCAGGCCCATCATCATCATGCGGGCAACCCAGAAGAAGAGGATGTCCCAGCTGGTTACCATCAGGCTTGTTGGGTAAAAGGCGGCCAGGTCTTTTGTTTTCTCAGGCCAACCCAGGGTGGAAAAGGGCCAAAGGCCGGAGGAGAACCAGGTATCCAGAACGTCTGGGTCCTGGGTTAGTTTTTTATCTCCGCACTGGGGACAGGAGGCCGGGCCGGGCGCGGAGGCGAAGGCATGGCCCTGGGAACAGGTGTAAACCGGGATGCGGTGTCCCCACCAGATCTGCCGGCTGATGCACCAGTCCTGAATGCCGGAAAGCCAGCGTTCATATTCAGCGCGCCACATTTCGGGGACGAATTTGGTCTTGCCATCGGCCACGGCCTTCAAGGCGGTCTCGGCCAGGGGCTTCATGCGCACGAACCATTGCTTGGAATAATAGGGTTCCACCACCGTTCCGCATCGGTAGCAGTGGCCGACATTGTGCTCGTGGGGTTCCACTTTTAATAGGAGTCCCTGAACTTCCAGGTCAGCGACGATTTTCTTTCGGGCTTCGAAACGGTCCATTCCCTTGTAAGCTCCTGCGTTCTCGTTTAGCGTTCCGTCCGGGTTGAGGATGTTGATTCTTTCCAGTTTGTGCCGATTCCCCACTTGGAAATCGTTGAAGTCATGGGCAGGAGTGATTTTCACGACACCGGTTCCAAAAGCCCGGTCTACGTAGGTATCAGAGATGACAGGAATTGACCGATTCATAAGAGGCAGAGTTACGGTCTTTCCGACCAGGCCGGTGTAACGGTCATCCTCGGGATGTACGGCCACCGCCGTATCGCCCAAAAGAGTCTCGGGGCGGGTCGTGGCCACTTCCAATCCAATGGAAGGGTCATGAGCAAAAGGATAGCGCAGGTGATAAAAGGCCCCCTGCACCGTCTTGTGTTCCACCTCGATGTCGGAAAGTGCGGTCTGGCAACGGGGGCACCAGTTGATCAGGTAATAGTCCTGGTAGATGAGCTTTTCGTTATAGAGGGATATGAATACTTCCTGGACCGCCTTGGACAACCCCTCGTCCATGGTGAAACGCTCGCGGCTCCAGTCGCATGAGGAACCCAGCTTGCGCAGTTGGCGCATGATGGTGGCGCCGTATTGTTCCTTCCACTTCCAGGTGTGCTGGATAAAGGCTTCCCGACCCAGGTCGTGACGGGTCTTCCCTTCCTTCTTGAGTTCTTTTTCAACCACATTCTGGGTGGCGATTCCCGCGTGGTCGCATCCCGGCACCCAGAGCACATTGAAACCATTCATACGGCGGTATCGAGCCACCAAGTCTTGCAGGCTGTTATTGAGGGCATGGCCCATGTGCAGGCTTCCCGTCACGTTGGGGGGAGGAATCACCATGGTGAATGGCGGTTTTGGGGAGTTGGCGTCGGCCGTGAAATCGCCGGACTTTTCCCAAAGTTGGTACCAGCGGTCCTCAACCTCTTTAGGGTTGTAGGCACTGGGCAATTGGTTTTCGGTCAGGTTTTCCAATGGGGTTTCCGTGTTTTTATGAATTGAGCCATCGAAAATAGCGGGCTTTTAAGGCCTTTGCAAGCAAAGAAGACCCCGCTTTTACGGGACCGATACAGCTGAAGCGCCTTTTGAACCCGACAAGGAAACGGGCATATTGACCGCCGAGGTTCCCAGGGCGTAATGGCCTGCCAGGCTCTGGGCGTCCTGCCCATCCACGAGGAGTTTAACCTGGCGGACCTCGAAAAAATTGGATGACAGGGTTTCGATCATGCCCCGTATAAATAGAACTTCCTCGTAAAAACCGAAGGATTCATTTTTGACCCCGCCAAGGGACAGGTCCACCACCGCCGTCCCCTCGCCAGTCAGGAAAAGCTGGTTCAATTCCATGCCATTGGGAACGGGAACTTGAAATTTTCCATCTCGGGGTCCATGCAGGTAGGCCAGGACCGCCTGCTTCATCTGGTTGTACCTGGTTTTGCTTTGGTGAATGACCGCCTTGTTCCCGATAAATTTACCGGATGCCATGTCCACGCCTTTAAGAACGATGGTCATAGGCTTGTCGAGCGGGTCATAGAGTGGGACTTGAACAGAGGACTGGGAAGACGCGAGCGAAATCGTTTCCTTATTTACCGTTTTCCATCGCCAGACTCCGCTTAACGTCAGTAACAAACCCAAAATGACAAGTCCTGGAACCTTCCATGGATTTCTAACTGGCCCATTCAATTTGGAGGTGTTCGATTTTTGGGTGTAGGTCATTTCGGATGAACCTCGGCTGACGTCGAGTTCGGAGACATCTGAAAATAGGTTTGTAAACCCTTGGCCGTTTTTTCGACGAAATCCTGGATACCTTCGTCGGTTGAGAATTTTTTTATGTCCTGGGAAGAGGTGAGGAAGAGGGGTTCCACCACCACGGCCGGGATGGCCAGATTCCTCAGGGATTGGTGGGGAGAAGCTAAAACCCTTCCCTCAGCGAATGGAGTCTCGCCCGGAAGGGCTCGGCTGTCGGAAAGGGGGGAAAGAAGGGGATTCACCTCCCAGGCCACGGCCAATGCCCTGGCCAGGCGCAGGCTTTGTCGATATTGAGAAAAAGACATGCTTCCCCAGCGTTGAATTTCCTGGCTGTCCGTAGCGTTGGATCCGGTGGGAGGTTCCACAATCACCCAGGGACCATGGGTACGGCCGGTCCATTCCCGATCGGCATGAAGAATCACGGCGGCGGCAGCGCCCGATCCATTGATCTGGCCCACCCAATTGTCATAGCCGATTGATTCGTTCTTGGTTCGGATCATGAGTACGTCAAAGCCGTCCGCGGCGAGGGTCTTTTGAAGGGCCAAACCCAAGCGCAAGGTCCAGTCTTTTTCATCCTGCCCATTGGCGCTGACACCCCGATCCTCACCCCCATGGGCGGCATAAAGGACTATTCGTGGCCCGGCCATAGCGCTAAGGGGAATACTCGCAAGGATAAGGAAACAAGAAAGGAGGAGAATGGAACGGCGGGCGTTGGGCATGTAATGATCCTTCGGAAAAACGCTGTTATTTTTCCTTGAAGATGCCCATGGCGCGGAACTTCTTGTAGCGTTGGTCTTCCAGGGCCTTAGGACTCATTTTCAAGAGCGGCTTTAAGTGTTTCAAAAGGCATTTTTTCATACTGGCGGCGACCTTGTCGTAATCTTCATGGGCGCCCCCAGCGGGTTCGGGGATAATCTCGTCCACAATCTTAAATTTTAAAAGTTCGCTCGCCGAAAGTTTAAGAACCTCAGCGGCCTGCTGGATCTTTTCCCGGTCGTTCCAAAGGATGGCAGCACAACCTTCGGGTGAGATAACCGAATACCAAGCGTTTTCCATCATCAAGACCTTGTTCGCCACGCCAATCCCGATGGCTCCTCCGCTTCCGCCCTCCCCCAGAATAATGGCGACAATGGGAGTTCGAAGCTTGGCCATTTCCAGGAGGTTGCGGGCGATCGCTTCCGCCTGTCCCCTTTCCTCCCCGCCCAGGCCGGGAAAGGCCCCGGCGGTATCGATAAAGGAAATTACCGGTTTGTGGAACTTTTCAGCCAGTTTCATGACCCTTAAAGCTTTCCGGTAGCCCTCGGGTTGGGACATACCGAAATTTCGCCGTAAGTTCTCCTTTGTGTCGTGGCCTTTTTGCTGGCCCACGATAGCGACCGACTGGCCATCCAGATTGGCAAAACCCGTTACGCTCGCCGGATCATCTCCAAACGCCCGGTCTCCATGGACCTCTGTGAAATCAGTAAAAAGGCGGGGAATATAGTCCATCATGAAAGGCCGCTGGGAATGGCGCGCCAGTTGAACTCGATCCCACGCAGTCAGTTTTTTGGGGACCTTGGGACGGCTTTTTTTGTGAACCATTTTGGTTTTCATGATTTCCTTGTGGGTCAAATCGGCTGCAAAACCGGGTCATTATAGGGGGATGACTTATTGGGCCGCAACGCTCAACTTCTCATGGGATGAGCGAACACAACAAGCAACTGGAAGATTTGATATTAATTAAGGCGCTTCAAACCAAAGCGTTGCCAAGGGAGGGAGATTCAAGACGGCGGAATGAGGCTGGCCCTGGTAAGGGACATCCTCGGAATGGACACCCCCGTTGTTACCGAAGTTGCTTCCGCCATAGATGTGGGAATCGGTGTTCAGGATTTCTTTGTAATATCCCCACTTCGGCAGACCCACCCGGTAGTTGTACCGGATCACGGGCGAGAAGTTTCCCACGCAAAGAATCTGCTTGCCCGTCGCGGGTGACTTGCGCAGGAACGCCACAATGTTTTCATCCGCGTTGTTCACATCCACCCATTGGAAACCCGCCGGGTCCGAATCAGACTCGTGAAGGGCCGGGTTTTCCTTATATATCTTGTTCAAATCTCGGATCAGGTCCTGCAACCGCCAGTGGTCCGCGTACTGAGTCAGGTGCCAGTCCATGCTGACGTTATGGTTCCATTCAAGGAACTGCCCGAACTCGCTTCCCATGAAAAGCAATTTCTTGCCAGGGTGGGCCCACATGTAGCCGTAAAGGGAACGCAAGTTGGCGAACTTTTGCCAGCGGTCCCCCGGCATCTTGTCGATCATGGAGCATTTGCCGTGAACCACTTCGTCATGGGAAAGAGGCAGGATGAAATTTTCGCTCCAGGCGTAGAGAAACCCGAAGGTCAGGTTGTTGTGGTGGTACCGGCGGTGGATCGGGTCCCGGCTGAAGTAATAAAGGGTGTCGTGCATCCAACCCATGTTCCATTTGTACCCGAAACCCAACCCGCCCGTGTAGGTCGGCTTGCTCACCCCCGGCCAGGCGGTGGATTCCTCGGCGATCATGAGGACCCCCGGAAATTTGGCGTAGGCCAGTTCATTGAGCTTTTTCAAAAAGGTAATGGCTTCCAGGTTCTCGTTTCCCCCGAACTGGTTGGGGATCCACTCCCCCTCGTTGCGGCTGTAGTCCAGGTAAAGCATGGAAGCCACCGCGTCCAGCCTCAGGCCGTCCACGTGGAATTCGGAAAGCCAGTAGAGGGCGTTGGAAAGCAGGAAGTTCCGGACCTCATTGCGTCCGAAATTGAAGACGTAGGTTCCCCAATCGGGATGTTCTCCCTGCCGGGGATCGATATGCTCGTAAAGACCGGTTCCGTCGAAACGGCCCAGGGCGAAATCATCCTTGGGAAAATGGGCTGGCACCCAATCGAGGATCACCCCGATCCCCTTCTGATGCAGATGGTCCACAAAAAATTTGAAATCATCCGGAGTGCCGAAGCGGGAAGTAGGGGCGTAATAAGAAGAGACCTGGTAGCCCCAGGACCCTCCAAAGGGATGCTCCATCACAGGCATGAGCTCCACATGCGTGAAGCCGAGCTGGTTGAGGTATTCGGCCAGGTCTTCCGCCATCTCCAGATAGGTCAGGGGGCGGTTGTCCTCTTCCGGAACTTTTTTCCAAGATTCCAGGTGAAGTTCATAAATGGAGACGGCCTTCTTGAGACTCGCCGTTTGGGCCCTTTCGCTCATCCACTCCATATCATTAAATCGGTATTTGCTCTGGTAGATGACGGAGGCGGTCTTGGGGGGTTTTTCGGCCTCAAAAGCATAGGGGTCCGCTTTCAAAAGAAATCCGCCATGAGCGGGCCGGATCTCGAACTTGTATTTGTCCTCCGCATGAAGTTCGGGCATGAAAATTTCCCAGATGCCCGAGTTTCCCAGGCAGCGCATCTGGTGCAGGCGGCCGTCCCATCCGTTGAAATCTCCCACGAGACTGACGCTCTTGGCGCCGGGGGCCCAGACAGCGAAAGCCACGCCAGTGACCCCCTGCCACTGGATGACATGGGCGCCCATTTTTTCAAATAGTCTCTCGTGGTTCCCTTCGCCCAATAGATAAAGATCCATCTCGCCCAGGGTGGGCCAGAAAGCATAGGGGTCCCAGTATTGGAAGGTGCGATCCTGGGCATAACCCGTTTCAACCTGGTAGGGGCCCAAGTCTTTCTTTCCCTTTAAGGACCCCTCGAAAAAGCCTAGCCCTAAGGGCTGCAAGGAAAGACGGGTCGCTTTGCCCCACGAGACCGAAACTGACAGGGCATCCGGGCGGTAAACACGAACCGTGACCCCGTCCGAATTCGGATGGAGCCCTAAATAGGAATGGGGGTCTCTTTGGTCGAAACGAAGGAGGGCCTGGGCCGAGGAAGGAAGCGAGGCTCCCTTGGCGGAGGCGGCTTTTCCGGCCACGACCTTCCCCGCGGGGTTCACCGATGGGACCTTGGTTTTCTTGATTGGCTTGGGTGACTTGGCTTTTTTTCGGGGACCCGGCACTTAAACGCTCCTGGAACAGGTTGTTCTAAGGGTTTACAGATTAACACAGAAAGACAAATATCGTCGTTATGCCTTGGGCGAGAGGGATTGGACGTGATCCTTGTTCTTAGACAGTAAGAGGTCGGTCCGCAAATCCAGCAGGTCGGAAAGCGGGACAAACTTGGAGAAATCGGTCTTTTTTTCCGCGGCCTCAAACACCGCCTCCTGGGCCAAATAGAGGTTGTGATTTAATCCCAGCTTTTTGGTCAGGTGAACGACGGCCAAAGCCGCCCCCAGATTCTCTTCCGTGGGATCGGCTACGGCCTTTTCCACGATCTCGGTAATGAGGTTTCTAAAAGTGTGCTCGGCTACGAACCGATCCACCTGGTAGCCATGCTGGGTCACCTGGTCGGCCAGTTCCATCATTTCACGGTAGCCTTCCGGATCCTTGAACCATTCCCTCTTCTGGATCTGCTCCTCGAACAGCTTGCCGAAGGTGAACTCGGCGGCGGCCCTTATTTCCTTGGGAAGCTCGAACCCGACAGCCTGGAGCATTTCCAGGTTGCGGCGGTTGTCTTCATATAAGCGGACGTATTGCTCGGCAAAACGCTCGACCAATGTTCCATAGATGCCCTGGAATATCCGCTGGCGGGATTCGGGTAATAACTGTTCCACCCCGAATTCATTGGGGCCGAACTGATCCTGGATCAGCCTCAAGAGCTTGGGCAATGAAACGACGTAAAACTCGTCCCAAAGCTTCTCGGCGGACATGAGGAAGGGTGCGTCGCCGGGATATACCTTCACGGCACCATAAAAATCGATGCCCCCCAAATGGAGGCCCGCTACCGCCAAACGAAACTGGCGGCGGCTCATGGTTTCTTCTAAGGTGACGCTTCCCGTCATGAGGGTATAGCGGCCGTGGGTTTCCTTTCGCTGATCCTTCATTTCATAGCTGTAACCGCCGACCACATCCTTGGCGGGCGGGTGGTTGACCATGACGGAAATGGCTAGGTGGGCGGCCACGCCCTCGGGAGTTACGCGGCAGGATTGGGCGAACTTACGGTACACATCCGCCCCCGTCCCCAGTTCGGGGATATTGCTCTTAGCCTCCGCCAAAATGTCCAGGAACGGCTTTTCGGGGGAGGGCAACCCCAAGTCAGATAGAAAATCGAATATCCGGGCGGCGTATTTCATCACCTGGGTGGTCTCGATGCCCGAAATCTCGGTGAAGAACCAGCCACAACTGGTATACATGAGCATGGAATTGCGCTGGATCTCCAAATGAGTCAGGGCGCGGACCTTTTCCTCGGGGTTTAAAGGCCGGCCGGCGTGGCGCTCCAGAAACTCTTCCCGAGAAGCTTTAGGGTTAAGGATCAGCTGGATGTAGTCGTTGCGGGCGGCCCAGGGATCCTTGAACAGTTTTCCCTTTTCCACCTCGAAATAGAGATTTACCGTGTCCCGGACGTAATCGAAAGCTCGGCGAAGAGGGCCGCGCCACTTCTGGTTCCAACCCTCCCGCCCACCCGTCTGGCAACTGCAATCCCGGTACCACCGACCCACGCCGTGGGCGCAGCTCCAGGAAGTTCCCTTACCCTCATCCCCGGCCTTTATTTCCACTTCCATATAAGGAGGGTGCTTTTCAAGAAAAGCGGCGTAATTGGTCACCCAATAGTTGCGATTGCTGGCCTCCACTTCGAGGGCATAGGCCAGGCTCCGATCCCCGAACTTGGTGTGATGGCCGTAGGATTCACCGTCCGTTGCGGCGTGGATGACGCGACCGTCTCCCCCGCCCGCCCGCCCGATACGCTCCAAGAGGGCCTGGGAGCTGATGAGGGCCCCCTCGAATGCGATCGACTTGGCGATATTCATATCGTAAAAGAAGAGATCGATGAACCGCTTGGAGCCATCACGGTGGAAATAGCGGTAGGGGATGGTGGGGTCAATACTACTGTTGGATACATCATGCCAATCGCCTCCGGTGAGGGGGCGGATCTTTTGGGCCTGAACCGGGGAAAGGATGACGTATTTCAAGCCTTCATCAATAAGAACCGATAGGGTGGCGTCATCGCATGCGGTTTCCGGGCACCAGAGGGATTCCGGTTCCCGTCCAAAACGGTACTTGAAGTCAGCCACACCCCATTTGACCTGGGTGACCCGATCCGCGTCGTTGCAGAGAGGGAGGATGGCGTGGTTATACCCCTGAGCGATGGCGTTACCGTGACCCTCATTGGTTTTACAGCTTACCTGGTCGGCGACTAGGATTTTTTTGTAAGTCCCGGGATGGTAAATCTCCATCCAAGAAAGGAGAGTGGGCCCGAAATTGAAGCTTAGGAACTCGTAATTGTTGGTAATGCTCTCGATGCGGCTGCTTCTCAAGTCGAAAACCCGGGCAAAAGCGTTGGGCCGGTAACATTCGTAATAAACCCTCTCGTTCCAATTACAAAAAGGCTGGGCACTCGGCTGGTCGTCAATGACCGCCGTCCAGGGGTTTTCCCGGGGGGGTTGGTAGAAATGTCCGTGGATGATCAGGGCGGTCGGCATGTTTCCTCAATTTGTGGATTAATTCGCTTGGAAGGTTAGATTTTAACTATAAACCTTTAAAAGTGTACGAAATCATTTTAAGGATTTTGAGGTGTTTCTTTCCCCTTGGCGATTCCCTGTAGGGGAACATACCAAACCCGTCCAAATTTTTTAACCGCCGGTTGATAGTATTTTAAGACTGCCGCAACAACATTTTCCGGAAGCAAATATTGGTCCGGCAAGTCATACATCTCGATCGTCGAAAATCTTCGGTTTTCAACATCTTCCACAAGAGGTTCGGCGTCCCAAAGCCCATTATGCACCAGGGGCATGACTCCGGAGGATTGGTACCAGACCCTTTTCCCGGCCATGTAAGGCAAATCCGCGTCGATGGCCAGATGGTCACCGGGTTCTTGATAGATCGTCAGCACCGCCGCTTTGTCCGCCATTTCTTCCTGCGAGGGGAGCCGGGGCAAGGGTTGAACAGCTAACAGGGCCAATCCGAGCGTCATCAGCACAGGTGCCGGAAAGGACCTCCCCCTTATTAAACGAGGGGCCGCGATAAAAAAACCCTCACCGATCGTTAAAAGACCGTAAATCAGAAACTCCATATAGTAATTTTCCGCCGCCGACTCGCGGGCCAGGGAAGACATGGCGAATATGGAAATGACCACCTGACAGGCTAGTAAGACTGGTATTTTCCGAAGTGCCAACACGGCCAGGACGCCGGCCAGAAGCCATCCCCCTTCCGGCAAAAAGGGGCCCTTGAGGAAGGCCCACAAATATTCCCAGTGGAAACCCCTCGCCATCCAACGGAAAGTGCAAAGCAGATAATAGCCCCCGGTGTTCCACTGCTCGTAAAGCGTGACGGCCAGATAAGGTACCATTAGAGAGGCCAGAAAGATCAACAAGGCCCGCCACTTCCGGTATAAAAGTCCGGTTAATAAAACGGCCAGGGTTAAACTTATGGCGGTGGGCTTCATCAAGATGGCAGACGCGTTAAGTAATCCAGCGGCCGACAAAACCTTCCAACTATCCGTTTCATTGGATTTGGACGCGTGTGTAATTTGGGAAGAAACCAGGAAGAAACTGGCGAAGTTGAAGGACAGCATCAAGGCATCCATGCGGGCCATGGTGCCCCAGGACTCCCAGGTCGGGAATAGCCAGAACAAGCTCGCCATGCCCAAAGCCTTACTCGGCCCCCAGCGCTTCCATCCCCAAAGAAGAAAAAGAATTCCGCAGACGAGATAACCAACAAGAGAAAGAATCCTTCCCGGTAGCCAAAGGCCCTGGAAGATTCTCATCGATAGTGAAAGAAGGAAGGGAAAGCCAATCGTGTAGGACGTGTTGTAAGGTCCCCCGACCCGGATATCCTGGTATAAGGTTTCTCCTTTTAAAAGGATCCTGCCTAATTCCAGGTTATAAGCCTCATCTTGTTGGAGTTGAAAAGCGCAATGAATTCTTTGATAGAGCACCGGAACATGGGAAAGAAGGAGTAGGAGGGCGGCGCAGGCGAATAGGGGATAAAAATATTTTTCCCAGGAAGAGGCGGTTTGAAACGTACCACCTTTAGAGCCAATCGAAAGCTGGTCACCCATGGGAGCGAAACTCGTTCATAACGCTTCTAAATTTAGCCTACAATCATCCCCGCCGCCACAGTGTTGTTGGTCAGCTCATCAATAAGGATGAAATTTCCCGTGTTTCGGTTTTTCTTGTAGGGGTCTAAAAATAGAGGTTTGAGCGTCTGGATCTTCACCCGGGCAATGTCGTTCAAGCCCAATTGATCCTTTTTCTCCTTCTCAAGCGTGTTCACGTTGGTCCGATACTCAATTTCCGTCACCATGGCTTTGACCGTCTGGCTCGTGTGTTTTAAGGCGTATTTTTTCTTGGGGGTCAGGGGTTCCTGCACCATCCAACACAAATCGGCGGTAAACAAGCTCGACGCCTGGGGTTTGTTAGCAGGTTGGGCCAGCATATCTCCCCGTGATAGATCCACTTCGTCACTCAGTCGTAAGGTCACGCACATGGGAGCGAAGGCTTCCTCCAGCTCCCCCTCAAAGGTATCGATGGCCGTAATGGTGGTTTCAATGCCCGAGGACATCACCACCACTTTATCGCCCCGCCTCACCCTTCCCGAACCGATCCGTCCCGCGAAACCCCGGTAATCCAGGTTGGGACGAAGCACGGTCTGAACGGGAAAGCGAAAATCCTGGAGGTTCAGGTCGCGGTTGATTTCCACAGTTTCCAGGTGTTCCAACAAGGCCGGCCCCTGGTACCAGGGCATGGAGGTACTTTTCTCCACTACGTTGTCGCCCTTGAGGGCGGATAAGGGGATCACCACCGGCTGGGGCGCGCCGATGCTTTGGGTGAAAGCCTGATATTCGGCGCTGATGCGGTCGAACACTTCCTGGGAATAATCCACGAGGTCCATCTTATTGATCGCCACCACCAGGTGGGGGATTCCCAGTAGGTTGGCGATAAAACCGTGCCGGCGGGATTGGGTCATGACCCCATTTCGCGCGTCCAGGAGAATGATAGCCAGGTTGGCGGTGGAAGCGCCGGTCACCATGTTGCGGGTGTACTGCTCGTGGCCCGGGGTATCGGCGATGATAAATTTGCGCTTCGGGGTGGCGAAGTAACGGTAAGCTACGTCAATGGTGATTCCCTGTTCCCGTTCCGCGGCCAGGCCATCCGTGATGAGGGCCAAATCGATCTCTTCTCCGCCCTTTTTTAGCGTGGTCTTTCGGATGGCTTCCAACTGGTCCTCAAAAACACCTTTGGAATCAAAAAGAAGACGGCCGATGAGGGTGGATTTGCCGTCATCCACGCTCCCCGCGGTTGAAAACCGCAGAAGCCCCATGTTGGCGTAGGTGATTTCCGATTTTTCGTCAATCGTCATTTAGAACCTCGAATAAGTAATTAGCCGTTAGCTTTTGGCTATTAGCTAATTCCTAAAAAATCCAATATCTGGTATTAGCCGTTCACTTTTGCCAATGGCTAAAAGCCAATAGCTAATTGCTGGTGTTAGAAGTACCCTTCTTTTTTCTTCTGCTCCATCGAGCTGTCCGACCCATGGTCGATGATGCGGTTTTCCCGCTCGCTTTTGCGGGTCAAGACAAGGTCCTCGATGATGTCTCTTAGGGTAGAAGCCTCGGACTCGATGGCTCCCGTGCAGGACATACAGCCCAGGGACCGGAATCGAACCCTCATGTTTTTCACCTCATCCCCCGGCAAAATGGGAATGTGGGAAACCCAAGGAATCAGCAAATTCTTTCGTTTAATGATTTTCCGCTCGTGGGTGAAATAAATGGGCACCACGGGAATCTTTTCCATCTCGATGTAGAGCCAGATATCCAGTTCGGTCCAATTGGAAAGCGGGAAAACCCTGATCGATTCCCCTTCGTTGACCCTGGAATTGTAGAGGTCCCACAACTCGGGGCGCTGATTCTTGGGGTCCCATTGGCCGAAAGCGTCCCGGAAGGAATAGACCCTCTCCTTAGCCCTGGATTTTTCCTCTTCCCGTCTTGCCCCCCCGAAGGCAGCGTCAAACCCATGCTTGGCAAGGGAGTCCAGAAGCCCCTGAGTCTTCAACAGGGCACAGCACTTATCGACTCCGTACTTAAAGGGGCTGGAACCATTTCGGATGGCTTCCTCGTTGCGCTCCACCAAAAGCTTGGTTCCCAATTCTTTCATGAGCTTGTCCCTGAACTCGTACATTTCGGGGAATTTGTAACTGGTATCCACGTGCATGAGGGGAAAGGGGATCTTTCCAGGGTGGAAAGCCTTTTGGGCCAGGCGGAGCATAACGGAGGAGTCTTTCCCGACTGAATAGAGCATGACGGGGTTTTTGAACTCCGACACGACTTCCCGCATGATGAAGATGCTCTCGGCCTCAAGCTGTTTCAGGTGGGATAGGGTTTGAAGGCCCGACTTGGTCAACGCAAACTCCCCAGCGGTTTCCAATTGGCTCACCGCTTCAAATTTAATGGCACGTTCAAAAGGGTATTAAAACTACACGTTTTTAACTTCCATGACAATCCCCCAAGCCGTGGTAATCCCGTTCCGGATAAATAAAAAGGTCCAGTGAACAGGTTGTTCCTTCCCCAAAAGGGGAAAAATATATTTTCAGTAAGTTGATTTAAAGCGGAAAGACGTGAAAGGCAGTGATGGCAGCGTAAACATCGGACCCTTCGGTAAAACCGCTGGCCAGCGCCACGCCCTTGGGTAAATGCGCGGAAATGATCCGTCCTTCACCCACATCCAACTTGTATTCGATCGTGGTTCCCTTGAAGCGAGTCTTGACGATCTTCGCCTTGACCTGCAACGTTTCAAACTGGCCGGTCACGTAGACATCATTCGGCCGAAAATAGATGCGGATTTTTTGACCCACGGTGAAAAAGGGGGTCACGCCAAACCGAAAGGGCCCCCAGACCGCCAACCCCTTCTCCGAAACTTCCGTATCAATGAAATTCGTTTCTCCCACGAACTGGGCGATAAAATGGGTCGCGGGTCTGTCAAAGATCTGAATGGGCGTCCCGTCCTGTTCAATGATCCCCTGGTTCATAATCAAAATTCGGCTCGCGACCTCCATGGCTTCCTGTTGATCATGGGTCACGAAAAGCGTGGTCACATTCGTTTCATCATGCAGTTTTAGAATCCATTCCCGTAACTCTTCCCTCACCTTGGCGTCCAATGCCCCAAAAGGCTCATCCAATAAAAGGACCTCAGGCCGAGGGGCAAGGGCCCGAGCCACTGCGACCCTTTGGCGTTGTCCGCCGGAAAGCTGGTTCGGGTAGCGCTTTTCCAAACCCTGTAGCTGGATCAGGTTCAACAACTCAAAAACCCGGTCCTTTATTTCCTTTTCCCCCTGTTTGCGAACCCTCAACCCAAAGGCGATGTTCTCGAAAACCGTCATGTGCTTAAAAAGGGCGTAATGTTGGAAAACGAAACCTACGTTCCTTTCCTTGGCGGAAACGTACGTGGCTTCCCGTCCCGTCAAATGGATCTCACCCGAATCAGGGGTTTCCAACCCCGCGATCATTCGAAGAAGGGTGCTTTTACCGGAGCCGGAGGGACCCAACAAAGCGGTCAGGGAACCCGTTTCCAGTTTCAGACTGACTTTTTTGACAGCCTGAAAGTCATTAAAGGTCTTGGATAACTGCCTGACTTCAATACTCATGACACACGCTCACTTTCGTGGGAGATGGGAAGAACTTCTCTTTCTTGGGAATAACGGGCACCCACCACCGCCTTGGCAACCAGAGTCACCAGGGCCAGGAAAGTCAGGAGAGAAGCCACAGCGAAAGCGGCCGTGAAGTTATATTCGTTATAGAGGATCTCCACATGAAGCGGCAGGGTGTTGGTCAGGCCCCGGATATGGCCGGACACTACCGAAACAGCCCCAAATTCACCCATGGCCCGAGCGTTACAAAGGATCACCCCATAGAGGAGGCCCCATTGGATATTGGGCAGCGTTACCCTCCAAAAGATCTGCCAGCTGGAGGCGCCTAGTACCATGGCGGCCTGTTCTTCTTCCGAACCCTGTTCCTGCATCAGAGGAATAAGTTCCCTCGATATAAATGGGAATGTGACGAAGATCGTGGCCAGAACGATCCCAGGGACGGCAAAAATAATTTGGATGTTGTGGTCCCTCAACCAATGGCCCATCAGTCCCTGCAAACCAAAAAGTAGAACAAAAATGAGCCCGGCCACCACCGGCGAGACGGTAAAGGGCAGGTCGATCAATGTAATAAGAAGGTTCTTCCCCGGAAATTCAAAACGTGTGATCGCCCACGCAGAGGCCAGGCCAAAGATCAAATTGAATACAACGCAAAAAAAGGCGGTCAGAAGAGTCAGTTTCAATGCCGAAAGGGCCAGGGGATCGCGAATCGCGTCAAAATAAAACCCGATCCCCTTTTCCAATGCCGATGCAAAAACCTCAACAAGAGGAACCACCAAAAAAAGGCCCAAAAACAGCAACGAGATCCCGATGAGTATGAACTTCACCCATCCAGGTTCCGTCAAGGAAACAATGGGTTCGAGAGAGGAATTTTTCCCTTTGGAACTAATGATGATCGTTTCCTGACTCACTTTTCCCCCAGATACATTTTATTCTTTTGCTAAGGGCTAACCGCTACCGGCTCAAAGCTTTGAAGTTAGTGAACACGGTATTGCCCCGTTTTTGATTGAAGCCAATTCACCGTGAGCAGCATGAAAAAGGAAATAATCAGCATTATCAACCCCAGGGCGGTGGCACCTGCGTAATCGTATTGTTCCAGTTTGGAAATGATCAAAAGAGGTGTGATCTCGGTTTTCATGGGCATGTTCCCAGAGATAAAGACCACTGAACCGTATTCCCCTACCGCCCGGGCGAACGCCAGTGAAAAACCCGTGATCCATGCCGGAACCAAACTGGGCAGAATGACCCTCGTCACGATCGTAAACCGGTTGGCACCCATGCTGACAGCCGCTTCTTCCATGTCTTTATCGATCGTTTCCAAAACCGGTTGCAGGGTCCGAACCACAAAAGGCAACCCGATGAACGTAAGGGCCAGGGCTACTCCCAGGGGGGTGTAATCGACGTTGATTCCCAATGGCACCAACCATCTCCCGATCCAACCCTGAGGCGAATAGAGGGCCGTGAGGGTAATTCCGGCGACCGCTGTCGGCAGCGCAAAGGGCAGGTCCACCAGAGCATCCAAAAGCTTTTTGCCTGGAAAGGAATAGCGAACCAGAACCCAGGCTACGACCGCGCCAAAGATCGAATTGATGACCGCGCCAATCAAGGAACAACCAAAAGTCAAACGAAAGGAAGCCAAGACCCGTGGGCTCAAGATGACCGAGATGAACTGGGTCCATGTAAGCTGGGTGGTTTTTAAAATCAACGCCCCGAGTGGAATAAGAACAACGAGCCCCAGATAAAAAAGGGTATAACCCATGGATAGACGAAAACCTGGTAACACGCCAAAAGATTTAATCTTCAACTTCAGACTCCGTCCAGGATCTCAATAATTTTCGAATCGCTTCAATGGCTTGGGATGCGTCATCCCCATCAGCCGAAAACTCGAGCACCGTACCATAAATGGCACCCAAGGTTAAGAGTTGGATCAGGCTTTTCGCGTTCACGGTTCGGCCTCCATGCGAAACCCTCACCTGGCATTGAAACTTGGTTGTCGCCCTCACCAATTCGGCCCCAGCCCTTAAATGCAGACCCAGCCTGCTTAAGATGGGTATCTTTTCGATGATTCTCATCGGCTCGATCCTCTTGAAGTCCCCAGGGACCTCCGAGTTGGTTAACGGGTCTATCCAAGGTATTGAACCATCCATCATTGAACCCCTTGGTTTGATGTTCAGGAAGAAAGCTTCCCGGGCCTCCCCTCGTGAGGGGAGAACGCCGGGAAACCTCTTGAATCTCGGCGGGAGCGCGGCCCTGAACCCGCTTCCCGCCTAGGCTCGCAACAGGGGAAACGGCCTGCTTCCCCACCGAAGAGCCGAAAAATGAATTACTTCGGCTGGTAGATCTGGTCAAAAACCCCGCCATCGCCGAAATAGGCCGGTTGGGCCTTTTTCCACCCGCCGAACACCTGGTTGATGGTGAAAAGCTTGATGACCGGGAAATGGCTCCGGTATTTCTCTTCTACCGATTTCAGGCGAGGACGGTAATAATTGCGGGCTATGACTTCCTGCCCTTCCTTCGTATATAGATATTTCAGGTATTCCTGGGCCACCTCGGCCGTCCCGTGCTTCTCGACATTCTTATCAATCCAGGCTACGGAAGGCTCAGCCAGAATGCTGGAGGTTGGATAGACGATCTCGAATTTATCTTTCCCCAACTGGTTGACGGCCAGATAAGCTTCGTTCTCCCAGGCGATCAGTACGTCCCCCAATTCCCTTTCCACGAAGGTAGTGGTGGAACCCCGGGCGCCCGAATCCAGCACCGGAACGTTCTGGTAAATCTTGGTCACGAATTCCCGGGCCTTATCCTCGGTGCCGTATTTCTTCAAAGCCCATCCCCAGGCGGCCAGGAAGTTCCAACGTCCACCGCCCGATGTCTTGGGATTGGGCGTGATCACCGAAACTCCCGGCTTCACTAGGTCATCCCAATCCTGAATCGCTTTGGGGTTCCCCTTGCGGACCAAGAGAACGATGGTCGACGTATAGGGCGCGCTGTGATTTGGCAACCGGCTTTCCCAGTCATCCGGCAAAAGCTGAGCCTTGGCCGCGATGGCGTCGATATCCCCCGAAAGGCCCAGGGTCGCCACATCGGCTTCCAGACCGTCGATGATGGAACGGGCCTGTTTCCCCGATCCCCCGTTGGAAACCTCGACCGTCAGGTCCTGACCCTTTTCCTTTTTCCAATGATCGGCGAACACCTTGTTGTAGTCCGCGTAAAACTCACGGGTTGGGTCGTAAGACACATTCAAGATCTTCACCGCGCCCGTTCCCTGCGAAGCGGCAGGCGCCGCTTGGTCCCCGGCGAAAGATGCAGAAACCGAACCAATGGCCAAAACGGCTGCTAATCCCCAAATCGAAATTTTGTCTTTCATTGTTTTCTCCCTTTATTAGGAGGATGCGGGACGGTTCCAAATCGGGAACCGCCCGGCCCCTCGAGTCGTTAAAGTGATATCTGCGATTGAATCGTAGTGATCTGGTAGGCTTCTACCCCGTCCAGCAAGTGGTCTTCCCAGTTCAGGCTTAATTTCAAAGCGTCCTTATCCTGGTACCAATCCAGTCCCACGGTTACCGTATCGAATTCCTGATTATATTTCGACCCAGCCCATTGGTTGAAGTTGTATCCATCCCAGCGGGCACCCAGGCGCAAATTTTCATATCGGTAATTCGCGGACAGGTAATAGCCTGTCGGATAGATCTGGCCCGCCGGAATCGCGAAAGATTTCACCGCCGCCGGCAAGGGAGGCAGGCTCGTGAAGGCCGTCCAAACGCTGTTATTGGCCGAATTATTGTCGAAGGTGTTCACGCTTCCTTGGAGAAATTCAGCCTGTGCCTTGAACCCCTGGTAAACCCAACGGCCTTCCAGACCAAAGTCCCAGCGGGGGCCGCTGACTTCCCATCCATCGTAACCAGAAGCTCCGATGTACAGGCTTTTGTCGTAGGTCAATCCCACGCGGGCGGCCAGATCTTTGTCCACATTGTTGTCAGCCGTGCTCTGACCCGAACCTTGGATCACCGAAAGGGTGTACTCCCCGGTCAAGGGAAGGTCTCCCGCTGGAATTCCGGTTCCCGTCAATTGAACACCGATATCCCGCTTGTTACCGAAAGCCGTGGAGACATTGGCGATGTTGTTGAAATCCAGGTCACTACTGGCCCAACGGCCTTCCAGGTTTTGGGCGAATTTATTTTGGCCCAGGATCAAGGTGGCATAGGGGCTGTAGGCGACCTTGACGAACAAGTCTTTCACGATCGAGAAGGAATTGATGTTTCCCAAACTAGCCGCGCCTTGCGTGGAACCCGTGTAGGTCAAAGGTGCTCCCGCTGCGATCCCCAAACCGGTAAAACTGGCCTGGGTCGGATCAATTTTTAGCAGCCAGCTGACCTTTGGGTTCGTCCCAATATCCGAGCCCAAGGAAACCTCACCCCGTTTGAAGGAAAAGGCATCCCACTGGTTTTTCGATGACGTATAGTCATTTGCCGAACCGTTCAAGGTTCCACCTGGCAGGCTGGTTCCCCAGCTGTCGTGGGTGTACCAGAACTGGATCAAGGCCCCCACTTTCACGTTGGATTTTTCCAAGGCGTTAAGCCGATTGTTAAAAGCTTCCAAATCCGAAACCGAAACAGCCGCCGGTTGATCCACCGAATCGGCGTCTTCTTTGGGCGTATCCTGCGCCCAAACCCTAGCGCTTGTCAGGAACAACCCCGCCAGTAATGCCAACAAATAAGCGAATAACTTTTTCATTTTCTACCCCTGTTTTTTTATTAACTGTTTTTTCTGGTGTCGAGTCACCACCCGGGGTCCTCAATTCCGGCCCCATTCCATGAAGCGGGCCGGGATGAAAAAGTCTTCATCACAACACCGCTTTAGTCCCCTGTTCGCCCAGCATCCTTGGTAAAACCCAATAAGGAGCCGGGGCCGGCCGGAGCAAGTTGGCAATTAAATCCCGCCGTAAAACTTGAGTTGTTACTCTTCAATCCCCCTTGAAACTTTTCATGGGATAAAAAAATCCCAAACCGTTTGCTTCAGCGGTTTGGGATTATGGGAGTTCCGATAATCTTCCACCGCTTTAGTCCCTGTTCCCTCCGTTGAAAACACTCAACAGAAGCCGGCCGGGGCAAGTTGGTCATTAAAGCCTCGCCGGTGGCAACCATTACAAATGCTGCTTTGTTTGCCGGTCCCACGTTTCAAGGAAACACGGGCCACTAAAAACATCGTTTTTTAAGGGTTTTTGGTAAAAACAAAAAACCCGGTCCACTTTTGGCGGATCGGGTTTAGGAGGGTTCTCTTAAACTTTTACCGCTTTAGCACCCTGTTCTTTCCGTTCGGAAAACGCCGGGGCAAGTTGGACCTTAAAGCCTCGCGTTACTGATGTGAGGAAGATTACCGACTGCCAATTTGAATGTCAAGAGAACTTCACAATTTATTTTTCAAACAGTTAGTTTTCGTTTTGCCGTAATGATCTCAGTGTTCATGCCCGCCCAGTGAAGCCCCCCCTGGTATCGGCCATGCTCCATTTTGACGCATTTATCCATGACCACCTTCAACCCGGCTACTCTCGCCCTTTCGGCGGCCTCAAAATCGATGATGCGCAATTGGGTCCAGAGGGCCTTGGCACCCACGGCGATGGCTTCATCGACAATCGCCGGCACTTCCCTCGCCGGGCGAAACACATCCACCAAATCGATGGGAATGGGTACGTCCTTGAGGCTGGAGTAACAGGTCTCTCCCAGTATCTTTCCCGCACGGGGCGTCACCGGAATGATGTGGTAGCCTTCCGATTGAAGGTAGGAGGCAACGAAATAACTGGCCTTGGACGGATCGGAAGAGAGCCCGATGAGGACGATGTTCTTCGATTGATTCAATATCTCCCGGATCAAATCCGGGTTCTGGTAAATTTCCCTTTGTTCCGGAGTGAGCGCGGTGTTAAGGGTTATATCGCAAGAAGCGCCTGATCCAAATCCCACAGTAGATCCTCCAAGGTTTCGAGTCCAACGGATAAGCGAACGGTTCCCGGCCCGATGCCGGAGCGTTTGAGTTCTTCATCAGAAAGCTGTTGGTGCGTGGTGGAAGCGGGATGGATGACCAGACTCCGGGCGTCGCCCACATTGGCCAGGTGCGAGAACACATGCAGGGACTCAATGAACTTCTTTCCCGCCTCCCGTGCGTCCCCACCGGAGGGCTTGATCTCGAAAGCGAACACCGCGCCCGGTCCCTTGGGCAGGTATTTCTTGGCCAAGGCATGATCCCGGTGGTTCTCTAACCCCGCGTAATGCACCGTGCTGATGGCCTTGTGGCCCGCCAGGAACTTGGCCACCGCCAGGGCGTTGGCCGTATGGCGGTCCATGCGGACCGACAGGGTTTCCAGCCCCTGGATCAGCAGAAAGGAGTTCATGGGCGAAATACAGGCGCCCGTATCCCGAACAGTTTCGGTTCGAAGTTTCATCAGAAACCCGTAATGCCCGAAGGTGTCATAGAAACGCAGGTTGTGGTAGGCCGGAGAAGGTTCGGCGATGGTCGGGAAATGAGAATAATCGAAATTACCCGACTCGATCACTGCCCCGCCCAGGCTATTGCCATGGCCCCCGATGAACTTGGTGGCCGAATGCACCACGATGGTGGCGCCCCAATCGATGGGCCGACAGAGATAGGGCGTGGCAAAGGTGTTATCGACGATGAGCGGTATGTGTTTTTTCTTGGCCAGAGCCGCCAGCGATTCCAGGTCCAATATTGAACCACCCGGGTTTCCCACGATCTCGCCATAAAGCGCCCGGGTCTTGGGGGTGATGGCCTTTTCCCAGGCCTCCATGTCATTCGGCGGCACGAACTTCACATCCAGGGAAAGCTTCTTAAATGTGTGGGTCAATTGGGTGATCGAGCCGCCGTAAAGGTCGGTGGATGCCACGATCTCATCGCCCGGCTGGCAAAGGGTCATGAAAACCGAAAATTGGGCAGCCATCCCGCTGGCCACGGCCACGGCCCCCGTGCCGTTCTCGAGCGAGGCCAGTCGTTCTTCAAAGGTCGCCGTGGTGGGGTTGCTGATACGGGTGTAGATGTTGCCGTATTGTTTGAGGTCGAATAACTGGGCGGCCTGGTCCGTATCCTTGAACACGTAGGAACTGGTCATGTAAATGGGAACGGCCCGCGCCCCCGTTTCAGCATCAGGGATATGGCCCGCGTGAAGCATCCGGGTCTCAAAGCCAAAAGTTCTCTTAGAGGGGTTTAACATATTTAACCTTTCAAATGGGCAAATGGAAATATCAAGGAAGACGAATCAAACAGTTCAAAGGCGATACCTACTTGGTTCCCACGTGTACCAGGGGCGCGTCATGCCGGATGAAACCGGCTACCTTTGGATCCCGCTTGAGTTGAGCCAGTTCGGCCTCGCAGGGAAGCTCCGGTCGATCTCGATCTGTCGTGACCAGACACAAGAAACCGAAGGTTTCTCCCACAGTCGCCCTGAACTGATGCCAAGTTTTTGGGGGGATCTCCACCAGATCAAAGGATTCGAGCTTTTGAATTTCGCTTCCCACTAAAACCTCTCCCGACCCCCGAATGACCATGACCATATGCACATGCCCGTGACGCTCCAGTGTGGAATGGCCTCCGGTCGCAATCTCAAAATACCGCATCTGAACCGGCAATTCAGGGCGGCCCGGATACAACAACTGGCGGGTGATGTCCTTGAAATGGTTGCCCTTTTCTTTGTATTTCAAAACATCGGATCGGTCCCATTTAAAGAGACCCGTGTGTTTAATCGTCGTCATGAAATCTCCCCCCTTCACCAAGAGCATAACCAAAACGGTTAAATATATTACAACTTAAACATAAAACGAAAAATCGAATCCAACAAAACGAGTGACACTTTTTAGGTTCCTAAACCACTATTTTTAATGGTTTTCATAAATTTGGTCAAAGACCCCGCCATCCGCAAAATAGGCGGCCTGGGCCTTTTCCCATCCCCCGAACACCTTGTTGATCGTAAACAGTTTCAGCTTCGGAAAAAACTTTTCGTACTTCTTCTCCGCGGCTTTCAGGCGGGGGCGGTAATAATATTTCCCAATCAAATCCTGCGCTTCGGGGCTGTACAAATACTTAAGATAGGCTTTAGCGGCTTCTGACGTGCCATGCTTGACCGTGTTGACATCGACCCAGGCCACCGATGGCTCGGCGAGGATACTGATGGACGGCGTGATGATCTCGTATTGATCAGCCGGGAATTCCTTCAAGGTCAGGTAGGCCTCGTTCTCCCAGGTGACGAGAACATCCCCGATCTTCCGTTGAGCGAAGGTCGTGGTGGAGCCCCTCGATCCAGTGTCCAGGACTGCCACATTCTTATAGAACTTGCCGACGAATTCCCGGGCTGAGTCCTCGCTTCCCTTTTTATCCAGGGCATAACCCCAAGCCGCCAGGAACACCCAACGGGAGGCGCCTCCCGTTTTCGGGTTGGGGGTCACAAGGGAAACACCGGGTTTCACCAGATCGTCCCAATCCTGGATCCCCTTCGGGTTCCCCTTACGGACCACGAACACGATGGTCGAGGTATAGGGGGAGCTGTTATTGGCCAGGCGGGACTGCCAAATATCCGGAAGCAGTTTTCCCTTCCCGGCAATGGCGTCGATATCGTTGGCTAGGGCCAGGGTCACTACGTCCGCCTCCAAACCATCTATGACCGCCCGGGCCTGCTTCCCCGACCCCCCATGGGACTGGCTCACGGTCACGTCCTGTCCTGTTTTCGCCTTCCAATGGTCCGCGAAAAGCTTGTTGTATTCCTGGTAAAACTCCCGGGTCGGGTCATAGGAAACGTTTAATAAATGGATCGGTTGGGAAGTCGTATCCGCATAGACCCCTCCGGCCCAAGCGACGAGAAAAAAGCCCAGCCAGGCTAACACAGTTAACTTTTTCATCTTTGACTCCTCACTATTCATTGAAATAAATCACAGTTTTCAAAAAATCCGGTTCAGGCGTCCCGGCCATGGGACGCCTTTCGCCGAATCATAACATCGCGGAACAGGCCCTGAACCCTGACCCGCGATTGGCCGCAGCCTTGTTTTAAAAGATACTCAATCGTCCGCCCACGTTGGCGACAATACCGGGGTTCAGATAGACCGTGTAGTACTGGGCGTTCAGAAGATTATCCACGCCCGCCGAGAGCGTAATATCACTGACCTTATAACGGATCTTCAGGTTGACGGTGTTGTAGGCATCAAAGCTTCCCTGAACCCCCTTGGTGGTGTCGGTGTTGTTGGCGGTCTGAAACTCGGCGTCGTGGAAGGTATCCCAGATCGAAATGGCCCATCGGTCAAAATTCAAATCCGCGCCAAGGTTGAAGATAACTGGCGAAACATAAGGCACTTGTTGCCCGACCGCAGACGGCAAGACGTTGTCCTGGATGAACCGCGAGGCGATAACCGTGGTATTCCCGTAGACCTTGAGGAACGGAAACACCTTCTGCCGGATCTCCGCATCGAAGCCCTGGATATCGGCGATACCGGCGTTTTGATACTCGGTGGTCGTAAAACCGCCGACCTTCGTACTTTGCGCATAGATGAGATTCGTGAAATAGTTATCGAAGAAAGTCGTCGAGACGGTGGTGCCCGTCGGGAACTCATATTCTCCCCCCACTTCCGAACCCAGGTCCTGTTCCGGCAAGAGGCCCGGGTTGGGGATGGACGCAGTCGTGAGCGTACTGCTGATGTTGGTCAACTCGAACGGGGTCGGCGGGTTGAAGGCCGTCCCGATGGAAGCCCTCAAGCTTCCATGCTCGTCCAACTTGTAGACCAGGCTGGCTTTCGGGTTGAAGCTTGTGAAGGTATTTTGAGTGTAACTGCTGGAGGTGGCGGTCGACTGGTTGTAGATCTGGATATTGGTCGGGTCCCAGTAGTCCACCCGGGCTCCCACGACCGCAGTCAAGGACGGGAAAAGCTTCCACTGGTCCTGCGCGTAAACCCCCGCGATTGTTTCCAACAGACCCGTGTCTGAGTTGGGAACCTGGGTCCCCACGTTGACATTGGTCCAATTGGGGTAATCGACGGTATAGAGGTCCGTGGTGACATATTCAAGGGATAACCCAGCGGTGATCTCATGGTTGTCCAGGCGCCAGTCGAACTGGGCATCCCCGTAGGCCTGCCAGTTGCCGAACCAGGTCCCCAAAATCTGTCCCGTGACCGGCCCCCCAAAAGCGGTTGTGTTGGCCAGGGGTAGGGCGTTTTCCGATTGCAGGTGGGGTCCATCGGTGTAATCCACGTTCGCCAAGAAATCCAGGTCCTGATTCAATTTAAGTTTGTATTGCAGGTAAGCCGCCGCGAAGGAATTTTGCCCTGGCGTGGTCAGGAACTGCGACTGCGTCAAAGTCACGATCTTTCCGGTTCCGGCCAAGGAGACCGCCCCGCTTGAGACCGTGTTGTTCGTGGTCGCGTCTGTCAGCCAATTGGTTCCGATTTCCCCCTGTTCATTGGCCGTCGGCTGGTCCCAGTAGGAATAGTTCAACAGAAGGCTCAAGGCGTTGTCCGGGTCCGGCGTCCAGAAAAATTTGGTGGAAAGGTTGTCATTTTCCAACACGGTCGGGGCGGTCAGTCCGATATTGAAGATCGGGGTTCCGGTGCTGGTGGTAGATCGAACCGCGCCGTTCACCGTATTGGCCACGACGATGGTGGCCGCCACCGAGGCGGGCACGGGCGTAGCCTGGATATATTGATCGGCCGTGTAACCCGCCACGTTGGTATTCTCAATTCCGATGAAAACCGCGAAATTCTCGTCGATCCTCTTTTGATAGTCGAGGTCCGTGGTGCGCTGGTTGGTGCTGTCCCAGTTCTCGTTTAAATCGAATTCTTCCCCTACCGGTTCCTTGGTGATGATATTGATCACCCCCCCCACGGCGTCTTTGCCGTAAAGAGAGGAGAAAGGGCCCTCGGCGGCTTCCACATGGTCTACCAACGGGCTAGGGATCCGGTTCCAAAATACCCGCTCGTTGTAGGCCTGGTTAAAAGGGAACCCGTCGACCAGCACCAGCGTATTGTCGTAACCCGAGATGCCCCGCGTGATGACCGTAACGGACTGTCCTCCTTCCGCGACCCTGGAAACCTCCACCCCCGAGATGGTTCCCAGCGCGTCGTCGAAATAATTCACATCCTTGTTTTGGATATCGTTCTGGGTTAAGACCTCCACTTGGGCGGGCGAATCCAGAACCTTCAATTTGGTCTTCGTTCCCGTGACAACCACGGCGTTGAGCTCATAATCGGGAACGGTTATGGCCTCGGCCACCGGGGTTCCTTCCGGGGTGGCGATGCCGACGGCGGGGGTTCCCACCGGGGACGGGGTGGGGGTGGCGTCATCCGGCACCCCTTCCGCCGCGGCCGTGGGGCTAGGGGTGGCGTGGACCCGGTGATGATGCCGCGCCGGGGTGGCGACGGCCGTGGGAACATCGGTCCCTTCGACCGTCGGCAGGGCCGTCGGCTCGGGATCGGCCCAGACCGGGCCGGTGGCGGCAAACAGCGTCCATCCTAAGGTAAAACTCAAAGCGTAAAAGCACCTGATGACTTTCTCCATGTTGATCCCCTTCAAAATTTAATGGTACGACCCTCATCCCGACAGGGGCGGAAAACGCCGCCCTTCCTTTTCCGCTCACCCCGCCAGCTGGAACAATATCGGCAGGATGATCTCGCAAGCGACCGGCGACCCCTGGGCGTTAAAGGCGGGGGTAAAAATACCGTTCCTCACCTTTTCCACCGCAAATTGATCCAGCACCTCCACGTTGCTTCCCTTGAAAACTTTCACTTCCTGCACCTTGCCCTCCGCGTCCACATGAACCAGCACGACGACCTTCCCCTCGCCTCCCAGGGCCCTGGCCGCGGCTGGATAACTGTCCGGTTCGATGAAGTTGCCGACCCATTGGGGTTTACGGGCCGTCTGGGAGGCCGGCACCCAGACGCTGGAAGGCGAAACCGGGGCTGGCGTATCCAGCAAGGCCTTTTCTGGCACAACCTTTTTCACCGGCAGGGGGTGCTTCCGATTCGGGTTCGGAAGGACCCAGTCGTCCACTACCCGGGCCTGGTCCTGCGGCACCCGCGCCGCCTGGGACAGGTCGAGCGTGGCCAGGACCCTTTGGGAAGGGTGGAATAACAGCAGGTACAGGAACCCCGCCGCGAAGGCATGGACCGCGAAAGAGATGCCCGTATCGGCCGGAAGGCTGTTTGGAGTGTCTTCCATGGCGCCCCCCTTATTTCTGCGAGAGCAGGGCCACGTGGACCACGCCCGCCTGCTTGATGACGTCCAGGACATCCATGATCTGCTGGTACGGCAGCCGGCTGTCCGCGGCCAGGGTCACGCGCACATTGGGGTTCAAGGCCGTTTCCCGGGCCAACCCCGCCCTGAGGCCCGCGGCGTCCAGCCGGGTATTCTTCAACAGCAGTTCACCCTTTTCGTTGACGGCCACCGACAGACTGGGCGTGGTGGACGTTTCGGCGTCCGCGGTCTTGGGAACACTGATCTTTTGGACCGATTCGGAGACGAAATTGGCGGTCACCATGAAAACAATGAGAAGCACCAGCATGATGTCCACCATCGGCGTCACGTTGATCCCCGTGACCGTGCCATCCTCTTCCATGTATTGGGCGCTCATGCTCGAACCTCCTCGCGGTGATTTTGCTTTTTGATCGCCCGCCTCAGGTGATCCTCGCTTTCATCCTGCAGATAGACCTGCAGGAGGTGGATGAGGCTCTGCGTGTTGGCGATCCTTCTTTTGAGTTCCGTTTGGAATACGTTGTTGGCGACCACCGCCGGCAGGGCGACGAGGATGCCGAAGGCCGTCGCGATCAGGGCGGAGGAAATGCCCGCCATGACCACCGAGACCCCTGAACTTCCGTTGACCGCCAGGTCATTGAAGGCCTTGATGACGCCCAGAACGGTGCCGAAGAGCCCGAGAAAAGGGGCGTTGTTCCCCAGCGTTCCCAGGACGATGAGGTTTTTTTCAAGTCGGCTTCGTTCCAGGACCAGGGTGGATGTCATCGATTCCTCCACCGAGGCGTGGCCCTTGAACAGGTGGTCCAAACCCGCCGCCGCGACCCGAGTTTCCAGACCCCGGGCGTTCCGGACCAGGTCCTTCGCCCCGGCCAGGTTTCCCTTCTCCAGGAACCCTGCGAACTTATCGGTGAAGACCGGGAAATCGACCCGGCTTTTCCGGAAAACCCGCCAGCGCTCCAGGATGACCGCCACCGAAACCACGCTCGCCCCCAACAAAAGCCACAACACCCACACGTCCCCAACCAACGCGATCTTCTTGAAAAGTTCAGCCATAAGACGCTCCCCTTTAACAGCTTGATAAAACAAAAAACCCGGTCCACTTGCGGGCGGATCGGGTTTAAGGAACTTTTTCCTAAAACTTTTACCGCTTTAGCTCCCTGTTCTTCCACTTTCGTGAAAACGGCCGGGGCAAGTTGGATTGTTAAAGCCTCGCCGGTAAAAACTAAAAGCGAATCGGGGTTTTCACCCCATTCGGACTTAGAAGCCCCCCTTCAAATAGGACCATCCTTGTTCTTCCCGGCGAACCACTTCCGCCACGCCTGAGTCCACAATCGTCACATAGGATGCTAAATCCTTCTTTTCGATGTGCCGGCCGACACAGGTGTTGTTGCAAATGCCGATTTCGTCCCCCGCGTCCGCCAGGGCCTTCAAACGGGCCACGATATCCGCATCTTTCGTCTGGAGGATGCCCACCCCCTTGCCCAGGGTGACGATCTCCACTCGGACACCGCCGTCCGGTGCCAGAGCTTTCTTGAGGTTATAGACATTGTGTAAAACCGCTTCCCATTGGTCCTGGCCCTCGAAATTGACCTCCACGACCACCTTGTGCTTCACGTCCTTGGCCCCATCCTCCGCCCGGACGGTCGAACCCTGCGCCCATAACAGCAAACCGCCTATGAGTCCCACGAGAACTTTTTTCATCGCTCCGCTCCTTTCACCTCTTTTGATTTCAAGGCTGGTCAGCCTGTCCTGGCCGCCCGGCCCTTTCTTCGGGGGGAACCCCCAAAAATAAAAAACCCGGTCCACTTTTGGCGGATCGGGTTTAGGGATTTCTTCCTAAATCTTCTACCGCTTTAGCTCCCTGTTCTTTCCGTTCGGAAAACGCCGGGGCAAGTTGGACTGTTAAAGCCTCGCGTTTAATTCCTAAAAAGCATACTTCATGCATACATTTATTGTCAAGCCCTCCTAAAATTTAATTGAGTCGGACCGAACCCAAAGGTATCCCCAGCCCTTTCTTACCCCATCCTTGCGGCTCCGTCCCGCCCTTCCATTTAAACCGGGTGATGAGGACCGTCCTTACCCGGCCCGAGCCGTCGTAACAAACCTTCCCCCGGATGTCGAAGGGCATCTGAGAATCTGACCGGAACACGCTCTTTTTCCAATGACGCTGGATCACTTGCCAGCGTTCCAGAGGGAACTGAATCAGCTTTCTCAAATAGCGTTCCCCTTTATCGGAAACAAAGGATTGGGGATGGTTTTGTATTTCCTTGAATTCCCTCAAAGCTTCATCCGTTAGCTGGATTTGAATGCCGAATGGTTTCATGTCTTCCTCCAATCACAGGTTAAATTCCCGGCCACACCGACTTTGACAGAGGGAGTTTGTGAACAGCTCCCTCACAAGCGGGTTGGGATATGGAGGTCCATACGCTCAACTCCGCTTTAGCTCCCTGTTTTTTTCCCCATCGGGAAACCGGCCGGGGCAAGTAGGAAATAAAGCCTCGCCGTTGGCAAACATTCCAAATTCAAGATTTGTTTGCCGATCCCACAATTTCCTCACCATTGCAGGACGTAAAAATCATTGGTTTTAAACAAAAAAACCCAATCCACTTAAAAAGCGGATTGGGTTTGGTTTGCTCAAACTTGGGCCGCTTTAGCCCCCTGTTTACTCCCCCTTTCGGGGTCGACGGTCGGGGCAAGTTGGAAATTAAAGCCTCACCGTTTGTATTCTGAATGTATTCTAACTTTCATCCCCGAGTCAAGGCCCGGAGGTTTTATTTCTCCCTTTTTTTAGATTTCTTCAAAACATCCTTCGCGGCGGTCCCCTTCTTCTTGGAAAGGGTCTTCTGCGCGATCTTTTCGATCTCCTCCGCTTCCGCCTCGGAGGGTTTGACGAATTGGAGCTCGGCGTGCTCCTCCACCAGGCGGTAAACCATGGCGGAAATCTTCCTCGCTAGGGGGTGGTGCTCAAATTCCTCCTGGAGCGTCCGGGTCACGGCGTGGTCAATGAACTGGTTCACACTCTTATAGTGGAGCTTATTTTTGACCAGATGTTCCAGCTTGCTTTTACCCATCCGGGGACGATAACTGATCACCGCTTCCATACCATGATCCTCCAGCCATTTTTTCTCCAGGCCGGTCAATTGTATGACATGCGAATGCATTTTCAAACTTACGTTTTTTCCCCCTTTACAAGCGGTATGGGCTCAGCACCTCCTCAAGGCCTGCACAAAGCGTAACTTTTGAGCGACCAATAGTCTTTCAGGTAATCTGGGAAACGCCTGGAAATAATAGCGGACAAGGTCCGCTCGGCGAATTGACCCGCTCCTGGCGCCTCCGCACCTATCCATTCCACCCGGAGGTGGGGTAGTTCCCAAAGGACGATCGCCCAGGCGTAATCCATTTCAAACGCGTAAGAATCTCCCAAGCACCTCCCCCTTTTTCTCGCGGGAAAACTGAGTTTGGCCTCGGCGTACTCCCGGTCAAGGATGAGGCCTCCATGCTCTGCAGTCACGACGAAAGAGATTCCTTTTTCGAGGTAAATCACTCTCGTAGCATTACCCCATGGCGTCAACATAGGCCCTCCTTCGGCTTGAGACTTCCCACCCATCATCCCTATTCAACTCCTTGAGGTGGGAACCCTCGACCCTACGATCCGGCAAAGGGCGCTTTCCAGCGCCTCCAAATCCTCGAAGGTGTTGTAGAAAGCGAGGGAGGCACGCACGGTTCCTTCCAATCCAAAACGCCGCAGGATCGGCTGGGCGCAATGGTGCCCGGAACGCACCGCGATTCCTTCCCGGTCCAGCGACTTACCGATGTCCTCGTTTCTGAACCCGTCGATCACAAAGGAAAGCACCCCGGCCTTATCGGCGGCGTTGCCGATGATGCGTAGCCCAGGAACCCGCCTCAGCAACCGGGTTCCGTATTCAAGCAATTCACGCTCGTGACGAGAGACATTCTCCAGGCCGACCTGGTCCAGGTAATCGAGCGCGGCGCCCAATCCCACGGCATCCGCGATATTCCCCGTTCCCGCCTCAAACCGAAGCGGGGCTGGCTGGTATTGGCTTTTCTCGAACGTCACGTCGGTGATCATGTTGCCGCCCCCCTGCCAGGGCTGGAAAGAATTCAAAAGCTCTTCCTTGCCGTAGAGAACCCCAATCCCTGTGGGCGCGAAAACCTTATGGCCCGAGAAAACGTAAAAATCTGTCCCCAGTTCTGCCACGTTGACCCTCATATGGGATACGGCTTGTGCCCCGTCGACCAATACCTTGATCCCTCGGCGGTGGGCGATCTCCACGATTTCCTTCACAGGCACCACCGTCCCCAAGGCGTTGGAAACCTGGGTCACCGAAACCAGCTTCGTGTGAGAATTCAAAAGCTTCTCGTATTCGTTGAGGAGCACCTGCCCCCGGTCGTCCACGGGTATCACCCGCAGCTTGGCGCCCTTTTCGTTCACCAGCTGCTGCCAGGGCACGATATTGGCATGGTGTTCCAGCCAAGAGACCACGATCTCGTCCCCTTCCCCGATGTTTTGCGCCCCCCAAGCCTTGGCCACCAGGTTGATGGCCTCGGTAGCGCCCCGCACAAAAACAATCTCGCGGGCGGAGGAGGCTCCCAGGAAACGGCGTACTTTTTCCCGCGCTCCCTCATAGGCGTCCGTGGCACGCGCCGCCAGGGTATGGGCCGCCCGATGAACATTCGAGTTTTCATGGGCGTAAAAGTAAGAAAGCCGGTCGATCACTGCCTGCGGTTTCTGGGTCGTCGCCGCGTTATCCAGCCACACCAGCGGACGGCCGTTCACCGTCTCCTGAAGAATGGGAAAATCCCGTTTGTACCAGGCCGCGTCAAAGGAGGGATGATCGTTCGAGCCGCTCGAGAGCGGAACCTGGGTGAATGAAAATGCGTCAAAATTACCCAGGGGGTTTTCCTTCGACGTCGTTCTTTCACCCGGTTCCACCGCCGAAAGGTCTCCCGGAACTCCGCCCGTGCCAACGCCCGCCGGGACGTCCACCGGGGTTTCAGCCGTCAATGGCACTGAAGGGTTCAAGCCCGGAGTTTGTTGTTTTTCATTGCCTTCAACTTCTCCCCCATCTTGCGGATAAACGGGTTCGAATGAAAAGGCCCTAGCATCCAGGCTGGTTGGCAAGGAAGGATCGGTGAATGGAAAGCCACTATTCTTTTCAGGTTCCCTAGATCCCTGAAAATCGTGGGTACTCAGGTTAAGCCCTCCCGGCAGGGCCGATAAAACCTCCGGCTCAAGAAAGGCATTTCCATCCGGAATACCCGCCATTGCGCCTATCGGCGCACCCGGCGATGGGGACGGAGCCGCGACAGAAGGCGAAAAATCAGGCATCGGCGCCGGAATCGGTGGCTGTCCCGAAAGAACGGGAGCAATCGAGGGTGTCGCCGGCGTTAGGGTTGGACCCTGTCCCGGCAAAATCGAAAAAAACTCGTTCGCCAGCCGGGCGATCACCCCCGCGTCGGGAACAAAATCCCGGAAAGGGGACTCGGGTCCTGGATTATTTGTACTCATGGTAGTGATCCACCGCGACATCCTCCAAAACCCCGACCGCGTCGTCGGTCAAGACCGCCAGTGAGCAGTAAAGGGAAATCAAATAAGACGCGATGGCCTTGGTGTTAATGCCCATGAACCGCACCGATAGGCTGGGGCTCACTTCGCCCGGCAGGCCGGGTTGGAAAAGACCGATAACCCCCTGTTTCTTCTCGCCGGTTCGGATCAGGAGGATGTGGGTTTTGTCCTTGCCGTCGATCTTCACCTTGTCGCTCGACACGATGGGGATTCCCCTCCAGGTCAAGAAGGAGTTTCCAAAAAGATTAGCCGTAGGCGGCGGCACCCCCCGGCGGGTGCATTCCCGGCCGAAAGCGGCGACGGCTCTGGGATGGGCGAGGAAGAACGAGGGTTCTTTCCAGACTTTCGTGATCAATTCGTCCAGGTCGTCCGGCGTGGGGGGTCCCTTGCGGGTTTTGATCCTCTGAGAATCCACGGCGGTCGTCAGGATTCCGTAATCCTTATTGTTGATCAGCTCGCTTTCCTGCCGTTCCTTGATCTTCTCGATCAAAAGCCGAAGCTGTTCCTGGATCTGGTCGATAGGCTTGCTGTAGAGGTCTGAGACGCGGGTTTGCACATGCAAGACGGAAGTCACCGCGTTCAGCCACAGTTCCTTGGGGTGTTCGTCGTAATCGACGAAGGTTTCGGGCAAGTCCGCATCGCCCCGGGGGCTGCATTCGACGTCCATCCCCCCGTGTTTCTCCTTCACCCGGTTAAGGCGGAAGATACCGGATTCCACCGGCACCCATTGAAGGAAAGGCACCAGCCATCGCGGCGTGATTCCATGCCATTGGGCGTGGGTTTTGGTGACATTGGCCAACTGCGTGGCCGCGTTTTCTCCCAGTGTACTGCGCACTTCAATTGTCTCAGCCATGAACAACCTCCCCGAAAAATTTGATACAGCCCGCTCCCTGCGACCGGCCCGACTCTCCCGATAAAGCTTTTTAAGCGCTGACCGCCCATTTCCTTTCCGCCCGAATTCCCCATCGGGGAACCCACCCCAGCACCTGCTTCGCCGCCTCGTTGGAACAGCGATGGGACAGGTTACGAACCCGGGAGGGATCCCGGGGGGGCGCGCCCAGGCCCAAACGCCCCGCGAGCAGATCCAAGTAATTACCGAACCGGATCGGCTCCTCCACGATATTCAGGACGATCGAGCTGGGCTTTTTTTGAACCGCCTTCACGAAAGCGGAAGCCGCGTCCGCGACATGGACCGGCGAATAAAACTGGCTTCCGTCGCCCGGCACCACGCCCCTCCCCTCTTCCAATTCCCTCCCCAACCGGGATTCCGGCGTCCCGGAGCCCCGCAAAGGGCCCATCCTTAAGATGGCCCAGTTCATCCGGCTGGCCGGTATTTCCCGCACCCGCCGTTCCATGTCCGCTACGGCCAGGGTCATTACGGCCCGGGAAGGCAGGATGTCATAGGGTGTTTCCTCATCCAGCCACCGGTCCCCGCCGTCGATATAGGCCGAAACCGTACTGGGCTGAAGGTAATAACCCACCCCCGCCCGCAAGGCCGCCTCGATGAGCCGGCTGGTACCTTCCATGCGAAGCCGGTTGGTGGGTTCCCAATCCCCCGCTTCACGGCCGTCCTGGGGCAGTTGGGCAGCTGCGTGAATCACCACGTCACATCCCTTGAGATACTCGGCCAAAAGTGACCTGGGTGTTTTCAGAAGATCACAGGTTAGCGCCTCCGATTCCCCAAAAAGGATTCCCCGCAGGTTCTCCGGGGACCGGACCAAAGCCCTCACCGCCCTGCCGCTTTCCTGAAACCGGGTGACCAACTGGCGGCCCAAGGTCCCCGTTGCGCCCAAGACCGCGATCTTGTTTTTCATTTCCATCCCCCTTTTCCCCATTGGACCGGAAAAACCTCCGGTCATCCCCCTCTTGACCCCCCCCTGTTCTGAAGCCACGAGCCGAAGAACAAGGTTTGGGTGCACCCATTCCGAAACAAGGAATGGGTGCGAACCCCCATTTTTGAATCAACAGTCAAATGCCGGCCCCGCCCTCCAGGCCCTTCTCCAAAACATTGGCTTGGGCCACCGTGCTTCCTGGCGGCACGTTCTGCGTCAGCCAGACGTTGCCCCCGATCGTGGATCCCTTTCCAATGGTGATGCGCCCCAAAATGGTGGCTCCGGCATAAATCACCACGTCGTCCTCGACAACCGGATGGCGGACCAGCCCCTTCACCAGTTCGCCCGATTCCTTAGCTGGAAAGCGCTTGGCCCCCAACGTGACGGCCTGGTAGAGCCGAACCCGTTCCCCGATCACCGTCGTCTCGCCGATTACCACACCCGTGCCGTGATCGATGAAAAAGCCGCTCCCGATCTGGGCCCCCGGATGGATGTCGATGCCGGTGTCCGAATGGGCGATATCCGCGATGATCCGCGCCAACAGGGGCGCGCCCGCCAAATAAAGCCGGTGGGCCAGACGGTAATGGATGACCGCCCGAATGCCTGGGTAGCAAAGCAGTACCTCATCCACGCTTCGCGCGGCCGGGTCGCCTTGGTAGGCGGCCCACACGTCGCTGTCGAGGGTGCGCCGTATACCCGGCAGTGACTCAGCGAAATCCTTAACAATTCGCCCGGAGCGCTCTTCCAAATCCACTTCGGGCTTCCCCTCTCTGGAAGCGGTATAGGCCAGTTCAAGCCTTACCTGCTGGACGAGGGACCCCAGGGCCAGGTCCAACGTATGACCCACGAAAAAGTCCTCGCTTTCGCTCCGAAGATCGGGCGGCCCCAGCCTCATGGGAAAGAGGGCTGCGCTTAACGATTCCACGATGGAACCCAGAACCTTTCGGGAGGGCAGTTCCCTTCCGCCCCTTTCCCTTTTACGGCCGTGCTTCTCGCGCCATTCCCGCCTCGCGGTGTTTAACCGGGAAACCACATCCGACAATTCCTCGGTTTCCAGTAACCGGCTCAAGGGATTCGAACTGCCCGTTTCAACGCTCATGTTTCTTCTCCTCGCAGGAGCCTTACGCTCCCGGCGTTTGGAACAACCAGGTGCTCAGGTAACGCTCGCCGGTATCGGGCACCACCACGACGATGGTCTTACCCTTGTTTTCGGGGCGGTGCGCTACTTTTAATGCCGCCCAAATTGCCGCGCCGCTCGAGATGCCGACTAATATCCCGTCCAGTTTTGCTACCTGGCGCGCCGTTTCCCCCGCGTCGTCGTTGGTGACCCGGATGATCTCGTCGATGATCTCCCGGTTGAGTACCTTCGGCACAAAACCCGCGCCAATGCCTTGGATCTTATGGGGAGCCGGCGGCCCGCCAGATAACACCGGGGAGGCGTCCGGTTCCACGGCGATGGCCTTGAATGACGGCTTGCGTTTTTTAATCACTTCCGCCACGCCTGTGATGGTCCCGCCTGTTCCCACTCCCGAGACCAGGATGTCTACCTTTCCGTCCGTGTCGTTCCAGATTTCTTCCGCGGTCGTCTTGCGGTGGATCTCCGAATTGGCGGGATTGTTGAACTGCTGGGGAACAAAGCTGTTGGGTGTGGTGCGGCCCAGTTCTTCCGCCTTTTCCACCGCTCCCTTCATGCCCTTGGCCCCCTCGGTGAGAACCAACTCGGCCCCGAAGATCTTTAAAAGCTGGCGCCGTTCCACACTCATGGTCTCAGGCATGGTGAGGATAAGCCGGTAACCCTTGGCTGCCGCGATAAAGGCCAAGCCGATACCCGTGTTGCCGCTAGTGGGCTCGATGATGACCGTGTCCTTCTTCAGGACGCCCCGCTTCTCGGCATCTTCGATGAGGGCGATTCCCAGCCGGTCCTTAACGCTAGAAAGCGGATTGAAGGATTCGAGCTTGGCGTAAACCGTCGCCCCGGCCCCTTCCGCAATCCGGTTTAGCCGGACCAACGGGGTGTTTCCGATCGTCTTCGTAATATCGTCGAATGTATTTGCCATGTCCCTGCCTCAAACTTTCCCGAGCGCTTGCTCGATGTCCGACAAAATATCGCTGATATGCTCGATCCCGGCGGATATGCGCACGTAATCGGGCGTGACTCCCGTGGCCAGCTGCTCCTTTTCGGAAAGCTGCTGGTGGGTGGTAGTGGCCGGATGGATCGCCAGGGTTTTGGCGTCCCCCACATTGGCCAAGTGGGAGATCAATTCGAGCGAATTGATGAACTTCTTCCCCGCTTCCACGCCGCCCTTGATGCCGAACCCTAAGATGGCTCCCGCGCCCTTGGGCAGGTATTTCTTCACCTTGTCCTTGTAGGGACTGTCGTCCAGACCGGGATAATTGACCCAACCCACCTTGGGGTGCTTCTTGAGGTACTGAGCGATGGCGAGGGCGTTTTCCGCGTGACGTGGCAGGCGCAGGTGGAGTGTCTCCAGGCCCTGCAGGAAAAGAAAGGAGTTGAAAGGCGACAAGGCCGGTCCCAGGTCCCGAAGAAGGTTCACCCGCGCCTTGATGATGTAGGCGATGTTCCCCAGGGGCTTCAAGGCTTCCACGAAATTGATGCCGTGATAGCTCGGATCCGGGTCCGCGATCAGCGGGAATTTGCCGTTGGTCCAGTCGAACTTGGCCGAATCTACGATCACCCCTCCAATGGAAGTGCCGTGACCGCCGATGAACTTGGTGGCCGAATAAACGATGATGTCCACACCGAAATCAAAGGGTCGCAACAGGTAGGGCGTCACCGTGTTATCCAGAAGGAAAGGGATGCCGTTGGCGTGGGCGATTTTGGCGATGCCTTCCAGGTCGGCCACGTTGTTTTTGGGGTTCCCGATGGATTCGGCGTAGATCGCCTTGGTCTTCGGGGTGATGGCCTTTTTATAAGCGTCCAAGTCTTCCGAAGGCACGAAATTGACCTTGATGCCCAACTTCGGAAAGGTGTAGTGGAAGAGGTTGTAGGTGCCGCCGTAAAGGTTGTCGGCGGATACTATCTCATCCCCGGCCTGGGCGATGTTCAATAAAGAGATAGTGATGGCCGACTGCCCGCTGGCCACCGCCAGGGCCGCCGCGCCCCCATCGATCGCGGCCACTCGCTTCTCGAACACGTCCGTGGTCGGGTTCATCAGGCGGGTATAGATATTCCCGAACTCGCGCAGGCCGAACAGATTGGCCGCGTGGTCGGTGTTCTTGAACTGGTAGGAGGTTGTTTGATAGATGGGTACGGCCCGCGATCCTGTAGTGGGATCAGCTTCCTGGCCGCCGTGCAAAGCCAGTGATTCAACCTTGAGTTTCGAGTCGATCTTAGACATGGTCTGCTCCTTTTTTTAGGCCCGGTCGCCCGGTCCTTCTTCGCGACTTAAACTTCCAAACCTTCATCCGAATTCCAAATATCATCGAAGCGCTTACGTTTCGTCACCTCCACTTGAACGATCTTGGAGTCCTGCACCTTTACCGTCACGATTCCATAGTCGATGGACCCCACCGCGTCCCCGATGTTCCGAAGAATGGTTTCGTTCAGTGTTTTTTTCGTTTTTTCTTTCGTCATCTTTTCATCTCTTTTCCAGGGTTGACCCTGCATAAGGGGAAGGTAGGGAGAGGGGCGAACCCCTTCCCTACCAACCGTGCGGACTATCCAGCGAAAGCGACTTGCCTGGGCTTGGGGGCCTCCCTGATGGGCCCTACAATCCCGCCGCCCTTCGTCGGCGGATCATTCCGAGGAGAGAGTCGGTTTGACCCTGAGCCCGCGGAGGACTGTCGCTGGTTAGAATGCGTATTGGCTGCTAATCACCACTCCATTTCCCAGGCCGACCGGATCTCCCGGATTCTCGCTTTGCAGGGGCTTGCCCGTTGCGGCGAAAGCCGCGATCAAGGTCAGGTTCGAGTTCGCGATCCAGGCCAAGTGCGCGTCCCAATAATCCGAATTCTTGAAATTGTTGGAATCGGTGTATCGGGCGCCTTGCTTGTACTCAAAACCCACCACGATGTTTTCCGGCAGGATGACGTCGATATTGCCGAAACCCGTGACTTGGCTTTGATTGTCGAAACCCAGCACGCCGGTCACCAGTTCCTTGGTATCCAACAACCCAACCGAAAGCAGGATGGGAGTGGGGATATCGCCAATCAATTTGGTGGCCACCACGTAGAAATCAGCGCCTGTACTGGCGCTTTGGGTTACACCTAACCCCCCCTGTGTGATTTCCTGCGGGAAACTCGTGCTCTTGTAGATGGCACCCACGGAAAGGGCCGGCAACCCTGTTACCCCATAGCCGTTTTCCGGCACGAGAAGCAGTTTGGCTCCCAGATCGTGCTTATAGGTCGTGGGTAAGCCGCCCTTGAAAGCTACGGTTTCGTACCCATAGGACAGTTCCAAACGGTCCAGGAAGCTTTCGGCCACTCCCCAAGACGTCCAATCAATGTTGGGTTGGTTCTGATTCAAATTAACGTACCAGACGCCAAACCGGGGTTTTCCCAGGATGTCCGTGTCCCCCGCCTTCAGGTGGCTGTTATCCCCGCTGGAATCGGCCAGCCAAGCCAGGGGGTTAAACGCCACGCCGCCCACGCCTTCCAGGTTGTTGAACGGCGGACCCGCCCAGAGCCTTGATACCGACAAACTCGACAACAAAAACAAAAACACCACCGCATAAGAAAACTTCTTCATTTTGAGACCTCCCTCAATGTTGGGCGCTCAACTCCAGCGGTCTGGTCATACGGCGCGAAGTATTTGTTTTGTGGCTTTTCCCCTTCGGCGGTCCGATCGGGAAATTCGGTAAGGGATAAAAAAAATCCCAAACCGTTTGCTTCAACGGTTTGGGATTACGGGTTTGCCGATAATCTTCCACCGCTTTAGTCCCTGTTCCCTACGTTGAAAACATCCAACGGAAGCCGGCCGGGGCAAGTTGGTTATTAAAGCCTCGCCGGTGGCAAACCATTGAAACGTCTAATCGGTTCGCCTGTCCCTGTGGTTCAAAACAAACCGCTGGGGCAAAAAAACATTAATTTTTAAGGGTTTTTTGAGGTAAAAACAAAAAACCCGATCCACTTTGGGCGGATCGGGTTTAGGGGTATTCGGCCTAAATCTTCTACCGCTTTAGCACCCTGTTCTTCCCTTTCGGAAAACGCCGGGGCAAGTTGGACCTTAAAGCCTCGCGTTGATGTTTTGAAGGTTACCGGGAAGATCTTTGAAAGTCAAGAAGGAGAATTAAATTATTTTTTCCTCAAAACAAAATGCCTGAACTTTTGGTCTTTTCCCCATGGAGTCTGGTGGGTTTCTTCCTCTTCTTTAACCCATTCAAAATCCGTCCCGAATTCTTCCCGTACAAGTTCGGCATCGTATTGGCGGACGTTGAGATTACTGCACATGTTGGGGCCGTCTTTCGCGAAGGCAGCCAGAATGAGATATCCACCATTGGTGATCGCTTGGCTGGCACAAGCCACATATTTATCCCGGTCGGCTTTCTCGGTCAGGAAATGGAACACCGCCCGGTCATGCCAAAGGTCGTATTTTCCCTGGGGAGAAAACGAAGTAACGTTCTCAACAATCCAATTTGCCCTCCCGGCCTGTGGGCCCAGTCTTTGTTTGGAAAGTTCGAGAGCTTTTCCAGAAATGTCTAATACTGAAACGTTGGTAAAGCCTTGTTCCAAAAGACGGTCCACCAGTAAAGAGGCCCCGGCTCCCACATCTATTACCCGGGCGTCTTTATAAGGGCTGTTTTCGAGAATGAGCTTCAGCGACCTTTCGGGGTTCTTCTGATACCAGCTCACTTCGGTTGGTTTTTTCTCTCTGTAGATATTTTCCCAATGGGATTTAGGGTCAAACAAGTTGGGTTTCCATTCAATCCGATTTGTTAAAGATTAAAAGTTAAGATATTTGATAAAGACATATTTGTTTTTCAACTAATCTTTAAGCCAAAACATGGTCACGTTTACGAACAGACGGTAAAAGACCCCTCTTGCCAAATACTCTTCGGGAGAGCCGTTCTGAAAAATCCATTCGCGAATTGCTTTCTTAGTATAAAAGAATTTTAAAACAAATAAGAACACGGAAAATCCGATAAACACACCAATTACGATGGGAAAGGGGAAAATGAGCGGGAAGGCTTTTGGGAACTGGTACGACTTTTGTTCCAAATCAAACGGGGTCATAGTCATTAACAGAACGAAAAGAAAAGTTAGAACAAGTGAACAAGCACCACCAATGATGCACATAGGCATACATACGAAGAATGAAATCAAAGTGCCTTCATTTTCGTTAATTTGATCTTTTTTCACCATCTTCATCCTATTCAATATGTATTCACAAACTCCTCTTAATATTAAATCTTGTCGGACCAACGCTTAATTAAATCGTTCATCTTTCGGGTTTTCATTGAGCCGATAAACCGCCCCAGCGCCATTCCCCTCCCTAATTAGCTTCCCTTCCTCGATAAGCTTGTTCAGGTTTCGGATCACGGTTCTCCTGGGGGTGCCCAATACCCCTATCAGCCCCCCGGTTTTGGCGTGGCCGTTCTTGCGAACATATTCAATGATCTTTTCCGTCACATCGGCATTGTCAGAAACCGTTGGTTTCGAGGCGGCGGGGACCGCCGCCGACACAGGCTTTGAAATTGGAACCCTTTCCAGGGGCTTGGCGATTTCTGTTTTCTGGGGTGCTTCTGCATTTTCTGAGTTTTTTTGAAGATCCTCTTCATAGTTGCTTTTATTCCAACTGCGTTGAAGAAACACAAATAATAAACAGGTCCAAAATGTTGCGCCCAATTTATTTGGAAAGGCAAACCATCCGTTTGAGGCACCCAAGTGGCCAAAAAGCCACAAAACCGCCCATAAAAGCCCAGCCACATGACTATATTGAATGTCAGGAAAGGGAAAACTGGACTTTACATAAGCTAAGCGACCTTTAAAGTCGCTTTCAAAAACGGTGCTCACCCCAAGAACAATGATGTAAAACCAGAAAGTTACTGATGTTGGGCCTTGGCTAAGGAGATTGACCCAATTTGTTGAAAATTCATACCCAGGAGGGAATTTAGCTGTTGCAACCATTACACCAACGGTAAGACCCGCATGAACGAGTGTGGCTATCCAAAGAAACGACCATAAAACGATCGATTCTATTTTGCTTTCTAAATTAGTCCTCATAGAACTCATATAAAACCTCCAAATAATTGGATCAGCCCTCCCCGTGCCAATCCCACTGATTAACGATTGTGCCATTCCGTCGGTATTGTGCCACTTAGCTAACCCGCCATATGCGGTGAACGATTGGCACCATGGCACAATCCGGTGGCACAATTTCCATTAATTTATTCAGGCTTAAGAAAATGTCAATATCGAACCCCAGTGGCCGCAATGCGGCCACTACGTTGGATTGTGCCATTCAAGATATACGCGGTGTATAAATTTGGTTGGCACAATCGAGTGGCACAATGGCGGGGTTATGCTGACGGCATAAATAAAGGTAAATGAATTGTCGGAGACTCCGACAAGGGGATGTGATTGTGCCAGTTATTGTGCCATTCCAACGGTATTGTGCCAAGTAGCCCGCAAGCCGTTGACGGTCAACGATTGGCACAATGGCACAATCGGGTGGCACAATATTAAGGTTATAAAGGTGTTAAAAATTGAAGGTGTTGAATTAGTAGCGTCACTACTAATTAAGCTAATTGTGCCACTTAGCCCCCCGGACGTTGACTATCAACGGTTGGCACAATGTCACAATCAGGTGGCACAATCGGCCAAGTTAGCTGGCGTAAATCTTCAAATACGAAAGGTAGCCCCCCGGCAGGTTGCGGGCCTTGAAGCCATTCTGTAAAAGAACCCGGGTGGCGTAATAAGACCTCTGGCCTACCCGGCAGTTGACCCAGATTTCCTTGTCCTTGGGTAGTTCCCCCAATCGGCTTCTCAAGTCATTTAGCGGGATGTTTATTGCTTCTGGCAGATGGCCAGCCTGGTATTCGGCTGGGTCTCGGACATCCAATATCACCTTGTCCGAGCTGGGTTGGACCCCGCTCCAGTGGGCCAGTTCCAGGTCGCCCCGCATGACATTGGAGGCGATCATTCCTGCCACGTTCACCGGGTCCTTAGCCGCCCCATATTGGGGGGCATAGCAAAGCTCGGCTTCCTCCAGGTCAAAAACCGTCCCCCCCATTTGTAGGATGGCCGAAACCACATCCACCCGCTTTTCCACCCCTTCTTCACCCACCGCCTGGAACCCCAGAACCTTGCCATTGGTCTTATCAAACAACAGTTTGATCATGATGGGCCTGGCATCGGGGTAATAGGCCACGTGGTGGCCAGGATGCAGAAAGATGGGAGCGAAGTTCGTAAACCCGGCGGCTTTGAGGCTCTTTTCGCTCTCACCTGTCATGGCGGCCGTTAGGCCGAAGATGCCGCAAACCGCCGTGGCCTGAACGCCGCGGAACTTCCGAGGTTTTCCTGCGATTACATCGGCTGCAATACGACCCATGCGGTTGGCCGGTCCCGCCAGAGGGATAAGCCGAGTAACGCCCAGGGGCAGGGTTTTCACTTCGACCGCGTCCCCTACCGCATAAATGGAAGGGTCTTGGGTACGCATTTCATCATCAACCTTGATTCCGCCCATCGGCCCCAACTCCAAACCCGCTTCCTTCGCCAGGGTGTTTTCGGGACGAACCCCGATAGCCAAGATGACCATCCCGGCTTTTATTTGAAGGCCCGACTTGGTTGTGACAATCAAACCCGTGGGTATTTGCTCAAAAGAAGCCGCGCCGTCGTTAAGTTTAAGATCCACATCCCTCTGACGTAATCGTTCGTGAACCGCCTCAGCCATTTCCGGGTCGAGGGGAGGCATGACCTGGGAACTCATTTCCAAGAGGGTAACGTGCAGGCCCTTGTGAACCAAATTTTCGGCCATTTCCAGGCCCACAAATCCCCCGCCTACCACCAAGGCTTCCTTCACATTCTTTTCTTTGATCCATTCACGGATATGGCGGGAATCGGGGATGTTTCGAAGGGTGAATATCCCAGGCAGGTCCACGCCCGGTAAGGGGGGCTTGATCGGTTTGGCGCCGGGTGAAAGCACCAGGGCATCGTAGGATTCAGTGTAGGTTTTCCCGGAGGCGAGGTCTTTAACTGAAAGTTGTTTCTTAGCCCGGTCGATCGAAAGCACTTCGGTTTCGACCCTGACCTGGATATTGAATCTTTCCTGAAACAGCGCGGGGGTCGCCACCAGAAGCTTCTTTTCTTTGGTGATGACCTCGCCCACGTAATAGGGCAATCCGCAATTGGCGAAGGAAACATATTTGCCCCGGTCGAGAAGAAGAATCTCTAAATCTTCACGCTGGCGCCTGAGCCTGGCTGCGCAGGAAGCCCCGCCCGCCACCCCGCCCACAATGACCACTTTTTTCAGGTTATTCATTAAAGCCAGCTTTCTCTCCCCGCTGTTAAGTTCAGTTTTCTACCGGCAGGCCGTTTCGTTTCCAGGCTGAAATCCCACCTGAAATATGGGCGATCTGGGTATATCCCTTAGCCTTAAGTTGACTCAGTGCCATTCCGCTGCGGGCCCCGCTGTGGCAATAGAGAAGCACGGGTTTGATCTTGTTGATTTCCCGCAACCTGTTCCCTAATTCATGAAGCGGGATCAATTTGGACCCCGCGATCCTCATGCTTTTATATTCATCCTGGCCCCTCACATCCACCAGTTGGATGGTTTTACTGGCCTTCAAACGGGCATATGCATCCTGGGGCGATACCTCCGCCGCCGGATCAGAAACTCCCAAACCCAACGCCGATTTAATTATCGAAGTAAACGCACCCATGTTTTTGCTCCTTTTATTAAGCGTGTGTGAAGAAAAAGCCCATCAATGCCCCATAAAACGTGCTGATCCAGGGATTGGCGGTGATGGGGCATGCCCCGGTCGAACAACCAACTAATTTGTGGTATCCAAAGCCCAAAACAGCCCCAATTACGACACCTAACACTATCCTCATCTCAACCTCCCGACCTTAATTAGCTTTTACTAATATAGCTGGCCAAAAAAAATGGCCTTACTTCTCTTCCCCACAGAAAACTTCCCTCATCAATTCCATCAACTTGATCATCTTGGGGTTCTGGATTGAATAGTAGATCTGATTCCCTTCCCGGCGGGTCACGACAAGATCTCGCTCCCTCATCTTCGTCAAATGCTGGGAAACGTTGGATTGGGTGGTTCCCAAAGCTTCTGTGATTTCCTGCACGTTCATTTCCCCTTCCGCCAGCATGGCCAAAATGGTCATACGGTGGGGATGGGCAAAGGCCTTGACGCAGTGGGCGGCTTTATTTACCTGGGCTGTTTTCATATCTACATTAGATTTTACTAATATAGATTAGGAAGTCAAGCCCTGTTATCGGCAAAAGTGGGGTTAAATGATTAGAAGAAATGCCCTGCAAGGATAAAATATGTATCGTGAACAGCTCAACAGCGACTCACGAAAGGCCATTTCAACATCCCTGTCCAAAGCAAAGTTTGTTGTGCTGTATAAAAATTCGAAGAAGATATTACGTGAACACTACAGGCAACCAATCGGAAACCCAACATTAGGTGATCCTCCCGGCGATCAAGAGTGGATAAAAAGAGGAGGAGAATATTTCAAGGCGAATTATCATGAATAAAAAAAGAATTTGGCATTCAATCTACCCCTATTTATTTTCGTTTATTACATATTGTGTCATTTACTTGGGGTATCAGCTTTATGGGTACTCGCTTCACTTAAAAGTTTATGGGGGTATCGAAAGTTACCAACAGTCGGGAATACTGTACGGTGTTTTTATAAGCTATCTTGTGGGTGTTGCATGCTTAGTTATCGATAAGAATAGAACAGTTTTGAATAAAATAATTAATTCAATATTAATGCTAATAACCGCGTCTGTTTTTAATGTTTATACTTTTTTATATCTTGCATTTGGCGTGATCGGGTATTCGATAAAATATTTGTCCAAGATTTTCGGAGCATCATGAACCTGGAAAGCCGAAGAATAAAATTATTCCTATTCATTGCAGGGTGTAACAAAAGTCTTTCCTGAATTTTCATGAAGCAGTGAAGGTTTCTTTCACCTTGCTTGGCGGTTAACTCAACCCATTCACATTGATTCCCTTCCTGACAAAATAATATTCAACGGTCACATAAACCTCTGAAGCTCGTTTTTATTCCTTTCCAAGAAAGCCCTTTCAGACACTTCAGCCAATTTTTACCGCTTAATCTCCCTCTCGACATGAGAATAAAGTAAATTGGTTGAGCCCGGTTTCGGGTGAACCCTTAGCAAGAGAAAGTTTCCAGAATGACACCCTTTGAGTATGGCCTGATCGCTCTTCTCTTAATTGGAATGGGCATCATCCTTTGGCTGGTCTTGCGTGAACAAAGATCAAAACTTCTGATCACCTCCTGGGGCGACCTTCAGGAGAATCACGTCCTCATAAGCCTCATCGACGAATTCCAGAAGGAAAACCCACGTTGTGAGATCCAGGTGGAACGCCTTCCCTTCCCCGAATACGTTCCCACACTCACAAGGGACATTACGGCGGGGGCTGGGCCTGACGTGATCTTCGTGGAAGCTAATAACTTCATGGATTTTTACGCCCGAAGGTCTCTCGCGCCCCTGAACGATTTCATCCAGAAAGATCATTTGGATATGAACTCCTTCTATCCCCAGATTGTGAATCGATTCTCCGTGAAAAATAAGGTTTACGCCCTGCCCCGGGATACGGCCCCCATCTGCCTGGTTTACTACAACAAGAAGGCGTTCGAGGATGCGGGTCTCCCCTTCCCCACTGGCCAGTGGGACTGGAAGGGTTTCGCCGAAACCGCCCAGAAGCTGGTCAAACGAGACGCGGAAGGCAAGATCCTTCGATGGGGAGTGGTCGAAAACTGGGCCATGAACGACGGCTGGGTTTACAGCGGCGGGGGTTCTTACGTCGATAACCCGAAAGACCCCAGAAAATGGACCTTTGGCACCGACCCCCTGACTCGCATGGCCATACAATTTCGCGCCGACTTGATCCACAAATACAAGGTCATGGCCTCGCCCGCGAGCGACGAAACCATCAACGGGGAAAACACTTCCGCCCTTTTCGCCAATGGAAAGGCGGCCATGTACATTTCGGGGGTCTGGAAAACGCCCTACTTCCGGGAAGCCATCAAGGATTTTGAATGGGATGTGGCGCTGATGCCCCGGTCCCCCCTGGGGATCCGCGGTTGTTCGGCCGGGGGTTCGGGATACGCCATCACCCAGTCGTCGCGGTACAAAGAGCAAGCCTGGAAGTTCATCAAGTACATCACCGGGGAAACCGGCGCGATAAAGCTGGCCGGGACGGGCCTTGCCCAGCCCGCCCTGATTAGGGTCGCCGGATCACCGGCCTTCCTTGATGGAAAAGACCCCGCCAACAAGAAATTGCTTTTGGACGCCGTTCAATACGGGAAATATTCCCCCCTCTGCAGGAACTGGTGGGAGGCCTTTTATTACATCGCCACCGAGCTCAACCCCATCTGGGCCGAGAACCAGAAGGTCGAGGATGTGTTGCAAAAGATCCAGAAGTACCTGGATACAATCCCGCCCAAACCGCTTTGAGAAAGACGCTGGTCTTCAAGTTGAAATCGCGATTTTAAATGAATGAACTTGCAGGCGTAGAAGACCGCTACTTCCCCGAATTGGGTGCCAGTGTGGTTTTCCTTTTGAACAAAGCGATCCCGAACCGATCGGAAGAATAGGGATAGCTTCCGAAAAGCTGCTTCAACTCGTAGTTTTTCAGAATGTAGGCCATCAGGTCGTTTCCGTAATCCTTCCCAAAAGCGGAAAACCCCTGAGACGAGGTATCCCTTTGCAGTACCGCCACATAAGGGACAAGATTTTTATCTAACTGGTCCATCACCCTTTGCGTGGTTCCGGCGGGAGCCAAATCAACCGGATTGAAGTTGTATTCAGTCAGGGCATTCGTCCTTCCTGACAAGAAATTAAACCCCACCCCTTCAGGAAATACCGTCAGGGACTCATCCGGCTTGGTGTTTTTATTTAAATAATCCAAAAACAAATTGGAACTCACGTTGGGCTCGTAGGGAAAGAAAAGCAAATTCCCTCGGTCAGAGGAAACTTCCAGGGTGCACCGGCTATATCCGGTCATGGAATCATCCGCAAATTTATAAATGAAAAACAGGCTCAAAAAAACAAACCCACCCCGAACGAATAGCCGGACCCTGTCTTTGGTAAACATGGCCGGAACCGTCTTCAAAAAGAAGTGGTAATAGACAATCAAGCCCGGCACGAGAAGCGTAAAGCCAAAGTGACCCGGCCAAACCCGGAAGAAAATACGTAAAAGCATGAAAAACGAAAGCAAGGATAGAGTCAGAAGGACCGATTGGCGGTTCGGGTCTTGACCTTTGTATAGCTTTCGGGCCGATTGAATCCCCACGATCAGGCAAAGCAAAGGCAGACACCTGTACTGGGCCAAATAGCCAAAGTAAGCGTTGGCAAGGTAGCCGGCCAATCCGAGAGTAATCAGTGCCACCAGCAAGATAGAAACGCGGTCTTTGCCTGGGCGGGAGGGGTCCTGGTTCACCGTAAGAATCGCCCCCGCACCCGCGAAAAAGAGAGTAAAACCCGCGTACAAACAAATGCTGATAAGCCACACCTGAAGGTTTTGCCCGATATTGTTTATGCCCGATAGGTTTTCCTCGAAGGTTCCCCGGGTGGTGATATGGACCCAAACAGTGTTCCATGTTTCCCCGTTTAGGAGCGACCCAAAGAAAAGGATAAAAAGAAGCGCCGACGCGCCTATCGAAAGCAGGGTGATCCGGATGCAAAGGCGAAGCTGGGAACGTCCACGGGAACGATCGGCAACGTAATCCAAAATCACCGGAAGGACGATGGCGGCAAGGGTCATCAAGCCGATTTCAAGACGGGTCAACAGGGCCGCGCAAAGGAAGACAATGGTGAACGTTTCCGAGTGTTTACCGGCTTTGTCCTTGGTCTTTAAATAAAAGTAAACCGAAAGCAGGGCAAAGGCCAGGCCATAGGTCACGGCATAGGTATAGGGAATCATGAAATTGTAGTTACGGGGGAGAACATAAAAGCCGAAAGCGCAGACCAAAATGAAAGTGGAAACCACCAGGACTGATTCCAGGGTACCCAGAACCCTTTTCGCCAACTGGTGCAGGGCGTAAACGGTCAAAAGGAGGGAAAGAATCCCGCTTAAGACCAAGCTGCCGATCTGCATCCCGAACAGGGCGAAAAAGAGGGCATTCAGGTAAGGCGTCAGGGGGCCATAAGGCCAGAAGAGATCCCGGTAGAGCATCTTGCCTGAAAGAATCTGGGCGGGGACGTACCATTCCTTCCCGCTATCGATGATCAGGTCGCCCCACTTCATCCAGGAATAGTTGAGGCTCAGGGAGATTAATAAGCCGTACAAAAGAAACGGGAGGACGCTGTAAAAGCGCTGGTGATTTTTCTCCTCGGGCATGACGAGATTATACAAAAGCTAGGGTAAGAATCCCCTATACGATTCGAAAGTGTTTTATCTTGATTGTCATCGGGTAAGTATCCCCTTAAAAAAACAAAAGCAAAAAGACATGGAACCGCCGATCAAACCCGATGGACGCCGATAAGTTTGAGAAAATCTTAAACTAAAAGCCGTTATCGACGTTTATCGGTTGTTATCTGCGGTTAAAAAAAATCTTTACGTGTCGTGAAGGCATATTCACCCTTTATATTTGAACCTTCCGGTATGGACTTCCCTTCCACCCCCTCCCCTATAATTGCCGCCATGAACCCCGAACCAGGACCGGCCATGCGACTCGACCAGAGAGCCGTACACAAGGCGACCTGGCGGCTGATCCCTTACCTTTTCATGTGTTACATCCTCAATTACCTGGACCGTTTCAACATCAGCTATGCCGCCCTGGAAATGAAAGCCGACCTTCATTTCAGCGACACGGTTTACAGCCTGGGAGCAGGGGTCTTTTTCATCGGCTATGTCTTGTTCGAAATTCCAAGCAACCTGGCCCTTGAAAAGGTGGGCGCCCGGGCCTGGATCTCGCGCATTATGGTGACCTGGGGCCTGATTTCCGTCTGCATGATGTTCATTCATACCGCCTCGAATTTTTATGCCCTCCGGTTCCTTTTGGGCGTGTCGGAGGCGGGGTTCTTCCCCGGCATTCTGCTTTATCTTTCCTACTGGATTCCCTCTAAAGATCGGGCCCGGGCCTTCGCCCTCTTCCTGACTTCCACTTCCCTTGCCGGGGTATTGGGCGGACCCATTTCCGCCTATTTCTTGAATCTCAGGGGCCAGGGCGGAATGCAGGGTTGGCAGTGGCTTTTTCTTTTGGAAGGTCTTCCCTCTTTCCTGCTTGGCTTCGTGACCTATTTCTACCTGACCGACAAGCCCAGGGACGCGAAATGGCTGACGGAGGAAGAACGCAATTCCCTTGAAAAAACAATGGAGGAAGAGCGTCGTGGAATTACGGTCCGGCATAGCTTATCCCTAACTGAAACCCTGACCCACCCAAGAGTCTGGCGCCTCTGCCTGCTCTACTTTTCCATCGTTATCAGCTTTTACGGGGTGGCCTTCTGGCTTCCGCAGATCGTAAAAGGTTTTTCGGGGCTGGATAACGTGACCGTCTCGCTTCTTTCGGCCCTGCCCTACCTGGCCGCTTCCGTGGGAATGGTGTGGGTGGCCCGGCATTCGGACAAAACCGGGGAAAGGCGTCGGCATGTGGCGGTTTGCGCCTTTACGGCCGCCCTGGCACTTTTGTTAGGATCGGTGTTTCAGCAGGACCATCCTTACGGGGCCTTCTTGATGTTGTGCGTGACCGCCACCGGCATCTGGAGCACCCTGGGCCCCTTCTGGAGCATGCCCTCCAATTTCCTGACCGGCCGATCGGCGGCGGCAGGGCTAGCCCTGATCAATTCGGTCGGAAACATTGGGGGTTTCGTTGGACCCAACATCATCGGCTATATCAAGGAAGCCACTCAACGGTTCGAGAGCGGCATGGTGGTGCTGGCCGTGACGTTGATTGTAGCCGGGGTTTTGGCCCTTTCTATTTCAAAGGAACACGCTTAAGACATAACCAAATTTTTCACCGCCACGATGCGTCCCCTTCGGGGACAGGCTTGCATCGCGCGAAGACGCCAATAAAAAAATTAAGGTGACTATACTTTCATGACATGTAAAAAAGTTTTCGCTGAAACATGGAAAGAAAAATTTTTAACCGCCGATTACGGCCGATAAACGCCGATAACGACTTATAGTTTAAAGCTTTCTCAAACTTATCGGCGTCCATCGGATTTGATCGGCGGTTCCATGCCTTTTTGCTTTTACGTGTTGTAAGGGGATACTTACCAAAATTAAAGGTTAGGGAGGCTTAATGCGCCGCGACATTCAATTTCATTCCGAAGGCAGTTTAATTCAGGGGCACCTCTATTTGCCCGAAGCAATTCCGCAGGACTCGAAACTGCCCTGCGTCATCCTTTGCCATGGTTTCGCCGGGGTGAAGGAACTGCTTCTGCCCAAATTCGCCCAGGCCTTCAGCGAAAAGGGCTTCACGGCCCTGACCTTCGATTACCGGGGTTTCGGCGCCAGTGGGGGCGAAAAGGGCCGGCTGGTCTGGCGGGAACAGGTCCAGGATATCCGCAACGCCATCACCTTCGCCGGAACATTGGATGAAGTGGACGGGGCAAAAATCGCTCTCTGGGGAACTTCCTACGGGGGCGCCAACGTTATCGAGGCCGCCTCACAAGACGACCGGGTGAAATGCCTGGTCGTTCAAATCTCCTTCGGGGACGGGGAGCGGGTGATCACGGGCGGCCAGACCCCCGAGCAGAAGGAAAAGCTAAAGGCCATGCTGGAAAAGGCCTGGCAGAGGGAGGTGGCCAAGGGACGGCCCATGATGCTTCCCATCGAGCAGATCTTGACCGATCCCCAATCAAAGCAGTTCTTCAAGGACAACGTTCAGGAATTTCCCTGCCTGGATTCCAAACTTTCCATGCTCTTCATCAAGCACACTCTGGAATATCACCCGGAAGATCGGCTGCCGCAGCTCCATATTCCAATCCTCATCCTGGGCGCGGAAAAGGACGAGACGAACCCCATCGCCGAGACCCATTCGCTTTTCTCGAAAGCGAACGAGCCCAAGCGCCTTCACATCATTAAGGGTGCCGGGCACTATGAGGTTTACAAGGGGACTTTCTTCGAGGAAGCCTTTGCCGAGGAACTGGGCTGGCTTCAAAAACATTTATAAGGAAACAGTCTACTACTCGGAGTTGTTTGATTCCCTTTTAAAACTTAAAACTTCATTCAATTCCGCCGCCAGGTCCGTTCCCTTCTTCCATTCGCTCGAAACATCCTTTACCAAAATCCGGGGATCGTCCGCGATTTCCACCATGGTTTCCCAGGCAAGGACCGACATTCGCGCGTGATATTGCAAAGAAAAGGTGGAAACTTCCTGATGGTTTTCAAACATCCGGCTGAAGAGGTCGCGGTCGGAGGGGTTATCCAGCATCAGGGCCCCGGCTTCCCCGTCGAGAACCATCGGATATTCACCTGCGGGTCGGGTGCACACAAACTCGAGGAAAAGGACCAGATGGTTGTTTCCTTTACGCTGAATGCCTCGGCGCTTGGCATTGAGCTCAAAAAATTCAATGTTGGGATTTTTGATTTTAGGGGCGAAATAATTAGCAAAGGTGTATTCGCCAGGGACGAAGAGAAGAAATTCTTTGATCATGTCCCGCAAACCGGTTCGGCCATCGTTTTTTCCACCCTTCCCTTGCCGCAGGCTTCACACTCGGGGTTCCGGACAGGAACGATGGATCGAAGCGAGCGTTTTTGAAGGTCCATTTTCCACAGCCTTAAGGGACGTTCCCCTTCCAGCAATCGAATGGCTTCGCGCGCCGCCAGGGAGCCTATGGTTTGGGAAAAAGACCCTAGTACCCCCGCCTCCCGGCAGGTGGGCATGGCGAAGGGAGGAGGAATTTTGGGGATCAGGCATCTCAGGCAGGCTGTTTCCCCTGAGGCCACCGCCAACACCTGACCCTCGAACATCACCACCCCACCGTGAACATAGGGTTTACGGAGCTTCACGCACCAATCGTTCAGGAAAAACTTCTTTTCAAGTCGATCCAAGCCATCCAGTACCAGGTCAAAGGGTGAAAGAACTTTTTCGACATTGGAAGCATCCAGGGCTTCCGGCAAAGCCTCAAATCGGCCATTGGGATAAAGTTTCGAAAGGCGTTTCACAGCGGTTTCGGCCTTGGGTTGCCCCAGGTCAGCGTCGGAATAAAGGATCTGTCGATGAAGGTTCGACAGTTCCACCTTATCCGGGTCCATGAGGGTCAGGTTTTGATACCCTTCCGCAGCCAAAGCCAGGGAAATGGGACAGCCTAATCCGCCAACTCCCACCACCAAAATTTTGGCGTTCAAATTTTTCATCCGTTTGCTCCCCGGCTCAATAAACACCCCGGATGTGTCTTTTGACGAGGGCGTTATAAAAGCCCCTCATGTCTAGATGCATTTTTTCGGAAAGGGGCGACAAGGCACTGGCCTTGGCGTTCTCGATGACCTGGGCCGCATTTTTCCCGCCCGGGATGAGGGTCGTGACCGCGTCAAAATCCAGGCACCAGCGGTTCGCCATCTGGGCCAGGGTCATCCCCTTGGGGACCATGGTTTTGATCTGGTCCGCCAGTTCGACGCCCTTCTCAAAGGGAATGCCAGCGAACGTTTCCCCCACATTGAAGGCCTGTCCGTCACGGTTGTAGGTTCGGTGGTCCTGGGGAGCGAATTGGGTATCTCTTTTGTATTTGCCGGCCAGAAGCCCGCTGGCCAGGGGGAGCCGGATGATCAAGGCAACTCCCTTCTCCTTGGCCTTATCAAACAGTACGTCGATAGGCTTTTGTCTAAACAGGTTGAAGATGATCTGGAGCGATTCAACCCCTTCCTGTTGAAGGCAAAGGAGCGCCTGATCCATGGATTCGACGCTCACGCCGAACCGCTTGATCTTGCCCTGCGCTTTAAGTTTCCTCAGCCAAACGAACATATCGCCCTTTTGCAATTCGGAAGTAGGGGGGCAGTGAAGCTGGGTGAGGTCGAGCGAATCGACCCCTAAGCGGCCGAGGGAACCCTCGGTATGCTTTGCAAACGATTCCCAGGTGAAATTGGCCGTTCCGCCCGGCTCGGGAAATCGGATGATCTTGGTGGCCACGAAAACCTTGGCCTTGGTTTCCTTCAGGAATTTCCCGATCAGGGCCTCGCTCCGACCCGCGCCATAAACGTCGGCGGTATCGAAAAAGTCCACGCCCGAATCCACGGCTGCTTTCATGGTTTCAAAGGCCTGGGGTTCGGTCACCTCGCCCCAATCGCCCCCGAACTGCCAGGTTCCCAGTCCCACTTCGGATACTTCAGGCCCCGATTTACCGAACTTTCGTGTTTTCAAGTGTTGCCCCTTGTCATGTGATGGAACCTATCGAATGTACCGGACCCTCTTACGGGTTTCCAGACACCAAATGAAGAATCACGTCCTTCAAGTGAACCCCGTTCAAGGTGAAGACCACCCGGTAATACCCGGACAAGGCGGCCTGCCCTGTTTCGGTTTTTCCGTCCCAAATCGCCCAATCCTCTGATTCGTGTACGGCTCTTTTTTCATAGATGGCCCGGATCAGCTTTCCCCGAGAGTCATAAATCGATAGCCGGTAAAGGCCCGGGCCGTCGGCGAAATTGACGTAAAGGTTGGCGGGAGGCATGGGAACTTCCAGGGTTTCGGCCTGGGAATCCGCCCCGGCGGGGGCGGGTGTGGGCGTGGCCCAAAGTGGCAAAACCGGAAGGGCCGTCGGCGTTGAGGGTGGAGCCTGATAGACCCATTGAACCGTTGAAGTCGGGGAAGGAAGAAGGGTTGGGATCCTGGCGGCCGGTACGGGAGCTGGAAGCGTACCACGGGTTGCCGAATGTAAGATTTGCGTTCTTTTAACCTTCTTGACCGCCGGGGGGATGGGTGTGGGTTGAATGGGAACCGGAGTTGGAATAGCGAAAGCGGATGCGGGCTGGGTATAAACCCTCGGCCAGGGTGTAAAGGTGGCAGTTGGATACCAGGCGAAATAGAAGGTGGGAGAAAAGGTCGGAGTCGCGGTCGAAACGGGGATGAACGTTGCTGTTGGCGTTCGGGTGGATGTGAAAGGAAGCGTATGGGTCGGTATAAAAGTCCAGGTCCGCGTGAAAATCGGCGTGATCGCAGGAGCCACCCAGTGAGGGTGGGGCATGTTCTCATGCCGGGGGCCTTCCGGAAGTTGTCCCATTGGTTGGATTGAAACAGCCTTGGGAAGAGGCACGGGCGTGGGCGTTTTCAAAACCATAGGACGCGGTTGAGGCGCAGGGGTTGAAACAACCCGGGGTCGGGGTTGGGGTGCGGGGACGAACACAGGCGCCCTGAACCCGCCCGGGGTCGGGGTCAGGCAACGCGGATTGGGGCTAATGGGCAGGCTGAAATACCGGCGGAACAGGTGCCTTTCCCCGGGATGAAGCGCCTCGGGAGTACTGGCCCGGGCCGAGAGAAAGACCGCCTGGGAACCCGATTCAGGGTCTTTCACCAGGGAACAGGAAGGAAGACGGAAGACCGTTGAAAGGGCCGACCCCCAGGAGGCGTCGTTGAAAAATTTATCGTGCCATCCGGTCGGTTCCGGATATTCCTGGCCTTGCAGGTAAAGGGCCCGATGCTGGTCGGCCTCGTTACTGGAAAGTACGACTTCCCTTCCGTCCGAAAGTTTCATGCTCAGGAAATAGCCGAAACCCACCGAAGGGTCGGCGGCGAATTTGTTTTTCAGCGTCGTCTTGGTGATTTCGATGGCCAGGATGTTCTCCCGGGAAAAATAACAAAGACTGTTTGGCTTGGCGGTGATGATCTTTGTATCTGCGTTTGCGGGGGTATGGGGCTGGGAATCTACGATGGGCACGCCATTGAGCCAAAGGTCGGCCCAGTCGTCCACGCTGAGGTAAAAAGTGGCGGAAACCAGGTATGGATCCTGGGTTTGGGAAAACGCCTGGCCCGGGAAGCCGATCAACAAACCCATGGCCGTGAGAAAAAGCGGGAACCAAAGCGCCGAAGGGATATAAGAATTCAATTTCATAGGGTCTCAGGATATCACGGCAGGGGCCCGCTAACCTTCCCGGCAAACTTTAGCGCCTTCCCTCCATGGCCTCCCCCAGAGGGTCCTGGAGGTAATAGGACACCTCCGCCCCGAAGAGAATGATGGTCCAGGAAACATAAAACCAGATGAGGATCACGGGAAAAACCCAGAGGGCGCCGTAAACGTGGGAATGTTCCAGGACATGGACAGTGTAATAGTTCATCACGTCCCGGGCGAACTCAAGCGCCACCGCCACGATGAAACCTGCCCAAATCGCTCCCCTCAAGTGCACCCTTGTATGGGGGACCAGGAAATACAAGAGGGAGCAGCCGATCCAAAGCGCGAGAAAGGAATAAACCACCGGGATAAAGGAAATGGCCAGGACGGGCCTCAAGATGGACCAGCTTTGGATCCAGCCCTTGATGGATAGCCAAAGAACCGCCGCCAGGGGAGCGCCCACTAAAAACCCCATATGCCGGAAAATCTGGTGCCCAATCTGCCGTCCTTTCGGTATTCCCCACAGGTAATTAAAGGAAACCTCCACATCCCGCAGGAGCAGGAACACCACCACCGCGAAGGCGACAAAACCCGTAAAACCTACCCGCCTGGCGTGGCTGGCGAACTTGTCCATGGAAGAACGGATTTCCTCTTTGCCCGCCAGGTTGAGTTCCTGCATCTTGGCCCGTTCCTGGTCGTCCAGGGTTGGGTCATGGGCCAGGTCTTCCACCGGATAAATCAAATCGACGATCTTGTCGAGGATCACCTGCCGTTTTTCGACAAAAGCGGGGCCGGATAAAATCGCCATGGCGATGGCCAGGGCCGGGACCAAAGCCAGGATCGTCTTGAAGGCCATGGAACTGGCGTAAAGCCGCTTGTGCGCCAGGGGGCGGTTCTTGTTGTGAATCAGGGTTTTCTTGATGGCCGAGGCTAGCAGAAGAAGGTTTCGCCCGGGGCGAAAGGCCCTGTTTTCCCGCAGGATGGTTTTCCCGAGATAATTCGTTCCCAACGCTTCCCTTCCTTAACGCTTTGAATGGGAAGTTATTCTAAACTAAGGCTGTCGTTTATCGCATGGTTCGTGTGAATTAAAAAATCATAAAATTAGACACTCGCCATACCTATCAAGATAAACCCTCTCCCCTTGAGGGAGAGGGCTGGGTGAGGGGTGCTTTAGTCCAGACATTCCCCCCTCATCCCGACCTTCTCCCTCCGGGGGAGAAGGTGAAGGTGGCAAAATCGAGCTTTTATGAGAATGTGATACTTCAAAGCCATAGTTCGTAAAATCAGTTCCCGAGGGTTGTCTTGACTGAATTAACAAATTTTCCTTTGAAGAGCCGCACACCGCCCACCTGGGCGCCCCAAGCCCTGAAGGACCCAAACGCCCTGCTGGCCGATCAGGCCTATCTGGAAAAAAAGGCGGCCAATAATGCTTTGGAATTCTTGAACCTATGGTCCTCCGGTGAAGCCCCTGATCGCTGGCTTTCTTCCGTCGCGGCCATCGCAAAGGACGAAACCCAGCATCTGGCCCTGGTTTTGCGGCTGTTGGAAAAACGGGGAGGAACCCTGCCCCGCACCCACAAAAACCCCTATGCCCTCGCCTTGCAACAACTGGTTCGAAAGGGGAGGGGCCCGGAGGAACTGGCGGACCGGCTTTTGGTTTCCGCCCTGATTGAAGCCCGGTCCTGCGAGCGTTTCGAAAGGCTGGCCGAGGCGTCGGAAGACGCCGAGTTATCCCGCTTTTTTGCCTCGCTGGTAAAAAGCGAAAATGGCCATTACCGGATCTTCATTGAGATGGCTAAAAAAATCGTGGCGGGTGAAAAGGTCAGCGCGCGTTGGCGCCAGCTAGCGGAAAAAGAAGGGGAAATCATCGAGGCCCAGCCACCGGGACCCAGGGTTCACAGCGGGTATAAATAATTCAACCCCGCTCATTTTCAAAAGGTGGGCGGGGTTGATGAAGCGGTTTTAAAGATCAGGCGTTCTTATTTGATCGTCGTGCTTCCCGGATTCGATGGATACTGATCCACCGGTTTCGCGGCTTTCGGAGCCGACGCGCCGGACTTTGGCGCAGGAGCCTTTGCTTTGGGATTCGGAGCCGCTGTTTTGGCTGGTGCCGTCGTCTTGACGGGCGCCAAGAGCTTTTGAATTTTCGCCAATAGTTTTTCGCCGTCCTCGCCGTGTTTCTTGATCTTCTTCACGAGCTTTTCGGCTTTTTTATAAAGTTTCTTTTCTTTTTTCTCTTTCATTTCATTCCCCCTCGATCGATCGAACTTTCCTGGAATTTCGGAAAGAATCAAATCCGATGAATGGGTAATTATAGCCCCAAACGGGGGAATCCCCTGTTCAATCGGACCGCCGTTTGAAGATTTAACATTGGCGCTTTTGGTCCAACCTTTCCCCGGGGCCGGGAAAATCGGGCTCTCTTAGGCTGGTTGGCTTTGATGCAGTGCCTGTTTAAAAGCGGAAACCGGTTGGGCACCCGAAAGGGCGAACTTGTTGTTGAATACGAAAAAGGGAACGCCCGTCACCCCCAGGTCGTAGGCCTTCTCTTCCGATTTCCTGACTTCCTTTTCGCCTTCCGTACTCTTCAAGAAGGTTTCAACCTTATTTTTGTCCAAACCAACCGAGACGGCTAATTCAACCAGGGTTTCTAACCGGGTTAAGTCTTTTCCCTCGGTGAAGTACCCTTTAAAAAACGCGTCATGGAGTTCCCTGCCCTTTCCCTCTTTTTCAGCCAGCCATAAAACCCGGTGGGCCTGGAATGTATTGGGGATTTTCTCGATGAGATCAAAACGGTAATCGAGTCCTACCTCTTTTCCTAAATCGGTCAGGCGGGCGTGGGCCGCCTCCAGGGCTTTCTCGCTTCCCATTTTGGAGGCTAGGTAATCATGGTGATTGATCCCCGCTTCGGGAGTGGCGGGATTGAGTTCATAGGGAAGGAAACGAACCAGAACCGGGCCACCCCAGTCGGCCAGCGCCGATTCAAGCCTCTTTTTACCCAGGTAGCACCAGGGGCAGATCACATCGGAATAGACGTCAATGGTTAGGGTCGGGGGCATGGGTTTCTCCTTGGAGGAAAACATAGGATTCCATGCCGAGGGAAAGCAAGGCTTTGGGTTTAGACTTTTTTCTTGCGGTTCTCGAGAATCTGGGAGAAAAGGTCCAGGTCGCCCCGGTTCACGGCGAGGATCATCATTCCCACGCTGAAAACCATTTCTTTCATCTCGGCGCCAAAACCCACCGCGCGGGTCTGGATCAAGAACTTGAGCTTGCAGTGGAAATCGGCCAGGAAAAAGGAAATTTCCAGGAACATGCCGTCGCGCAGGGGATCCTGACTGCAATAACGCAGTTTCCCGCCGATCAGATCCTCGGGAGTGCTTCTGAGCAGATGCGCCAGGGTGCGGGGTAGGTCCGATCCGCGAAAGGCAGTCTTCGCGTAGGCGGGGCTTTTGAGGAGAAGGGCGGCTTCAGGCGCGGCCACGACCCGGTAATCCGTCAAGACCGGATCCTTGGGATGCGTCGGGGTTTCGATCCAGCCTTTTTTCATGTGGAGCGCCTCGCTTGTTTTTGATCCGAGGGCCTATTCTAGCAGGATGTTAGTTTGTCCACCGGGCTAATACCACTACCCTTTTTTGCTCCTCCGGGTAAGGCAACTCCTCTTCCAAGCGGTCCAAGCGGGCCAGTCGAACCAATTGCCACCCTTCTTTTTCCAGAAGACCGCGCAGCTTTTTCAAGGAAACCGAATGGTTGAAGATTGTCTCGTCGAACGATTCCCCATCGACCGTTCCCTTGAGCCTCATCCAAGCGCTTCCGCTCGTCTCGTCAAACCGCCCTTCTGTTTCCAGTACTCCCCGGTTCAGGGAAATATGCTCCTGGGCGACCCACTCCCTCAATCCCAGCCTCGTTTGGTAATCAAAAAGGAATATGCCCGAAGGGGCAAGGCAATGGCCCAGTTGGCGGAATGCCATGACCAGTTGAGGGTCGGTGAGGTGGTTGAAAACATTGTAGGTCGAAAGGGCCAGGTCGAAAGACTCCGACGCGCGAAAACACGACAAATCAGCGTTTATAAAAGAGGCTTTCCCTTCATATATGAAGGGTAAGCATTTGGTCTTGGCCAGGGCCAGCATGGAGGGGGAACGGTCTAATCCCGTGACCTCGTAACCGGCCTCCAGGAATCTTTTGGCCAGATGACCGGTACCGCATCCCAAATCCAGGACCTTGGGAAGAGGTCCGTTTGGGTACAAGGTAGAGGCGAAATGAAGCAGGTAAGGGGCAGAATGTTCGGAATAGTTGCCGAAATATCGGTCGTAAAAACATGCAAAAGAGTCCCCGTAACTGTCCATGGACACCCTTTGGGAAATTTCGAATGACTTATTTTAGAAAGGGGACCCACCCGGGGTTATGACCAGGCTCATGAATAAAGGGGAATGAGCGGGAATTGTCAGCGCGAAACGGTAAAAACCACGCCCTGGCCCTTGACCTTGGGCTTCAGGATGGACAACCCCTGGGAAAGGCAGAATTCCCTCTCGCTGAAATGGAGGAACTCCGCGTCTCTCTGGGCCGTTCCCCTCTGGCCGCAATCGACACAGGCGAAATCGATCTCGACCTGGGGTTTGGTCCGGGCCTTCTTGGCCGCCACGCGGCAGTCCACCATCTTTACGTGGCCTCGGCAAGTTTCACAAAAAATACTCTCAGCATATTTGACGTTTTTCATGGGTCGGCTCCTCGAAAAGGCCAGGCAGGCGGGAAAAGCCGGGGGAAAGGTTATCCAACCCTCATCCACTGACTGGGAATGAACATGATGCTCCTCCACCCCAAAGTATGGCAAGTGGCAAGGACGGAGGCCGGTTGAAACCCCCATATAAGGGGGTCATCCTATCTTGGACCCTCTAGATGAACCGCAGAGGAGCAAAATACAAAAAGGACGGGGGATGCCCGCCCTTTCGTTAGGACCTACGAATTTCAACGCCTCTCGTGGGATCTATTTTGTCAATTTATGCAAGACCCACAGAAGGACTAAGGCGCCCACCACGGCCGCGATAATATTTCCCAAAAGACCAAAAGCGACGATCCCGACCAGACCGAAAAGAAAATTCCCCAGCATGCCACCCAGAATCCCCACGACCAGATCCCCGAGTAGACCAAAGCCCTTGCCCTTCCATATCTTTCCCGCCAGCCAACCTGAAAAAATTCCTACGATGATCGCCATAATGAAGCCCATATGTTTCTCCTTGGAAGGAATTTGCACTATCATCCCCGAAAGATGTCACCCAGGCAACAAAAGTCTAAATCCGAACCGGTTGTTAACCCTGGCCTAACGCAATGGCTCTCCCTTCCACTTCTCTCGACTAGGTTTATAATCATTTTATGGAAAAAATACTTTTGGAAACCCAACAGCGGGAGCAAATTCTGGACATCACCCGCCAGGTCGCCCAATTCGTTTCCAAGCAAAAACACAGTTCCGGCCTGGTCGCGGTTTATTGCCCGCACACCACGGCCGCGGTTTCAATCAACGAGAACGCCGATCCGGATGTGAAGCGGGATCTTCTCTTCCACCTGAAAAAATCCATTCCACGATCCCCGGAGTTTCAGCATTCGGAGGATAACGCGGACGCCCACATCAAGGCTGTTTTGACGGGTTTATCACAAGTTTTATTGGTGGAAAACGGCCAAATACAGCTGGGAACCTGGCAGGGGATTTATTTTTGCGAGTTTGATGGGCCCCGAAACCGGGAAGTCTGGTTGAAGTTCATCGCCGAATGAGGCGATGGTTATCCCTTAAGAGGCTTCCTCGATCAACATCCTCACGACCGGGCCATGCCGTTCGGTGGAAATCATGAGGTTCTTCACGACGGATTTTCCCTCTTCAAAGGTGTTCAAGTAGGCGGGGACCCTGTCTTGGGGCATTCCCGTCCGCAGGGTCGCCATGATCGTGTTGCGGATCGTGCAATCCCGGCAGCAGATGGTTCGGCCGCATCCCTCGGGCAGGCGCGCATGGGAGCATTCTAAAAATTCACCCGCTAAGAGACCGATGGTCTTTTCATTTTCTTTCATGAAAGACTTGGCGTAGCTTGCGTTATAAGCGATGACGCGGGCATTCGGACTGACGATGACCATCGGTTCTTCGAAGGTATCCAGATAATCGGAAAGATGAAAACCGACCCATTGGCGGGAAAAATAAGTAAAACACTCGGGGCAAATGCTGTGGCATACAGCGGAATCATCGAGGGGTTCTTTGTCCCCCATATCCAATCGGCAATAGGAACAGGAGACTTTCATGGTCCGCTCCCTTGAAAACGGTACCGGTGGGGCGACCCATTCCCGCCAAGCCGTTTTACAACCCTATTATAAACCTTTCCCGGAATGAGCTATAGAAGCTTCTCAATGTCCTTTTCCAAACCCTGGGGTTTCTCCGCCGAACCGTATCTCTTGACGGGGTTCCCTTCCCGGTCCACCAAAAACTTCGTGAAATTCCACTTGATTGACTCCGTACCCAGAATTCCGGGCAGGTCCTGGGTCAGGAACTTGTAGAGAGGATGGGCATTTTCGCCATTCACGTCGATTTTAGAGAAAAGGGGGAATTTGACCCCAAAATTCAGGTCGCAAAAGGATTGGATCTCCGATTCGGTGCCGGGTTCCTGGGCCCCGAACTGGTTGCAGGGAAACCCCAGGACTTCAAAGTCTTTGGCCCGGTATTTCTCGTAAAGCTTTTGCAGCCCCTCGTATTGCGGCGTGAAGCCGCAACGGCTAGCCACATTCACGATCAAGACCACCTTTCCCTTGAAATCGGAAAGGGGCCGTTCCGTGCCTTGGATGGTTTTAGCCGAGAAATCGCAGATATTCATGAAAGCCTCCTGAAAGACCATCCTAGGAAGCGGAGGGGAGAAAAAGCCAGACCCGGTAAGGGTTTTGTTATTGGACCGACCCAGCCGTCTTGGACGCCTCTTCATCGATCACGACTCGAACCATCAAACCGTACATTTCAGCGGAAATTTTCAACTGTTTCACGACCGGCTTCCCGTTCTCTTGAGTATTCAAATAGGCATGTACATCTTTATGGGGCATTCCTGTTTTAAGGGTTGCCGTGATGGTGTTGCGGATCGTGCAGGTTCGGCAATGGACCGTGTTTCCACATCCTTCGGGCAGGCGAGAATGGGCGCAGTCCATGAATTCCCCGCCCCGAAGTCCTGCAGGCTTTCCTTCTTCTTCGAGATACGACGCAGCATAGCTCTTATTGTAGGCAAGCACCCGATAGTCCGGATTGAGGATGACCATGGGTTCCACGAAGGTGTCCAGGTAATCGGAAAGGTGGTAGCCATCCAACTGTCGGGAAAAGTGATCGAAGCAATCGGGACAGATGCCATGGGTCAGACTTGGATCCTTGAGGGGTTCCTTTTCTCCCATTTCCATCTGGCAGTAGGAACAAATGATCTTCATGTTTCCTCCCCGAAATGGATTGGATGGAATTCCCGAATCCCGTCCCTCAACACCTTTAGTATAGGACTTTCGATGGGAACAAGTTTGATTAAGGGGGAAAAAATAAATTCAACGTTCCTAAAAGAACGATGTCCCGGTTTTGTTGGGGCTTTTAAACCACGAGAGTTCACGATTGGGTAAAAATGACACACTCCCCGCTCGAAAGAAGGGAGTGTGTTTCAGGCGGACCGGCGAAAAACTTCAGGCTGGGTTCGAGTCTTTCGACTGGTAGCCCTCCGGTCCGTTCTTGTAACCGGCGAGGGTGCGAAGATAGTGGGCCCGCTCGAACGCCGAGGGATCGTCACAATGCTCCTGGCTCATGCTTCCCTTCATTTCCTGGATGGAGCTGTATTCGTTCTCTTCCATCCAATTCACCATGTTCTGTCGGATATTCTCGATATAGGGAACACCGTTGCGAAGAAGGGTCGAACAGAGCTGGGTCACATCGGCGCCCGCCATGATCACCTTCAGGGCGTCCACCGCGTGCAGCACGCCCCCGGTGGCGGCCAGATTACATTTGACCCTTCCCTTCAGTATGGCGATCCATGTCAAGCAGAGCCGCAGGTCCTGGGGCCCGGACAGGATGGCCGTGGGCGCGACCAGCTGATTCTCGATATCGAAGTCGGGCTGGTAGAAACGGTTGAACAGGACCAGCGCGCTGGCCCCGGCCTCGGAAAACTTCCGGGCGGTGTAGGATGTGTTGGTGTTGTAGGCTGAAAGCTTGACGGCCACAGGGATCTTCACGGCCGCCTTGACCAGGCGGAAGATCTCGTAATTGCGTTCCTCAAAAACCGCGCCCGGCGTGTTGAAGTCGGTCGGGATATTGTAGAGGTTCAACTCCAGGGCGTCCGCCCCGGCCTGCTCCATCTGCTTGGCGCAATCGGTCCACCCCCCCAAGGAAGTGCCATTCAGGCTGGCGATGATGGGAATATCCAGTTTCTTCTTCCCCTGCTGGATAAGCGTGTAGTATTTCTCGCTGGCCAGATCCAATTTTTCGGGTTCGGGAAAATAGCTCAGGGCCTCGGGAAAGCTTTCCACCCCGCGGTTCATGTCTTCTTGAAAACCGAATTGCTCCACGAAGATCTGTTCCTCGAACAGCGAATAAAGCACCACCGCCCCGGCCCCGGCGTCCTCGATGCGCTTGAGCGCGTCCAGGTCCTTGGAAAGGGGACTGGAAGAAGGCACTAGCGGATTCTTGAGTTTCAATCCCATGTATGTCGTGCTGAGGTCGACCATTTCGGCTCCTTATTTCTGATTATCCGATGAGAGTCTCCGCGCCCGTCCCCAACCAGGCACCCGAAAAACTGGATCGGCGGCTGGGGCCGCCGGGGCCGTTAGGCCCTGGTTCATCGTGATTTCAGCTCAAACCTTCTCTGCCGCCGGAGGAGTGACGGCCTGCGCGACCGCCGCGACTCCCGCCGTGAAGGTTTTCGGGTCCAGCTTCGAGAGGTACTGGTAGTAGTTCCACCGGTACTGGGCCTCGGTCTGGGCCTGGGCAAAATACTTCTTGGCTTCCTCGGGCTTGCTCAGGGTGAGCATCTTGAAGCGGTTCTCCTGCATCTCGTAATCTTGAACCGACATCTTCAAGGCGCCCGAATCGACCGTCAGGGGGTTCTCGTTGGCATGTAGCCGATCGGGGTTGTAGCGGTAGAGCACCCACTGCCCCGAATCCACGGCCGATTTCTGCTGTTTCAATCCGTTGATCAGGTCATACCCGTGGGCGATGCAATGGGCATAGGCGATGATGATGGAAGGTCCATCGTAGGCTTCCGCTTCCTGGATGGCCTTGAGGACCTGGCCGTCATTGGCGCCCAGTGCGACACGGGCCACATAGACATTGCCGTAGGTCATGGCCATCAATCCCAGGTCCTTCTTGGGTTGGGACTTCCCGGCCGCAGCGAACTTGGCCACTGCGCCCTTGGGGGTCGATTTGGAGGCCTGGCCCCCGGTGTTGGAATAAACCTCGGTATCCAGCACCATGATGTTGATATTCCGGCCGGTGGAAAGGACATGGTCCAGTCCGCCATAGCCAATGTCGTAAGCCCATCCGTCCCCACCCAGGATCCAGACCGACTTTTTGACCAGACTGTCAGCCAGGCTCATCAATTCTTTCGCTTCGGGTTTGGAGGAAGCCTTAAGTTTCTCCTTCAATTGGGCCACCCTGGCCCGCTGGGCCTCGATCTCCGCGTCGATCTTCTGGGGGGCGTTCAGGATCGAATCGACCAGTTCTTTGCCCACTTCCCCTTCCAACCGGCCCAATAAAGAGGTCGCGGTCTTGATCTGGTGGTCCAGAGATACCCGGAACCCCAGGCCGAATTCAGCGTTATCCTCGAAAAGGGAGTTGGACCAGGTGGGTCCCCTTCCCTGCTTGTTCTGCGCCCAGGGTGTGGTGGGCAGGTTGCCGCCGTAGATGGACGAGCAACCGGTGGCGTTGGCCACCAGCATGCGGTCCCCGAAAAGCTGTGAGAGCATCTTTACGTAGGGTGTTTCGCCGCATCCGCCGCAGGCCCCAGAGAACTCAAACAGGGGCTGCTGGAGCTGCTGCTGGCTGATCATGCCCAGGTTGATCTTGGACCGGTCCGCCTCGGGCAGGGTCAGGAAGAAATCCCAATTCTTGATTTCCGCTTCCACGATGGGAGGCTGGGGCTTCATATTGATGGCTTTCTGGCTCGCATCGGTCTTGCTCTTGACCGGGCAGGCTTCTACGCAGAGGCCGCAACCAGTGCAGTCCTCCGGCGCCACTTGAAGGGTGTAATTCATGCCCTTCCAGTCGCGGTGCTTGGCCACGGCCGTCTTGAACCCCTGGGGAGCTGTGCCGAGAAGCGAAGGTTCGTACACCTTGGGACGGATCACGGCGTGGGGGCAGACCACCACGCATTTTCCGCATTGGATACAGAGATTCTCGTTCCAGACCGGAATCTCCAAGGCGATGTCCCGTTTTTCGAACAGGGCGGTGGCGGTGGGATAAGTCCCATCCTCTGGGAAAGCCGAGACGGGCAGACTGTCTCCCTCGCCCCGGATAATGGCCCCGACCACCCGTTTGACGAAATCGGGAGCGTTGTCGGGAACCGCCTTGCGGAAGGGAGTCGTTCCCGCTTTCTTCCCTTCGTATTTAACTTCATGAAGGTTGGCCAGCGTGGTATCCACCGCGTCCAGGTTGGCCTGGACGATCTTGTCTCCCTTTCGCTTGTAGGTCTTCACAATGGACTTCTTGATGGCCGCGACCGCCTCTTCCCGGGGCAATACGCCTGAGAGGGCGAAATAGCAGGCCTGCATGATGGTGTTGATGCGACTCCCCATACCGGCTTTTTTGGCGACCGTGTAGGCGTCAATGACATAGAGCTTGGCTTTCTTGGCCAAGAGACGCTCCTGGACTTTCTGGGGGAGATTTTCCCAGACCTCATCGGCCGGATGCTGGGTGTTGAGCAGGAAGGTCCCGCCCTCCATCAAGTCCTTCAACATGTCCATCCGGTTGAGGAAGGAAGGCTGGTGGCAGGCCACGAAATCGGCGTGATTGATGAGATAGGTCGAATGGATCGGCTTGGGGCCGAAGCGCACATGGGAAGTGGTCATGGAACCCGATTTTTTCGAATCGTACACGAAATAGCCCTGGGTCCAGAAGTCGGTGTTCTCCCCAATGATCTTGATGGTGTTCTTGTTGGCACCCACCGTTCCGTCTGAGCCTAACCCGAAGAAGAGTCCTCTTTTGACCTCGGGGGGCTCGATGGAAAGCTTTTCGTCGTATGCGATGCTGGTATGTGTCACATCATCATTGATGCCGAGAGTGAAATGGTTCTTAAGGGAAGTTTCCTTCATATGGTTGATCAACCCAATGACCATGGCCGGCGTGAATTCTTTGGAGGATAGTCCATATCTTCCTCCGATGATCCGAGGCATGGTTTTCAACTGGGATTTTCCAGCGGTGATGATTTCCGAAAGGGCTGTAACCACATCGAGGTAAAGGGGCTCGCCTAGACTTCCTGATTCCTTCGTCCGGTCCAAGACCGCGATCGTTTTGGTCGAAGCGGGCAGTGCCGCGACAAAGGCCGAGGCATCGAAGGGCCGGTACAGGCGGATTTTCAAAAGACCTACCTTCTCGCCCTTAGCCTTCAGGTAATCCACCGTCTCCTGGGCCGCCTCCGCGCCTGAACCCATCATGATGATCACGCGTTCCGCGTCCGAAGCACCGTAATACTCGAATATCTTGTAAGAACGGCCCGTCAACTTCGCGAACTTATCCATGGCCTTTTGGGCGATTCCGGGAACCGCCAGATAATAGGGATTAGCCTTTTCCCGGCCCTGGAAATAAACATCCGGATTCTGGGCAGTCCCCCGAAGGACAGGGTGGTCGGGGCTCATGGCCCGGCTTCGGGCCTGGGCGGTCAACTCGGGGGTACACAGGGCGCGCAACACGTCATCCTCGATCAACTTGACCTTGGTGACCTCGTGGGAGGTTCGGAAGCCGTCGAAGAAATGCAGGAACGGTACTCGGGATTCGAGAGAAACAGCCTGGGAGATCAAGGCAAAGTCCATGGCTTCCTGGCCCGAATTGGAGGCCAGCATGCCGAATCCCGTTGTGCGGCAGGCCATCACGTCGCTGTGATCCCCGAAGATGGAAAGAGCGTGGTAGGCAAGGGCCCGGGCCGAAACGTGGAAGACCGCCGAGGTCAACTCACCCGCGATCTTGAACATGTTCGGGATCATTAGTAACAAACCCTGGGAAGCCGTGAAGGTCGTGGTGAAGGCGCCCGACTGCAGAGCCCCATGGGCTGTGCCGGCCGCGCCTCCCTCGGATTGCATTTCAATAACGCTGGGAATCACACCCCACAGATTAAGGCGTCCCGCGGCGGCCCACTCATCGCAATATTCGGCCATGGTCGAGGACGGGGTGATCGGATAGATGGAGATCACCTCGTTCAATCGGTAAGCCACATGGGCTACCGCTTCGTTGCCGTCCATCGTCGCGAAGAGTGAATCACTCATTTCAGGCTCCTTAAAAGGGTGGGTATGTATTTGTTATTTCGACAGCGGTATTTTGGGCTCGGAAGCGTGTTTTTGTTATGACCCTCATCACATTGAAATCGCGACGAATTTATTTTTCAAAGGGGGGGTTGAAAGTGAAACCGTTTGTCGGAAAAGAATTAAAGTGGGAGGGTAAATCGTTCGAGAAAGGCTGAACATCAAAAAAGCAAAAGACAATTTCGGATTTCCAGAGGTTTAGTCTTGAAAATCCGATTTTAGAAGCGCCTTCTTCGCGATTCCGCGCAACATGCCTGCAAAAACCAACTGGTGAATCGGATAAAGCGCGTACCAGTAGATCAGCCCGAAAAGACCCAGAGGATCAAAAAGAGCGGTTTGCCGGATGAGCGAACCCTCACCCTCGGGGATCACCTCGAACTGGAGCCAGGCGCGCCCGGGCAATTTCATTTCCGCCTCCAAGCGCAAGAGGCGGGGACGTTCCACCTGCTCCACGCGCCAAAAGTCGAGTGTGTCACCAGCCGACAAATGAAGCGGATCCCTTCTTCCCCGCCTGAGACCGGCGCCACCCACCAACAAGTCCAACCAACCCCGCATTTTCCAGAGAAAGTTGCCAAAGTACCAACCCCGCTCTCCCCCGATCTCCTCGATGGGACGGAACGCTTGTTCGGGTTTGACGGGAACCGAAAGAACCCGGGTGTCCAACAGCCGCCTGCCGAATGAAAGGGCCGCGGGCATTCCATTTTCCTTTTGCGCGGAAAGGGCGCCGGACCAGCGGGTCTGGGCAAAATCCCTGTCTTCATTTCGAATCGCCCTGGCAATGGCCTCTGACACGCCTAATGGCCGGACGGAAAAGATTTTCAACGCGGTGGAATCATTCACCACCGATTCCGCGCGCAAACCCTCGATCAACAGGCGTCCCACGCGGGCATAAACCGGAGTCACCAGCCCCAGCCAGAGACTGGATAGCCTTGGAGTTAGGATCGGTACGGGGATCATGAGGCGCCAGAGGCCCCTTTGGCGGGCGTATTCCTTCATCAATCCCCCGTAGGAAATCCGATCAGCTCCGCCAATGGGAAAAACCTGGCTTTCCAGGTAGGGTTTATCCAGTGCTGCAATCAGGTAGGACAGGACATCTTCGATGGCAATGGGCTGGCAGAGCGTGCGCACCCATCGAGGGGTGATCATGATCGGCAAGTGTTCCACCAGGGAGCGAATCATTTCGAAGGAAAAACTTCCTGATCCGATGATGATAGAAGCCTGAAACTCCACCGTGGGCACCCCGCTGGCCCGGAGAATCTTGCCCACCTCTTCCCGGCTGGCTAAATGCCGGGAAAGGCGGGTGTTTTCGCAAAGACCGCCCAGATAAACGATCTTCTTGAGATGGCAGCGCCTGGCCGCCTCGGCGAAGTTTTGAGCCGCCTTCCGGTCGGTTTCCTCGAAACGGGAAGATGACGCCATGGAATGCATGAGGTAATAGGCGGTATGGACTCCCTGCATGGCTTTAAGAATCGTCTCTTTGTTGAGAAGATCGCCCGCCACCACCTCTGCACCGGGTGGAAGTTTGGATTTAAGAAATTCAGGTTTACGGGTCAGGCAACGCAGGGCACAGCCCTTTTCAACAAGGCGGGGCATAAGCCGTCCGCCCACGTAGCCCGTGGCGCCAGTTAAAAGTAAAAGGGTGGGAGTTTTAGTTTCCATATTTGAAAAAAGCGGATCGAGTTTAGCCTATAAATCAAAGGTCACAGCATTCAAAACGATTAGACGATTGGAGAAAAGCCGGGGCATCGGTTTCCCATATTTAACGGCCCCAGGCCTTGTAAGTAACGTTAAAACCCATCAATAATACGAAAAATTTCAGCCCCATTATTCGAGGTCCAATGCCTAATATATCAGTTACTGCTTCATCTCATCCCAAGTATAAAGATATCACCGTGATCTCGGCCAAGGGGTTTATTGACACGACCACTGCGCCCGATTTTGAGCAAACGTTCCAGCGGGTGCTTAGCGAGAAAAAGTTCAACTTGATTGTCGACCTGAAGGATGTCAACTACATCAGCAGCGCGGGTTGGGGTATATTTATCGCCGAACTCAAACGGATACGATCCCAAAAAGGAAACCTGTTCCTGGTCTCCATGAGCCCAGAAGTGACGGACGCCTTCGAGCTTTTGGAATTCCATACGATCCTGAAATCCTTCCCGGACGTGAACGAGGCGGTCCAAAAGGGTTTCGGAAAAACCGCGGAAGCCAAGGCGGCGGAAAAACCGCGAAAGGGCCGAGGCAAGGTACAGGCGCCGACGGCACAAGTTTTCTCCGGACCCCCGGCAGAAAACGCCCCCGAGCCCACCCCCGTGGTCCTCAAGATTAAAAGAAGGGGGTTGTTTGAGAAGCTGATACGACCCTGGGAATGGTTTTCGCTTTAATTTCTCCGATTCCGAAGCACAATCACACTCTTATTTAAAGAAGGCGTTTTATGGCGGTTATGGGCAAAATTTCAACCTTGTTTGGCAAGAACAAGGATTACTTCGCCGAATACCATCGGTTCAAAAAAGCCATGGTGCGCAATTCCCATGACGACGGTCTCAAGGCTCAGTTCATCAACTTCTGCCTGATCAACCGCTTCACGAAGCACGAAACCGTCCAGAACCATATCACCGAGGCGCTGGACCTTTACGAGACCATCAACCACAAAGAACATTTCAATCTTCAATGCATGTATCTGGTGGGCAAGTATTACCAGGAAGAAAAAGATATCCGCGCGGCTTACCGAATTTATCTAGACGCCATCAAACACTTCAACCGGCACGTCGGAAGAAGCCCCAATCTCAAAGCTGAAAACGCGGACCTGGCCTATTCCATCACCCTTAATCTAATGACCCTGCAGTCCAACCCAGAAGACGAGGACGTGAAACTCTGTTTCACGATCCTTCGAAAATCCTACCCACTGCACCTCAAGCGGATCGAGTTGGACAACGAGATGGCTAGGCCCATGCCCAATATGGTCAAAGTCAAACAGTTAAACGAGGAAATTCAAAAGTTGAAGGAAAGCGAGGAGAAAGCACTCGCGCCAACCCCAGCAGAAAGATCTCCGCTCCCCACGCCCGTACGACGGGAAAGGGAGCCCGAGGCTGCAACCGCCAAACCGATCGAAGTAAAGGCAACCCCTGCACGACCTGCGGTCGAATCGGCTCCAGTCGAGGTTAAATCAGTCGCAAGTAAGCCGTCCCAAACTGACAAATCGGCGCCTGCGAATGTCCGAGTCGATAACCCAAACGCGGTCGTTAAAACCGCCGCAAAAGAACCGATAGAAAAGAAGAAAAAAGAATCGCACGCCAATGTGTTGTCGCCCGGGGACGGGGAAAACCTGGACTTTCTGAAATTTTCCCCGACTTTCGAAACATCAAGCCACGATGTCTTCTTCATGGTTTACAAAGAAAATAGCTGGGAAGGCCCCTACACGCCTTCCCAATTGAGTTCAAAAGGGTTTTTGAAACCCGACACCTGGGTTTGTCGATCCGGGAGCGAGCATGTGACCCTGGCTTCCGATATTCCCGATCTTGCGCTTCTTTTCAAGTAGTAAAACTAAAATCAAAGGTTCTCACCACAGAGTCACAGGGAAAAACGAAAGAACACAAAAATATATTTACCTCTGTGGCTCTGTGGTAAAAGGTTTTATTTGATTTCTAGATACTGTCCGACGAACCCTCACCCTGGAATTCTTCATCCAGGCTAAAATACCTCTCCCCCATGTCGCAACAGATGGTCACCACCACCGCCTCGGGCCCGAAACGTCGGGCCACCCTCGCGGCCGCCACCACGTTGGCTCCCGAGGAAATGCCCAACAGCAACCCCTCTTCCCGGGCCAAGCGCTTGGTCATGTGATAGGCGTTCCGGTCATCCACCGTGAGAACTTCATCCATCACCGCGCGATTGAGGATCGAAGGCACAAACCCGGCCCCGATGCCCTGGATGCGGTGAGGCCCGGGCTTCCCACCGGATAGAACCGGCGAGGCGGAAGGTTCCACCCCAATGATCTGGATCTTGGGGTTCTTGGCCTTGAAGTATTCCCCCACCCCCGTGATGGTCCCGCCTGTGCCGATGCCGGCAACAAAAGCATCCAGTTTCCCGCCCGTGTCGTGGTCAATCTCGGGCGCGGTGGTCTTGATGTGGGCCTCGGGATTGGCCCGGTTGGTGAACTGCCCAGGCATGAAGTATTCCGGATGCTCGGCCTTGAGTTGGTTGGCCCTTTCGATCGCGGCCGACATATATCCGGAGGCGGGGGTCAACACCAACTCGGCCCCGTAGGCCTTCAGCACCACGCGTCTTTCCCGGCTCATGTCCTCCGGCATGCAAAGGATTAATCGATAGCTCTTTTGGGCGCAAACCATGGCCAGGCCGATCCCCGTGTTCCCGCTGGTTGGTTCCACTACCGTCCCGCCGGGTTTGAGAAGCCCCCGGTTTTCAGCGTCCTCGATCATGGTCAATGCGATGCGGTCCTTAAGGCTTCCCCCGGGATTGAATGATTCCAGTTTGCAGAGAATCTGGGCATGATCTTTTTCAGGAATCCGTTTCAATCGTAAGAGGGGCGTTTTCCCGATCAACTGGGTCACATGGGCGGTAAGGGGATAGCGGTTGTGGATCATGGGGTAACAGATGCCCCCTCATCCGCCAACTGTGCGGGACATTTATAAGAAGGAAGCACCTCGTGATGAATGGAAACACCCGAGTCAAAAGAGTTCATCCAAACCTTGTTGATCAGGGGCGAATCTTCTTTCAGCAAATAAAGAAGCGCCTCGGAGGCCGCCTCTTGCCCCAGGAGCCTTTGGATGACGGGTGGCCCCTTGGTAAAGGCTTTTGGATTCAAGACTTCAAAGCATTCCAGGCAGGGGCATTTCCCTAAGGGATGAGAGCCAACCCAGAGGGCGAAACCACTCGCGGCGGGCCAGGCGAAGATACCGATTTTCTTTTGGGAACGCAGTAGCCTGCTGGTCCGCCGTCTCAAATCCGCCATGCCGGTTACCACCACCGTCAAATCGAAGGAAGAGTTTGTGTTTAAATCGGGTAGGACTTCGAACTTGGCTTGCGGATGGAATTTAACGAAAGGTTTAATATCGAAGGTTAGAGAACTCAGGATTTGTAGGTTCCCCGCCCCACTAGAGGCCAGCGCCGTCAGGCATGCTTCCAGGGCTTCTCCCTCACCTACGATCCTCAAGGTGGCCTTAGCCCATTTTTTCTGGCCCTCTACCCCCACACCCTTCAATAACGTCTGGCGGGAATAACGCTCGAGCCATTCAGGCGAGCCAATTTCAGGAAGATCTTTACCCTTGTATGGCTCGGGCATGGTTACTCGACGATGTCTTTGGTGATGGGATTAATATCGATATGGCGGTTTTGCAGGTAGGTCAGGGCTTTCTTGACATCGCTCTCCTCGCCCTCAATTTCCATTTGAACATAGCCAAAGCCCTTGCTGATGGAGGCCCGTCGGATATTAACGGTAACGTTATGGGTCTTGATCATGGCCGAAAGCACCGGCTGAGTGACCTGATCGGTAGGATAATCCAACTCGATCAATTTCTTGATGGGGGCCATAAATTTTCCTTAACGCCATATTTTCAACAAATTGATTTTACTTGCCCCCGGCGATGGCGGGAACGATCGAGATCTGATCCCCGGCCTTCAAGGCCGTGGCCTCGCCCTGCAAAAAACGTATGTCTTCCTCGTTCAAATAAATGTTCACGAACCGGCGAATCTTTCCGTTTTCGTCCAAAATCCGGCCCTTTAACCCGTCATAGCTTTTCCCAAGGTTCTCGATAAGTTCCCCGATGGTGGCGCCTTCGGCCGAAACCTCGGCCTGGTTTTGGGTCAGGTTGCGCAGGGGTGTGGGAATCATGACTTTGACGGACATACTTTCCTCCTGGGATGGGGGTAACGGCTGGGATTATGACCTAAAAGCGGCGTTATTTTCTAGGTGTTTTGCGGTGATTTTAGGCCGTATTTCTTTAGCTGTCATTGCGAGGAGCCGTCCCAATCGGGACGGTTGGCGACGTGGCAATCCCAGTTCGCCGTTCGTGTTAAGCCTTAGATTAAAGACTTATTTAAACCGAGATTGATTCGTCATTGACACAAAGAATAGATTTCAATTTGCCGGAAGAGGCCCCCGCAAATGATCCAGGATCACCTGCGCGGCCTTGAGCTTCGCGGTCTCTGCTTCCCTTTTCAATAAGGCTATTTCAGCGTCGAGTTTCAAAAGCACCTCTCCCCTGAACTTGCCGAAATGCAGGTAAAGGGCCATCAATGAGATGGCGTTGTTCAGGGCCCCGGGATTTCGAAACAGGCAGGCGAAGATCACGCTGAAATAAAGCCGTCGTAAACCCTTCTGGTAACCCATCTTGAATGGCAGGGTAAAAAAAGCCCTCGCTTCCCGCAACCGATTGGAAAGGGGAAGGTTCAGTTCCCTTCCCTTGCAGTTCAACTGCATGGCGAGGCGCTTAACCCGCCCGAAGTATTTCTCGGCCGAGAACGATTCAGAAACGACCCGGCGGAAATCCTTTAGTATCTCAAGCCGGGGGCGGAGGGTCGTGAAATTCAAGCCCGTCGTGCATTGGCAAGTGGCTTTATCGACTGGAACGTCAAAATTAATTCCCAACCTTCCCTCTTTTTTGAGCCGACGGGTCAACTGAGTATTAGGCAGGGCGTACAAAAGGCCCACCATGCTCACGGGGATGGAAGTGTCTTCAATGTTCTGCAGAAGTGCCTGGGCCGAACCGGCGATATCCTGGTCGAAACCCACGATATAACCAGCGTGCACGATCATGCCCTGCTGGTTGATCAACCGCACGCTTTCGGCGATCGAACGCCGGGTGTTCTGGTGCTTCTGGGTGGATTTAAGCGTGTCCTCGTTGGGCGTTTCAATGCCCGTGAAGATCCACGAAAACCCGGCCTTGCGCATCATCTTCATCAAAGGCTCATCATCCGAAAGGTTCAGGGACGCCTCGGTGGAAAAGTCGAAGGGGTAGCGGTGTTTCTCCTGCCAGGCAGCTAGGTGGGGCAATAGCTCCTTCACAGCCTTTTTGTTGCCTATGAAATTATCATCCACGATCTCCACATGGCCCCGGTACCCCAGGTCGTGGAGTTTCTGAAGCTCCCTCAACACCTGGTCCGGTCCCTTGCCCCTGGGCACCCGGCCGAAAAGCTCGATGATGTCGCAAAATTCGCACATGAAGGGGCATCCCCGGTTCCATTGGATGCCGATATGGAGGTAATTCTTGAAATTCAACATTTCAAAACGCGGCAGGGGGCTTTTACGCATGTCGGCCTTCTTGTCCCCCGGCGAATAAAGGTGCTTGGCATTACCCCCTTGGAAGTCGTGTAAGAACTCGTCGAAGGTCACTTCCGCCTCACCCAAAATCAAGTGGTCGGCTTCCTCATATATGTGGGGACTGGAAGTGGGGTCGGGACCCCCGACCACAACGGTTTTGCCCATGGATTTGAAATAACGTATCAGACGAAGGGTGTCAGGTTGCTGGAAAATCATGCCTCCGATAAATACTAGATCGGCCCATTGTTCATGTTTGGCGGTCAGCTTTTCAACGTTCAGGTCCACCAGCTTCGCCTGCCAGGCCGGGGGTAGCATGGCGGCCACCGTGATCAGCCCTAAAGGCGAGGTCGGATATTTACGGCCCACCAGCTCGCAGGTTTCTTTGAAGTTCCAGAAGGATTGGGCGGTGAATTTGGGGTAAATGAATAAAACGCGAGGGTTGGGTTTCAACAAGGGACTACCTCTTGGCCGGTCAACGGCCTGGCCGGGTTTCGGCCCGACGGAATACCAAAGGGCTCCCCTTCACCTATGGCGATAAACGAACTTTTATTATATTCCTTTTGGCGAACTGGAGATGGGATTTAGAACCGGCAGGGGTAAAACGATTGGTCCCTCGTATCAAAATGATCGATCCAAAGTTAAGAAGAGAAATCAAATTGTCGATGAATTATTTTCTCGGGAGAAACCTGTCTTTCGGAACTTTATCGCGGTGTGAAAACCAGACTCAAGCCTTTCCCACATTCGCAGGCACGGTGTCCACAGCGGATCCCCGTAATGGACGATGGTAATCTTAAGAATGTTTCTTGGATTTGATTTCGTTCAATGATTTTTATTTCGCAAATGCTGACGGTCCACCCATTTGCGCGGCCTTTTGTATAGCTCCAAAAACTTTCTGGTAGGTTTCTTTATCCCCCGCACCCCAATCCCCCCACTCACCCGTGTAATTTTCATTTTTATAATAATTTGGATAATTTTTGCTAACATCCACCCAGGACTTTCCGTCCCATTTGAATATCCATGGCCATTCGATACGGCCTATTGCCACGTCCTCCACAACTATAAGTTCTTTTTTCCCATCGGAATCCAAATCAAGAACATCCCGTTTTGAATCCCCCACCTCCATAGAAATAACTTGTTTGTTATTCATGTCTAAATCATAAACGTCGATATATCTTTCAGAAGCTCCCCTACCAACCATGCCGCGATATTGGATATAAATCCTCCAATATCCTTCGGATATTTTTTCGATATTTTCATCATCAACTTCCATGGAATTTTTATAAACAAAAATAGCTTTGGTCGGATCTTCTTTGGGTACAAAGTAAAGATTACCTATAAAACCCCAAAGATAGCCCTCTTTGGTCTTTTTTAGGAATTCAATATCCCACGCTTCGCCTGTTAGTTCACTTGGGGATTTAAAACCCAAATCAATTAAATGTTTGACCAGCAATTTACCTTTTTTGACTTTCTGAATTTCCTGTTCAGTCGCATCTTCATCATTGGCTTCATCTTTATCAATGCCAGTTTCAAGATGATTATAAATATCAGAAATACTTCTTTCGTATTTAAAACAATTAAGTACTTGGCCAGCAAGCGAAGGCAAATTTTCTTTGGTTTGGAGAATGGTTATATTGGCCGTGTTAAGTCTGACCCGAGGGGAATAATTCCAAAAAGATTTGGAAATGTTGCCGTTTTCATCGATTGAAAAACATTGGCTTACTTGTTTTGCAACATCATTATTCTGCCTATCTTGAATTGTTTTTTGTGCAATAAGGGTTCCATTAAATTTATAAATATAATTCTGAGCCAAAACCCAGATGTTCCCCGCTGAATCGGTAGAAACATTACTCGGCCCGCCATTAAACTGGCCTTCCACTTTCCATTGTGTTTGAAATTCAAGCGATGAATTGAGTTTTACAATTCGTCTGTTTTGCTCATCACAAATAAATAAATTGTTATCTCGATCACAACAGATAGCTCCCGGATCATCTAACTCACCCTTTTTAGAACCACAACCGCATGATTCCCTGACATATTGGCCCGATGAATCAAACTCCATTACAAACCCTTCCCTAAAAGTGACAAAAACATTACCGAAAGAGTCGATAGCGAAATCCGTTGGGAATAACTTAGAGGGAAAAATCCTATTGTTTTTAGCTTTGAGAACTATATTTCCAATTTCCTTCAATTTTTCATCTAGACGTATGAATTCAAAATCATCCTTTAGAATACAGACATGGCCATCACCATCCATTTTCATCGAAAGAATCTTGGGTATATCTGCCGTTCCATCTTTAGAAGCGGTTGGGATTGAATGATGGGGCCATTGGGAAATAAAGTTAATTGATTTTCCATATTCTTCAATCAATCCAGCTTCATTTAAAAAATAAAAATTTCCAACATGGTCAATTATAAAATTTTCGGGTTTCCCGATTTTGATTTCTGCCTTTAAATCACCTGCACTTGTGAAGTGTAATAATTCAGCATGACTAGTCAAAATATAAAATCCACCTATCGAGTCGAAAGCGATATTTGACAACCAATCGTTCATATCATTCGGTTTCCCAGGAATGTGTTTAGTCAATAACAACGCATCAGATGTAGAAGTAAAAGCAGGAGTAATAGCGGTGGTTTGGGCATTCAAAGGGCTGAGGTATAGAAAGAAAAGCACGGTGAAGATTGCCGGGTGATTAAAAATGAATTTCATAAAGATATCCTATTCCGAACGACTCTTTGGCATAACTTCTTTTGTCCGCTAAGGAAACCGGGGTCACCTGAAAAAAGAAAATTAAAAATCCAAGTTCAGTAATTTTTTCAGGCCCCGCACACATATCTTATCAAAATTGCCGTTCCTTCTTTTTGGCCTCCATGAGGAAATGAAGCCTCTTCCCTTTCAGCCCCAAGATCCCAATGTTCTTGTCGATGGTTTCCGCCGTAATGGGCACCATGAGTATTTCCTCGTTTTGCTTATAAAAATTGACGCGAGTTCCCTCTTTCAAACCCAGTTGACGGCTCATCTTGGCGGGGATAACGACTCGACTTTTGCGATTAATGACTGAGCTTTCCATGAATTTTCTCCTCAATTCACTTCTTGAAGAGGTTTTTAAGACCAAAAGGCCAAAATCCCTTCTTCGGTTCGGGTTCTTTTGCCGATTCCAGCGCTGGGGGAGTGTCGGCTGAGGGCTGGGTAGGTAACTGCTTTTGTGTACCAGGACCTTTTCTATACCTAACCCAAGGTTCGCTAGTCGTTGCCCGGTATCGGGTGCTTCTACCCCCACCTTCTCGAACGATCCATCCACTGTCTTGAAGCCGTTTAAAGTTATAGGCCAGGGTACTGCGAGGAACCCCGAGTTCTCCCGCGATTTTGGAAGGTATGGCTTCCCCGTGACGCTGGATGCACTCAAAAAGGTTTTTTAGGTCCTTTTCGTCCATCCCACCAACTTTTCTTCCTCTTTTACGATTAGGGGAGTTTTGGGAATCGGACGCTTCATTTGGTTGGGAAAAAGGCATGTATGGAACCTCGTTTCATAGGGTTTATTGCCACTATTTCTCGGTTGCTTTCGATCCTATTCTTCCAATTTGTCCCGCCGCTGGACAAATTGGAAGAATAGTTTACCGGGTTCGAGTATGTAGTTTACTGGAAAAGCTCGAAGTTTACCGGATGTAGGGGTGGAGTTTACCGGGTAGGCCAAAACTTTACCGGGTTTGGAGTGGACTTTACCGGCTTTCGGAGTCGACTTTACCGGGTGGGGCAAAACTTTACCGGGTACGGGTGTGGGTTTACCGGGTTTGAAGGGGGACTTTACCGGATTTAGTGGCGACTTTACCGGGTATTGGATCGGAGTTTACTGGAAATGCAGGAAGTTTACCGGGTTCAGGGTTGGATTTTACTGGAAACGAACGTGCAGTTTACTGAAAAACAAGTTCTACGGGGGCTAGATTGGGAATCCAGCCGTGTTTTGCCCGATTGTCCGGCTTATTCTTCCAATTTGTCCCGCTGCTGGGAAAATTGGAAGAATAAACGCCCGAACTTTAGAATTAGGGTTTGGGAAGGGCTTGGCCCCGCTATTACTATCCGGTAATCGGAACGTGCCCCGTCCATTATTCCGGGCACAACAATGAATCGGACCGTCTTTACATCGGCCTTAGAGTTCTCCTATCCCGCTTGCAGTCATAAAAAAAGCGCCTGGGCTTCATCGCTCGAGCGCTTTTTCCAAAATAACTTACTGTTTAATCCTCAGTTGCCTGTGGGCGCGTTGGTGGAATCGCCACTATCCGCCTTGTTCCCCTTCCCTTCTTTCTTGTTCTTACTCCAATTCTTCATCATTTTCCCCCGGTGTTCCATCATCCCCAAGACCATCTTGGCCTGCTGGGAGGGCGTGAGGATTTGGCGGGCCTGGTCTTCCATCTTCTGGCGGTTCGCGTCCATGGCCTTTTTGTCAGTTGAAAGGGCATCCAGCGCCTTTTTCAGATCCCCGTCTGAGGCCTTGGAATCGACCTTCTGCTGAAGGGTATCCAGATCGATCTTCATCTGGTCCCGAAGTGCCTTATTGGCATCTTTCTGGCTCTCGAACAAGGTTTTTAACTTGGTCACCTGGTCGTCGGTCAGACCTAATTTATCTTTCATTTTCTCGATATTCATCCCACGGGGCCCGCCATCACCCATTTGGGGATGCCCGCCGTCATCACCCGCAGCCGGTTGATCTTGATCCGCGAAAACCGTCAGTGCCGATCCGACCAACGCGAACGTCATGAATGCCGCCAACCAAAGTTTCTTATTCATCCCAGTTCCTCCTGAAATTATTTCGACCTACTGGTTATCCAGCAGATGGCCTTTGAGGATCATCTTCCTTCTCCAGTAACTTAGGTATAGACGAAAGGGCTTTCTTGAAAGGGTCGGACAAACCAAGGGTGCGCCTCGGCTAAACGAATATTGAGCGATTTTGACGACACCTTTTGCGTTATGGCGCCAAAAGAAATTTCGGTTTGGGTGAGCCGATTTTTGGGATTTTAGGGGACTATACCTTCAGGACACGTAAAGAAGGCTTTCTCTGAAGCAAGGAAAGAATAATTTTTAGCCGCCGATTACGGCCGACGTGCTCGCACGCGCCGATAACGACTTATAGTTTAAAGCTTTCTCAAACTTATCGGCGTCCATCGGATTTGATCGGCGGTTCCATGCCTTTTTGCTTTTACGTGTTGTAAGGGGATACTTACCGGATTGTATTCAAGGGTTCAGCATTTTAAAGACCCGGCCCGGAAAGAAGCGGGAACCCGTTTTCAGGAATTTTGCCCCGCCGATCAATATTTCTTTTTTATTCGATCCCAAGGCCTTCATGGTTTCCTTGATGAATAGATCCAGCGGCATGCGGGGATAACTGCTATCCGGATTGCCCGGCGTTTCCCCCAATTCGGTTTTCACAGCCGGGGGGGCCAACTCGATCACCTCCACGGCGGTTTGACGAAGCTGATAACGCAATGAGTCCGAGAAGGAATGCACGGCCGCCTTGGTGGCGCAATAGATCGGAGTGCCTGAGAGCGGCACGAAAGCCAGGCCCGAACTGACATTGACCAGGGTGGCGGCCTTTTGTTTCTTCAGCAGGGGCAGGAAAACCGTCGTCATGCGAATAAGGCCTTTAAGGTTGACGTCAATTTCCTGAAAAAGTGTATCGCCTAGTCTTTCGCCCTTTGCGAAATCGGGCCAGAGCATGAGCCCCGCGTTATTGACGACGACATCGAGGGTTGGATACTTTTTCGTGACAGCCTTGAAAAGACGGTTCACGTCCGATTCGGAGGATACATCCATGGCGAAGGCCTCCATGCCCTTGTGTTTCTGGGTCATTTCCTTCAAAACCTTGGGCCGCCGGCCCGTGATGATGACCTTGTTGCCCAGCTGGTGGAATGCCTCGGCCAGTCCCCCACCTATGCCGGAACCCCCTCCGGTGATGAGTATGGTGCGATCCGTTAATTTCATGAAACAACCTCCTAAAGGTTTTGGAAAGTCTTGGAAAATAGGTTTTAAAAAAGCAAAATAGCCTTTGAGACAGGTAAGTGTACTCTAATAACGGACAGGAAAAAAACAATGGAGAAACGTAAATTAGGCACCCAGGGTTTGGAAGTTTCCGCCCTTGGATTGGGTTGTATGGGAATGAGCTTTGCCTATGGAAAGGCTGACGAATCTGAATCCCTGAGGGTGCTGGCCCGTTCCCTGGAACTGGGAATCAACTTCTGGGATACGGCAGAGGCTTACGGCCCATTCAAGAACGAGGAATTGTTGGGAAAGGCCCTCCAGGGAAAACGAAAAGAGGTTGTGATAGCCACCAAGTTCGCCTGGAAGGACGGAAAGACCGGCCTGGAGAACCTGGACGGGACCCCTGAGAACGCCCGGCAGGCCGTAGAGGGTTCACTTTCCCGCCTGGGGATCGAAACCATCGACCTTCTTTACCTGCACCGGGTGGACCCCAAAGTGCCCATCGAGGAAACGGTAGGAGGCATGGCCCGGTTGGTGAAGGAAGGCAAGGTCCGATACCTTGGCTTAAGCGAGGTCGGCCCCAACACCCTACGCCGGGCCCATGCCGTTCATCCCCTCTCAGCCCTGCAAAGCGAGTACTCGCTCTGGGAAACCAGCCTGGACGAAAAGGTCCTCCCCGTTTTGAGAGAATTAAAGATCGGCCTGGTTCCCTTCAGCCCCGTGGGGCGCGGATTTTTGACCGGAAGCATCCAGCGTTTTGAGGACCTGCCTGAGGGCGACATGCGCAGGAACCTTCCCCGTTTTCAGGGCGAGAACTTCAAGGCGAACATCCGGCTGGTGGACGAGGTGAAAAAGATCGGCGCCAGGCTCAACGCCACACCATCCCAGGTGGCCCTGGCCTGGCTATTGAGGAAGGGGCCGGACGTGGTATCCATCCCGGGCACGACCAAGGTGAAGCACCTGGAGGAAAACACGGGGGCGGTCGGATTGTCGGTGAGGGAAAGTGATTTTGCTGAGGTGGACAAAATTCTGGCCTCGTTCAAGGTTCAGGGGGAACGCTACGGCGAATTGATGGGTAAGATGGTGAATAAAGATTAAATATCACCTACCCGTCACTGCGACGAGTGGCCGCCGAACAGGCGTTCGGGAACCTTATGACCCTGAGCAAAGTCAAAAGGTTAAAACAAGCCTTAACCCTCATGATTGGATGGGCGGCATTCTTCAACCGGGCTTGCGTTTGTGTGAAGATGCCAATGCAAAGCGGTGCTGAAAAGGACCCGACATCACCCTCAACAGGACTATCCCGGAAATGATCCAAAATCCAAGGGCACCCAAAACCCTTGCGGTTTCGCAAGGGGCCTCAGAACGCCACCATTCCCCTGGGTAGAATGGGCTCATAGAAATCATTAACGATAAAAAGGCTAGAAAGGGCCCCAAATAGCTTTTTATGTTTTTGTCGTGGCTTCGTAAACACCAAGAAGCTAGAAACGCGTAAGAAGGCGCTAATAAAACATAAGTGAAAATTTCCGTCCTTGGGCTCAACAGCAATAAACCGGCGATTCCAAACGTGATCCAAAAATACCATTTATCCCCCCTTAAGAAAGGCACGAACACAAAAAAGATGGGGAAAGAGCAAATCAAAATTAAGGCCCTTAAGGCAAGACCAAAATCCTTCAAATTTAATCTTTCGAACGCAGAGGCGATATCCAACACCCCGTTCCCATTGGCATTATGGGCCACCAGATCAAACCATTGGATGTGCGTTTGAAGGTTGTATTCCCATCCGACAAAAATAATGGGATAGGAGAAAGAAAAAACGCCCCCCAAAAACGCCCCCAACCAATATTTCTTTTTAAACAAAAAGGCCAACCCGACTAAAAATATGAGGGGATACACTTTTAGGACGGTTGCGACCATGAGGATAAAGCCAGATATAAAAAATCTTCTGTCCCTGAATTCGGCGAGGCCTATGAGGGCCAAGCCAATGATCGCAGCGTTCACTTGATTGACGCTGAGTGAAAGAATCAAGTCTGCTAAAACGGCGAAAAGCGCGAGATAAAAGTAATAAGTTGCCTTCCCACTCTTCCCTGTAAGTCGTTGCCAACGCAAAAGACCGGTAAAGAACAAAATATAATTCAAGATCTTAAAAACAAGGATGGATAAGAAAATCGGGGAGATATTCGCCAGAAATCCGAATAACAAGGCGAAAAAAGGCGAGTACTTAAATTGGTTTGCCGGCCCGTTTTGTAACGTGACCTCGTAAGGGTTCAAATGATGAAGGAATGAAATGCCGCCCAGGAAATAATTAGGCAGGACGGGACCAACACCGGAGATTCCGAATAAGGAACCAAGCGCAAAGATAATTATAAAAATAAGCCAATTCTTGGCTTTGAACACTTCCCGCCAACTACACCAATTGCCTTCACCAACCGAAAAATGTGCCGGATTAAACCGAATGTTTAGGGGAAGGGCACCGTTAGATTCTTTCAGGAGGCGTTGGCCAGTGGTCTTATCGGGCGAATTGCCTTTCATTGAGTTTTCTCCCATTTTCCAGTGGGTGAAAGTTTTATGGTTTTCCAGGAGAGGTAAAGAGCAATCAAGTATAAAGCCCAGGCAATCACAGCAACCCATTTTCCGATTTCAAAAGAAATTGGCCGGTATTCCATCAAAAAGTGATGGTGGCCAGGACCAAGTGGTATTCCTCTCAGGAAATAATCCGCTGGCAAAACTTGGTATTTACTTTGGGAGTCATTTGAAAGAGGAACCGCCTTCCATCCGCGACTGTAATTGTCCGTAACCAACAGAATGGCGGATGAGGGGGTATCCGCAGTGATTTCAATTTTATCGGGTGATAGATCAAGCCAACTGACCGCTCCGGCAATTTTATTGGAAATAGGTGCTGGATCCGGCGGATTTTCCAAATAGAGCTTCCGGGAAGGGTCAAAGTCCTCCTTAAAAAGTAAGGGAATTATATCTTCTCCCTTTGGAATGACTTCACAGTCACTCATTAGTTTCATGCGCGGCAATGGTTTCAATGGCATGGTGTATAAATTTGTATCTTCGTATAGGGTTGGAATAACGTACTTTAATCGAATGAGATTAAAAACTGTCTTCATCTTGGTTATTGGGTTTAAAAGCCAGAATAACTGATCCTCCGATTTTCCCTGGCTGTAACTAATATATTTGGCATAGCGATTTAAAATCATTGGAGTGTCAGCCCAAATGTCGTACCCATCCGTCACAGCGCATAACGCTCTATCTTCCACAAACATTCGATAATCCCCAGGATCATAGGCATAAAGGTTCTGTACTTTTTTATAAATATATTGGATGTCCTCCATTTTGAAAGTCGGGCGGTTGGAATAGGCGAAGAAAAAAAGTTCGTAACAGTTCAGACCCTCTTGACAGAAAAACGTCTGATGGCATGATAACAATTCGTGGACCCTACACCAACGATACCTTCCACACCATGCCCGAAGTGTGCGCCTTTATTCGCTCGACTGGTA
>Ga0182030_10000091_pt1 | contig 131415 bp, 108 predicted proteins | sample 812S3MmetaG_FD_121299 | JGI IMG/M metagenome (GOLD analysis project Ga0182030, IMG submission 121299) | Permafrost microbial communities from Stordalen Mire, Sweden - 812S3M metaG (Illumina Assembly) | ecosystem: Environmental > Terrestrial > Soil > Wetlands > Permafrost | place: Sweden... | reverse complement strand
CAGACGATATCAGATGTATTGAATTGGGTGGAAAGTCATAAAAAAAGCCCGTAAACACAGCGTTTTACGGGCTTCACGTCTTCTTTAGCTTTAGACCAATGTCGGGAAGACAGGATTCGAACCAAGGGTATTTCAATTGAAATATCTTTAGTAAATTCGTAGTAGTTCTTTGTGAAAGAGGCGTTTACGATTATAATTTGAGGATACGTATTATTATTCTTTTTAAAGCGGGACTTTTAAGAGGCCTTCAACAATCAAATCTCCTGAAACCAGCTACAGATAATGGTTTGAAGGGGTAGGTTCGACACCCTCCGTCTCCGCAGTGTATATTGTGAAACCCTTACTTATAGACCAAAGAAGGAACCGATAGGCGTGACGTCAAAAATGCTATTTTTTCGGAGAGAGAAACAATAATTCTCAAATTAATCGTCACGGGTAAAACTAATATTGAAATATCCAGGGTAGTATTTCTCAGCGTGCGTTCAATCGAACAAATCAGGCGTAATATGAAAGACCGCGCAAATGGGACAAATACGGCTAGTTTAATTCCTATATTTGTGAAAGCGTATATCATCTCCTTACTGTCCGAAAACCTCAGTGAAGTATGTTAAAGACCTATTTCAAAACAGCGTGGCGCAATATATTCCGCAATAAAACAACGACGCTGATTAATTTATTTGGCCTCTCCGTGGCTTTAGGTGCATTTGTTTTTATCGCTCTTTGGGTACAGAACGAGCTGAGCTTTGACGACTATCATAAGAATGCAAAGAATGATTTCCTGGTTCAAATGAAATACAAGGACAATGGAGTAGGCCCTATAACTCCTCTACCGCTTGCCGATGTGCTGAAGATAAGTGGCGAGGTGGAATTCGTGGCAAGAATGGGCCGGTGGCCGGGAACATTGAACGTGGATGGAAATTTATTCGATGAAAAATCCGGAATTGCGGTTGATAGCGATTGGTTCAAGATTTTTGATTATACCGTTTTAAACGGGGATATCCGTTCATTCAACAACAATCCTTTTTCAATTATTTTCACCCAATCAAAAGCCAAACAGCTTTTTGGAAACAAGAACCCCATCGGACAGGTGATTAAGCTGGATACAACTTTGTACCAGGTAAGCGCCATTGTAAAAGACAACCCGATCAATTCAAGCCTGCAATTCGATATGCTGGTGCCAATGGCAGCGCGGCTTGCTTACAGAAAAGGAGATATTAATAATTGGGGCAACTTTAGCTATCGAACCTTTGTAAAGGTTTATCCCAATACGAATATTGCTTCCATTGTCAGAAATGCAACTGTCCTTATGGGACAAATATGGGGAAATACGGATTATTCATTAGTTCTTCAGCCTTTGCATGAGCTGCATTTCGATACCAACTCAACGGATCCCGCATTTCGACGCGGCAGCCATACGGCGGTTTTTGTATTCAGCATACTGGCGGTATTGCTTTTAATCTCTGCAAGCATCAATTATGTAAATCTCACCATTGCAGAAGCCAATGTTCGAACCAAAGAAATAAGTATCCGGAAAATTATGGGCGGCAATTCGATGCAATTGTTTCTACAGTTTCTGACGGAATCATTCTTATTATGCCTGATTGCGTTAGCACTGTCGTTCGCCATCATGCGGCTTACGCTGCCTTTCTTCGACAAGCTTACGGAAACAGACTTCCGGCTATCCGGCGGCTCCGGGATTGTATGGGTTTTTTTGTTGGGCGCCTTATTTATCAGCACATTACTCAATGGTGTTTTTCCTGCATTGACTGTGGCGCTTTTCAAACCACTCAATTTTTTGCATGGCTCTACCATTTTGAAATTCACAAATTTACTTTTTCGAAAAGGACTGGTCGTGTTTCAGTTCGCGATAGGCGTTATTTTCATCATCGTTACCATTGTTATCTTCCGGCAAATGCAACTGGCGCAGGCTTCCGCTGCGCAATATAATCGCGCTCAAGTGGTATCACTTGAATTGCCTTCGCAGAAATTACAGAAAATGGGTTACGACCAGCAAAAGATAAACCTGTTTTCTCAAACTTTTAAGAATGATTTGCAAGTTCAAAGTTCCATCCAGGGCATTGTGTTTGCAAGCAGTTCTATTGAAGGGTCAATGAATTCAAACGGTATAAAGAATTGGTATTGGCCTGGAATGGACACCAGTGTCAAAGCTTCTGTTGCGAATATAACGGTCGAACCCGGGGCAAAAAATATCTTCAATTTGCAAATGGAAGAGGGCAGGTGGTTTCGTGAGGATAAATCCGATAAACAAAATTATATATTGAATGAAACGGCAGTAAATGAATTGGGGATCCGGCAACCTGTTATCGGGCAAACCTTTGCAAGAAGGGGGCAGGATACGGGTCAAATCATCGGCGTTATAAAAGATTATAGCTTCAGCTCCCTGTATAATAAAATCGATCCATTGGTGATAGGCGATTATGAAGATGAATATCGACCCTATTTCTTCATAAAAATTGCGCCGGGAAATATCCCCAAAACGATGGATGCCATTGCGGCAATATGGAAAAGAAATATCCCTGAAGCGCCGTTTGAGTACCGGTTTATGAATCAGGCATTCGATAATTTGTATAAAGATGATTTGAAGGTATCCAAACTTGTATTGCTGTTCAGTTGCATTTCCATCATAATTTCAGCTTTGGGGTTATTCAGTCTTTCGGCATTTGTAGCGGAACAAAGAAGGAAAGAAATCGGAATCCGGAAAGTAATGGGTGCTGCCGTTACACAAATTACTGTCATGCTTTCAAGAGAATTTCTGGCACTCGTACTTATTGCAGTGATGATAGCCTCGCCCATCGGTTACTGGGTTATGAATATGTGGCTGCAAAACTTTACCTATAAGATTGATGTAAGTTGGTGGGTTTATGTTGTTGCCGGTTCTATGGTATTGTTTATCGCTTTGATTACTGTTAGCTTTCATGCTATTAGAGCCGCCATTGCCAACCCGGTGAAAACCTTGAGGAACGAATAATATCCGTGGAATACAGAGTGGTCTAAGATCATTTTGGGCCTGGCATCTTTGGTAAATTTGTGGGAGTTCTTTGCTAAAGCTTCCTAAAATCCCTAAAAAAGTATAATTTTGAACAAATCTTCACGGAATACTTCCGATTATTAACCAGGTCGCAAATGAATACAAGGCCAACCTTCAAAGCCTTTACGGTAGTCAGTTGGCGGAACTTGTTTTATTTGGCTCATATGCCAGGGGAGATTATCATGAAGAATCAGATATTGACTTCGCGGTAGTACTTCAAGATCCTCATACACGGGCTTCAACGGAAATACCTAAAACCGCTGCTATCAGTTCCAAACTCTCTTTAAAGTACGGTCTGATGGTATCTTCATTACATACTTCACTTGAAAAAAAGCAGACTTCAATGCAAGGTATCTACCAAGATATCCGCAAGGAAGGTATTATTATATGACACATCCTGAATATGGGGAATCTCTAAAAATGTGCACGCAAAAACCCACCAGGGTGTACATGCAAAATTTTCTGAGCTGTTTGTTAAAACGGGGATTTTCCCAATTGAAATATCTAACGACATTTCTGTAATATTTGACTTCCGGCAGGAAGCCGATTACGATTTAGACACAGATATCTCTCACGAAGAAGCAAAGGATTTAATAAAACGTACCAGTTCGTTCTACCAACTTGCAAAAGCGTTCCTCCAGGAACTTATTCAAGATTCAAAGTGATTGAAATAAATTATATGGCACGTAAAAAGGTTGCACTTCATTTAAACTGTTTTGTTTAGTTTTGATATGAACCGTCACCAAATCGCGAGGTGGAAATTCGGTGAACCGTCCAGCCCGAGCGAGCATAATACCTTGAAAATAAATCATTCTGGAGACTAGGTTCCTTTCCCTCCCTCTCCGCCGAGCCCTATAAAATGTTGTCAATCAATATTTTATAGGGTTTTTTCGTGACTACTATTTTCTCCCGAACCTGAAGGTGATATATATACGAATCAGTTCATTTTCTTAAAGACCAGATGCGCCACCCGATCGCTATTCACCTCGAACCCAACGACCTCGTGCGCGGCATTCCGCTTGATGGTTAAATGATTCATCCACCAATCATCATCCAGCAGATGATCGGGACCGGCCATCCGCAAAGACGCGTCGTCGTATTTATTATTCGTCAGCACCAGGTGATGATCCTTTATCGCAATGCCATAGCTGCAACCTAGCTCTGGGCAATAGTAATTCCCTACATAGGCCTGCAAGACCCGGGGATCCTTCTCATTCACCGGTGTGTACCTGATCAACCGAATCTCCCTTCCCGGTACGTTTACACGAACTTCCGTATCCTTGCCCAAAGGCTCAAGCGTAAACTGCACCTCCCGCGCGTCGAACATCACATAACGGCCTGTCGAATCCTTCGTGAGCAATTGCGGCCCGTCCTGTTCCACATAATACAACTTCCCATTCCTGACCGCCAGGTCGAAGGCAACCCCGTCGACGCTGACATAGCTGCCCAGATAAGGTTTTAAGACGGCGATATCCGGCCCCGCCAGCACCGCGAGGGCCGTGTCCTTTGGCGCCTGCGTGGCGGGCTTGCCGCTAGCCTGGCTGTCTTTCAAAAACAGATCGGCGATCCTGGCGGCCACCCCATTCGGATCGAAGTCCTCTATATTCCCAAAAACGATCACTCCCGTCTTCGCATCGGGATACACCGCAACAAAGGTTCGGTAGCCGGCATCGGCGCCGCCATGCGAGAATTCCTTCCAGCCGTTGTGATCCCCCGTGGTGATCCCCAGGGCATAGCCGAGCTCGAGCTCTTTCCCATTATTGAGCCGGCCCTTCCTGGTCAGAGTATCGATGTCCGCCTGGTCGCCCACCTTGTGCAGATAAAAATTGCTCAACCATTTGGCCATATCGTCTACATTGGTAAAAAGGCTCGTTGCGCCGACATTGGAGTAGCTCAGAATATTGTTCGCGTAATGCGCGCTATCCTTCCGGCTATACGAATAGGCCCGGTTCTTTACGATCTCGGTATAATCGTCGTGGAAATGGGTATGCAGCATCCCCAACGGAACAAAAATGGCCGAATCGGTAAACCGTCTCAAGGACTGCCCCGATACCGCCTTCACGATTTCGGCCGCCAGTGTGAAATTGCTGTTGGAATAGCCGAACTCAGTACCGACCGGAAAATTCAAGGCCCGCTGCTGCTGCAGGATCTTCACGATCTGATGCTGGGTAATCACATCGTGCATCCGCGTACCCTGGATGGCGAGGAGTGTCCATTGGTCCCTGATGCCACTCGTATGGTTCAACAGGTTACGGATAGTGATCCTGGTCCCCAGGTCTGGAAACCAGAGCAAATACTTGCGGATATCATCGTCCAACCGCAGCTTCCCCGCGCGCTCCAGAAGCACGATCGAAAAGGCCGTAAATTGTTTCGACACCGACGCCATATGAAAGATCGTGGAATCGGTGATCGGGATATCAAATTCCAGGTCCGCCGTCCCATAACCTTTGGCAAACACCAGCGAATCGTTCCGCACAACTCCCACGGCGCAGCCCGGGCCCGACGCCTTGTCCCACTTGGAACAAATACTATCGATCTTCCTCACCATCGAATCCGGCAAACCCTGTCCGCAAACCCTTCCAAAAAAGACCAATCCAACCAAAACAACAACGATCCTGTGAAAACTGAAATATATCGTATTCCTTAGCATGTTGACAAGTGAGGATGTCTTGTGGCTGGTTATATTACGCCTGGCGATTATAAAATGAATTTTCAGCATAGTTAGTCAGTTAGTAGTCCCGGCTGCAATTGCAGTTTGAATTATCGGTATTGAGTAATTTACCCCCACTGGGGCAATGCCAGCACCTTGCCTTTAGTATTTAACATTTTTTTATTTACCTGAGCGGTCGGCACAGAGACGCAAATTCGCAAAAGTCTTCGGTTCTCCGATTCCTAACTTTTAAGGAACTTTATTCCGCGATGTAGGGATGAGCCGTCCTATACGGGAAGAGGTCAATCAGAAATGGCGGCTTGATGTTTTTGAAATTCTGAATTTTTGTTTTTTTGCAATAGTTCTTTGTGATACAAGCGTTTAGGGTAGAGATCAAAAAATGAAAAAATAGCCTTTTCCGAATGGGGACCTATAGGGACCCGCAATAGCCAAATTTCCAGAAACCCGCTACAGATAAGGATTTGGATGGGTAAGTTCAACATCCTCCTTCTCCGCTGGGCCTCATAGAATATTGTCAATCAATTTTTTGTGAGGCTTTTTTTGCACCCGCTATTTTCTCACAGAACCTAAATTCGATATATATGCGAAGACCTTTGTCTAAAATTAAAAAAGTCAATGGATAAATCAAAAAGCAATCTATTCTGGTTTATTCCTTCTTAGCTTTAATTGTTCAATATCTTCAATATCCTTTGACCGCGCTAATACCAGTTTGCTCGCAACTAAATCATCATAGCCTATGTATGGCACTTGAATATCATAAATATTTGCGACAACTCGTTTATCGAAGGATAGTCGAAATTTTGACAGGCCTGGCAACTCAGGCAAAAGGTCCACTTTGAAATTTTCCTTCTCGAGCCGAAAAAAAGATTTCTTGGGATCAGGAGCTGCCTCGTCTCTAAATTCAGTTACGTTCAATCCAAGTTCTTCCAACGCATCTAAAAGCCTAAAGTAATTGTTGTATGTTGAATTGTACCAGAAATCAAGATCATGTTTTTCCATCACTTGCCCTGAAGGATCATGCGATTGGCGATAATAACCGTGTAATGCCACAGCTGTGCCTCCGACCACAAGGTATTCGACAGAATGCGTATTGAGTATTTTGCAGACCTTTAATACACTTTCGATGAAACTATTTTCCACCGTCTTGATGATTCAAAGATTTATCTAACCTAAAGGCCTCTGCATTTGGAAAAGAAGAATGATTTTTCAAGAGAGAAATAAACTCTTTCAGGTCTGATTCGCGCTCCGAATCAGACCTCTCAACCTGAAACAAATTTTTGCTTGCTTTCAGATCGTCAAAGCTGGTATGACGAGTAAGTTTCATCACAATGATTACAAAATTAGACTTTTTTTCTTTCGCGCACAAGATATACAATCAACTGGTTATCAAAACATTGCCAAATTCCATCAGAAGCTGAGGAGCCCACGATCAGCAATATTGGTAGCTAATTGGAAATTTATGCTGTCCTTTGACCATCTGATTAGTGATAGCTCTCTGTGATACAAGCGTTTATGATACTGTTCAGGAAATGCAAGAATAGATTCTTCAAAGTAGGGACCTATTGGGGACCTGGAAATGGTCAACCTCCGGAAACCCGCTACAGATAAGAGTTTGGAGGGGCAGGTTCGAATCCCTCCCTCTCCGCCTTACGGCACAAGTCAAAATTTCCTTTGCTTGTGCCGTTTTTATTTTCCTGCAATTCTTTCTCTATCAAATAGATTTGACGGACCGCTTCGTTTAGTCTCTCGGTTCGATAATAGTCTCCATTGAAAGTGAGATTTTCGGGAAAAATTGAACCGACTATTTCGCGCTTTTCCCTAATGCTCCCATTCTCAAAGAGTTCGTCCAACCGGATCAGGTTATCCATCCCCTTTTTGGTAATGCCTTCGATTGTTCGTGTGTCGTGTGGAATCAGTGTTATCTTCCGTTCTAAGGTGTTGATCTCTCTTTCACAGTCAGCCTTCATTATTTTGAAGTCTGCCGGGTCGATCCGTTCAAAGAGCATTTCCCTCCGGGCCTTGTTCAATTGATCGTTTAGTACGTCGATTTGTTTCAAGACCGTAGTACGTTCCTGCCGCGAATGGTAGGTGGCTTCTTTAAATTCTTCCACGATTAATTCCCCGTACACATTGACCATTGCCCGGCGGGGAACATATTTCCGTAGCTCCCTTACAAAACTGGTATTAGCTTCTTCTGTCTTAAACCGGGTGCCACATTTTGGGATACAATGATAATAGGTGTAATAACTGTTCCGACCTTTTGACCGGCTACCGGTTAATATTTTGCCGCAATTGGGACAGATCAAAAATCCCCTTAAAGGAAATTCATCGCGGGTTTGCGCTTTCGGGCGGTAAATTCTTCCCCTGCCGTCCAATACGTCCTGAACCTGCTGAAAGAGTTCTTCCGAAACTATAGCTTCATGCTGCCCCGGTGCAAGCCGTTCTTCTTCGTCTTTGAATTTAGCAACGAAGATTTTCCCGCAATAAACCGGGTTGCGGATCGCCAGCCAGAAATTGTGTTTGCTGCATTTTAGGCCCCTTTCTACCGCCATTTTCCAAACCTGTTCCGTGTTGAATTGCCCCCTGGCAAGCTCCTGAAATAGCCAGCGAACGTGTACGGCTTTCGCTTCATGAATGGCTATATATTTCCGTCCGTCCTCCTTCGATTTGTTTACATAACCAATGGGAGCCGGACCCATCCAGCGACCTTCCTTTCTTGCCCGTCGCATGCCGTGAAAGACATTTAGCGCCCGCCGATCGTTTTCTACTTCCGGGGTGGCAAGATATACCGCCAGCATGATTTTACTTTCCGGTACGGACATATCCAAAGGCTGTTCAATGGCCTGGGGTTCTACTCCGACCTTTTTCAAGATGTATATCATTTGGTAAGCATCCCCGGCGTTCCGGCTGAATCTATCCCATTTCGTGAATAGGATAAGATCAATTTGTCTTTTGTGCCGCTTCAAGTCAAGCAACAATTTTCTCCATTCCGGTCGCTCGAAAGTTTTGGCGGAATGATCTTCATAAATCACCCGGCGTATCGTCATTTGGTTATGGTCACAATATTTACGGAGCCGTTCTTCCTGGTCCCGTTGGGAATACCCCCTATCGGCCTGCTCGTCGGTCGATACCCGGATATACAAGTCTACAGTCAGCATAAGAAAAATTTAGATTGTTTCAGTTGCGTTTTCGTCCTCCTTATCGTGCAGTAATTCTTCTTCTTCCCGCAGATATTGGGCTACGGCGATCTTAGCCAATTTACGTAAAAAATCTACCACTATTGCGGCATCTTCCAGTGATATAGATTCTCCATCCTCCGCCAGCATTTTGGCCGCCTTTTCGGCCGTCATTTTACCCATTTTTGCACCCTCGCTTTTTAAGTCACTCTTCACTAAATCGGTTTCTGCGGTAACCACCACTATTCCGCTAAGTTACCACAAATGTTATGCTAGTTTACATTTTACCAAAACTTTTTTGTAGCTTGTGGCACAATTGGCAGTACTTAACATCCTTTACTTTACTTGTGCTTATTTCATGTGATTTGTGCCGTTTTGTATCGTTTAGTTCCGTTTTGCAGTTTGCGGATGATTCAAAGAAGATCAAAATAGATCAAAATGAGTAAGACGTATAAAGTCACTTACAAGGTATATTTTAACAAAAGGTTGAAAGAGGTCTTTTTTCATGGCAAAATGACCTATCCCTTGTATGTCCAATTGACATTTGACAGAAAGACCATCTATTTCAAGAGCTATTACTTCGAACTATTTTCGAAGCCCCGGTATGTCATCATGATGGACGGGGAGATGTTCGGGCCTAAACTCCCGGACATTATAGAAAAGGAGAACGCCCTCATCGACTTCATCGTAGACAAGAATCTGGATGATTTCTCCCTGGAACGGTTTAAGCAGGAATATGCCTTTTATAGCAAAGACCTTTGCGACGAAACGGAGGCCGGATTTATTGACTACCTGTTTGTTTTCCTTCAGGACGAAGGAATGGCCGATCTGGCTACAACTGTCCAGCAAGGCAGCAGATTTCGCATTTTGTATAATGTGGTGCGGGATATGAAAAAAGCGTTTACCCCGGCATTGTACGAAAAGTTGATAAACAACTCCTTTGACTATGCCCCACCCTATTTGCCGCTTTATGGATTTATGCAGCAGACAAAGAAATGGCCGATGTTAAGCCTTTCGGTGATGGAATGGGTAGACCCTGCCACCAAAGACGCGTTCCGGGACTATGTAAGGAAATATTACCCGAAAACGGATACGGAGGAAGTGATAAAGGAAGTGGAAAGCTGGCTTCAAGGGTTGAAAAAGCGAGCCACCACCTAATATTTCTTTTTCAATCTGTTTTTGATTGATCCGCCGATATGTGTGACCTCTCTTACATCAATCAGGTGAGCGGCTTCTACCAATTTGGTCAAATGAAAGTAGATCGGAAGGGTATCGAAGTCTGCGCATGCCTCCGAAAAACTTGTCTTTCCAAGTGCAAATTCCATCAATTCACGTAGCTGGTCTTTCCACTCATCCAGCGGTAGGTATTTGAAAAATTTCTTAAAAGCCACATAGGGATCGATATACTCTTTGAGCGATAGCGAGCGGGGAAAAAAATCCCATTCGGTCAGGTCACCATGCCAGCTGCAATACAAGTTCGGGTTAAATACGTCCTCCTTCCCGATGGAGAGGGGGCTTTTCTTCTTTTCCTTGTTGATTAAGTATGCGGCGTTAATAGCAGATTCCAGCCTTTCAAAGAACCACAATAAATCGCCCGGAGAGGTTTTGTTCCAAACCTTATCGGAAGACGCCACGTTTATTGCACGCTTTATAGTTCTCCGGTAATAGGCAAGATCGGCGGCGGTGAAAAACTCCGCAATAGTCTGATAAGGATCAGTAATTACATTTTTATACCAAATGGAGGTATCAATATAGTCGTATTCCTGTTCCATAAAATAGTGTTTATTAGATTATGATTGCTTAATGATGATAGGTCTTGGCGCGAATATGCCGGGGAAAGCCGTCATGATCCTGCCCCCGCTATCAGTTAGGACGGTGATATAGGTTGTCGGCAGTTGGTTCCTGTCAAAGCCGATAACCTTATGGACGTTAACCGTCCGTTGCAGATCGAGGGAGCCGGGGATCGGTGTTCCGGGTTCTGACGATATATCCCGCAAGTGGGACAGGATTTCGGGTATGGGTATGGTGAATTTCCCGGAATCCGGGTGTCGGGGAATTTTATAGTAATGCCTTTCCAGAATATGAGCCAGGGATGAAATGGTGATGTAGTAGGTCTTGCGGAATAGGCGTTTCTTATTATTCATTGGCAATTGCATAACGGCGCCGCTTACCATTTCATTCAGCCAGTCCTGGGTGTCACTGAGTAGGAAGATCAATTTTAGCCATTCATCCTCATTGAAAGGTAGTTTGTTGGGTATTTCAATTGGCTGGTCCATGTTATTAGGTTTAAACGTGGTCCAAAATTGACGACCAAATAACTAATAATCAACAAGTTGACCTTGTTTTATACCACCTCCACTTGTACCTTACTTGTGGGAGATTTTATTTATATTTGTCTATTATGAATGCTACTATGCCGGACCACAAAGCACACGAAGGACGAAATGTAAAGCGTATTCGGGAAATCCTGGGTATCAAACAGGATACATTGGCAATTGACCTGGGACTTTCCCAGCAAGCAGTTTCTCTTTTGGAGCAAAGGGAAACTTTGGACACTGAAATGTTGGAAAAAGTCGCAAAAGTACTGAAGGTGACCCCTGAAGCAATCAAGAACTTCAACGAGGAAGCAACCATAAATTTTATCTCCAATACTTTTACCGACAATCAATTCGCCGGTTACACCGTGAATAATAATCCTACGTTCAACCCCCTCGATAAGGTTGTAGAATTGTATGAACGCATGTTAAAGGAAAAAGATGCAGAAATTGAAAGCTTTAAAAAACAGGCGGGCGAAAAGAAAAAGTAGTCAATTGAAAATGTCCCGCAATAATAATAAATCACTATGAAGGCATTAGAGTTAAAGGTTTACGAGATTTTCAAAAATAAGCTCGGCAAAGAGGAAGCCGAAACAATCATTGAATTTTTTGGGACCGCTGCCGAAAGCAAATATGAGGAAAAGAAGGACTTCTTGGCCACTAAAGAAGATATCGGCCAATTGAGGAAGGAAACGGCGGAAGCAAAGGCCGATCTTATCAAATGGATGTTCATTTTCTGGATAGGCCAGATAGCTGCGACGTTTGGATTTATTTTGTTATTTCTAAAAAAATGAACGTTCTTATTAATGATCTTTTTATCATACAACCATTAAAAGTAATGTCAATTTATGCAAAGCTTTAAATTTGCGCTCACCATTTTATTGCTGCAAAATTTCATTACTGCAAATTCACAGACTTTAAAAACATATATTGGGGCTTATGAGGGAAAATCCACAAAGGGAAATTCGACATATAAGTATTATGATGGTAGCAATGGTGATAGAATATATAATGGGCTATTTATTTACCAAGACAAAGATAAATCTATTCAAATCAAAGGGTTTTTTAAAAATGGGAAAAAGGATAGTATATGGACTTGGATAGTAAATGAAAAACGACATTTAACTCCTTATACTTTATTCGGTGATCGCATATCAGGTATGATTTCTGGCAAATATAAATATGGCAATAGGGAAGGTGCTTGGATTACCAAGTTAGTAATAAAAAATCAGATGCGTATAAATATTATGGGTGAAGAGTCGGTGATTAACTATAGGAATAATATTCGTATGGGAAAATATCATTCAAATAGTGAAAAACTTAATCCTAATGACTTCGGTAATAAAAAGAATGATGTGACCGGCTCTTTTGATGAGAATGGTTTAAAAGATGGAATTTGGTTTTCTAAATCAGTAACTGAGGATAATATTATCTATACAGAAACTTATAACTATAAACATGGTTTAATTTCCTCTTATGCCAAAAAGAACTTATCTACGGGAAAGACAGAAAATGAAACATACGACCTTCCTTATTTAAATATATTAGATGATGGTAGAGATATAACAGACTGGGTAGATATATATTCCGAAATTTCTATGGGATCTAATCCAATAATTTATTATAACTTAAGAGATACTTTAGCATTAGCTGGTATAAATGAAGATAAAAAATTACATCCAGAATTTTATGACCCCATTACTGGTAATAGGTATGAGAATACAATAAATATCAAGCCTAAAGCTGACAGAATAATTGTCGATCAAAAAGTACAAGATACAAATTCAATAGCAAGAAGGAATTCAAACGACACAGCGTCAACAGAATCTGATTTTCCCGGAGGTGCAGACACTTGGCTTCGATACCTAAACAAGAATTTACGTTATCCTGATGAAGGAGTGGACAAGAATATTCAAGGTACTGTTGTAGTGCAGTTCATCGTCGACAAAGAAGGAAATGTGAGTGACGTACAAGCTATCAGCGGACCTATTGATGGTGGATTGAGGGAAGAAGCAATAAGAGTAATTAAAAAAAGTGGTAAATGGAATCCAGCAAAACAAAATGGTATAAACATAGTAAGTATTAAAAAACGTCCAATCGTTTTTAAATTGCAAACCAATTAAGCCAAACAGAAAATAATTATAGTTGGAAAATCGATTCTCGCTGCTACTGTAAGATAAGACCCCTAAATCGGTACATTAATGAAAGTTATTGCTTGCATCTTTGCTATTCTTGGCGGTATTTTTGGTTTATTTGGTGCGACTGCACAAGGTCTTTTTGGGTCTGGAATGAGTCTCTTTACTCATTCCAATGAAATAATGAACAACGGAGTTACCTTATTTTACCTTTCCTGGATAGTTATTATTCTAGGTGGGCTATCACTTAAATTTCCAAACACCTGCGGGGCAGGGTTGTTAATAATCTCGCTTATAGCATTCTCATTAGGAAATATTTTCTCCGCACCTTTTGCGTTTATCGCGGGAATTTTTGGCTTATTTGCGCAATCAGCAAACAAAAGCAAGGAATTCAAGGACCCAGTTGCGAAATCAGAACGCGGGATTCTTGAAACCACTGGTTCTGCTATTCGGGAAAATAATAATCCTAATTTGTATTCTACCGATAACAGTGCGTTATTAAATCAGCTATCTCAATTGCATACCCTAAAGGAAAAGAATGTAATCACTGAACAGATATATGAACAAGAAAGGTTAGCCATTTTATCCAAATTTCAACAGCAGCCCAAAGAGAATTGTGAGAAAAACATCTCACAAGAGGAAAATAATAATAGTAGTGATAATGCAATTCCAGAAGAGAATGCAATTCAACAAGGTGAATATGACCCGGCCTATCAGGAGCTATTTAATAAAAGTTGGTTTGAAAGAAATAAAAATTTGGTTATTATTGTTTCATTAGCTGCTTTGATTGGTATTGTTTTTTTGGGAGCCTATATTATGATGGCAAAGCCTGTTGTCTTAGATTCCAACATAATCACTTCAAAGTTAACTCAATACTATTTAAAGCAACTTGAGAGGGAAAAAAGCACAAAAGGGGGCGACTATTATAATGCCAGAAATTACATTGATTCATTTTATTCTACTATAGAAAAAGACACTAATAATGAAATAACATTGGAGTTCCACGTCAAATATAATATAAATTCGGAAGCCGGCCGAGAGGCAATCCATGAAACAGAATCGAGCCGGTTTCAGTGTATTGATTCTTGGACATTCCAATTTGATTCAAGCAAGGTCAATGAAGAGAACCAATATACAAGGTCCAGAATTTTGAAAATAGACTTAAACAGCGATGGCATTGATGATTATATTGTCGATGGATATTATTTCGATTGCGATGCCGGAAACCTTCGCGGAAACGATAGTGAGGGGCACTATATATTAACTTTTATCGGAAATAAAAATAATGATTTTGAGCTAACCCAAGCTTTTGTCGAAATTCCTATCGATCACGAACTTAATAATAACAAAATCATTTTTAGCGGATCGTATATGGGGATGAACATAATGCACGTATATGATTTCGATGTCAGAACGAACAAATGGATAAAAAATAAAAATGAATCTTATGAGAAGCCACTCTGACAAACAGGGGTTCCGTCGTTGTTCTTGGGTATTAGATTAGATAATATGTAATATGATATCAAAGTAAGGTGTTTAGCAAGTCTCTAATTTCTTCTAATTTCGATCGTATAACTTGTCGATTGGCGTTATAATAAGCAGTAATTTCTTGAACTCTACGTGGTTCAACTATTTGTTCGTTAAGATGGGAAATTACACTGTTGGTAATCGGGTTTGTCAACATTGAAGTTATAATCAGAATTGTTAAATCAAGCGCCCTGTGGGGTGGCAATTCCTCGCTTTGCGGGCTCCATTTATTTCCTGTATGCCGGAAGACTTTTACTGAAATTTCACGTTCATCATATTGAGCTTGACCTATGGATAATGCTTGGGCATCAGTATTAGGCGTAAATTGTCCGTCAATTCTATCATAGTCATTTACTCCTATAATTGGTTTGTGACTTAAATGTGTTGGGACATTCATATTTCAAATTTTGATACAATTTATTAAAATAATATGTAGCGCATTTATTTATCTTCCGATTGAGCTGATTTCACATAGGCACTGTCCATTAGTCTTTTACCTGCTTTCCCCTCCCGCTCATACCGGTAATACCATGCCTTTTTGAACAGGTCATTTTCCAATTCTTCCCGCTGGACTTCCTTTTGGTTATCACTCCAATGTACGGAAAAATTATACAGGTTTTGTATCAAAAGCATCAGGACCAGGAAAAGAAACCAACGCCCGAAAACGATCTTGTAAAACAGTTTTGCATCTCGTTCCGGGAATAGCAAAATTTGAAATTTCTTTACTACCGGCTGCGGTTTGGTGCCGACTATCAATTTCATATCGTTCACGCCTTTATTGATTATTTCCTGGGCGGGCCGAGTATCGGCGGCAACGATTACCGGCTTCGGCTTGTCCACTTTCTCGTTCAATTCATCGACCTTGCTAGTTAGGGCATTAACGGCAGTCACCAGGTCATTTACCGTTTTGGTGTTGTTGACCTGCTCCTGGGCAAGTTCCCCTACAACCAATAGGAACGTCTCTTTTTCTTCGCTATTCAGTTTTTCCGTGGTATCCATAAAAATTCATTTTTGATGATTAGTGTGAAATTTTGGGTCTTTTCCTCTTTCTCCGTAGATATCCCTCTGACAATTCGTAAGGCTCTGCGCCGCCCATTTGAGGCACCGGTTCCAGTAGTTTAGATAGCAGGGAAGTAATCTGTTTTTCTGTTTGGATGTCCGGCGCGGGCTTCCCGACCGACCTGGGGAACGGGTCTATAGTTAGCCGATGGCTAGAGGTGTGCGGCTTGGTTCCGTCTGGCTGCTGAATTTGTAGATTCTCTTTTTGCCGTAATGCCAGCTCCTGTTTCAGCGCCAGGATTTGTTCAATTTTCATCAGGGAAAAGCCTACTTCGCTACCTTTTATTTTTACCTTCTTGTCGTCAATAAAGCAGATTCCCCGGCCTTTAATCACCTTATAGCCCAGCGCCTTCATTTTCTGTTCGAACTCGGAATACTGGCTTACCTCCTTTAAGGTTCGTTGTATATCTTCTCTTAGCCGTTCCTTTCTTATATCGTGGCGGGGTAATAACCGCTCTTTTGGGGATAAAAAAGCGCGGGGGCTTAATACCTCCTTTAGGTGATACTCCTTTTCCAACCTCCGGCAAAGGGCGGCCATGCGTTTGTAACTGTTGCTGTCGCTGGCCACCTTGCCGTCAAATCCGACCCGGTTGGCGGCGATATGGATGTGCTGTTCTTTAGTGTCTTTGTGCAGGACACAGATATATTGATGATCCGAAACACCGAATTCTTTGGCAGCTTCTCGGCCTATTTCTATCAGCTGATCCCGGGTAAGTCTCTCTCCTGGAGCCAGCCGTAGGGAGAGATGCAGGACCGGTTTTTCAACCCGCCTGCTGAGTTTCGCCACGTCTTGGAATTGCTCTGCTAGCTCGTATTTATTGCCGAAACATTTATTGTATTCCAGCACTTCCGCCCGGTCCTTGTGCTGCAGCTTGTCCATGTGGGCAAGCTGCTGTTTCATCGCTTCGGTCAATTCGTTCTTATCTTCCAGACAATAACTGATACAACCTAAAAAAGAACCTCCTTTGGATACATACCCAATCATTGTAAATAGATTTTAATTTGTACGGCTGCACCCTTCAATTCCCCGGATAGTACTTTGAGGCTGGCCCGTTCCAGGGCGTTCAATTCTTCTCCGCTGTTCCGCTTTTTGGCGATCTGGTTGACGTTTGCCGCCACGTGATTTATGGTTCCGATCTTTTCTAAAACTTTTTTCGGCAGGGCCTTTTCGTGCCTGTCAATTTTTCCGGTCATGGCAATTTCCCGCAGGTATTCCGATACCGTAAGATTCGCACTTTTCGCCCTGGCTTCGATGGCCCTACGTTCAAACAAGCTGCATTTGACGGCCAGTAGTTGGTCTTTCTTTATGGCCTTTTTGGGGCGGCCTCCCTTGTTCTTGGTTGTTATTTTTTGCTCCTCCATATCTTCCTCCTCTTATTTTTTGAATGCGTTAGCATGAGAAAAATGCGGTCCCCCGTATGCGTAGCATGAGGGGGTCAGCGTTTCGGTTATACCGAAACATAGCTGGCTACTGAAATTCAAAGCCGCCTTCCTATCCTCTCACCTATTCTTAGACTGTGGTCCCGATGTAATAGCCATTCGTTCAAATCTTTTCTTCGCTCATAGAATTCGCTCCGGTCTATGTACTTGTCCGGGTTCCATCGCAGGGCCTGTGTAGTATAATTCCTGCCGGCAGTATCCCTGTCTAAAAGCAGGTGAATCTTGTGATACTTTGCCATCAACGGACGGCTTTTCTCGAAGAAGGACAACGAGTTTAGAACAAGGCAATTTGTCAGGGGGGCTTGCAGATTTTTGTTGATGGTTTGAAAGGAAAGGAAACTAAAAAACCCTTCAAAGACAACGATGCCCTCCGTCCGGTTGTCCAAAAAGGTGATATCCTTCGGGGCGCTGCTCCCTTTAAAATGCTCATTCCGCAGTTCGTACCCCCCGGATTTATTCGGGAAGCCGATTACTGTATGCTTCTTTCCGTACAATAGAAAATCCACCTCTCGGCAAAAACGGTCGGCAATATTCAGGGGGATACACCTTTTCTCAAGGTAGGCCACAAGGGTTTGATCCGTCAGGGGGCGAGTGGCCACAATCACGATTTTGCTATCCGGGGATTCTTTCTTTTCACCAGCAAAAGAAGGCCGGGCGGGGGATGAAAGATCAGGACGGGAAGGCGGTTGAAAAGAAAGGGTGTTGCTGGGCCTGTATTCGGATAGCCGGTCCAGCAGTTCCCGGACGGTACACCTGTGGTATTGGGTGCCGAAATCAATAAGGTCGCCGCCCTTGCCCGTACCATGATCGTACCACACATTCAAGGGCCGGTTTACTTTGAAGGACGGCGTTTTTTCCTCCCGGAATGGGGACAGGTACCAATAGTCCTGGTTTCGCACCTTCGCGGGTTGATGACCCAGGGAAGCCAAATAGTCCACTAAGTCAAGCTGCTTTGCATCCCCACACATCATTTTTTCCATACACTCCGCTTTTATGAGGTATATACAATAGAAAAACGGCCCACAAACACATGGTTATTAAACCGCTATGTTTGCAAGCCGCTTTAAGTCAATAAGAAAATGGTTCGAGAATTGTATCGTAAGGCCCGCTTATCGATATCTTAAATTAAAGGGATGCATTTTCAACACCTGTTCTTAAAGTAAATCTGAGGTCGGAGCTTTGCGCATAAGTCTTCAGAAAAGCAGGATGCAAATTGACCACTTCTCCAACCACGATGACAGCAGGGTTGCATAATTGCGCCGTCTGAGATCGGAATACGATGTCCTTTACTTTACCGATGACCAGAAGGTGTTACGCTAGCGCGCCGCCAATTGGGTTAACTTCTCTGGCCGGTTGATCCGGATATCTTTTCCCGAAGTAGTGATGATTCCGGTAGCTGTGAGCTCTGCAAAGAACTTGAATACCGTCTCGTAGGTCGTTCCCGCATAAGCCGCGATATCCTGGCGCGTAAGCTTCAGCGCGAGGAATTGATCATTGTCTGTTCCAAAGGTCTGAAGGATATCCAGCAAGGCGCCGGCGATCCTGCCCTTGACCTCCATATGGGTGATATCCCGCAGCCGTTTTTCAGCCCTTTGTAATTCCGTGGCGTAGAAGTGCATCAGCGTATAGGTCAGCGAGGGATTAGCTTTCATGCTCAGTTCAAGGAAGTCATTGCCGGCAAAACAGGCCATCGTATCCTCCAGTGCCGTGGCCGAGACAGGATAAAGGGCATTGCCACCCAAACCCCGGTGCCCTGCAATCTCTCCCCCCCGCGCAAAACGGAAGATCATTTCCCTGCCATCCGTCCAGGGAGCATGTATCTTGACCACCCCTGAATAAAGAAAGAAAATACCCTTTACTTCCTCTCCCACGGTAAACAGCGGTTTCCCTTTCTTGATCAGCAAGGTCTTTTTGTGTGAGGCCGTCACATCCTTCCACTCGGGCATACTATGCCGGCACAAAAAACAATGGTCCAGGCTACAGGGCAATTCTTGCATTGTATTGTTTATACAATATTATATGGGTTTAAAATTCAAAAATATGCCATAAAATATTGTTTATACAATATATTTGCATTCAATTATGCATAGCGACGAAAATATCATACCCGTCTCACCATCTTTAGGCAACCCGCCCGGCCAGACTTCGATAAAAAGACATTCCCCGGTCAATAAACGGGTATTTTACTTAAGTCTCCAGGTGGTGGGCAACGCCGTGCTGATCGGAGTTGTCGCCAAAGGTCTGGTCTATCTTATCGACTTCATTACCAATGTCTCGTTTTACGGCCGTTTTTCTCTTGAACCAGCTTCCCCGGCTGGCAATCAGTTGGGAGTGCTGGTTATGATCATACCCGTCGTGGGGGCCCTGATCATAGGGCTGATGGCCCGCTTCGGTTCCAGGGCCATTGGAGGCCATGGCATTCCCGAAGCTATGGAAAAAATCATTCTTGCCGATAGCCGGATACCACCGGCGATCACCTTACTCAAGCCTTTGTCAGCTGCTATCTCGATAGGCACGGGCGGCCCTTTTGGAGCTGAGGGGCCGATCATTGCCACTGGAGCCGCCTTCGGTTCCTTCACCGGGCAATGGATACATATTTCTGCAGCAGAACGTAAGATCGTACTGGCCGCCGGCGCCTGCGCCGGCATGGCCGCCATTTTCGGCAGCCCTTTAGCGGCGGTTTTGCTGGCCATTGAACTACTGCTGTTCGAATTTTCACCCCGGTCGATCATTCCCGTCGCCCTGGCCTGCATCACGGGCGCCGGTATGCATATCCTGCTCTTCGGCCACCAGCCCGTCTTCGCCATGCCGGAGATCCCGGCTCCTTCCAATACCGCCCTCGCCGTATATGTATTGCTGGGCGCTTTTATTGGCGTAGTCGCAGCCTTCGTATCCCGCTCGGTCTATTGGATCGAGGATGGCTTTGAAAAACTGCCTATCCATTGGATGTGGTGGCCTGCCCTGGGGGCTATTGCCATCGGGGTTGTCGGTTATTTCGCGCCGCACACGATGGGGGTAGGCTATGATAATATTCGACAATTGCTGACAGGGACGGCTCCGCTGAAGGTGATCGTCGCTCTCTGCTTTCTCAAGTATCTCTCCTGGTCGATCAGCCTGGGCAGCGGAACTTCGGGAGGAACCCTGGCCCCCTTGTTCACTATCGGCGGGGCCCTGGGCGCCTTGCTTGGTGGGCTGGTACTGCATTATTTTCCGGGTTCGCAAATAAACCCGGCTACAGCCGCCCTTATCGGGATGGCCGCGATGTTTGCAGGAGCTTCCCGCGCCTGGCTCACCTCCATTGTCTTTGCCCTGGAGACGACCGGCCAGATCCATGGACTGCTGCCCTTGCTGGGAGCTTGCGTAGCAGCCTATTTTGTGTCCTTTTTCCTCATGAAGGGTAGTATCATGACCGAAAAGATCCAACGCCGCGGGATCAAAACCCCGGACGCCTATGAACCCGACATCCTTCGCAACGTCACCGTACGGGAGTTAGTGATCCCCATGAAGACCCAACCGGCTTCGATTCACTGGATCAATGCATCCGATGATGCAGGCCTGGCTGCCGAATTGATGGGAAAATACAATACTGATAGCCTCGGGGTACGGGACGATAAGGATGGCGATAAAGTCATCGGGGTGATCACTTCCCGCAACCTCCTGGCCTTTTATAGCAGGCAGCGGCAGAAAGAACAACACTATCAGTCGCCGGCCATCACTCGACGCATACTGGTGCAGGGAAGAAAATTATTACGTACGTATAAATCATAAAACAATGAACAACGAACATCAATCCATTTTTTTCAAAGCTATGATGACCGGTCTTTTGAATACCTGGCGCTAATTCAATTCTGGTGAAGCCAATAATAAATATTAAGCGTGTGTATGATCCTCCTTTAGATAACGATGGGGTTAGAATTCTGGTAGACAGGCTTTGGCCCCGCGGAATGTGCAAAGAAGATTTGGAAATTCAGGAATGGCAAAAGGATTTGGCGCCGTCAGTAGGATTAAGAATCTGGTTTGATCACAGGATAGATCGATGGCAGCAATTTGAAAAGAGATATCTGGAAGAACTTGAAGATAATATTGTTATTCCAATCTTTGTTGCGGAACATATAAGTATTCCGAGAATTACGCTTATCTACGCGGCAAAGGATGAAGTCCATAATCATGCGGTGATATTGAAGAAATATTTAGTCAGCCATTTCCATGGAAAATAGAAAGCCTACTATAATCTTCTCTATAGTACATTTGGTGCTATCCAGGTAAATGATGACCTTTCAGGCGTGGTAATTATCCTTCCGGAATCATTTTATTAGAATAGATTCTAGTATTGGCTAGACACTAGCCGTTAATTATTCGACAGTCTGATTAAGTATCGGCCAGCAGGTCATAATATTCATCATCTTCATTTTTCCCACCGTAACCTTTTCCCGTATGTTGAGCGGTCTCTAAAAACTCAATCGAGCTTATCCATTTAACCATTTTATATCCCAGTTGATTTTCAACACGGAGTCTGAGCGGTGCACCATGCTCTTTTGAAAGCGGCTTATAATTCATTTCCCAGGCAAGGATAGACTCCGGCTTCAGGCAATTATCCATATTGTGCGTATCATAATACGTTCCACCATAAAGGCCTTCGCCAAAAGAATAAAATGCCAGGGTGGTTACAGAAGTAAAGGGCCTGACGAGTTCTATGATCTTTTTAAGCGGGACACCGCCCCATTCTGCAATACCCGACCACCCTTGTATACAATGATGCATGGTAATATTTTGCTCCATGCCCAAATTTTTGAGATCGTCGAGCGATAGCTGAATTGGATTCTCAACCAGGCCGCTGATCTTTAGTTTGTAATCTTTGAAATCATCGACCGCCATCTTCCGCCATTCATCCGACTCCGGCAGTTTACCATTTACCCAGAAATAAGGCGAAATGTCCTTTTGCTTATAAAAGATGTTTGGGTGAAATTTGTTGATAGAGATACGCCACAATGTCCCATTAATGAAGGCTTCTGTGTATTGCAGCGATCGTGGCCTTTGCCAGGAGATCCAATGGGCCAGAAAGCCAAAGGCCACGGTGAAAAGGATAATGCCTATCCCAATATATAATCCGGTATGGCTGACAGAATTATCTGTCCCCATAATAACATGATTCATATTCCTGGTGAGTCCTGTTGCCGCGACCATGGCCACATGGATGATAATAAAGCCCACAAAAGCCAGCATCACAAAAAAGTGGACGGAGCGGGCGCCCTGGCGATTGCCGAATAATTTAGGAAACCAATGGAAACGGTTCTCGATTGCCGGCGACATACTCATGCCGCTCAACAGCGCAATAGGCGCTAATATAAAAACTACAATAAAATAGGATACTTGCTGCAAGGCATTAAAGTGATAAAAACCATTAGGTTCGACCGGCATATTAAAGGTGGCATAATGCACAAATACGTTCCATGAGTCCGGTATGATCTGCCATGATGCGGGAACCAGCCGTTTCCATTGATCCGTAAAAAATAGCAACGCTATAAATATGGCGCCATTCAGCAAGAAGAATGGAACAGTTATAAAATGCCAGCAACGGGCCAAGCCCACGGAATGGCGGTAACCAGGCAGCCCGGCTATAGGATTTAAATAACGGGCGTCTTCCTTAGCGGTCCAGACACGGTCGTCAGGCACTTTTACCGGTGTAAACCTTATCCATTCGGAGTTTGGGGCGCAGCCATTATTCCAATACAGGCGGGGATGGTCAGCGAGTATAGAAAGCCCGCTCCGGATAATTAGTATCAGAAAAAAGAAATTAACCCAATGGCTGAGGCATAGCCACCCGGGGAAACCTCTGGGAGAGGCTGTAGTTATTCCGACTATAGCGGAAGATGGATCGGGAGGCAATCCCAATACCAGGTATTGCAGCCAGGCAACGCCTACTGTTGCCAGCAATAAAACAAAAAAAATAACCAGCATATAGGGCTTTACACCTATAAACATCTGTCTGTCCTCGGGATATCGGACTGCCCTTTCCGCTGTACTAAAGCTAGTAAACATCGCCGCTCCTTTCTTTAAGCATAGATTTCCCAATATTATGTTTCAATCCCCTTTACCTGTAATAAATGACTTATCTTACTCGAGTAAGGGCTCCACCTTTATGGGCGGCTATATGATCACTCTTATCACTTCTTATTTCAAATTGCGGGTCATCTTTGGTGGCATGATGCATATATCCTTTATGATCGAAATCTTTCGTATGTACTTTCACAATTGTACCTGTCACCCGGCCGGCTTCAGAATTCCAGCTTACATGATCTCCAATTTTTAGTTTTTCTTGCATTCTAATTTCCTCAGTGCATAATACTCCTGTTATTCCTCCGGTAAAGTGTCTTCTGGCAAGTGAACTTGTATGTGCTATTCCTTTCGGAATACCCAATTTGTTTAGGATAATTTAATAACCTTTAGTTCCATCACGGTAGCTATCGACAAAGCTCTCTGCCTGGCTACTTCCGCATTGGGTCCTTCGAAATGTTCTTCGATCGTCTCCAGAAATAATTTTTTCCATTGCGCAAAATGCACCCTCGTCAGCGGGAATCGATGATGTAACTGAGCATGCGTAACCATAGGATTTCCAGTATAGCTGCCAGTCTGAAATAACACATTCTCCCAGAAATCGTACATTACCGGGAGATGCTGTTCCCAGTTCACTCGGGCGATGTCGGTAAAGATAAATCCAATTATATCATCTTTTTTTACCTTTTTATAAAAAGCATCCACTAATAATCGAATTTCCTCTTTTCCCGCGATATCTTTTTTCATAACCTTTTACTTAGCATCTACAAGTCTTTATGATTAAACCTTCGAAGCGATAGGTAAAGCGGCACTCCTATCCATGCCAGCATGATGCAACAGGAATAAAGGCTTCCCCATTTGCCACCAAAGAAATCCTTAAATACTGCGCCGGTATAACCCATCAAAGCCGATACGTCCATTTTTAATAAAATCAAGATCCTGCCCATATCTATTGGGTTTAAACCACTCAATACCATCATTGGTTTTTCCAGAGGGTAATCTGCAAATTGAAAAAGAACAAAAAGTACCAAACTATCGAAAATTAAAGAAAAATATAGCCACAGCAGAACGGCAACGCCAATACCCTTCGCTTTATCTCTTGTATATACTGCCGCTAATAATGCAATCGAAACAAAAATGAGGGTTAACAATAAACCCACGCCCACTAATATTAATCCGGTAGCGGTAAAAGAATATATCAGGACCGCAATACCAACCCCAATAAAAAAAGACAGTGTTAATGCAATGGCCATCCCGGAAAAAAGGCTTATCCAAATGTGTTTTCGTTGCAGCGGCTGGCTTACCAGCAATTCGATAAATTCCGAACTATTATATACGTAGATCGTCGAAAAAATGATACATACCAGCGGAACTACAAGTAAAACGATGTTCATAAGACTAAGCAGCCCTTTTGACGTATTATCTTCTAAATTGAATACGCTGAACGATATGACCAGTAATAATAATGTATAGGCTATAACAATTTTATTCCTGAGTATATCTGCAATAACATATTTGACGATTTTTGTCATCCTAAATACTTTTTTGCATGACAGCTGCTATGGCTTTGGATAATTTTTCTTCACCGGTATCTTCCCGCAGAAGCCGAACACTTTTATGAAATACCAAATTGCCATCCTGCATATAAATGACTTGTGTTGCCAGATCGTCCAATTCACTCAATATGTGGGAAGTAATAAGCACCAACTTCCCGTTTTGTTTTTCAGCAGTAATCTTATCTTTCAGTATTTCCGAAGCTAAAGGATCCAACCCCGCTGTCGGCTCATCCAGAATCAACACATCCGGATTAAAAAGAAAGGCCAGTGAGGCGCTTACTTTTTGGGTAGTGCCGCCCGATAAAGTCCGCATCCGCTTTTGCAGTAAGCCGGGTAGCTTAAATGCCTTGACCAGATCTTCATCTAACTTATTATTGCTTCCACGCCTGATATCTTTCATCATATTCAGTACCTGGCCAATTGTCATATTTTCAGGGTACCTGCCTATTTGAGGCATATACCCTACCTGCTCTCTGTATAACCAATCGTGCAAAATATTTTTTCCATTAAAAGTTATGAACCCGCTGTCCGGCACTACCATACCCAGAATACTTTTTACCAGCGTGGTTTTTCCGCTCGCGTTTGGGCCTATTAAGGCGATACATTCCCCTTTAGTGCAGGTCGCAGATACATTATTCAGGGCAGTAAGTTTCCTGAATCTCTTGGTAACATTACTGGCAATGATCACAAATGCAGGGGTTTCATTGATGGATAATAATCTACCAGGTTTTCGGGTGTAAGGCTGGGGATTACCTTTTCGCTTTTATCAAATAGTGTCGCTATCAGACTCCTGAACAGGATCATGGCACTAGGGTTTTCTGCGACGATCATGGAGAACATACTTACTGGGTGATAGGGCACATCCCCTATATTATCCTTATTCAAATCATACCCTTCATATTTATCCCAGTAATTATAGTTAAAGTTGTTCAACACAAGGGAACCATTGGTAGCGATGTCAAAAGAGTTGCCGAGAAAATTATTGTGGGTAACCGTATCATCCATACAACTCGCCTGAATCTTAAGCGCCCAGCCGTTATTGCTGAACTCGTTTTTTTCGATCAAAACCCTGTTTGATCCCTCCATGGAAATTCCCGTCGTATTGCGCAGGAATCTATTTCCTGAGATATAGCTGTCTGTTATTTCTTTCAGAAAAATACCATAACATCCATCTCCCCAGTTATCTTCAAATACGTTATTAAACATCTTTACCCCGTGCGTAAACATTACAGACACCCCGGCGTTATTATTTTGAAAAACATTGGAAATATACGCGTCATTGTGGGAGAACATAAAGTGTAGCCCATAGCGGGAATTGGCCCTGGAAACATTACACCAGATAATGGAATTGGTAACGAACTCAAAATAGATCCCATCACGGTGACCGGTTACGGAATTCCCAATAATGCGAATGCTGTCACACTGCCAGCAATGGATACCGTTTCCGCTTTGCTGGTCGGTAGTGGCATAAGCCGTAAGCCTATTATTTTCGATAAGGCAATTAAACGCTTTTAGCAAGTAGATCCCAAAAAATGTATCTTCTAAAATATTGTCACTTATTACAACTGCAGTCCCGAAATAAATTTTTATGCCGGCTATATCCGTAAAGCTTGACATGCCTGAGTGTATTAGCTTAAATCCCCGGACGGTGACACTGCTTGCTTTAACTGAAATAATTTCATATTTATGTTCCCCATCCAATACCGGATAGTGATTACCGACAAGCACTATAGATTTAGTTATAACAATATTTTTCTCCTTATAAACACCGGGTTCCACCAATACCGTATCCCCCTGGTCTGATTCGGCAATTGCTTGCCGGATAGAGCTGTATTCCTGATGATCCCCAACCTTACGCGTTTTTGCAAAAGAAAAGATGCTTGCAAATAAAAGAAACGATAGTATGACAGCAGATTTTGTTTTCATGGCGTAGTCAATTGAGGCCAGGAAAGTGTAGTGCCGGGATATTCCTTCATCACGAATTGCAAGCTATCTCTATTGCTAAAAGCTGCAATATTCCCATTCATTGGGCTCCTTAAGGTCTCACTTTTTAAATAAAAGGCAGTTGCCGCAGGAATTAATGAATGGCTGCCTGTGAAATCAACAAAATAAACCACATACTCTTTTTCACCCTTGAAAGCCGTGGAATGGATAAAAGAAATTATGCAATGCGCATCGTCGAACTTATAGGCCTTCCCTTTGCTTGTTACAATTTCGGCCCCAAAGCGATTATCGCTCACAGGCATTTTGCAGAAATCGCAATGGTCTTTACCGGCTACAATTCTTTCAGGAGCCGTATTACATGAGGTTAGTGATAGAATAGCCAAAACAGGCAAAGCGTGGCTAACCGATATAATCCGCTGCCCCAATTTGCTTTGACGTTTCCATCCTAATACTACCAGTACGAGCAACACCATACCTACGCCAATAAACATCCATCCGCCGATATCGGGAATCGAGTAGGCTCCAAAATTGAGTAATTGTTTATAGCCGATCAAGGGAGGTTGGTAGGCCATGCCGGGTACGACGATCGCAGCATCCGGGTTAAGCTGGTGTCCATAGTTGTAATCCCATCTCCAGAAATCGATCATGGCAACAATGCCAAAACAAACAAAGAGCACAAATACAAGATAGAGTATCCACCTCTTTCCTAAAATAGCGGTTAACAGCAACGCGAGAGAAAAGACCCCAATAATATAGGGCAGGATGGTAAATTCAATAAAATCCGCTGTATGAAGGCTTTTCATGCCGATATAGTGGTTTAAACCATTGATAATATCTACATTGCCCCCCAATTTATTTGAAAAGATCCGTAACACAAGCCCTTCAGGGTATTGTGGTGCGGAGAGCTCTATTCTCCAGATAGGCAGAAATATAACTGCGAAAAGTGCGACACTGCTAAAGCCCGTTATCAACCTTGCGTAACCTGCTAATTTATTATTTTCCATAGCGACCTTCTTTAATTTTCGAGCAAAGGCGGCGCCGTAGCAGTATCCGGCATATTCTTCCCGGTGCTAAAAGTAAGTGCAACATTACTATTAGCCGGCGATACCCTGACATAACCCTGCATTTCCTGGTGAAGGGCGCTGCAGAAGTCGGTACAATAGAAAGGATAGATGCCAGGCTTTTCCGGGTTCCATTTGAAAGACTGGGTTTCACCCGGCATCACCAGTAACTCGGCGTTATTAGCGCCCTTTACGGCAAATCCATGGGGAACATCCCAGTCCTGTTCAAGGTTTGTAACATGCCAATACACCTCATCACCCATTTTAATTCCTTCAATATTGTCGGGTACAAAATGTGAACGTATCTGTGTTAAATAAACATCGATCCTGTTTCCATTGCGCGTGACTTTAGCCGCCCCCTCACCTTTTGCGACATAGGGGTTTTGATTTTCTTCTATTTTAAAAAACTTAACGGATTTGTCTTTGATCAGCGAGGCTTCGACGGCCTGCCCGTAATGAGGCTCACCTACAGTAGGGAAATCCAGTAATAATTTCATTTTATCGCCGCTGATATCAAATAATTGCGCTGCCTGAGCCAATTCAGGACCTGTTGGCAAATACCTGTCTTTTGTAATTTTGTTGTAGACGATAACGTATTTGCCATTTGGCTTTCTGGTATCACCGCCGGGTATACATAAATGACCTGGCGAATAATAGGTAGGTTCCCTGTCGATTATCGTTAGATTCTTTATATTCCATTTTACGATTTCCGACGAAACAAACATGGTAGTGATTGCATTTCCACGACCATCAAATTCAGTGTGCAATGGGCCTAAACCGGGTTTTTTAACTTCCCCGTATAATGCAGCCGCATATTCAATCACGGGTATTCCGTCATACGTGCCGATAAATTTTTTATCAGCAATAGCCTGTTGGATCTTGTCAAAGCTAAATACAGGTATTAAAGCCGCCAATTTGCCGCTACCGACAATATATTCACCGGTAGGGTCGACATCGCAACCATGGGGCGATTTAGGACAGGGAATGAAATAACAGACATCTTTCAAATCCTTCGCGTCCAAAATGATTACTTCTTTTTCAGTAGTAGAAGTGGCAGAGTGTGTTTTTTCATCGTACACATTATGGGTATATACAGCGGGCGCTTTTCTTCCTTTTCCCTGAGCAACATATTCTTCCAGTTTTTTCCAGTTGACGGCCAGAATAAAATCTTTATCTCGTTGTGAGGCATTTACTTCTAACAAGGTGTTGGCTTGTTCCGTATTGTAGCAGGAAAAGAAAAACCAATCGTGCGATTTGCCTTTCCCACTATGGCTCAGATCAAAATCGACCGGTGGCACCCTTAGTTGAAAAGCTATTTTCATGTGGCCGGTATTTTTGTCAACGCTTATAAAACTGATGGAGGCTTTAAAATTCTTACGATACGTATTAATGGGGACATCACCATTGGCATCATCCATGGGTACCGCAAAACGGGTACCGGCAACAACGTATTCCGTATTTTCTGTGATAAATGGCGAAGAGTGATTTCCGGCACTGTTAGGCAACTCTATTATTTCGACTGTTTTAAAAGTACTTAAGTCAACTCGTGCAACCCGTGGAGTATTATTAGCATTTGCAAAGATCCAACGGCCATCTATTTCACCGTTAGTTTGTGACAGTTCAAGGTGATGCTGGTCGTCCCAGGGAACAAAGCCATGGGAGGTATTTAACATAGGTTTGGTTTCCTCACTGTATCCATATCCATTTTCTGGGAAAACGCTGAAGATGGGGACAATTTTTAATAACCTTCCCGAAGGCAAACCATAAACCGACATTTGACCGTTAAAGCCGCCGGACACAAAATTGTAAAACTCATCGTATTTACCTGGTGCTACATATACTCGTTGAGCCGCGTCGCCGCCAATTGCATCGGCCGCATTTTTGGGCTTACAGGAATAAAAGCCAATGATCAGAAAAGCGCCTAGAATGGTATAAAGCAGACATGTAGTCTTTTTCATTTTGTGTGAGATTTTAATTTATAATGGCCTTTATTTTACTCCGTCATTTTTCCGCATGAACTCATAAATGTTGCGGGCATCTTCGTCGGTTAAATGCTGATTGGGCATCCTGACAAGGCAGATTTCAAGCATAGCCTGTGCTTTGGGGTCTTTAGTAATCATTTCATCTGTATTGGTCGCAAAATTCATGATCCAGGCTGCGGTGTGACGATCGGTAACTCCTTTCCAGCCGGGGCCTACCAGTTTTTCATTTGTCAGCTTGTGACAGGCGCTGCATTTAACGGAAAAGACATTTTCGCCTGCCGCTGCTTTGGCGGCATCCAATTCCGGGCTAACCACCACATTGGTAAATTTCCCTTCCCCCCTATTTGGATCATAGGAAGAGGTAGCAGTCGAATCACCTTTTTGCGTGGCGTCCGGCTTTGGGACCGATGCCTGTGCATCCGGCGATTGCCCATTGTTAGAGCAAGAATAGATAAGGCCAGCCATCATTAGGAACATGAGATATTTATTCATTTTGCCGTAATTAGGTTAAACGAAAATGCAAGAGTACGTCACTCCTTTATCTTCAAATATGATTTCGATCATATAATTGCATCCGGCTATGTCGTTAATTTGGCATACATTTATATTATTCCCAACATATTGTATAAGTCATCTCCCGGGAATTAGTTCGTCACCCTTCTTGATTAGTAGCAACACTAATTTTGATCATTCTTTCAACAATGAATCAATATTGTGCGATATGATGATCGATATAAACCTATTGTTATGTTGCGGAGCGATCCATCGAAGAATTGGGAAAGCTCAGGCCATATTTTGCCAGGGCGAAGGATCTCATTTTTACTATCAGATTGTAAGCGGAAAGGTGAAGATGGTAAGTTGCAACGAGAATGGGAAAGAATTCATTCAAGCTATTTATTCCGATGGGCAGCCTTTTGGTGAAACTGCCTTGTTCGATAGCGAGAGCTATCCGGTCAGTGCCATAGCAGAGGAAGATACCACTGTGATCAGGCTCAATAAAGCGAGTTTTTTTGAATTATTGAAACAGGATTTCCTCATTCATTCCGCCTTCACCCGTTTGATGGCACAGCGTCTTCGGTTTAATTCCCTTTTATTAAAAGAGCTTTCCTGTTACGGTCCGGAGCATCGTATTTTTACCTTGATTAAGCACTTTAAATTAACGAGCAGCTTTCCTCAACAATTAAGATACAAAGTTGACCTGACTCGGCAACAAATTGCGGATATGACGGGACTAAGGGTGGAAACAGTAATCAGGGTCATCCGGATTCTGTATGACAAGGGGGATCTGATATTGGAAAAGGGAAAAGTTTATTTATAAAACACATCCTGATGATAGGAACCGAGTTTGAAAAATTCCGGCGCTGGTCTGTCTTAAGCCTTCTGAATCTCGTTCTTGTCTCGATCCTTGGCATCCTGCTGCGTTATAAGATTGCTCTCCCCTTGCCTGGACTCAACTACAAGTTCCTCTTACATGCTCATTCCCATTTTGCCTTTGCAGGATGGATATCGACGGCCCTTTTTACGGCTTTGTTATACGTGTTATCCAAATCGGGTGGCCCGGTTGGTAAGACCTATTCCTACCAATTTTGGTTATCGCAGATAGCCAGTTTTGGCATGTTACTCAGCTTTCCATTTGAGGGGTATGGGCCGGTGTCCATCTTTTTTTCTGTGTTGTCCATAATCTTTTCCTGGTGGTTCACCTGGCAATATTGGAAGGATATTGGAAACAGCAGCCTGCCGTTGTCAATTAAAAGATGGATAAGGGCTGCGCTTTTTTTCTTCTTATTATCCGGCGCGGGGCCCTTTTTACTGGGTTATATTATGTCCCATAAACTGGTTAGCCCGGAATTATATTATAACTCCGTGTATCTTTTCCTTCATTTCCAGTATAATGGGTGGTTTAGTTTCGGCGTGCTGGCCTTGTTTTTCTTCACGGCACATTATTATAAGCTGCCATTCAATGAAAAAAAGGGACGACTTCTTTTTTGGTTCCTAGTGACCGCCTGTATTCCGGCGTACTGTCTATCACTCCTTTGGATGGATCCTCCCCGGTGGGTATTCGTCATTGCGGCATGCGCAGCCTGCTTACAGGTGGCGGCCCTCGTAGTATTCCTTCTCTTGGTCAGGAGATCATGGACTCATTGGTCGCTTCTCTTGCCTTTCCAGACAAAATTATTCTGGGGATTATCCTTTTGGGCTTTTATGATCAAGCTTGCATTACAAGCTTTGTCGGTTATCCCGTTCCTCGGACGATTTGCTTTCGGATTCCGGCCGGTGATCATCGCCTATTTACACCTCGTGACACTGGGCTTTCTGAGCTTTTTTTTGGTTGGCTATTTTATACACGAAAAATTGCTTTCTACGAGGCTTTCCGGATGGGCCAAAGGTTGGGGGATTTTCATTTCCGGGGTCTTATTGAATGAATTTCTGCTGCTCTTGCAAGCCTTGTGGGCGATAAATGACAAGAGTTTGACCTTTGCCCCCTTGCTATTACTAGGAGCCGCCACAATCATTTTCGGCGGTCTGGGCTTAATGTTTATTAATCAGTTCAAAAGTAAAAAGGCTACATCGCCCTGCAACTGACGCTCGTCAAACTAGAACATGATTTACATCATGCTATATTGCCTATAATTCATCGAAATTTGCAAAAAATATGATTTACATAGTAAAATATCAATCTATATGCATACACTAAACGCCGTCGGTTCAGACGAAACTTTAGGGCAACTAGCAGCTCATGATATCCGGAAAGCTCGTGTATTCAAGAAATACGGTCTTGATTTTTGTTGCGGCGGCACGGCAACTTTGAAAGATGCCTGTACCAAAAAGGGGCTGGACCCCGCCACACTGGAACTGGAACTGCAGCAGGCCGATAAAATGTCTGCCTCCCGCCCTTTATCTTATAATGAGTGGCCCCTGGATTTTCTGGCCGATTATATTGTCAATACCCATCATAGTTACGTTAAACAAACCCTTCCGGATCTAAAGGCTTTTGCGGACAAGGTAGCGAAAGCCCACGGTAAACAGCACCCTGAACTAGCACAGATCCAACAATTAGTGAAGGAGGTGGATGATGAATTGACCCAACACCTTTTTAAGGAAGAAAAGATCTTGTTTCCCTATATAAAGACGCTGGTGACCGCAGCGAAAAGCGGGCAGCCTTTGCAGCAAGCAGGTTTTGGTACAGTGCAAAACCCGATTCGCATGATGGAAACAGAGCACGAAATGGTTGGGAAAAACCTGGCCCGCATCAGGGAACTGTCCGCTAATTATCTTCTACCGGAAGGAGCATGCAACAGTTACAAACTGCTTTATAGTCTGCTGGAAGAATTCGAGGATGATCTGCACCTGCACATCCATCTGGAAAATAATATCCTGTTCCCAAAAGCGCTGGAATTGGAAGAACAACTTAAAAAATGAAAGGTCATCCGCCCATAAAGCGACATCAGGCCATGCTTTCTTTTTCGAAGGATCACCATTCCGGCTTATTGCTGGTTTGGAAAATCAAACAGGGTTTGGATAAGTCTATTGACACCAGACGCGTCGGCGACTATGTGCTGTTCTTTTATAAGGAAGAGCTCGAAAGTCATTTCAAGGATGAAGAAAGATTGTTGTTTAGTAAATTGCCCCATGGCGACGTTTTGCGAAAGCAGGCAGAATCGGATCATCAGGATATCTCTCAGCTTTTCGCAGCGCTCGGGAAAAATATAAAGGATGCAGATCTTCTGTATGAGATAGCGAATAAGCTGGAGCAGCATATCCGGTTTGAAGAACGTGAATTATTCAATCACCTGCAGAATATCCTTTCGCAGGAGGAGCTGGAGGACGTCGCCGCTCGTCCTGCCAATAACAGCAACGCTCCTGAAGAGGCTTGGAAAGATAAATTTTGGATAAAGTGAACGCATTACAACAGGTTCGGCATGGGCACGGTGCTATGTCGTGAATCTGGCCCTCGTGGAACGGTTTGTTAAATTTGTCGCAGTTCTTTGTGATACAAGCGTTTACGATAGTAATTAGAAAATGTAAGAATGGGCTCTTCCGAGCGGAGACTTTACAGAGACCTGAGGTAGTCAAAACTCCTAAAACCCGCTCCAGATAAGGATTTCGAGGGGTAGGTTCATTTCCCCCCTCTCCGCCAAGTGATTTATCACATCGTATTAAGGGCTCGTAAAACGCTGGTTTTTCGGGCCCTTTTTCAATTTTCCACTTCAATTTGATCTAAAGGAATTCAAAAATTAGGTGCCCAATTCGGTGCACTTGATCCAAAAAGACCAGCAACGGGTTGGTCCCCATTTACATCCGTATTACCGTTTGTAAGCGAAAAGGTAGGCGAGGCGTTCGCCAATAGCAATTGTCCGCTCTGCACTACTTTCTTCCGGAAGATCATCTGTCGGGCAGCGGCAGATCAACGAGTGCGGATACGCCAATCCGTAGCAAGGCCATATGATGGATCGTATGCTCTGGATTATCACTCTCAGCTAAGTCAATCAATTTGAGCGAGCCTATCATTTTGATAGATTTTGTAACATGTCGCTGATGCATCGTCCAAACGTCTTATTGCTCCGTAACTATTTGAAAACCAATTTTTATTTCCGATAACCGATCGCACGTTTTGTGATTGGAGCTTTATTTGCCAATATGCCCTATCTATTGGAGCGTCAATCTCCACAATCGTTTAAACAATGACATCGATCATGGATACAGATAAAATAAAGAAAGCCATTGTTGTGGTAGTTGCCTGGACCATGGTGCTGGGCCTGCTATATATCTGTTACCTGAAACTGAAGATCTTATTTCATTGAACGGGAGAAATAAACGACACTAACACTTAAACATATGCTAAACACAATTCTTTTACTGTTGACGGGTATTGTTTGCTTTGTCATATTTTTTAGATCGATTGATTTTTTTGAAAAAATTTAAAACCTAAAGTAATGATAACTGCGCTGTTTATCTTATCGATCATGGTATTCATCTACCTGTTATATGTTTTACTCAAACCGGAGAGATTTTAACCAAAAAAAAAGCTTATTACATGAATACTGAATTAGCGGGTGTCATAGTCTCCTTTCTTCTGGTAGTCGTTCTGGCATTTCCCTTAGGTCGGTACATTTCCAATGTATTTGCAGGAAAGAAGACGATCACTGATTTTATGGGCCCATTCGAACGGTTCATTTACCGCATCTGTGGAATAGATCCGCGGAAAAAAATGAGTTGGAAAGAGTTTTTGAAGGCAATGCTCACCATAAACCTACTATGGTTTGTGTACGCTTTCGTTATGTTCCTGATTCAAGGGCATCTTCCGTTGAACCCCGACAATAATCCCGGGATGACGCCGGACCTGAGCTTCAATACAGCGATCAGTTTTGTTGTCAACTGTAATCTCCAGGATTATTCGGGTGAAACGGGCGTAACCTATCTGACTCAGTTGTTTGTCATCACCTTTTTGCAGTTTGTCAGTGCGGCAACCGGCATAGCCTGCTTGGTCGCCTTATTCAACGGGCTTAAGGAAAAGACCACGGATAACCTGGGTAACTTTTGGGAGATCTTTACAAAGACCATGACCAGGATCTTTCTGCCTCTCTGCCTCATTATGGCGATCCTGCTTGCCTTCAATGGTACACCCACCAGCTTTGAGGGAAAGGATACGGTAATTACCATGCAGGGCGATACGGTTCAGGTATCCCGGGGGCCCGCGGCCGGGATGATCGCCATCAAACACCTGGGGACCAACGGCGGGGGATGGTTCGGGGCCAACTCGGCGCACCCGCTCGAAAACCCGAACTATTTTACGAACATGCTGGAGGTGATTGCACAGATGCTGATTCCGATCGCGATGATATTTGCTTTGGGCTTCTATATTAACCGTAGGAAATTTTCGTATGTGATATTCGGAGTGATGACCGTCGGATTGTTGTGCCTGCTTATCCCGACCATGGTCACTGAAATTCATGGCAACCCTGAAATTACGAGAATGGGAATAGCGCAGGCCACCGGCGCCATGGAAGGTAAGGAAGTGAGATTGGGACCCGCGGCCTCGGGGTATTGGAGTATCGTCACGACTATTATTTCAACAGGATCGGTCAATTCCATGCATGATAGCTCCATGGCCCTTTCCGGCCTGATGCAAATGCTGGGTATGCTGGTGAATGCATTCTACGGGGGTTGCGGCGTCGGTATCCTCAACTATTACATCTATATCATTATTGCCGTCTTCATAGCCGGCTTAATGGTGGGGCGGACACCCGAGTTCATGGGTCACAAGGTGGAAGCCCGGGAGGTAAAGATTGCTGCGCTGGTCACTCTACTGTCTGCATTTATCATTAAAGGAGGAACTGCGCTTGCAGCCTACTATTTTGTCCACCATGCCAATATTGACTGGGCAGTCAAGCCGGCCAATTGGTTGAATAACCCGAGTTATCACGGCTTTTCCGAAATGTTGTACCAGTATACCTCTTCCAACGCCAATAATGGAAGCGGGTTTGAGGGCCTGGCGGACAATAACCCCTTCTGGAATATTACCGCCGGTCTGGCCATGATACTAGGCAGGTTCCTGCCGATCATCGGCCCCGTCGCCATCGCCGGCTTGCTGGCGAATAAAAAGCATATTCCAGAGTCGGCCGGAACGCTGAAAGTGGACTCCCTTACTTTCGGGGTAATGACATTTGCGGTAATCGTTATCATCACCGCGCTCTCTTACTTTCCACCGTTAGTATTGGGGCCAATTGCAGAATATCTAAGTATTCACTAGAAAAAATAATAAAATGAGAAAAAGGAATAGGTCGTTATTTCCGCGGGATCTCGTAGCGGCGGCGCTCAAGGAATCCTTTGTCAAACTGAAGCCATCCGTTATGGTCCGGAACCCGGTAATGTTTACGGTATACATCGGCACCATCGTTATGCTGGCGGTTTGTGTATGGATAGGAGCAGGGGAAGCCTCCCAAGGTAGCCTGGCCTACAACATTGCCATATTCGGTATCTTATTCGTCACTGTCCTCTTTGCTAACTTTGCGGAAGCCATAGCCGAGGCACGCGGGAAAGCCCAGGCAGACAGCCTCAGGAAAACCCGGGAAGATACGCCCGCAAAGTTGATTTTTCCGGTAGCAGGCAAGAATGCCAGCGAAGTGCGCCTCGTCTCCTCATCGCAACTTAGAAAAGGGGACGTATTCCTTTGTGAAGCCGGGGACACGATACCCATGGACGGAGAAATTATCGGGGGGATTGCTACGATTGACGAATCTGCCATCACGGGTGAAAGCGCGCCGGTAATTCGCGAATCCGGGGGGGATAAATCTTCCGTGACCGGCGGTACAAAGGTATTGAGTGATAAAATTAAGGTAAGAGTCACTACGGACCCGGGAGAAAGTTTCCTGGACAAGATGATTGCCCTGGTGGAAGGCGCATCCAGGCAAAAGACACCCAATGAGATCGCGTTGACCATTCTGCTGGCCAGCTTTACCATCATCTTCCTCTTGGTTTGTGTCACCTTAAAACCTTTTGCGGACTATGCCAACACGCCGATCACGATAGCCGCATTTGTATCATTATATGTTTGCCTGATCCCGACTACCATTGGCGGCCTGCTGAGCGCCATCGGCATAGCCGGCATGGACAGAGCGCTTCAGGCCAATGTCATTACCAAAAGCGGCAAGGCGGTAGAGACGGCCGGGGATCTGGACACCTTGTTGCTGGACAAAACCGGCACGATCACGATCGGTAATAGAAAGGCGACTCATTTCTGGCCGGCCAAAAGCGTCGAAGAAGCCGCATTTAAAGAAGCCTGCGCCCTATCCTCCCTGGCGGACCAAACGCCGGAAGGGAAATCCATCATAGAATTGACAGGCCTCAACACGGAAAAGATGAACGTTGACGGCGCGACATTCATAAACTTTACGGCAGAAACCAGGAGCAGCGGCGTCGATTTTCCCGATGGTTTAAAGATCAGGAAGGGGGCTTCCGATTCCATCAGGAATATCGTCACCCGGGCGGGAAACCCGTTCCCGGCGGAGACAGTCGACCGCGTAAATACCATTGCATCCAACGGAGGCACCCCGCTGGTCGTCAGCCGGAATGCACAGGTAATGGGCGTGATTGAACTGCAGGATGTGATCAAACCAGGCATCCACGACCGGTTTGACCGACTGCGTAGAATGGGGGTGAAAACGGTAATGGTAACCGGAGACAACCCGCTGACCGCCAAATATATCGCGGAAAAGGCCGGCGTGGACGATTATATCGCCGAAGCGAAGCCGGAAGACAAAATGAACTATATCAAAAAAGAACAACAGGGCGGTAAACTCGTGGCCATGATGGGTGATGGGACCAACGATGCGCCTGCCCTGGCTCAAGCCGATGTTGGTGTAGCGATGAACAGCGGAACGCAGGCAGCCAAGGAAGCCGGCAATATGGTGGACCTGGACAATGATCCGACCAAATTGATCGAAATAGTGGAAATCGGCAAACAGCTGCTGATGACCCGGGGTACCCTGACGACCTTTTCAATCGCCAATGATGTGGCAAAGTATTTCGCTATCGTGCCCGCCCTGTTCATAACATCCATTCCCGCTTTGCAGGCACTCAATATCATGGCGCTTAAGAGCCCTCAAAGCGCCATACTTTCTGCGATCATATTCAATGCCATCATCATCCCGCTCCTGATACCGCTGGCTTTACGCGGAGTTGCGTACAGGCCGATAGGGGCCAGCGCGCTGCTGAGACGGAATCTCCTGATCTATGGGATTGGGGGTATTATCGCGCCTTTCATCGGAATTAAATTGATCGATATGTTGCTTGCTCTATTTATGTAATTTTTTTAAAGTTCAACAAATGAAAAAATATATTATACCGGCAATAAAGTTAACTGCGGTGTTCATTGTCATTTGCGCGGTGATCTATCCGTTGATCCTGGCAGCTGTAGGCAAGCTATCTCCGGGGGGAGGCAATGGGGAAACGGTTACAGCGAATGGCAGAATTGTCGGGTACGCCAATATCGGGCAGAAATTTGACCAGGATAAATACTTCTGGAGCCGCCCTTCTGCGGTAGCCTACAATGCGGCCGGCAGCGGAGGTAGTAATAAAGGGCCATCCAACCCGGATTATCTGAAAGATGTGCAGGCACATATCGACAGTTTCCTGATTCATAATCCGGGGATAAAAAAGGAGGAGGTTCCTGCCGAATTAGTGACCTATTCTGGCAGCGGTCTGGACCCCGACCTTTCTCCCGCCGGTGCAAAGATCCAGGTCAAACGCATAGCATCCGCCCGGCACCTCGCCGAACCTCAGTTGATAGAGCTGATCGACCGGCAGACCACTCATCCTTTGCTAGGTCTGCTCGGACCTGCTAAAGTGAATGTTCTGAAACTGAATATCGCATTGGATGAAATGAAATAGAACAATTAAAACGAATTATTTATGAAAAAGCTGAGTTTAAAATTATTGGCGATTGTTGTCCTGTTGCTCTTTTTCTGGCAGGGTCAGGCACAAAATACGAACGATTCATCATCATTATATGTTAAGCTACCAAAGGGGAAACTCTCGTTGGAAGGGTATGTAGATGTCTATTTTTCCTATTCTTTCGACCATCCTCAAGATGCCACTCACCCTTATATTGTATCGTACAACAGGGACAACGAGATCAATGTCAATCTGGCCTATATCAGCCTGAAATATACTTCAGATAGGGTCCGCGCCACCTTCATACCGGGATATGGGACCTATATGAATGCCAACTATGCTTCCGAAAGACAGACCCTGCAGAACCTCCTGGAGGCGAATGTCGGCGTGAAACTATTCAAGGACAAGGATATTTGGCTGGATGCGGGTGTCATAGGATCGCCCTATACAAATGAGAGCGCTTACTCATTTGACCAGATACCCTATACCCGGAGCCTGGGCCCCGAAAACGTTCCCTATTATCTTACCGGAGCAAAATTGACCGTTCCTTTTGGGAGTAAATGGACGGCCTATCTCTACCTGCTCAACGGGTGGCAGGTGATAGAAGCACAACACGACCCGCTGGATTTTGGGTCTCAACTGGAATTTAAACCCAACAGCAAATGGGATATCAACTGGAATACCTATATCGGCAATGAGGCTTCTGTTGCCAATCCAGGCTATAAAACAAGATATTTCGGAGACCTGTACGCTACTTTTACCCCATCGGAGAAATGGTCCTTCACAGCGGATGGCTATATGGGCTGGCAGCGAAGGATGGAAGAACAAACTTTAATGACCCGAAATTGGTGGAATGCCAATCTCTGCGCCCGGTATACCTTTCTTCCCGGAAATTCCTTTTCCGCACGGGTGGAACATTTCAACGATCCAAATCAGGTTTTGGAGGTTCCCGTTACAAATGTGACGAGTTTTAAACTTTCCAGTGCCAGCCTGGGTTATAATCTGGCTGTGACGGATGAGGTATTGCTCCGTCTGGAAGGACGTTATTTCGGATCACCGGAGGAACTTTACCCGTTGCGCGACGGAACCAATTCCAATAAAGATTTTTGGTTGACTGCTGGGATTACTGCCCGTTTCCGGTAGTGGACCGTATCTTTGTATTAAATTATTCAGCTCTCGGCCGGCACCGTCAGTTCCCTCCGCCGACAGGGTAGGGCTGTGATACAAGAAGAATCATATGCCGGACGAAGAAGTCATCGCGCAGCATTTCCTGGAGCTGATCCGTGAGTCCAAACGGGGAAAGCTGAAAATATACATTGGCATGAGCGCTGGCGTAGGTAAGACCTATCGGATGCTCCAGGAAGCGCATGTTTTGCTCCGGAATGGGATTGATGTGCGGATCGGCTATATTGAAACCCATGGCCGTCGTGAAACCGAGGAATTAGTGAAGGATCTTCCCCTTATACCCAGGAGCAAGCTGTATTATAAGGGGAAGGAGATGGAAGAAATGGATATGAATGAGATTATTAAGCGGCATCCGGAGGTGGTTTTGGTCGATGAATTGGCCCATTCCAATGTGACCGGCAGTAATAATGAAAAGCGATGGCAGGATGTCCGGGCGATCCTTCAATACGGGATTAATGTGATCAGCGCCGTGAATATTCAGCATATTGAAAGCCTGAATGAAGAAGTGAAGAGTATAACCGGTGTCGAAGTTTCGGAAAGGATTCCCGACAGCCTGCTGCAACTGGCTGACGAGGTGGTCAACATAGACCTGCCGGCGGACGAATTGATTTCGAGATTGAAGACTGGTCATATCTACCCCAGGGAAAAAATACCTTTGGCGCTGGAGAATTTTTTCCAGCCCGGGAAAATCCTCCAGTTGAGGGAACTGGCTCTAAGGGAGGTGACCAATCTGGTGGAAAAAAAGATTGAATCCGAACTTCCCGGCTTTGCAACCGGAAGGCATGAAAAATTGATGTGTTGCATCGGAAGCAATCACGAAAAAAGTAAGCATATTATCCGTAAATCTGCCCGGCTGGCTTCCTCTTTTAATGCGAAATGGATTGTGCTATATGTGCAAACGCCAAAAGAGAGCGCGGATAAGATCGGCCTCGCCGCTCAGCGCCACCTCATCAATAACTTCAAGCTGGCAACCGAGCTTGGGGCTGAAGTGAAAAAAATCAATCACTTGCATGTGGCGGGAGGCATAATCGAAGTAGCTGAATCGATGGGAATCACTACCATTTGCATCGGCAAGCCTCATTTATCGCTAACAGGAGTAATTTTGAAAACAATAATTTTTAATCAGCTATTGAAAAAGCTGGAAGAGTCTAAAATTGATTTACTTGTACTATCATGATTGGCATACCATTAAAGGCTAAATTGATTATGGGGATGCTCTTTCTTTTCCTCGTGATCCTTTCATTCGGAGGATTGGGTATCTTTTATATCAACCGCCTGAGCAGCGATGCCGGAAGGATATTGAAAGACAACCATATCAGTCTCGAATACTGTAACCACATGCTAAAGGCACTCGATGCGCTTCCTGATGATAGGAATAAGGCGCTGGCGCTTTTTGAGAAAAACCTGGTATTGGAAGAAGGGAATATTACCGAGCCGGGAGAGCAGGAAGCTGCCTGGGAAACTAGGTCACTTTTTGACCAGTTGAAGAAGGATGTTCCGGGATTTCAAAACTACAGGCAACTGAGGAGAACCATTTATCAGATCGAGGATGTAAATCAAATAGCCATCGTTCATAAGAACCAGGTAGCGCTAAATACGGCTTCCAGAGCAACACTCTATCTCACGGCAATTGTCATTGTCCTCAGTATCGTTGCTTTCACTTTTGTCTTAAGCTTTCCCGGCATCATTTCCGGCCCGATCAAAGCGCTGTCGGGGGGGATCAAAGAAATAGCCAATAAAAATTATAGTAAAAGAATTCACCTGAAACAAAAAGATGAATTCGGCGACCTCGCTGATTCTTTTAATAAAATGGCGGAAAAACTGGACGAATACGAACATAGCAACCTGGCCCAAATAAAGTTTGAAAAAGGAAGGATCGAAGCCATCATTAACAAGATGAATGACGCAATTATCGGATTTGACGAGTACCGTCGAATACTCTTCTTAAATTCTTCCGCAGAGAAATTATTCGGGTTGAGTGAAAATGTGGTCATCGGCAAATATGCGCCGGATATTGCATTGGAAAATGACTTACTCCGGACCATCCTTCAGGAAAGCGCAAAAGAGCCGTTGAAAATAATTGCGGATAATAAAGAAAGTTTTTATGCAAAGGAACTACTGGAGATTAAAACAGGCGATACCGTCGGAGGCGACGTCATTATCCTGCGAAATATTACGCCCTTCCGGGAAATGGATAATGCCAAAACCAATTTTATGGCAACAATTTCTCACGAGTTGAAGACGCCGATATTTTCCATAAAAATGAGCGCCCAATTATTAAAGGACAAAAGGGTGGGTGAGTTGAATGTCGAGCAGTCCGAGATTCTAAAAAGCATGGAAGGTAACACCGACCGTTTGCTCACGATAACGGGCGAGCTTTTAAACCTGTCGCAGATCGAGACCGGGAAAATCGAATTAACTATCAAGCGGGTAATACCGGATGCCATCGTTATTCGGGCCATACAGGCGATTCAGGCCTTTGCGCTGCAGCGGAAAGTGACCGTCAGGCAAATGATTGAACCAGGGCTCCCCGAAATACAGGTAGATGAAGAAAAGACCGCATGGGTGTTAATTAACCTTTTGACGAACGCGATTAAATACTCATCAGAGGGTGGCATCGTAGAAGTGAATGGCAAGAAAACGAGCGACGGCGTGGAGTTCAGTGTTAGAGATTACGGCCGGGGTATAGACGAACAATATTTGCCTCACGTCTTTGACAAGTATTATAAGGTGCCTGGTGGATTTGAAAAAACCGGAACCGGCCTGGGGCTCTCTATTTCAAAGGATTTCATCGAGGCCCAGGGTGGTAGGATCCAGGCAGAAAGCCGATTTGGAGAAGGGAGCGTATTTAGGTTCAAACTCGGGTTCGCGATATAATAACGATTGTTTAATTTGAAATTATGGGTGGTGGCAATGTATTAATAGTGGAAGACGAAAACGATGTTTGTCAACTATTGAAGAGAGTGGTTGCATTGGAAGGTTTTACCGTGTCGGTTGCAGCCAATATAAAATCGGCTGCGAAGATCCTGCAACAGGAGAGTATCGATGTAGTGTTATGTGATGTGAAGTTGCCGGACGGCAACGGCATTGAATTCAATCAACAGATAAGGGCCATCAAGCCGGGTATTGAATTTATCCTTCTGACCGCCTATGGAAATATACCCGATAGCGTCCAGGCAATCAAGGGTGGTGCCTTCGATTATATAACAAAGGGAAATGATAACGACAGAATACTCCCGTTGGTTTATCGGGCAATGGAAAAGGTCAGATTGGAAAAGAAGGTGGCAGAGCTGGAAAGGAAAATAAGCAGTCGATATGCCAATTTTGATTCCATTATAGGCAATTCAGACATGATCCTGAAGGCAAAGGAATTGGCGAAGATGGCCGCCCCTTCCGGTGCGCCGGTATTATTGCTTGGCGAGACCGGTACTGGAAAGGAAGTTTTCGCACAAGCGATACATTCCGGAAGTAGCAGAGCGAAACATGCATTCATTGCACTAAACTGCAGTGCGTTTAGCAAGGAATTACTTGAAAGCGAGCTTTTCGGATACAAATCTGGAGCTTTTACCGGCGCGGTTAGGGACAAGAAAGGCTTGATAGAAGAAGCTAATGAAGGAACCTTATTCCTGGACGAACTGGGGGAGACACCGTTGGATTTTCAGGTCAAACTTTTACGGGTGCTGGAGACATCCGAGTTCATTAAAGTGGGTGATACGAAGCCGACAAAGGTCAACCTGCGAATCATAGCCGCAACCAACAGAAATCTGGTGGAAGAAGTTGCCGCCGGCAAATTTAGGGAAGACCTCTTTTACAGGCTAAACACGTTCATGATTTACCTTCCACCACTAAGAGACCGGCAGGAAGACATACCGATATTTGCCGAATCTTTTCTCAAACAATTTACGCGGAACTCTTATCGGCACGTCTCAGGTATGAGCCAGGGATTTATCGACTATCTGAAGCGAAATGATTGGCATGGGAATATCCGGGAATTGAAAAATGTGATCGAACGGGCATTGATTGTTTGCCATGGAGACACACTGACTAAGGACCATTTACCGGTAGAATTTCAATATACCACGCTAAAATCAAAAACGCTGTCGGCATTCGACCTGGCAAGCGTAGAAAGCTTCCATATTCAGAGGGTATTGCAATACACCGAAGGTAACAAGACACAGGCCGCCAAGTTATTGAAAATTGGGGTCGCTACGTTATATAGAAAAATAGAGGAATATAAAATTACACTTTGAAATCTTCTCAAGGATTGTATGTGGTAAGGTAACTATTCCTCCGGAAATCCCTTCTTGATTTTCAACCGTCGTATTTTCGAATATAAAGTGGTAGCGGGTATTTTCAGTTTTTCCGCAGCCCCGCCAATACCGGAAACCTTACCATTGCACTTTTTTAGGACAGAGATAATGTGCTCGCGTTCTACTTCATCGATGGTCTTGATATATGTATCAGGATGAAGATGCCTCATATCGTCGCTATCTGCCACCGGTAAATGTATTTGATTGATCGTCGGTCCGTTTGTCAGTAGGATGCTTCTTTCAATCAGGTGCTCCAATTCCCTGACATTGCCAGGCCAATGGTATGCGGTCAACTCTTTCAGCACCCGACTGGAAAAATTCATACCTCTTTTGGCTCCAATTTTGGCGTGCTTTATCAGAAAATGAGCCGCCAGAATAGGGATGTCTTCACGGCGTTCCCGCAAAGGAGGAATAATGATAGGGAATACATTCAGCCGAAAATAAAGATCGCTCCGAAAATTCCCTTGTTGAATCTCCCGTTGGAGATTTCGATTCGTGGCGGCAATGATCCTAACATCTGTTTTGATGACCGATTTCCCCCCTATCCGCTCGATCTCCTTTTCCTGTAAAGCCCTCAGCAACTTAACCTGTAGATCAATCGGCAATTCACCGACTTCGTCCAGAAAAAGGGTACTGTTATGCGCCAGCTCAAACTTACCGATCCTTCTGTCCGTGGCCCCCGTAAAGCTCCCCCTTTCGTGCCCAAATAATTCGCTTTCAATCAAATTGGCAGGTAGTGTGGCGCAGTTTACCTTCACCATCAATTTATCCTTTCGTAACGAAGTATTGTGCAGAGCTCTGGCGATTAGTTCCTTGCCTGTACCTGTTTCGCCCAGGATCAAAACCGAACTTTTGGCTCCGGCTACCTGCGATACCAGCTGAAAAACCTTTCTCATCGCCGGACTTGCCCCTATGATCTCGCTGTTATTATGCGTTGTCTGTATTTCCTGCTGCAGATAAAGGTTTTCTACCTCCAACTGTTGTTTGTATTTCGTAATTTCTTCAAGCTGTTCTTCTATCCTTTTATTGGTTAGTATATTTGCGACGGCGAAAGATACCTGGTTTGCAACGCTGCGGATCAGATTGAAATCCTTTTCCTGATATATATTTTTATGCTCCGAAGACAGGAAAAGAGCGCCCATAATATCTTCCCCATTGCGCAGGGCGATGCCGACAAATTCTCTGATCCGGGTCTTTTTGAAGTAAGAAATATAAGAAGGAACGTTTATTCCTGTCGCAAGTTCCCCTATATCAAAAACGACAGGGCCCACGCTATAAATCGTATCCGATACTACCCGATTTCCGAATGGGGACGAAGTTCTGCCAAGGGACTGAAAATCCGACTGAGCGCCTCTTCCCGGCCCCGGGGCATGCAAAAATATCTCGTGCGCATCGCTCGCAGGGTCATACAGCGTGATCAGAATATCATTGAATGGGACAAGCCTTCGGATTTTTTCCTGTATTACTTTCAATAGATGGTTTTGATCCCTGATCGTGGCGAGACTGTTGCAAAGATCCAATAAGGCCGATTTTTCCCGCTCATGTTTTATAATTTCTTCATTTGCCAGAATATTCAATATAGTAGCCGACAAAAGGTTGACGGAAGCTTCTATCATCATGTCATCAAAGTGGCATATTTTTTTTAGAAGCCCATTAATGACCGCTTCTAATCCCTCCCTGTCCTTTACGGATGCTATGGCTGCGGCCAAAGAGAATAGCCTCTCTTTTTGCCTGGCGGTAAAATTATCACGGGTTGTTAGTAGGGACGCTGATTGCATATAAAACATTTATGAATACCGTGGTGAAAAAATCAAAGTACCCGATCGCCTGTGCCAGGGGGTCTTCTGATCAAATAGATTTCGACAGCTACATGAACCTCGTCCTCCAAATCCTCTTCCATGCAAGATAGCCCTAAACTCTTGCGGCTTACCTTGCCAAAGAGCCGGAACAGTGCAACAGGGTTTTTACTATTCTTCTTGATACTGGACATGCTTACCACCATCGTTATCTGACTTTTTACGTTCTTTACGGATAAATCACCTGTCAATTCCCATATTTTTCCACTGCTTTGATTGCATCCACCCTTGGAATTAAAACGTAGATAAGGATATTGTTGCTCTGCTAAAGAGGTATCGGTCTTCAATATTTTATTCCAATTTGGATCTAACGTTTCGATGCTGTTTGTTTCGATAATCAAAGACACCTCAGGATTGATAAAAAACTCCCCCGTAATGACCTCCCCTTTAAACCTTGCAAAATACCCGGAGATATTACTGATTTGAAGGTATTTCACTTTAAAATGAATAGAAGATTTTTTTGTTATAATGTCCCATACATACTTCTTCATGTCTTCTTCAAAGCCAAATGACGTACCTGAAAACAACTATTTGAAAATCACCTAATTGCGATCAAGGAAGTCAATTTGTATTGTTTTATTTCACAATTTTATGATGGCCTGTGCGAAATAAAATGAATTTATGTTATGCTTTGTAATTCATTTCTATAGGCGTGTATGTTTTTGAATACCATCCTTATAGATGTCCCATTATGGCTTTCGATGCTGTATTCTCCTCCCAAATCTTCCGTGAGTCCTTTCAAAAGAACCATACCAAAGGAACTGTTTTGCTCCCGATCAAACCCGGGAGGAAGACCACGTCCATTATCGGCTACGACCAGTGAAATAATATCTGAACCGGATCGGCTCAACGTTATGGTTATCCTATCTTCCTCCGTATGGGGAAACGCGTATTTAATGGCATTTGTAATCATTTCATTTAAAATTAATCCCACAGGTACTGCCTGAAGGACATCCAGGCTGATTAACGCCAGTTGCAAATCAAAATAAATGGTCTGCCCGGTTTTGAAGCTATCTTTCAGGTAGTCTACAAGGTCATTGATGTATTCCGGCATATAGATACTGGATACATTATTTGACTTATATAATTTCTGATGAATAAGAGACATCGTCTGAACGCGGTGTTGACTTTCAAATACCGCATTCAACGCCACTTCATCAGTTAAATAGGCAGACTGGGAATTCAGCAGACTCATTACTATCTGGAGGTTATTTTTCACCCGGTGATGTACCTCCCGCAACAGCCATTCATTTTCGTGCAGCAGGAGCTCCAGTTCAGTATTTTTCGCCGAGATCTCTTTTTGTTTCGCTTCCAACTGCCGGTTCTTATGTTGTTTTAACCTAAAACGGCTATAGCCCGCCCCTAATAGCAAAAGGAGCAAAAGTACCCCGGCCGAGTAAAAATTCCTCGATTGATTCGATTGAGCCAAAGCATGGCTCTCTAATTTTTCCTCATCTTTTAACGACTGGATTCTTTTTTCCTTTTCGGAGGTTTCATAAGCCACCTCCAATTCCTGGATTTGCCTGCTTTTCGTTTCGTTGAAAATCGAATCATTTAACCTGTTGTATTGCAACAAATGTTCGACGGCCAATGGATAATGCCTCTGGGCCGTATCGAGGATAAACCAAAATTGGTAATTATCCCGGAGTCTTATCGGATCTGCGACTTTACGATTCAAAGCTTGATTTTTAACCAGGTATCCAAGCGCTGAAGAATATTGGCCGGCGCCAAGATAAAAACGAATTAGCAATTCGTATGCATAACCGGTATTATGATTTATAAATTCGGTTTGCTGCATTAAACCCAGTAGATAGTTGGCATAATGCCGTGCCTGATGATAGCGCTTAGCACTTATGTAAATATCCAAATAGCCGGTTGTCAAATAAAATTTCACATATGGATCAGTTGACTGCGCAAGCCTGCCGGAAACTCTATCCAATACGGCCAATGCTTCGCTGGTTTCCTGAAAATGAAGATAGCAATCGGCAAGGCCGGCCGACACCTCCGCTACATCCTCATAGGAATTTTTATCTACGGCTATTTTCAGGGCATACTGAAAATGAGCGATCGCCTTCTCTTTTTCATTCAGATCCATATATACCATACCGATGGCATTATTTATTTCACAAACCCGCAAACTTGACGTATCATGTACGTCGGCGGCATTGCGTAAAGCCATCAATTCACAATTCAACGACCGCGTATAGTCCCTTTGACTGATATAGTCTATACCCAATTCCGTATATATATCTACCAGGTAGTTATAATGAATTGATTTATAATCGTGCAACGAAAGTTCCAGCACCTTCAGCGCCTTAGCCGTTTCCCCGTTGAGGTTATAAAGGTCTCCAAGAAACTGGCGGCTGTAGGCCAGTCTTTCTATATTGCCAGACTCCTGAAAACAAGACACTGCGTTTTCTACTAAGCGTATTTTGTCCGAAAATTGTGTGGAATTGCGATAATCGTAATAATCGGACTTTTCCATATAAGCCCTACCCAGGAAAAACATATTATGGCTGTCTTTCAATAATAGGATGGCTTTGTCTGTCAATTGCTCTCCTTCATTACGTTGTCCCCGCTCCTTGCAGAGAAATGCTTCAATCAGGCATATCTTTCCGGCAGCTTCGCCGGACTGTATACGATCATTCAGTCTTTTAGCCTGTTCGATAAATCCAGCGGCACTGTCCAGGTCCATTTTGAACTCACCTGGCTTCGAAATGTGAAATTCTCCCAATTTCAACAAAAGATTTATCCTCACCGTATCTGCCGGCGAGTGCCTTAGTAATCCGAGTAAAGAATCTGCTTCCTGCCTGCTTATCCGCCACTGACCATATATTGGTCCGAACGCCAGAAGCCATCCAATCACAAGAATCACCGTTTTTATCATTTGCTGCTATTTGTAAATGTACTTCCAGACAATACCCAATTTCTTCATTTTAGATGTCAGGGTATTAGGCGGTATCCCTAAAATATCGGCGGCTCCGCCATTTCCGGAGACTTTACCGTTACATTTCTTTAAGGCAGCTACTATATGCGCCTTATTGACGTCGGCTATCGATTTAAATTCCTCACTATCCAAATACTCCCCCGCCCCGAAGATGTCCTCCTCAGGCAGTTCTACTCCCGAAATCAGCATGGAAGAGGTTGTAAGGATATGTCTTTCTATTAAATGCTGAAGCTCCCTGATATTACCGGGCCAGGAATAACCCATTAATTTTTGAATGGCTTCAGGGGTTATTTTTTTGGCTGTGTTTCCGGATAAACAGGCATTTTGCTGTAGGAAATGATTTGCCAACAAAGGGATATCCTCTTTTCTTTCCCGTAAGGGTGGGACATTTATCGGAAATACATTGATCCGGTAATATAGGTCCATGCGAAATCTGCCCATGGCTACCTCTTTGTGCAGGTTTCGATTGGTAGCGGCAATAATGCGGACGTCCATTTTAATGGTCCCTCTTCCGCCGATACGCTCGAGTTCTTTTTCCTGCAACACCCGCAACAACTTACTTTGTGTGACCAGGGGAATCTCCCCGATTTCGTCCAGGAAAATAGTTCCTCCCTGGGCCTGCTCGAATTTGCCAATCCGTCTTTCCAGCGCACCGGTAAATGCACCCTTTTCATGCCCAAAGAGTTCAGATTCGATCAGACTGCCGGGAATGGCCGCACAATTGATTTTTATCAATGGCTTTTGACTTCTGCCCGAAAGTTGGTGAATGGCGTTTGCCAGTCCCTCCTTTCCTACACCGGTTTCCCCCAGGATAAGCACCGAGGTTTCAAAGGGGGCCACTTGCATGACCTGATCCAGGACGTGTAACAACTTAGGGCTTTTCCCGACGATACCAAGGCTACCGGGCTGGAGTTCCCACCCCTTATGAGGCTCTTTTTCGCCCGCGGACAATGCCGGTGCTTTTGTTTTCTGTTTCCGGATATTCTCAAGTATCGTGGCCAGCAGCGATCGAAGGGGCGTCAACAATTCCACCTGCCCCGCATCGAAATAATCCGGACGGACATTATAAAAGGCTATCGACATACAGATATTGCGCTCTGCCACAATAGGCACCCAAAGGCTGGACTGCACGTCATACATCGTTTTCAATTTCTCCGGCACCTTATTTTTGGTGCACAACGTATCAAAATCCAGCCCATTATGGATTTCGATATTCTTTTTATGGATATTTTCCTTTCTGAACTTATTCAATTCCAATGACGTGATCCTCGCCTTTTGAAGGAATTCCGCGCTATCCATGCTTTTATACTCGTCAAAATCTACCCTTCGGAAGCCGTATACCGATTTTATGTCGTCGCTTGCGATATTTGTATCAATAATAATGATATCGAAATGAATAAATGGCTTGAAGGCTTTGGCTAGCAGGAGTAGTTTCTGTTCCTGGGTGGCGACGTCATTAATGATGCTGTTCAGCAGATCGCTAATCCATCTCTCTTGCCGGGACATCAGTTCAAGGGCATGTTTATGCCGGTAAGAGGCGATATCCAAAGCGACAAGGATATCCTTTTCCCGGAAAGGCTTTACCAGAAATCCGTAAGGTCGGGTGGCTTTGGCCGCCTCCAGCGTTGATGGATTCGAATTGGCAGAGAGATATATAAACGGGATATTCTCGTTCATCAGTATTTTTGCAAAATGAATGCCCGTCAGATCGCCTTTTAAAAAAATATCCAGCAATACAATTTCAGGTCTTTCCTTCCTCAAAATATTAATAGCCTGGTCAACCGATTTGGCGATGCCGCAAACCGAATGACCCTCTTTTTCCAAAATGATCCGCAAATCATTTGCCTCTATAAATTGATCTTCAACAATTAATATTTTAGAATGCATAAGTGGATAAATAATGAAAACCCCGTCCTATTTCAACAGGGCAATTTGACTAATTCTGATTTGCAATAGGCGTGCCTGTTCGTAATATATTTTAAATCAATGATTTATATCGCTTCTCGCAAGAATATATTTACGATATATCGTAAATATAGCAGATAAAATCACGAAATAACGTAACTTCTTTGGGCACAAAGAAAGGCCATCTATGGATCGCCCATATAAAGCCAAAATCTCCCGTACCACTAAAGGATACGAGAGATTTGTGCGTGTAGTATGCCTGTCGGAGCTATATACCTTTTACCCCACCGTCTATCACCAGCTCAGATCCAAACATATAACTGGAGTCATCGGAAGCCAGGAAAAGGAAGCCTGCTGCAATTTCTTCCGGTTTGCCTACCCTACCGGCCGGCGCGTAGTTGGAAAAGTATGCAAGGGTGCCATCCACCTGTTCTTTTGTCTGGCCATCTCTGGCGAAAATCGGCGTATCAATTGCCCCGGGTGATAAAACATTCACCCTGATTTTTTTACTCATCAGTTCAACGGAAAAACTTCTGGCCAGAGACCTGACTGCGGCCTTAGAGGCGGAATAAACGGAGGCTCCGGCAATCCCTTTTTCGTTCAGCGCTGTGCTGGTAAGTACGATAGAGGCGCCATCACTCAAATACGGCAAAGCCTTTTGCACCGAGAAAAATGCGCCTTTATACAATACATCGCTGATGCTGTCGAACAATTCTTCGGTAAAATCAGCCAGCGAAGCGCCCTGGTAGAAACCTGCGTTCACGACTAGTACATCAATCTTTCCAAAATGATCAAATATTTTCTTATACCCTTCTTCGATTTGGCGGACATTGGAGACATCACTTACGACGCCGATCGCCCCGTTGCCGATGGATTTTATCGCCTGATCAATCGTGGACTGGTTTCGCCCCGTGATAGCCACTTTTGCACCATTCTCAGCGAAGAGTTTCGCGGCAGATAGTCCGAGGCCGCTATTTCCGCCGGTAATCACGGCTACTTTGTTTGCTAACTTTTTCATTTGTTTAAATTGAATATATGATAATTGTTGTTTTCAAATACGACACAAAGCGCATTGATCCTACGATACAAGGCCGGGGCAACGCCCGTACGTTTTTTGAAAAACTGGCTGAAATTGGGTTGATCGGAAAAACCTATGGCGTAACTGATCTCTCCCAATGTCCAGTCAGTTTGAAGCAGCAGGGTCTTGCTTTCTTCCAACAACCGCTTCTTGATGTGCGTACTGACATTCAGCCCTGTATGCTTCTTCAGCAAAACATTGAGATGACTGGGATGGATAAATAATTTGTCAGCAAATTGCTTTACGGTTTTTATCCGAATAGGCGTCCTGTAATTGACGTTGGCCGTTTCCTCTTCCAACAACCTGAAGAACGCATGCACATGCCCGAATTCATCGGTTATGGCGTCGGGTTCAGGATACATCCCCGCCTGTAGATTGGAGATCATCAACAATTGAAGCCATGCTTGCATGGCATCTTCTGCGAGAGAACCACCATGCTTCGCGTCAACCCTGTACATGCGCTCAAACAGATCATCTATCTCCGCCAGATCGCCCGCGGTTAACCCGACTACAGACTTGCCCGGATCTGAAAAAAAGCCATACCTGTCGATTACCGTCTGTAAATTCCGGTGTCTTTCCGTCAGATCCCGGGTGAAACAACAAATATATCCTTCTATCTCAGTGCTGAATTGCCGCCAGGAGACGATCTCGGTCGGACGCAGGTATAGAACGGTCGGCTGAGTGATGTGATAGTGCTTCAGACCAAGGGAAAAAATACCGCTACCCTTAGAGATATACATAATGTTATAGAAATCCCGCCGGTTGGGAGAAAAGCTCCGATCAAATGCCGCGGCCGTAAACCGCATTACACTAATCGTCCGTTTTTCGAATCCCTGTTTTTGCAACCCTACACATTTATTGTCAACGATGGTCGCCAGGGTCGGTCTTTGTATAAATGCCTTTAGCATGTGATTCTTTCCCTTCTGTATGCAATTCAAATGCCATCTTATAATATATTAATCATCAATATATTATATCGACTATTTACAAAAAGACCTGTTCTATATCGTAATTTTATGGGTTCATTCATGACACTTTACAGTCCTTGATTTTCATATAAACATCTGTGATTTCAATATAACATGTCTTGCCGCTTCTGCTGAGCTTTACAACTCATAAAATAAAGAATCATGAAAAAACTGGAGAACAAAGTAATTATTGCTGGATGGCGGTTACTCATTTTCCTTTTTTTAATCGGTACTCATGCCGCCGCCCAAAGTATTGTCAATGACCAGTTGACGATAGGGACTGTGGACGTTGTATATTCCAGGATACTGCATGAAAAACGAACGATTTGGATCAGTGTACCCAAAAGCATGACCGATACATTGCACGCGAAAAAAAAATACCCGGTGGTTTACGTTCTGGATGGTAATAATCACTTTGCCACGGTAAGCTCCATGCTGAAGCAATTATCAGTAGAAAATGGCAACGTCATCTTTCCGGAAATGATCGTTGTCGGCATATTAAATACTGATCGGGTACGTGATTTTACGCCTACTTCCTCATCATTCTGGGTTTTTAAAGGGTTTTCATCGGAAATGAGTAATACGGGCGGCGGTAATCAGTTTGTTAAATTTCTTCAAGAGGAACTGATTCCGCATATCGATTCGATCTACCCGACAGCGCCCTACAGGGTCTTAATGGGCCATTCTTTGGCAGGCCTCGAGACCACTAATGTGCTGATCAATCATACCAGTCTTTTTAACGCTTATATCGTTGTTGACCCCAGCTTATGGTATGACAATAGAAAGTTATTGAATCAGTCGCAACTGGCACTTCAAAAAAGCAGATTTGATGGCATCCGTTTATATCTTGGGATAGCCAATACGATGCCATCGGATATGGACACGGTATCGGTACGAAAGGACACATCCGGAGAAAGCTTTCATATGCGATCCATTTTTCTGTTCAGAGATGTCCTTGAAAAAAACCGTAGTAATGGACTTCGTTTTGCCTGTCGCTATTATGGCAATGACGGTCATATGAGTGCGCCATTGATTACGGCATACGACGGCCTGCGGTTTATATTTGACTACTATGCGATGCCAGACGGAATCATGGCAAAGCTTTATGATCCAAGCGTTGATATCGATCCAGTCCCGATTTTCCAACAGCATTTTCAGCAGGTTTCAGCCCACATCGGTTATCAGGTCCTTCCGCCAGAAAATCTGGTGAATCTATTTGCCAACTCCTTACTGGAGTACCGCTTGTACAAAAAGGTGTTCTCTCTTCTCAACCTTAATATACAGAACTACCCTCAAAGTAGTGGGGCATATGATGCCATGGGGGACTACTACAGGTCTCAAACAAAATACACCGAGGCCATTAGATTTTATCAAAAGGCACTGCAGGTTAAAGAGAGCGCATCTGTCAGGACAAAACTGGTAGAAATTTATACCCTTCGGCAAGCCAGTCCGTAATGATGGCGAGGTACTCAGCGTAATTTTCCTCCCAAATATAATGTGCGCCGTCTTCTACAATATGTATCTTGTTTTTGGGCAGCCGATCATGAAGGATATAAGCGTTATCCACCAGGGCAACCGGATCATTTACGCCCCAGATAATTTGTACCGGGGTCATGATACTTTCTAAAAGTCCATCCAATATTGGAATATCCACAATATAGGCTCTTAAAATTTTCATTGCGTCGAAAAGTCTTCCATGCTCATAGGAGGAGATATAATCAGCCCTGATATCGTCTGGCAACCTGTAATTCCTGAGTTCACTGAGCGATCCATTGATAACGTCTTTTACTGCGAGTTGTTTAAACCCCTCCAGGTCCGGCGCATACATGATGTCCCTTAACACGTTATCCACCTTGAAAGGGACGACAGAGGCGCCCCCGTTAATGATAATGCTTTTAATGCGCTCAGGATACCGTGCCGCCAAAAAAAGGGCAATAGGCGCGCCGATGTCCGGGCCTAGAATATGTACTTTTTTTATGGCAAAATGGTCTATCAGCTTTGGGAGGAAATCCGCCATAGCACTTACTGAGTATAGATCCTCCCTGGCCTCCGACTGGCCAAACCCCGGCATATCTATTGCCAGCAGGTTAAACTGTAGCGCAAGACTGTTCCAAATGGGTGTAAAACAAAAAATGCTCTCCGGGACGGGATTTAGCAACAAGAGCGTTTCCGCAAATCCTTGCTCATGTTTGGCATAACGGATATTCAAATTATCAATGACGGTAAACTGAGTCTGCATATAGTTGTTTTGATTTCAAGTGACCATGCAAACGGGATGCCGATAGGCAAAACACTGTTAATCAGTCCTATGCCTGGTATCTTTTGTATTTACCTTATTTTATGTCGTAAATTTACGGGGCGTTCACCGCATTTGGCGAAGTGTACTTTAGAGCCCTGTTGCTCAAGCCAGAGGATGAATGTTTGCTTTGATAAGTTATTTAATATCAACACAGCATCTCAGCCGGAAAGATGACAACGACAGCCGTTCCATTCCTTGTTTCAAAATATATTTCGCCGCCGATTTCCCTGCTTAACCCTTTCATCAATTCTATTCCGACGGAATTCAATTCACTGCCTGCTACTACGGGGTTTATCCCGATGCCGTTATCCTGGACTGGTCACCGCTTCATTGACGATCAACGCTACAGGAATGGCGTGGGCCACTCCATTCATTTAGGAAGCAGTACTACAATAAAATTAAATAATGCAACTTTTCCCATGAATAGTACCGCGATAGTGCAGTGTATCACATCTAAATTTGAGCGCTGACAGGTATTTATTTAGTATCAATATTAAAAAGATAAATTATGAACATTCATTTAGGGGATCAGGCTCCAAATTTTCAGGCATTGACAACGATAGGACCAATTGATTTTTATACTTTTTTAGGTGATAGCTGGGGATTGCTGCTTTCCCACCCCGCGGATTACACACCGGTATGCACAACCGAGTTAGGAAGGACAGCTCAGCTGAGCAGTGAGTTTAAAAAGCGAAATGTAAAAGCTGTTGCTGTCAGTGTAGACGGCATTGAGGACCACCACCATTGGGTTAAGGATATTAACGAAGTAAAAGAAACCGAGGTGGATTTTCCCCTAATCGCAGATAACGATCGGCTGGTATCGACCTTATATGATATGATACATCCGAACGCTTCGGGCACACAAACCGTTCGTTCCGTATTTGTCATCAGTCCTGATAAGAAGGTTCGATTGACACTGACTTATCCTGCTTCCACCGGACGAAACTTTAATGAAATATTACGCGTAATCGATTCACTTCAATTGGTGGACAACTACAAAGTTGCTACGCCCGCTGATTGGAATCCGGGAGATGACGTGATTATTTCCAATGCTATCAAAACGAAAGATGCCATCGATCAGTTTCCAAAAGGTGTTCGAGAAGTTAAGCCTTATCTTCGATATACGCCCCAACCGGATATTTTATTATAGTAGCGTCATTTTTTTACTAATTGCCCAAGTGCATCCTCCAGCATCGGATAGTTGAACCTGAATTCCTTTTCTTTCAATATTTTTGAGACGACTCGTCTGCCTGAGAGCAGCAGTTCTGCCTCCGTCCCGATAAACAAGGCACCTATTTTGAGGATAAGGCCCGGTTGAGGAAGTCCCCATCTTATCCCATAAGCCATGCGTAGGGCCCTCAGGAAATCTTTGTTTTTCACCGGGTAAGGACTGACACCGTTGATCACGCCTGTCCAATCATCTTTTGCAATAGCGGTTGTCACGAGCCTTGTAAAGTCTTCTTCATGTATCCAACTGACATACTGCTCCCCCGTGCCCATTTTGCCAGCCAGCCCGAGCCGGACCATCCTGGAAAATGGCTTCAGTAATCCTTCGCCACGTTGGAAAACCAATCCCATTCTTAACAATACTTTTCTCGTGAAAGGGGTACGGATATTGAAAAAAGCAGCTTCCCAATGCTTACATACCTCCGCAGAAAAGCCTTCTCCCACACCCGAGTCTTCGTCCTTCTGCTCTTCACCCGTATCGCCGAAAATAGCAGCAGAACCAATATTGATCCATACTTTCGGAGGCCGCGCTATTACTTTTATGGCATATCCGAGGATGCCGGTCGCGTTCACCCTCGACGCGATAATCTCCTTTTTGTTGCTCTCCGTGTACCGGCAGTTCACCGATCTCCCGACCAGGTTGATCACCGCCGTGCTCCCTTCCAACGCCGCCATCCAATCCCCTGGCGTGGTGGCATCCCATTGTACATAAGAGACGTTTTCGTATCGGGGACCGGTTCCGGGGACAGCCGACCCCTCTTTCCGGGTAAGGACGACGATCTTCGTATTTGTATCCCGGTAATTTTTCAGGATAGCATGCCCAAGAAAACCAGAGCCGCCGGCAATCACCAGTACAGGGTCATTCATGAAAAGTGTTTTATTGGGTGCGTCTTTTCTCAATACTCCGTTATGGCGCTCTGCCGCCCTTCCACCAATGGGTACTTCTTCCCGGACCGGTCCAGCACCACAAAGATGGAGTCCTTAAATTCGTTAATGCCACGGAGGACGATCCGGTCGCGCGTCGGGCGGCTGTAATGCAGCACTTGCACTTCATTCTTTGCATTGATATTTTTGTTGCGCAAATAAAGGAGCTGCTTCACCGTATCTGCCTTGTAGAAGAAATACCGCCTCTCCCCTGCCATGCCGCCGACTTCCCAGCGGGTGACGCTCAAGTCCCGGTTCTTTTTCTCCTTGAGCAGCTTGTCTGAATTCTGGGTCTCGGGCTGGTTGAGCTGCTGGTTCTTCTGATCATTCTTCACCCGGAGGGGAGAATACCCGATCATCCTGTCGGCGATCGCACCCCTGTTCGTCTTATAGCTCAGGGAAGACCAGCTTTCGAAAATGGCATCCTGCCAGCGGATCGAGTCCTGCGGGGTATAGGGGATCAATTTATTATTCAGCCTGAATTCCGTCACGTTATAATAGCCTTTGGTTCCCGGCAACCCTGGCGTACTCGGGATATTGTAGTTATTCCCGTTGAAAAAACCGTAGGCCCAAAGCGCGGCGGCCACCGGTACGAACAGGATATTAAATACGGTCTTCAGCCCTGTCCTGCCCCATCGCTGCCATTTTTGTGAAAGGTCTGGATAGTACCGGTAAGGGGCAACATCTTTTTGCCGCACCAGAAGGTCCCATATCTTAGGCAGATCGTACCAGGCAATGAAGATCCCGATAATCGCAAAATAGGCGGCTGGCACCGCAACCCCTGCATCATAGGCGTGGTTGGCAATACAGATATTGAAGGTCACGACAGCTGCCAGGGCGGCGCCCAGGACGGAGGTCTTCCTGTTGAGCAACAGCAGGCCGGGGATGATCTCCGCAAATCCCAAAAAGATCGTATACCCGAAAGAAACGCCTACATGCGACCAGTATAATTTCTTCTCCGCCATGTCCACGAAAGGCGTATTCAGCATGCCGACGGTGGGATAAACCATCTGCATGGGAAATGCTTTCTTGAGTCCCCAGCCAATCATGCCGTAGGCCAGGCGGTAACGCGCAAGCACTCTTATCCAATAGTAAAGATTGTTATACTGGGTCGATCTTCTGTCGAGCAGCGTCCAGAGGGAGCCTCCGACAATAGCCCCCACGAGGACCAGGATCAGGTTGATATAATTATAGATCCCGAATACGCCCTCCTCTGACTCTATCGTAACGATTTGCGGAGGCCAGAAAGCGACGATCTCCTGGAAATCATTGTAGGTGATCTTCGAGAACCGGAGCCCGAACAGCTTTGTATAAAAAGCCGAATAGGTCGGCAGGCACAAAAAGAGGAAATACAGGAAAGCGATCCTAAAGGCTATTTTCTGGTATGGCGCCCAGGGCTTTGACCCCGGAGGCGTCAGTAACCCATTGGCACCGACCTGGAAAGCCGGTCCCTTTTTATATGGGGCCACGCCGGTCTCCAGGCTAATATCTGATGTTGACATACTGGGTAAATATTAATGGATGATTGAACTAAATTTTAACAGGTTTCCTGCGTCCTTCGAACATCATATATTTTTTATCGATCTTTTCCAGGACCACGCGGATGGAATCTTTATTTTGATCGATCCCCGACAACAAAATGGTCGAATCGTTAGGCCTGTCGTAGGAGAGGAACAGTCTTTCATTGTGCAGGTCTTTATTTTTATTCTCAAGGGCCAGGGTATGGTTGACCGTATCCGCCTCGTAATAGTAGTAATGCCGTCCTGCAAATCCGGCCAGTTCATAATTCCTGTCAATGTCATTTTCGTGGGCGGCCTCGCCGCTGGATTTGTCGATTAACACGGGGCGGTTGTCCCTGATAGTAAGAGTGGACCATTTTTCGAATACTACATCCTGCCAGCGGTTGGGGTCCGTCTTCGAGTAAGGGATCGTATCCTTATTGAGGATGAATTCCTTCACGTCGTAATAACCGTAGGCATCGTGCAGGCCGGGGGTATGGGGGATCTTGTAAGGGTCATTCGTATAATTGTCGAAGACCTTGTACCCGAACACGACGACGAAGACAAGGAAGGCGGCCCGCAGGCCCAGCCGGATCTTTTTAAGTCTCCCCTCGGAAAAGATGGGATGGAATCTGTTGGCCAGGGTAGCTTTCTCTTTGACCAGCAGGTGGTACAAACGGGGAATATCCTGTACAAAGAGGAAGGCAGCCATCAGCACGATGAAGCTGCTCAGCGCCTGTTCCCCTATGTCATAGAACCCGTTGGCGACGGCTACGTTGCCGATGAAGCCGAAGATCAATCCTACCCCGAAGGTCGCCGTCCGGCGGTTGAACAATAAGAAAGCCGCCAGGATCTCCACGAAACCGAGAAAGGACTCATATTTGGGTGAAATGCCCAGGGTCTGGAAATAGATCTTCCAGCCGTAGAAATCACCATAGTTCGTCAGCAGGTTGCTGAGGGAAGGATAGGGCATTTGGAGGGGGAAGAGTTTGATGAACCCGTAGGCAATGAGGATGATCGCCAGGCGATAGCGAACGATCACGCGGAGCCAGTAATACAGGACCGTGTATTCCTTACGGCGGGCGTCAACCCTGCCCCAGATCGCCGCCCCGGCAAGCGAGATCAGGAGGACGATGCCCCAGTTTGCGAAGCTGCCGATACCCCATTGCGGGGTGCTGTCCTCCGGCAAAATGTGCAACTGGTATTTCGCAAGGTCCAGGAGGTCATGAAAATGCAGGTGCGTCCAATGGATGGAGAACAGCTCGCGATAAAATCTCCAATCGATGGGAATGATGAGGATAAGAAAGAAGAGGAAGAAGAAGCGGAAGAGAGCTTTCTCCCAGGTCTTCCATTCCCCGAATTCCTGGCCCGGGGGAACGATGCTGTAGGCCAGGCTGCTTTGTGTTTCGCTCATGATATTCGTTTAAAAATGATAAAGATTTTCAGTATCCCGGGTTTTGCGTGAGGCTGGGATCGGCCTGCAGCTCCGGCGTCGGGATCGGGAACAAATAATGATCGGGATCGGTGACATTAAGTACGGCGCCTGCCCTCCCAGTCCTGACCAGGTCGAACCAGCGGGCGGGTTCAAGGGCGAACTCCACCCTTCGTTCGTTCTCGATCGCCAGCAGGATATCGGACTGCGTGACGGCGGTGCTATTCGACAGGCCGGCCCGGTTGCGGATCGCGTTGATATCGGTGAGCGCTCCCGACAAATTTCCCTGCTGCGCCCTGGCTTCCGCCCGGATCAGCCACAATTCGGCGATGCGGATCACGTAGACCGGGTTAGTCGCGTTGCTAAGCGGGTATAGATTGCCCAGGATGCTGGTGCCCGAGGTCAGTAAAAGAGAATTCCGGCTGCCGCCGATGGCGGGGTTCTGCAGCAAGGTGACGATGGAGTCGTTCGGCGTATAATTGCCACCTGCCTTCCAGTTGCTGTACATGGGATTGGGATTGACAAGGCTGAAAGAAAGTTCGAAAACGCTCTCCGTCGTATTGGTATTAGTGAAAAAATCGCTGTAGGGGGTCACCAATTTATAAGCCGTCGAATCGGCGATGAGGATGCCGGCATCCGCCTCTGCCTGCGGCCATTGCTGCAGGTATAAGTTCAGCCTGGCCCTCAGCGCCACGGCGGTATTCTGGGTAGCCCGGTCCCTCACGGCGGTCGCAGCCGGCAGAAGGCTATCCGCCGCATCAAGGTCGTTCAGCACCTGCGCATAGGTCTCCGCCTGGCTGTTGCGGGTCTTGCCCAGCTTATCGGACACTTGTGTAGTGGGCGTCAGAAACAATTGCACGCCCCCGAAGGCGCGGCCCAGGTCGAAATAAGCCAGTGCACGGATAAAATGTGCCTCGCCTATTAACTGGTTGCGGTAGGCCTGGCTTAGCGTGGGCGCTACGATACCCGGCACTTTTGCGATCACGAAATTAGCGTCATTGATCGCCGCATATTCCGCGGCCCAGATCGTCTCGAGATCATTGTTATCGGCCGTCACCGTATGGTAGATAAACTGAAGCTCGCTCGCTCCGGATTGAGTATAGTTGAGAGCATTACCCGACAATAGCACGTCGAACTCGTAGGTTGCGCCGTAATAACCGCTGGCGGCCAGGGCCCGGTAGGCGCCCCGAAGGGCGTTGGTAGCGGAGGCGCTGTCAGTAATGGCCTGGGTATCCGACACGGCATCGGTCGGCAGCACATCCAGGAACTTATGGCAGGACGTGGCTGAAAGTACGAACAGGACGAACAAGGTGAATCTGAACGGCCGGATAATATGAAGCTGTGTTTGCATGTCAATGAATTTGTTATAAGGTGATATTGATGCCGACCTGCAGGCTGCGGGGTTGGGGCGGCGTACCCTGGTCCAGGCCCGGCGCGTTGCCGCCATTGCCCTGATTGACGCTGATCTCCGGATCGGGACCGGTGTACTTCGTGAGTAGCCAGAGGTTGGACCCCAGCACGTAGACGCGGATCTTTTCCACTTTCAGCCTTGCACTGAGCTTGTCGAAGGAATAACCGAAGGTCAGCGTCTTCAGGCGCAGGAAGGAGCCATTCTCCAGAAAGCGGCTATTCTGCTCGATCAGATAGTTATTTCCGACGCTGGTCACGCGCGGAACGGACGTGATCTGTCCCGGATGCGTCCACCGGTTCATCTGACTTTCAATGACGAAACGTCCGTCGTATCCGGCCTGTCCTTGTTTTTCTCCCAGGAAGCGATTGTAATTCAGGATGTCATCACCGTACTGGTAAGAGAAAAATGCAGCCAGGTCGAATCCTTTATAGCTGAAATTGTTAGTGATGCCGCCGAAAAAGTCAGGCATCGCGTTGCCCATGATCACGCGGTCGGCCGTGGTAAGGGTGATATTGGGGTTATAGGTGGCCGAGTAGGATGTTTTTTCGTTAGCCGTATGATAGACGGAGTTGCCCGTCGCGGGATCGACATACAACTGCTTGTATAACCAGAAAGAGTACATAGGGTACCCCTGAGCGTCGATCAGCCAGTTGCGGCTATAAAAGCTGATAGGCGTAGCCAGCCGAAGGATCTTGTTGACGTTACCGGAGATATTGAAATTCGTGACCCATTTAAAGTCTTTGGTCTCCACATTGATAGTATTGATACCGATCTCATAGCCTTTATTGCTGATCTCCGCGGCATTGGCGAATTGCGCAGAAAAGCCGGTGGAAGAAGGCACGGGCAGGTTGAGCAGGGCGTTCCTGGTACGCTTCGAATACAGGTCCGCCACCACCTCGATGCGGCCTTTGAGCAGCCCCAGATCTACACCGATATCGGCCTGTGCGGTGCTTTCCCATTTCAGGTTGGGGTTGGCCAGTTGCAAAGGCTGAGTACCGGGTTGGTCGCCGCCGGTCGGGTTATTGGGATAGCTGGCGGAACCGGTCCATAAGCCCTGAGAAGCGTAGTTGTTGATGCCATTCTCGTTGCCGGTGAGGCCGTAGGAGGCCCTGAGCTTCAGGTTGCTGATCTGGCTCACCCGTTTCAGGAACTCTTCTTCCTTGATCCTCCATGCGCCGCCTATCGCGGGAAAATAGCCCCAACGGTTGGCAGCGCCGAATTTCGAGGAGGCGTCGGCCCGCACCGTAGCCTCGATATAATATTTTTCATCGATATCGTAATTGATTCGCGAGAAAAAAGAGGCCAGGGTATTCTTAGTTGCGTCCTGCGAGGCCACCTGATTGGCTGCGGCCGATATCAGCGTATAGGCATTACTGGGGAATCCCGTGCCGGCGGTATAATCTGCCGTAAAAACATTGCCCATCAGGGTATTCCCGATGAGGATGCCGAAATGATCCCTGGTTGTAAAATTCGTTTTATAGGCCAGGGTCTGCTCGTTCACCCAATCAGTCTGCTGTATGATGTTGTTCTTGGCCTCGCCATTATAGGTCGATCCGATCAGGGTATTGGTATTGTAGTATTCTATTTCATTGTAGTTATCATAATCCACGCCCAGGCTGCTATGGAATTTCAGCTGGGGCGTGATCTGCGCGTCCAGGTAGAGATTGCCGATCTCCCGCAGGCTGTTCGTCCATTGGGCTGGATTGGTCACGAGCACTTCGGTATTATCGAAATTGGCCCAGCGCGCCGGCGCACCATCAGGCAGGTTGGTCGGCAGATAAGAAGGGGTCTGGAGCGCCGACTGGAAGATACCGGCCTCGGGGCCATTGCCATCCCGCATTTGCGTCCGGTGGGTGCGGGAAATAAGGTTGCTGACGCCGATGCTGATCCAGTCATTTACCCGCACATCGTAATTGGTCTTCAGGCTTGCGCGGGTAAAATCGGCCGGCTTTATGGTCGCGTCCTGTGCCGAATACGAGGCGCCGATATAGTACCTCGAGTTGGAGGAGCCGCCCTGGAAGGCGAGGTCGTTGTTCTGCAGCAGGGCATTGCGGAAGACCTCGTTCAACCGGATGCCGGAGTAGGTACCCTGGTCCGATGGATTGCCGCGGTCGGGATTAGTAGGCGACTGATCCAGCGGGTTGAATTGTCCGTTGGGCAGACGCTGGAACAGCACATTCGACGCATTCTGTTTCAGGCCCGGTTCATCTATCCCGGAATTAATCCATTGTTCGTTGGCGATGATGGCGTCCTGAGGTCCGGTCGCGACTTTCCACAGCCGGCTTCTCTGTACTGCCGCCACACCGACGGAGCTATTGAAGAGAATTTTCGATCCTGCGCTGAAGCCGCTGTGCTTCGTGGTCACGATGATGACCCCATTGGCGCCGCGGGAGCCGTAAATGGCCGTCGCCTCAGCATCTTTCAACACTTCAATATTTTCAATGTCGGAAGGATTGATATCTGCCAGGGCCGAGGTTGCTTTTTCGCCGAGATTGACCGGACCAGCCTTTCCGTCGGCTGTCGTCGCATCGGGATTAGATAGCGTATTGCTGTTGACAAACACGCCGTCTATCACATAGAGGGGATCATTGCCTGCATATATAGAGGTGGACCCGCGAACGCGGATTCTGATCCCTTCGCCCGGCGTACCGGACTGGGAGTTGACCTGCAATCCGGCGGCTTTCCCCTGCAATTGCGCATCGAAGCTGGCTACCGGGATCTGTTTGGTTTCCTCCGCGTCTACCTTGGCGATGGAACTGGCCAGGCTTCTCCGGGTTTGCGTGCCATACCCGACCACCACAACATCGCCCAATTGATTGCTTGTCCCCTCTAAATTAATGCTGATGAAACCGGTGTTAGTGACGTTCTCTTCGCGGGTCTTATACCCGACATAAGAAACGACCAGCACAAGCGGGGGGCGCTGGCCGGTAAGGAAGCGGAATTCGCCTTCCTTGTCCGTAAGGACCTCGTGGGTCGTCCCTTTAATATGTACCGTTGCACCGGGCAACGCTACGCCGGTCTTGCTGTCATAGACCTTCCCGATCAGGGTAAGATTGTTGTTTTGCGCAAACGAAGGGACCGCAAATGCGATCATCAGCAGGGCCGCCACAGTGCTGGACCGGAAAGAATAAAATAGTCTTAGATTAATCATTACAGTTGGTTTTGGAAATACGCAGCCGTCACAGGCAGATAGGTGCTGATACCCTGTGAAAAGAGGCAAAAAAAGAAGGATAAAAAATTATGGGCAGGTCAACAACAGAAACAATTGCCGGAAAACAGGATGTGACGAATAGTCAACTTATGCTGCCTGAGCATGCACAAGGCGGCGGAATAATGAGGATTCATGAGCCTTACTTTGTGATTTTAATTTAAAAAATACTCGATTGAAAACGGTGTTTACCTTATTAGTCTACTAAATTACCATAGTAAAGATAGTGTGTGAATGCCAAATACCAAATAAATATTGTAATTTTTTATATTATTTTATTTACTCTACTATTTCAAAAGACAATGGAGCAGGAAGTCTTTCAGGCTCACCAAGCGCTGATCCTTATTGATAATCTTACTAATTCCTTATGACTTACAGAAGGTAATCCACGCCAGGGTGAGATCCAAAGTGCCGAAATAAATCAATTTTATTTTTTAGCGCGTCCATTACTTGGAAGAAGTTTTAAAATTTCTATTAGATATAAATTTTAATCATGATAAAGCGATTCCCATTGGCAGCGGAGACCTTGGGAGGACCGCCGTCATTACGAAACCCAAATCCTTCCGCTAAGATATGTTTTAGCCTTTCCGGCAATTTCGATCCTCGCCCCCGCGTCTTTACAATGAAGATAGCCCTTGCGAGCCGAGAGCTGTATGGCTTCCAATTCTTTTTTGTGGAGTGCAGACGACCAATAGGACGTCAGGGTAGTGTGGGCCGAGCCCGTCACAGGATCTTCCGCAATGCCCGATTGCGGAGCAAAGAACCTCGAGACAAAATCGACCATATAATCCATCTTGCCTTTATAGGCTTCCAGCGGCCGGGTCCCAAACCACCCGGACATCTCGTCCGTCACCGGCACCGCCGTCAGTACATCAGCTGGAAAATCCAACACCAGCTCGTCGCCTGATCTTTTCACCCGCAGTTCGCCGCTCCGGGAGTTAAAAACGATCGCATCCTTTGCAAACCCCTTGTGCTCAAAAAGCACATGAGCGGTAGCCAGTGTCGCATGCCCGCAGAGATCCACCTCCACTGACCCAGCAGGATCATCAATAGTAATTTCTTTTTCATAACCATTTCTTTGGCCGCTCACTAATATCCGCCTACAATAACTTATAATAAAAATGCTCCTTATCCATCAGCTGATAATAATATTGGTATCCGTGCCTGCTCGCCTCCATATACAACAGGATAAAATACTCCTTCCCTAATTCGATATCCAGGTGAACGGGAGGACCCGGTCCTACGCGTAGCACGCCCTTCTCTGGAAAGGAGCTTTGATGATTATATGGCTAACGACAATGGCTGAGTCAGGAATGGGAATATCATTGGAAAGAGATACCGTCAGAATGGAATCAACGGAATCACCCCGGGCCGCCGCCAAGGGACGCGGGATACAGGGACGCGGGATGCGGTGCCCGTTCTCGAATACACGCCAGCCGCAGGAGCCTAACAGTCACGCTACCAGTATAATCCATAGTTTTAGCACAAGGATTCAAAGCTAGCAGATACAACTGCCCATCGCAGTTAAGCAATAACTAATATGTCGTTATCCCATCGTTAAACTCGGATCGTTATCCCATCGTTAAACGATTAAAGTATGCATTTTGCATACTTTCTCTCACCATAGGCAACTTTGAAATAACAAGTACCTTTGCCCCATGAAACACCTCCTCCTAATCGCCGCCCTCACCGCCCTCACCGCCCTCACCGCCCACGCCTTCTCCCAGCCCACACCCACCCCCACGCGTCAGCCCCAAACCGCAACCGCCCCCTCTCCCACCCCTAGAACCGGGCACCCACCCCTCACCATCACCCACCTCATCGGCGACTGTTATATCTATACCACCTATGGCCTTGCAGGGGGCGAACCCTATCCCGCTAACAGCATGTACCTGATCACCGATAAGGGAGCCGTAATGTTCGACGTCCCCTGGGACTCCACCCAGGATCAACCACTTCTCGACAGCATTGAGAATCGTCATCACCAGCACGTCGTTCTTTGCATTTCCACCCACTTTCATGAAGACCGCACCGCGGGCCTGTCCTGGCTCTCAAGGCAGGGCATCCCCACCTGGTCATCCGAAATGACAAAGGAACTGTGCCGGCTGCACCATGAGGCCCAGGCCGGCAACGTATTCACAAAGGATACCACCTTTACCGTAGGGAATTATTCTTTCAGGACATTCTATCCAGGCGCAGGGCATACAAAGGATAACATCGTCATCTGGGTGCCGAAACCCCGCGTGCTCTATGGGGGCTGTTTCGTCAAAAGCACGGAGGCCACCGACCTCGGTAATCTCTCGGACGCCGATCCCGCAGCATGGGCCGCCTCCATCCGGCGCGTGATGGCGGCATTCCCTGATCCGGCCTTCGTCATTCCCGGCCATCTGGACTGGACAGACAAGGAATCCCTGTCCCATACTACCCGGCTATTGGAAGAATACAAGGCAGCTCACTAAACTGCGCCCGGCATACCCCCTCAATTATACTCCTGAAAATGTAGAAACGAGTGTGGCGTGATCGATAACCGCCTGTCGATGAGCAGCGGAACTTCGCTCAGCGCCAGCTCAAGAAAGGACTGAGATTCCTTAATGTCCCAGAGATAAAGGATACCATCATTGGCAGGTTTGATCCAGACCTCGGGCAGGATCGTCTCCAGCAAGCCGTTCCAACAGGCTTCCTGCAGCTTTTCCATGTCAGAAAGATGCCGGCCCGAAGGATCGTCGTCTTTGGGGATCCAGTTTCCGGCGAGAAAACTGGTGCCCGTCACCAACAGGACTTCCACCTGGGTATAATTCTTAGCCATAACGATGGTTTACTCTTATCACAACGCTAAAAGGTAGTTCATATTGTCTGATTTTCCGCACACTATCGTTTATAGAGTGTGCGGATTCGAACACACAACAATAAACATAAAAACCTTAACCGTTTGATTGTCACCCCCTAACCAACCCGGCATTTTTCTGGCTGCGACCATATCGCCGCCGTGATGCAAAACCAGGAAATCAGCGGGGCCGTACAAACCTGGTGGGGAGAGGCCAAACAGCTGGCGCCCGCACTCCGCAAGGATTTCGGCGGTCGGTTCAAGCATGTCGTCACAGTATTCGGCCCCGCCCCGGAACCCCTCAGCGTAGGCGATACCCGGCTAAAAGCCTCCGGAGCCTATGTCGACCCGGAGATCACCGATATGCTCAGTCTCGACATGGTCCGGGGCGACCGCAATGCCCTCCGGGACCAGTCCTCCATTATCCTGTCAGCATCCGTCGCAAAAAAACCTCTTCGGCACCGGCGACCCCATAGGCAAGATCGTGAAAATAAGTACCAACGAGCTACATACCGTGACAGGCGTCTACACCGATCTCCCCGGTAACTCTTCCTTTGCCGATTTTGGTTACATTATTCCTTTCGCTTATAAGGAGCATACTGACTCCAGCGTCGCCCACCTCAACTGGGGTAATAGCTGGTTCCAAACCTATGTCCAGCTCAACGATAAGGAAGATATGGCCTCTGCCTCCCTGGCCATAAAAGACGTCAAAGCGCATTATAGTGGAGACGAACACTCCAAGCCCGCACTCTTTCTCCATCCGCTCAATGACTGGCATCTGTATTCCGATTTTAGCAACGGCGTCAGCGTCGGCGGCGCTATCCGCTATGTCCGTCTCTTCACTATTATCGGCGCTTTCGTGCTCCTGCTCGCCTGTATTAACTTCATGAATTTAAGTACTGCCCGGTCTGAAAAAAGGGCGAAAGAAGTGGGCATTCGAAAGGCCATCGGCTCTTTACGCGGACAACTGATCCGTCAGTTCTTCAGCGAATCCTTATTCATCGTACTGCTGTCCTATATTCTTGCCATCGGTATCGTCGTATTGTTGCTGCCGTTCTTCAGCGAAGTGGCCGGAAAGAAAATGACCATTCCTTTTGCTAATCCCTGGTTCTGGTTCGCAGGTCTGTGTTTTGTCTTTATCACCGGTATCCTCGCCGGCAGTTATCCCGCCCTTTATCTCTCGTCCTTCCGGCCCGTAAAAGTCCTCAAGGGAAAGTTCAGGGTTGGCAAATTGGCATTGATTCCACGCCGGGCCCTCGTCGTCCTGCAGTTCACCGTCTCTGTCATCCTCATCATCGGTACCATCGCCGTCTTCCGCCAGATACAATATGTCAAGGACCGTCCCGTAGGCTATAGCCGGGATGGGCTCGTCATGATCCCTGTCCAATCCAAGGATGCGGATACGCACTATGATGCAATCCGCACCACGTTACAACAGACCGGCCTTGTAGAAGAAATGGCCGGTTCTGCAAGTTCGTTGACCAATATCTATTCTACCAATGGGGGCTTCGATTGGACTGGGAAAGACCCTTCGTTACAGGATGAATTTGTCTCCAACTTCGTCACCCCCGAATTCGGAAAGGTCGCGGGCTGGCAGATCATTCAGGGTAGCGACTTTTCACGCGAAATGCCCACCAACGACCATCCCATCATCATCAATGAGACCGCCATGCGGTATTTGAACCTGAAAAACCCCGTCGGCGAAGTCTTGAGCCGCGACCATGGAAACGAGCGTTATACCATCGTCGGTGTGGTAAAAGATATGATCAGCGAATCACCTTTCGAGCCTGTTCGGCAACAGATCTTTTTCTTCACCAAACACTTCATTAATACCGTCGACATCCGCGTCCAGCCGCAGGCTAGTATGACCAACGCCCTTGCCGCCATCAAAGCCGCTTTCAATAAATACGATCCCCAGGATATTTTCGAATATCAATTCGCCGACCAGGAATATGCAAAAAAATTCGGTGATGAAGAACGTGTCGGCCGGCTCGCCGGGGTCTTTACCACGCTGGCTATCATCATCTCCTGCCTTGGCCTCCTTGGGCTCTCTGCTTTTGTGGCAGAACAACGCACCCGGGAAGTGGGCATCCGCAAAGTGCTCGGGGCATCCGTCTTTACCCTCTGGCGCCTACTGTCACGCGAGTTCATCGCGCTCGTGGGCCTGTCCCTCCTCATCGGCGGACCGCTCGCCTCCTGGATAATGACCGGATGGCTGAACAACTATCACTACCATGCCGGCCTGTCCTGGTGGATCTTTGCGGCGACAGCCGGAGGGCTGATCCTGATCACCTTGCTGACCGTCAGCTATCAGGCCGTCCGGGCCGCGCTCGCTAATCCGGTCAATAGCCTTAGGGCAGACTAGCTCGACCGCGGGGCTTGACCTTCAACTATTTAACGCTAACCGTCTGTTTAAAGGAATCTCCGGCTTTCGTGCAGCAGCTGCTCAATGGGGCATAGCTGGCGTTGGACGTTTCACAAGTCGCCCAGGATGGTAGCCCTAGGGCCGCAGCACAATGGGTGTAATTACCGCCTTCCACGCATAACTCATCTGTGGAGGAGTAGGACAGCGTTCCTTCACCGCCAGCCGCATAATGGACATAGTGACCATTGGTGCTGACAATATTGGTTTGGATTTCAGTAATGCGGATGGGGTACATACTCGATTTGGGAGCATCCGCAGAGTGCCTTTTCCCGTTAGGCTCCGTCGCGGTAAATTTTGCGCCGGTGACATAGCCCTTATCATCAGTGGTAAGTTCCACCTCGAGGACCCAACCCTTGGCCAGGCTGTTGGCTTTGGAGACGGTCATATTGTCCCAGCTCGACGCGCCTGCCGGCCAGTCGTGGTCGACCTTATCAGGCGTGCCGCCGGCATACTGCATATGGGGAAAAATGCTGTTGCCCTGGACGTAAATAAGGTATTGGATCAACGCTTGGGGAGCGTCCTTTGAAGTGCAATTGAATTGAATAACGATACCCTCCGTCGTATTGAGCTTTTGAGTGATCTGGGAAGGATTACAGTCTTTGGTCAGCTCATCATATTCGGCCGTCCACTCTTTGGTGACCTCAAATCGCAAGTGCAGATTCTTAATTGCGTCGCACTTGTTGTCAATGATGTAATTCAGCTGGCCAATGGTTTCCCCGGTAGGATACATACAACAAGGGCCATCACAGGACATCCCCGGAGGGCAGTTGGCGCATGCACTTTTATCGACCGGAGGAAGGTGCTTGATGCCTATTTCATTTTTGAGAACCGAACGAAGGATCGGCAGCTTCTGCGCATAGACAGCTGCGGAAGTCGAGAATAGCAGTGCAAAGTAAAGAGGCCACTTTTTCATAATATTTCTGTTTAGGGATGAAAAACAAAGCTAGGTAAGTAAGTTGCCGCGGCAAATTTACCGCCTCCTCGTTCGTCGATTATTCAGGCGTTTCGTCGATTACCCGCAAATTGATTATTTTGGTAGGAAAAAGTGGCCGCCAAATCTATGCTAACCGCACTATGTGTTGCTCACCTCGTTTCGTTGACCGCCATAGCACAACCGAAAGCAAATCAAGCTGTGGTCATCGGCAACCATTCCGCCGTGTACGACAGCAACGGCATGCTTTTACCCTGGACTTCCTGGCAGGACGCTATCCACCGCGAAATGCAATGGTATCTGCAATGTCCTATCACCCATGGTTATCCCAATTTTGTGTGGATGACCTTTATGGACGGGAATTACCAGTCCGATCCGCGCCGAAGCGATTTCATCCCCGCTACCCAAAATGGCATGGGTATTATCTCTTACCTGAAATATTATGTGTATGATAAACGCCGGAATAAAAAAGTGCTGCGGTGGGCAAAATACATGGGCGATTACCTGATGAAGAACTGCAATACGCCCGACTCAGGGCGCTATCCGGGATTTACCCGCTCCACTGGTATTGCCGGCAAGTTTCCGCAACCCGCTGATTGCGGCACACAGGGAGACAGACCATACGAAATAGAGCCCGACAAGGGCGCCATTGCCGGCTATGCACTCGTGCTGTTGCACAAAGAAACCGGGGAGAAGAAATATCTCGCCCAGGGCCTCCACAATGCACAAGTGCTGATGGCCAATATGGGGCAGGGCGACTCAGCCCGGTCTCCGTGGCCGTTTCGTTCGGACTACAGGACCGGAGAAGAGCGCGGCCTCGTGTCGGGCGATATGGTCTATATCCTGCAATTGTTCGACGAATTATCCGCTATGAGCTATAAGGAATTCGATCAGTCTAAACTAAAACTTTGGACATGGATAGTAACTTATCAGATACCGGACCTCGCAAAAGATGGAGCACTCTGGGATCAGTTCTTCGAAGACCATGATGAGGCGGGTGACCGCACGGCGTGGGCTCCCCTCAACCTTGCAAGATACTTATTGGAAAAGAAAGAAATAATCGACGGCGCATGGCGGCAACATGCGCATCAACTCATTGAATTTGTCAATCGGAATTTTACCGGTATTAACCATGGCGTAACTATTTGCGGCGAACAAGACCATGATAAGGATCCCTGGGGAGGGATTTTGTCCACCTATGGCGCCGTACTGGCCATGTACACCGCCGCCACAGGGTCCGACGAATATAAAGCCCTCGGAATCCAGGCCCTGAACTTCGCAACGTATGCGCTGAATAATGACGGCTGTCCCTGTGACCTCGGCGGATTCTCCCCATGCAGAGGCGGCTGGCAGGAAGACGCCCATACGGATAAAATACATAATTTTATAGATGCAATAAATTGCCTTCCTGCAGCAGCACAAACCCATCCCTGAAGAAGATATGCCGCTTTATCTTTCGCCCCCTAGTCCTCCTCCTTTTTCTTTTCCAAGATCACAAAGGCGCTCCGCTTCGGCACAGGCATCACCGCGCTCTCTCCTTTCACCGCCTTCCAGATCACCTCATTCATCTCCCTATCCGGCACCGCATCTTCTTTCGCCAGATCGAATTTCGCCGACCGCCGCGAGCTCTCATTATCGGCCACATTCCGTTCATTGATATCAACCTTCGCGGGAATCACTGCATAGGCCGTGATGTCTGCCCTGGACGTGAAGCATTCGTACAGCGGCATCGCCGCCGCATCATACTGGCTCATCGGCGGCATCCCCAGGATCAGCTCGATCGTCCGCAATACGCCGGAAGTCGAATACATCGTATGGTTAACGGTATTTCTCTTGACATAGGGGCCCACAACATACACAGGACTCCGGTGCGCATCGATATGATCGGGTCCCGCCTGCGCATCGTCCTCCAGGATAAAGACCACCGACGTTGCCCATACCGGGCTCTGCGACAGGTGCTCGATGATCCGCCCTACCGCCAGGTCATTATCCGCGACAGCCGCGATAGGCGAATACTGCCCTCTCTGCAGCCCACTGGTATGGTCATCGGATATCCTTATCGTGTTCAACGCCGGAACGGCATTGACGGCCGCCAGTGAATCGAAATCCCTAATCCAGGCGTCGGCCCGCACCTGATCCTTGATCTTCATATCAAAACCGGGGGAATAAGGAGCGGTATGCCCTTTCAGGGACTCGATGGCCGCCTCCCCATAAGCGCCGAATTCTCCATACGTCCGGTAACTGACCCCCGTCCGCCGGGCGTTATCCCAGATCCAGCCATCGTTCGGAGGACCGCCGTAATCCCCATAGCCCGGTCCCCGCGAACTGTAATTGGTGGGCCAGGTCTTTTCTATCAGATCAGTCGCATAGGCGCCCATGCTCCAATTATGCCCGTCTTCACTGACTTCGGCGTCGACATAGAAATTATCCAGCAATACAAAATTCCGGGCCAGGAAATGCTGGTTGGGAGTCGTCTTCTCGGGAAAGAGACACAGCGAAGTATCTCCATTGCCTTCAGGCATATCGCCCAACACCTGGTCATAGGTACGGTTCTCTTTGATGATATAAAAAACATGCTTGATCGGCGATGGATCGCCTGCCTTTCTCGGAATGGGGTTCCCATCCTCCCCATCCGCCAGCTGCAGCTTCTTGTCCGTAAAAGGAGTATTCGCATACACCTGCTGGGTATAGGTCTTCAATTGCGCCTCATTGGGCTTGTCGATAAAACTTAGCACACCCTTAAACAGGCCTCCGATATATTGTTCGTTGTTATCGGCCTTCGGTCCTACATGCTCCCCTACTGCATTTTCTTTTTGAAAAGGCTGGGGGCCCCGGGGATTGGCAAGTGAGCTTGCCCCCTTCCCGTTGGCGACGATGATTTTATCTTTCAGGGTCTTTACATTCGTGGGATACCATCCTACCGGGATAAATCCCAGACTCTTGCTATTGCCATCGGACGACACATCGAATACCGCGAGATAGTTATTATCGGCATTGGCGATATATAGCGTTTTCTCGTCTGCCGACAATGCCAGCCCATTCGTGGTACTACCCGCCAGCCGTGTCGGATAGAGCGTAGTCCCAATAGTCTCCGTCGTCTTCCCCGACTTCGTCTCGATAACGGAAACAGTGTTATCATTCGCATTGGCCACAAAAAGCCGGGTCCCCTTTTTATTCAACAACAATTCATTGGGATGCTGGCCGGTTTCGATGGTCGCTCCGAGTACGCCGTCGGCGATATCGTAAACAGCAATGGTACCGGAAGTCCAAAGGGAAATATACAGTTTCTTTTCATCGGCAGACAATAGACAGCTATATCCCATACCCGGCAATGCCACTCTTTTGGTAATGGCCCGCGTCTGCGTATTGATCTCGAACAGGGTGCTGTCTCCCTTGCTAACCACGAACAGCCGCTTCCCCGACTTGTCGGTCACCATCCCGGTGGGACAGGTGCGGGATATAGGATAGGGCTCGCTCAGCCGGATCGTATCGGGTACCCCCAATTTATTATCGCGGATAGGGAAGTCCAGCACGTCATTGTCATAACCCCCCGAGGCGTACAAATGTTTCTCATCAGGACTAAAAGCGATCCCATACCACGATCTCTTCACTTCCTTTTCATCGAGGACCTTCTCGTTTTCGGGGTCGATCAGTTGCACCGACTGAGTGCTTTGCCCATTATTAGTAACGGCCATCAGCCGCCCCGACCGGCTGATTTGCAGATTGAGCGGCAGATCGCTCATGGCGCCAAGGGCCAATGTCCGCCCCGCCGGGCTCAGCTTCCACCCATTGGGCAATAAAACCTGTCCGGTTGGCGCCATCTTACCCGGCACGACCGTGGAGGTCTGAGCCTGCACATAATAGCACACCAAAAGTATTGGTACCAGTAATAAAGTCTTCATACCGGTAAGTTCGACATTTTATCGTTTACATGCGTCTAGGTAACATTTTTTTAATCTTGGGCTCATTCAGCTTCGGTATGACTCGTCCGGCTAAAACTATACAGCTGGTTCCGCTCTGTTCCCCCTGAATTCAACTAATTTTGCCCCATGGCCAATCCACTGATTACCTTCCTGCAGCAGCGCGAACCCATCCCTGAAGAAGATCAACACACCATAGCGTCTTACTTCCAGCCCAAAGCTTTTAAGGAAGGTGAATACCTGTTCCAAGGCGGAAAAATCTGCCATGACTTGTTTTTCATTTGCACCGGCATCCTGCGCATCATAGTCATCAATGATAAGGGCATCGAAGTCACCGGCTATTTTGTAAAGGAAAATCTGCTATGTACCTTACTGAACAGCTTCAATAACCAGCTGCCCGCCGACGAAAGCATCCGGGCCGCTACGGACACGGAAGTATTGGCTATAACCAAAACAAGACTGCTGGCCTTGTACCGGGAACTTCCCTATATGAATGAATTGATCGATCGGATCACTTACCAACGGCTCCTGGATAAGATCCGGACCCGCAATGCCTATCTCGGCCAGGACTCGGCCGCCCGCTATAAGTTGTTCATGACGCAGGAACCCGATATCGTCCTGCGCGTTCCCCTCAAAGATATCGCTTCCTACCTCGAGATTACCCCTCAATCCCTCAGCCGCATCAGGAGACAATATAAATAATTCGGTCCGCCGGCCGCTCCCACCGGCCGCCGCCCGCCCCCGCGCCACGCTTTTTACCATTTGGTAACCGCCAAGTCCCCGCGCCGACGGAAATTTGTACCCATAAAAAAGAAAACCATGACAAATTCATCCCACTCCTTATCGGGTAAAAAGGTGATTATTTTAGGCGGCAGTTCAGGTATGGGGCTGGCCACAGCCATAGCCGCCGCTTCCGAAGGAGCCAAAGTAGTGATCGTATCCAGCAATCGCGGAAGGCTCGACCAGGCATTGAAAAGCCTGCCCAAAGACTCCCAGGCCTATGCCGTCGACCTTAGCAAAGAGGAAAATATAAAAGACCTTTTCAGTCAGATCGGCCGCTTCGATCATCTGGTATACACCGCGGGTGAAAGCTTATCCCTGGGCAGCATCGCCGAGACCGAGATAGACAGCGCACGACAATTTTTCGCCCTCCGTTTCTGGGGAGCCTATGCCGCCGCGAAATATGCCTCTCCCCTCATCAATGAAGGCGGGTCCATTAACCTCACCAGCGGCATCGCCGGTATCCGCCCCGGCAAAAACTGGTCCGTCGCGGCAAGTCTATGTACGGCAATGGAAGGACTCGTCCGGGCCCTCGCAGTAGAACTGGCGCCCATCCGCGTCAATTGCGTGATTCCGGGAGTGGTGAAGACCAACTTGTGGAACAGCCTGTCAGAGACAGACCGCAATAACCTCTACCAAACCATCGGTGATTCGCTGCCCCTCAAACGGTTAGGCGAAGCCGAAGACATCGCCCTGGCTTTCATCTACCTGATGAAGCAACCCTTCATGACCGGCCAGCATATCATTATCGATGGGGGAGCGGTTCTCGTGTAACGATCAATCCCTTCCCCTCCCCCATCATCAATTAAAAGACCGTCGGAATTGTAATGGCGAAAGCTTCGTTTTTGTCTTAAATAACTTACTAAAAGACTGCGGATGTTCAAACCCCAATTCGTATGCAATTTCACTGATAGATAAGCTGGTGGTAGATATTTTCTCCTTCGCCTTTTCTATCAGTTTGTGGTGTATGTGCTGCTGCGCATTCTGCCCTGTAAGGCTGCGCAGCATATCACTTAAATAACTCGGGGAAATATTCACCAGTTCCGAAAGATATTGAACGGTCGGTATCCCCTGGCTTAAAGATTTTTCGTTGTTGAAATATTCATCCAAAATGTCTTCCAGCTTTTGCAACAAATCGTTGCTGACCGCTTTGCGCGTAATGAATTGACGCTTGTAAAAACGATTAGAGTAATTCAACAACAACTCAATTTGTGAAACAATGACATCCTGGCTAAAATCGTCTATCCTGCTGTTCAACTCCTCTTCAATGATGTTGAAAATGGAGATGATGGTCGCCTTCTCTCTATCGGATAAATGCAATGCTTCATTCGCTGAATAAGAAAAGAACCCATACTGTTTGATTTTTTTGGCCAAAGGATAGTTCCGGAAAAAATCAGGATGTATCAGCAAAGTATAGCCGCCGGAACATTCCGTGGTATAGTTATAGCTGCCGATGATTTGGTTAGGAGCAGCGAACAATAGGCCCCCTTCATGAAAATCATAATAATCCTGGCCATATTTTAATTTGCCGCTGAGCGTTGCTCTATACGCTATTTTATAAAAGTTCAGCACATGGGAATGGGGCGCCCTGTTGGCCGGGACCGGGTGGGTGGTATTATCTATCAGGCTGATCAACGGATGCAACGGCTTAGGTAAACCGTAGGCCTGATGGGCGTCGGATAAAGATTCAAATTTATGATGGGTCTCTTCTTGTTTCATTTTCTTTATTTCGATTAGCCTTGAGCTGCGTTAGAGACGGACTCCCACGCTTCCCAGGTGGCCAGCCGGTCAGCATATACCTGACGTACCCAGGGCAGGTTGTGGCTCCCGAGATTGAATCGCAGCGGTGGGTTCTCCGCATCCACAATTGCAAAGATAGCCTCCGGCGTTGCATTCGGATCGCCTCTTTCCATGGTTCTTAAACGACCGAAAAACTGCGTTTTAAAATCCGCATAAATATCGAGGCCTGCCGCAAATTTCAAAGACTCGGGGCTCCCAAACTCAGTGGCATAGGCCCCCGGCTCTATGATCGTTACTTTTATCCCAAAAGGCTTAACCTCTGCCGCCAGGCTTTCGTGAATCGCTTCAAAAGCCCATTTCGACGAACAGTAATAGCCTATTACCGGCATCGTCACATGGCCAAGACCACTGGATATACCGAGGATATGACCTCCTCCCTGCTTTCTCAGCAGCGGCAGGGCTGCTTGAATGACAGCCAGTGCGCCGAAAATATTCGTCTCATAGAGGGCGCGGACATCGTTTGCGCTGGCTTCCTCGATCGTGCCGACAAGAGAATAGCCCGCATTATTGAGAACGATATCCAGCCTGCCAAAATGTGCGTGAGCTTGCTCCACAACCGTCTTAACCTGATCCGGCTTAGTCACGTCCAGTTCCAAAGTTAGCACGTTTGCGCCATACTTGTCTTTGAGATCCGCAATGTTGGCCAATGTACGTGCTGTAGCGGCGACCTTATCTCCACGCTGAAGCGCGGCGTCAGCCCAAACCCGTCCAAAACCCCGGGAAGCGCCCGTAATGAACCAAACTTTACCAGTCGTGCCAGTCGTTCGGGCAAGGCCTATACCAGAAGTATCATTTTGCTGTACCATCATTGTATGTTTTAATTTTTATACAGCAAAGGTCAACCCATGCCATTTACCACCTGTAGCCTGATTGCGGGTTTTTGTAGCCAAAATGAGAAAGGCCGCCCCGTCACTCCCCCGCCGTCCCCCCGGCCCGCCACTCCCCGTCGCATCCACATATTGTTTGGAATTATACGCCGCCTTCACCCGAAGCTTCAGCAGCGATGACTTCATCGAATCCTTCTCCGGCGCCCCGTCCAGCATGCTGTCCGCCCGGGCAAAACTCCGGTTCCCGATCAGCAGCTCGGCCAACCCCGCCACCGCCCGGGTATTATCACTCATGAAATAGGCATAACCCGCATATCACAATAGGTTGAGGTCCCCCGAATCGGCCTGCAGGATCGGCGACAGATAGGCAATCGCCTTGTCGAACTGCTGATTCTGGAAAAAATCCATGACCGCGTTCTTACTGTACAGCGCCGGCTGTGACGCCAGCCGCATGGACACCGACTTCGTGTCCCCATGCTGCGCCGCGACCCCGTAAACCAAAAAGACGCCGGGAAGAAAGAACAAAACAATTTTACTCATATCGGAAGGTTTGAATCCACGGAGATGGAAACCACGAAAATTTCCATAAAATCCCCTCCTTTCCTCGCCCCCTAAATAATGCTATTACTCCCCAGTTCCACCGTTACTGTCTTGTCGAACGGTGTTTTCGTCCCCTGTTCGTCAACTTCGTTAAAGTTGAATATCAGTTGCGTCTCGGAAGCCGTGACCGTAAGATAGCCATAGCTGGACGCGGCGCTGTCGAAACTATGGTCGCCAGTCCGCACTCCGGTGGCCGCCGTGACGTGCGTCGGCTTTCTCCCGCCTGTTCCCACCACATAGTAAGGGATTTGCATATCCTTGCCGCCAAAGGTCAGGTATCGGGTGAAGCGCTGGTAAGTGTGCGAGTGACCGGACAGGACGGCGTCGGGCATAATGGCCGCCTGCGTGCAAGAATCATCAATGTCCTTTAACATCTCCGTACTGGATTGATGGCCGGCATTGCTTAAGGATGGATGATGGGTCGCGATGATCAGGCCTTTTCTTTGTCCTCCCGCCCGCGTCTTTTGAATGGTCTTCAGAGTAGCGGTCAGCCAGGTCTTTTGCGCCTGGCCGGGTATCTTCCCGGAAATATAGCCCGGGCCCTCGCCGATATTGGAATACAGTCCGACAATGTCCAGGAAGGGCGTATTCAGGTACCAGTATACCCCGGGCTGGCTGATCATCTCACGGTAGATCGTACCGGCCGCAGGAGGAACACCCGGCTTGGGCTGACAGAAATTGGCCTGAAAAGCGCCCAGTGTTGCTTTCTGGCCGGTAGATGTGCCGTCATACTTGTAGAGTTCCCCGTCATGGTTGCCGGGAATGGCGATGATCTTACCCGGGTAATTTTTGTAGGGGACATAGAATTGCGACTGATAGCCTTTGTCTGTATTTTCGTAATAGATGACGTCACCCAGGTGAAAGAGAAAGGATGGCGAGGCTGCAGGATCATCGGGATGGTAATCCTGGGCCATGACGCCCGCGATAACCTCCTGGATATCGGAAGCCGTATTGCCCGAATCCCCAAACGTATGGAAGATCATGCTTCCCGCCTTCGTGACGTCGGCGACCCCGTCCGGACCGATAATATCTTCCAGCTCCATGGTCGGCGTACGGTTGGGCGCGGGGATGGGCAGCAGCTGCGTGGCGACATAATCTGTCATCCGCCTTCCTGCCCCGGCTACTTTTGGGCCTTCTTCATGCAATGGTTTGGTAAAAAAGGGATGCGCAAATCGCATAACCTGTTTGCTGCTCCCCTTCTTTTGTTTGATGCTCCCCATTTTTTGTTTGATGCTTGCCTTTTTTTTGGCCATATACCCGGTTTTTAGGTGGAAAATACTATTCCATTAACCTTACCGCGCATGGGAGGACAAAAATGGGACCGAATTCAAACATTCCGGATCATGAAATCATTAAACATAACCCGCACAGACGTCCTCCCCCAACCTGTTGAAGCTCATCCCGGTCAGTCCCCTATGCAGGCTTGTAGACGTATACCGCGAAGGTCCCCGGAACGATCTTGCGCGTTCCCGGCTCAAATTCCGGTGCGCTCAGGTAAATCTTTTTCGTCTTTTTGTCGAGCGCCATGGTCTTGGCCCGCGGTTTTGTGGCGAGCGTCTGGATGACATTGTATTCATCGGGCGATTTTTGCTGGATGATCGTCACAGTGGCATCGGCATTGGAAACGAATATGAGCTTTGTCTCCGGATCATATACGACGGCGTCAACGCCTGCTCCGATAGGAAGGGTGGTAATCACTTTCCCTGTACCGGCATCTACTACGCTAAGGCCTTTGTTGGTCCTGCAGCCGGTAAACAAGCGCCCGTTCGCTTTATCCAGCGCAATGCCTGTAGGCCCGCCGCAAGGAGAGAGAGGGTAGGTAGCCTTGACCGAGAGTGTTTTCGTGTCGATCACTTTCAGGCTGTTCATGTCTTCTATATTATTGAACACCAAACCGTTGCCGTCTGAAACGGCAAATTCGGGGCCTCCGCCCAGGTCGATCGTCTTCACCAGTTCCAGCGTATTGATATCGATAACACAGGTACTCTTGCTGTCCCCGTTAAATACGAATACTTTTTTCGAATAACGATCGTAGATGATGCCGTCTTCGTCGGTTGCCGTGAGGGTTATCGTCTTGATGGTCTTAAAGCTTGTAAGATCTACGACGACTACCGCAGTTCCTTTCCCGTCGCTGATGAACCCTTTATTCACCTCGTTGACAATGGCGATGCCGTGTACGCCCTTCAGCCCGTCGATGACGGCAATGGGCTGTTCAGTAGCCAGGTCGATCACGTTGAAGGAGGTGCCGTGTGAAACGAACAAGTGACGGTTGACGTCGTCGATCGCCATGTAGTCATAGCCGCCATCGCCGGGAACGGAGATTTTTTTGTCGAAGGTATATTGTTGCGTAAATGCCGGTGCGTAAGAAAGGAGAATGGAAGCAAAAGTCAGAAAAAGAAAAGTCAGTTTTTTCATTGTAAAATGCTTTAGTCCGCTAAAGGTGCGGCTCAAAGTTGAATTAAAACTGAATAATGGGGCCGAAGCCCCATTATTTCATTGTTAATATCCTGCAGCGTGCCGATTGCCTTTGCCGCCGGTAGTATCGGTAACGTAAGCCCCGATATCGCTGCTGAGCGCAGGCACACCGGAAGGCAGGCCGACGACCGTCCCCGTGTATCCTTTGCCCAGAGCAGGTGATCCCGACTGAAGATGGAAATCGAAGCTGCTGGGGATGATACGGAGAGAAGGATTGGGAGGCGCCGAATACCCGACGAACATGGGGTCGTTGGCGCCCGTGGTCGTAAAGTTGATGATATCCCCGCTTTGGGCAAAACCTGCTTCGCCGGCGGGATACATGAATTGACGAAGAGAATCCACCGTCACATAAGCCCGCCGCCGGCCGTCGATCCGTAATATAAGAATAATGTCAAATCTGGCCGGTTATTTGGTACGGTTACGCTGACCCGTAAACACACCTGCCCATGACCAATCGACAATCCGCCGGTATCCTCCTCTACAGGAGGGTCGCCGGCTCATTGGAAGTCTTCCTGGTCCACCCCGGCGGCCCCTTCTGGAAAAACAAGGATGCCGGCTGCTGGACCATACCGAAAGGGGAATTTGGAAATGAAGAACCCGCGCTGGACGCTGCGATCCGTGAATTCCACGAAGAGACCGGCTTCTCCCTGAAAGGACATTTCCAGCCCTTGAGTCCCATCCGGCAAAAGGGAGGCAAACGCGTCTTTGCATGGGCCCTCGCCGGCGATCTCGACCCCGCCGCCATCGCCAGTAATACGTTTGAGATTGAATGGCCCCGCGGATCGGGGCGGCAACAAGTATTCCCCGAGGTCGATAAAGGCGGCTGGTTTTCCCTGACCGCAGCCCGCGAGATCATCAATCCCGCCCAGATCGCCCTGCTCGAAGAGTTGGAGAAAACGGCCCCCCGGAAATAATCACGCCCCGCCGCAAAAAAAATGGGACCGGGCATCATTCACCATGCCGGTCCCTGTGCTTATTGATTCAGGTGTAGTAGCGGTTCTATTTCGTCGGTCCCACGTGCACTTTATCCTTCGGATAATTCATCAACACCATCTCCACGCGCCGGTTCTTCGCCCTGCCCTCATCCGTATCGTTAGTCGCAATAGGCTTCTCCTTCCCATACCCGATAAAGTCCATCCTCGTCACCGCAATCCCCTGTTTCGTCAGGTAACGTTCCACCGCCTCGGCCCGGCGCGTCGACAGCTTCAGCTCACGGGCATCCGTACCCTCACTGTCCGTATACCCCTCGATCCGCAGCCGCAGCGTGGAGTCTGATTGCAGGATCGCCACCACCCTGTCCAGTTCCGGCAAGGAAATGTCCTCGATCGTCGCCTTCGCCCGCACAAAGAAGATCCGCTCTGCCGCATGCCTGACCTTCGTGATCAGCACCGGGTTGATCGGCGGACAACCGTAGTTAGATTTAACACCCTTAACGAACGGGCACTTGTCATCGTCGTCGTTCACACTGTCGCCATCGCTGTCCGGCGCCGGGCAGCCCTGGAAGTTCACAGAGCCCGGGACATCAGGACATTTATCATGGATATCCGGCACCCCGTCACCATCCCTGTCCGGACAACCCAGCAGCTTGATGGGACCCGCACTGTCCGGGCATTCGTCCTTCGCATCGACGACGCCGTCGCCGTCCCGGTCACTGAACATCCCCTTCTGATAGACCGTATCCGTCTTCTTATGCTTGTCTTCTTTCGTTTTACTGTGCTGGAAGATCGGGATAGTCAGCCCGACATGCGCATCCGCCGTCTGGATCTTCTGCTTCATCAGGCTCGACAGAACCGAACCGCTGCCCACAAACAGGGGCCCCAAGCGTACTCCTGCACCCCAGTTTAACTGTCCCTCCGCGTTATAGCTTACTGGGGAATATATGCTAAACCATTTCTTTTCCAACCTCGGCGTCACCGTCAACGTAGTGACGTAGTTCGGACTCACCGGGTTCGTCGCCGCCAGCATATTCAGTAGTACATCTGCGTTGATATAAAGGCGTTTGTAGATCTCGTAATCGGCATTCAGATGCACCGCCGTCGGCAGCTTGATCGTAGCCGTATTGGTTCCGCTGATCGTGTTGATCAGCCCCCCCGTCTTCAATCGGTTGAAATAGTCGTTGAAAGTCTCGTTGCTCTGCTTCTCCAGCTCGCTCGTATTGTGGCCGTCCACGTTCATCGAATAGGTGGCCCCGTCAGGTGAATTGTTGTATTTCATCTGGCCAAGGTCCGTGATGCTGAATCCCAGCCTCAGCTTATCTTGTGATGGGTCGCCCGACGCCTTCAGCTCGTAGATGAATCCAAAGTCCAGGCCCCAGCCATTGCCGCTGCGGTCGTTCAGCGCGTTTTGTATGCCGTTGCTGCTGCCGTTGCCCAGATTGTCCAGGTTCGAGGAGAACTGCGCCGTCACATTGCCCGTCAGTTGCTCGATGTTATTCTGCGGGTCGATATTGACTACCAGCGGGCCCGACGATACGCTGCCATAGGCCAGGCCCGCGATATACTTGCCCGTGATGCCGAACTTCAGCTCCGAATGATCGTCCTTCATCAGCACCCGGCCGTAAGACGCGCCCACTTCCGCAAAGGCGTTCACCTTCATCTGCAGGCTCCGGTTAATGATATTGGTATTGTAGAAATCCGCGTTCGGCGTGCCCAACAACTGGAAAAGCGAATTGCTGAGATTGTATTCATTCCCGATAGTCCGCATTCTAGTCATGATACCAAAAGCGTCTTTTGATGTCAGACTGACCATCGCCGAAGGGCCAAGGATATCCGTATTGAAATAGGTGTATTTGTAGTCTGTGTTCGGCGCTTTATAGTAGCCATTGCCTTCCGAGAGGTTCGAAAAATGCAGCCCGAAGAGCCTGCTGCGATCCAGCTCGTAGGCATTCGTGCCCGCGAAGGCACTGACCGCCAGGATGTTGACATTCACTTTGTATTTGCTGTCCGCAAGGGTCGCCGGGTTCAGCAGCACGCCGTTGACGCCAGAATAATTGTCATAACCATATCCGATAAATGATTGGGATGTAGCAGTCAGGCACATGAGGATTCCAAAAAGGAATACTACGCTCTTTTTGTTCATAAGAAGACGGGCATTGGTTTTTATATAGGATGGCGAACACGGGGTTCTCCGATAATCTAACGTAACATTACGGAATTTATTATATGGGCGGCCGCTACTTCGGCCGGCTCAGGGCATCCGCATCCACATTCCCGTTCACCTCCACCTTTTTGATGCTGACCTTCGCGCCATACGGGCTCAGCGCAATAGTATATGGGAAAATGTACCCCCCCGGGATGATCTTGTAATCGCTATATTCCGTGGTAACCATTCCTGCCGGCGTAGCGGAAAGCCTATTGAGCGGCGACTCATCGGGGAATATGCTCCCCATCAGGGTGGTGCCCCGGTACGTGGTTCGCAGGGCATACCCCGTCTTGACATCGATGGAAAAGGTGGCGGCATTACCCGAGGGGAAATAGATTTTCAGCTTGTAGCAGGGTTCGCCCGCCACCGTGTCTTTGCCCGCCAGTTCGATCTTATTGCCCTTTTGATTGTAATCTACCAATGGTCCCGCCGGGTCGATCTCCGGCACCAATGCCTTGAACTGGTCCGGGGTCAGGGGTTTGAAAAGGCCGTTGCTCCCCGGCGCGGAGTACCATCCCCTGCTGGGGGTCACAATAATAATCAGCTTACCCGAGGCCGAAGACAACTCCTCCCGGTAGAGCCGGTCATAGACGCGCCAGGTTTTGACCAGGATCTGGACGCCATCGTCTAATACAGCTACCCCTTCACGATAGAGCGAATTGATGGCCTGTAATTTCTCCTTGCCACCCAGGGCCGTAAGATATTTGTTGACGACATCCTGCGCTGACTGGCCGTGGATGTCCGCTATGAGCCCCAGCAGACAGGTTAAGGATAGGAAAAGGATACGCGATAGTTGCATATAATAGGTTTAACTATGGCCGCTAAAATACGACGTTAAAAGATTAGTATAGCAGGTGTCTTAAAATTAGCGTTAATTCGTGTTTAATTTCAATTCGGAGTATGCAGATCATCGGCAGGTTAGTAGACATCCTTCAGCAAAATATATACCCCGCGGCGGTCACCATAGAAGACGGAATGATCCAATCCGTCATCCCACTGACCGCAGCCGCCGAAGACGGCCCCTTCATCCTCCCCGGCTTCATCGACGCCCACGTCCATATCGAAAGCTCCCTCCTCATCCCGTCAGAGTTCGCCCGCCTGGCCGTCGTACATGGGACCGTCGCTACCGTCTCCGATCCCCACGAGATCGCCAACGTCTGCGGGCTCCCCGGCGTCGAATTCATGATCCGTAACGGTCATTCCGTGCCCTTTCACTTCAATTTCGGCGCCCCCAGCTGTGTTCCGGCTACCCGATTCGAGACCGCCGGCGCCACCCTCGACGCCAAAAGGGTGGAAGAACTACTCTCCCGCCCCGAGATAAAATATTTGAGCGAAATGATGAACTTCCCCGGCGTCCTCCACAAGGACCCCGAGGTGATGGAGAAAATAGCCGCTGCGCAACGTCTCGGCAAACCCGTCGACGGCCACGCCCCCGGCCTCCGCGGCGAACAGGCCCGGGAATACATCGCGGCCGGCATCAGCACCGACCATGAATGTTTTACCGCCGAAGAGGCCCTCGACAAACTGCAGCTGGGCATGAAGATCCTCATCCGCGAAGGCAGCGCCGCCAGGAATTTCGACGCCCTCATCGGTTTGCTCAACGACTGGCCCGACCAGATGATGTTCTGCAGCGACGACAAGCATCCCGACAGCCTCGTCGCCGGTCATATCGATAGACTTTGCGCCCGTGCCGTGACTAAGGGCATCGACCTGTTCAAGGTATTGAAGGCCGCTTGCATCAACCCCGTATTACACTATCAATTGGAATCCGGTCTGCTCCGTCCCGGCGACAGCGCCGATTTCATCGTCGTGGAAGACCTGCAACACTTCAAGGTATTGCAGACGTATATTAAAGGGACCCTTGTCGCCCGTACGGGCGTGTCCCATATCGCCTCGACCACGCTCGCGGCCTCCCCGTCGCCGACGACCGCCAGTTCGCTGCTCACAGCCGGTCCGATTAACCAGTTCAATTGCAATCCCCATACGCCTGAAGACTTCGCTTATCCACTGGATAAATGGGGCGAGGAAGAAAATGTCGAGCAGGTATATGTCATAGAGGCGCTCGATGGCCAGCTGATCACCAATAAGCTCGTGGTTCCTGTGGCAGACGCGTTGCCTTCAAAAGGCCGGCTCAACAGCAACCCCGAAAAAGATATTTTGAAGATCGTCGTCGTCAACCGTTACCAGCCCAATATCCCTGTAGCGAAGTCTTTCATCCGCAATTTCGGCCTCAAAAGAGGCGCCCTGGCATCTTCGGTTGCCCATGACAGTCACAATATCGTCGCCGTCGGCGTCGATGATGAGAGCATCTGCCGCGCGGTGAATCTGATTATCGCCCAACAAGGCGGCCTCAGTTGCGTCGACCCCGCCCCGCCCGCATCCCCCGTCGGCGTCGAACTCATCCTCCCCCTTCCTGTCGCCGGCCTCATGAGCATGGACGACGGCTATTCCGTCGCCAACGCCTACACGGCCATCGACCACCTCGCCAAGGGCCTCGGTTCCACGCTCGCCGCCCCCTTCATGACCCTGTCGTTCATGGCCCTCCTCGTCATCCCGCACCTCAAGCTCAGTGACCTCGGCCTCTTCGACGGCGATAAGTTTAAATTATTGTAAAACGCCTATCAGCGGCGGTTCACTGTCACCTTGAGAAAGGTGGCGGGAATCAGCGTCCGGTCGGGGGTGCTGCTAACGTTCTGGCGGCTGAACAGCTCTTCCAGCTCCCGTTGCAAATCGTTCGATTGGCCATTCTTCCCTGCAGCTTCGAAGGCGTTCATCGTGGGACCGTAATAGTTCCGGAACCGGTCGAGCATTTCAGCAGGCGGCCAATTTGTTTCGAAAGTGAAGGTTTCCCTTTCGAAGGAAATATCCTTTTTATCCACGCCGGCGGCGACGAAGCGCTCGGTGACATGGTTCTCCATGCCCCACAGCATCGGGCTGACAAAACCTTCCGGCGACGGTGGTGTATAGGCCGAACTGATCTTCAGGATCTGCGCGACGAGGGTCGGATCGCCGGGGATCCAGTTGCCCATGATGATCCGGCCGCCCGGTCGGGTGACACGAACCATTTCGCGGGCCACATCAAGGGGCTTTGGAGCGAACATCGCACCGAAGATCGACACGACCAGATCGAAGCTGTGGTCCTCCAGCTCATGAAGGTCCGTGGCATCGCCCTCCTGAAAGGTGCAATTCACCAGGCTCTCGGCAGCTGCCCTGGCGCGGCCGGCCGCCACCAGATTCGCAGCAATATCCACCCCCAATACTTCTGCGCCCAGCCTGGCTTCGGGAATCGCCGTCGTCCCGTCGCCGCAGCCGAGGTCAAGAACCCGTAGGCCGGGGGTAATACCGAGTTTGGCAACCAGGGCGGCGCCGCTGTTCCGCATGGTTTCGGCAATCTTCGTGAAGTCACCTTTTTCCCAAAGCATTTTGTTGGGATTCATAATGGTTGTTTGCATGTCAGTAATTTTTCTGCAAGGATCGGTCATGCACGGATATTCACCATATCCGAAAAGCTCCATTTGATGACTTAAAAGCCCGCCTATTATATAACAAAAAATCATAATTTTATTGGGTATGGATAATTTTCTCGAACAGGTGTTGCAGCATCCCCAATATTACCGGCAGTTCAATTGTGGGCCGTCGCTGATTACCGCCTTCAATTGTCCATTGGAAGCGAAACTGATGAAGAAACGGTTTGCGGGATTATGGACGAACCACAACTACCTGTTCTATGCGATCGGTGGGCGCAAGGTTTGGCATACGTCGCGGGGAACCTACGATATCCGGAAGGGCAGTTGTGTCTTTGTGCGTAAGGGCGGATTTATTTTGGAGCAATTTTTCGATGAAGGGTTTTGCGTAATATTGTTTTTTATCCCGGATGAATTCATCTGCGAGACCTTGCATACCCGTACGCGGCCACTGGCCAGTGCGGAGCAGTCGTATGATCCGCTCATGCTGATAGAGGCGGACGAGAAATTGAAAGGTTTCTTCCTCTCCATGTCTTCCTATTTTAACGAGACCCGCGAGCCCGACCCGACATTGCTGGAACTCAAATTCAAAGAGTTGATCCTGACGATCGCCGACAATCCAGGAAACAGGGAACTACTCTCCTATTTCTGTTCCCTCCTGAGCCAGCCGCAGACCGCCCTCTTACAGCGGGTGATGGAAGACAATTTTTGCTATAACCTGAAGCTTGAAAATTATGCGAAGCTGAGCAACCGGAGCCTTTCTGCTTTTAAACGGGATTTCGAAAAGCTTTTTGGCGCCACGCCAGGCAAATGGCTGCTGGAAAAGAGGTTGCAATATTCGCTGCAACTGCTGATGAACCGGGGCCGGAGGGTAAGCGAAGCGGCGTTTGAAAGTGGATTCGAAAGCCCGTCCCATTTCAGCCGCGCCTTCAAGGCGCGGTTTGGCCAGGCGCCAACAGAAATGCGGGGTTACACCAATCTTCACCTATAACGGGCTCTCTGCCTGCCCTCGAACGGCCTCTCGCACTACAACCCCTTGATCGCCCTCACCACCCTCTTCGCAATCAGCGCGTCGCCCTTGTCGGAAGGATGCAGCCCGTCATACGTCATATCCTGTGCCTCGGGAGGATATGGATATTCATCTGCAGGATCGAATGGAATGGAGACATAATCCGGATAGGTATAATTCCGATACGCCCCCGTCGCCGGATCGCGCAGCCGCTTGAACCGCACCAAATGAGGAATCGACAGCCCCCGCTCATGATACAGGTCGATTACGCGAAACCCTTCATGCTGTCCGATGTCCGCCACCGCCGCCGCCACAGCCTCCAGCGACTGCCCGTTTTTGTCGCGATAAGACCCGTAGGCATTATTCCTAGCCCCGTTGATATAGACGAAATCCGCTCTCGGCATAGGCGTCAGCAGTATAATCGGCGCACTCGGGTTCAGTTGATGAAGTTTGTTGACAATGATACGGAAGCAGCCGTAGATTGTAGAGTCGCCCGTCGCCTGCTCATAATCAGCCCACGTGCCGATCCGATGCCCCTGCCACCAGTCATTCGTGCCGAGGAATATCGTATAGACGTCGCCCACGGGAATCCCCAGTTTGTCGATCGACCGGGCGAAATCCGTCGTCGTCCAGCCGTTATGTCCCTGGTTGACGTAGTGCACGTACGGCAGCCGGTCCACGACATCCGTCAGGTATCCTTTGGTTAGCCGGTGTCCCGTCTCATCTGTATGGTCATTGAGGTAGGTAATGCTGTCGCCTATCGCCACCCAGGTCAGCGGCCTGTGACTCGCAGCAGTCAACGCACAACATAACGCCAGAGCCAAAATTCTTTTCATATCAGGGAATTTGCCCAAAAATAGCCGAAATTCGGTTTCATCAATCAATAACCAACACCCATCCCATGCGCCGCATCAACCTCCGGCTCGCCGTCCGCCAGCTGCTCAAGACCCGGGGCTTCACCGCCCTAAACATCCTTGGGTTGACCCTGGGGCTGACCACCTTCCTGCTGATCGTCCTCTACGTCGCCGACGAGTGCAGCTATGACCGCTGGAACAGCAAGGCCGGGCGCATCTACCGCATCAATACCGACCTAAATCTCAGCCAGCACGTCAGTTATCTTGCCGATGCCGCCCCGCCGGTCGCCCCGACCCTGATAAAGAACTATCCCGATGTGCAGCAGGCTGTGAGATTACTGCCCCAACCGGGAACGCGTTTCAAAAAAGGTGACCAGCTCATTGCCGAGCCGCACGTAGTGATATGCGATCCCGGCATTTTCGATCTCTTCCCCGTCCCCATGCTGACGGGCAACCCGGCCACCGCCCTGCAGAACACCCACTCCGTCGTCATAACCGAAAGCACCGCCCGCCGCTATTTCAATAGTACAGCTGTCGTAGGCCGGACGCTGACCGATATCAGCGACAGCGCCATCCTGACCGTCACGGGAGTGATCCGGGACATGCCCGCCCAGTCCACCTTTCATTACGATTTGTTTATTTCGATGCGGGGCAATAGCATGGAAGGCCAAAACAACAGTTTTTATGCTTTTTTCCCTATGTCCACCTTTATTCTGCTCCGGCCGGAAGCCGATGTGAATGCCCTCCGGCAGCAGCTTGGCTCATTTATGTATAAATGGGACCGGATGTATAAGGAATATGAAAGCAAAGACTACTCCGTGCATCTCGGGCTGATTCCCCTCACCGACATCCATCTCCGCTCCAACCGGTCCGACGAGCTGGAGGCCAATGGGAATATTCAGTATGTCTATATTTTTTCGGCTATCGCCATCTTCGTCCTGCTGATCGCCGCCATCAACTTCATGAACCTGTCGACCGCCCGTTCGGCTGGCCGTGCCCGTGAAGTAGGAGTGCGCAAGGTATTGGGGTCTACCCGCAGTGCGCTCATAGGTCAATTTTTGTCGGAATCCCTTTTGATGACGTTGGCCGCAACCATCCTCGCCATCGGGCTCGCCATAGCAGTCTTACCGCTGTTCAATCAACTAGCGGATAAATCGCTGACTTTTAACGGACCGGTATTGGCGTGGCTGCTGCCATCCCTGGTGCTGATCGTCCTCAGCGTAGGTCTGCTGGCCGGCGCCTATCCGGCCTTTTTCCTGTCTGCCTTCCGGCCCGTCGAAGTGCTAAAAGGAAAGCTGACGGCGGGTTTCAAAGGCGGATCTTTACGCAGCACATTGGTCGTCTTTCAGTTTTCCATCTCGCTGTTCCTGATCATCGGCACTATGATGGTCTACCGGCAGCTGCACTATATACAAAGTCGGGATCTCGGGTTCGACCGCAGCCGGATGCTGGTCATCAAAGGCACCAGATCGCTGAGCGATCCCCGTACGCTGAAAAAAGAAGTACTGCAATTACCGGGCGTTGCCACCGCAACCCTGTCGGATTTCCTACCGACCAACTATGAACGCTGGCATAATTTCGGGTCGGTGAAAGGTCGCACTGGTATCAGCACAGAGGTGCAGTCCTGGATGATAGACCCGGACTATATTTCTACGCTGAAGATGCAGATCGTAGAAGGCCGCGATTTCTCGTCCCGGTTCGCAACAGATTCTACCGGCATCGTGCTCAACGAGACCGCCGCGCGGGCCTGGGGGATTGCGGAAGACCCGTTGAATAAATTGATTACCCTGAACGGTTACAACAGCGGGAAGACAGTCTTCCATGTCATCGGCGTCGTCAAAGATTTTAATTTTTCTTCCCTCAGGGCCAACATCACGCCGCTGGCAATGATCATCGCCAGCCTGGGTGACAATCCCAATCTCCTCGTTGTCCGGGTGAAGTCGGATGACCTGCCCGCTCTCCTCGCGCAGCTGAAGACGAAGTGGAAGGGACTCGCGCCGCACCAGCCCTTCGAATATTCGTTCATGGACGCCGACTTCGATGCCCTCTACCGGTCCGAGCAACGCATGGGCCAGCTCTCTATCCTCTTCTCTTCGCTGGCCATCGCCATCGCCTGTCTCGGCCTGTTTGGGCTGGCTGCCTATGCCGCTGAGCGGCGCACGAAGGAGATCGGTATCCGTAAGGTGTTGGGGGCAAACGTCACCGGCATCGTCGCCCTCCTGTCGTCCGATTTTCTGCGGCTGATCGCCATCGCGATCGTGATTGCCTCGCCGCTGGCATGGTTCGGCGCCAACCGGTGGCTGCAGAACTTCGCCTATCGCACGACCATTAGTGGCTGGATCTTCGCCCTCGCCGGCGGCCTCGTGCTGCTGATCGCCGTTGCCACGACCATCATCCAATCCGTCCGTGCAGCCCTCGCCAACCCGGTGGATAGTTTGAGAGCGGAATAATTTATTCCGTATATTTATACTAGGCGTATTGTATGGACACCGTCTACGAGTTCATTCACGCACCTAAGGGCAACCGGCAAAGCTTTTGACTTCGTCAATGACCTGAATTGACTCTTCATTAATTGGCCCGCACGCCTAAAGGGACAATGGAAAGGTAAGAAATAGGCTCAAGTTCCTCCGACAGAAGCATGGCATCCCTGCAGGCCCGCATGGTCAGCCGGTACATCCAGGTAAAAAGACGCTCTTTGGAAGGGCAGTACTCCCCGCTCAGCCGGTAAAAGGTCAGCCAGCATTTCTCCAATACTTTCGGAGCCGTCTCCGCCGATACCTGTTGAAGAATAATGCCGTATAGCGCGCCCGCATAATGATCATAGAGTTTAGCCCACTCGGCCACACGGCCGGCAGCCAAACGTTGTAAAAACCGCGGGGATAATGCTAGGGACTGCAATGAACATGCTTTAAGTGTTTACACTGATAAAAAAATCATGCCCCGGTCGTTGACGCGTGCTCCCGCCCCCCGCCGAGGAATATATTCTACATGGCCCAATCCGGATGAGGCGCTGGAAATAAACCTACCTTCGATGAAATGGAAAAGATATGGACCTGAGCGAAGCCAAACCCCAACTGACAGCGATCCGCGATCATCTCCCCGCAGACTACTCACAGCAGGCCGCGCGAAAATTAATGTCCTCCTTCGAAAATTACCGCCAGATCTCACAGGCCCTTGGCCGCATCGTACCCCGCGCCAGTACCGGTATCCGCACCGAATTCGGAGACATCGAGGGGACTATCCGGACGGCCATCATAGGGACGCCCAAAAAAGCGGCCGAATCCGCATTCAGCCAGGCCCGGCGACAGATCACGGAAGACATCAATAAGATTCTCGCCGTCGTGGCCCCGTCCATCCAATAAAATCTAATCGTAATTCATTTCCCGGATCACAAACGCTAACGCCCGGCCCTCCAATAGCAGACCCTCGGCCCCTTTACGCAAACCTCGCCTGCTCGATACACCGCACCATATCCATTCCCTTTTTCTCCCCGGAAAACATCGCGCAAAGCAGGATCTGGAAGCCCTGATGAAATCCGTGATAATAATATACATAGTAAAGTATTTCCTCCGGTACCCGTACCGTGATCTCGGTTTTCTCAAACGGCAGTTCGCTGATCACGCCGTCTACCGACTGCTCCTCCACTAGGACCTTAGCATATTTTTTATACCGATCCTTCATCTCAGTCAATTGGATCTGCAAGAATTCGTAATATTCATTTTTCGCCTCAACGGGTCTGCGATCGCCCAGAGAGATCATGATCCCCGACATATAATAATTCTCTGCATTGCGCGCTATAAACAGCGTTTGGCAATTGTCCCCGGTCGCAAAAGACGTGGTAGGCTTGTCACCCTTTTGGGTCGCCTTCTTTAATCTGGCGTTGAGCTGTTTTTGGGTGAGTACGGCAAGATAAGGCGGGACGGATAGGGTCAGACCGATCTCTTCAAAATACAACGGCGTTTCCTTTCTGCGCGGCCCGAAAAGATGGCCGATCATCTCGAAGGTAATCGCGAACTGCCTTGAATAATAACGAAGTAATCTCATAAAATAATGTTCATTTCCCGATGCGACCGAAGATATCGATTTTTCACCGCAGCGTTGCCGCAATTTTCCGACAATAATCCAACAATAATCCTGATACCGGTTTTTCCCAAAAAACCTATCTTCGGAATATGAAACATTTACTGTTCCTTGCCCTCTCCGCATGTTCGTCGCAGCTATTCGCGCAGGCCCTCGCGGCAACTCAGGCCCAACCGAACCAAAGCCGGATCGCCGCCACCCTCCCCGCCGATCAGGCCGTGGCGCCCCTGATCTACCTCGCCTCGGACCGGCTGAAAGGCCGTTACATCGGCCGGCCGGAGATCGATACCGCTGCCCAATATATCGCCGATCAATTTCAGGCAGCCGGCGCCCTGCCCATACCCGGAGCGAATGGTTACTTCCAGCCTTTCACGCTGTCTTTCGTCCGACCTTCACAGACCGGCTCCGTCACCATCGGATCACGGTCTTTCAGCATAGGCGCCGACGCCTTGCAATTCGACCCCGGAGATCTACAGCTAAACGCCCCCGTGGTATATATCGGCGACGATAGCGCAGGACAGCTGGCGGCACTGGACCTGAAAGGAAAGCTGGTGTTGATGGACGCCGGCGCCGGCACTCGCACATCAGCCCGCAAAGATCTCGGCAACGCAAGACAGATCCGGCAGACCCTTGCCGCCAAACAGGCCCTCGGCCTGCTCGTCAATCTCAACGCAGACGACGACTATTGGACCACCTTACGGTCTGCCATGTCCGGCGAACATCGCGTTCAACCCGGCAAGACCCCCGACATTCCCATGATCGCACTCCGCTATCGGTCCGGTGATCAGCCCCTCCTGGCGAAAGGCGCCACAGGTACCGCCGCGGTGACGGTCACCGCCACTACCATCCGTGAACTGAAATTGAAAAATGTCCTCGCCTTCGTGCAAGGCACCGATCCTGCACTGCGGGGCCAGTACGTCGTGCTCAGTGCACACTACGATCACCTCGGGGTGACAGCGCAGCCAAAAATGGAAGAAGGCAAGCTCGACAGCATATACAATGGAGCAAGAGATAACGCCCTCGGTTCCAACGCCGTCATCGATGCGGCAAAATACTTCGGCCGCTATCCGCCCAAAAGGTCCATCATGTTCGTCACCTATAGCGCGGAAGAAGAAGGTTTGCTGGGCAGCGAATACTATGCCGGTCATCCCCTCATCCCGCTGGACCATACCGTATATAACCTGAATATCGACAACGCCAGCTACAACGATACAACCCTCATCAGCCTCGTCGGGCTCAACCGCACCAGCGAAGACGGGAATATCATCAGCGCCTGCAAAGCCTATGGACTGTCCGTCAATGGCGATCCTACCGGTGGCCAGCTCTTCTTCGAAAGCGATAACGCTCCCCTCGCGCGCATGGGCATTCCCGCGCCGACCTATAGCCTCGGCATGCGCAGCTTCGACAGCACCATCTTCAACCGGTATCACCGGCTCAGCGACGAGACCGGCAACATGGACATGCACTATGCGGTGAAATTCATCCGCGCCTACATCCTGTCCGCGATCAATATCGCCAACGATCCGGCGCAGCCCATGTGGACAAAGGGCGACCCTTATGAAGCGACATGGAAGACTTTGTTTAAAGTAGGCAACTGATCGTTCATCATCGCAGCGCAAAGTCGTCGCGGGCAACGGCACTTACGGTAATGCATCGACGCAATTGATCTATCCTAACGGCGTATGGGTAGATGCGGCAGGGTATATCTACGTGTCCGACCTGGGGAACTGCAGGGTGGTTCGGTGGACACAATAGGTCATCATGGCTTTGCCGCCTTACCTCACCATAATCTCCAGCGTGCACACCGCCGCCGGACCCGCCGTTCCCGCGATGCCCGCAGCCCCGGCCGCCGCCGCCATTCCCGAGCCGCCCGTGGTCGCACTCGCTCCGCCCGCCCGCGCAACCTGCAAGATATAAATGGCCGCCGCCAGCGAGGCCGGTATCTCCCAGCTATCCACCTGCCCCGCTCCGCCCACATCCAATATGCGTTCGGCGATCAGCTGCCCCCGCGTATTCATTAATGTTAATTGATATTGCCCCGGCTGCGTCTTCCAGGCCAGTTGCATAGCGCCGCCCCGTGATACCGGATTGGGGTAGATGTTGAGTGCAGGCGCAGGACTCCAGCCCAACGCCGCAAGCGTATCGGAGACAATCTGCCGCATCGTGTCGGTCAGGATATCTATTGCGCTATCGATCTTCACACCGACAACGACCCCTCCGGCAAATGCTGTCGACTCCTTCGATCGCATCGTTGCAGGCGACACAGCTGGCAACGTATCACCAGGCGGTCGGACCGAATCGGCCTCCACGACCATCGGTCGGCCCATCTCTACCCTATTGGTATCCGGTACCACCCTCGTCTCCAGCCGTCCCCGGGTTGCGGAAGAATCCTCTTCTTCCCGGATGACCGGACGTACCCCGCCGACGCGCCAGATCACTCCCGTCGTCACGAAGCTTGAATCCGTGCCTGCCGCCGGCGCCCGCATCTCCACCTTACCCGCCTTCACGGGCCGCCCATTGTCCGATCCTTTCGCCACCATCAGCAGGCTCGCCAGTACCCACGCCCAACCCGACCGCCCATTCTTCTGCACTGGCGCCGGCATGAGGGTCCGGTTCAACTGGTCAGGCATCAACCGCCCGCAAATATGCGGACCAGCCTGTGAAAGAAGCCGGATGATCTCCGCATCGCTCATCTCCGTGAAATCCACCACCGTCTTGCAGCAGCTTTGGCAATACCGGCCTATCTCTGCCGGTTGCATCCGGGTCCAGTCCTCACTGCAAGGGGTCGGGATCCTCAATTGTAGAGATTGTTTCATATAGCATTTTGCAATAGGATGCCAAAAGGGAAAAATTACACACGGTCCGCGACCGGCCAGGCACCCATCGCCCGAATGCTCAAATGAACAAAAGTTTCCATTTTGCATACTTTTTTCAACCATTATCTGCGCCGCCTCGCACGCTCGTTCATCCCAAAAATATTTCCCCGATCTTTGTGGAAATTCCATGGCCGCCCAATCGCCTGACGCGATGCCGGCCGCCGCCGACCATGACTCCCGCAGAAGCTCTCGCGTTGATCGATAACCCGGCCCTCCAAGACCTCACCCAGCCCACCCGCTGGGCCGATCTCGGCTGCGGATCAGGTTTATTCACGCTGGCCCTGGCCAGCCTGTTACAGCCGGGCAGCACTATCTATGCCGTCGACCGCCATCCCGTCATTGCTCAGCAGATGACAGCCAGCCAGGTCAGCATCCAACCGCAAACATGCGATTTCGTGAAAAAAGACATCGGCCTCCGCGATCTCGACGGCATTCTCATGGCCAATTCCTTTCATTATGTAAAGGATAAACCTGCCTTGCTCAAAACCCTGAAAGCCACCCTGCGTCCAACCCACTTCTTTCTCATCGTCGAATATGACAGGACCAAGCCCGTCCCGGTTTGGGTGCCTTACCCGATGGGCTACACCGCGTTGGAGTCACTCTTTCGTGAGACAGGCTACACCAGTATCACCCGCCTAGGGCAAATGCCCTCCGCCTTCGGCGGCAGCAACCTCTACGGAGCGGTCATCGGCTGAGGACCACCCCCCGTCCCAACTCCTCACATGGTACGCAAAAACCTGCGGGCATATCAAATTATTATATATGTTTTAGTATTTATAGATTAAATCTTATATTTAAAAGCCTAGTATAATTAACCGAATGAACGACACCTTAAAATATCTCATCGTCGAAGACGATGAGATCGATCGCCTCAGCATCGAAACGGAAGCGGATAAATTCCCCTTTCTGAAAAAAATAGCCTCCTGCTCACATGCGCTGGAAGCCGTCGAATTGATCTCCCAATACCATCCCGACGTGCTCTTCCTTGATATCGAAATGCCCGGCATGAGTGGCCTACAGCTGGCGAAAATGCTGACGAACCAGAAACAAGTACCCGTCTTTATCACCTCCCATCCTGAATTCGCACTCGAAAGCTATGAGATAGAAGCCTTCGATTACCTGTTAAAACCACTTACCGCCGATCGTTTCGCCCGATGCGCCCTCCGCCTTCGCAACTTTGGCGAGCTCCGGACAAAGGCGTTCGCATTTGAAAAAGAACAGGAATCCGGCGTCCTCCTCATCAAACAGGGCCATGAAAAATGCAAGGTCCAATTGCAGGATATCCTCTACGTCGAAGCCATGAAAGACTATACCCGCATCATCATGCCGGGCAAACAATACCTCGTACTGACCACGCTGAGTGCTTTACAGGAGAAACTGCCGCCTGAAAAATTCGTCCGTATCCACCGCAGCTACGTCGTTCACCGCGACAAGATAATTCGTGTCAAAGGAACTAAAATTTATGTTCAGGATGCCGAACTGCCCGTAGGCAAGCTATACCGCAACGTGGTGAAAAGCATACTGTGATCAAACTATGAATATGAGAAAACTCCCGCGCCTCCCGCACCTATTGAGCTTTTTTGTTGTCCTGGCCCTCCTCTCCCCCGGAGATGCCAACGCGCAACCAGCCAATTCAAAACCAGCCACCACTCAACCCGATCTCTCAAAAATTCCAGCCTACGCCGATAAAATGACCGCCTGGGTCGCCTGGTGCGAATCCCTTCGCCTCAACGCCAGCAGCAATTTTATCCAGTTGCGGTCTGCCGGGTTAAAAGGGTTGCAGTTAACCCGGCCCGACGACTTCGGCGACCGCTCCCGGTTTTTCAACTACACCGCTCTCGGCTATTATTATCAAAGCAAATTCGACAGCGCACAATATTATTTCTATCAAAGTCTCTACGCAGCACAGCAGGGGCACCTGGCCAAACTGATCTCCCGCGCCTGCACAGCCCTGATACCCGTCAACTTCCAGCTGCAGCAGGTCGACAAGGTCGACAGCTGTAAGAACATCCTGCAGTCAATCGTCGACACCACCCACGACCGCGCTATGCTGCAGGATGGCTACTACGCCCTGGGGAGTTACTACCAGCAAAAATCATATTATAGCACGGCCCAGGACAATTTTATCCGCAGCATCCAGCTACGCGAAAAAGAAGTCGACACCACAACAGATGCGAAAAAAAAGTTCGACTTTGCCATCCTGTGCGATCTGCTGTCCAAGCTGTATCTCAACACGCAGATGACGGACAAGAGCCTCGCCGCACTGCGTCAAGGCCAACGTTTCGTGGCGGTTTCATCTACGGTCGCCAACCGCCTGACCAGCTCGTTCGTCGAAGCTTTCGCGACCTCCGGCCATATCGACTCAGCCCTATATTACGACCGGCAGCTGGAGGCCAATGTCGGCAACCCCTTGCTGGCCCCGTCGGAGATCGTGTCCTCGGATCTCAATATCGCGATTTATTACCTCGACCAGCATCAATATGAGAAAGCCATTCCCTATATCGCCAAGGCAGACACTCTGTCCACAAAGATCGGTTCGCCCCTGCTGAACTTCCAGGTGGAAATGACCCGCGGAAGATGGCTCGAAGAAACCGGCAAATACCTATCCGCGATCGCCTCACTCCAGAAATCGCTGCCGGTAGCCCAACAGCTGGATAAGGAGCTTTACGCCAACGACCTCAAATACATGGCGCAGGCCCTCGAAGGGACGGGCGACAGCAAAGCGGCCCTTCAATACTACAAGCAATACGTGGAGACAACGGATTCGCTGAATAAGGAAAAGATTTCCCGCACCTTCGCCGATCTCGAAACGCATTACCAGACGAATGAAAAAGAACAACGGATCTCTTCCCTGGATAAAGAAAATCGCCTCCATCTGCTGGAACTGGAAAATGCCTCCCGCACAAGGCTGCTGCTGATCCTGGGTCTGGCCGCACTTGGCATTATTTCCCTGCTGTTGTATTTTATCTATCGCAATAAGGAACAGCTGAACAGGGTACTCAACGAACGTAACGATCAGTTGGACCACCTCAACCACGACCTCGCCGAGGCCAACGAAACAAAAGCCCGCCTCTTCGGCATTATCAGCCATGACCTCCGATCGCCCGTCAGCAAGATCATCCGCCTGCTGCAACTGCAGAAAGAAAGACCCGGCCTGTTTACGGAAGAAGAGCGGCACCGGCACGAAGAACGGCTGAAAAAAGCTTCTGAGAACGTGCTCGAGACAATGGAAGATCTTCTGCTCTGGAGCAAAAGCCAGATGGCGCATTTCACCCCCGACCTGCAGTCCGTGACGGTCAACGATGTCCTGCAAAAAGAGATCGGCTTGTTATACGAACAACTGGAAGAAAAGGAAATAAAAATAATCAGCCATGTACCCGAGGCCTTCACTTGTTTGACAGACGAAAATTTCCTCGCGGTCATCCTCCGTAACCTGCTCCAGAATGCGGCAAAACACAGCGACGGGAACAAGATCATCACCATCTCCGTCAACGGCCAGGGCCTCGACATCAGCAACCCCTCTTCAAAAGTTCAGGCGGATGCCATGAATGAGCAATTGCATCACCGGCATGTGGACAGCACCGGCTCCGGGCTGGGCCTTCAGATTGCCGCCGACCTTGCCACCAGGGTCGGCGCCAGGCTTTTCTTCCGTGGCGAAAACGGCGTCTCCCTCACCGCCGTCCTCAGATGGGCGCGGTAAACACCCGCCGCGTCCCGTCCCAGCCGGGCGCGCGTCGGCCTTAATCCGATTTGGCAGACATCGTCATGTTTATATTATGCTCGATGGTCCCACCGGGACCATTGGTCCAATTGGCTGTCTTGGTAAAGGACAGCTTATTATCGGCACTCACCTTTACCTGGAAATCATTATTCTTTTCAATCACCTTCGCAATGGTCAGCTTTGCCTTGTTAATGGGAAAATTGACGCGCGTCGTCAACGGAATCATGGCCGCTATACAGATGTAGCCGTAGACATATTGAACGGAAGGGCTGTAATCCATGATCGCGTCATTACAATACATTTTTAATTGCCCGGTCTCGGGATTATAATCAGCATCGACAGGAATATTGAAATAAGCCGGCGTAACGATCGCGCGCGCTACCGCTCCGAACCCCGTAACGGCATCCGCCTGACTGGTCCCCACCGGCGCCGTCGGAGGCGCATACACGCAAATCGAAAAAATCCGGGCGCGGTTTTTCATGGCGGCTTTGAAATCGTCCATTTCGCTGACCTTCTGATAAATGGTGAATTTGGTGGCATTGCCTTCGATATTACCTTTCATTTTGATCATCGAAGCAGTAGCCGCACTTTTCAGATACCGCAATTTGACCGTCGCTTCGTTGTGATAAGTATATTCCCACCATACCTGCTTATTCGCATTGGTGAAAATACATTTATAATCCTCATTCATTTGACCAGATAGCATTCCGCAATATTTTGACATGATATAGCTGGTACACATGGTGATTATATCGCCTGTAAAACCGGCCTTCCCCATCGTTTTTGACAACGATTCAATATCGGTCGCCGTAGACGTGGAAAATTTGGCCGCCTCTTTAGCCATGTCTGACACTGTACCATTGACCCCAGAAGTTGCTGCCCCGACAGCCGCCGGCACGCCTTTGTCAATTGCAACGTCTTTTCCAATCGCCACAACGCTGGCTTTTAATATACCCGTAGGTTCAAAGAAATTGGAAAACGTGGAGAACGCAGCACAGGCTTCACTGAGCATTTGCAGGTACTCGCAGATCGTATTATCATAGGGCTTATGCGAGGCCGCCTCAGTCAGCGTTTCCATCGACTGGGCCTCGCCGGACAGGTCGTCGGTCAGCTTCGTCAGGTCGCTGGTTAACTGCGGGGAAATATTCCCCGTACCACCACCGGTCCCCCCGCCGCCGTTGCCTCCCCCCAGTCCCCCTTGCGCCTTCTGTAAATTGTCCAGGCTTTTACCCAGGTTGCCCAGGTCATTGAATATCGTCAATACTATATCTTTTTTTTTGGTCAGATCATCGGTTTTTTTCTGCAGCTCGCCCGCATCCGTCGGCCCTAACTTAGCCTTTACCTCCCCCAACCATTGTTTCAGCTGATCATAAGCCTTATTGGTCGCGTCTCTGTTTCGCTGCACAACACTATCCATGGCCATCAGCCGGAAAACTTTGATGGTAGCGGTCTGGGAAGATTTACGATTACTGCTCCGGACAGTGATCTGGTATTCGCCAGCCATGCCGGTTCCCCAGGTCGTTTTGAAATGCCCGCTGTCCGTCAGCGGGATCGTCTTCGTTTCCGTTCCGGCATTTCCCTTCACGGTCATTTCCACATCTTTCATCGCTCCGAATTTGATACTCATCCCGCTGATGGTGACCAGGCTCCCGGTCACTATGCGCGTTGCGGATAGGGAAAGAGATAAATAACCGCTGTCCGGACCCTGGCACTCGCCCCGCAGGAATGACAAATGAAGGATGACTACTGAGAGAACGATTTTTATTCGCCTGCTGTGTTGCATACTGATATTTTTTAATAGTCGCCTCCTATGGTCCTGTTGTTTAACCGGTCGAAAGGAGGGTTTAAATTTGGTAAGGTGGAGGGTACGCCTGAAGAAGCGGAGGTATCTGTCAGTGACCGGATAAAGGCGACCACCGCATTTTTTTCCCGGATGGACAGCTTTAGCTCTATCGGCAGGATGGTAAAGAACGGAAGCCCTATCATGTCAGGACGCATATCCTTTGTAAATTTATTCCCCCCGGCATGATCGTAAAAATCAACGACCTGATCCAGCGTTTTGAATATTCCGTTGTGCATATAGGGGGCTGTGAGCGCGGCATTGCGTATAGTGGGGACTTTAAAAGAAAACCTGTCAAACGCATCCCCATCTATTTTCATCAAACCCACATCCCGGTCCACTACATATTTTATCATTGAGTCCCTGACGGGCACACCCAGCGAATGATGATCCGACAAGTCAAAAAATGGCGGCATCGATCCGTTGAATAATGGCGCGAAATGACAGACACCGCATTTTGCCTTTCCCATGAATAAATTGAATCCGCTGATCTCTTCCTGTGTTAGCTTGCTGTCATCTCCCCGCATATATTGATCAAAGCGGCTGTTAAGACCGGTCAGGGTCCGCTCGTACACCGCGATTGCACACTTTATGTATTCACGGGTAATCCCGGTCCTCTTGCTGGCAGGGAATACCCGGGCGAAAGCTGCCATATATTGCGGACTGGCATTTAGCTTTTCGATCACATGCGGGAAAGAACTGTGCAGTTCATTCCTGTTATTCACTACCGAATCGAGCTGATCTTCCAACGACGCTGCCCTTAAGTCCCAAAATAATTTACGCTGGAACCCGGCATTAATAACCGTGGGAGAATTGCGGGGCAGGTCGGAAAATTGGAAAGAAACGCTCTTGATATTGCCGTCGGTAAATGCCATTGAAGGTTTATGACAGGATGCACATGCCCGCTTATTATTATCTGACAGGACCGGATCAAAAAAAAGCAATTCGCCCAGCGCCGCTTTTTCGGGCGTATAATAGCCGTTCGAATCGATGGCGAAATAGTTGATATTGAAAATATCCTTGTCATATAAATACTGCGCATCAGGACGGATCGCACTGTTTCCCGTAAGGAAAGGAACATCGAATGCAACCTGCAGTTCTGACAATTGACGAGACAGGGGAATGAGATATTTCCTTGTAAAAAGCATCCTGTCGAGCGTCCGGTAGTCCGGATTCTCTTCAATCATTTGTCTTGCGCCGGCTGATAGGCGATCGAAACGGGAGGCGAGGTCAGCCTGCTCCGCCGGTAATTCCTTTACCAGTTCCCCCACGAACGACAGCCAGCTATCCATCGAACCTTTCAGTGACGCTGTCGCCGCTTCATCCACATAGAAATCACTGTTCGCAAGGTCTATGGCCGAGATCCGGAAAATCTCTTTCCGCAGCGCATCGAAAAGAACAGAATCCGTCATACCGGACAGGTGCTGTTGATAACGACTTCTCCTGAGCACTTTTCGGTAATCAGTGGTAGCGGCGCGGATAAATTCTATTTGGTCGATGCTATCCTGCCTGGAATAGTCTCTTAAAAGCACGCTGTCCGTTTCATTCCCTATGGGCCCCTGGAAAAGCCAGTCATTTTTTATTGCGCTGAAAAATCTCTTTTTTTCGTTCTTATGAAACCGGAATGGCCCCACCAACTCATTCGTATATAAATCCGGCTCAAAATAGAAAATAAAGGCCGCCGACTGTTTAAAATAAAAACAAAGCTCCTCAAATTTCTTTTCACGAATCGCGTAACTGCTGTCGTAAAAGTAGGCGGGATAGGCAGCCAGAAACGAATCCAGGGATGCAGTCTTTTTCACATAAAGTCGCTGAATCCGAGCAATGGCCGCGGAAAGATTTTTACGTTCCCCTGTAGTAGACAGGGCAAGCAGGCCTGCTACCAGCATCACCGACAATAGGAGAGTAATATTTCTCATATATTTTATTTTTCCCTTCGTTGCCGAACGATTAAAAAAATGCCGGCGATCGCCAGTCCCGCCAGCAGCCATAACCACCAATAAGACGCCCGCTTCGGCGGATAGAGCACGAAACCCTTTCCGGGAAATATCCTCTCCGGTGAGTCGGGCCGGTTCCAGAACAGCTGCAGGGCCAGTTCATACCTGGGCCCCTGGAAATAATCCAGCTTGATCGAATGCAGCGAATCGGATAGGTACATGGTGTCCCTTACAGCAAATTCAGCGTGTTCCCCATCGTTGTTGATGACCAGTTTATCATCGATAAAGAGCTTTGACCCGTCATCGCTATCGAGCGTGAAGATGTATTGGCCCGCACTTACCGGCTTAAAGCTGCCGGTGTATTCGATACCGAACCACTCGAACCGGTTCCTGAGACCGGGAAAACCCGCGGACCACTTCTGCCAGGGGACATTGATTTCATTCACGTAGATGGGTATGTCCAATGCCTTCAATGTGTCGAAATCGGGCAGCCACCAGGTGGTATCAGGTAGCAGGTAGACGCGGCCTGTCAGACCGTTGCTGATGGGTATGCTGTCGCCAAAACTGTGCGTCGTGCTGTCAGGGCTCATTCTTACAGCAGACTTGTTCCCGCATCCGCATAAAGAAAGACCGAGGATCAAAGCCAGCGCGCTACCGGGTATCATTGTATTCATGAACCGAATATAGACGGCGGCCACACCTGCCCCGGCGATAATCGATGAACGGACAGCCACAATCGTCAGAAGTCTGAAAGTGCCGTCCAACGATTTTCCGATGACGTTCGTCGACTATTCGCCAAACGCCTTTTTATACGACCCCACCTTTGATCCAACATTAAAAAATGGGTATGCCCGCACCAAAGCCGACCAACTGGATTCAAACAATGCTGCTGCTGCTGGCTATTCTGTTCCTTATTACCGCACTGATAATAATCCTTCAAAAATGAGAAAAACATTTGCCTTCGCCGCCCCCATCCTGTTGCTGCTCGCCGTCGCCCGCCCGGTAGGCGTACAAGCGCAATTCCTGAAACAACTCCTCAATAATGTCAAACAGACCGCCCAGAACCGGGCCAACGGCAAGGCGGATCAGGCGACCAACAAATCACTCGATAAGGTCGACACCACGTCCAATTCCCTGCTGGGTGCCTTCGCCAAAGCCGGCGCCGCCAATCCAAACGACACTTCGGCCGCTGACCTGACCATGAAGGCACTGGGGATCTTCACCGGTGGCGGCGGTGTTTCAGCCGCGGATTCCGCTACCGCGATCCAATCCTTCAGGGCAGCGTCGGGCGGCACCGGCATCTTCTACCAATACCAAACGCTTATCACCTCCAAAAAAAACCCACCGACCGCCGATACCTCCTGCACCTGGTTTACCAACTCGGGTGAAGGCCGCATGGAGATGAGAATGCCGATACCGGGCATCGTAACGGCCAAGATCGTCAGTATCGGCCGAGCCGGCGAGCCCCGGTACAGCGTCCAGCTGTATGCAGACACCAAACAGTACGGACTGACGGTGATCGATACCGCGCTGATCCATGGCGGCAAAGAATCCTACGAGGTCACAAAAGTCGGTTCCGAAACCATCAACGGCTATTCCTGTGTCCACGTGAAAATGACCACGACTTCAGGGCCATCGATGTTCAAGACAAAGACCACCCAGGACATCTGGACCAGTACCGGTGTACCCGGCTATAACCTCTATAAAAGACTGACCTCTGTTAGCACCGCCCAGCCAACCATGATGCAGGCACTACAAAAAGCCGGCGCGGACGGCGTAATCGTCAAAATGACGATGACGGATAAGGACTTTTCAACGACCATGACGCTGATGAAATCGGAAGAAAAAAATTGTCCCGCGGAACTTTTCGAAATACCCTCCGGATACACAGAGTCCAACCAAAATATGTTTCAGCATATGATGTTAGGCGCACAAAAACAAAAATCATGAATAAGTCATTCTCCTTATTGCTGCTCTCGCTCACGATCTCCCTGCTCGGATCCTGGACCTGCGGCGCTTCCGACAGTTCAGGCAAACAAACTGGCGCCGGAGCCTCCACTAATTCTGCCGGAGCCTCCGGTGATGCAGCCTTGCTGATCGACACCGCGAAACTCAAATCGGATATCAACGGCGTGCTCAACAGTATCGCCAGCGGCAAGCCCGACACCACCGCAATGAAAAAAGCGGCCGCCGATATCCTGACAACCGACGCCCATGTGCTGTCCGATTCTGGCATCGATCAGCTGTATGGCAACAGCAATGACCCCGCCGTAAAAAATGCCGCCGAAGCGCTGAAGAAAATGAGAAATGCCGTGGGTATATCGTCGGCCGCCCTCGACAGTATAAGACACGCCGCCGCCACTTTAAAAAATTAAACTATGCGACACTGCGCCTTACCCCCTAACCCTTCCCTCTTCGCCCACATGCTTTTCGCACTGACCGTCGGCCTTTCTGCGCTGATGCCAGTCGCCTGCTCCGACGTTGCCGGTGGCTCCTCCCCTTCCGGCCAGTCTGCACCCGGCAGCATCGCCGGGTCCGGTGACGACATGTATTATGAATACTCGATCACCTCGACAGGCAAGGATATCAGCATGACGGGCTACACCAAACTCTATGTTTCTTCCGGCGGTGGCCTTCGTAGCGAAATGGATTTGATCAATCCTGCTGCCCGCAAAACGGCCCCCATTGTCACAATCGGCAATAAGGACAAACCGAACCAGTCGATTATGATCGACGACTCCGCAAAAACCTGGTCCCTCAACCTGATCGACACTATGATGTCAACCCCTTCCAACGGTCTTTTTAAAATATCGTCGACTGTCACCAAAGTCGGAGAAGAAAAGATCATGGGATTTACCTGCATACATGCCCGCGTCATCTCCATCCGGAGTATGGGCGCGCTCGGCAAACTGACCGACACCGTAGAACTTTGGAATAGCCCCAATGTCCCGATGGCGCCTTTCTTCCGGCATTTTATGGACAAAAGTTTCTCAAAGTCCTGGGCCTCCCTGATGAGCCCCGAGGCGACAGATCAGCTGAAGCAAATGGGCTGCGCAGGTTTCATGGTAAAGATCCATTCGGGATCGCCATCCTCCGGTATGAACATGGAATTGACGAAGGTTCAAAAAGGAGATTTCCCGAAATCTATGTTCGAAGTACCGATCGATTACAAGGAGGATAAACAATAACAATAAACGCCAAAACTGTTCTTTATGCGACTTTTCCACCGTTCTCTTTGCACCTCTTCAGCATCCGTCCACTCCGCGCTGATGCTTTCCGCGCTGATGCTTTCCGCGCTGACCATCGGCCTTTTCGCACTGACCATCGGCCTTTCCGCGCTGTTGCTGACCGGCTGCTCCGGCGCCTCCGGCGGCTCATCCGGTTCCGACGCCTCATCCAGTTCAGGCAGCACTTCATGGTCGGCCACCATCGATGGGCGGCCCGCTTCGGGCAACGCCCCGACCAGGGCTTCGCTCGTCAGCCTCGACCAGGACAAAAATTTAAACGGCATCGCCTTTCAGCTGACTCGTCTCAGCGACAAAATCCAAACATTTGACTTTCTCATCAACAAGAGTGGCAATACCCCACTCCCCAGTGCCGATCTCAGGACCGTTAGTAATTACTATGTGGCAAAAGGAGTCGTCTATATCGCCGATTCCGCAATCGTCACGATCACTTCCGAAAGCTCCGACCGCGTAACCGGAACCTTCTCCGGCCGATTCAAATACGTCGACTATGGCGCCCCGCTGCCGGCGAACTTATCGGAAACCATCGAAATCGCCAACGGTAAATTCGACGCACCCTTCTAACCATAAAAAAAACAAAATATATGAAAAAAATTATCCCGGTGCTATCGCTCGCCATCGTGCTGCTAACCCCCGTCGTCTCTTGTAAAAAGAGTAATTCAAAACCGGCGTCAACATCCCCCATGGCCGGATTCTGGACCTATAAGACTGATCCCAACAACCCCAACAATTACTGGAACTGTAACGCGCTTTTCAATAGCGACGGCACCTTCCGGATGTATACCGCGCTGAGCCTCGCCGATACCGCAGCCGCAGTAGCCATTGCCGACACCCCAAACCAGGTCGTCACCTTCGGCACCTATACCGTCTCCGGCAGCACGGTAAAAATGGTCCTCACCGAATTCGGCGCCCTCGACCTCAACTTTGAAGGCTCCGTCAACAGCAGCTACAATTCTTTTTTCGGTACCGGCGAAGTCTCCAGCGATCCCACTTCTGCAACGATCAGCTGGTATCTCACCAAACCATAAACTCAAATTCGATTTAGCCCTCCTCCCATGACCAGACTGCTGCATATCCTTATCGCCCTCCCCCGGCCGGCCGTGTCGGTCCTTGCGGCCGCCTCCCTCCTGCTGTCCGCATCGGCAGCCCGGGCCCAGAATCTCGACAAACTCGGCGACCGGCCCCCCGTCACCGTTCACGGTACGCTGGGCGCAGGCATGGACTTCTACAATTCAAACGAGGCCTATCCCGTCCGACCCCCCTTTTCCTACAACATCTACGGCAGCCTTACACCTTCCGTCTATGGCGTGACCCTCCCGATGTCCTTTGTCGTGACACAATACACCCACAGCTATACCAACCCCTTCACGCAGTTTGGGATCAGCCCTTCCTACAAATGGATCAAGCTGCATCTCGGGTATCGCAGCATTGCCTTCTCGCCGCTGGTATTCGAAGGACAGAGCTTTCTGGGTGCAGGAATCGAGCTCCATCCCAAATGGCTGTATCTCGGCGCGTTCTATGGCCTGGTTAACCGCGCCGTACAGGAAGACACGAGTTTCTCCCATCCGATCCAGCCGCAATATGCACGGACAGGCTTTGGGCTAAAGATCGGCATCGGCAGCCCACGCAACAATGTCAGCATCTCGCTTTTCCACGCCAAAGACGACAGCGGCTCCATCCGCCGTCTGCAGGATACCCTGACGACCATTCTCCCCCAGGAAAACAGCGTCGTAGGCGCGTCCTGGCACCTGACCTTTTTCCACCGTCTGACGCTGACCGGCGACCTCGCCGCCAGTCTGCTCAACCGCGACCAGTCTTACCAGGAGATCGACAGCATCGGCTATTACAAGATCCCGACGATCGTCCGCAGGATCGCCCCCATCAACTGGAGCTCGGTCTTCTCCTATGCCGGCCAGGCTCAACTGTCGCTATTGCTGAAAAATGTCAATGCCGCAGTGGGTTATCGCCGCATCCAGCCTGACTTTGAATCGCTGGGCGTGCCCTATATGCTGAACGACATCGAGATGATCAACGGCAATGCCGGCGGCAGCCTCGACAAGGGCCACATCAATCTCAACGCGGCCTATACTTCACAGCACAACAATCTTTCGCATATGCTTAGCAGCACCCTCCTGACCCGGACAGGCAATGTCGCCTTCAATGCCTTCCTGTCCCAGCACCTCAACGTCAACATGACGGTCACCGGCGTGCAGGTCTATCAGCGCAACGGAACGCTGCAGCTCAGCGACTCCGTCCGTATGAACCAGCTGATGCTCACTGCCAGCCTTTCACCCACCCTCAATTTCACCGACGACAACCGCCAGCACACCATCGGCGCCAGCCTCAGCTATACCAATCTGGACGACCACAACCCGGCGACCTCGGCCGTCACCGGCGGCAACAACTTTTCATCTTCCCTCAACTACGCGCTGTTCTTTACGCATGCGTACTGGGGGACCAGTATGATGATCACCTACAGCGAGTATGGCCACGCCGCCAATAAATATGAATCTGCGGGAGCCACCGTCGGCCTCAACGGGCAGTTGCTCCATGACCACAACCTGGCACTGCAGGGCAGCATCGGCTATTTTTTGAACCACGACACCGGCACACCCACGGGCAACAATACCAGCTTTTCATTTAACGGCAATTATACCCTGTCACATCATTCGCTGGGTTTCTACCTGAACTATGTGCTGACGCCGCCGATCAACCTGAACCCGCTGACCACGATCTACCATATTCCCATCGCCGTCAATTCAAAAAACCTGGCGGGAGGCGTCATGTATGGCTTTCACTTTTAATCAATAACAATGACCCGGATCCTTTTCTATATCGCCTTTTTGTTACTGCTGTCCGCCACCGGACGGGGACAATTTCCTGTCGGGGTACAGGTCAACGTCGTTCAGCCTGTACCGCCCTATCTCCCGCAGTTAAAGGCCGATCTCGCCGGCAACCACTACGGCCAGCTTAACCAGGACATCACCAGTCATCTCTCCGTCATTATAAGATATACAGGTCGCGGCCAGCAAAGGATCAAACTGGCCGGCAGCATCGAACGCGTTTCGCCCGCTCCTATCGGCGTCTCCCTGCGGCCGGACTTCCAGCCCGCGCAGCCCATCATCATAGGCCCGCAACAGGCCATGCTGAGTCTCAACAGCACCCTGCTGCAAAGCGCCTTTGGCAATTTCGCCGAAAATTCACTCGTCTATACCAATTGCGACCTCAATACCCTGCGGCAAAACGGAATCGACTACAAGCTGCCGGAAGGCACCTACCGGATATGTGTAACGGCCTACGATTATGACCATCCCGGCTTTTCGGCGCCACTGTCGCCCCCCGGCACCGGGTGCGCCTATTTCACGATTTGCTATACAGCATCCGCCCCGCAGTTCATTCTCCCCGTCACCACTCTGTTACAAAGCAATAGCAGCTTCCAGGATGTAACGCCCCGCTCGACACAGTTCCAGTTCACCTGGACGCCGCCCGCCACTACCTGCGGGATGCCCATCGGTCCGTTGACCTACGAGATCGAGATCCGCCGCGTTTTCAACGGACAAACCGTCACCGATGCGCTGAGCAATCCTTATGTCTTTCACCAGCAGAACATACCCGCTACGTCGTTCTTCCTTGATACGCTGAAATACGCGCACGTCCTGGTGCCGGGGCAGCAATATATCACCCGCGTCAAAGCCAATTTCATCCCCATGATCGGCAGCCCGCTCGAAGTGGCCAACCAGGGCTATAGCCAGATCGGTGCGTTCACCTATCAACCCGTCAACTATTTCCCCGGCAACGGCCTCCCCGTCAATCCTAATCCTGCCCCGCCCGGACCCCCGATCCCGGCCGGGTCCATCCAGCCCGGCGGCTATATCGTTCAGAATTATACGCCCGGCGCCTCCTGCCCCGCCGGTACGCCCGTTACCAGCACCACCCCGCTGCCCTCCGGCCCCGCGGGCCAGGACCTGACCATCGGCGGGTTTAAAATGCACGTCGACCAAGCCACGGCCAATACCGACGGCAGCTATCACGGTGCCGGTTATGTGATCTGGCATCCTTTCGCCGCCGACATCCGCCTCAGCGTCAATTTCGACAGCCTCCGCGTCAACGACCAAAAAGTGGTCTTCGCAGGCGCCGCGCTGACCGCCACGGCGGGCGGCTTCCCCGACTGGTCGGTCTTTGGCGGCAGCGATGTCATCAGCAAACTGACCGGCCTCGGCGGCAGCAGCCTCAGCTCCATCCAAAACCGCATCGCCGCCGCCGCCAATAGCATCAACCAGGCCGCCGGCGCCAACGCCCTCAGCTTTCCCCTCGGTTTGAATACGACGCTCGGCGGCGCGCCCTTTACGCTGGCTATCATGGGCATCAGTTTCCGTCCTACCTGCAACAACATGAATGTGCTGCTGAGTCTAAATGTTCCTGACCTGGACGGAGCCTTATCCCTGGCAGGTTCAGGTCTCCAAATCGACCCCAATAAACTATTTTCCACCGCGGATGATCCCGTCCTCTACCTGCCGCAAGACTATACACTGACGGCCAATGGGCTGCAATTCAAGTTCGATGGCTGCCCCAGTGCGTCTTCCAACTCCATCGACACTTCCAAAGGCGTCTATGTCAACTGGGATCCTGCTAATGGCCTCGGCAAAATCGTCGTGAATGCAGACATCAGCTTCATAGCCGGCACGAGCATCGTTGCCGTTGACAAAAATGACCAGCGGCTCACTACACCCGCCGCCATCCACGCAAAGTTCAGCTTCAGCGACTGGAACGACTGGGTCGCCGCCGCCACCCTCCCCAACGATTTCGAACTGGCCGGTCTGCCCGGCTTTCCTATCCATTCGGACGGCCTCTTCTACGATCACTCGACCCGCCAAAACCCCTCTTCCCCCGCTATCGTCTTTCCCCCTGGCTACAAAGGAGCACAAGACAACAGTTTCCTGGGGCTCTATATCCCGGACCTCACCATGTCCCTTCCGTCCACCTTTGTCAATTTCAACGGCAGCAAATTCGGCGGCATCAGCTTTCAGCATTTTATTCTCGACAACAGCGGCGTGACGACGACCATCAGCGCCACCAATGTTCTCGATATCAGCACCGGCGATCTCGGCGGCTGGGCCTTCTCGATAGACAAGATCAGCATCGGCATCATTCAGGATAATTTCCAGAGCGGCATGCAGATGAACGGCCAGCTAAGACTGCCCGTCAGCAGCAGCAGTCTGCTCTATACCTGCAACCTGAACAGCGTCGATGACAAAGTCAACTATCAGTTCGTCGTACAACCGGGCGGACAGTTGGATATTCCGCTGTGGGTGGCCAAGCTCAGCCTTGACCCCAACTCGTCCCTGGTGATCAACAATGACGCCAACGGCATGGCTATCAAGTCGCATCTCAACGGTTCCATCGACGTCAGCATCGACGTATCGGGCTTTCCCAAAGTAACGTTGCCGGCGCTCAGCTTCCAGGATATGGCCATGGCCAACCGGGCAGATACCAACGCCAATGCCGCGTCCGGATTCTATTTTAACACCGGCACCTGGAGCCTCGGCGGCGGGATGCCGATCCCCTCCGGCATTACTGGCGCGCCCGTCCCGGGCGATGTCGCGACCGCCGCGGGCTTCAGCTCCGTCACCGGGCCGAATACCGGTGACCCCGACCCCACGGATCCCGCCGCCGCATTCCCTGCAATCGCCGCAACGCCCGCCGCCGCAATGCCCGCCCCCTTCGACGACGGCTCTTCGCAAGGCGCCATCGCCGGCTTCAGCCTTAACCTATCCGACTTCCGGCCTTATTTCAATCCCAACAGCACGTCGAGTTTCGAAGCCGGCGTCTATTTCAATGTCAAAGTCGGCGTCGGCTTCGGTGACGCCTCCGTCGTCAGCGGCAGCGCCAACCTGGGCATCCTCGGCCAGGTCAACTTCTCCGGCGGCAGCGCGCCCACGCCCAGCTTCGACAAGATCGATTGTAAACAGGTCATTATCGATGGCGACATTGGCCCCATAACCGTCCACGGTGAACTCGATTTTCTCAATAACGATGCCACCTATGGCGACGGGATAAAAGGCACGCTGTCCGCCACCTTCCCCTTCGCCCAATTAAACGCGGCCGCACAGTTCGGTACTACACTCCCGTCCGCCGGCAACTTCCACTACTGGGCAGTAGGCGGCAGCGTGTATTTGGATGCCGGCATATTGATCGGCCCGGGTCTCACCGTCAACGGCTTTGGCGGCGGCATCTATCACAACATGACCCTTACGGTACCTACTACTAACCCAAATGACATCCGAAATCACCCGTCGACGTCTCCCGGCGCTATCCCCATGGTCCCGCAAATCAATACTACAGGCATTCAGGCGGAACTACTGGTAGCGATCATTCAACCTACCATCGTGAACGCCTCCCTGCTGCTATCCGTCGAGATCCACAACGGCGGTCTCAGTCTCATGCAGCTCAACGGCCAGGGCTATGCCATCACCGATCCGCCCGGAAATTCGGACGCCGTGGTCAGCGTCGGCATGCAAATGACCTATGATTTTGTAAATAAAGTCTTCGATACCTATATCGATGCCCAATTCCATTTCCTCATCGCCACCGCCAATGCACCCATCTGGATACACGGCGGACCCGACGGAGACTATTTCTATGTCGGCCGGCCCGATCAGGGCGACGTCAATAAGGTCAGCCTGCAGCTGATCAATATCGGCAGCCCCGGCGACGACCTCTATGTCAACCTTGGCGCCACGGCTTATTTCGATGCCGGCACCGAATTACCGGCCTTTCCGCCGCTGCCGTCCGAGATCGCTGGTAACCTTGACAAGAGCAGCAATGACGCCGCCGTCACCAGCATGCTAAAATACCTCGCAGGCGGCGGTAACCCGGGCTTTATGTTTGGCGCAGATGTACAAGGGCACGTCCGGTTGGAGCTGCTGTTCCTGTATGCGGAGGTGGATGCCGAACTGGGTTTCGACGTCGCCTTCGAACACGTGACCAGTCCCCCCGCCGGCTGCGCCCAGCCCGACGGGACCTTCGGTCTGAATAACTGGTATGGTATGGGACAGTTCTATGCCTACTTCGATCTTCAAATCGGTCTGCATGTCGACGCGTGGTTCTATGATGGCGATGTCAGCCTCTGCGAGGAGAAGGCATGGGCCGTCCTTCAGGCCGGTCTGCCCAACCCCAGCTGGGTCAATGGCGAAGTACATGTGGAAGGCTCGGCTCTGGGCGGGCTCGTGCATGTCAGCGGTGACTTCCCCTTCAGCTTTGGCACCGAGTGCGAAATCCTGTTCAATCCGCTGGATGATATCCAGATGATCACCGATGTCGGTCCCACAGACAGCGCCGATGTGTTCGCCGCACCCTATGCCGCCTTTAGCGTGCCAATGAATGATGCCGACTACCCCATCCAGGTACCCGCCGACAAAGATCATAGCCAGCCCTATACCCGCACCTTCCGGTTTTATGAAAACCAGTTCAGCCTTTTCAAAGAACAAAGCGACGGCAGCGATTCCCTTGTCACTTCCATCGGTTATGGCGGCAGCGTCAGCAACTCCACCGACGGGCTGGCCAGCACCATGTATCCCAACGATATGCTCGAACCCCATACCCGGTATAAGGTATATGTCAAATGCGGAGTGGATGAAGTCATCAACGGGCAGGAGCAACAACCCGCCGGAGCCCCGGCCTTCCAGGATACGACCTATTATTTCACTACCGGTTCGGCGCCCCCTAATCTCGTCCCGGAAAACATCAGCTATTCCTACCCGATCAACGGTCAGCAGTATCTGCTGCAAAATGAATTCGGCCGTCACGGCGAGATCCGGATGGGGCGCTGGCAATATGATCTGCTGCCACCGCCGTCACCTGCCAACTCTTCGCTCGGGGGATACAACTATTTCGTTTATTTCCTTTCCCCAACAGGTGATACGCTGAAAACGACGTTTACGATGGATCAGGTCAATAAAAAGCTGGACTACACTATTCCGGCCGGTCTGAAAAACAATACGGTTTATGACCTTCAGGTCTGGGTCATTCCGCGCAAGCTGCTCGCGATGAAAACGAACCTGCCTTTCATCACCCGGCAAACCGAGACCATCACCAACAAGGTGACGAGCCCTCAGCCTATGACAAACGGTCAGCCTTTCGCAGCCGCCGGAAGCTCGCCGCAGGCAGCGCCGACAACCCTGATGTCCACCGTGTCGATTAACCGGAATAAAATCGTGCCGCTCAACATCGGTCATCCGCTCGGGAGTATTCCGATCTTCACCGCGAGGTTCCAGACCAGCCAGTATAATTCCTTTGCAGATAAAATGGCGGCCTATGGACAATGGACGACAAAGACCGAAGATAATTTCCGCGACCTCACGCTGTACAGCACGGTCACAACCGCAGAAGAATTCGACGAGTTCGAGATAAAAGGATATACATCGGGCTGCACGATTTGCGGCGCCGACGCCGTTGCACTCTTTCCCCCAATGTTTGCTGCCGGGATACCATGGAACAACAATGCCCAGAACGACAAATTCGCCAGCGACAATCTTTATGCGAACGCCTTCACACTGGCCTTCTATGGGATTACGGCTGACCTTGGCGCGCCCGAGGTGAGAGATGCACTACACCCCGTCTATACCCTTTATACGGACGGCATACCCTACCAGCCTAAGCTGCCGGCTCTCTTTACCTTGGAAAAGTCCGCCATCTCGAAAGTCGCCAATACCGGTTTTGCTGCTGCCAATACTCCGGGCCTCGCTTCGGGAAAAGGCAATAGCACCAGCGGAGCCGCCCCCGCCGCCCCCGCCGCCCCCGCCGTCCCCGCCGGAATGATAGGCTTTCATTCCGCCGGATCATTGATCTGCCTGCCTGTTTCCTATATCAACCCTTCCGCGAGCGCCGGCGGGAACAACCAGTCGCAACAACCGGTGTTCACCGGCACCCTTCAGAAAAATGCCTTTAACAGGCTGGTCGTGGTCGGACCGCACCTGTTGTGGAAACACGATAATTATATCTATGCCGACTACCAGCTGCTGCAACAATTCGCGACCAATTTCCTGGCCAACCAGCAACAGACGACCTGGACGTTCTTCACCGGGACGATCCCGGTGGTCTTGCTCGAGCCTCTGTCTTATGGTAACAACTTCACCCTGGCCACCGGTGAATATGGCAGTGTATCGGCAGACCCCAGCCGCTATTCAGCAAAATGGGATGACCCGACCCTCACCCAGCTCGCGCACACGATCAAGGCTCTGCCCTTCCAGCCGCTGCCACCGGGAACGACGAGGGCCTTGCAGTTCACCTACCAGTTCCCCTTCTGCAATGGCTGCAGTATGAACAGCACCGTGCCCACATCATTCAACTATGGTCTGGTCCACTCAACCCGCATCAATCAATCCATGAAACTGATCAAATGAAAAAGATAAATGCCGCCCTCAAGATCGCCGCAGTGCTGGCAATCACGATAGTGCTCCGCCACTCCGGGACCGCGCAGACAAAATCGGCCGGCACCACCGCACCCCGCAGGCCTGCCACCGCAGGCCCGGCTCACCTCCATGTCCGCGTCCTCGCCCGCGCCTACGAAGATTCCATCGTCATCCGCTGGGCACCCACCGACCCCGTCGCCTGGACGCTCGGAAAAGATTCAGGCTATCGCATCACGCGGATCGACTACACCGATCCCCAACATCCCGTTGGCACGATGCTCACCACCACGCCCTTCCGCCCGCTGAGCCACGACCAGATGATGGCCACACTCGACCGGAACAATAAATACGCGGCTATCGCCGCACAGGCCCTCTACGGCAACGACTTTCAAATGACCAAAGACGCGCCCGTGGGATTTGCCAGGAAAATCAAGCAGGGAAATGAAGCCCTCAACTTCCGTTACTCTTTTGTCCTCCAGGCAGCAGACTTCTCGGCCCCCGTGGCCAGCGCTATCGCCTTGCGCTGGGTGGATAAAGCCGTCAAAAAGGGCGTCAACTATATCTATGTCGTCACCGTCGATGGCCGGAACAAAAATTATGTCGTGGATTCCGCAGCTACCTTCATCGCTAATAACAAAGTCGCTTCCAACCCTGCCCCCGATGGGCTGCAAGGCTTTAGTTTCGACCGGCAGATAGAATTGCATTGGAACCGCCGCCAGCTGGGTAATTTCACCGCTTATTTTGTCGAACGCAGCGATGACCAGGGTAAGACCTGGCAGGTGCTGACAAAACTGCCCTATTCGACGACCGACCAGGTACCCGCGGTAAAAAGCGCCCCCGCCCTCCCCACCGCTCAGGCGCCATCCGTCACCAATGGCACCGCCGCCAAAAAAGACAGTGCACTGCGAAAAGTCGCGTCCGTCCTTCGTGACCACCAGATTTATATGGACAGCATCCCGGTTGACTACCACGACTATTATTACCGCGTCCGTGGGATCGACGCTTTCGCCGAATTGAGCCCCTGGTCCGCACCCGTCATCGTGCAGGGCCGCGACCTCACGCCGCCGCCCCCACCTGTTATCGACTCCGCAAAAAATCCGGCCGGAAGCCTCATCGCCATCCACTGGACCCAACGTATACCTGCACCCGATCTCGCCGGTTACTATGTCAGTCGCAGCAACAGCGTAAAAGGTCCCTTCTACCCGCTGACAAAGAAAATATTGCCCAAAAACACGACCGGCTTCACCGATTCCGCAGCCGTGCCCCAATTGCCCAATTATTATGTGGTGATCGCGGTAGACACGGCAAAAAATCTGGCCGCTTCATCTGCCTACCCCGGTTATCTGACCGACACGGTGCCCCCGTCCGCTCCCCTCCATGTGGCGGGCGTCATCGACTCTGCAGGCGTCGTCACCTTACATTGGGCAGCCAACCGCGAACCCGATCTCAAAGGCTATAAAGTCTATTTTGCCTATGGCCCCAAAGATCAGTTCGCGCAACTCACTACCCATGCCCTGACCGACACCACATTTACCGATACCATTTCCATGAAGTCGCTGAACCGCCGCGTCTGGTACGAGGTCGTTGCCGTCGATAAAACGAACAATCACTCCGCCTACTCCTCACCCGTCGCGGTAAAAAAGCTGGTCGTCATCCCTCCCTCCGCTCCCGTCGCGGGCGCCATCTCGACAAATGGCCGCAGAGTGAGCATCGAATGGATCGAGAGCCGCAGCGAAGGCGCCGCCGGTTACGAAATTTTCCGCCGCACCACGGCGCCGGCACAACCCGCCCCGGTCGGCACCGGCCGACCCGCGGCTCCGGGGCAACCCGGGGCAGCCGCCGCTTCGGCAACCGCCCCCGCCTGGACGCCCATCGCCCGCCTGCCCCAGGACTTCAGAGTACGCTCGCTCCATTTCACCGACAGCACCATTATCGCCAACACCGATTATTACTATACCGCGGAGACCATCGACAGCACCGGCGCCCGCTCGGCCCGCTCCTATCCCGTACACGTGCGCAGCAACGTCGTGGACAGCCTGTCTCTGTTAAACAGCTTCCAGGCTAAACAAAACGGGCGGCAACATGCCGTCCGGCTCAGTTGGCAGTATAAGGATACCGGAGACTATTTTTTCGTCGTCTATCGCCGGGTCGATAACGGCAGCCTCGACGCATGGCAATCCTTTGATAAGACAACCCAGACCGGCGAGGATAACACAGTCGCCGGCGGAGCCTATACCTACGCCATCAAAGTGGTACATCGCGACCGAACAGCAACCTCCGTCCTCAGTAAACCCATTCAAGTGGTGATTCAATAAATAAAAAACAGTGACATGAAGTTCAGTACATTTTTTATTGTCGTAGCGGCTATCTCCCTGATGGGAATAACCGCCCTGCTACCCTCCTGCGCCAAAGAAGGCCCGCAGGGTATTCCGGGCCCCCAGGGCGAGTCCGGGGCCGCCGGCCCCGCAGGGGCGGACGGCAGCCAGATCTATGCCGGTAACGGCGCGCCGGCTACCACGCTGGGCCAGGACGGCGACTACTATCTCGATAAATCCACCGGCAATCTGTATGGCCCCAAGACCGACAGCGGGTGGGGGACGCCGATAGACCTGGGCAGCAGCCAAACCGGCGGCGGCACGCAAGGCCCGGCCGGGCCGCAAGGCCCTCCCGGATCAACCGGCCGGCAAGGTCCTCCCGGATCACAAGGACCCTCCGGCCCCCAGGGTCCGCAAGGCGCCACCGGCGCCACCGGAGCAACAGGCGCCGCAGGCAGCCAGTTCCTCAGCGGCAGCGGCGCCCCCGCCGCCACGTTGGGCAACATCGGCGATTTCTATCTCGACAAGACTAATTATATGTTGTATGGCCCCAAGACAGCCAACGGCTGGGGAACGGCCACCCTGCTCCGTGGCGCGCAAGGTCCCCAGGGGCCCGCAGGTCCTTCAGGTGTAGCAGGCAGCCAGATCTATAGCGGCACGGGCGCACCGGCCGCCAATCTCGGAAGCACCGGCGATTATTATCTGGACAAATCCACGCTGAATTTCTATGGCCCGAAAACGGCCAACGGCTGGGGAACGCCCGTCTCGCTGGGCGGCGGCGGCTCGGGCAGCCAGGGCCCGGCCGGTCCGCAAGGCCCTCCCGGCGCACAAGGTCCCGCCGGTCCTCAGGGTCCCGGTGGTCCGCAGGGCTCAACCGGAGCAACCGGCGCAACGGGAGCAACAGGCGCAGCAGGTGCCGCGGGCTCACAGATCTATAGCGGCAGCGGCAGCCCGGCCTCCACCCTCGGCAAAGCCGGTGATTATTATATCGACAATACCCACGCCATCCTCTATGGTCCGAAGACCGCCGCGGGCTGGCCCACGACGGGTCTGTCCCTGGGCGTCAATAATGTCATCACCTATGATTTCGTAAACAAAGTCGCCGATAATTTACCGTATAATTGGGTTACACCGTTAGTGGGTTCTCTTTTGGTCGGAACGGTAACGAATTACATTTTGTTGCCTTATAACAACGCTGCCGCTCAAACTACCGGATTCACGATTCCCCAGGCCATCGTTGATAATGGAATAGTGGAAGCCTATATTCGTTATTTCACCAGCGGTCCCAACGACACGGCTACAGATGCCAGTCTTGGGCAATGGTCACAAATACCCTATTCTACGGAATTCGCGATAAACGATCCGGTAAATGGTGTTCAGGGCACCTTCCCCCTTGACGTTACCACGAGTATTGACGATGGTGGTTTCTATATCAGGCTACAGCCACAAGTCTATGCAACCGGTCAATACTTTGTTACATCCAATATTCCTGCCGTCATCCGGATCGTCGAAATACCCGCCGGTCAGATCAATACGATCGAAAGCATCCACAAGGAAATGACGAAAAAATTCTAATCCTGCTTTGCAATCAATACCAGGACGGAGGGCTATCAACCCTCCGTCTTCTTGTCGTCTTGCTTCTTATCGTCTTTCTTCTTCTTATTCTTCTTCTTCTCCTCCTTCGCCTTCTTCTTCTCCTCTTTCCGGACTTCCTTCTTGCTCTTCTTCTCCACCTTTCCATTGGTGATCTTCACCTCATTGACGGAGTTGATATTGACAGAATTTTCCAACGCCGGGTACAGCGCCTGAATAAAACCATTCCGAAGCACCTGCCCGATAATATACCAGGTACTGATATTGGGGTCACGCAAGTCGCCGGAGAACTCGATCCGCGTCGCCAGCTGATCCTTGCCTTTATTCTTCACGACCCAGTTCACCGCGCCGATCAGCGATTCCCAGACCAGTTTCAACGGATGCGATTTGTCTTCCTTCCAGTTGACCACCCGCAGGTCTTTAATGATCGGCTTGGCATAACCCGTCAGCTTATGGTCCTTCGCCGCCGCCTCGGTATAGATGCTCAGCGAACCCTGCTTCACGTCAAATTTCCCGTATGCGCTAAGGAAGTCATTGAGCTTCGCGACATCCATTTCCAATAGCTCTGCCTTAGCCTCGAACGTAGGGATGGAATCCAGCGCGTCCAGCTTCATATGCAAACTCGCATGGCCGCCATAAATGCCGCTGCAGGTAGCCTCCACCGTGGAAGGCAGCTCAACCTGCTGCTTCAGTGCATTGGACAGGTTCGTCGCGAGGATGTGGATCTCCGTTGCAAAAATATTGACCTTCGGGTCGCTGTAGAAATCGCGATAGTGGACTTCGCCGTCAATGATCTCAAACCGGTTAATCTTCAGCGGCATCAGTTTGCCCACCACAGCAGTCCAGCTCTGTGTCGGGATTTCCGTTTGCGAGGTTTCCTTGGTCGGCCCCTTGGCGAAATTGATGATGGGGTGGACGGCGATGATCTTGCCGACGAGGCGCCGGTGGAAGAGGGCCCGCCATTCAACGGACAGGTCTATTGTTTCTGCAGAGAAGAAGGGAACGGGAATTTTGCCACCCGTTTTGTCCAGCTTGATCGTCTTGATCGTATAGGCACCCCGGATCAGCGCCACGTCGATGTCGTCGACATGACCCGTATACCCCGGGATGGTTTGCAGTTCCTTGTTGACGAAGCGGAGTAAGATATAGGGTAGGGCTATCCTCAACGCGATCAGAATGACCAGCAGCGACCCCACCACAATCCACACTATCTTCCGCCGCCGCCGCTGTTTGGGCGTCTTGGGCGCTTTGGCCGCTTTGGGGGCCTTGGACATAGCCATAATCGTTTCCGTTTACGTAGGCAAAGGCAATGCCACCCCTTTTTAACACCTTCTTTTGAGAAAAATCCCGGAATTTTGAGCCATGCAACTATATACGCTCATTTTGCTCTTCGCCCTTACTCAACCCGCCGAAAAAATGCCTGTTGCAGTCACCCACCCGACCACAACGCTGTCGCCAGGATCGACCGCATTCCTGTCCTGGCCTGCCCAGTGCCGCGTCAGCGGTACCGCCAACCTAAAAGCCACCGGCATGGGCATACCCTATAACAATAGTTTCAAACTAGCCTACGACCTCCGCATCCACATCGACCCCACCGGAAAGACCTCCGTCGACGTCTCCTATCAGGGTCATTCCTCCACCGTGAAAGGAATACTTGTCAACGATAGCCTGATTCAATTGAATATGGGCCAGGACGTTCCGCAAAATTTTCAGGGCGATGGCTTTTCCGCATCTCTTAAAGGCACTATTAAAAATGGATTTGTTAGCCGCATCAATAATAAGATACGCATGTTTATTCACGTCGATGCCGACGGTACCATCCTCTGGCAGGGCCTGACTATTCCCGTTACCGGGAAGGTCGAGACCGATACCCACAATTGATCGGCTATCGTCCATGGGTCGACCCGTCCCCGCTTCCGGCCCGATCCTCTGCCGCCCGCCGCCCTATTCCGCCTTCAGGTTCTTCACCGGGTTGAGCAGCGCCGTCTTCACCGCCTGGATGCTCACCGTCGCCAGCGTGATCCCTATGACCAGCACCGCCGCCAATGCAAAGATCCACCAGTCCATGTCCGTTCTATAGACGTAGTCCTCCAGCCACCGCCGCATCGCCCACCAGGCCAGCGGCAGCGCCACCACGATCGCCACCAGCGCCAGCCGGATAAAATCAGCCGACAGCAGTACGGCGAGATTAGATAGCGAAGCTCCCAGCACCTTGCGGATACCGATCTCTCGTACCCGCTGTTTGGCGGCATAAGAGGATAGCCCGAAAAGCCCCAGGCAGGCCAGCACGATGGCAATGCCCGAGAAGATGTTCATGACGATGCCCAGCCTTTGTTCGGCGGCATACAGCCGGTTATAGTTCGCGTCCAGGAATTGCATGTCATAAGGGATGCCGGGTTCCAGCTGTTTCCATGTAGATTCAATAAAAGACAGCGTTTCCGGCAAATGCTGCCCGGTCACGCGCACCAGCAACCGGCGCGATCGCATTTCGGGAAAGAGCACGAGCCCCTTGATAGGCGAATGCAAAGACTGAAAATTGAAATCCTTTACTACCCCCTTGACAAAGCCGGGACGCGAATCATCGAGAAACATCCGATTGCCGATCGCTTGCGCCGGCGTCCACCCCAGATCGCGCGCCGCTTGTTCGTTCAAAATAAAATGGAAGGCCGGCGCCGCACCCGCGGCCGCACCCACACCCGCCCCGGGCGCATACACGCCCGCCGCCGTAAAATCCTCCGGATGTGCATCACGCATATCCTGCACCGTTAAATCCTCTCCCGCAATCAGCTGTAATCCCATCGTCCGGAGATAGTCCGCATCGATCGGGTTGGCATATACCGCCAGCTGTTGCCCTGACGGCATCGTCGCACTACGCATATTATAACCGCCGTACTGATCGACCGGCGAGGAATTGGTATGACTGAGGATCAGCACATCCGGGTTGGCACGGAACCGTTGTTTGATATAATCTATATTGCCCAGCATCGCTCTGTTCATGGGCAGTTGTATTACATGCTCACGGTCATACCCGAGGCTCCGGTGCCGGATATAGCTCAGCTGCCGCTGCATGATGAAGGTCGACACGATGAGGAACACCGAGATCACGAACTGGAAAACGGTCAGCGATTGCCGGAGGCCCTGACCGCTGCGGGTATTTTTAAAAGCCCCTTTCAGCACTTTCACCGGCTGAAACCTCGACAGCACCAGCGCCGGATAGCTGCCCGCCAGCAGGCCCACGACGGCCGCTACCAGCAACGCCAGCCCGATGAACGCCGGCTGCAACACCCCCGACACCGGGATGTGCCTGTCCGCCAGGCGGTTAAAGACGGGCAGCACCAGCAGAACCACTACCAGGCTCAGGATCACCGCCATTCCGCACAGCAGCAACGATTCCCCCATGAATTGCCAGAACAGCTGACCCTTGCCCGCCCCGATCACCTTCCGGACCCCCACCTCCCGGGCCCGGTCGACACTACGGGCCGTACTCAGGTTGATATATGTCGAGCAGGCAATGACCAGGATCAGCAAGGCGACCCCCGCCAGGATATAAATATAGGTAATGCTCATGCCGGGCTCAAAACCCACGTACGGCGAATAAAGATGTATCCGCATGAACGGCTCCAACAGGAAATTGACATACGCGCCCTGCCCCTCCATCTCCTTCTTCATGAAGGCCGTTATCTTCGGTTGCAGCATCGCGAAATCCGCCGGCCGGCGCAGCAGCAGGAAAGTGCCGTAATTCGCATCCCAGTATGAATTGTCCTCGTTGACATACAGCGAAGAAAAGCTGGCCAGGAAATCAAACTTGAACTGCGAATTGGAAGGGCAGTCGGCCATCACCCCCGTCACGAGGTAATCCGCGCTGTCCGTGCGGACCCGCAGCAGCTTGCCCAGCGGATCGGTCGTGCCGAAATAGCGCCGGGCCGTCGATTCGGTAAGGATCACCTTCCGAGGTCCCGACAGGGCCGTACGGGAGTCCCCCTCCAGCAGCGGAAAGCTGAACACGTTGAAAAAACTACTGTCCGCAAACATTACAGCCGATTCCGTGAACAGCTTGTCCTCATAGCTGACGATCCTGTCCCGCTCGTACATCCGCACCGCCGACTCCACCTCGGGGAACACCCGTTTGAACGTCGTCGCCACCTTCGTGCTCGTAAAATTACCCCGGTTGATCTCCCCGCCCCCGTTGAACCGGTATTCCATGATCACCCGGGCGATCCGGTTGCCCCGCACCTCGAAATTGTCATAGCTCAACTCATGCCGGATGAAGACCGCGATCAGCAGACAGCTGGATAATCCGACGGTCAATCCAAGGATATTGATGACGGTAGACGTCTTGTTTTTCCGAAAGCCGCGGAGGGCGGTGAGGATCCAGTTTCTGATCATAGTAGGATAATTTATAACAGCGTCCTGAAATTAGTAATAATCGCGCACCGGCAGCCCGGATTTTTTTTATTCGGCCGGCTGGGGTCCTCTCCTCACCATCCTTGCGACGCTCCGTTCAAGGGCAGTAATCCTATGTGGGAGCCTTTTCCTGTCCTCCCCGACCACAGCGCTGGCGCTTAGAACTTCGCCCGAACTTCGTCCCTCGTTCGGCCTCGTTCGTACCCTTCGCTTCGCTCGGGTATATCAGCCTACTACAGCCACCCTGGCACATGGCTGAGGCTTCTAATATCGGTCGCACCCTCGTGCGCCCTCTCCCCTCGGGCGTCTTCTTCCCTTCGAACTTGCATATGCAAGCTCCCAAAAATCCAAAACGAGACACTTCGTGAAAAAAATTCGTCCAACTCCGTCTCTCTTCTCCGCTGCGGCCGGCTTCGCCAGCCTAACCGGGGCCCATGTCTGCTCCCTTCGATCGCGCTTCGCGCGATCTCATTCCGCAACCGGCCTCCGGCCGGTTTACCGACAAAATACCCTGCTTTACCGCCCCCGTGCCGCCCACCGGCGACAGCCCCTTGTCAGGTCTCCCGGAACACATTAGATTTGACTAAAATTCAACGCAATGGATGACAAACCAATTTCCAGGAGATCGGGTCGGATATGGGCAGGATTATTCCTGTTGCTGGTGGGCGGAGTGCTCCTCCTGGATCAACTGGGATTCCCCCTCCCTGACTGGCTGTTCAGCTGGCACGTGCTGCTCATCGCCATAGGTCTCTTCATAGGCTTCCGCAGCCATTTCCAAAATTTCGCCTGGCTCATTTTGATCCTCATCGGTGGATCTTATACCCTACAGGACTATTATCCCACCATACAGCTCCATCGGTTCATCCTCCCCGGCATCCTCATCCTGGTCGGATTCGTGTTCATTACAGGCCGTGGCCGCGGCCCCAGATGGCACCGCCAGTGGCACGAAGACTGGGAAAAAAACTGCAATAAGAAACGTTGGAAATATGGGATGAGCGGCAATGTCGCTACAGGCTTCTCCACTACCCGGCAAGGCTATAGTTCCGAAGATTTCATCGATTCGACTTCCATCTTCGGCGGCGTGCATAAAAAGATCGTCTCCAAGACATTTAAAGGCGGCGATATCGTCACCATCATGGGCGGCACGGAGATCGACCTCAGCCAGGCAGACTTCACCGGCATGATCCGGCTCGACGTCACCCAGATCATGGGCGGGACGAAAATCATCGTTCCCCCGCACTGGGAAGTCCGGTCTGAAGTGAACGCCATCTTTGCCGGTTTCGAGGACAAACGCCAGCAGCCCGCGGTCGTCAATCTCGAAAAGATCCTGGTCATCGACGGCACCTCGATCTTCGGCGGCATCGAACTGAAAAATTTCTAATCACGTGCCCCGCCGCCCGAATCCGCCACAGGCCCTGAAACTCTTATCATTCTAACGCTTAAACTTTTTCTTATGAATTGGTATCTCTCTAAGATCATTTTCAGGATCATCTGCGGCGAAGGACGCCACACGGCCCAATTCGACGAACAGCTCCGGCTGATCGCCGCCACCGACGAACAACAGGCCTTCGAAAAGGCCATGGCGATCGGTGAAAAGGAACAGGATAAGTTCTATAACCAGGACCAGCAGCTCGTCCAGTGGCAATTCATCAATGTCGCCGAGCTCTACCGGTTGACCGGACTGCTCGATGGCGCCGAAATGTACAGCCGTATCCAGGAGACCGACGACCCCGAGGCCTATATCGATCTCGCCAACCGGCGCGCCGACCACATCCGACTCAGCAGCACCCACAAAATTCTGGAGTTGTTGTAGATCTTTAATCAATTCGCATGGCCAAAGCTCCGCTATCGACCGGTAAATTCCTTCTGATCTTCATCTCCTGGTGGGCCATCTGGGCCCTCCTGCAGACCTCGCTGCTGATCGGGTTCGGACTCTCTACCGGCACGGCCCTGGCGGACAGCGTGTTTTCCAATACCATCGTCGCCCTCTGCTGCGGCTTTATCAGCAACAACATGCAATACTACCTGCCAAAAAAAGAGCGGTACTGGTACATCCTCTTTATCAGTCTCGGCATCAGCCTGCTGATCCTCATCATCTGCCAGGCCACCCTGGTACCCTTGCTGCGCGGCAAAAGCGGCGAGATGGATTATGGCATCTTCTTCTCCCGGTCCTGGGCCGTCCGGTATGATATCATTTTCTTACAGGTCGCCTGTATGAGCATTCTCAGCGTCCTCTGGTACTCCTCCGAAGAAGAGCAGGAGAACCGGCAACGCCGCAATGACGCCGAACGCCTGGCCAAAGAAGCCGAGCTATTCAAGCTGCGCCAGCAGCTCGCCCCCCATTTTCTGTTCAACAGCCTCAATTCCATCAGCGCGCTGATCGGCAGCAGCCCCGAACAGGCCCGCACCATGATCCAGCATCTGTCCGACTTCCTTCGCGGCAATCTCCGCAAAGAAGAACAGCAGTGGGTGCCCTTGTCCGAAGAGCTGCAATACCTGGAATTATACCTGGAGATTGAAAAGGTCCGCTTCGGCCACCGGCTCAGCACCGAGCTCGACTATGACCCCGCCTGCCTCGACCGCCGGTTGCCGCCCATGCTCCTGCAGCCAATCGTAGAAAACGCTATTAAATTCGGACTCTATGATACCACGGAACCGGTCACGATCGTGATCCGCGCGCGCCTCGAAGGCGACTATATCCGCATAGAAGTCGAGAACCCCTTCGACCCCGAAACCTCCCGGCCGAAAAAAGGCACGGGATTCGGCCTGTCTTCCATTCAACGCCGGCTCTATCTGTTGTTCGCCCGCCCCGATCTGCTGGAGACCCGCGTAGATAATAACCTTTTCATCACCATCGTGAAAATACCGCAATGACAAACACTCAGCCCATAAGGGCCATCATCATCGATGACGAACCCCTCGCGCGGATGATCGTGCAGGAATATCTTCAGTCCTTCGCCAACATTACCGTGCTGCAGGAATGCAACGACGGTTTCGAAGGCATCAAAGCGATCCAGCAATATCACCCCGATCTTATCTTCCTGGATATCCAGATGCCCAAGATCAATGGCTTCGAAATGCTGGAGCTGGTAGACAATCCGCCCGACGTCATCTTCACCACCGCCTTCGATGAATATGCCATACGCGCCTTCGAGGCTCACGCCGTCGACTACCTGCTCAAGCCCTTCAGCAAAGACCGCTTCGACAAGGCCGTCCGCAAATGGCTGGACCGCTATGCCGATCATCAGGCCGCTCTGGCCGCCGGCCAGGACCCGTCATCCGGTTCCACCGCACCAGGGCCCGACTCAGCCCCCGGCGCCTCCACTCAGCAAGCCCTGCTCGAAACGGCCTCTTCATCTCCCTTCCAGCAGCAACGCATCGTCGTCAAGACGGCCGGCAAGATCAAGATCATCCCCCTCGAAGACATCCACTACCTCGAGGCCTCCGATGACTATGTCAAGATCCATACCCACAACGGCGCCTTCCTGAAGAATAGGACGATGAGCTATTTTGAACAGGTACTCGACCCCAATCGATTTGTCCGCACGCATCGCAGCTATATCATCAACGTACAACAGGTCACCCGCATCGACCCCTACGAAAAGGACAGCCATCTATGCATCCTTTCCTCCGGCGCACAGGTGCCCGTCAGTAAAGCAGGTTATGTGAAATTGAAATCGGTGCTGGGGTTGTAATGTAGTGGCCAGCGCGGGGCCGCAGGCGGGCAGCGCGCCGATCCTTATTTCCCCAGTAACGCCTTCAACTGCTGACGGTCAAAATTTTGGGTCAACTGTTGATCGATGTCCGCAGCGGCTGCATTCGATGCATCATAACGCCATTCTACCAGGAAGAACTGCGGCTTTTCATCGGAAAGGCCGCCATTGAAATAAGTGGGGTTGATACGGACCAGCATCTTGTCGGTATGACCATCCTCAAAGCCGTTGAAGTCGATGGCGGGTACGCTGACGATGGCCGGTTTGCCCAGCTCCGTCGCCGGTAGATGCGCCAGTAGGTCGTCCATCAGGTGCATCGTACTGTCTGCCGCGGCCGTTTCATTATCCGTATTGTCTTTCAGGTACTCTTCGTCCGTCCTGTAATTCTTCAGGTACTGTCGCATCCGTACCTCCAGGGCAAACCCCGTGTACATAGCCTTCAGCTGATCGATCATGGCCTTCTTCTCCGCCTCCTGGACAGCCGCGGGACGTACCGAAGCCTTTTCCTTTACTGCCGCAATGATAGATCTCTTGATAGTGGCCAGTTCGAGCTTTGCCGCCTGCAGATATTCTTTCCGGGTAACGGCCATGTACGGCAGCTGGTCAATACCGGTAGTGATCAGCCAACGCTTCACCGTCACGTTGCCGTCCATCCCCGCGTATTCGAAATATTGGCCGCCATTCTTCACTGCCGGGGAGATATCCATCGTCAGGAACTGCTGGTGGCCCACCGCCAGGTGACCCAGCAACGGATGGAGATCGTTAGCCGTAATGGTCAGCTCCGCATGTTGATCGGCAAAATGACAATCCACACCGAATTGCATCAACACTCCGCCGCTATTCCGCGCAGAAAGATAGGCGCCGTGCCACGTCGGGGCATAACTGCCTTCGATAAAACAGGAGTCACGGAGTACGCTCATAAGGGTGGTGGTCACGCCTCTCATTTTTGACAGCGTGAGCTTGCTGATCGATCCATTGACGAGATCTTCTTCCTGACGCCAGGAGAGGAGGGGGGCGGGGGCGGGCGAATTCGCATTCTTCACCGTCTGAGCGGCTGTCGTATTCGAGCTGCCGCGGGTAGCGGGGTTACCGGCAACGGAGGTGTTGTCTGCAAGAGCCTGGGCAAAGGAAAAGAAGGGGAATGCGAAAAGCAGTAAGAAGGTAAAGGGTTTCATAAGTACGTTTTATAGGGTCGATTGTTTTGTCGGGATCAGGCGGCTTTCAGCGAAAGGATTTAAAGGGCGGATCTCGGACACGGGATTTCGAAGGAGTATGGAGATGACTAAGGGTATTCAAGTAGCAGGCCAAAAATCTAATTATTTGATTGACAATAACATAAAAACTTTCTGAAGCCTATTCCAATTCCCAACCCGGGACGGAATCAGCCATTTATTCCCATCACGCCTCTCACGGAGCTCCCGCTTCTAGTATCGGCCGCGCCCTCGCGCGTCCTCTTCCATCACGGTCGACCCATTCACTTCATTGCCTAAGCGCGTGGGTTCGAATCCTGTCTTCCCGACTATTTAACTTGATTTTCAATTAATTAAAAGCTGTTCGGACACATTTCGGACAGCTTTTTAATTATTCACCCTTGAGTCCTACGCGAGAAACCAGTTCTTT
>Ga0182030_10000090_pt1 | contig 131489 bp, 116 predicted proteins | sample 812S3MmetaG_FD_121299 | JGI IMG/M metagenome (GOLD analysis project Ga0182030, IMG submission 121299) | Permafrost microbial communities from Stordalen Mire, Sweden - 812S3M metaG (Illumina Assembly) | ecosystem: Environmental > Terrestrial > Soil > Wetlands > Permafrost | place: Sweden... | reverse complement strand
GCATGGCAGGCCGAAACCAAAACGGGGTATGGAAAAGTGGAAAGCAAAGAACTCTTCCCACTTTCCCACACCCCCGACTGCGGCGGCGAGTTATCTAACTCACTTTCCGCGTTACACTAACAATCTCGCTGGTACAAAAGATCGGGCAGGGCACAACCAACCGCTTGATGTCTTCACGAAGGACCGACATGAATGGCAATCATGGCAGGAATATCGTCCCGAGCGGAACGAATTCAATCGACCGCTCATTTTCTCTCTTGCGAGCTTCTATCACGAACCGCTCACATGGATTTTCGGTGGAATCTTCAGAGTTCTCGCACGCGGACAAAAGCAATATAGAGTCGAGCTGTCGGATATTGCCACAGGCTTTATAGGGCGCTTGAGATTGCGTTCGCCTTACAAGGAACGTGCAGTGCGTGTAAACATGGAAAGCCAATACGACCGATTTGAGATCGCCGAAATCTTGCGAGAACCATTTTCTGGAAGAGCTTTTCCGGGATATGAGGATATCGATCTTTCGTTCGAAGAAATCGAGACCTTAGTCCGGAATCGCCGTCCAGATTGGAAAGCCGCACTGGAGAGCGTCAAGGGAGTGTATCTGATAACAGATGTGAGGACTGGCAAGAGGTACGTAGGCTCCGCCTATGGCGACGGGGGAATATGGTCCCGATGGTGTGCTTACGCAGATTCGGGCCACGGCGGGAATGTGGAGCTACGGGCACTACTCGCAAAGCGGGGACGCTCGTATTGTCGATCATATTTCCGCTTCGCTCTCCTAGAGCACAGGCCATTTCGAGCTGCGGACGAGCACATTCTCCAACGTGAAGGGTTCTGGAAGCGCCTTCTCCTAACCAGAGGAGAAGAGGGGCTAAATCGCAATTGAGTTGCGATTAGCCGAAACGGATGCGGGCCAGTCGGGATGCTTTGCCCAGTAAATCAGAGTGTTACGGTCTCCAATTAGCTCTGCGAGAAATTGCACGATGACGAGTGCGCGTGGACAATTGTCAAAGCAAGACTGGCCCATTCGGGACCTTTTCCTTCGGGCAACTGGCTGTTTGAAGAATAGTGACACAGGGGTGACACAGAGCGTGTAGCTTTAGAAGTATATCTGTAAGTTATTCATTTAATTGGCTGCCCCCCAGGGATTCGAACCCCGATATGCTGATCCAGAGTCAGCTGTCCTACCATTGAACGAGGGGGCAACAAGCGGGCGTGGCGGCTCGTCTTGCAACCGATCGGCTTGGCCCCCAAAGCTGGGCGCGCAAAGCCAACTCCTTCATGTTACGAAGATTCCCGCGCGCGGTCAATTTGCCGGCTCATGGCGATCAATAGATGAATGCCGGTCTCGAACAGTCGGACACAGCTCTTCCCAATTTCGCATTCTTCTATTCTTCGCGAAGGATCTCAAGCGGCCTCAGTCCGAGAATGCGGTAGCTTGCGATCCAGCCCGTGGCCGTAGCCAGCACCGCTGTTCCGGCGAGTGCTGTCAACGTGACGCCCCATGCGATGTGAAATCCCACTTCGAGCCGGTGCAGAAGCACGCGCGTGAGCAGGTTGGCAAAGACGACGCCGACCGCGCCTGCCAGCAATCCCAGAACGCTGAACTCCACGCTGAAGGTCCGAACAATGCGCACTCGCGTTGCGCCAAGAGTTTTGAGCACGACCGCCTCCTGCATGCGGCGAAAGCGGGTGCTGGCAATGCTCGAGGCGAGGATCGTGAGGCCGGCGAGGATCGAGAAGCCCGCAAGCAGCCGGACGACGAAAGTGATCTGATCGACGACACTCTCGATGCGCTGCATGACATCGGCGACGTTGATGACGGTGATGGTTGGATAGGCCGTAAACAACGCGCGCTCCATTGCGGCCACCTGTTTGGGATCGATGTGTGCGCCGCCGTACCAGGTGGATGGCTGGTCGGAGATCAATCCCGAAGGCAGAACAAACGACACCCGCGCGCCGAGGTGCTGACCGTCAGCGCGATAGATAGCGGTTACTTTGAGTGTGCGCGTTGTTCCGCCGGTCTCAAGTTCCACGGCAGAACCCACGCCGACGTGCAGCCGTTGCGCCACGCCATCACCGATCGCGATCTGCGCAGGGCTACTGCTGGTCCACCACGCGCCCGCGGTCACCTTGTCGCCCTCGGGCGGCGCATCGGCCCAGGTTAACTCGGCGCTTTCCAGCATGCGAATCGGATAATGCTGGCCTTTCATTTGTTCAACCAGCTGCCCATTGATTGAGACAAACCGGCCTATCACCACAGGAATCATGCTCAGTTGCTGGCTCACGCCCGCTTGATGCGCGAAGAATGCCTTGACGCCGTCGACCTCATCGCTTCGCACATCGACAAGAAAGACATTGGGCAGCTTGGGCGAAGCGGTTTCGCGCAGATCGGTCAAGAGGTCCTTCTGCATGAGATACACCGATAGGATCAGCATGACTCCCGTGCCCAGAGCCGCCAGCACCGCGGCGGATTGATTGCCGGGGCGATAGAGATTGGAAAGACCGTGGCGCAGCGAGGAAGGCAGATGGAGGCGGGTGCGGTTCAGAAGGAACCTGAGAAACCAAAGCGCAGCGGCCGCCAACACCAGCAAAACCACCAGCGTGATAGTGAACAGCAACGCAAACCACGCGCCCACCTTCGGCGAATCGGAAAGCGCCCAAGCGATGCCAGCCAAGGCGGCTATTACAGCAGTCGCAATGCCGAGTTGCAGGCGGCGTGCCCACCAGCGCGCAAACCAGCCGCCAATGCCCGAAGGACCCTGCTCGACGAGCCGGCGCAGCACTAGCACCGGCCTCACGGCGCGCACGTCGAGCAGCGGGGGCAGACAGAAGAGAAGAGTTGTGAGCAGGCCAGTTCCTAGTCCCGCGAGCGCCGACTGCCAGGGAAACTGAAGAATCACATGGACGGGAAGCAACTGGCCGAAGGCCGCAGGCAGCGCCGCCATCACCGCAACGCCCGCAGCTACGCCGAGCAATCCGCCGGCAAGACCGAGGCTCATTGTCTGCAGGAGAAAGATGCGCAGCAGGTCGGAGGAATCCGCTCCGATGGCTTTGAGAATAGCCAGCATGTCCATGCGCTGCTCGAGATGCGCGTGCATGGCCATGGCCACGCCGATAGCGCCGAGAACCATCGCCACCAAACAAATGAGGCTTAGGATGGAGGTCGCATTGTCGAGGCCGCGGGTGAGCGCGGGGTTGCCCTCACGGTAGTCGATCATTTGCGCATCCGGCAGCGCCGCTTCCAGTTGGGTGCGAATCGCGGGAGTTTCGGCATCCGCGGTGACGCCTTTCGGAGGCGTGTCAGGGAGCTTGACGAGCAAGCGCCGGGTAGCGCGGCTGTCTGGCGCCAGCAATCCGGTCGTCGCCATTGCCGCCTCCGTGATCATGACGCGCGGCCCGAGGCCCATGCCCGCGGTGATGCGATCAGGCTCCTGCTTCAGCACAGCGGAGATGCGGAAGTCTCTGCCGCCGAGGCGCAGCGTGTCGCCGACGTGTGCATTGAGGCGAATCAAAAACTCATCGGCCACGACGGCCGAGTCGCCCTGCAAAGCTTGCCGCAGCGGCATCGCCGGATCCAGCTCCGCCGTTCCGTAGAAGGGATACTCAGCCGGATCGACAGCTTTGAGCGAGACCAGCAAAGGCACGGGATCCGTCGACACCGACGCCATGGAGACTGTCTCAGTGACCCAAGTAGAACGGATCGAGCCGCCGCTTTGGACTTCGATTGCCGCAATCTTAGTGAGTTCCTCGGGCGTTGGCGAACGAAGCAGTCGCGCGCTCAGATCGCCTGCCAGCAGCGAACGCGCCTCCGTGTTCAGTGTTTGGCGGAAGCTGTCGCTTAGCCCGCGCACGCCCACCAGCGCTGCCACGCCGACGGCGACCGACAACACGACAAAACCAAACTTGCCGGGAGCGGACTTCAAATCGCGCCAGCCGATGGCCGCGGCGCGCTTCCAGCTTAACGCGCGCCTGGCCATTGTTCTCCTTGCGCAGATTCAGGGTTGGTCGGAAACAGACCCGGCTTGGAGTCTTCGACGATGAGGCCGTCCTTGAGCACGATCCTGCGGTCGGCGCAGCTGGCGACTTCAGGGTCGTGGGTGACGAGCACCAGTGTCGTCCCCGCCTTTTTGTTCCTCTCCAACAGCAGATCTAACACCAGGCGGCCGTTCGCTGAATCCAGGTTTCCCGTCGGCTCATCGGCCATCACGATGGGCGGCTCGACCACAAATGCACGCGCCAACGCCACGCGCTGTTGCTCGCCGCCTGAGAGCTGCACTGGATAATGGTCCACGCGCTCCTTCAGGCCGACCTCGTCAAGCAAGCGCCGAGCCTGCGCTACTCCGCTGCCTTCCAGGTTGAGCTCATAAGGGAGCAACACGTTTTCGAGAGCGGTGAGCGTTTGGATCAGTTGGTAGGACTGAAAAACGAAACCGATTTTGCGCCCGCGCACCGCCGCCAATTCGGTCTCCGCGAGGTTGTGGATCGGAACTCCGTCGAGCCAGATCTCTCCTTCGCTGGGTGAATCGAGGCCTGCGAGCAGCCCGAGCAGCGCACTCTTCCCGCTTCCGCTCGCGCCCACGATGGCGACAAACTGCCCTGCGGGAATGTCCAGGGAGATGCCCTGCAGAATCTCCACGCGCCGCGCCCCGTTCTGGATCCATTTCTTCGCATTCTTGACTTGAATCAACTCACTCTCCCGTCATCCGCAGTGTAAATGGCCGGTCATCGCAATTCCGGGCCGCTGCAGACTCTTGCGCAGCTACACTTGATACGTGGACGTTCGGCGGACGGTTCTAGTCGCATGTTGCCTGCTGTTGTTGCCGGCAGAGCCGCTCTCTGCCGCCGATCGGCCGATCCTGCTTTGCTATGGCGACAGCATTACCGCGGGGTTGGGCCTGCCTGATGGCCAGGCCTATCCAGAGCAGCTGCAGAAGCTGCTCGACGAGCGAGGCTACGCCTACAAGGTCATCAACCAGGGAACCAGCGGCGCGACCACCAAGGATGCGGTGGCTGGCCTGCCGAACGTGCTGCGCTTGCACCCTGCCATCGTAATCGTGGAGTTTGGCGGCAATGATGGCCTGCGCGGCCTGCCCGTCGACCAGACGCGCAGCAATCTAGACCAGGTGCTCGCAGGCCTTGAGAAGGCTCACGTGAAGATTCTGCTCGCCGGCATCACGCTTCCGCCGGATTATGGACAGGACTACATCCAGTCGTTCGACAAAATCTTTCGCGATCTCGCGGCAAAGCACCACATAGCGGTCGTGCCCATGCTCTACAAGGATCTGATTCACGTTCCGGAGACCATTCAGAGCGATGGCATCCATCCCACTGCGAAAGGCTCCACGATCATTGCCAGCACGCTCTTTCCCGTGCTCAAGCCGTTGCTGCGCAAGGGCCCGTGAACCAACTCGTCCCACCAAACAGCGACAGCCGGGATCGCTCCCGGCTGCTTCCGATCTACAGATTTGATTGTGACCGCTGGGCTACTTTGCCTTGGCGGTTGCCAGTGCTTTGAGGCGCGTGTTCAAGCGGCTCTTGTAGCGGGAAACGGTGTTCGAATGCAGAACGCCTTTTTGCACGCTCTTGTCGAGGGCTGAAACTGTCGCCCGGTACTGCGTCTGCGCTTCTTTCACATCGCCCTTGACCAAAGCTTCGCGCAGGGAGCGGAGGCTCGAACGCACGCGGCTGCGGTTGGCGCGATTCACTTCAGTGCGGGTTACGGTCTGGCGGGCGCGCTTGAGCGCCGATACGTGGTTTGCCATGGTTGTGCTTCCATCTCCAAAGCCTGAGTTGCAGGGGTGATCCTGACTTCAGGAAAAATGATGCGGGGTGGAAGGCGGAACGAGCCGCATCCCTCGCAATCTCTAAGTCTACGGGAATTTGCGGGGTGGGTCAAACGCCTGCGGGGTGCGAATTTGAACGGGATTTCGCGATGCGGAGCGCCAGAACTCTGTCGTTGAAAAGCGCTTTTCACCAAGCCAAGCCGGTTTGACCCGGTTTCGGCGGCCCGGTATACTCGAACTTGCGTTAAGCGGGAGTAGCTCAGTGGTAGAGCATCGCCTTGCCAAGGCGAGGGTCGCGAGTTCAAGTCTCGTCTCCCGCTCCATTCTGCATTTCTCCGGCGCGTATGAGCCGGGCAAAGAGTGGAATGGGACGATCCGCAACCCGTGAGGCAGGCAGCCCAAGGCGCGGTACCCAAGTGGTAAGGGAGAGGTCTGCAAAACCTTTATGCGCCGGTTCGATCCCGGCCCGCGCCTCCAACTCCTCAATCGCCTGCTCCCTCTCAGCGAATCCGCATCGAGTTTAAGAGTGTCTCCGGGACGTGTTCCGTCTCGAGTGAGCGAGGATTGCGCCATGACGGAAATTGAAAACAACGAATTGCAGCAGCAGTTTGGCAGCGACAACTATGCGGGAATTTGCCCCGAAGCGTGGCAGGCCATGGAGGCCGCCAATCGCGGGCACGCGACGTCGTACGGCGACGATCCCTGGACCGCCAAAGCATCCGACGCATTTCGCAACTTGTTTGAGACCGAGTGCGAAGTATATTTCGTCTTCAACGGCACCGCGGCCAATTCGCTGGCCCTGGCGTCGCTCTGCCAGTCCTATCACAGCGTAATCTGCTCTGACCAGGCGCACGTAGAAACAGACGAGTGCGGCGCGCCTGAATTCTTTTCCAACGGTTCCAAATTGCTGGTCGCTTCGAGCCCGGAAGGAAAGCTCACGCCAGACGCGATTCGCGAGCTGGCGACGAAGCGCAGCGACATTCACTATCCCAAACCGCGCGTAGTGTCGATCACGCAATCCACTGAAACGGGCCGCGTCTACACACTTGCCGAGTTGCGCGCGATCTCGGAGGAATGCCGCAAGTGCGGACTTTCGCTTCATATGGACGGCGCGCGCTTTGCCAACGCCTGCGCCAGCCTGGGCTGCTCGCCCGCGGAGATGAGCTGGAAGAGCGGCGTGGATGTGTTGTGCTTCGGCGGAGCGAAAAACGGCATGGCAATGGGAGAAGCGGTACTGTTCTTCGATCGCGCACTGGCCACGGACTTCGACTACCGATGCAAGCAGGCGGGACAACTGGCGGCCAAGATGCGGTTCCTTTCGGCGCCATGGGTGGGCATGCTGGAGGGCGGCGCATGGCTCCGTAACGCCGAGCATGCCAATCGCTGCGCGCGGCAGTTTGCTTCACAGATTGCCGGAATTCCCGGCGTGCGGCTGGCGCAGCCGGTTGAAGCTAACGCGGTGTTTGTTGAGGCTCCGGAGAAAGTGCTCACCGAACTTCGCGCGCGCGGATGGAGCTTCTATACCTTTATCGGCGGAGCTGCGCGCTTCATGTTTGCCTGGGACAGCGATCCAGGGCGTGTGGACGCGCTGATCCGCGATCTGCGGGAGTGCGCGGCTGCCGCCTAGCCTGCGCGACCACTCGGAATCCAGCGCACGGCCCGATCAGCGAACGAAAACTCCTATCGCTCCGGTTGCTCCCATTGGCCCGACTTTCCCGAGCGGAAGATGGCTTCGATGACGGACATGTTGCCGATCGAGTCTTCGAGCGGCACAGGAACTTCAGTGTTCTCCCGAACTGCTCTCGCGAAGGCGTCGCCTTGCAGCGTGTACTGATCGGCTGCGGGGAAGGTCTCCATCGTGATTCCGCTGAAGCTGAGGTCACCCGTCGCGTCGATGAAGAGCCGCGTGGGCCGGTCGGTGGGCGCATTGAAGGGGATCTCAAGTTCGATGCGGCCGCGCGTGCCCAGAATCTGGACGCGCTGAAACGGGCTCTGCTGCGTGCTACAGGTAAAGATTGCCTGGCCGGAGCCGAAGTCGAGAATCGCCGAGGTCAGCCGGTCGGTGCCCATCTGCGCATCGCGATCGACTAGCGCAACCACACGCCGCGGCTCCCGGCCGAAGGCAAAGCGCGACCCTTGAATGCAGTAGCAGCCGATGTCGTACGCGGCGCCGCCGCCCGTCTCAATCTGGTTGCGGATGTTCGCCGCGTCCACATTGAAGTAGCTGAAGTGTGCGTTCACAGCGCGGACTTCGCCGATCCGGCCTTCGTCGAGAAGCTGGCGCACGTGCAGCCACTGCGGCGCGCTTCGGATCATGAAGGCTTCGCAGATTTTGACGCCGGTGCGGGCGCGCACGTCGAGCAGCGTTTTAGCCTCGGCCACGGTCATGCTCAGGGGCTTCTCGCAGAGCACGTGCTTGCCGGCTTCGGCGGCCTTCGTCGTCCACGGAACATGGAGCTGATTGGGCAGCGGGTTATAGATGGCGTCGATATTTGGATCGGCGAGCAGTTCCTCGTAAGAGCCGTAGGCCGTGGGAATGCCGAGTTTCGTGGCCGCCTCACGGGCTTTGGCCAGATCGCGCGATGCAATAGCGGTAACGGTGGTGAGCTCGCCCTGCTGCATGGCAGGGATCACTTTTTTCAGGCCGATGTTGGCGGTGCTGAGCACGCCGAAACGAAGCTTCGTCGACATAACGGCATGATATCGCCAAACGCGGCAGATGATGTGCGGCTCAGCCGTGGTTCATAGCCAGGGTTATCGCATCGGCGGCGTTGGCGGCGACGAGGACGAGCGTGCGATTCTTTGCTTCGATAAATCCGGCGGCGACTGCCGTGTCGAGGAAGACAAGCAGTCCGTTCCAATAATTCAGCGTGTTGATTAGGATGCATGGCTTCGCGTGGAGGCCGATCTGCGCCCAGGTGATGGCCTCGAGCAACTCGTCCAGCGTGCCGTAGCCGCCGGGCAAAGCAAGAATCGCGTCGGACAACTCGTGAATGCGGGCCTTGCGTTCGTGCATGGTGGGGACGAGCTCGAGCGAAGTGAGGCCGTTGTGCGCGATCTCGCGGCCACTGAGAGCGTCGGGCAACACGCCGATGACTTCGCCGCCCGCGGCAAGCGCCGCATCGGCCACCGCGCCCATCAGGCCGCGGCAAGCACCGCCGTAGACAAGTCCTATGCCGGCTTGAGCGATGGCGGCGCCGAGAGCTGTCGCTTCCGCGCGAAATGCTGGATTGTTTCCGAAGGCCGATCCGCAAAAGACGGCGACGCGGCGAAGAGGCCTGGCTGAGCTGGTCATGGTTCTTTCAGAATAACGGGCGTCGCCGTTCGCTTTGACCCTTTTCAGCCGATGACCTTCTGTGTCATGCTTGCTTGCATGGGAAACAAAGATAGGGGTAAGAAAGAAGTCAAGAAGGCTCCCAAGCCGAAGCCGAAACCAGAACCGGGACGCAAGCGCGAGATCTTCTCGCCGCCACCTCCGTCGAAGTAGCGAGTGGCGAAAGCGCCTGATTCGCGCCGCAGCTAATCGGCCGGCTCAGGAAAAGTGTCGGTATGCGCCGTGCCAAACCGGCGCGAAAGGTACGGCGCGACGCCCGATCTGTCGCTCGCGAAGTTTGCGACCAGCCTCAACAGCAAAAAGGCCATCCCACAGCGATGGCCTTTTGCTTTGCTTGAAGCGATGAATGGAGCTCAGGGATGCGACGCGGCGCCCGTGCCGGGCTCGGTGCGGGCTTGAGCCTTTTCCGCCAACACCTTGTGCGCGCTATCTTCAAGTGCCTGAGCTTCGGGCATGCAGGTAAGCGCCTTCTGGACCATCGGGTCGTAATCGGCGATGACGCGCAGACCGGTCAGCTGGCCGAATTGAATGGTGAAGATGTCTTTCTTGATTTGCGCCTTGATCCAGCCGGAGGAGTCGCTAATGTCGCCATCGGTCCAGTCAACATCCTGGCTGGTGAGGAATTTCTTGAAGTCGTTGAGGACGGTGTCGTCGGCCTGGAAGTTCTTGTCGATGGGATGCGTGGCCACGTAGAACGGCGCGAAGTGGAAGAAGACGTCTTTGTAGACCAGCTCGTCCTGGAAGCGGTTGGTGGTGGGCGGCTCGATTTTCTCGTCGGGCGTGATGCCGCCGCCGCCATAGACGGTACGGCCAGAGTCAGTCAGCTTAACCTCGCGGCTGGAAGAGTCGGAGGGCGTAGGCCCGCCGCCCGCATGGTTGTAATAGTCGTAGAGAGAGACGCCTGCGTAATTGCGCTGGATGAGGCGGCCGGACGGCGTGTAGTAGTGATACGTAGTGAGGGCAAGGCCGGAGTCTTCACTGAGGTTGTAAACGGTCTGCACCAGGCCCTTGCCGAAGGTGGTTTCGCCCACGATCAGGGCGCGATCGTGATCCTGCAGCGCGCCGGAAACGATCTCGGCCGCCGAGGCGGTGTCGCGGTTCACCAGCACGACGATGGGAAAGGTCTTGCCATTATTGCCGTGGGTCGCGACGTAGTTCTGATCGGAGTAGGCGCGGCCGCGCTGCGAGACGATGGTCTGGCCCTTGGCAAGCAGGTGGTCGCTGACATCCACGGCCTGGCTTAGGAGGCCGCCCGGATTCTCACGCAAATCGAGCACCAGGCCCTTGAGGTCGCCGAAGCTGTCGATGGCTTCGTCCATTTCCTGGCCGGTGGTCTCCTGGAATTGGGACAGATGAATGTAGCCGATGCCGGGTCGAATCTCGAACTTGAGATCGATGGAGGGGTGAGGAATCTCATCGCGGATGAGGTCGAAGACCAGCGGCTTGGCCTGGCCGTAACGAACCATCGTGACCTGGACGTGCGTGCCCTTGGGGCCCTTCAACGCCTGGGCAACCTGGTCTGACGACCAGCCGTCGGTGGACTTGCCGTCAACAGCAACGACCTGGTCACCGGGGTGAATGCCGGCGCGGAACGAAGGCGTGTCCTCATAGGGAGTGACAACATAGACGTTGCTCTTGCCGCCGTTGTCATTTTGCTGCTGGATGACCATGCCCACACCGTAGTAGCGGCCGCGCTGATCTTCGCGCAGGCGGGCATAGGCCTTGGGATCGTAGAAATGCGAGTGCGGATCGAGCACCTGCAACATGCCGGGGATGGCGCCATCGTAGACGACATCGTCGGCCTTGTCGGGGGTGAGGGGCTCGGCGTAGTTCTGCTCCACAATCGCGTAGACGTCGGTGAATGCCTTGAGGCTGTCGCGGAGCTGGCTCTCGTCCTGCGACGATTGGGCGCCGACGCGGCGCTCGAGAATGGTGCCGGCCACGGCACAGACGGCGAAAAAGACGACCACGGCGAAAAGCGCGCGGCGGGCACGGGAATTCATGGGCAAACCGAACCTCCAGACGGCGGGTGCGCCAGGCGCCAGACGGCGGGCTTTCCATCGCCTGAGAGCGAATCCGGCCAATGCCTGATTTCCGCTCGATAAAAATTGACCTTGCCCGTTATTGGCAAGGCCAGGGAGGGAGATGGAAGAACCGCTCGCACTGAGGCCGCGAGGCCGTCTTCGGCTAAAGTATAACACCGCTGTGTTTGACGCGCGCTCAGGCGGGCGGGTAGCCGGGTTACCGTAGTTTGGGGCGCGGGAAGGCACATTGCGGAGGGTTGTCCGCAGCCTTGGGCCGAGCATCCGCTTTCCGTTTTGGCTCTCCTGGCATTTACAATTGCGTCTATGCAGCAGGCACCACGAAAGCATGCGCCAGGCACACGGCCAGACGTCGATTCTATGAATTTGAGACATTTTCGCGGATTTGCGGTGTTCACGATTGGCGCGGCGCTGCTGATGTGCCCCAGCTTGGCACTCGGCCAGGCAAACGGACCGGAGAGCCCCTATGGCGGGACGACCGTCGAGGACATCATCGCCCGCGTCAACGACCAGATCATCACCAAGTCCGACTACGACCGAGCGGGAACCGAGCTGGACCAGGATGGACGGCAGCATGGCGCGTCGATGCAGGAGATGGCGGGCGAACGCAGAGATCTGCTGCGCAACCTGATCGACCAGCAGTTGTGGCTCTCGAAGGGCAAGGAGCTGGACATCACTGGTGAAACGGAACTTGTGAAGCGCCTGGACGAGATCCGCAAGCAGTACAACCTGGATTCGATTGACGATCTGGAGAAGGCGGCCAGAGACCAGGGCGTGTCCTTCGAGGACTTCAAGGCCAACATCCGCAACCAGATCATCACCCAGGAGGTGATGCGGCAGGAGGTTGGTGAGCATATCCAGATGACGCCCGGCGAGGCGCAGCGGTTCTACGAGGAGCACAAACAGGATTACGTCCAGCCGGAAAGCGAGCGCTTGAGCGAGATTCTAATTTCCACGGGAACGGAGGGATCCGACGATCCGGCCAAGGTTGCCGCGGCCAAAGCAAAGGCGGACGACATTGAGGCTCGGCTGCACGCCGGCGGAGACTTTGCGCAGTTGGCGCGGAGCTTCAGCGAGGGCTCCACCGCGGCCTCCGGCGGCGATCTGGGCCAGTACAAGCGAGGCCAGCTTCCCAAAGTTCTTGAGGACAAGACATTCAATCTGACATCGGGCCAATACACCGATCCGATTCTCACGCGGCAGGGCTACATCGTCCTGAAGGTCGTGCAGCATACGCCGGGCGGACCGCGGCCGTACAAGGATGTGCAGCAGGACGTGGAACAGGCGTACTACATGAGCCTGATGGATCCGGCGATTCGCGATTATCTGAGCCGGATGCGAGATGAGGCCTTCATCCAGATCAAGCAGGGATACGTAGACGCCGGCGCGACACCTGCCGAGTTGCATTCAAGCATCAGCTTCAGCGCGTATGTGCCGCCGGCGCCGAAGAAGAAAGCCAAGGTGGAGAGGACCCGGTTCCGCGAGAGCACGCATAGCTTCCGCCAGAAATCGGGTCCCGCTGCGACGCCGGCTCAGAGCGCCACCGAAGCGCCGACGGGAGCAGCCCCGGCGCCTCCGGCAGCCACGCCACTGCCGGCAACAACGAAAAAGAAGAAGGGGAGCAATAAGGAAGAAGCAGCCACCCAAAAGCCAGGCAAGAAAGAGAAGATTCGCTTCGGCCAGGCGCCGCGCGAGACGCTGCCTGCAGCCTCGACAAACTCGACAACGGAGAATGCGGGCGCGCTGCCTGAGACGGCCTCGAATACCGACCAGCCGGCGAACCCGCTGGAGCCGACCGCGCCGACTCAGAAAACACGCTTCAGCGCCCGCGCACGGCAGCCTAAGACGGCGAAGACAACCGTCAATGGCGGGCGGGCGGGTGCGACCGGGCCCGCGCCGCCGAATGCGTCCGAGGTAGCCGACCAGCAGACGCAGTCAGCTCCTTTGGGTCTGCCCGGAGATAATTCGAAGAAGAAGAAAAAGGCGTCTACTGCATCCGAGGGAAAGACTCGCATCGCCAACAAGAAGAAGAGCGAGGAAGAAACGCAGCCGAAGCCGGTACAGCAGCCAACACCCATTCCTCCCGTGCCGGGTGCGCCGGCGCCCTCCGACCATCCGGACCAGCCGCAACCACAGCAGACGACGCCGCAGTAATCTCGAAATTCAATCGATCCGATAGAGCGGGCCTGGGAACGGATTCCCAGGCCCGAGATGTTTTTGGGGCGGCACGGGCTTTGTCCGGATTGTGCGGCGCCTTTGGCATAGCGAGAGAATTGCGCTAATCTTCTCGGCAGGATGAAAGACATCTATATCGCGGATTTGATGGGCTTCGACGAGGGCAAGCTCTTTGACAGCTTCTTTCTCGTGCTGGCCAGGCAGCAACGGACCACTAAGCAGAACAAACCGTATTTGAGCCTTACGCTCGGCGACAAGACCGGGCAGATCGAAGCGCGTGTGTGGGAGCTGGGCGACCCGCGGATCGCCAAAGACTTCGATCGCGGCAACATGGTGAAGGTGCGTGGCAGCGTCTCGCGCTACGACGATCGCGCCCAGTTGAAAGTGGATCAGCTGCGCAAGGCGCTCGACAGCGAAGCCGACAAGATGGACATGTTGCCCGCGACCAGCCGCGATGTGGGCGAGCTGTGGTGGATGCTCGAGGCAAGCGCTGCGAGCGTGACGAATCCCGACCTGAATCGGCTGCTCACGGCGTTGCTCACCGATGCACCAATCGCGCAGGCTTTTCGCCAGGCGCCGGCGGCGCGGCAACTGCACCATGCGTGGCTGGGCGGGCTGCTCGAACACGTCGTGAGTCTGCTGGGACTCGCCGATCGCGTAGCCGGGCACTACCCGATGCTCGACCGCGATCTGCTGGTCACGGGCGTGATCCTGCACGACATCGGAAAGATCCGCGAGTTGAGTTGGGACACCGGATTCGACTACACGGTGGAGGGTGTGTTGTTGGGGCATATCCAGATGGGCGTCGATCTGGCGGAGAAGACGATCGCCGGGCTGCCCGGATTCCCCGACCGGCTGCGCACGCTGGTGCTGCACATGATTCTGTCGCACCACGGCAAACTCGAGTTCGGTTCGCCTAAGCTGCCCATGATTCCGGAGGCGCTGGTGCTGAACTTTCTCGACGATCTGGACGCGAAGATGCAGGCCATGGCCAGCGAGTTTGAGAAGTCGGCTCGCGAGGGCCGAGCTCCGGACGAGATGACGGGCAAGGTGTGGGCGCTCGATCAGCGGCAACTGCTCAACACAAGAGCCTGGCTCGAGGGAAAAGCTGAATAAGGGATGAATGCGCGCCCCACGAAGCCCGTGCTAGAATTCCTTCCGGTTCAACGGGACACTTTGGCATGTGCGCTGCATCCTTTGGTTCTGTTGCACCCCGACTGCTTCCCTCCCCTCCGTTAGGAGAAACTTCATGCCCGACTCGATTGTCCCTGACAAAACAGGAAATCCCGCGCCCCTCGGCTTGATGGGCTTCGGGATGACCACGATCCTGCTCAATCTGCACAATGCAGGATTCATCGCGCTGGATTCAATGATCCTCTCCATGGGGATCTTCTACGGCGGCCTCGCGCAGGTGATCGCCGGCATCATGGAATGGAAGAAAGGCAACACATTCGCCGCTACAGCGTTCACGAGCTACGGCATGTTCTGGCTGTCGCTGGTGGCCCTGATTACTTTGCCCAAAACCGGACTCGGCGTTGCGGGGCCCTCGGGTTTCAGTGTCCCGGCCTACCTCATCATGTGGGGCATCTTCACCCTGGTTCTCTTCTTCGCCACGCTGCGGCTGAATCGCGCCCTGCAGGTCGTCTTCGGGTCCCTCACCGTGTTGTTCTTCATGCTGGCAGCGGGCGATGCCGCCGGCAGCGCGGCGATCGGGAAAGCAGCCGGCTGGGTGGGCCTTTTCTGCGGAGCCTCGGCCGTGTATACGGGCCTGGCGCAGGTCCTGAACGAGGTTTATCGCAAAATCGTGTGGCCGCTCGGGCCTGTGGCACAGAAATAAGCTCGATAATTCCGAAAATTCGGGCGGAACTTTCCGCGAGACGAGAGAATGCGGATTGAAGACGCGTTGTGCCAGCGACCCTGCAGCCGCTTGCATCGTCGCCATCGCTACGTCAAGGTTCCATTCCGGCGCCAGCAACCCTGAGGCGATAAAATTCCGGCGACTCAATAACAAACTTGGTTTGCCCCGCCAGCGCCAGCAGGTCTTCGTCGCCGGTAACCATCAGATCGGCTTTGCCGCAGTGGGCGAGATCGAGGAATGGTTGATCCCTGGCATCGCGGCAAAGCACAGGGCACGAGTTCGCGATTTCAACGACCTCACAAAAAGGGATATAGCTATACAAAGCTTCCAACTGCTCGTCGACGGAAAGCTGGAACTTTCGATACGCGAGTATCTTCTTGAGCTCTCGCGCAGTCGCACGCGAGACGAGCGGGACGCAATCTCCAGCTTGCCAATGACCAACGAGCCAGCTCAATCTGCCTTGGGTGAAAAGGAGCGCGGAGAGGACTACATTTGTGTCGAGGGCAATGCGCGGCACTGGCAGTACGGTCACTCGGTTTCGCGTGCCCAGGCGATTGCGTCGGTAATATCCTGCTCCGTGATGCCAAGACGGGCCAGTTTGGCCCGCACTTCGTCCAAACCATTCGGCCGCAATGGCTTGAGCGAGATCGTCGAGCCATCGGTGCTCACGTCAAAATACTCAACTCCGGCAAAGTTCTTGACCACCGCTTTGGGAAGGGTAAGTTGGTTTTTTACCGTCAATTTAGCCAGCATTTTTACTCTCCGCAAGGAAACAAGGAAATCTTACTACATTGTTTCCTTACTTTGCAAACCATTCCCACTGCTCTTTCGTGAGCGGAACAACCGAGAGTCGGCCGATGAGCAGCAGCGGCGAGCGGGCGAAGAGCTTTTCTACCTTGATTTGAGCGAGGGTCTTCGGATTCTTCAGGCGCTTGCCTGCCTTAACGCGCACGATGGGGACTTTCGGGTCAGCCGCATCGACGCTGAGGACCGTTCCGGTCCCCACGGCGGTGCGTTCGTCGCCGGTGTGGTAGAAGATCCACTTCGTCCCCGGCTTCAGTTCGCGCAGATTCTTGACCGCCGTCGGATTCGTCACACCGTCCCAGGTAGTCTCGCCGTCGCGCAGCAGGTCGTCGAAGGAGTAAACGCTGGGCTCGGATTTGAAGAGGAAGTAGGGCATAAACAGCTCTCAGTCCACAGTTCGTAGTTCGCAGTGTTCTGAGGTCAGTCTTTGGTGGTCGGTGGTCAATTGTATGTTGTCGGCAGATCGGCGACTGATAGCCAAGCAAAGTTTTCTATTCCCTATGCCCTTTTTCCCTATTCCCTGCCTTTTTACTCCCTGCCCCGCTTGCGGATCTCAATGTTCAGGCGCTTGATCTTCTGGTTCAACGTGGAGAGCGGAATACGGAACTGCTCGGCGGCTTCGGTCTGGTTCCAGTTACATCGCTCGAGCTTCTCAATGATGATGCGGCGCTCGATGACTTCAAGGATGTCGAAGAGCGAAGAGTTCGGATTGTGCTCGAGGAGCGCGTCCTGAAAGCTGCGGCCTGTGATCTGTCCGGGCAGAAGCTCCGCACCAATTAGCGGACCGGAGGAGAGTACGACACCCCGCTCGATGGCGTTTTCTAGCTCGCGGACATTGCCTGGCCAGTCGTAGTCGATGAGGGCACGCATGGCGTCGGTGGAGAGTTTGCGCGGAGTGAAGTTGTTCTCAGTGGCATAGAAATCGAGGAAGTGTTGGGCCAGCAGCGGAATATCCTCGCGGCGCGAGCGCAGCGGCGGCAGGTCGACGGTGATGACGTTGAGGCGGTAGAAGAGATCCTCGCGGAAGCGGCCATCGCGCACCGCCTGGCGGAGATCGACGTTGGTGGCGGCAAGGATGCGAACGTCCACCTGAAGCTCCTGAATGCCGCCGAGGTGCATGAAGCGCTTGTCCTGCAGCACACGCAGAATTTTTGACTGTGTGTCAAGGCCCATGGTGGCGATCTCGTCGAGGAAGAGGGTGCCGCCGTTGGCGACTTCGAAGAGGCCTTTCTTTGAGGCGACGGCGGAAGTGAACGCGCCCTTGACGTGCCCGAAGAGCGTGGACTCGAGCAACTCGGAAGGCATGGCGCCTGTGTTGATAGGGACGAATGGCTTGTCGCGGCGCGGCGAGTTGGCGTGAATCGCCTTGGCGATGATCTCCTTGCCCGTGCCACTCTCGCCCTGAATGAGAACCGTGGAGCGGCTCGGCGCGACCTGCGCGACGAGATCGAAAACGCGCAGCATCAACTCGCTCTTGCCTACAATGTTGGCAAAGTTGTAGCGCTGCTTGAGGGTGCGCTTGAGCTGAAGATTCTCCTCTTCGGCGCGGTGGCGCGCGACCGCGGAGCGGATGTCGGCCAAGAGCTTCTCGTTGTCCCATGGCTTCTGTATGAAGTTATCCGCGCCGGCGCGAATCGCCTCGACGACGTTGTCCACCGTACCGTAGGCCGTGATCATGATGATGGGAAGATCGGGCTGGCGCTCCTTGAATTGAGGCAGAAGCTCGATGCCGCTTTGACCGGGCAACGCGAGGTCGAGCAGGACAAGGTCGAAGCTCGACTGATCGAGCATGCGCAGGCCCTCTTCGCCATTGGCCGCGGTCTTCACGGCGTAATTCTCGAGCGACAGCAACACCTCGAGCGATTCCTGGATGCCTACCTCGTCGTCGACAACGAGAATAGAGGCGGCGGGCGAACTGCCGTCAGTCGCAGGCGCGGAGACAGGCGCATTCACGGGTATTGTGTCCTCGGCAGTGGGCTCAGGCATGGACGGAATTCCTTAACAGGGGAAACTCAAGGTGAAAGGTCGTACCGGCGCCGATAGCGCTTTCGACGTGAATTTTGCCGGCGTGTTCCTGAATGATGCCGTAAGAAACGGAGAGGCCGAGACCGGTGCCGCGGCGGTCGCCGGGTAGATTCTTGGTTGTAAAGAAGGGATCGTAAATTCGCTTGAGGTGCTCGGGCGCGATACCGGAGCCGGAGTCGGAGATGACGGCTTCAACGTGGCCGTTGACCAGCGTGGTGATTCGCAGGCGCCCGCCGCCGGGCATCGCGTCCTTGGCATTCAGCAAGAGATTGAGGAAGACCTGCTGCAGTTTGCCGGGGTTGCCGTGAATCGACGGCAGCTCGTCGGCGAGTTCGAGTTCGACAAGAATCTGTGCTGTCTTGAACTGGTGTTCGAGCAGCGACAGCGTGTCGCGGACCACCTGGTTCAAGTCGGTGGAGCGGAACTCGGTGGTGGAAGTGCGCGAGAAGTTGAGCAGGCCGTTGGCGATTTCGGCGGCGCGGAAGCTCTGCTGCGTGATCTTGTCGAGCACGGGGCTGAGACGCGCGTCGCCGCGCAACTGCTTGGCCAGCATCTGTGCGTAGGAGGAGATCACTGCGAGCGGAGTGTTGATCTCGTGGGCGACGCCCGCGGCGAGTAGGCCGATGGAGCTGAGCTTGTCGGCCTGGGCAAGCTGCGTTTCAAGCGTGACGCGCTCGGTGATGTCGTCAACCAGGACGATGCGCCCCACAGGAACGAAGTCGCGAGAGAGCAGCGGCGCAATAGCGATGTTTGCGGTGCGCAGCTCGCCGGCGCGCGTTGTGAGGCGGAACTTGTAGAGGTGATGCACTCCCGGATCGCTGCCAAAGCCTTCCAGCGCTTCAATGAACTCCAACGGGAACACGGAGCGTAGTTCCTGGCCGAGCGCTTCAGCACGGCTGAAAGCGTACATAGCCTCCATCTGCGCGTTCCAGCTTTCGATGCGGTCGTTGAGGTCGATGGCGAAGATGCCCACGTTAATGGACTCGACGATGTTCTCGTTGAATTCCTTGAGGCGCTCGAACTCAACGATCTTTTCCTCAAGCCGCGCATAGAGGCTGGCGTTCTGCAGGGCGATGCCGATGTAGCTGGCCAGGGATTCCAGAAGCTCCACGTCTTCGCTCGACAAAAAGTCGCCGCCCAGTGTGCGGCCGAGGCCGATAACGGCGATGGTGCGGCTGGCAGCCTCGCCATTCTCGAGTTGCACCGGAGCCACTCGGCACGGCAGGTAGTAGTTAAGGTCGAGAAGAGCGGCGGTGCGCTGCTGGTCTGGGGGAAGATGCATCACGGCTTGCGCGTTCTCAAAAAAGATATGCGAGTGGTCCTTGTCGCGGTCGAAGTTAAGAAAGCCAAGGGCCAGGTTGCTTTGCCCGGCGCTCACTTCGTCGGGTAAGCCGTGCGACGCGGCGAGACGCAGGCGGCCCGTATCCTGTGCCAGGAAAATGGCCACGCGCGCCACCAGGAGCGTGCGCGGCAGTTGCTCGACGATGGAGTTTAGCAGCGCCTGGAGATCGGTCTGAGAACCGAGACCGCGGCCGAATTCGACCAGGGCCTTCCGGTAGTCGTAGCGATGCCGGTCGAAGGCGCGGTCGACCCAGCTCTGAATGCGGCGCTTGACAGGATCGAAGACGGCAGCCGTAACCAGAATCGCGATGACCACCGCCCACTCGCGCACAGTTTCAGGCAAGCGCTGATGAACAATTTCCGCAGTGATCGCGATAATGCCAAAGTACCCGCCGAGGATCAGAGCCGTTGCCAGGGTATAGGCAACGCCGCGCTTGAAGATTAGATCGGTGTCCATCAAGCGGTAGCGGACGATGGCCCAGGCGAAGGTGAGCGGCAAAAACACCAGCGAAAGCCCGGCCAGATTGGTGAGCAGTTGCGGCGGATTCAGGTGAAGCAAATAGGGGACGGCGTAAAAGAACGTAAACGGAAGAACCGCGAGCAGGGTGCCGCGTGTGACCCACTTCAACTGCTGGCGCAACAGCGGCGTGGTGGCGCGGCTATAGCTGCGCAGGAAGAGGAGCGCTGCGGCAACGTAGAAGACGGCGTCGTACGCCGTGTCGATCTGGTAGAGCCGGTCGAGGAGGAGCTTGGTGGCCTCGCGCGTGGCGATGGACCAGAGCCACAGGGCAAGCATTCCCGCGCCGGGCGCGTAGACCAGCGGCAGCAGCCAGCGGCGGCGGAGATTCTTGAACCGCTCCTCAGGAAAACTGAGCGCGAAGTGCAGGAAGAGCGCAGGCTGCAACGCTTCGGCCACGACATTTGTCCAGAAGACGATCCAGTCCAACATGTCGAGTTTCGTGGTGTATTTCAGCGCGTAGAGCGCAAATGAAACCAGGCAGAAGAGGTAAAAGTGCGTGGCACGGGGAGCGCCCCAGCGGCGGAAAAGAACGTAGAAGCCGATGATCAGATAGATGAGTCCGATGAAGCGCAGGCCGAACTCGAGACTGCGGTCCAACGGCTCGGGAATAACCTTGATAGGCGCTTCCAGGGGAATGCCGTCGCGCGTGATGGTGTAGTAGACCTGCCCGTAAGGACCCGTAGCATACAGCGCGCGCTCCAGATCGGCGACCACCGTAACGGGCGTAACGCTTTCCGTAGAGGATCCGCTGACGCCAGTCAGCAGGTCTCCCACCTGGATTCCGGCACGCTGCCCCGGCTTATCGGGGAGAACTTTTTCTGCGTGTAAGCCGCCTGCAGCCTCGGCCCACCACACGCCATCGTCGGGCTGCGGAAATTGGCGCTGCTCGAGGAGATTCAGCACCGCCAACACGAACAGCGCGGCAGTGGCCAAGGCCAGCAGCGTAGCCTGCACGCGGTTGAAAAAGCTCGTCTCCATGAGTGCGGAAGTTCTCTTACTTCAATCGATTTACTAGCACGTCGGTTGCCACGCAGGGGGGATGCGGCGCTAAGCCGGAAGTCTCAGGCCAATCGTCTGAGAACAAGCGTGATATGGACTTTGGGTTGCCAATAAATGTCAACCTGAAGTGAAGTAGATCACATCGGAAGTGCAAAAAACAAGAGGAGGCCTCCACAGAAGAGAATCAATCTATGAAAAACAGTAGATCGATGGCCCGCGGCTGGCCATCGGTCAACTAACCGAAAACAAAGGAGTTACATTTTGCGGCCTTTTGAGGATTTGAGCGCATGATATTGCGCCCGGACCGCCGCGAGCTGGCCAAGTTTGCGCGGGCTCTCGTTCAGGCTCAGCGCTGTCCGTACGTGGCTTTCGGGCCATGTTTGCGAAGGTGGTGGTATTCCGACACATGGCTGGGAATACCGTCGTCCGGGGCGCCTAGAACCACGCTGCGGAAGGCGAGGCGGGCGATGTACTCAAGGACGTCGGCGTGCTCCACAGCCTCGGCGGGATTCTTGCCCCAGGTAAATGGCGCGTGGCCTGCCACCAACACGCCGGGGACGGCAACCGGATCGAGCTTTGCGGATCGAAAGCAGCGAACGATCACCGCGCCGGTGTTACCAACGTAGTCAGAAGCGACCTCCTCGGCGGTGAGCGGATCAGTGACGGGAACGGGGCCGTGAAAATAATCAGCGTGGGTGGTGCCGAAGCATGGGATGGCGCGGCAAGCCTGAGCCCAGGCCGTTGCGAACTCGGAGTGGGTGTGGACGATGCCTCCGATCTGTGGGAATTCGCGATAGAGAAGCGTGTGTGTATCCAGATCGCTCGACGGACGCAGCGCGCCCTCGACGATGTTGCCATCGAGATCGGTGACGACAAGGTCGGCGGCGGTGAGCGCGGCATAATCCACGCCACTTGGCTTGATGACCACAAGCGGCTTGTCGCTGCTGCGGTCGACACCGCTGGCGTTCCCAAATGTGTGGGGCGCGAGGCCGCGACGGGCGATCTCCTGGTTGGCGCGGAGGACTTCTTCGCGAAGAGATTCAAGCAGCATGACGTGTCTGAGATTAGAGTAAATCCTTCAAGAGGGTGAAGGACGAAGAATCAACGATCATGGCGGGCTGCGGCGTGCGGTCCGTGCCTTCGCGATGGCGCTGCTGGGTAGCGCTCCAATCGGCGCTCGAGTAAACTGGGGTCAATCTTCGACCAGTTTTGAATCGGCTGATTGGGGCCCCTCTCGCCGGACAGACGACGCGAGAGCGCAGAGGTTTGGCTGTGCGAGCACAAAGCATTGCCGCCGTTTATCCGCCCGATGGATTCGCTTCGTCTACTGCGACCCGGAACGATCTGCTTTTCGTGCGGCACAGGGTTGCCAATCGTGGCTAACCTCACCATCCCCCGCCTGGAAGGCGCCACGCCGAATGCAGCCCCCCTTGCGGCAGCGGACAGGCCTCGATCCACGCCGACTCGTTCCTCGTTCGACAGCCAGTCAATCTCCCCGCACCGTTGGATGACGGCCATCGCCGTGATGTCGTGCGCCGTGATGCAACTGCTCGACACGTCGGTGGTGAACGTGAGCCTGCCGCACATCGCCGGCTCGCTCTCGTCGAGCGTGGACGAAGCGACGTGGGTGCTGACCTCCTACCTGGTGGCCAACGCCATCATTCTGCCCATCACGGGGTGGCTGGCAGGCGTGCTAGGCCGCAAGAGGCTGCTGCTGCTTGCCGTGACCGGCTTTACGCTTTCGAGCCTGCTGTGCGGGCTCGCACCGAATCTGCCCATGTTGATTGTCTTCCGCGTCTTGCAGGGCTTCACCGGCGGCGGGCTGCAGCCGCTTTCGCAGGCCGTGCTCCTTGAGGAGTTTCCAGGCAGGGAGCAGGGCAAGGCGATGGCCTTTTGGAGCCTGGGGATTATCGCGGCTCCGATTCTTGGTCCCACGCTGGGCGGCTGGATCACCGACACGTGGACCTGGCGCTGGGTTTTCTTCATCAACCTGCCGGTGGGCATCCTCAGCCTGCTCTTGATCTCGCAGTACGTCGTCGACCCGCACTACCTCAGGCGCCGGTCGCTGGGCGTGGACGCCTGGGGAATTGGCATGCTGGCCGTCGGCATGGGCGCGCTGCAGATCATGCTCGACAAAGGCCAGGAGAAGGACTGGTTCGGATCGAACCTGATTTGCATCCTCAGCGTGATTGCCCTGGTTTGCCTTGCCGCTTTCGTCTTCCGCGAGCTGCGGGCGAAAGATCCCATTGTGCACTTTGCTCTCCTGCGCTCGCGCACCTTTGCCTCCGGTGTCACATTGGCCACCATGATGGGATTCATTCTGTACGGCAGCCTGGTGCTGCTGCCGCTCTTCATGCAGACCCTGCTGGGCTGGACGGCGACCACGGCCGGAATCTGGAACAGTCCGCGCGGAATCGGAACCGCGCTATGCATGCCGCTGGTGGGCTATCTGCTGGGCAAAGGGTGGGACGCGCGCTGGATGCTGATCTTCGCATTTGCCCTGGCCAGCATTTGCTTCTTCGGCTATGCGCGGATGACGCTCGACTCAGGGACGTGGGACCTCTTCTGGATTCAAATCGTTCAGGGATTTGCCCTGGGGTTTCTCTTTGTGCCGTTGACCACGCTCACCATGAGCCCGATTCCAAAGGCGGAGACGAGCTATGGCACGAGCCTCTACAACACCATGCGCAACATCGGCTCGAGCGTTGGCATCTCGTTTGTGACCACGCTGGTGGCGCGCCGCGAGCAGTTTCACCAGCAGACGCTCGGCGACCATCTCGCGGCTTCGAGTCCGGCGAGCCAGCAGGCCTTCGCGCAGTTGACGCCGTTCCTGGCTCATCAAGGGTTTGACAAAGTGACGGCGGCGCACAAAGCCGGCGGGCTCATCTATCAGCGGCTCCAGCAGCAGGCGGCGTTGTTGAGCTATTCTGACGCGTTTTATCTGATGGGGATCTTCTTCCTGGCCAACATCCCGCTGGTATTGCTGATGCGCGGGGCGGAGCACAACCGGCGCCATCGCAAGAACCGTGAGGCGAACGGACCTGAGTCGAAACGAGGCGCACCGGGATCTTAGCCTCGCAGCCAGTAGGGCTTGGGTACAACAGCCCCGAGCTCGGCGAACTCCGCGCCGGTGAGCCGAAAAGCGGCCGCACCGACGTTCTCTTCAAGGTGCTTCACCGAGCTGGTGCCGGGAATCGGCAGTATCACCGGCGAGCGCCGCAGCAGCCATGCCAGCGAGACAACTGCCGTCGAGACGTTCCGTGCGGCAGCGATCTTTTCTACCACCTCGCTGGCCTTTCGGCCCTGCGCCATTGGCCCCCAGGGCAGAAACGCGATGCTGTTTGCCTCGCAATAATCAACCACAAAATCCCACTCACGATCGGAAAAGCTGTAGCGATTCTGCACGCTGACAATCGGAACGATCTTCTGCGCGCGATGAATGTGCTCGAGCGTGACGTTGGAGAGACCGACATGGCGAATCTTCCCCTGCTCCTTGAGCTGCGCGAGAGTTTCCATCGAGGCGTCAAAGGAAACGGCCGGATCGGGCACATGAAGCTGGTAAACGTCGATGCGCTCCAGGCGTAGGCGCTTGAGGCTGCCTTCGATTGCTTCCTGTAAATGCGCAGGGCTCGCGTCGTGCTGCCAAACGCCAGGGCCGTGGCGCGTCCATCCGGCTTTGGTCGCGATGACAAGGCCGGCCGGATAAGGCCAGAGCGCTTTCGCGATCAGCTCCTCAGAGACATCGGGGCCGTAGGAGTCCGCCGTGTCGATAAAGTTTACGCCGAGCTCGACGGCGCGGCGCAGTGTGGCGAGTGCGGCATCGACGTCGTCGGGCGGTCCCCAGATGCCATTGCCCGTGATGCGCATGGCGCCGTAGCCCATGCGGTTCACGGTCAGGTCGCCGCCAAGGGTGATCGTCCCGGCTTGTGCGGCAGAAAGTGATTGCGGCGACGTTGTCATGGGCTGCTCTCCCCTTTGATCTCATTCACCCGGAATCTTGCGGATTATTGCGCGCGGCGGAATCTCGCAGAGCCTCGGCCAGGGTGTCCGCCTCGATTCTTGTTCACTGGCCACAGTTCACAGTTCAAACAGTTACTTCCCAGCCCGGTTCGTACGTGCGGGCCCAGTACTTCATGGCCTCCGGGTCGCCAATGATGTGAGAGGTTTCCGGGTCGATCCGCAATAGCCTGTCGACGAACCAGGCGATGTTCGACAGCAAAAGCATGGTGACGGTGACATTTGCCAACGAAGCAGGTGAGTGAAGCGTCTCGTGGCCGCGAATAGCAGCGATGAAGTTGGCGAAGTGAGCGTCGGTCATTGAGTCGGCTCCGATCAGATCGCCCGTGGAAGTGACGTGGCCGACGCGATATGTGTCGATCTGTTTCCCTTTCCAATCGAAGACGTCGTAGCCGTCGCGATCGATGACCACCGAGCCCTTGGTGCCCGAGATGACCGAACCCCGGTCGCGATCGTAGAGGCGTATTCCCTGGCAGGAGCGCCCCTCCCACGAGATGAGCTTGCCTGGGTATTCAAAGTTGGTGATGATCGTGTCGGGGAACTGCCAATCGTCTTTGAACTGGTAGCGGCCGCCGCTTGCGGTAACAGCCTGAGGAGTCTCCGCCTGTAGCGCCCAGCGGCAGACGTCAACCTCGTGAGTTCCGTTGTTGAGCGTCTCTCCGGTGCCATAGCGCCGCAGCCAGTGCCAGTTGTAGGGATGAATGTTGTCTTTGTACTCGCTGCGCGGCGCGGGACCCTGCCACAGATCCCAGTTGAGCGACGCGGGCACTGGAGCGGGCTTGCCAATGCCCATGGAGCCGCGTGTATTCACGTACCACGACTTGGCCATGTACGCCTCGCCGATCAGGCCATCGTGAATCTGCTGGATCATGCGGATGGTGTAGTCCGAGGATCGCTGCTGATCGCCGACCTGGACGAGCTTTCCATATTTCTTCTGCGCTGCCACAAGCAGCTCGCCCTCGCGCGGATTCTGACTGGAGGGTTTTTCGACGTAAACGTGTTTGCCGGCTTTCAAACCCAGCACCGCCAGCGGTGTGTGCCAGTGATCGGGAGTAGCGATCGTGATCGCGTCGACGTCCTTCGATTCCAGCACATGCCGGAAATCTGTTTCGGCTTTGGGCGCATAGCCGAGCTTCTGCTCCGCTTCCGCTGCGAACTTGGCAAGAATACCGGTGTCGACGTCGCAGATATAAGCGACCCGCGCGTTGCTGCTGTTGGCCCGCAGCGACGACAAATGCGCGCGGCCGCGGCCGTTGAGGCCGTTAATGGCAAAGTTCAGTCGATCGTTCGCGCCGAGAATTTGCGCATAGCTCTTTGCCGTTGACGCAAATGCTGAAGCCGCCGCACCGGCAGCCAATCCGTTGACAAATTTTCGGCGGGAAATCATTTGCTTCTCCAATCGCTTCCCCGTTCTAGGCTCTTTTCCCTCAGCCCTCAGCATTCAGCTTCCAGCATCATCCAGTATCGTTCGCTGCCGGAAGCTCTCTCCACCGCAACGAATTATACCGTTGCGCGCAGAGGCGCATGGCTGCATGCTGGAGCCCGTCAACCCTCGATGGGGATAATGGGTTTGCGGCCAACCCGTATTCCTTCTTCGACTGGGTTTCGTGGGCCTTGACGCGAAAATGAAGCGAGGGGTTGTAAACTTGGCCCCGATGCGGACGTCTACCAAAGTGATGGCAGCCGGAACAGCCGTAAAGCCGATGACGGCAGAAGCCGCGGAGGAGATTGCCGCGCAGGATTTTGCGAGCATCGTCGAAAGCCACCGGCCGCAAATCTTCCGCTTTCTGCTGGCATCGCTCAGGGACGTGGACCTTGCCGAGACGCTGACGCAGGAGTGTTTCTTGAAGGCGCATCGGAACTGGAACCGCTTTCGCGGCGATTCCAGCGCGATGACTTGGCTGATGCGGATCGCCATCAATTTACAGAAGGACCATTGGCGCAACCGGCGCCTGCGGTTCTGGCGGCATACGCAGGCGAACGCGATTGGCGTGGACGAGGCCAGCGACTGGCTGCCGAATGGCGAGCGGAGCGCGGAGCAACAGATTGTAGCTCGGGAACAGGTGGCGCAGGTTTGGAAGATTGTGGATGGACTGAGCGCGCGGCAACGAACGGTGTTCCTGCTGCGTTACGTCGAGGACCGTGAGCTGAGCGAGATTGCGCTGGCCACGGGATTGAGCGAGGGCACGGTGAAGGCCCACTTATCGCGGGCGCTCGCGAGAGTGCGCGCGGAGTTGAGAGGAACAAGATGAGCCGGAGAGACAAATTGGCGGGAGAAATCGACGATCCGATGGTGGCTGGGGCGCTCGAGAACTTCAAAGTGAGCGTGGATGCCTGGAGCGATGCCGCGTATAACCGGCCACCGACAGTGGTAAGGACAGCGCGGCACAACTGGCGCCTGGCAGCGACCTGGGCTCTGGGATGCATGCTTGCGGCCGGAAGCCTGGCGGGCGGATTATACGAACGCCATCAGCGGCAAGAGCTGGCCCGGATCGAAGCATCGAAAGCGGCGATCAATGCCGCAGAGCAAAAAGCCGCGCAGGTGCATGCAGCGCCCGAAAAGCCTGTCAAGGCCGCAACCGTTACCAAGCGGCAACCAACCGCCGTAAAGAAGGCAGCGAATGAGAATGAGGATCTGCTGGCATCGGTCGACAGCGATGTATCGCGGCAGGTTCCGGCGGCCATGGAGCCGCTGGCGCAAATGATGGATAGCAACGGTACGAAATGAAGAACACGCAGAACAAGGCAAGAACTGAAGGACGAGAAGGCGAGAAAGGGTCCCTTGAGACACAAGGGAGGGGAAATCAATGAACAAGTTGAAAACTGTACGACTGGTTTTGGCGGTAGCGGGAGTAATGATGGCAGGAGGTTGGGCTTCTGCGCAAGGGCCTGGCGGCCCGGGCGGGCCAGGCGGGCCAGGCATGGGGCCTGGTTTCGGGCAACATCGGCCTCCGATGGAACGTTCCTTCGGATTCGCGAACGGGCAGTTCTGGAACAATCCCAACGTCGTGAAGCAATTAAACCTGACCGACGATCAGCGCAAGGCGATGGATGGAATTCTGCAGAACCATCGCATGAAGCTCATCGACTTGCGAGCCACTCTGAGCAAAGCGGAGTTGGAGATGATTCCGTTGATGAAGGCCGACACTCCGGACCGCGCGGCGATTGAAGCGCAGATTGATAAGGTTGTCGGCGCGCGTGCGGACCTGGAAAAAGCGAATGCGCGTTTTCTGCTGGATATTCGGATGCAGTTGAAGCCGGACCAGTGGAAACTGCTCCAGACCATACACCCGGAGCGGATGGGACAGGAGGAAATGCGCGATCATGACCGGGGCCCATGGGGACGCGAGGGCGAAGGGCCGGGAATGGGCGAACCAGGCGACCAATTCCGTGGGCCCGGGGAGCAGTTCCATCGGCCGCAGGGGCCTCCGCCACCGCCGGATGCGGCGCCACAAGCGGCTCCGGCTCCTCCTCCAGCACCGGGAGCAGCGCCGGGAACGGGCGCGGACCAATAACAGTGCGATGCGCGGCGTGTGCCGCATGCCGCCCGAAAGTGAGGCAGCCAAACCGGGATCTGAGCGAAACTAAAAATCAGATCCTTCACATAACGTAAGACATCTGTTAACAGAGAAGATCGCGGTGGCAGGGGTAATTCCCTTGCCGCCGTTTTCTTTTGTGCTCGCAGTGAAGGATGTGAAGGTCTGTCCGTCGCAAAATCGCATTACGTCGGGCGCACCGCGGCGGGCCGCGTCAATTCTGTACCATCAAGATGAAAGGAACGGTTTGTGCCCAGTCTCGCTCCCACTGACTCGCTGATCCTGCTGATCTACTGCTTTTTTATGTTGGTTGCCGGATTCTCGCTGAAGCCGGTGATGACGAGTAGCCAGCAGTTCATGCAGGCTGGGCGTGCGATGCCGGGCTGGCTGTGCGGTTTGGCAATGTCGGGCGCCAGCCTGGGCTCGCAGGAGGTGCTCGGCATGGGCGCGGCTGGGGCCCAGTTCGGTCTGGCCAGCGTGGCATTTTTCGCGCTTGGCTCGATTCCGGCCATGCTCTTCGCGGGCCTATATCTGATGCCCGTCCTCTACGGTTCGAATTCAGGGTCGGCCGCGCCCGCAGAAAAACCGGCTGAAGTCGCCGCGCGGTCGATTCCGGAGTATCTCGGGCAGCGCTTTGATCGGAAGACACGCGCGCTGAATGCGTCGATGTTTTCCGCGATGTCCGCGTTCAGCGCGGGGATTGCTCTCTACGCAATGGGGCGCGTCTTTGTGGCGTTGCACGTATTCGATCAGGCTGCCGGCATGCTCAACCTGCCGCCCAGCGGAACGATGCTGCTTGCAATGGCGCTGCCGGCAGTTCTGGTGCTTGCCTATGCTCTGCTCGGCGGGCTCGGCGCCGCGATGTACAACCAGGCGCTTCAGTTTTGTCTCGTCATCGCCGGAATGCTGCCGATAGTGCTGCTCGGACTCAAGCGGATCGGCGGCTGGAACGGATTGAAGGCCGCGGTTCCGTCGAACGCATTGCATGCGGGCACACACTCTTTGGGCGCCGGCGCTGTCGTTCTCGCAGTTGGCGCAGGCCTGGTACTGGGCGGCAGCACATGGTGCTCAGACTTCAGATTGTTGCAGGCGGCCATGGCGGCGAAAAATGTGGGGGCCGCGCGAAAGGCGCCAATCATCGCGGCGGCTCTGCGCATTTTTGTCATCATCGTCCTAATCCTTCCGGGGCTGATCGCGGTCGGCCTGCCCACTCCCCACACATCAATCGTGATCCACAATGACAACGGTGTCATTTATCACGAGATCACTGTTGTCCCGCCGGCGGTCGAAGTGGGGAGCGGGCTTGTTCCCGCAAAAGCCGATGCGGATGGAAAGCCGGTCATGGGCGCCGACGGCCACGCCGTGCTCGACTACGCGATGGCCACTCCGAACACGCTCCTCCAGTTTCTTCCTGCGGGTCTGCTCGGGCTGGGGCTCACAGCTCTGCTCGCCTGCCTGATGGGCGGCGTGGCCGCCAGCGTGACTTCGTTCAGCACCGTCCTTACGTGCGACATCTTTCAGGCCTTTCTCGCCAGGAACGCTGCCGACAAGCGCCTGCTCGCTGTGGCTCGGTGGGCGGTAGTGGGCGGAATGCTGCTTGCGTTCGGTGCTGCGTGCGCGGCCATGCGCTTCAATAGCCTGCTCGACGCGGTCCTGCTGGTTTTCGCCGTCGTGAATGCCCCGCTCTTTGCGGTGTTGATGCTTGGAGTTTTCTGGAAGCGTGCGACTGGGCACGGCGCGTTCGCGGGATTGATTGCCGGAGCGGCCGCGGCTCTTCTGTATCACGGGCTCGCGCTGCCGGGTGGCGAGCAACCAGGCATCAACGGCGGCTGGATTGGGGTGCTGCACCATCCCGAGAGCGACCTGGCGCTGGGGCTGGGGACGGCGATGTTAGCCTTCCTCGTGAGTCTGCTGGTGTCAGCGGCGGTGAGCCTGTTTACAAAGGCGGCACAGGCGGAGGAACTCAAGGGTCTTGTGTTTTCGCTAACAGCGCGGCCGCCTGCGATTGGGTCATGGTGGAAACGCCCTGAGGCGCTGGCCGCGGCAATCTTGTTGGCCACGATTGCTGTGAGCCTGATCTTCATCTGAGCAGCGAAGGAGAGCAATGTTCTACGATCCGCGCATTTCGTTGGGCATGTTGTTCACATTGATCGGAACCGTCCTGACAGCCTTCGGCCTGGCCACGCGCTCCAATGCCGACGTGTATGCGAGGAGCATGGGGATCGATGCCAATTTATGGTGGGGACTGGTTCTGCTCGTGTTTGGAATTGCAGCTCTCGTGCTGGGCCGGCGCGAGCAGATGAAGCAAGAAAAAAACAAGAAGTAACGATCAGCCCACCTTCCGCCGATTCCATGCCCCTGCTCTATTCACTCGGCTGTCGCACTGAATCGCATGGTGCGGTAGTCGAAGGTATAGCTCTTGAGTTGGTCCAGGCCGTCGATTCCGATTACACCGTACACATCGTCGCGGGCGGCTGAGCCAAAAGGCTGCGTTAGGACGGGTATGTAGTGAAGGTCGATCGAGATATCGCCAACGGCCAGGGGAACGGTCTCGGCGACATAGGCCGACCCAGGCCCCGCATCAATGCCGGGGATCGAGAAGGGTTCCATCTTCTGGCCGTTGAACGCGGCGGCGTGCTCGTCGAACCAGCGCGAGGTTAGATAAGTTTGCTGGCCACCGGCATCGATGGCGAACATCCGATCCTCGTTTTCACCAGCGTCGACGCGGCTGTCCGCTGCCACTCCTTGCGAGGAGGAATCGGCGGCGGGGTCGGGCGACCTTCCGAGCGCGACGATGACCTGATCTCCGTCGAAATAGAAGCGAGCGCCTGCCGTGAGGCGATTCTTGTCTTCCTTCTGATCGATTTCTTTCGCGGGATCCACCTGGATGGTGTTATCGGAAACGGTGAGCCGGCCCATGGCGGCGAGCGCGGGATACCCGAGGACGCCCTCGACCCGATAGCCGGAGTGAGGGAAAGAATAGTCCACGTCGTCGAAAACGAATGCGGTGACATCGTGCAGCGTGAGGCGGCCGCCGATGGTGAAGCGCGGAATCACCGTAATGTGGATTTGAATGGGGCGTCCGGTAAGGGTGTGAATAGTGGCGGATTCCTTTGAGATAGTCAGTCCAACATCCTCCGCAATGGATCGAGAGATGAGATTGAAGGGTGCAGTGGGATCGAGCATCCAGCTATGAGAACGCGCGCCGATAAAGACGGGAACATCGATAAGGCCGAGAGGATCGTTGCTCGCCTGAAGCCTGAATGGTTCGCAGGGATCGACCGTGATCGGCGGATTGCCCTTGGCCAGCGGCAGCATTTTGAGCGGCATCTCAATTTCGTCCTGCTCGCTTTGGGTGAGCTTGGCGCCAAGCCGCGCGTTGAGGGTTTGGTAGGCCTGGCCGGCCTTGGCCCAATCGCCAAGGCGGAGGTAGTCTTCAGCCAGTGTCATGCGGAGCAGCTTTTCGCGAGCGGCGTCTCCGCTCGCAGTCACCTGATCCACGAGCGGCTCGAGAAGCCGGACTGATTGATCAAGTTGATTGGAGCGGTTGGCCAGAATGCCGCGATAGAACTGTGCCTGCTCCGGCGGCAACTGGCCGATCTGCGCCTGGATGCGAAGGTATTGGTGATCGGCGAGCAAGTTCTGTAAGCGGGCGTCGATATCAAGGCCGCTGCTGGTCCCGGTGTGGAGTGGCGCTTCCGTGCCGGGCTGCTGCTTTGTTTGCTGTGCCGGCGGCTCCGCACTTTGTTGCGCAGCAAGAGGGCACAGCGGCGTGGCGAGCACAAAGGTGACGAGCAGCCGTGCCGCGGACGACTCACGCGCTCGGCGCCGGCTGTTTTCCGCCGCAAATCCACCTATGCCGTTCATCTTCACTTCGACGTTAACAGATAGACGGCGGTGCGGCGAAAGCCCCTTCTTGAGACGGTCCTTACGCGATCGCCGCTAGACTTGAATTGAGCGATGAAGCGAAAGACAATTGCCCATTACGAGATTCTGCGGCGTCTGGGCGCTGGCGGCAGCGGTGTGGTGTACGCGGCCAACGACACCCTTCTGCAGCGGCCCGTCGTGCTTAAGATGCTGCACACCGGGCTGCTGACCGCCGAGCAGATGCGGTCGACGGTGTTGCGCGAGGCGCGGCTGGCTTCGGCCATCGAGCATCCTAATGTGTGCGCGATTTACGAGGTGGGTGAGAGCGGCGACGAGGCTTACATCGCCATGCAGTTTGTGCCGGGCCAGCCGCTGGACGAATTGATCGCAGCCGGGCCGGCCAGCCTGCAACTTGTGCTCTCGGTGGGAATCCAGATTGCCGACGGATTGCAGTCGGCACACGCGCTGGGTATCTTTCATCGCGATCTGAAGCCGCAGAACGTGATGCTGACCGACGGCGGCCTGGTGAAGATTCTGGATTTCGGGCTGGCGCGGCGGCTCACTCCCGAAGACGCACGCTTCGACCCGGCGACGCCGGCGCCGGCCAAAGACAAATCCGTCGCGTCAACGTTCACGGCGCGCGGCGGGACAATCCGTTACATGGCGCCAGAGCAGTTCGTCACTGGACACTCGAGCGTCCAGTCGGACGTGTGGGCGCTGGGCGTAATTCTGTACGAGTTGGCGAGCGGACGCCACCCTTTCGCTCGTCCTGACGCCGAGGACTTTCAAGCCATTCGCGCCATTCAGTTTCTCGAGCCGGAGGACTTGAGCGCGATCGTCCCGGAAATTTCTCTGGAGCTCAAGAGCGTGATTGCCGCTTGTCTCGAAAAGAATCCGGGCGCGCGCACGGCATCGTCGGCCGAGGTGCGCGAGGGACTGAAGACCATCATGAAGGCGCTGCGCATCGAGACGGGGATCATTCCCGGCGATGCGGCGGCCAACCTGCCCGCGACGGGCGCTGAGGCGGAGAAGCGCACGACAGGTTTGCTTTCCATGCTGGCGGAGCGGTTTCGCGAGTCGGCTGGCGAGCAAAAAACGCAGAATTCGCTGGTTGTGCTGCCCTTCGCCAACCTGGGCGCGACGGAGGCGGCGCCGCTTTACGGCTACGCGCTCGCCGATGCGATTGCGGCCCGGCTTGCGCGGATTCCGGCGCTGGTGGTGCGGCCATCGAGCGCGCTGATGCCGCTGGCTGGCGCGCGGCCCTGGGCGCAGATGGACCCGCTGGCGGTTGGGCAAAAGCTGTTGGTGAAGTTTGTGCTCGCCGGGAACTTTGTGCGCTCGGAAAACGGATTCGACCTGAACTGGCAATTGCTCGACGTGGCTTCGCAGAGCGTGCGCACCGGCGGATCGATTCGCGTAGCGTCGCTTGACTTGATCGCGGTGCAGTCGGAGATTTCAAACGAAGTGTTCGCAACGCTGCAGGGAACGGGGACCACGGAAGGAATCGAAGCGTCGCGCACCGGGCAAAGTACGGATTCGGCGCGCAGTGCGGCGCGTGATGGCTCGCTGCCCGGGCCGGTGAGCGAGAGATACTTGCAGGCCCGGGCGCTCTTGAGTTCGTTCATGGTGCGCACCGGCTCGCGCGCCGATCTGGATCGCGCGCACGCGTTGTTCACCCGCGTCACCGAGGCTGATTCCGGATTCGCCGCGGGATGGAGCGGGTTAGGCATCGCCGAACTGCAGTACGCGCGGCATGGGTTCGGTGGGCAGATCCACGTGATGCGCGCGCGCAGAGCCTTCGAAGAGGCCCTAAAGCTCGATCCGGCGTCGACTGAGACCAATCTTTACCGCATCTATATGTTGCTGTCGCGCGGCGAAAAAGAGTCGGCGCGGCACGGTATTGCCAACCTGCTCGCTGGCGCTGCGAATGACTGGAATGTGCACATGGTGGCCGGCCTGGCGCTACGCGGCGACGGCATGTACGACGAGGCGCTGGGCGCATTCAGCCGCGCGCTCAAACTGAATCCGGCCAATGCGGCGATTCTCTACAATCATCGCGCTCGCGTGTACCACTACCAGAACCAGATCGAGCTGGCCGGCGACGAGCTCGAAAAAGGCCTGGCGTTGGAGCCGCGCCATCCACTGCTGCGCACTTCGTCGGGCTATCAGCAGATGCGCACTGGGAATCTCGACAAGGCCATTGAGACTCTGGAGGGCGTGATCGCCGACGATCCTTCACTGCGCATTGCCGTTCCCACGCTGGCCATCTGCTATGTGCAGGCAGGCGCGCGTGACCGCGGCGCTGCGCTGCTCAAGGACGACACGCTGGCTGCCGCCGAGGCCGACAGCGAAATGGCTTACCGCCTGGCTACTTACTTCGCCGTCGACGGCGACTCCAGCGAAGCTCTGCATTGGCTTCGGCGCGCCATCTATCTCGGCAATGAAAATTATCCCTGGTTCCAGAAGAATCCCGCGTGGAACAACCTGCGCACCAACGCGGACTTCGAGCGGACGCTCGACGACCTAAAGAAAGCCTTCCGCAAAAACCAGAAGACGTGGAAGCGGCTGCTGGAGGAAGTGCCGGCCGGCGGATAGAGACTCTCAGCCCCGCACCCCTCAGCTCGCGCTTTTCATTTCGCAATATCGACGCGTTCGTAAGGACAGTACACCGGCTCCCACATATACGCGCGCAAATCTGCAGCGATCGCTGCTTCATCGGCGGGTTCGGCGACCCCCTCGGCAATCGCTTGCCGGAAGACTGCCTCGGCGACTGACGCGCTCGTTTTGCGGGCATCGGCGAGCGGTGGTAGCAGCGGAGCATTTTTATCGGCGCGCGCCGGCGAAAGCGATGCCAACGTCTTTGTGACGGCCATGATCATGCCGTCGGTAACGCGGATAGCGCGCGACACGAGAATGCCGAGAGCCAGGCCGGGAAAGATGTAAGAGTTGTTGACCTGCGCGATGCGGATGAGCTTGCCGTTCACTTCGACCGGAGCAAATGGACTGCCTGTGCCCACCAGCGCGCGGCCATCGGTCCAGCGGAGCAGATCGGCGGGCATTGCCTCGGCTTGCGAAGTGGGGTTCGACAGCGGAAAGATGATCGGATGCGGAGTGTGGCGCGCCATCTCGCGCACAATCTCCTCGGTAAACGCTCCCGGCTGAGCGCTCACGCCGGCCAGCACCGTGATGCCTGCGTTGCGCACAACATCAATCAGCGAAATGGCACCAGAATCCGACGCCGTCAACTTCCATCCGGCAACGTCCTCGTGTTTGCGCAGGAACTCCGCTTGCCCAGGCTTTATCCCTTCGCAGCCTTCAATGAGCAGCCCCAAGTGGTTGAAGGCGTAAATGCGTTTGCGCGCCTGTTCTGCGCTCAAACCCTCCTCTTTCATCGCAGCGATGAGAAGATCGAGAATGCCAGCGCCTGCCGATCCGGTGCCGAACATCGCAATGATCTGCTCTCTGAGCGGAATGCCGGTAGCGTAGACGGCTGCCAGCAACGTCGCGGTCGTCACAGCCGCGGTTCCTTGAATGTCGTCATTGAATGTGCAGAGCCGGTCGCGGTAGCGCTCGAGAAGGCGGGACGCGTTCACGCCGGCAAAATCCTCCCACTGCAAAAGAATGTGCGGCCAGCGGCGCTCGACCGCGGTCACAAAAGCTTCGACAAAGTCATCGTACTCTTGCCCGCGGACGCGCTCGTGCTCCCAGCCGATGTAAATCGGATCGTTGAGCAGTTTTTGGTTGTCGGTGCCCACGTCGAGCAGCACGGGCAAGCAATGCTCCGGCGGAATGCCGCCCAGCGCGGTATAAAGCGCCATTTTGCCGATCGGAATTCCCATGCCGCCCGTCCCTTGATCGCCGAGGCCCAGGATGCGCTCACCGTCACTGACCACGATGCAGCGCACGGCGTCGTAGCGCGGGCTCGAAAGAATCTGCTGGATGCGGTCCTTGTCGGGGTAGCTGAGGAACACCCCGCGCGGCTTGCGCCAGATCTCGGAGAATCGCTGGCAACCCTCGCCCACCGCGGGCGTATAGACGACGGGCAGCAACTCCTCGGTGTGTTGGGCAATCAGCGAGTAGAACAACGTCTCATTGTTGTCCTGCAGGTCGCGCATGGAAGCGTATTTGTCAAACGCGGTGGGGTGGCAGTCGAGCACGCGCTTGCGGCGCTCGCTTTGGCTTTCGAGAGTTCCGACGTGAGGCGGCAGCAGGCCATGCAAATCGAAAACGTCTCGTTCCGCCTCTGTGAATGCGGTGCCCTTGTTGAGGCGCGGATTCATAAGCAGATCGAGCCCATGAAGGCTGGTGCGAATCACGGGCTGAACTTGCGCGGATGATTTTGGACTCAAAGCAGTGTTCTCCATGCTTGCATATCGGCGCACTAAGAGGATTAAAGCAGTTAAATGAATTCGAGCAGAACAATCTCCGGCCGCGTGCCGACGCGCATCGGAGGACCCCAGGTTCCCGCGCCCGTTGAAGTGTAAACCTGGAGCGAGCCAAAACGATGCAGGCCGCGCGTGAACCGGCCATAGATGCGGCGCGTGATCCAGGTGTAGGGCACGAACTGCCCGCCATGGGTGTGGCCGGAGAGTTGCAGGCTGAAGCCGGCCTGCTCCACGATGGGCAGGCGCGTCGGCGCATGATTGAGTAGAATCCCGGGCTGGGTGCGCTCATTTTCGAGACTTTCGGGGCGCATACCACTGAGCGCGGCCCTCATGTGCAGTGGCGATGATGAGTCGTGATAGAGCACGCCGGCGATCCTTAGGCCATCGACGACAACTTGTTCATTGGCGAGTACACGAACGCCCACCCGCTTGATCGCCTCGATGTAAAGCGCGGGGGACGTAAATTCCTCGTGGTTGCCGGTTGAGAAGTAAGTGCCCAGTGGTGCCGAAAGCTGGTGGAAGGGCGAAAGCAATCGATCGAGATCGCCCTTTGTGCCGTCAAAAAGGTCGCCGGGAAGAAAGACTACGTCGGGATGAAAACTCGAAACCAGCGCAACCAGGCGACGGCAAAAACGGACGCCGTTAATGGGTCCAAGGTGCAAATCGCTGAGCAGGACGCCCTTGCGTCCGTGCCACGCCTGGGGCAGGTCGGGGATATGCACTGCGACACGGCGAACGCGAATGATGCGGGCGTTGATGAGACCGTAGATTCCGGTCAGCGCAGCGATTGTGTAGATCGTCGCTGCCAGTGGCGCGCGGATTGCGGCGGAGTTCGCCACCAGGTGAGAGATTCGCACCGCAAACCACGCCAGCCGGATCAAGACTGACGCCCAGAAAAAGAAGTTGAGAAAGCCGAGCCAGACAGCCGCGGCCCAGTAAATGGCTCGGACCAGAGGATTGGAATAGCGGAACGAAAGCAGCGAGGCTACGACAAAGCTGAAGGCCAGAACCAGCATCGCGATGCGCAGCTCAGCGGTCCCCGCGGGAGCGAGCCCGGGCCAAAAGGCGATGAAGGTGGAGTAGACAAACCAATGAGCAAGAAAGAGGAGGCCCTGGATGACTAAGATGGCAAAGACTGGCCAGGCTTTCAAAACCGGATCTCCTTCCTTCCATCATTGCATGATCGGCGACGGAGATTTCCAAGGCGCGCGGACTCGAGACGCGCGTGAAACAATCCCTCTATGACCGGCAACGGCGCCAATTCGCTCGGAATTTACATTTCCTTCCCCTTTTGCCGGTCGAAGTGCACCTATTGCAACTTTGCGTCGGGAGTGTATCCGGCCGCGGATCACGTTCCTTATGTGGACCGGCTGATTGATGACCTGAATGCAGCAAAAGCCTGGGCGGCAGCAATGGGAGCGGAACTCCCCCGGCGCGTGGACACGGTCTACCTGGGGGGGGGAACGCCATCGCTCCTCGAGCCGAATCTGCTGGAGCGGCTCTTTGCCGCTGTGCGAGCCGAATTCGATCTCGACGCCGGCGCGGAAGTCACCATGGAGTGCGCGCCAGGGCAGTTGGCCGACGCGACGTTGGCAGCGGTCGTCGCCGCGGGTGTCAGCCGCGTGAGCCTGGGCGTGCAATCGTTTGTCGACAGCGAGGCGCGGGCTAGTGGCCGGCTGCACGATCGTGCCGCGGTCGAGACCGATCTCCGGCGTCTTCGCGCTGCTGGAATCGCAAACCTGAATCTGGATCTGATCGCGGGTCTGGCCGGACAGACGGTGGCGTCGTGGGAAGAGTCGCTGGCTGCTCTGGTGGATGCCGGCGTTCCCCACGCCAGCGTGTACATCCTCGAGGTGGACGAGGATTCCCGCCTTGGCCGCGAAGTGCTCAAACGTGGTGCGCGCTATCGTGCCGATCTGGTGCCGTCCGACGATATGATCGCCCGGATGTACGAGTTGGCGATCGAGCAGCTGGAAGAAACCGGGCTTAGCCAGTATGAAATTTCGAATTTCGCTCGCCCCGGATTCGAGTCGAGGCACAATCTGCGCTATTGGCAGCGGCGGCCATATCTTGGCGTCGGCCTGGATGCGTCATCCATGGCGTTCCATGCAGCAGCCTTTGGGAACGGCGCCAGAGGCCAGCCAGAACCGCCCGATGTGCTCCGCTCAACCACGGCCGACGATCTGAAGCAATATCTCGCTGGTCCGACAACGCCTGAGACAACATGGCTCTCGCCGGCGCGTCAGCACGAAGAAGCATGGTTTCTCGGGTTGCGCATGAATGAAGGTGTTTGCGTCGACGCGCTCCGGCACGAATTCGGCCCCGAGTTGGTCGAGCCGGCGATGGAAACGGTCGAGCGGCTTGTCGACGATGGCCTGTTGGTCGCCGACGGCGCGCGCGTTCGCCTCACCGCACGCGGCCGGCTGCTTTCAAACGACGTCTTTCAGGAATTCCTGGAATCGGCGGCCGCGACGACGGCGTGTGACAGGTAGGCCGAGACTTGCGTTTGCCACGCTTTTTCGTCCGCCTCCCTCGCAACAGCTAAACCCACTCCGCAACAGCCAAACGCGTTCCGCAACGCCTAAAATCGACGGGCTCGGACCGGACTGCGCTACCACGCCAGCAGCTCGTCGCCGGAACTCGCGGAGAGAAAAGTCACCGGCGACGGAGCAGGTTCCGGCGGACATCCGAAACACTGGATAGACTCCGGCCCAGCGGCCTTGGCCCATTCGAGGGCCTTTTCGGCCTCGCGCAGAACCACCACTGGCGACCGGCCGCGGCTGTTGGCGATACCAAAGCACGCGGAGAGGCGGACGGCCTCGCCCGCCACGCGGAAGGGCACGGAGAAAACATCCACGCGAAGACGCTCGGCCAGGATCATGGCGCTGGCGGGGCTGCATGCAGGCAGGGCGATCAGGAACACGTCCATACCGGGGCGCCCCAGCAAATCGTAGCTGCGCAGAATGGCGCCGGTACGGCTCGCCACCTGGCAAAGCAGCTCATCGCAGGCGTCCACGCCTAGCCGCGAGTTCCAGTGGCCGAAGTCATCGATATCGAAGAGCACCAGGCAGAGCGAACTGCCCATGCGTTGCACGCGGTCGGTCTCGCGGAAGAGCATGGCGAGCATGGTTTCGCGGTTGTAGACGCCGGTAAGGCGGTCAAACTGAGCGTTGCGGATGGCCGCATCGCGAAGAGTTTCAAGCTCGAGAGCCATCCGCTGATCCCGCATCACAAGGTCAATCCGCACCTGCCAGTAGGCGCGTTCAGCTGAGCGAAGGATGAGATCGTCAACCGCGCCGTCGGCAAGTCGATCGATCCATTCCTGGGTTACCGTGTCTGCAACCAGAACAATAGGGAAGCGTGGGACGTCGCCCTGGGACCGCGCCGCGGCGAGCAACTGGCTGATCGGCATGTCGGGCAGGCTCGCATCGAGCAGAAGCAGGCCTGGCGGTTTCCCGCTGGCGATGGAAACGCGCGCCGCCTCAGCGGACAGAACCACGTCGACCCGCGCGCCTGCGGCCAAAAGCATCGGTTCGATGGCGCAGAGAAGTGCCGGGTCCGGCGACGCAAAGAGGATGGCGGGAGACGTGGGCGAAGGCATCCGGCAAAGCTCCTTGTTGGATGCATCGGCAAAGATTAGAAAAAAATTAGAAAGCCCGCGAAGATTGTTGGGCCAGCACAATGACCTTAGAGCGGATTGAACGCCCTAAAGGTACTGTGTCCGCACCCGGGCAAGAAAGCGGCGCAGTCGCATGCAGCGGCGGCAGCGACGCAGCTCATCCTGAAGATGCGCTAATCCACAAAGTCGACTTGCGGGGCAATGGAGATAATGCCGCGCTCGTGGCCCATTGCCAGCAGCTTGCGGATCGCTTCGCGGCCATCGGCGCCGTAGTCAAGAGTGCGCTCATTCACATACATGCTCACAAATTGGCTGGCCATTGTGGTGTCGAGGTCGCGCGCAAACTGCATAGCGTATTCGAGGGCCTGCTCGCGATGGTCCAGGGCATACCGGATCGAGTCGCGAAGCGCCTTGGAGATGACTTTGTGCGCTTTGGCGCCGAGCGAGCGGCGGATCGCGTTACCGCCCAGCGGCAGCACCAGGCCGGTGGTTTCGCGCCACCAGGCGCCAAGGTCAATCACTCTAAAGAGTCCGCTGGTGGAATAGGTGAGCTGCCCCTCGTGAATGATGAGGCCCGCATCGTAGTTGCCGGCCAGAATCTCGGGAATGATGCGGTCGAATGGAACGGTAACGGTCATAATCTCCGGGTTGAGGATTTTGAGCGCGAGATAGGCCGTGGTCAGCGTGCCCGGAACCGCAACGCGGATGCGGCCGAGGTCGTTCACGTCGAGCATGCGGCTGGCGACGACCATCGGACCGTAACCTTCGCCCACGCTGCCGCCGCAGCCCATCAGCGTGTAGTTCTCCTGCAAATACGGATAAGCGTGAAAGCTGATGGCCGTTATGTCGTAGAACGCCTCTTCGCGGGCCCGGCGGTTGAGCGTCTCAATGTCACAGAGCGTGTGACTGAAGCGGTAGCCGGGCACCCGAACCTTGTTGGTCGCCAAGCCATAGAACATGAAGGCATCATCGGAGTCCGGGCTATGGGCGATGGAGATTTCGTTCACGGCCTTCGAGCCTGCGAGATCGGGGGTTTTGGTGCTCACGTCGGGGGAGATCCTTTCGGCAACGAAACTGTAATTTTTCTTCAATCTTGCAACAGCATTCAGTGTATGACCACACGATAACCGTCTGCTTCCGGCGGAATGCCGGACCGCTCATCGCAACAATTCTCAGGGCTTCACTTTCAGGTCGGGCTCCTCAGCCGGCTCCAGGGCAGCGGAGCGTTCACTCCCGAGCCTGGTGCGCTGCAGCCAAATGTGACGGGCAGCCCCCGCAGCCGCAACGAGCAGCGCCCCGAGCGATACAAGAAGTACGATGAGGAGCCAACGCATGAAGACAGAATCCAACAAGGATAGCAGAGGGTCTTTTATTGGCTATGACGTTCGTTTATACTTTGGTACCTTGCGGCGCATTCAGGCAGGCGTGTAGCCATTTCAGATAAGAGTGGCTCCCGGCCTCGATCCCAAGCACCAGGAATTCAGGAGTTTGGTAACTGTGGAGCTCCTGCAGTCTCGATTCAAGAGCGGGCAACTGTTCGCTCGCGGTCTTGAGTAGAAGCAGGGTCTCGGCTGACGACTCGATCTTGCCCTGCCAGCGGTAAATCGAGTGAACGGGGGGAAGGAGTGTGGCGCATGCAGCCAGGCGCTCCTCCACGAGCGTGCGCCCCAGGCGCGTGCCCTCCTCGGCGCTCATCACGGTGGTCATCACGATCCGCGCGGACGAAGTAGATTCGAGCATTTGGCCCCTCCACGTTAAGTACGATTCTGCCGAAAACGATTCTGCCAACACTCTACGCCCAAATGGCCTCGCAAAGCCTCCCATCGGTTCGTTTCGATCTGGTGATCGAACTGCAGCTTGCCGATCCGGGTCCGGTGTTGCAGTATGAACTTTGCGGCCCGCGAGGCCGCACGTGTGGAGAAACGGATGACCTCAGCGATCAAATTTGGCACTTCGGGATGGCGGGCGATTGTGGCCGACGAATTTACGGTGGCCAATATTCGGCTGGCTGTGGCGGGAATCGCCGCTTATGTGAAGACGCTTCCAGCGCCGCATCGCGTGCTCGTGGGCCGCGATCCGCGCTTTCTGGGCGAGAGCTTTGTGGCCGAGGCCGCGCGCGTGCTGGCAGGCGCGGGCGTCACGCCCATCGTGATTCCCGAGGCTGCTCCCACGCCGGCGATTGCCTATGCTGTACGTGCGCTAAAGACTTCGGGCTCTATCAACTTCACCGCCTCGCACAATCCGCCGGAGTATAACGGCATCAAGTACTCCACGCCCGACGGCGCGCCGGCTCTGCCCGAAGCCACTCAACAAATCGAAGCCGCTATTGAAGAGATTGCCGGCGGAGGCGGCGGCCACGACGTTCCCAGCCCGCTCGCAACGGCGGACCAATTCGAGACCGTGGACGTGAAGCCTGCGTTCCTCAAGCGCCTCGCCGAGCTCGTGGATCTGAAGGCCATCGCCAAGTCGGGCATCAAAGTGGTCTACGATCCGTTTTGGGGCGCGGGCCGCGGCTATCCCTGCCACCTGCTCCGCCAGGCCGGCGTCACCGTCGAAACCGTCCACGACTACCGCGACGTGCTCTTCGGTGGCCGCGCGCCCGAGCCCTCCGACGAGCTCCTCGATGCTGCGAAGAAAAAAATGACGGAGATCGGCGCGGCCCTCGTAATCGCCACAGACGGCGATGCGGACCGCTTCGGCATCGTGGACGGTGACGGAACGTTTATCCAGCCGAATTACGTCATCGCATTGCTCTTCGATTATCTGGTGGAGACGCGCGGCTGGAAGAACGGCGTGGCCAAGAGCGTCGCGACCACCAACCTGATCAACGCGCTCGCCGAGTTTTACAAAGTTCCGCTCTATGAAACGCCGGTGGGCTTCAAATATATCGGCGCGCTGATCGATCAGGACAAAATCGCCATCGGCGGCGAGGAATCTGCAGGCCTCACCATTCGCGGTCACGTCCCGGAGAAAGACGGCGTAATTGCCGGTCTGCTCGTGGCGGAGATGGTGGCAACGCGCGGCGCCAGCCTCGGCGCACAATTAAAGGCCCTTTTTGCCAAGGTTGGTTCCTATTTCCCGGTTCGCGAGAACTTCCACTTGACCGCGGAGCAGAAAGCCGCGTTCACTGAGAAGTTGAAGGCTGATCCGAATGAGTTGGGCGGGCGCAAGGTCGTCCAGGTCGTCAGGACCGACGGCCTCAAGCTGATTCTGGACGACGGCTCATGGGTTTGCTTCCGATTGTCGGGGACCGAACCTGTGGTCCGAGCTTATACCGAAACGCGCAGCGAGCGCGATCTGCAGTCGTTGCGGTCGGCAGCCGAGAAGTTTGTGCTGAGCTAAGGTCCAATCGCGGACCGCAAGCACGGATTGGGATTCGATGCCGGAAGAGAATGGGCACGCGAAGACGGTGGCGGCAGGCAAGAAGCCTGCTTGGCTGCGCACCTGGGCGCTCGGATGGATGCAGCGCCTTTGGCGGCCTGCGGGTACTGGAGTCGCCGTCATTTTGGCGCTCATGGTCACATGGCACGTCATCTACGGCAATCATGGCTTGTCGGTTTGGCAGCAGAAGCGCGCCGAGGACCGCGCCCTGCAGCAGGAGATCAAGGACCTGCAGCGGGAAAATGCGCAGATGCGGCAGCAGATCGAGCGGCTGAATTCCGATCCCGACGCGATTGAACGCGAGGCGCGGGAGAAGCTGCACTACGCCAAACCCGGCGAAGTCATCGTGACCCTGCCCGACCAATCGCAGGCCCAGCCGCAAACGCCGCCAGCCAAGTGAGCCAGTAGCCCGAAGCTTGTCGCCGGCGGTTTTCCTCCGCTCAATCCTTCACTTCTTCACTCCGTCACCACCCTCGGTCCCTTGTTCCCTTGGTCCCTTGGTCCCTCGGTCCCTGCTTTCAAAAGTCGATGTGCGCTCTCACCGTCGTCACATATACCGGGCCGCGGTCGGTGTTGTAGCCGGGATGCGCAATCTGAGTACCACCCACCATGGCAAACAATCCACGCCAAAGATGCGCGTTGTAATACCACTCCAAGATGTCCTCGCGCCCATAGCGCAGATTGCCGTCGCCCAGCAGGAATCCCAGCCCGCCGTAGTGCAGATAATTCTGGTGGTCGCGCTTGATGGCGTTTGACACAAACGCCACGCCCACTTTGTCGTTGAGCCGGTGCCAGCAGTGTCCGTTGTAGTCGCCGCCAAAGAGAATCGTTTGGCCGACCTCGGTGTAGACAAACGATTCATGCTGATCCTCGTTCCAGCCGAAACGCGCGAAGAGCCGCAGGCTATCCGTTACTTCCTGCTCGGTATTCAGGCCAAAGCCGTACTTCACCGCGCCAAATTTCCTGGTCTCAGTAATGTCGGGTGTCACCACTTGGCCATTCAGGTACTGGTCCACCGATTCCCGGAAGTCACCCATGTGCGCGTGGTTCACATAGCTGAGTACACGCACGGCGCCCTCGCGCTTCGGATTAAGCCACTCGGCGAACAGCCCCTTGCGCACTTCGAACTCCCAGTTCTGCGCGCTGGCGCGTCTGAGCGCCCAATCGAGGTCGGCGCCGTTCGCGACGGTTGGCATTACCGCGATGGCGTAGCGCGCTGACCAAATGCGGTCGTCGTACTCCAGAATTCCGGCAAAGGTATAGCCGCGCGTATCTGCCGCGTAGTCCCACGCGCCGTTGTTGACGATGGTCCAATTCGCGAATTGCAGATGGCTGTCTGAGCCAACGGAATTTAGGTCGAAGACGTCGGCGAGGCTCATCTTTCCCAAGCGGATCTCGAACCGCCTCACGGGAACTTTGCTCGCCAGCGCGAACGGCCCGCGATCCTGATCCGTCATCTCATCGGTCAGGCCCACAATCTGGTGAATCTCGCCGCGAGCGAGATATGGCCCAAGACCAAGGGTCGGGTCGCGAACAACGTCAACGTTCGTTTCGCCCGCCAGGCCTAGCTCCTCAGAAATCCCGCGACCGCCTGCATTCTCAAAATTGACGATCAGGTCCGTGTTGTACAGCGAGTTCGGGAAGAGTTGATAGCCAAGATAGAGTGTCGCGACCTCCGAGGCTTTCGTCTCGAAATCGTCGACGAGGCTATTGGGACCCTCGTACGGCGAATGGAAATGTCCGTGCATCTGGAAGATGCTGTTGACCTGCCCGGAAATCCAATAGCGCGCATTCTCAGAGTGCGGCGCCATGGTAAGCGTCGTCGACGGTTGGTCCGCCTCCTGGCCCTCTGAGCCGGATGAAGAAGTGTCGCTGGCTGATGTGGAGGGAGTTGTTGTTTGCTGCGAGAATGCGACCAAGAGATCGGCCTGTCTTGACCCGCCGCCCTCAGTCGCGATCTGCGGCTGCGGCGCGGACGGTAAATCGCTTGGTGTCTGCGCTCGGGCGATCGCCGCCGTCAGCAGAAACGCGCAAGTCAACCAGCAGAGCGTTCGGGAAATCAAATTGGGGCGGCAAAAAGGCATCGAATGAAATGCGGGGAATTACACCTTAGCAGGGCTAATACTATCGAATTCGCCACGGATCTGATCGATCGAGTCCAAGCGAATCCCAGGTAAAGTCATCCTTCCACTCGAGATGTCCGCTTGCACTCGCGTCAAATGCACTTGCAGCCGGACTCCCCCTCATCGTATCGGGCCACTGACGCCTGAATTGTGAACGCCGGTTGAATGCTGGCGGATCGCAGCTATAGATCGTTCAAACGTGCGCTGTGCACGCCCTCCGAATCGGCCGGCAGTTGTTCGCCTGATAAAATGAAATCTGCCGCATTGTGCGGCGAATGTTCCCATTTTTTCACCTTTCACTCCCCTAACCGTTCCGAGGGCCCGCGCGGCCGACTCCGAGAGAAGGAAAAACTGCACCTGTGAGCCAGACGATACGCAATATCGCCATCATCGCCCATGTGGACCATGGCAAGACGACGCTCGTGGACGGCATGTTGCGCCAGGCCGGAACCTTCCGCGCCAATGAGCAGGTGGCCGAGCGCGTAATGGACTCAAACGAGTTGGAGCGCGAGCGCGGCATCACCATTCTCGCCAAGAACACTGCTATCAACTTCGATGGCGGAAAGATCAACATTGTGGACACTCCCGGCCACGCCGATTTTGGCGGCGAGGTGGAGCGCGCGCTCAAAATGGTCGACGGAGTGATGCTGCTGGTCGACGCAGCGGAGGGCCCGCTGCCCCAGACGCGCTACGTGCTCTCAAAAGCACTCGAGGCGAAGCTGCCGCCCATCGTCGTCATCAACAAAGTCGATCGGCCCGACGCGCGCCCGCAGGAAGTGCTGAACGAAATCTACGACTTGTTCATCGACCTCGACGCGGATGAATCGCAATTGGATTTTCCGGTTTTGTACGCCGTCGCCAAGGCCGGCACCGCGACGACCGATCCAGCCAAGCCGGGCGTGGATTTGCAGCCGCTCTTCCGAGCCATCGTGGAAACGATCCCGGAAGCGACGGGTGATCCCGGCGGCGCGTTGCAGATTCTGGTCGCTAATCTCGATTACTCCGATTACCTCGGCCGCATTGCCATTTGCCGCGTCTTTCAGGGCACATTGCACGCCGGCGACGAAGCAAACATCTCGCGCCGTGACGGCTCGCTCTACAAAACGCGCATCACCAAGCTGTTCACCTTCTCGGGGCTCAAGCGCACCGAGATCGAAGAGACCACGATGGGCGACATCGTGGCCGTTGCCGGCATTGAAGGCATCACTATCGGCGAGACCATCACCAGCGTGGACAATCCATCGCCGCTGCCCCTCATCGTCATTGACGAGCCGACGATTGCTATTCAGTTCAGTGTGAATACGTCGCCCTTCGCCGGACGCGAAGGCCAGTACGTCACTAGCCGCAACCTCCGCGAGCGCCTGGAAAAAGAGTTGCTCACCAATGTTTCGATTCGCGTGGAAGAAACTGGCTCGCCCGACAGCTTCAAAGTGCTGGGCCGCGGCGAGCTTCAACTCGCAATCTTGATTGAAATGATGCGCCGCGAGGGCTTCGAGCTGATGGCCGGCCGCCCGGAGATCGTAACGAAAGTGGTCGACGGCGTGCGCATGGAGCCGGTCGAGCACCTCACCATCGACGTGCCCGAGCAATTCACCGGCACGGTGATTGAGAAACTCGGCCCGCGCAAAGGCGAGATGACCAAGATGCACAATCACGGTTCGGGCCGCGTGCGCCTGGAGTTTCGTGTCCCTAGCCGCGGGCTCATCGGCCTGCGCAGCGAAATGCTCACTGAGACGCGCGGAACCATCGTGATGAACACGCTCTTCGACGGATACATTCCGTACCAGGGCGAGATTCCACAGCGGCCAACGGGCGCGCTCATCGCCGACCGCCTGGGACCGACCACGACCTATGCGCTCAATGGCCTGCAGGAGCGCGGAATTCTTTTTGTCGGAGCGGGCGTGGAAGTCTACGAAGGCATGATTGTCGGCGAACACTCGCGCGATAATGACCTCGACGTAAACGTGGTCCGCGAAAAGAAGATGACCAACATGCGCGCCTCTACCGCCGATGACGCCATCCGCCTTGTGCCTTACAAGACACTGAACCTCGAGCAGGCCATCGAATTCATCGCAGACGATGAGTTCGTCGAGGTCACGCCCAAGTCGCTGCGCCTGCGCAAGAAGATTTTGCAGCAGAACCGCAGGCCCAAGCGCTGGGAAAAGGCCGAGCAGGCCGCGTCACTTTGAACAATACCTGGTCGGCGGCATATCTGGCGACTCATGCGCGAAACGATCAGAACAGAACGTCTTCTGCTGCGCCGATGGCGCGAGACAGACCGGCTGCCTTTCCAAATGATCAACGCCGATCCTCGCGTCATGGAGTTCCTGCCCGTTCCGCTCTCGCCCGCCGAGTCCGACGCGCTCGTCGACCGCGCTCAGGCCCACTTCGAACGTCACGGCTTTGGACCGTTCGCCGCCGAGTTGCTTGAGAATCATTCCTTCATTGGCTTCATCGGACTGTCCATCCCGGCCTTCGATGCGCCCTTCATGCCCGCGGTCGAAGTCGGCTGGCGGCTCGCGTTCGATTGCTGGGGCCGGGGATTGGCGACTGAAGGCGCACGCGCTGCGGTCCGCTTCGGATTCGATGAGTTGGGCCTCGACAGCCTCGTCTCCTTCACAGTTCCCGAAAACCTGCGCTCTCGTCGCGTGATGGAGAAGATCGGTATGGCGCACGATCCGCGTGACGATTTCGATCACCCGGCGTTGCCCGAGGGTCATCCGCTGCGCCGCCACGTCCTCTACCGGCTCACGCGTTAGAGTCTCTCCTTCGCTTCCAGCACTCGCTCCAGTGCCTCTTCCGCCGACACCCCCACCGCCGACAAATGCCCCATCTTGCGCCCTGCTCGCGGCGTGTGCTTCTCGTAGAGGTGCAATCGCACGCCGGGAACCGCGAGTGCCGCAGCAAACCTCGGCTCGCCCTTCAGCCACACATCGCCAAGCAGATTCACGATCGCCGCCGGACTGATCGGTTCCGTCGAGCCCAGCGGCAGATTGCAAACCGCACGCACAAGCTGCTCGAACTGGCTGGTCACGCAGCCGCGCTCGCTTTGGTGATAGCTGTTGTGCGGCCGTGGCGCAAGCTCGTTGATGTATAGCTCTCCACTACGCGTAATGAAAATCTCCGCGCAAAGCAGTCCCTCGATCCCGAGCTTCGTCACCAGGTCCGCGACCAGTATTTCCGCGCGCGATTCAAGTGCAGCCGGCACGCCTGCGGGCAGCACGCTCCACGCCAGAATTTGATTCTCGTGGTGATTGCGCGCGGCCGGATACACGCGAACTTCACCCGACGGGCTCCGCGCGGCCATCACGCTGATCTCGCATTCGAGATTGAGGGCTTGCTCGGCCACAGCGGGCCGCGCGCCAAGTTGACTCCAAACTTCTCCAAGACCAGAACCGCACGAAGTGACGATCCGCGCCTGGCCGCGGCCATCGTAACCGCCGTGTCCGATCTTCAGAAACACCTGCCCGCCGAGCGTGGCTACCGCATCATGCAGTTCCGCTTCGCTGCGAACGACCCGAAACGGGCCCACGGGAAAGCCATTTTCCTCGAGCCACGTTTTTTGCAGTGTCTTATCCTGAATAATCCCGACCGGTTCTACGCCTGGCCGCAACGGCGCAAGGCTCGCAACTTCACGCAACGCATCCACGCCGATCTGCTCGATCTCCAGCGTCACTGCGTCCGCGCCCGCAGCCAGTCGCCGCGCAGCATCCACGTCGTCCCAGCGGCCCACGATGGTTTCATCCGCCACAAAGCTCGCCGGGCACCTTGCCTCGGGGTCCATCACGCGCACGCGATAGCCCATAGTGCGCGCAGCCATTGCGGTCATGCGCCCCAATTGGCCGCCACCGAGAATGGCCAGCAAGCTACCGGGAAGGATTTGCGCTGTTTTTGAATCGGAAGCGGAACTCACCCGGCCTGCTCCTCGCCAATCTTCTGGTCGAGCACTTCCTGGGTGCGCGCGGCGCGCCACGCGGCGAGACGGTCGTAGAGAGCGGTATCGGTTCCGGCCAGAATCTCCGCGGCCAGCAGCGCGGCGTTGGCCGCACCGGCCTTGCCAATGGCCAGTGTTCCAACGGGGACGCCCTTGGGCATCTGCACGATAGACAGCAACGCATCCAGGCCGTTGAGCTGCGTGGCGGGAACAGGAACTCCGAGCACGGGCACGAGCGTTTTCGCGGCCAGCATTCCGGGCAGATGCGCCGCGCCGCCGGCTCCGGCGATGATCGCGCGCAGTCCGCGCTCGCGAGCCGTCTCTGCGTATTTGAAAAGCCAGTCCGGCGTTCGGTGCGCGCTTACGATGCGCGCTTCATGTGGAATCTTGAGCGCGCGCAGAATTTCTACGGCCGCCGAGAGCACTTCGTAGTCGCTCTTGCTGCCCATCACAACGCCCACCAGCGGTTGTTCGCTCATGGGGTCATTATACGAAGGTTCGTCCGAGACAACTGCTCTAGTGCCGGTGCCACGCCTCAACGGCCACTTCGATCACGGCGAACAGTACGCTCACAGCCGCGAGGAATCCCTTGGCGCGCTGCCAGTTCTGCTCATGGCGGTCCATGCGCCGCTCCAGTTCCGCCAGACGGCCGCCGTTGCCGTCGCCCAACAGTCCGGTCATCTGCGATTTCAGTACACATAGATCGCTCAGTACCTGGGCCTCGAATTCATTCATCATGAGCATCCACCGGACTCCGTTGAATACATCGTTTTCGCTCGTGCTTCCGTTCAAGAGCTCAACGGCAGATTGATAAACAACGCCGTCGAAAACTCCGAATAATTTGGCGGCGTCGAACCATCGTACATCCGAATGTAGAACCGATCGCTCGCCGAAATGCGTGAAAACGTAAGACTCGGCTGCGAGCCGCGCAACACCAGCGTCGGATCCTCGCCGGGCATGAAAGCAAAATCGCGCAATCGAATCTCGAACCCGCCGCCGCTTGGCGGTGTCACTCCGGTATTCACCGTAACTGTGCTCCCGTTCATCGCGGCCACCGTAAGTCCGGCAAGATTGGCGAGCACTGTAGGGGCAATGGGAGCTGGCAACCAGGTGTTGGCTGGCACCGCTGCACTGGTCTTGATGGCTAAGTCATCTGCCCAGTCATTGGCAAAGGTGATCTCGTATGCCACTAAGTCAGGGTAACTGGCGCGGTAAGTTACTTTGACTGTGCGCACCACGACTTCCGCATTCAGATTTGTCGAGGGTGCGTTCAGCAGCAGTGCATCGCCGGGCCAAACATCCGCTGCAAAGCTCATCCGGTTCCCTTTGTACGTTCCACTCCAAAGCGCGCTCACGCTGGCTGCGGCCTGCTCCATCACCAGTGCGGCGTTGCGGCAATCCGCGGAGCTGCGTGCCTGGGGACGACTGACTGAACCGATCCATGCGGCCACTGTTGGCGAGCCGGCGTGTGCCAGCGCCTGTTGGCTGGTCGAGTTCACCGCGCGGCCCACGGCCCGCCCAACCGCACGATAACTCACTGCAATCTGCTCGCCTGCAGCCGGGGTGTATCCGGTGTAAAACGTCACCTTGCCAGTGCGCTCCAGATGGCACTCCGCGGCTTCGGCGGTTGTGCCAACCCTTCGCGTATACGGTCCGCCGCCCGATGGGGTACTTACAACCCAGCCTGACCCCAAGTTCGTAAGGCTTACGGCGCGAATCGTTCCAATTAAATTGATACTGCTGGCCGGCACCACCAGGCACGAGCCAGGCAGGTAGGTAACAGCCCCGTCATACAGCGTGACAGGAGTTGCGCCGACGCCGTTGACAAATTCTTGAATCTCCATCTGGATCTTTCCAGAAGCGATGGCCCATTCACCGCCGGCGCCTATGAGCCCCTGATCTCCAAAGGAGTAATACATTGCTTGCGCGCGATTACACTCCGGACAATGGACGCGAACACGGAGCGTGTACTGGTTGGCTGGGTTCAATGCAAACGTGATTCCGGCTGGAGTGCCCTCCACGACTGGCTGCAACGTCACGGACCCGGTGCCTTGTTGCGCCGTAGCCTGAAATCCCGCCGTGCAATTCGCCGCAGTCAGGAGGTCGGTAAAGAATCCCGCCACGATGCCGGTGCTCCCGGGAGACAGTTTCACTCCCACTGCTTCAAGCAGCAGCGTTCCGCCCATTTCGATTGGATCGATCCACGTCAGCAGCGTCTGCCCGTCGATCCCGCTGCCACCGTTCATCGCCAGGCCGCCGGGGCCAATCGTAAGGTAGCCCGTTCCCTCGGAAAACTCCCACACCGCATCGTTGATTTGTGGCTCGTTAAAAAGCTCGCTGATGATTGTGGATTTTGAAGTCGCGGGAAAGTATGGCTCAACTGCCAGATTGAACTGTGTTGTCGCTCCGTCGCCGAGAAAGTACTCCGTAACATAGGCTGCCGGCTCATTCTCGCCGCAAACGGTAACATCGTTGGCCAGCGCGCGCTTAACGCTTGCCGTCATGGCCAGGTTACCCAAGTTCAGGCTGCCATCGGTTTCGTTCAAAGGATGCACCGTCGCCTGTACTGCGGACAGCGTGATTGCGCCGCTCTGCGCACGATATGCCGCCCGTGCCATGCCCGCCGCCTCTCCGGCGCTTTTGCTCCAACTTGCTCCCGGCTCCGGAGTAAAGTTCCCCACAAGAGTATTCAGTGAAGTCGTCCGCAGCGATGTCGATCCAGTGTGAGCCACAAGGGCGGCGAGCAACGTCCCCGCATCCTCTTCGACCAATCCGGCGCTGGGCGGCATCAGCACCTGGTCCAACAAAATCTCATCGCTGACGGCCTGAATCGCCAGCCGGTAGCGTGGCCCTTCAAGGCCCATTCCCGCATACTCTGGCAAGGGAGTTACAGCGATATACCCCGTGAAGTAAGTTGTCCCGTCATCGCCGGTCACCGAAATAGATTGAAAGCGCGCTGGCGTTGCGAGACTGCCGTTGACTGGTAGGCTCAACCATAACTCGCAGACAGACGGTGCGTTCAGCTTGCGCTTGATGGTCAATGGACGCACGGAGTCGAACGCAGCCGTGTAATCCTGCCTTTGGATTTGTATCTTCATCGCAACTCGCAGTCTGGTAACTTAGATTTATTGCCGCGCACTATACAAGCGCGTTTGCCGCTGGCAGAAAGCTCCGGTAACATACCACGCGTTCTCCATCCAATGGGTCTGTCACCGGCAACGCCAGAAACTGAGCCTTGAGTAGAACACGCGAATGTCCGCTCTGATTTTTTGGATTGAGCGGGGTATTAGTCTCCTCCGCTCCGGTTATAGCTTGCAGTCTTGGATAGTGGAAGAAGACTCTCTCTCCCTGGCTGCCTTCCATCACAAAGAGTCCCGACCACTCTTGGTAGAAGCTTCCGCCTTCTCGATCGACGAATCCGGTCACTGCCTGCACCTTGGCGCCCGTTGCGGGGGCGCCGCCCGGCAACGGCTCGGCCAGAGTCAGCCCGGTCGCGGTAACTTGCGACACTAGCGCGACGTTAAATGTTACGCGCCGCACGTAGTCCACATCCGTGAGCGCCTGGCGCACATACGCTCCGGCCACCGGCGTGCCCACATAGCCGGTCTGCCCGGTGTAATCCACATCCGCAGCAACGATCGCGCCGGGTGTGAATTTAGCCGCGTCCGTAAGCGTCAGCAGAATCGATGTGCTCGTCGAACCGCTTTGAGGTGTGACTGCGGGCGATGCTTGTGCTCCATCGGCTGCAGGAGCCGCGCCAATCGCCGGCGCAAGGATGTTCATATGTTGCGATCCGGTAGCCAGACCCATCGTCAACTTCGTCCAGCTTAGAAATTGAAGACCTACCTGCGCCTCGAGGGTCTCGCGCACCTGTTCGAGCGCCGCTGCGGGAATTCCGGTCATCAGCGCCGCAGACTTACTCGTCGTCTTGCGCACAAAATCCTGCACCCATCCCAGGCTGATCCAAGGTGCCAGTGGAACATCGAGACTAAACCGGTCCTGTTCCGACGGATCGAAAAGAACGGGCGTCTGCGCGCCGCGATTCACCGGCGCAAAGAAAGCACGCACCCTTCGCGCCATCGGCGCCGGAGCGGAAAACCAAGTTGCTGCCATTTACTCCCCCTGCTCCTGGTAGCTGTAAACCAACACCGTCGCGCTGCGGCTCAGTCGGTCGCGCTGGGTAACGATGGGCGAGAACACCGGCTCATCCCAGAAAACCTGCGTCAGCATGGCGGCCGGCGGTGTGGCGGCGTAATTCAGCTTCGGTGTGTAGAAGGGCTGAATCATCGCCATCAATTCCCCGTCCATCGCGCTCAAGGTTCGGCCGCGGTCCAGCCCGCCGAAGCTCTGTGTGCCGCACGTCTGGTAGACGATTTCGCATTGCTCGCCCGTCATCGTCGATGCTAGGTCCAGATCGACAGCCAGGCCCAGCCAGCGCAGCACAAACACGTCGCTGGGGAACTGGCTGAATGGAGCCTCTGATTCCTCCACCAGGATTCCCGGCCTTACGGTGCCACGTACCATGATCGTCCGCTGCGGATTGATCTCGGTGAGCCGCGTGCGCAACGCCATATAAAAAGAATCTTTCGCATTCTGCATCGATGCTCCTCGCGCGGTTACACCGCCTGCTGCCGTGCCTCGCGCAAAAGCAGCCGGTAGAGATACACCTGGCCGAACGCCTCATTGGAAGCGATCGACTCAATCAGATAGTCTTGCCCGGCCACGGTAACCGCCAAAGTCATGGCGAATAGAGACTGTGCCGACGGCAAATCGAGAGTGTTGATCTGCTGCTCCACACTCGTTGCCGACACCAGCAGCTCCCACTTCGACTCGCCGCGCTCCTGCCACGTCGGCCGCAGCTTGCGCATCACCACCGGGCTTACCGGAACGTCGGCGAACGTGGTCGCCACCAAGCCCACCTCCGACATGCTCGTATCCGTGTTCGTGCCGGTCACGCGCAGAAGGGCCGTCGTACCCGATGCGCTGCGCAGCAGCGCGTCGGCCAGCATCTGCGGCGCGCCCCGCGGGTTACGCGGCGCCGTATCGCTCATCGCTCACCCCAGCCTGTTCGCAACGTACGGATTCAGCCACGCCTGCACCGTCTCATCGATCAGCGAACTTGAAAAATACTTGATTTGCATCGTGTCGATCCTGCTCATGCTCGCGTTCAGCGCCGGCGTCGCCTGCGCATTGCGCACAATCTGCGCGCACGCCGACTTCACGTCGTCGCCGATCGCCGCCAGGCCCGCCGTGTAAGTCGCCTGCACTTCGTTGAACGGCAGTCCCAGAACATTCCACGGCAGCGTCAGCTCCCCGGTGTTGGGGTCGAAGTCCACAAGCGTGGCATCGATCGACGTCCATTGCCCGGGCAGCGCAAACGCCCATGCGATCTCGATCAGCGGCTCCTGTGGAATCTCCCCGCGCCGGGGCCTTGCATAGCGTCCTTCCAGGCTCACCATCGGCGTCGTCGCCGGCGTCAGCGGGGCCAACGGCAGATAGCTCAGCCGCACGGTCTGCGCCCCCGCCGTTACGCGCAGCCGCTCCGTGTACTGAATCACGTTCAGATCCGGCCGCCTGCAGTAACTGTTGATCAAGGCCGTCGCCGCCGTAATCCAGTCTGCCGTGGTCCCGGCCGGCAATCCATAGTTCGTGTAGTCCGCTGGCTCCAGATATGCCATCGCGCATCCTTTCAAAGTTGTCAGGCGCCAATGATCAGTGGTCAGCGATCAATCTGCGAGTTAAAGCCTCAGGAGCTGACTGCAAACTCGTTTTCACTTCAGACTGATCCCTGACCCCTGATCCCTGATCCCTGTTTTCGTTTACCGGTCGACCAGCACCTGGTAATGGGCGAAGTTCGCGCCCTTCACCACTGGAGCGCCGAACTTGACCGCCACATACTGGTGGGTCAGCGAATTCGGCAGTCCAAGCTGGAAGACGCGCGGCGTGGGATCGCCCAGCCAGTGATACTCGATCAGATCCTCGGTCACGATGTAGGCCGGAAGCACTGCATTGCCGCTTCCCGGCGTGCCCGTGTAACTCAGGCTCCAATCCGGAATCAACGGTATGTCCCCGGCCTGCGTCGAAAGCATCTTCACGCGGAAGCCGCCCGTGATCTGGTCGGTGTTGAGAACCACGTTGTACTCCGACTTCATCTCCTGGTCGATCAGGTCCAACAGAACCGGGTTGGCATAGACCGCCGTGGGACGCACGTGATAGCCGTTGTTGGCCACCATCTGCGCCACTGTGGTCTTGATCGTGTCCACGATCTTCATTGAGGTGGTCACGGTCACCGAGTTGCCTCCGGCGGCGATCTGCGCCGCGCATCCCATGTACTGCGTGGTCGTGGGCGCGCTCAAGCTGGTGTCGTTGCCGTTCCACAGTGCCACGTCGTGCGCCACCATCACGCCGCTCACCGTATCCACAAGGTCCTTGGCCTGCAGATAGGCGAACTGCTTCTGCTGGTCGCCCAGCTCGATGTCGAAGAGGTTGTAGTTGATCTGCGCCACAACCGCTTTCAGCGGCACGCTCAGCTCGACGCGCGTCGGGCTCACCACCGTGGGATTGATGCTGCGCGGATTCACAAAGCCCGCTGTCCCCGGATTGGGAATCGCCGTCTCCTCAAAGAAGCGCGACGGATGTCCGGTCGCCGGAACCTGCTTGATGCGCTGGCCAAATGAACTTGACCGCCGGCAAATGTCGAAGATCTCCGTCTGATACAGCGGAACTTCGATAGCGCCCGGCCCGATGAAATCCGCTGCCGCATGAATGTCTGCAAAGGTTGCGTTCATAGATTCTCTCCACCCCCTCCATGGGGCCGTGCTTAGCTGCTAGCTTCTTGCTCCTAGCTCCCAGCTTGTTCGTGCCTGATCTGGCGTTGATGATTGATCATTCGCCGGCGCGCTGTCCGCGATCTTTCACTTTGATCGCGCTTCGCCTGCCGGCTACCCTCTGCGCTCAAGAAGCTAGTAGCTAGAAGCTGCTTCTACGAGATCGCACCGGCCCGCAGCAGTTGCGTCTTGACCGCGATGCGCTGCTCCAGGCTCAGTCCGGACAAGGCCGCATCCAGCGAGCGCACATCCACCGGGCCATCGCCGATGCCATGCTTGGCCAGCATCTCAGCGGTGGCTGCGGGCATGGTGCGGCGCAGCGGGTTCAGTGCGTTCTGCGTCGACGCCGCTTTTACTTCGGCCAGCTCCCGCTCGACCGTGGCCAGCTTCTCCGCCAGCTCGGTTTCGCGGCGGCTTTGTTCCACGGTCGCCAAGATCCTCTCCACCTCGCCGGAAAGCTCACCCTGCCGCTCTTCCAACCGGCAGAGCGCGCTTTCCAGCGCTGTCGTCGCGGCTTCCAGCCGCTCCACGATGTTCGTTTCCCCTTGTTCCATGTTTTTCCTCTCCTGATTCCGCGAATTGCTCACTGCGGCGGTTCACTGTCAAACAAAAGGGCTCCGCGAGCGGAGCCTTTTTGTTCACGTTCTTACTCGCTGATTTACTAACTCACTTACTTACTCATTTACCGCCCGGCTTACTCCTTTGGCTAACTTCGCCAGATCCACTAGATCCGCTAACTTCGCTGTCTTCCGCTAACTTGCCATGCGGAAACTTGTCGCCCGGTAAGCTGCCTTCTCCCGCAGCAGAACCGCCGCTCCGGTAAAGGTCACTCGGGTCAGCTTCCATATCTCGGCCCGCATATCCTCCACGCGCGCATCGGCCAGCTCGTAACTCATGCCCAGTGATTCCGGGGCATGCGCCGTGATCGCCTGCGCCACCTCGGGAAAATCGCGGGCGTACAAGTAACCGCGCACCACCAGCCGCGGACCGACCACATCGGCCTCGGTCAGCAGGCCGATCTTGCGCCGCGCATCGTGGCCGTCCCATCCCGGCCGGTAATCCACGGCCATGCCCACCAGCGATGCCAGCGCCTTCTCTGCCGCCTCGCGCGTCAGCATCACGCGGTGCCCGCGCGCTCCCGCCGGCGCTCTGTCGCTGGCCGCGTTCACCACTGTCAACACGCCCTCAAAGGGCACCCGGTTGGGGTGCTTGTCCACATGAGGAATCTTTACCGCCATCGCTTCCAGTCGCATGCTCGCTCCGTCAAACACAGCCGCTAGCTACTAGCTCCTAGCTGCCAGCTTTTCTCTACTGCCGCCCAATTCCCAGGTTCCTTACCTGGCTCAAGAGATTGCCTCATCTCCAAGCCTCACGCCGCACGATGAGCTAGCGGCTAGGAGCTAGCAGCTAGCGGCTGTTTCTCCTGCCCCAGCGGTGCCAGTCCTCGCATCGCCCGCACTTCGTCGATCGTCAGCACGCCGGCCTGCAGCAACTGCACCTGCACCTGCAGCTCCGTCTGCTCGTCCCGCGCGCTCAGCTCGTTGAAGACAAACTCGAACTCCCGCCAGCCGATGCACTTGGCAAAGAGGTCGCGCGTGATGTGCCCGGCCACCAGCATGGCCAGCGGCGAAATCGCTCCGCGGAATGCCTCGTCGGCCATCTCCGACGCCGTCGATTGATTCACGTCTGCTTCCAGGCCCAGCATCAGCGGCGGCAGCCCAAATGCATTGGCCACCATCCGGATCAAAAATTCCTGCCATGCCAGCCTCAGGTCCGCGTCCGTTCCCTGCGCGAAGCGCAGCACCTCCGGCTTCTGCTCGGTCGAGATCAGCGGCACGCGCCCGGTGCCCTCGATCTCGTCCTGCCACCAGCGGATCAGCCGGTCGTGCTGCGCCGGCGTGGCCTCGTTCAGCCACAGCGCGTATTGCGCCACCGAATTTGCCGCCAATTTTCCCGCGAACCGATTCGCGCTCAGGAATTGGTTCACCGTCTCGAACGCCACCTCCAGCGGCCCCAGCCCGAAAGGAGTAAAGCTGCGCGGATTCATCCGGATGTACATCAACTGCCGGTCGAGCAGCTCTACCGCGCCCGACTCCAGTTGTCCCGGCACGGCCTGCGCATAGCGCGGTGTGTCCTCGTCCCCGTCCCACCCGGCGTTGACGCGGATCGACGCTCCGTCCACCGGCCACAGCATCGCCGGCCGCTCCGGATCGCCCGTCGGCTCCATCTCGATCGCTCCAAAGCCGCCGGTCAGCGCGTCCTCGATCGCCTGCTCCACCAGCGTGCGGAAGCTGTCGGCCGGGTTCGGCTCCTCCAGCGCGCGGCGCAGCGCCTGCAACTTGCGCGCCGCAAAAGCCACTTCCTCGGGCCGCACGCCACGACGCACTCGAATCTGCCAGTCCATCGCCGCGATGCGGTCCTTGATCACGTTGATCGCCCGCCGCACCACCGGTGTCTCCGCAAACCGGCGCAGGTTCATCGGCGTCGGCTTGGGCAGATGCTTGCCCGGGAATTGCACCGGGCTCAGAATCGCCGGCAGCGCCAGCGTCTTGCGCTCCGCCTCCGCACCCGCCTCTAGCTCCACCCGCCGGGACTCCCCACCGTCTCCGGCCTGCCTGCCGCGGCGGGCCTGCCGCCACATCTCCCGTAATTGCTCGCCTACCTTCACGCGCACCTTCCTTCAAGAAACGAAAAGGCCTTCAAAAACAAAAAGGCACGGCCCATGGCCATGCCTTTTCCGAAAATTCAGTGATTCGCCAGCCGTCCGCCCGAAGCAAACTCGGAACAAATTTTGAGCCAATCCTGACTCAATCGCTCCCGGCAACGGCCGCGATACCCCTGAAATCCATCAACAGGATTGATCCTACCGCGTAGCCCATAAATGATCGGCAAACTTCACAAAAATATTTTCGGGTTCTGCGAGGATCCTCTTTTGCATTGAAAGAAAATAACTTAGAGCCGCGCTCCGGTGCGTTCTCCGGACCCTTTCCCGCGCTCCGGCTCTTTACACGTGCAGCTCGCGCCGCGCCGTCTCCGCTACGCGGCCCATATCCGAGGTGGTCAGCACGCGAATCCGATGTTCCTCCATCGTCTCCACTCCGAAGCGGTAGAGTTCCAGCCGCTCCGGTTCCTCCTCGGTCGCTCCCACGCGCGCCGCCGGCTCGATCACCGCCGTCAACTCGAGCTCGGCTTTCTCCACGCGCTCCACGCCGGCGCGCAAGGCGGCCGCTGAAAACGCGAGCACCTTGGCCATCTCCAGCCCCGGTTCGAAGCTCACCGCCTGGAACATCCGCACCACCCCGTTGGGCCGGTAGCCCACGTCGATGCGCAACGGATCGCCCGCCCGCGTGTACTCCGAAGCGGCGATTCTCTTTCTCAGAAGATCCCACACCCCGGCGTGCTCGAACTCCGCGCGCATGCGTGACTGGATCGCCGCGCGTCCGCTCAGCCTCGGCGCCCGCTCCCGCGGCGGAGGGTCCACGTAGACCCGCATCAGCTCTTCCATTCCCGCGGGAACACTTTCGGCCAGGTAGCCCTTGGGCTCGGTCATCTGCACGTTCAGCGAGAGCGATTCTCCGAGAATCCGCATCAGCCGCCCTCCCGCCGCCTCAAGGTCCGTCGCCTCCAGTTTCGTTCCCCCCAGGTCCGCCCCCTCTTGGAGCCTTCGCCGCAGCTCGCTCTCCATCCCTTCGAGCAGCGCCGTATCGGCGTCGGGATCGAGGCACCTCACCCGCCGCCAGTCGCGCGTAAAGCGCACCTCGACCCTCCCGGGCCCGACCCTCCCGGGCTCGACCTTCCCCGGCTCGACCTTCCCAGATTCGTCCGCCGTGCCGGTGTCGCGCAGGATCACGCCGATGTGCACATACTCGTTCCGCACCGCGTCCGGCACATACCGAAGCAGTTGAAATGCGCACTCCCGACGATGGCTTCCGCTCTCCATGGTTTAGCTTCTAGCTTCTAGCCTCTAGCCTCTAGCTGCTAGCTTTCAGCCCTCAGTTTCAAGCTCCCAGCTTTCAGCTTCAGCCCTCGGCTTCGGCCGTCGAGCACCAAGCTCACTGCCGATCTCCTCTCACTCAAACTCTCCGCTCCCTGCGTCCGCACGAAAATAGCTGGAAGCTAGGAGCTAGAAGCTGTCCCTCAATTCACCCTCATCGTATCCCCCCATCGGCCACCCTTCCAAGCCCCTTCCCGCCACCCACCTCCCCTCCCTCCCCATTTCGGAAACGGCCTCCTATCCGAGTTCCCAAACGCCTCGATCAGCTCCCTGATCCGGCTCCGCCGCGCAAGCAGCTTTTCGACAAGCGCTTCCATCTCACTCTGGTCGCCGCCATACCATTCGGGGGGAACGCCGTTGGCCGCATCCCAGATCGTCTCCGCCGGCAGGTTTTCAAGTCTCGTCAGCCACGGCTCAAATGACTCCCATCCCGTGATCTCCCGGTACACATCGTTGCGGTAATAGACGCCGCGCAGCGGCGCATCTTCAAAGCGCCACTCCCCGGCGTGAAAGCAGTACCCGAAATCGATGAAGACGGCCCTGTAGCGCTTCTCCCGCTGCCGCCGCGTGAACACCGCCTGCCGCCCGTTGGCATTGCCCGTCCACTTGTCCAGAGCCAGGATGCCGGCGAACTCGCCCAGGTTCTTCAACTCGGCAAGATGCTCTTCGGTCAGGTAGTCCACCACCTGGCCCGGCATCGTGCCCCCGGCAAAGCGCGACCCGAAGTGCAATCCCGGCAGGCAGCGCGCCCGCGTCCGCCCCATGTCGATCTCCAGCTCCGGCGTATTCTCGATCAGCCAGCTCGAGACCTCCACCAGATCGGTCTCCGGCACCGTCAGTCCCGCCGCCGCCGCCAGCCGCGAGGCCATCAGCTCGTTGGCCAGCACCCGCGTGTGCTGCGGGTTGTTCTGGAACTTCACCACGTACACGTGCCCGTCCGCGCCCAGCATCAACTGGCCCTGCGCCCCGCCCCGCATGCGCCGGATCTGCTGCACCGCCAGAACCGCCACTCTGTCCCTCGCTGTCCCTTGATTCTCTACCGAATTCTATTGCAGTGTTCAGCCGTCAGTTGTCACTGGTCAGGTTTCAGGTCTCAGCTTTCAGCTTTTAGCTTTTGGCTTTTGGCTTTTAGCTTTTGGCTTTTGGCTATTTGCTTTTTGCTCCTAGCTCTTAGCTCTAAACTCCAGCCTGTAGCCGGCGGCCCTTCACGTCTTCACTCTTTCGCTCGTTCACTCTTTCACTTCTTCACTCGTTCCCTTGTTCCCTCGTTCCCTTGTTCCCTGTTTTTCCCCATCCGCTTCGCTTCTTCCTCTCCGTCCAGCACGCGGAATACCCCCTCGGCCAGCGCCCGCAGCTCGTCCTCGCCGGGATACACAGCCACCGGCGCGATCCAATCCACATAGCCGCGTACTTGCGCCACCATCCGCTCGGAGCGCGCCATGCCGCCGGTCACCAGCACCGCGTCCACCTTACCTTCAAGCACCGTGGCCATCGCGCCCGTCTCTTTTCCAATCTGATAGGCCATGGCCTCGAAGACGGCCGCGGCCTGCCGGTCGCCCGCGACAATTCTCCGCTCCACCTCGATCAGGTCGCGCGTTCCGAGATACGCGAACAGCCCGCCGTCACCGAAGACGTGGCGATCCAGTTCACCCTCCGTCATCTTTCCGCTGAAGCACAGCTTGATCAGCTCGCGCACCGGCAGCGATCCCGTGCGGTCCGGCCCGAACGGGCCTTCTTCGATCGAATTGCTGTCGATCATGCGCCCGCCGCGGTGCGCCGTCACCGTAACCCCGCTGCCCATGTGCACCACGATCAGCCGCATCTCCTCGTAGCGCCGCCCCAGCCCGCGCGCATGACGCCGGGCCACGGCCTTGGTGTTCAGCGCGTGCCCCACGAACGACCGCTTCACCAGCGGCGAGCCGGAATACCGCGCGCATTCCTGCCACTCATCGGCCGTCACCGGGTCCACGATGTACGCCTTCGCGCCGGCCGCCGTTGCAAACTTGAGCGCCAGCACCGCTCCCAGGTTCGACGCATGTTCTCCGCGACGCGCCCGCCGCAACTCCTCCACCATCATGTCGTCCACAAGGTACGTCCCGCACTCCATCGGCGGCAGCAGCCCGCCCCGTCCCGCCACCGCGGCCCACGGCTCCGCCGTTTTACCTTTAGGAGTGAATCCTGCCTCTTCGAGCGCCGCCTCGATCCGCCCCGCGCGATATTCCAGACGGTCCAGCATCGGCCTGCCGCGGAAGCGTTCGATCTCCTCGTCTCCATGGTGAATGTTGCGCGACATCTCCTCGCCCGCGCGCGTATAAACGCCGAACTTCGTCGACGTCGTTCCGGGGTTCAGGACAAGAACCCTCTCCTGCTCGCCGCTCAAGCTTCACCTCTCTGGCCGCTTTTGAGCGACCCACTCTCCAGCGACCCACCTTCTAGCGATATTGAGTGTACCCTGCCTTCGTCGCCGCCATCTGTGTCCCTCCGCCCCCACTCCTTAAATCCCTCAAACCAATCGCCTTAACCATCTCAAGCCCAAAGATTTTCCCGTCCGCAAGCCCATTTCGTGCTACACTAAGTGCAATCGTAGAATTCGATCTGAAGTTCTTGCCTGTTCCGGTTACCGCCTACACGCAACACTCCACATTGCATTCAGCGGTAATTCAGTAAGTTTGAGGAGCAACACAATGGAACAAGGCACAGTCAAGTGGTTCAATGACGCAAAGGGATTTGGATTTTTGAGCCGTGAAAACGGCGAGGACGTCTTCGTCCATCACACCGCCATCAAGTCGACCGGTTTCCGGTCCCTGCAGGAAGGCCAGAAGGTCCAGTTCGACGTGACCAAGGGCCCCAAGGGCTGGCAGGCAGAAAACGTTCAGGTTGTCTAAGCGGCAAGCCTGAAACAGTTCGGAACTGAGAACAAGTTCGGAACCAAAAACGAGAGGGACGGCGAATCTGCCGTCCCTCTTTTGCGTTTAGCTTAAACTTTGTTGCACTCTGGTCAGTTTCAAAGACGTCCCACACCTCGCCGGAAATTAAGAACTACGAACTGTGAACCGAGAACTGAAAACTGACAACTGAGAACTGACAACTGTCGTTACGCCACGGGTTCCAGCTTCTCCGCAGCGGCGCTCGGATGCAGCCCCCCCTTGGGGAGATCGTGATCTCCCAGGTAGAGCAAAACGCTGTTAATCGAATCCTCGAAGCGCGCGCCCGTTTTATGGGTCACTCTTACGCCCTTCGAGACCAGTCGGCAGACTTCAAAGCGGTTCATTCCTCGCGCGAGCGCGCGGTGAACCTGATCGGAACGCATGACGAACTCCTGCATACATAGTGATTGCTGCGTAGAGGTGCAAAGCTCGTCAGAAGCGCTTAGTCAGCCGGAGCCGAGCAGGCCTGGCATTGAGAAGATCTTCCTTTATTGTACGCTGCAATCGACTTGCCTGCGCGCATGCGCCCCGCAATGCGATGAATGCGCGCCGCGCTTTCGCCGCATGCGATCCACCTGCTAACATAAATCTCTTGAACGCCCGCGCTGCGGGCTTCCCGAACACATTCGATGGAAAGAGGTTAACGTGGCCGACACCACCAAAATCAAAGACAAGGCAGAACGCAAGAAGCTCAAGCGCGCTTCGCGAAAGAAAGCCGCCCCCAAAGCCAAGCGCACCACCCCCCGCGGCTCACTCAAGAAAAAAGTGAAGAAGATGGTCCGCGGCCAGTCGAAGCGTTAAGAACGGCCTCTAGCTGCTGGCTTCTAGCCTCACCTCGCTGAAACCCCGGGGTCCCCTTCGGCACGGAAAGCTAGCAGCTAGGAGCTAGAGGCTAGAAGCTGCTTCACAGAGGAGACCTGCTCTGCCCAGCCAGTTCTTCGCCCGAAAGTCGATTGACAAGCTCATCAGCGACTCGACGGAGCCCGAGCACGCGCTGAAGAAGACGCTCGGGCCTTGGTCGCTCACCGCGCTCGGCATCGGCGCGGTCATCGGCTCGGGCATCTTCACCGTCATCGGCACCGCGATCTCCGGCGAGCAGCTTCCCAACGCCACCATCACAAACACTCCCCTTATCCACTACGTCGTCACGCACACCGCGCTCGCAGGCCGTCCCGGCGCGGGGCCGGCCATTGCCCTCTCCATGGTGATGGTGGCCTTCGTCTGCGCTCTCACCGGCCTCTGCTATGCCGAACTGGCCTCCATGATTCCCATCGCCGGCTCAGCCTATACCTACACCTATGCCACACTCGGCGAGCTCATCGCCTGGATCATCGGCTGGGATCTGATCCTCGAGTACGCCGGCTCCAACATGAGCGTCAGCGTCGGCTTCGCCGCCCACATCGTCGACCTGCTCGACTGGTTCGGCCTGCATCCGAGCGCCCGATGGATCTCGCCCGCTTATCTCCCCGACGGCCTGCAGGACCTGGCCGGAAACAACCTCTACAACCCCGGCTGGCACTTCGGCTTCAACATCCCCGCATTCCTCATCGTCATGTTCATCACGGTGATCCTGGTCCGCGGCATCCGCGAGTCCGCTTCCACCAACAACATGATGGTCGGATTCAAGCTCATCGCCATCCTCATTTTTGTCTTCTCTGTCATCAGCTTCATTCACCCCTCCAACTGGCATCCCTTCATGCCCAACGGCTGGTCCGGCGTGCTCACCGGCGGCTCCATTATCTTCTTCACCTACATCGGCTTCGATTCCGTCTCCACCGCTGCCGAAGAGTGCCGCAACCCCCAGCGCGATCTGCCTATCGGCATCATCGCCACGCTGGTCGTCTGCACCGTGCTCTATGTCGCCGTCGCCGTCTGCCTCACCGGCCTCGTCCCCTGGCAATCGATGGTCGGCGACGCGGCTCCCGTCGTCAACGCGCTCAAGAAACTTTCCGTCCTCCCCGGCGGCCATCCGCTCTACTGGATCCGTCTCGTTGTCCTGCTCGGCGCGCTCATGGGAATGATCTCCTCCATCCTCGTCTACCAGATCGGCCAGTCCCGCGTTTGGTTCTCCATGTCCCGCGACGGCCTGCTGCCCAAAATCTTCTCCAACGTCCATCCCCTCTTTCGCACCCCGGCCTTTTCCACTTGGGTTGCCGGTTTTGTCGTCGCCATTCCCTCCGGCCTCTTCGATATCGGCACGCTCGCCGACCTCTCCAACATCGGCACGCTCTTCGCCTTTGTCCTCGTCTCCATCGGAGTCATCGTCCTCCGCTTCCGCGACCCTCACCGCCGCCGCGGTTTCGTCGTTCCCGGCGGTCCCATCATTCCCGCGCTCAGCGTCATCTTCTGCTTCCTGCTCATGGCCGGACTGCCCATCATCACCTGGTATCGCTTCCTCATCTGGCTGGTCATCGGCCTGTTCATCTACTTCCTCTATAGCCGTCACCGCTCCGAATTCGCTCCGCCCCGGTCGACGCAGTAGGCCCCATGAAAACCTGGCAAAAAGCCATCCTCATGACGCTCGTCACCCTCACCATCGGCGGCATCTATCTCTTCTCTGTCTTTGAGCACCGCCGCAGTCCCGGTGTCCTCCCGCAAACCGCCCCCGACCAGAACCTCACGCCCGACGACGTCGCCATCGTGCGCATGAAGTTCATGACCTCCTTCGACGACTCGCTGAAACTCGAGGGCACAAGCGTCTGGATGAAAAACGGCTACACCATGCCCTACTTCACTTACAAATCCGGTCATATCGACTTCGCCAAAGACCAAGGAAAAATTCCAGCGGCACAGCAACTCGACATCAAGAAAGTCATTAAGGCCGTCCCGCCCGCCGATCTCGACGACGGCATCTCTCACGGCTCTCGCCAGGTATTCGCCATCTTCTCGCTTCCCCACAGCACAGACCTCTATGCCACCGTCATCGGCGCATTCGACGGCGACCAGGAACAATATTTCTGCGACGTCCTTTTCTATTACGACGATCCGCATAAGATCTACGACAACTGGCCGCCGAACGTCTGGGCCGCCATCGACGCGCATCAGGTCCTCACCGGCATGAGCGAGCTTCAAACCCAAATGTCCATCGGCCACAATCAAAAAGTGGATAGTTCCAACGTAGGCAATCGCACCATTTCCTACGATCAGGCCGGCAAGAAGTGGACCGTTACCTTCGTCGGCAACCACGCAACCGCGATTAAAACGAACTAGGTTTCTGACCGCTTGTTCATGTACGAATTTGGGTGCCCCATCCTTGCGGCGTTCTTGCCTTTGCCGCAAGGGTGGGAAGCACGAAATCGAGCGGTCAGAGGCCTAACCGCAATGCGAATGCTGAGGCCGACCCGCTGACTCGCTGACTTGCTGACTCGCTGACCGGCTAAACTTAAGCTGTGACGGAAATCCAGGAATTCATCCGCGGCCTGCCCAAGGCCGAGCTGCATCTGCATCTCGAAGGCACCATCGCGCCCGCCACCCTGGTCGAGCTCAGCGCCCGTCACGACAAGTATCCCCTCACGCACCACGAAGCCGAGGCCCTATACCGGTTCACTGATTTCACTGAATTCATTGAGTCCTTCAAGGCCGTCACTCGCCGCCTGCGCGACCCAGAAGACTATGAGATAGTCGCCTGGCACATGATGGAGCAGCTCGCCGCGCAGGGCGTCGTCCACGCCGAGGTCTTCATCTCTGTCGGCGTCATCTATATGTGGCGCAACTTCGATCCCCGCTGCTTCGAGCCCATCTTTGCCGCTCTCGAACGCGCCCGCGAACGCGCCGCCCGCGAGCTTGGCCTTTCCCTCTACTGGATCTTCGACGCCGTCCGCCACTTCACCGTCGAGGAAGCCGACCGCGTCTTTCGCAAGGCCGCCGAGTTGCGCGAATTCTACCCCTCCATCGTCGCCATCGGTCTCGGCGGCGATGAGCGCCGCTCCGGTTCCGAGCCTTTCCGCCACCTCTACGCGCGCGCCCAGGCCGCCGGCCTGCGCCTCACCAACCACGCTGGCGAAACCACCGGTCCCGAGGCCATCTGGGAAGCGCTCGACATCGGCTCCGAGCGCATCGGCCACGCCTTATCTGCCATCCAGGACGAATCGCTCCTCGCGGAGCTCAAAAATCGCGGCATCGCCGTCGAGCTCAACCCCACCTCCAACGTCTGCACCGGTGTCTGCCCCTCCTTCGCCACCCACCCCCTTCGCCACTACTTCGATCGCGGCCTCCTCGTCACCATCAACTCAGACGACCCCGCCTTCTTCGGCTCCGATCTTGCCAACGAGTTCCTCCTCGCCCATACCCAACAGAGATTTACACGCGACGAGCTCCGCCAGTTGGCTGCCAATTCCATTCGCGCCAGTTTCCTTCCTGAAACAGAAAAATCCTCTTGGCTGGCCCAAATTAACACTTTCGCGTAGATTACTTCCGAGTTTTCCGGACCCGGGCCCCGCCGGCCCCGATGTAATCTGCGTTATCATGTTTGCGTAGGAGGCCGTGCTCGATGTCCGCCGATCCTAAGTCAGAATTGCTCGTTCCAGAATCCTCCGAACCGGAAGAAAAGACCGGATCGATCGCTCTCCGTGTCATTACTTGGTTCTCTGTGGGAATTGCCGTTGCCGCGGTCGGCATCTATGTCGGCGCAGAGCTCCGCAACCGCTACAGATTCAAAAAGCGCACGCCCTACGACTTCTACTCGAACGCAGGCTCGCAGCAGGCCAGCGAATTTGGCGTCGGCATCTAGCGTTCGCGTCGGCATCTGGCGTTTGACCTAAGCCTCGAACGCCCACTGCAATCACCCTTGCTCAACATGCCGCCCTCGGGCGGCATGTTTGCGTTTGCCCCTTATAAGGCTTTTCCTGCCTTTGTTGCGTCGTGCCTCCCTCGCCTACTTCCGGAATAACCCAAAGAACTTCCCGGTGCACGACGAGCTAAAGGCTAAAAGCTAAGAGCTAAAAGCTGTCTTCCTCACTTCGTCCCGATCAGCCGTATCCTCGCCGTGAACGCCCGCCCCTTCAACTCGCTGAAAGCTCCAAACTCCGGCGAATCCACTACGTCGTTCACCACCGCCGGATCCCCGCTGTCCGTCGCATTCTCCATCACGCCGCGCAGTCCCCAGTACTGTCCGCGAAAATGAAACTTCCATTCGAGTCCCGGGCTGAAGTTCACGAAACTCGGAAACCGCTGCCCTCCCGCCGCGCCAACCACCTGCTGCGCCGCATTCACCGCCGTGTACGGAAAGCCCGTATGCTCGTCGAGCGCGTACACAAAATCCCAGCGCTCCTTGAGCATTTTCAGCGGAATCGGCAGCCATCCCCACGAAATGATTCGGTCCGGCACGTCCCACGGCAGCGGCCCGCTCTGCTGCGTCCCCAGCGGAGATGGTGTCGGCCAATAGTCGAGCGCCGCGTTGGTCCGCGCCGAGGAATGTGTGTACGACACATACACCGTGTACCCATTTGCAAACAATTTTCGCGCGTCGAACTCCTCTGAGCTGTAGCGATCCTCCCGCCCGTTGATCAGCAAATAATCGCCGGCCAGCGCCCCACTTGCACTCTGATTCGCAAACGTAAAAACGTCCGTCGTCCGCTTCTCCAGAAAACTCGCGCCCGCATAAATCGCCCACGGCAGCTTCCGCTCCACCCCCACGCTCCAGTTCAGCGCCCGCGGCGCATGCAGCAAACCATCCTCGGCAGTAAACTCCGTCTCCTCCGCCGGCCCCGTCGCCGTCGTTCCATCTGCCTCGAAATATGTGTCGGATCGAATGCCCGCATTCGTCTGCGCCAGATATTCCAGCTGAGTGTGCTCGTAGTACAGCCCGACCCCCGCCGAAATCTTCGTCGCACCCTTATCCCCCGGCGTATAAACCGCAGCCAGCCGCGGCGCAAACAGCGGCTTCCGCACAATCTCGTCCCAATCGAATCGCAACCCCGGCTCAACAAGTAATCCACGCGCCCACCCCTTTGCCGGCTGCCATCGGTCCTGCACGTACGCGCCAATCTCGCCGTTGTGCAGCGTGAACGCCGGCGCCGCCGCAAACACACTCTGCCGTTCCAGCGTTCCGTCCTCTCGCAGGTAACTCACCGGCATTCGCGTCTGTCTCTGGTCATACGCAATATGATCCAGGTCCAGTCCCGCCTTCACATCGTGCCGCCCCAGCCACTGGTGTGGCGGCAGGTACAACGCAGCTGTCCCCCCCATCCTCTGCGATCGCCCGCTCAGATTCTCGAAGTAACTGCCTTCCGTCTGTTCCGGCGTGTACTCGTAAGGCGCACTCCCGTGCGGCTCGTATCCGTCGCGAATGCTCACAAACCCCACCCCTAAATCGAGCAGCGCGCCGTTGCCAAAGCTCTGCTGATCCCGCGCGTACGGCATCCACGCGATCGTGTTGCGCTTCACCGTGCTCGGTTGCGGTGTAAGCGACGAAATCCCGTCGTAAGGCGAGTGATAGTTGTTGTAGAGCAGCCCCGCCGTCACGATGTTCGACGAAGTCACGTTCGCCTGCATCTTCGTCAGATTGCTCCCGCGCACCAGTTCGTCGCTATTCGCGTTCGCCGGCAACTCGGAAATGTAGATGTTGTCGGCCTCCAGTTCCACGCCGTCGTACCACCACGCGCGATCGCGCTTCAGCGGCCCGCTGAACGTGAATCGCGGCACGAATTGATCGAAGCGGAGTCCGTTCCGGTCGCGAAACGACGGAATGAAATTCGTCGCATTGAAGCGGAACTTGTTGTCGCCCATCCCCGTGTAAAACGCGATCACGCCGCCCGTCGCCCGCCCAAACTCCACTGGGTACCGCGTCGTCTCCGCGTCAATCGACCGTACCGCATCCGCGCTCACCCGCAGGCTCAGCGTCCCGCCCAACGGCGAGCGGATGTCGAACCCATCCATCGTGTCCAGCGTCTCCCACGTCTCCGATCCGGCCACGTGAACTTGCCCGGTCGCATCCGGCACCACGCCGGGATTGAACTGCAGCAGATTGCGAATGTCATGCGACGTAGGATAGGGAATGTTCACGATCTCCGGCGTATTCATCGTGCTCTGGTCGGAGATCTGTTGTGTATCGATCCCCGGCGTCGACGCCGTCACATTCACCTGCTCGCGCACAATCTGCTCGTGCGCGATCACCACTCTCAAGCTGCCTTGGCCCACGCCGTTTTCATCCACGCTGTTTTGATTTCGTCCGGTGCCGCTCGCTTCGGCCTTATAGAATCCGGCCTTCTCCACAGCGATCTGGTACGGCTCCCGTTGCCGCACTGTGTACCTGCAGCTCCCCGCGTAATCCGTCCACAATTGCGCCGGCGCCATTCCCGGCTCCGCAATCGTCACCTGCGCGCCTTCCACCGCGTGGCCATTTTCGTCGACCACCGTCACCGTCACCTGCGCGCCAACAGTATTCTGCTGGCCCTCCGCCAGCCCCTCCGCCAGCCCCCCTGCAAGCCCCCCCGCCAGCATCGACCAACACAGAAGAAGAAGCCCGGCCGCGACCCGCCTCGCGCCGCCAAGCCGTAGCGTAAGTTCAAGTCGGAACCTGCTCCGAACGCTCCGCATCGCCGCCAGTATAGCGCCAGCCCTTTCGTCACAAATCATACTTGGAAATAGACGGTGCATGGAGATCGATGCGGTGCCAATGAACGAAACTTCATGCGAAAGGGTTTTCTGGAATGAACCTTCAGTTCCTATTGCTCAACTTACGATCTATGAGCATCCCTGGCGGAGTCGGAACTCATAATGCTGGGCGGCTATTCTGCCCGCTGCGTCAAACCGCGGCATGCAGTTCACGACATCCACTTCAAAAGCCGGAGAATGCCCATGTCGGCGGCGCGAGAATGAGCCGATACATTGCTGCGCGCAAGAATCTCATTGCGATTCTCCGCATAATAGCGGTAGGCCGCGGTCAGCATTTCGCTGTTGTTGACGGTTGGCCGCCAACCCAATGCCCCACGGATGCGCGTCGTGTCAAAGATGAAATCCTCCGCGATCATCCGGTAGTGGTACGGGCCGAGAGGCGAGACGCGCAGCGTGTGCGCCAGGCGCATGGCCGCCAACGTCGGTCCCTTGGGCAGCGATCTCACTCGCGAGCGGCTGCCCGCCTGCCGTATCACCGCGTCAAAGCACTCCCTCAAGCTGGGCACGTTGTCACTGCCAACGTGGAAAGTTGCCGAGCCAAGGGTTTCGAGGGACTGCACGCATGCCTGCGCAAGGTCGCCGGCGTGGATGAACTGGTAGCGATTGCCGCCCGAACCCACGACCCAAACCGTCTTGTTCTCCATGATGAACTCGAACAGAATTGCCAGCAGACCGAGTCGGCCGCTGTCGATAATGGTGGGACAGCGCAGAACCACCACGTCCAAATCGTTCTGGAATTCCTCGAGCAGCTTTTCGCCGGCCAGTTTTGACTCTCCGTATATTTCAGCAGGTGCGGGCGTGTCGTCTTCCCGCACCGGCCGGCCCATATTACTCGCCCACAGGCAGTTGCTCGAGGTGAACACGAGTTTTTTGACCCCGGCGTCACGCGCGCATTGAGCAATCACGCCGGTTCCGTCCACGTTGCTTGTCCACAGCAGTTCGCGGTTCATCTTGCCGTGCGCCAGCATCGCCGCGATATGGAAGACTGCGTCGAATTTGTGCGCTGCAAAGACGCTGCGCATGGATGTTTCGTCGCGGATATCAACCTGGAGGCTGGTCAGCGCGGGATGCCGATCGGCGTCGGGCACAAGGTCAACGCTCACCACCTGAGCCCCGTCGCCCAGTAGCCTGCGCTTGAGAATGCCGCCAAAGAATCCCGCGCCACCCGTTACAAGAAAACTCGCCATTGACCTATCTTTCCTCGTGCATGTTTCGATTAGACCAACGCATTCGAACAGCCTGCATTCGAGCGCGACATAGCCGAATCTGGAGCGTGCCGCGCGTAAACAAAGAGATAGAAAATGCCCATACCGAGCAGAACGAGTGGGACTGGCCGGCCCAGAACCAGTGTGAGAAGCTGGCCCGGCAATCCCGGGATGGACTCTCGCAGGTGGACGCTTCGACTGGCGAGCTGCTGCACGAATATATCGCTGGTCGTTACAGCGCCCGCGCCCGTGAACAGGAGCGCGAGCCACGAAGTCGCGCCGCCCTTGGCCCACAGCATGGCAAAGGCGGGAAAGGCGAGCAGTATGAGGCTCGTATCGTGGAGTCGATGATAGAGCGGAAGCATCGACAGAGCGGCGATGGCCGCGAGCGCCAGCCACGCGCGTTCTCGCGACAAGCGGTCCCGGAAAATGGTAAGCGCCCAAACAAGCAGGAGCGGCGCGCAGAGAAGATACGTAACTAAATCGTAGAAGTGCGGATCGTCGCGGAACAGACTGATGACGGTTTGCAGGCTAATCATGATTGCGCCGTGGAGCCGGGGATTGACCCCGGCAGGGCCCGGGTCGTTCACGCCACCGTGCGCCGAGGCCAATTGAAGATTGGCTCCAAGTTCCGCGATCCAATGTGGGGCCACGTGCGAGATCCAGAGAACAGCCGGCAAGCTCAGAACGACAGTCATTGCCAGGGTTTGCAATGCGCGCTTGCGATTGAGCCCGCCGGCCAACAGAAAATAAAGCCAGACAAGGCCCGCAACGTGCGGTTTGACCGCCAGGCTGAACGCCAGGCAAAGAACCCCGGCCAGTTCGAAGCGCCCTTTAAGAAAACACCATGCTGCGATCACGCAAAGGCTGACTGCGATGCCCGCGGGATTACCAATCTCAAGCAATAGCTCGTTTCCGATGAGAAAAAGGCACATCAGGCCGCCCGTGATGACCGGCGCATCCCTGGCCCCGAGGGACCACATCAGATAAGCGGCGAGGATGAAGCCTGCCCCAGTCAGAATCATCCACAGTAGGTGTGCGGGGCCCCAGGGAAGCATCGCGAATGGAACTACGAGCAGGAGCGTGGTGGGTGGATATACATTGAGCATCGAGACCTGGCGAAGCCCTTCCGGCGTTGACGCGTAGTCTCCCTGTTCCGCTTGAAAAACGCGCAGAAGGTCGGCTTGCCGGTATGGGTCGGAGTTTTGAAGCAGGCACCGGGCAGGGTAGTAAACACTTCTGAAATCCGCCATCGAGGAAGGGAGAGAGCGTTCGCAGTAACAACCCACCGCTACAAACAACGCGCAGCCCAACACGAACAAAAGCAGGCCGTCGAACCGCGCTCTCGTCATACTCAATCTCTCCCGCTTCCCTGGCAGCCACGGAATCTCGCCATAGCAATGCTACGTACTCTCTACCCGTTGCATCGGATCGTTGAATAGAGAAGCAAGAGAACGGCTCCGCGCTAACTGCCATGCCTGGGCTTCATCCGCCCATGGCTCATGATATGGAATGGCCATCGCGACCAGTGCCGCGTAGAGTGACGGGGCTGCCCATCCAGGCCATGCAGTTGTCTCGGGCAAAGAGAAGCCGTCGCGTAGGCTGGCCCCATCGATCTTCGGTTTCTTGAGGACGGGTGCATTCACTTGAAACCTAAGGCCGTTGCGCGATCTGCGAATAGTATTGCTGCGATACCTTCCGGCCTGTGGCGTCGAATCGTGGCAGGCGCAACATGCCCCATTTGTGCGCCCGATAGCTCAGGGTGGTCGCCAGAACGCCCAGCCCATACTCCACGCTGCGCTTGAAATTGATTGAGGATGCTTCCTCAAAGTATTTCGTCGGGCATGAAATTTCGCCGATGCGAAAGCCGAACATCACCGCCTGCGCGATCATCTGGTTGTCGAAGACAAAGTCGTCGGAGTTTTCAAGGAGCGGCAGCGTTTCCAGCAACTCCCGGGAGAAGGCGCGGAATCCGGTGTGATACTCAGAGAGCTTGACGCCCATGAGCAGGTTCTGGAACGCCGTGAGGAAGCGGTTGGCGACATATTTATAAGACGGCATGCCGCCCTTCAGCGCGCCCGCGCCCAGAATGCGCGAAGCCAGCACCATGTCGTATACGCCGCTCGCGATCATTCCCGCCATCGCGGGAACCAGCAGCGGCGTGTATTGATAATCCGGATGAACCATCACTACAATGTCAGCGCCGGCGGCCAGCGCCTCGCGATAGCAGGTTTGCTGGTTGCGGCCGTAGCCGTAATTCGCATCATGAACGAAAGTCCGCACGCCCAGCCTGCGCGAAAGTTCAGCTGTGCTGTCCTTGCTGGAGTCGTCGACAAGAATCTTGATGTCGACGACGTCGGAAAGTTCGCGGACGGTTTGTTCCAGCGTCTTCTCGGCGTTATACGCCGGCATCACGACCGCTATGCGCTTTCCGTTGATCATCGTTCCAGCTCCTCAAACCGTCGTACCATATGCCCCAAAAACCGGGGCCGGCTTAGTGCCCTCCGGCGGCCTGCTCCGGCATCGGGTAGGGCGTCAATCGCGCCGGAATGGAATCCGGCTCTACCAGCCACGCTTTCCGGTCCGCGTAATATCGCATCAACTCTAGATTATCGGCAGCACCCATCTCTCTCGCCCATACGACTTTGGAGCCATCGATATCTGCCCGGTTGTAAACCCACTCGTCGAATGGATAATGGCTCCCGTAATAACGGACGATGACCAGTTGCTTGCCTGGTTGCTGCTCCAGCCAGGTTTCCATGTGCGCCCGTTCCACGCCGAATTGTTGCGGGCCCCACCAGACAAAGTTCCAGCTGCTCGCCGGCCATTCGCTGGGAGCAATATGCAGAGGCTCGGCAAAAATCCGCACGCCGGCCAGCAGCACGCATACTGACACCGTCATCCTTGTCAGTGCGAGCCCTGCTGGCTTTCCCTCTGGTTTCCACAACCGCAGATGCCGCATCGCCTGCAACCCGATCGCATAGAAGGCTGCCGTCACCGGCGCCACATAATGCGGCAGAAGAAAAATCTCGATCGCCAACCCCGCCGCCAGAATCAGCACGCAGATCACCAGAAAGCGAATGCGCCGGTCCAGGAAAACACGCCGTACCATGATCAGAGGAACAACCAGGGCAAAGCCGGTGTAGAACATGAACATGAATGCGACTTTGCTCAGGGTATAAGGCAAAAAACCGGCCAGCGTGTGGATCTTCTGGTAATACTCGAGCCCGTCTCCTTTGTGATAAAACTCGCTCATCACCACATGCCGGTAATGCGGCTCAGGCCGCTGATGCTGCCACACGTAATAAGGAGCGATAGCGTACTGATTACGGTCGACGGTATAGGGCGGCGTCAGCGGGTTTCCAAAAGCGCGATAGTCGTAATAACCCAGCCACGCAACGGTGGCAAGGCCAAACGCCAGCGGTACCGCGGCCAGGCGCGCGAGCGCGGCGGCGCTGGGCCGGTTGGCGCCCTTCCACATCCAGCGGCCCAGCACAACCCCAACTGGAAGACAAAGGAGAAGGCCCTCGTAGGGCCGGGTAAGAACGAGAATCGCGATGCCGGCGCCCATCAACATCGCATAGCGGAGCCGCGCCGTCTTCATCAAGCGCGGCAGGCTGCCCAGGATGAGCGCGCCGCCGAGCGCTCCCAGCGAGCCCGCTGCGTGATAGGTGTCGGTCCAGTAACTGAATACGCCCAGGCGCAGGACGGCGATCATCCCGCCCAGCAATGCCCAGTTTGCCGGCAACCATGCCTGCAGCATCCAGCACATCGCCGCGCACATCATTGCGCTCACAATCAACAAACCGATCCACGGATTTCCGAAGAGGACCTTTCCGGCAGCCAGAACCAGCCCCTGTCCTGGAAAGTACATCGACTGGTAGGTCGGTTGCATAGTGATGTGGATGCTCTCGAAGTGCTGCCACATCGCCGGTGTTGGATTCGCCAACCGGCCGTGGACAAAGGTGTCACTGGCAAGCAGGAAGCTGAAGTCGTCGGGAACAAAGGGTATCGGAACCGGAAACAGAGGAAGAATCGCCAGGCGCAGCAGAATTACGCTCAACCCCGTCGCCGCCACTGCCCAACCCTGTTTGCGCGCCAATCGCGCAAAGGCTCGCTCCATCCGCGCAAAGAATCCACTGCCGAGCTTTGGCCACGCAAACGCCGACGCAACCGCGATCGCCGACAGCCCGGATTCAAGAATCATCAGGGCAGAGTTTGGCGTATTGGCTGTTGGCAGCAGCATATGGGCTCCGCAGGTTCAAATCCCTGAGAGATCATTGCGATCTTACGGCATTCGCCGCGCCATGCCTCCGGGGATCTATCGATCCGAACCCCCTTCGTCAACCTTCCGCGCGTGCAAAAAACAAGGGAGAGAATGAGCTGGTGGGGGAGGACTTCCACCGGCCCATCTCTCCCGTCTAACGTGCTGAATCCTATGTCCGCCAACCGCGAGCAAGATCGTCGCGGAGTCTTCGGTTCGGCGCCGGCGTCTTTCCCCGGAGACTATGCCAGCGAGCTGCTGATGTGGGTGAACAATGCGTTCACGCCGCCAGCCACCTTGCTGACTCCGGAAATGCATACCAGCGCAATCAGCGCGACCAGAAGCATATACTCAACCAGGTCCTGGCCTTCCTCGCCATCCTTCAGGCCCTGGAATCTCACGTAGATGTTCAGAAGTGTCTTGCGCATCTTCGCTTCCCCTTTGTGATCTTCCGGCCCGAGACGGCGAACTGGCCCACCGCAATCTCTTGCACCCTTACGGACAAGGCTGAGTGCTCAGGTCGTTCGCCTTGCCCGGTTGTTTGCTGCTCTCTTACGAGCGGTTGTCCTTAGCGCGAAAAGGCGCGTTCGGCTTCTTGCCGGATCCGCGCCTTCCCGCATAAGGGGCTGAGGTGATTGAAATTCCCCGAGCGACTATGCCAGCGATGTGCTGATGTTGTTGAATACCTTGGTGACCGCAGTGGCCACGTTTTGCACGCCGACGATGGCCGCGAGAGCAACCAGAGCAACCAGAAGGGCGTACTCGACCAGATCCTGACCATCTTCAGTTGCCATCAGGGTCTGGAGTTTCACATAAAGCGACAGAAACAGATTATTCATGTGTTTTCTCTCCGAGAGTTCAAATCCCCAGCCTCAGCCGGGCACCCTCTAGATAGCATCTGACGTGCCAATCTCGGACAAAAGATCGTCATTGTAGAATCAACGCCTTACGATAGGTCCTCCCACGTTGGTAGCGTCCCGGGCTGTCTACCTGCGTTTACAGCCCCTCGCTCATCGGCCTGCCCTGTATACATTCGGTAATCCCCCGCCTTCGCGAACTCTCCTCTGAATGCCTCCATCACCGATGCAAATCCGCCTTCCCTTCGCCTCTCATCCGCTCCCTTTGCCGCCATCTTCCCAGACCTTACAAGCCTTCAATGAATCGGTTCTCATCGCCATCCCGAATCGGTTCTCATCGCCATCCCCAGCCGCTGCCGTAGAATAGCCTCCATGGCCAGCAAGCCGGACCTCCCTCCTGTCGAGGAGCCCCGCGACTTTGCCCAACTTGCGATTGCCAGTGTCGCCGGTTTGGCCCTTGCCGTCACCATCCTCTACATCTTTGCTGTCCCCATTGCAGGCAACTTGGCTGCCAATCGCGACTTCCTCTCTTACTGGGCCACCGGCCGCCAACTCGTCCACCACGGCAACCCCTACGACCGTGACGCCATCTGGGCCATCGAGCACGCTGCCGGCCTTGACCCGCGCACCGTCCTCATCATGCGCAACCCTCCCTGGGCGCTCCCTCTTGCCTACCCCCTCGGTTTTCTCGGCCTCCGCTTTGCCGGGATTCTCTGGACCCTGCTCCTCCTCACCTGCCTGCTCGTTTCCATCCGCATGCTTCATCGGCTCCACGGCTCTCCGCCCAATCACATCCATTGGCTCGGGTTTGCCTTTACTCCCGCCATCATCTGCCTCACCATGGGCCAGACTTCGCTCCTCGCTCTCCTGGGCCTGGTCCTTTTTCTGCGCTTCCATCGCTGCCACCCCTTCAATGCCGGAGCCGCGCTCTGGCTCTGCGCCCTCAAGCCGCATCTCTTCCTGCCCTTCGCCACCGTGCTTGCCGTCTGGATCGTCGTCTCGCGCAGCTACAAGCTCCTCGCCGGATTTACGGCCGCCCTCGCCTTCACCAGCGCAATCGCCCTCGTCATCGACCCCTCGGCCTGGCCCGATTACGCTCGCTTGATGCGCTCGCCTTCCGTCGAAAACCAGTTCATTCCCTGTCTGGCCGACGTCTTCCGTCATTGGCTCCGTCCTCACGCAATCTGGCTGCAATACCTTCCCGCCGCCCTCGCCTGTCTTTGGGCTCTCGGCTACTTCTGGCGTCGCCGCGCTCATTGGGACTGGCTCTCCGATTCCAGCCCCCTCATCCTCGTCTCGCTTCTCGCCGCGCCCTACTCATGGCTCTACGACCAGTGCCTGGCCATACCCGCGCTGCTCGATGGCGCCTACGCCACCCGCTCCCGCAAGCTGCTCGCGATTCTTGCTCTGCTCATCCTCGCTGCCGACATCGAAATCTGCTTCGTCAAAGTCACCTCAACCCTCTTTCTCTGGACCGTCCCAGCCTGGCTCATCTGGTATCTCTTCGCCCGCGCAACCGCCCCGAAAGATCCAATGCCTCCGCCCGCCACATCCGCATGAAGTGGATCTGCGCCAGCTATTGAACGCCTTGGTTCGCGCTCCGCAACCTCCATGCCGCTTCTCTCGCAGGCACCACGCGCGCCGCACCTATAATTGCGATGACCCACAGCGATCTACCAGAAGAAAGGTCCATCATCGGTGGCCAGCCAGCGCGAATTCACCGCACTCTTCATTGCCATTGCATGCGCGCTCGGCGTCGTCTTCACCACTCTCTTTCTCAGCATCATGTCCTTCAATCCCGCCGTCGTCGCCCGCCGCGACTTCATCGTCTACTGGGCCACCGGCCGCCAACTCGTCCAGCACGGCAATCCGTATGACCCCGACGCCATCAATCGCATCGAGCGCGACGCCGGCTTCCGCGGCCCCGGCTCCTACTACATGCGCAACACTCCCTGGGCTCTGCCGCTGGCCTACCCGCTCGGCTACTTCTCGCCCACGGCCTCCGCTCTTCCCTGGTCTCTCGCGATGCTCGCCCTCCTCATCGCCTCCGTGCGCATCCTCTGGAAGCTCTTCGGCCCCGCCTCCGGCCACCTTGCCTGGCTCGGATACTGTTTTCCTCCGGCGCTGTTCTGCGTCATCCTCGGCCAGACCTCCATCCTCATGCTCTTCGGACTTGCCGTCTTTCTCCGCCTGCACAAGTCGCGCCCCTTCGTAGCTGGCGCCGCACTCTGGCTCTGTACCTTCAAGCCGCATCTCTTTCTTCCCTACGCCCTCGTCCTTCTCATCTGGATCGTGGTCTCCCGCAGCTATCGCATCCTCGCCGGAGGCGCTGCAGCCTTCGCCGTTGGCGCGCTGATCACTTCCCTCGTCGATCCCGCTGCCTGGGGCCAGTACGCGTATTACATGCGCACCTCGGTCATCACCCGCGAGTTCACTCCCTGTCTCGGCGACCTCCTCCGCGACCGCATCAACCCCTCCGCCGAGTGGATCGCATTCATCCCCGCCCTTCTCGGCTGCATCTGGGCCTTGATCTATTTCTGGCCGCGCCGCCACGCATGGGATTGGCTCGAGCACGGCAGCCCGCTCCTGCTCGTCTCGCTTCTCGTCGCCCCCTTCGGCTGGATCTTCGATCAATCCCTCGCTCTTCCCGCTGTCCTCTTCGCCGTCTCTCGCAACCCGTCGCAAACCATGCTCTCTCTTCTCGCTCTCATTTACGTCCTCATCGAAATCCAGATCATTTCGCCCTTCGGACTGCACTCCGCTCTCTATCTCTGGATCGCGCCGGCATGGCTCGTCTGGTATCTCTTTGCGCGCGCCTCGACCCGCCCCGCCCCCGCTTCCGAAGCCGCGCCCGCCGTCGCGCCGTCATGACGCCTTCTGACCGGAGAGGAACATGCACGTAATTCAAGTCCTGGTGAATCCGCCGGTCTTTGGACTAATCAGCGTCCGATGCATCTAACCTGATGCGAGCCTCGCCATTCGCCCCCAAGGAGTCCAATCATGCGCTCAGACATTGTGCCTGGAAGTCACTTCCCCGATTACGAGTTGCCCGACCACACGAGTACGATCCGCAAGCTCAGCGAACTGCAGGGCGATGACCCGCTCATTCTCACGCTGGCCCGCGGCCACTATTGCCCCAAGGAACATCAACAACATTTGGAATTGGCCTTGTTTTATCCCAAGATCGCCGTGGCGTACACCCAGATCGTCACCATCTCTACCGACGACCACCACACCCTTCAGGAGTTTCGTGAGTCGGTCGGCGCCCAGTGGACATTTCTGTCCGATCCTGAACGAAAGATCCAGAAAGACATCGACATTCAGGAGTACACAGACCCCGAGCACAATCCTATGATTCCGTACACGCTCGTCCTCAAGCCCGGCCTCGTCGTCTACCGCATCTACAACGGCTACTGGTTCTGGGGGCGCCCGTCCGTCATCGACCTCTGGCACGATCTGCGCGCCGTGACAAGCGAAATCCGCCCCGACTGGGATCTGAGCGCGCCAGGGCTCCGTGAAGCCTGGAGCGCCGGCGACCATTCACAGTTTCATGGGTGGAATAAAAATCCGCAGTAATCTTTGCCGATTGTCGCCCATCCTCCCTAACTCCGGTAGAGCAGAAATTTGGGTCAGGGATGGGTTGCCAGCGACGCGTCCGGAATGCGCTTCAGTAACACAAACGGCGTTTATGGGGATTGATTCTGGCGAGCCTCCAAATTAGCGGCAATTCGTGCAGAGTTCGTTCCCTGATCAGTCTGAGGGACCTCAAAGAGCCACTCGGTAATCCTGCGCAGCCTGGGGAAGGTACCCGGCGGCGCCCCAAACCGTCGGCCTCAAACGTGTTGGCGGTACGATGCAGGGAGGAGGAAGTTGGGGTGGAAACCAATCCTGGGGAAGTGACGCGGCTGCTGAAAGCGATGAATGCCGGCGACGCCGCGGCCGGCGAACAGTTGCTTCCTCTCGTCTATAAGGAGTTGCACCGCATTGCCGAGGCCTATATGCGGCGCGAGCGGCCGGATCATACGCTGCAGGCGACGGCACTGATTCATGAGGCCTACCTGAGGCTGGTTGGCGAGGACATTGACTTCGAGGATCGCGGGCACTTTATTGGGGTGGCGGCGCATGTGATGCGGCGCGTGCTGGTGGATTACGCGCGGCAGCACAATGCCGAGCGCCGCGCGGGCGGGTTGCAGCGCGTGGAGATGGAAGACAACCTGGCGATTTCGCCGGAGCGGCTTGACGAGGTGCTTTTTCTCGACAGGGCCATGGAGAAGCTCAAGGAGAAAAGCCCGCGGCAGGCGCAGGTGGTCGAGCTGAAGTATTTTGGGGGCCTTTCGGTGGAGCAGATTGCGGCGGCTCTCGATGTGGCGCCGCGCTCGGTGAAGCGGGACTGGTCGTTGGCGCGGATGTTTCTTTATCGAGAGCTGAACCCAGGGGCGGCGCTGCCGGAGGGAGACGGAGAGGAAGAGACCGGCGGGAGCGAAAAATAAATTAGACAGGTGTTGCCCCTTTTCCCCGGCCATGACGCACTCCTTAGTGAATGCGGTGATCAACACCGCGATTCCCCAAGGAGGAAACGCCATGAAGCACAGCATCCACACAATCGCCTTCGCGACCCTGGTCACCATTGCGTCTCTAACACAGGCGCACGCCCAATCCCATGTTTCTCAAGTCAATGTTCCCTTCGCGTTCAGTTGCGGATCGGAGCACTTTCCCGCCGGGACCTACACCATCAGCACGCTGGATAAATTCCCGTTCATTGCAAGCCTGAGCAGCGGTACGAAGCTCCCCGCGCGCAGGGCCATGATTGAGTCGGCGTCCACTTCAGCATCGACGGATCGGCCCGGCTATGTTGTGTTCCGGAAATACGGCGGCAACTATTTCCTGGCGGAGGATCACACCGTCGACGGGATAACCATCAGATTCGGCAAATCGGAGAATGAGCGCAGAGTGGCTCGCGAGTACGCCTTGAACCAAACGAACCCTGGGCTCGTCCAGCTTGCAGCGATGGGAAAGTAAGAGCGTATGCCGGACCACTCCGGTTCAGCGCAATTGCCTTCGGACCAACTTCGCAACACAGAGCGGGAGCCGCCTTATCCGGTGTGCTCCCGCTTTCGCTTTTGGTCGAACAAAGTCGTTGGGACGATCGCTACGGAAACTTCACATCGAGAGCGTAGATTTCCTGGGTGCTGATGTCGCGCGTCGCCAGGATCGAACCGTTTGGCGCGACTCCCGTCCACAAGCCAAAGGATCCGGACGCAAGGCCGCCAGCCGCAGCCATATCGGCAATGTGCTCGAGCTTACCGTCGGCGAGGCAGATGCGGTATTCCGGGTTCTGGAGAATGTTTTGCGCATTGAAGTAAACGCATTTGCTGTCCGGCGACCAGGTGGGGTAAGCCACTTTAAAAGGCTTCGCCTGGTCGAGCTGCCGCCAGGTGTGAAGAGAAAAGTCGTACAATCTGAGCCCGTCTTCATCGAGGGGCATCGCGACCAGATACCGTCCGTCGGGCGACCAGACCGCGCCGTCGCGAAGCGCTTGCGACTGCGGCACGGCGGTCACCTGATGCGTCTTGAGATTCAGGATGCGGATGGGGAACCGACTGGCCGCACTCACCGAGCCAAACCATTCCGAATATGCCAAGGAATTGCCGTCGGGCGACCAGGACGGAAACGTGTTGCCCTCATCGCCGGAGGTGAGTTGCTCCGCTTCTCCGCCGCCGGATGGAATGAGAAAGATCTGCCACTGCTTGCCGGGGTAGTGGGCGGTAAACGCGATCTGGGAGCCGTTGGGCGACCATCTCGGAAGCGCCGCCTCCATGGGCGCAAAGGTCAACTGAATTCTATCGCTGCCATCTGCGTTGCTTTGCCACAGAATCCCATCCGGATACGACGACCACACCATGCGCTGCCCGTCCTTCGAGAAGTTCAGGTTTTGGGCCGAAAAGCCGGGCAGAAAAGGTCCGAGGGTATGAGTCCTGGGGTCGTAGCGCATCACCTCGCCGCGGCGCAGGGAGCCGATAAAGAAAATCCTTTTCCCATCTTTGCTCGGCAGCGGGGCCTCGGCGCTCATCGCACCCACAGTGAGCTGGACGGGCTCATGGCTGACCTTGTGCCACAAATCGCCGGTCTCGCGCATGGCCCACAGGCTGGAAACTCCATTGCTCGTGGCCTGAAAAATGAAGTACTTTCCGTCCGGAGTCCAACTGCCGCAGCACACGTTTGCTCCGTCGTTCCAGCCGCTCAGCAAGGGCCGAAGGTGACTGCCGTCGGTGTGCACTTCCCACAGCGAAGTTCCGGGACCGGCCCTATCGCCAAGCGTCAGGCGCAGCAGGCGGCCATCGGGCGACACCATAGGCCAAAAGAACCAACGAAAGCGGTCCGGAATCGTGAATAGCTTGCGGCGATGCCCTCCATCGGCGTCGGTCACGAAGATGTCCGGTCCGAAGGTGCTGTACAGCAGGCTCCCGTCCGGCGACCATGCTTCCGAATGCCAATGCCCGGCGATGTCGCCAATGCGGTGCGGTTCGAGGCCAGGCAGCGACAGCGACCAAAGTGGGCCACCGGAGCTCAACCCCTGGGTGGCTACCAGAAGGTTGTGCCCGTCCGGCGAAATACCGTCAAGATCGTACCGTCCTTCGGGAACGCTCAAGGGAACGGTTTCGCCGCCTTCGGTCGAAACTTCCTCGAGCGCTCCGGAACCCCGGCTGTCAAACGCCTGGAAATAGATGCGCGATCCGTCGGTGAACAGAGGCATCTGCATGCCGGAGAACCCATCCCAGTTTTTCGGGATACGGTCGTTGGTCAACTGTTTGGTCCCTGTCACCTGCGGAGGCGGAAGCGTGGGGCGCAGAAGATAAGTGGCGGCAAGAACGGTAGCGGCGGCGACAGGCCAGATCCAAAGCGGGGTTTTACGTGCAGCGGCGATGCGGCGGGCGTCGAAGGATGTGACGGGAGAGACGGCGGAAGGTTCTGACTCGGTGTCGCGCTGCAGCCGCTTCAGGTCCGCGCGCATGTCGGCGGCGTGCTGATAGCGCAGGTCGCGCTCCTTCTCCAGCGCTTTTTGTACGATCTGTTCGAGAAATGACGGCAGCTCCGCCGAAAACTCCGACAGCGGCACGGGCGCGCGGTTCAGGATGGCGTCGATGACCATCCCCTGGGTTTCGCCGCGGAACGGCAACACGCCGGTCACCATCTCATACAGCACTACGCCAAAGGAAAACAGATCGGCACGGGCGTCCACGTCTTTGCCGCGCACCTGCTCCGGCGACATATATTCGACCGTGCCCAGGATCAGTCCCGGACTCGTCGGATGGGCTTGGGTGATCGCGGTGCTTGCGTCGCCGCGAGCCTCCGAGCGAACCACCTTGGCGATACCGAAGTCGAGAACCTTCACATGCTCCCGGGAGGTGACGAAGATGTTGGCCGGCTTAATGTCGCGATGCACGATGCCCCTGCTGTGCGCGGCCTCGAGCGCATCGGCAATCTGGATGGCGAGCGTCAGCGCCGTTTCCAGTTCCAGCGGCTTGCCGGCTATGCGCTGGTGGAGGTTCGTGCCTTCCAGCAACTCCATGGCAATGAAGACCAGACCGTCCTCGGCGCCAATTTCATAAATGGTGCAGATGTTCGGGTGGTTCAGCGCCGCCAGAGCGCGGGCCTCCCGTTGGAATCGCGCCACCAGGTCTCGGTCGCTGGCCATTTGCGGGCGCAGTACCTTGATGGCGACGTCGCGGTGCAGATTCGCGTCCGTCGCCCGGTACACCTCGCCCATGCCGCCGGAGCCGAGCAGTTCCACGATGGTAAAGCGGCCAAGCCGCTTGCCTGGGGGCAGCCGGTCCAGCGCGCCGTCGCCGGGCAGCTTCAGTGGGGATTCGGAGAGAAAGCCGTGCAGGCGGTCATGCTCCTCGAGAAGAGCATCCACACGTCTGCGCAATTCCGGCTGGCTGCGGCAGGCGCGGTCGAGAAAGTCACGCCGCTCATCCGCGCTCAGGTCCAGAGCTTCGCCAAAAAGTTGCTCCGCTGCTTCTTGCTGGTTTCCCATCGAGACGGCCTCGCATCGGCTGCGTGGATCTGATTTCGGTTTTGAGCTGCCCTGGCGGCTCAGTCGGGGAAATTGGGGGCGCCCGGTTTTGAGTTTAGCTGAAAATGTTGCCCGCGGCAGCACTACATTAGGAATTCGATCCGTGACTGATTTGGATGGATACGCTGGCGTTTACTGCCGAGAGCGTATTCCATTGCTCGCCGGTTGGCGCATCATCGCCTAGACACTCACCGATATCGATTACTCCTCAAAAGTCGGCTTGTGTTGACTGATGGACGCACTGCAAGCGTGCAACAGCGACATGAGCAATGCATTGATCGATGTTGTTGGCGGATCGTTTCCTGCCGGGGCCCCCGGCGAGCGCTCTCTGCTCGCTCGGGTGGCTTGGTCCCTGCCTTCTTGCTAAACAAAGCCCGCGTCAGCGGGCGAAAGAACCCAATGATCGCTGTTTCCCTGTTCCCTTGTTCCGTGTTCCCTGCTTTTCTGTCAATCCCCCCGCCGTCGCCCACTTCCCGCAACGCCCTGAAAACACGCGCAAAAAACAATCCCGAACTTTGCCGATTATTACTCCGCTTTAGCGCAAAATCGTCTCATGATCAACACGCAGACCGCGACCGCTCCGCCGCCACTACCCGTCTCCCGGCCTGCCTTTTTTCTAACCACTAACCACTACCCACTAACCACTGCTTTTTCGGCGCATACTTATTCCATGATCGACGAGCAGATGATCGACGAACGGATGACCGAAGAGAAGACCGGAATGCTACAACCCCCGTCCCCGGTCTCCGGTCCAGGATCCACGATCCTCGGTCCACTGCTCTCCGCTCTTACGCTCCCCGTCGACGGTCCACAATTCACGATCCACTGCTCCCCGATTCACTCATCCACTTCCCTCATTCACTTCTTCCCTCATTCACTTCTTCCCTCATTCACTTCTTCCCCCGTTCACTTCTTCACTCGTTCCCTTGTTCCCTCGCTCTCCCTTTCCGCTCGCTGTCTTTCTAACCACTAACCACTACCCACTAACCACTACTTTTTACCCCACCCCCCCCATACCCAAAGACCCCACCCCCCCCATGCCTGTTTGTGAAACTGTGAAACTGTGAAACTGTGGAGCCTTTTGAATCAACAACTTGCAGCCACAGTTTCACAGTTTCACAGTTTCACAGTTTTCGAATTTCGCTGTTTTACAGTTTTGTTTTCGGGGATTTGTCGCCGACTTTTCCGCCGCTGCGGACCAACGCCGCTAACGCCGCTAGCTCCGCTGCTCTTCTTCCGCCGCCGCAATCTCCAGCGTGTCTCCACGCTCGGTCTGCGTCTCGCGAATCGTTCCGGCAGGAAGTTCCAGAATGCTGTGCGCCGACAGGCACGCGGATAGGCGCCACGGCCCGACTGCGCTGCGCGCTTTCTTGATCCGGCGCTCGCGGTCCAGGTAAACCAGGTCGATGGGAAATCGCATGAAGAACGTGTGTACGGATTCGCAGGGAGCGATCCACAGTCCTTCGCCGCGCTTGAGGCCGTCACGGCCCAGCAATCCTTTTCTGCGTGCAGGTCCTGTGCGTGCGGCTTCAAGCTGCGTGGCCAGCACTGTCCCGCGTGTCAGGTTGAGAACCTGCAGCGGTCCTTGCGGCCCGGCCTGCGCGGGTGGCGAAAGAAATTCCCTCACTGCCTTCGCAATCCTTTGCAAGGGATTCATCCGCTCGCCTCGGAATTCTGCCGGCGTCCCTGAACAGAAATCTCTATTGTTGCGGTGGCGCTGCCCCGGCAGTCGACCCGCTCGCAGAGCCCGAGTTGATAGCCCCGCCGGTCGTGCCGAATCCACCCCTTCCGCTTTCGATGATCAGCGGCTTCTCCGGCTTCATGCTTTCGACCAGCGTCTCCACCGGAATCGATGCAGGAGCGGGCGGCAGAGTGTTCCCTGGCGTCTTCGCATCCGGCTGATGCATCGCGATATTGGAATTCGGCGGGATGAACGGTACAGGATAATTCGGCGTTGGCAGCGTCGCGTTCGCTGCTAACGGCGACACGATCTCCGGCGTCACAATTACGATCAGCTCGGTGTCGTTCTTGGTCCTCTGCTCCGACTGGAACAACTTGCCAATGATCGGGATGTCGCCAATGAAAGGAATCTTATTGAAAGTATCGCTAGTGCTCTTGTCCAGCAGGCCACCGATCATAAAGCTTTCGCCGTCGGCTAGCTCCACTTCCGTATTCACCCTGCGCGACGTGATTCCCGGCACCACGAATCCTGAGATGGTTGCTTCGTTGGTGTAGTCCAGCGAACTCACCTCCGGCGCCACTTGCAGGTGGATCGTTCCCCGCGGCGTGATCGTGGGGATGAAATTGATCCGGATGCCGTATTCCTTGAACTCGATGCTGACTGCGGACGTGCCTCCGGAAGTGCCGGATACAACCGGATAGGGAAACTCTCCGCCCGCCAGGAAGCTGGCTTCCTTGCCGTTGGTCGCCAACACGTTCGGCTCCGCCAGCACCTGCACTACGCCCTTGGTCTCCAGCGCCGAAATGTCGGCGCCCACGCCCAAGCCGGGGAAGTAAGCAAGCAGGTTGTACTCATTGGAAAACGACGCCGACCCGGCCGATCCACTCACGGATCCGCCGCTGCTGGAGCTGGAGCCACCACCGGAGATCGTTGGCGGCGAGAACTGACCGGTGGACACTCCGCCCACGGCATTTCCCAGGCCAAGGTTGAACAGGTTGATGCCAAGCTGCCGCGCCCGGCTGCGATCCACGCTGGCGAATCGTACTTTGATCAGAATCTGCGGATCGGCCTTCGGCACATCTACGTCGAGCAGGTTCACAACCTTCCCCGCTGCCGACGCTATCTGCACCGCGCGCGATGAGCTCACCAGGTCGCTCACCGTGCCCCGCAGAAAAATGCTGTTGTTGCTGTAGCTCACCCGGACCGTCTGGCCCGGCAGCTCCGCCCTCAGCTCGCGCCGGATGGCGTCCAGATTGTCGCCCGTTACTGTCGCCTGAGCCCGCACCGTCACATTGAAGAACTGGCGTCCGCCGTGAATGTCCCAGATGATCAGGCTCGTTTCGCCGGCAGCTTTGCCGTCGACCATGATTTCGGTGGGGCTGATCGCGGTAGCTTCCGCAATGTCGCCAATCCCGACCGCGACGCGCTGGATCGGTTGCGCGCAGTCCACGAGCACCGATTTTCCCACTGTTACTGAGAGCTCGTTCGTTGAGTCCTCATAGGTGGTTTCTGCTGCCGGCGGCTGCGCAGCGGGTGTGCTCTGAGCCGGCACGCTCTGAGCCCTCACCGCCTGCCCGGCAAACAGTGCCAAGGCCAGCGCGCCGCAAGATACGATGGTGACCCCTGCCTTCGATCTCAATGCTGCCCCTCAGGTGAAGCAAACTTTTCGTCTGTGGATTTGTTGCCGTTCATCACGACTATCGAATACGGTTTGGTTGCGGGCTTGCCTGGGCCCCTCGGGGCTCGCTCATGTGTCGCTGCCGGCGGAGCCTGGCTGCCAAATAGGTTACTCATCGACGACGCCGGAACCTTGGTCATCTGCGTATCCAGCGGATTGCGCAGCACCAACTGAATCTTCAGCGAATTGGCAGCCAGGCTAAGCAGCTCGGCCTGCTCCGGTGTCACGAGCAGGTTCACCACCTGCACCTGTTGCGGCTTGCCTTGCTGGTCCCTCTGAATGTCGGTGCCCGCGGAGAGAACCTGGATGTTCTGCAGAATCGTCTCTGTGACTACGCCTTGCGAGGCGCTTCCGCCCGGCGGATTGCCCGAGGCCAGTACGTCCACGCGCATGCCTGGCGTCACGAAGCCCGCGACACCCACAACTTCATCCACTCGCACCGCGCATGCCCGCATACCCTGCGGAATCGTCGGCGCCAATCCGCCACCGGAGCCGAGACCCGCCAACTGGCTGTCCAGAATCGGTTCCCCTTGCGAGATCTGCGTAATCACGCCCCGGCCAATCGCATCTTCCGGTTTAAGAATTGCGCCCTTGGGCGGCGTGCCCGCCAGCGTCATCGTCGTCAGGTCCGCCGACGTCAGCACCGAGCCCAGCAGGATATCCTTCGATGCCGCGACCACCTGCGTCGTCGACACCGGCTTCGACGCTAATATCCTCACGCTCACAAGGCGATAAACGACCCAGGTGCAGGCGCCGGCAATCAACGCTGCAACCAGAAGGATCGTCACGAGTCTTCGATTCATTCCTGCTCCGATGGAGCCGGCTCTCGCCAACCCCGCCCTTCTTTACCTGCCTCACTCGATGCGTTTGCCTGCTCCGCCGCGAGTGTCTTCTTCGTTGTCACTTCCGGAATTCATCGGCCCCATCTCGTCCATCCTGCGATCCTGCAGTCAGGAATGGACTCCGAATTCGATTCCCGATTCCGAAAATGCCCGCACATTGCGCCCCCTCCATTCATATTGATCGAGTTCGGCGCGCAGTGCGGTTTCAGTGTAGTCCCTGAAAGCCTCACAAATCGCATCAGAATCGCCGCTATCTATCGATGAGGTATCAAAAGTGCTATGGGGGAAAGCCTCTCGATGAGCGATTCTAAAAGGGCAGCAATGGAACCGCCTGCCATTACGTCGCACTCGCGTTCTGCGGGCTGTCCCACGATAAGTTTAACGTGAATTCTACTCGGCAATCGGAGGTCGCGCTTGCATCTTCCGTGTTATAGCCTCCATGGATTTTATGTGCCAACTTGGGAATTTCCCCGGACAAATTCCCTCGGGCGCACGTTCCAAAAGTCATTGTCTCTACGCAGAATCTCTAAGGGGGGGTCCAACCGTTGATGAGCTCTTCTTACACGGTTACTCTCTTCACCGAGCCGTCCGATCTCGGCCCCCGGCCGACCTCGATTGCGGCTTCCATGGTCCTTCACACCTTCGTAATCGCTGTGGTGTGGTTCGGCTTCGCCTACATGCCCCCATTCGCCCGGGTGTCCACGGCACACTTTCACGTTCGGGAGCTTGATCTAAATATGCCCGAGGATGCGCGCGTGTCTCCGCCTCGCATCCCGTATCCTGCCGCCGCTCCCGGCGCCCACGCTCCCGCTTCCGAAGGCAAGCCGAAGCCGAGCGACCCTGCTCTCCGCGAGGTGGCACAGGCTACGCCGGGACCGCAGACGCTCATCCAGCCCGACGTCGAAAACCCTGTCAAGCTCCCCGATCAGATTCCCGTGCCCCAGGTGGTCATCTGGACGCCAAGCAGTGTCCCGGTCAAGAAGGTAGTTCCCCCGACACCGCAGAAGCCTGCTTCGTCCGACGTCAAGCCCTCGGTCGAACGTCCCAATGAAGAGATCACCCTGGCCGACGTCGATATCGCTTCCAGCTTTCATCCCACGCCCAGGCCGATTGTCACCGCGAGCACCACTTCCCCCGTCACCGTGCACGTTCCGCAGCAGGTGCTGCGGCCGCCAGTCACCTCCTCGCAATCCGCGGCACAGCCCACGCCGGCCTCAATTCTGTCTCTGTCTAACCTGCGCATGAAAGAGGGGATGGCCACCCTGCCCCCGGTGAATGAAAGTGTCGTGGTCAGTGGGCCGGGAACGCTGGCGGGACAAGGGAAGGACGCTCCGTCTTCCGGGAAGGACAACTCCTCTGCTAAACCAGGCCAGGGTGGATCAAGTCAGGGTCCAGCGGGTAACCCGAACAATCGAGGCTCCGGCGCGGGTCAAGGTCTGGCGTATAGGGTGTCCGGGCCAGGCATAGCTGCTCCCAGCAGCAAACCTCAGGGCCCCGAAACCGAAAACGGCAACGGCCCCGACAGCCTTGCGGGCGATCGCCTTTCAACGACGGCCATCTCCGTCCCCAAAGATGGCCACTTCAACTCGATCATCGTCGGAAACTCGCTTGACGATCAGTACCCCGAAATGGCCGGCGTTTGGAATGGAAGAACGGCGTACACCGTTTACCTGCACGTCGGCTTGTCGCATAGCTGGGTGTTGCAGTACTCTCTTCCCCGGACGATCGACGCCTCTCAAGGGGGCGCAGTTGCCCATCTTGATGCGCCCTGGCCCTATGACATCGTGCGGCCCAATCTCGATTCCGGCTCCATCGATGCCGACGCGCTTATGGTTCATGGTTTCGTGAATCAATCTGGCCACTTCGAAACGCTCAGTATCGTCTTCCCGCAAGCCTTTCCTCAGGCCCAGTTCGTGATCGCCGCGCTGGAGAAGTGGCAGTTCCGCCCCGCCATGCAGGGCGGCCAGATTGCCAAGGTCGAGATTCTGCTCATCATCCCGGAAACGTTGGAATAGAGCATCTTCATTTCTAGCCTCTCATCTCGCTAGGACGCTCCTGCATCGAGGCGGCGAAACGTTCCCTGGAGGGCGCCGGCTCTTACTGTTGAATCGCCTGTTCCGACGTGGCGCTCATCGTCAATTGGGTCAATTTCAGAAAAGGTAAAAAATTAAAGGTGTAGCTGACCGTCACTTGCACCAAGCACATTTGACTCTTGGGGCTATAGGAACCTGAGCAAAGGGCGGTGGTGTTATCCGGCCTCTTACCCGGCCAAACATACGAATTCGTCTCATTAATCGTCACATTGCTTGGGTTAATCCCTGGCGTCGCCAGGCTTTGTACATAGTTCTGAATATCGGTGCTGGCGGCTGTGCAGCCGTATATCATCGTGAAACTCGGGGGCGCCGATGTCCCGCAATTTGTGGTTTGGAGCTTACTCCAGGTGTAGCCGCGCACCGCGGCGAATCGCGAGCCCTGCTGCGCTGCGGAGCTCACAAAGTGGTAGCTGTACACCGCAAGCATCATTTGGAATGAGCCAAACAAGAGGAGCATCATGACCCACGCAACCATGGCGAACTCCACCAGGGAGCTGCCGCGCTCGCCGCGAGTCAAGCGGAACAGTTTCCGCACGTCGACTCTTTTTTTCATCGACCGCCCTCTCTTTTGCCCTTTCGCTCCGCTGCTGAACCCCTCTTAGGCCCGCGCTCCAGCGGGCAGCCACGAAGAATCCCGCGTGTCTTGCTCCCAAGCCGTAAAAAGACTAGCGGTTGCGCGCCGACGCCGAACTGGAAAACGTGAATGAGGATGGGATTCTCCCCATCCCGGCCCAGGACCATGGGAACAGCGGCGTATAGGTTGCTGTAACCGTTACGTTCACGCGGTATACCCCGGTCAGGCCCGTACACGCTGGCATGGTTCCGGGACCCGCGCTGTAGCTTGTGCCGTCTGAGCATTCGCGACCATAGGTAGGAGTATTGACTGTCAGGCCCGGCACATTCGGCGCATCGTCCTGGGCCACAGTCTTCATGCCTGCCGTATCGCTCGGATTCTGAGACCCGTACATCGCGGCCGCATGAACTGCGCCTGCCAGCTCCATCTGGAGATAGAAGGCCCGCCCAAAATCGACAGCGCCCAACAGCAGCAGTGGAAACAACGGCAACAGGAGTGCCAGTTCCACCAGGCTTGCCCCGTGTTCGCCTCGCAACAGATCGAATCGATTTCGTTTCTTCATAAGCTACTCCGCAAGCGCAAACGACCCCAATGTCTGAGAACTGCCGCCACCGCCGAGCAGTGCCTGGGAACCATTGAGGTCGAAGGTTATAGAAGAATCAACCATGAGACTCTGCACGTCGACAGCCGTGGCGCTCGCTCCGCTGTTGATGGTGGTGCCCGAGGCGCTGTTGAGGGTAAGTGTCGCGTCGGGAAGATAAATGATCCCGTTAAAGTAGGACGATGAGCCGGCGTCGAGATCCATACCCGAGCTATTGGTAGAGCTCTGCCAAATCAACATATTGGCCACGTCGCCATTCGTCGTGCTGCCTGTAGAGGGCGCCGTAAGCGTGACCGTGGAGCCGCTGTTTGGCTGAAGACTGCCGTTAACAAAATAGAGCGTCACGCCTAGCCCCCCCGTGCAACCTGTGCACTTAAGCGTCGCGCCGCTGTTGACGTTGATGCTGCCGTTCATGTAGTAAAGGCCTGGAGCGAGGTTTACCGTAACGTTCGAATTGAGATTGATGCCGCTGCTGTAGTAGCCCGGTTGCAGGGTTGTGCCGCTGGTTGGCGTGGTGTTGCTGGCGGTAGAAGAGGCCGCCGGCTGGCTGGGCGCCGTAAGGCCCGCCAGCGGGTCGGGTTGCGCCGTAGTCGTGTGCGCCGGCTGGGTCTCTGAATCCCCTAAGGTCCATGTACAGCTGCTGTTGCAGTTGTTAGGACTCCACGATCCGTAATAAAGGAAATCCGTGGCTGTCACGCTGTCGCCGCTGTTGGTGGTTAGGTCCCCATTGTCGTAAATGCCGCAACTGGTCAAATTAAAGTTGCCGTTGCTGCCGTTGATTGTGATCGAGCCCGTCCAAATGCAATTGGAGCCGCCGCCGGGGGTATTAATCCATGAATCACCTGCTTCCGCGCGCGCCATCAGATTCACGGTTCGAATCCCGAGAACGGCGCCAAAGAACGTGTTCTGCGGCTCGGTAAGCACCACCTCAGCCATAGAGGTGTTGCCGTAGTTCGGATCGTTCGCGGTCGATCCCAGTACACAGGGAGCATCATTGATAATCATGGCCAACCCCGACGAGTTGGAGACTGTGCAACCCGATGTGGGAGTGATGGTAGAGGCGGTAATGCCGACTTCTTTCAATGCCGTCGCTGCCGCCGTTTTCATGTTGGCGCAAACTGTATTGCCGCAGTTGCCAATCTCCTCGCCTGCCGCTATCGCCGCTGAATCAGCCGCGGACTGCAACTGGATTTGTCTGTAATGCAGATAGCCCACGTCAATCGCCAGAGCCATCACGCCCATCAACATGGCCATGCACACCGCGCCAAGCACCAGCGCCTGGCCGCTCTCGTCGTTTAAAATTCGCCACAGACGGTTCGCATTTTTCATCGTTTCACCTCTCAGCTCAGCCGGTCTTTACCTCGCGATTCGGTCGCGCTCGCCTTAGGATTTTTTCCTGCGCCCCATGGCGCCTGTCACCCTTCAAACTTCAACTGCGCCAGAAAGAGTTCGAATTCCTCACGGCTGGCCGCGTCCATCATCGTGGTCTTCCCATGGCGTAAGTCTTGGTCGTCGGTGAGAATAAACTGCAACCCCACACCGTCGGGCCCCCAGCGCACGTCGCCGCATTCCACGGCCGATTTGCAACTTCGCTTACGGCCGGGTCCCAAGCTGCTTGTACGTCGCGCCCGCGGCCAGTGGCGTCACCACCGGCACCGCTGCTCCAACAAACTCCGCCAGTGGACCAACATTATCGTCGCTCGCCACCCAAACATCGCCCGATCCGTCGATAGCGATCCCGTACAATGTGACTTTGACCAACGGCACAAGGGTGACTGAAACGGCGGTGGACAACACCATCTGCTACCCCATTCTCAATCTCAGCGACGCCTCCTCGGTTACGTTTTCTCCCGGCTATACCTATTACTGTGCATCTCCGGGCACTTGAAATCAGAAGCTCCCTCCAATCCAAGAAGCTGAGGCCATTCAGTCACCTTCTTCCAAAAGGGATCGCGATCCCCGTCCTTACTGAATTTCACTTTTGCAGGACTAGCCGGCGCGAGTGAACTGACTTCTTTTCACAGGAATCGCGATAGTAGTTCCAGCGAGACCCCTTCGGCGCAAGAATCCCGATGCCTATGGCGCATTCGGGGAAATGAGGCGCACCTGCTCCAATTGGGTAACGATCGCTTCAGCGATATCCTGCAGATTGGTAGTCGTTTGATTCTCATTTGCTGCCTGGCACCCGGTGTCTCCTTGCGCCGCATCAAAGTAGTCGGAGAAGAAGTGCGACGTATTCTGCGGCGTGCCGCTCCAGCCAGAGGACATTTGCTGCATATCCTGGCAGGGCGTGATATTGGGGTGCTTGCCATAGCCCCTGTCGCTGGCGCAGTTTCCCTGATTTCCATTCATGCCGCCGCCTGTCGAGGTTGATGGAGAACCGTAGGCGATCGTGAACACGAGCGTTCCTGCGGCTGTAGAAGCAACCGCCGCATCCACCGCCTGTCCGCACTCACCGTACAGACTGGGGTATATACCGTTAGTGGAGTTGTTAACTGCCGGGCCCGGGGTGGTTTGACTGTTCATGTCCTGGAAGGAGCTGTTGTTTACCGCGGTGGCATTGCCGTCGCTGAGGATGATCATCGCGTTCTCCGTGCCCGGATTAGCGGCCTGCTCGGCGTCCAGCGCTGCCTGCGCCTGGTAGATGGTTGCCGCAAAGTACGTATTCTGCGTGTCGTTTGGCACCATTCCGGGGCACCCCGAGGACTGGCCGATTGCTTGGGTCAGCAAGGAACTAGAGGTGAGCGACTTGGCTGAGTAGGAACTCCGATAGGTATCGAGGAACCCCGTGATCTGGTAGGTTGTCTGAATCGTGGTAGCGCTGCGCCCACTCCCGGTTTGGATGGGCATTGTCGAAAGCGAGGTCGCACTCGTCGACGGGAAAGTGTAAGGTTCGCCCGTCGCTGCCCGACCAGAGCAGTTGGAGTCGTTTGCCGCCGAGTTGACTTCCATGGCCGGGAAAGTAAACAGGCTCACTTTGTCTATGGAAGGATCCAGGCCGCCGAGGATCGTCGCGATCGCATTTTCCGCACACTGCTCCTGCGTCGCGCCGCAGTTGGAATCATACAAGTTCATCGAATTCGTCGTATCCAGGACGATCGCAACGTTGTACGGCGTGGGCCTGGCTCCCTTCGCTGCTGCTGAGACAGCGTTCACTGTGAGCGTTTTGAACCCCATCACCGAAGCGAAGAATGTGTTCACATGTGCGGTCTCCTGCACGATGACCAGGTTCGGCATAGTCGACGAGCAGGCAACACCATAGGCCTTCACCGTGGATGAACACTTGGTGGTGATCACCGGCGTATCCAGGGTGTAACCGCCGTAGCCGTTCAGAGTTCCCTTCCCGCTGTAGGTCATGGCCACAGACGCCCAGGTTCCGTCCGCCAAGTGCTGGGCTGCCGCCAGAGCCGCCGCATCGGCCGAGGCCTGCAATTGCTTCCTCACCAGCATGGCGTGGCCGACATCCACCGCAAAGGCGCTGACTCCAATAAGCAGGGCCAACACCATAACCACCCAGACAAGCACTTGCCCACGCTCGTCCGCTACCGCCGCTGTGAAAAACGGCTGCCGCCGACAGATTGTGCCGCGCACTCCTGAGGTCCGCTGCGACTCTCTAAAGGCCTTGCGCGATCTAAGTCTTTCAAGTCTCGACATGGGACAATCTCCTTTGCGTTCGTCTGACCAGTTCTCCTTTTCGGTCCCTGGAGTTTGCGTTCTGCTGCCTGGTTCCGCGTGAATGGCTCACTGAACGAGCTGAGTGGTATGGGCAATCAGATTCAACGTCCCCGGCCGGGTCCAGACGAAAATGCCTTGTTGGCTCACGAGAGGAATTACAGCCGGATAAGTCGCCTGCATCGCGACCGAGTCCTGCGAATTCATGGCATCTCCTCCCAGTGCCGTACAGGTATTGGTGTATGTGGTTGATGTGGTTGATCCAATAGGGGTATACGTGATGCGGTAGGTGATGCTGTTCTGATTCAGACTGGCTGCGTCGCTGTTCGCCACCTGAACTGCGTATGCACACGGATCTCCGCCCGTAACGGAATCCTCGTTCCGGGCCAGAGCGATGGCCCGGGACCCGGCGCTCACTGCGTCAGTGAGAACAATGTAGTTGTTGAGGGCGATCCCGAGCCAGACGATTCCTAGGATCAAAACAAACAATACCGGCGCGATAAGCGCGAATTCCACGAGCTGCGAGCCTTCACGCTCCCGGCAACAATCACGAAAACGGGAAAGGAAGGGTCGAGGGGCGCTCTGCACCCCGGTCCTCTCGCCAATGTGTTTTGGGGATAAAGCGCACTGCGCAACGGCACCATGCGCTCCGATTGGATATTCCATAGGAGTCCTTCCTCTTCCTGCACCACCGCGCGATCTTCTAGGGCCACGCGATGTTATGGGGAAGCGTCTTTCGAGCCGAAACCCTAGCCGGATTATCAACAGAATGATACGGCAATTACGCGAATGAAATAACACATTCGAGTTACCTTGGTTATGGGTCAGTTAAAGACAATCGGCACGGCGCCGACTGATTCCGGATAGAGACCTTCCAAACTGGAATCTCCTTTTTCGACCCAAAATCCCGGTATTTCCAATCTTCATCACTTTGCCTCTCAGCTCAGCCGGCGTTGACCTTGTGCCTTGGCCGCGCCCGCCCAGGGACTTCCCGCGCTCTTCGGCGCCTATCATCCTTCCAGCTTCAGCTGCTCAAGGAAGAGTTCGAACTCCTCCCGGCTGGCCGCCTCCATCATCGTGGTCTTCCCATGGCGTAAGTCTTGGTCGTCGGTGAGGATGAATTGCAACCCTACGCCGTCCGGACCCCAACGCACGGCCCGCGATTGCACGGCGATTGACCGTTCCGCATACTCCTCTCCGTGATCGCTCCTCTGCAGAGTCATCAGAACCAGGGTCCCCGGATACCACCGCTCCTCTGTCACCACATAGAGCCCTGACGAACTGATATCGCGGACCCCGTGCGCTACCGGCGCCGCGCCATTCCAGTAATACGCAGCCAAACCCGGCTCCTTGACCCGCGGAGCCCTTCGCGGATCCGGCGACCACCAGCGCTGAATCCAGGTCCGCAGTTGACTCTTCGTCTTCGTCTCCGGAGGTGTCAGATCCATACTGTGCGCCTGCAGGGCTTCCGGCTTGTCGTGTCCATTACGGTCCTCCAGCTCCAGCAGTCCCGGGCCCCCGCTCCAAAGTGGCTTCTCGCGGAGCAGCGCCGCCCCTGTAATCGCCGGTACGGTTTCCACTTCTTCGCGCGTATTCGTTAACCTCTCCAACTGCCGCTCCATTTCCTCGGCTACGCACAGCACAAGCTGATCGCCCGATTGCGTCTGCGACGAATAAATCGAGTGCGCCGGCAGCGCCAGCACGCTCTGCGGCCGCGGGCTCGAGGAGCTCACCTGAAAGGTCGGAAACGATTCCGCCAAATCAATCACCCGGCACTCATCGTCCAGATAAATCAGATCCAGCGGCGCTGGCATCGCCGTTGCCGCGATTCCTCTGAAGGGCGTCATCCACAAGCCTTCTCCCGACTTCATCGGCTTCTCCAGCATCAGTTCTGCCACATGGTTCGAGGAAAGTTCGCCGGCCTTTACCTTCAAGCCCAAAAAACACTCCCGCGTCTGGTTGTAAGCGCAAAATGTTTGAGATTCCATTGTCCTGGTCCCTGGCGGCTTTGCCGCCGCCCCTTCTTTCCCCGGCGTTCCATTCGCCGGTTCGGCTCTTTCCATCAATTCCATGTGCGGCTCCGCCCTTTCTATTCGCTTGCAGTCAGGCCCGCGAAGGGAACACTTCACCTGTTCCCCTTGCCCAGGCTGCCCACTGAGGCGTCTGCCCCCTACACGGCAAGCCACCCTGGCAACGGAATCATTGCTTCCCAGCCGTGGCCTAACACAGTCTCGTCACGCCACGGTTTGTTGCGCTCCGGCTTCTACTTCACTCTGGTCCGGCGGCGCTGTATCAGGATCACCAGAACGATGACCGCCAAAACCCCGGCAACCCACTGCATGATCCTCGTATTCTTGTCTACGGGAGCGTCCAAGAGGTACATTCCGAGGTATCCGACGACATTCTTGCAAATTACGGAAAAGCCCATTCCAATTTCCCCTTCCTGCCTCAGTTATTTTGTTAGTGAACTGAACGACTCAACCATCACGATTGCGGCTGGTCCCAGTGTAACCAGAAATAGCGCGGGAAAAATGAACAGTACCAGCGGAAACACGAGCTTCACTGAAGTTTTCCCCGCCATCTCCTCGATCATTTGCACGCGCTGCACGCGCAGCGTGTCCGAATGAACGCGGAGCATTTTCGCAATACTCGTTCCAAATTGTTCGGTCTGCACCAGCATCGAGACCAGGTTGCGCAGACATTCAACGCCGGTGCGCTCCGCCATGTTCTTCCAGGCCTCTGAACGGGCGCGCCCGGCGCGCTGTTCCAGCACCACCATGGTCAGCTCATCGCAAATTTCCGGCTGGGACTGGCTCAACTCTTCCGCGCTGCGCGCCGTCGACTGGTCAAGGCTCAGGCCCGCCTCCATGCAAATCACCAGAAGATCGAGAACGTCAGGCAAGCCGCGAGTCAGCTTTTTCTGCCGGGCACTGATGCGTTTGCCCAGCCAGAAGTCCGGGGCGAGGAATCCTAAGCCCAGCGCCACCAGGTACACGAGGAACGGCGCCAGATTTGCTAATCCGCTGACCGCCGCAATGGTCGCCAACAGCAGCGGCGTCAATACCTTGCTGCCGTAGAAGATCTTCATCGCGTTCTCGTTGCGATAGCCTGCCCGCGTCAATCGCAGCCGAATGACCGAAACTTCCTTGTCGCTCTTCGGCATCAGGTTCTCGAACCGCTTGACCACGTTGCCGATCGAAGACCCGGTATTCTGGAAGGTCTCCGCCAGCGTCTTCTGCTTGGGCTGCGGATTGATCACCTGGCTGATGCGCTCCAGCGCCGCCTCGCGATAGAACATCAGCACACCGATGCTCCCCACCAGCACAAAGATTGCCACGAATGCCAGAATTGCAAAAGTCACGATTCTTCCTCACACATCGATGTCAACGATCTTCCAAATCACGAGTCCACCAAGCACGATCAGCCCGGCGGCAGACCACAACAGCTTGATGCCGATGTCGCGATGCCACAGGATGCTGATCATTCCCGGGTCAACAAAATAAATGCCCACGCCCAGCGCGATCGGCAACAGCGTAAGAATCAAGCCGGTAAGACGCCCCTGCGCCGTGTGGACCATGATCTGGCGCTTGAGCCGGAATCGCTCCCGGATCACATACGTCGTCTTGTCCAGCACCTCCGCCAGGTTGCCTCCGCTCTCCTTCTGGATCAGGATTGCGGTGGTTGTGATCTTCAAATCCTGCAGCGGAACCCGCACGATCAGGTTTTCCAGCGCCGTCTTCATCTCCAGGCCGTAGTTCTGCTCCTCGAAGCAAATCTTGAATTCGCCGCCCACCGGTTGCGGGCATTCGCGCGCCACCAGGGCCATCGCCGCCAGCAAGCTGTGTCCGGCGCGCAGGCCGCTGACCATCAGATCCAGCGCCTCCGGCAGATTCTTTTCAAATGAGCTGAAGCGCCTGTGGCGCTTGACCAGAACAAAGCCAAACGGAAGCAAGCCCAGCCCTGCGCCCGATGCGAATGCCAGCAAGGGATTGTTGGTGGCCAGCAGAAGCCCATAGGTCGGGATTACAAAACCGGCCGCGCACAGCACCAGCAGCCGCCCCGTGCTCCAATTCAAATCGGCCTGGCTCATCATTCTGCGCAGATAAGGCGTCAGTTCGAGCTTCAGCAGCTTCTGGTTCAGCCACGGAATGCTGCTCAGCAACTCGTTCTTGCGCACATTCAGCTTCTGCGGAAGCAATTCCCGCCGGTCGACCTTAATCGCCGAGTCCAGAGTGGCCAGGGCCTGCTTGGCGCTGCTGGACGGGCCCATGGTCGCCAACGGCAGCGCGATTACCGTGAATATGCCCACAAAGACCAGACCAATGATCAATCCCATCTCGCTTCCCTCCTTTCCTCTCAGTTGACCGGCGTTTCCCGCTCGAACAGGCTGGGCGGCAGGATGACGCCCGACACCCGCAGCCTCTCCAGGAACTTGGGACGGATGCGCGTGGGCTTGAACACGCCGATCACGCGGCCGTCCTGGCCGATGCCTTTCTTCTCAAACGTGAAGATCTCCTGCATGCTGATCACGTTCTCTTCCATACCCGTGATCTCGGAGATGTTGGTGATCTTGCGCGTGCCATCGCTCATGCGCGTGGCCTGCACCACAATCGTGAGCGCCGAAGCCATCTGCTGCCGCACCGATCTCTCCGGCAGGTTCATGTTGGTCATGGCCACCATCGACTCCAGCCTCGACAGTGCGTCGCGCGGCGTGTTCGCGTGAATGGTCGTCATCGAGCCCTCGTGGCCGGTGTTCATGGCCTGCAGCATGTCGAACGCTTCCTCGCCGCGCACCTCGCCGATGATGATGCGGTCGGGCCGCATACGCAGCGCGTTGATCAGCAGTTGCCGCTGACGGATCGCGCCTTGTCCTTCGATGTTCGGCGGCCGCGTCTCCAGGCGCACGATGTTCTCCTGCGCCAGTCTCAATTCGGCCGCGTCCTCAATCGTCACCAGCCGCTCGTTGTTGGGAATGTACTGCGACAGAATGTTCATGAACGTGGTTTTGCCGGCGCCCGTGCCTCCTGAGACCAGGAGGCTGATGCGCGCCCGCACCGCCGAGGACAGCACTTCCATCATCTCCGGCGAAATACTCTTCAACTGCACCAGTTGGTTGGCCGCCAGCGGGCCGGTTCCGAAACGCCGGATCGATATCGATGGTCCGTCCAGCGCCAGCGGCGGAATGATCGCGTTCACGCGCGAGCCGTCGGGCAAGCGCGCGTCCACCATCGGCGACGACTCATCCACTCTGCGGCCTACGCGCGAAACAATCCGGTCGATGATCTGCATCAGATGCCGGTCGTCGCGGAACGTCGTATCCACCCTCTGCAGCAGTCCGCCCTTTTCCACGAACACGTGGTCCTTGTCGTTCACCAGAATGTCGGAGATCTTCGGATCCCGCAAGAGCGGCTCCAGCGGCCCCAGCCCGAACACCTCATCCAGCAGCTCGGCGTGGATCTTCTCCTGCTCGTCGAAGTTCAGCGGCACGCGCTGGTCCGACATGATCTCTTTGACCAGGCCCGAGACCGCCTGCCGCGCCTGGCTCGAGTTCACGCGCGAAAGCTTCTCCAGATCCAGCTTCGAGATCAGCGTCCGGTGAATCTCCGCTTTGTACGATTCCAAGTTGAGTATTTCCACGTTTTACCTTCGCTCCATTTGGGGAATTCTTCTCGATGACCTCATCCGAAGATGTTGAGACTGAACGCCTTCTTCTTTTTCGCCGCGGTATCGCTCTTCCCGGTCACAGCGCTGACCATCAGCCGCACCTGCCGCGAGATGGCCGAATCCGTAAGCACCAGCGGCTTGGCGCTGATCTGCATGTTCTTCACCGAGGCATAATCGTTGGGAATCTTCCACTGCGCCGCCCGGGTGAGCGCCTTGGTAATGTGCTCCTCCGACACGCCCATGACGCGCGATTCAAATCGGTTGATCACCACTTCCAGCTTGGGTAGCTGCGCGGAGAAGAACTGCGTGATCAGCCGGTTCGAGTTGCGTAGCTCCGGAATGCTCGCCTGCGTGACCAGGTACATCGTGGTCGCTTCCTTGTAGGCTGTCGTTGCCATCATCTCCAGCCTCGAACCCATATCCACCACCACGTTGTCGAACTCATGCCGGGCAACGTGCAAAAGCCGGTTGATGACATCGTTGTCGCTCTGATACGGGACAAACCGCCCCGGCGCCGCCAGCACGAACAGGCCCGAGCTGTGCTTCACCAGAAGCTGCTCCAGAAACCTTCCATCCAGGCGATCCACTTGCTGCAACGCGTCGATAACCGAGAACTCCGCCGTGATTCCCATATTCAGTGCCGCATCGCCCAGCGGCAGATCGAGATCGATCAGCAGAGTCTTCTCGCCCGATTCTTTGGCCAGCGCTACAGCAAAATTGCTGGCCAGCATGGTTGTCCCGGCTCCGCCCTTGGATCCCAAAAATGCGTAGAGCTTGCCCGCCGGCTTCTTTGCCGGCCGAGTCGCCGGCCGCCGCGCTGCGGCTCGCACCAGGGCCTCCACCACTACGTCGGGCGAAAACGGAAGCGTCAGAAACTCTCGCGCTCCTGCCCGCATGCACCGCACCAGAAGCTCCGGATCCGAGCTCTCCGAAAACACCATCACCGTCGCCACGCCGTTGGCCCCGATGCTCTCCACCAGGTCCAGGGCGGACTCTGCGCCGCCGTCCAGATCGATGATGATGACGTCGTAATCCTCATCCAGGGTCGCGGGAAGATCGCCCACTCCCGCTGTATAGCTTGAGAACTCGCCGACACAGGCGCCCGCGCAACCATTCATCGCCTGCATGGTTTCCAGACGATGCTCCTCGCTGGGGCTGATCACCGCGATGGAGAGATCCTCAACGCCGATCGGATTCGGAAACGGGCTGCTTGAATACGGAGATGGATTCGTGACCACGTTGCTTTCGCTCCTTGCTGCTTGGTATGCGCGCTGACTGGCTGGCACAGCGTCCCAGTCATCCGGCAGTTCATACTTGGCTTGCCCCAAACTCGACACTGTCGTGCTCCGTCTTTAGCGTGCGAAAAATGAAATCAATGTCCCGATCGCTATCGCCGGCGCATAAGGTATCTTGCGCCGCCGCGGATTGCTCAAGACTGCTTCTCCGCATTCCTGCGAGCTGAATACCAGATCGCCGGTGTGCTGAAACAGCTCCTTCAAGAATCCGCCCCACGCCGCTACCCCCAGCGCGATCATGCCTCCCACCAGGCCGGTAAATACGAGCGCGTAAAACAACTGAAGCGGGCCAATCCACGCGCCAATCGCCGCGCAAAGTTTTACGTCCCCCGCGCCCATTCCGCCCATCCAGAACAGGAACCCGTATATCAGCAGCCCAAGTCCCGCTCCGGAAAGACTCTGCTCGGCCCCTTGCCAGCCGTGCAACCACACCGAAACCACGAGCCCGCAGACAAAAAAAGGAAACACAAGCCAGTTCGGAATCCGCCGGCTGCGAAGATCCGTGAAGGTAGCCACTCCCAGAACAATGACGGTGGGCCACCAGGCAAACGAATGCATTACACGGGCTCCTTGTCCTGAAGGCCTTCCAGGACCACACCCCACCAGTGCAATTCCCGCGCCAAACCTTGGTTGCCATGAAGCCATATCGATTCAGATAGATGGGCGCATATCGCCCCTCCTGGTGTGCACGATTGTTTACACCCAGGCCCTCCTATGGAGTGGCCTGTATACACTTCCACGTCACCTTCGATTCGCGGCGATGACCCGGGTAACTCACTGTTAAATCAGAAGATTACGAAGCTGATTACGAAGGCCATTCCGGCCTGTTCTATGGAAAACGCGATCTGCTGTCTGGACTTCGGTTAGAAGATTCTCAGCAACTTGGGTCTCTTTTAGCTTCAGAACTGTTACCAAGGTCTCGTCTTGTAGCACGAAAGAGGAATGTTCCCTTGGCCTTCATTTGCCGATGATGAACTCACATCGCCCTAGTTTCTTGAATCGGCGTCGCGCTTATCGGCGACATAGTAGATCGCCCGCCAATGACCAGAATCGGACTGTTTTCGGAAGACCGCACTTTGCACCCGCTTCTTTCTTCTGCCCTTGGTAAGGACTTCGAGGTCCTGCTCCAGCCGGATGGGGATGGAACGGACGCTTTCGCGTCGCCCCCCGACTGCGATGTGATGATCCTCGACCTCTACTCCTCCCAGGACACGTTGCAATCCCGGATTGAATTTGCCCGGCGCATGATCGCCTCAAGTGTCCCGTCCATCCTGATGGCTGAAGACAGCCTGCGCTCCACCGCCTTCGAGCTCGTTCGTTCCGGGGCCTTCGGCTTCTGCCGCCGTCCGCCATCGATTCGCGACCTCAAGACCATGCTCGTCCGGGCCTGCGAAACCTCCGCGCTCAAGCAGCAGTTGCACAGTGTCCAGCAGCGCATTGAGGAGCCGGGTAATTGCGACCGCATCATCGGATCCAGCCCCGGCATGCAGCGCGTCTACCAGTTAGTTCGCAGCGTGACCAGTCTCAACGCTGCGGTTCTGATTACAGGCGATAGAGGAACCGGCAAGGAGCTCATTGCCCGCGCCATCCACAATCTCGGCAGCCGCGCCAACAAGCCTTTCGTCGCCGTCTCCTGTGGCGCCATCCCTGAAACCCTCATCGAATCCGAGTTATTCGGCCATGAGAAAGGCGCCTTCACCGGCACCGTCGGTTCCCGCGAAGGCTATTTCGAACAAGCCGCGGACGGCACGCTGTTCCTCGATGAAATCGGCGACCTGAGCGTCTTCACCCAGGTCAAGCTCCTTCGCGTCCTGCAGCAGATGGAGTTCAGCCGCCTCGGCTCGAACAAGCTCATTCCGTTGCGCGCACGCCTCATCTTTGCCACCCACCAGGATCTGGGTAAGCTCGTGGCCGAAGGCAAATTCCGTCAGGATCTCTTCTATCGCATCAACGTCATGCGCATCGATTCGCCGCAGCTCCAGGAGCGGTCAGAAGACATTCCCCTCATCGCCGGCCATTTCCTGCGCCACTACTCAAACGTCTTCCAAAAACCAATGGACTCGATCGAACCGGCAGCCATGGAGATGCTCCAGAACTACTCTTGGCCCGGCAATGTGCGCGAGCTTGAAAACGTCATGCAGCGTGCCATCATCCTGGCTCCCGGCCACGTGGTCCGCGCTGAGGACTTGAACCTCAAGACCCAGGAGCCGGAAGAAGATGCCGACGCCTTCGACCAGATTGTTGACATCGCCGACTATCAGTCATCGGGCTCGTTCGAGCGCCAGCTCCGCGACTACAAGATCCGCCTCGCCGTCGCCGCCGTTCGCGAGAACAACGGGAACAAGACCCTGGCAGCGCGCAGCCTGTCCATCTCCCGCGCCTATCTTCACAGGCTTTTGCGGCTCGCCGAGAACGAAGTTCTCCCCGCGTCCGATCCTCTCTATGCAGAACACAAGCTGCGCGAGACAGTTACCGCCTGACGCGCCAACCCTTACCCGCAGAGCCTGCGGCAATCTAAAACCTGCAATCCATCTGCAGGCCTCATCTCATTTGGAATTCGTTCTCGCGTCTTGAATCACGCGAAATAATCGACCTGCTTCGCTGACGCAGCTTCAGGGGCTTCCGCTCCCGCAGCCGTCTCATCCTCAAGCGCGAGATCGTCCTCTTCGTTCTCCTCCGCCCCCGCGGCTTTTCTCCTGTTTTGCTGTTCTCCGTCGTCGCCCGGCCTTGCTGAAGCGTCGATGTCGAAGATGGATGGCGGCCGAATCTTCGCCTGCGGCGCCCCCACGGCTGGCAATGCACGAATTCCCGGAATGGGGGCTATTTCCATCTTCACGTCCTGGCTGCTGTCGCTGTATATCGACAAGAATGGAAAAGTCTTTAATCTTCTCGCGTCAATTTTGTCCGAATTTCGGACACCTGCGCATGGCGCCGCTCTACCTGTGAAGGGTCGCCTCGGTTGAGACCAGCAGCCCATTCCCGCCGTTCGGGAGTTGTTGGCCCCTGCTCAATCCCTCGACCCCGGCCCGGTCTTGATTCAACAGCGCCAGCCCCTGTTTGAGGCTCATCCCCGCGGGAACCGCAACGAAGCCGCCGCGCACCTCGCTCGTCTCTCGCGCGAATGTCTTTACCAGCAGCGCACGGATGTTCATGTGAACCTCAAGCGACTCTGTCTTCCAGTCGGTCGCGCTCACCTGCTCGCGCACCAGCCGGAACCATCCGCCTTTGTACAGCCTGCCCAGGATTCCGAAGCCGAAGTCCACATTCTCTTCGACCCGGCCCTCCAGCCGTGCCAGTCGCTTCGTTCGTGCATCCACCCACAGCGTCCCGCTCGTGGCGTGAAAAATTCGCGCCTCAATGCCGCGCGCGCCGTCTTCGGGATTGGGCTGGAAACGCAGCCGGTAGCAGCCGTTTTCCTCGCCGTCGTAGTCGTAAACGAACGCGGTCGGCAAGAGCGCCAGAATGTGTCCGATTCGCTCCTCGTCCTCGTCATACTGCCTCAGTTGTCTGGCCTGTTCGTCGCGCGAGCTCAGCAGCCTCTCCAGCCTCTCTTGCTCCTGCCGTTCCGCCTCAGGGGTCAGCGCGCGTCCATTGCTCAACGCAAGCCGCGCAACGGGGCCTTCGGAGGTTTCCACCTGGTCTTCGAGCCGCGTTCCTGTCTGCGAACGCCGCTCCACCCAGTACCGCCAATAGCCGTGCCGTGAGTGATCGTTCAACTCGTTGTAGACGACTTCGCGGACCAACTGCCCCGCCGGATTCGGCGGCTCAGAATGCGCGATGCTTGCGACCTGCGTCAGCGTGAACACCAACATCGTCATCCAAAGCACACGCATCGCATCACTCCTCGCGCCGAGGGATTCCGTCTTGCAACTTGGCCTGCGGGCATCATGAGGGATTCGCAATGAAGTTCCGGCGAGACCGGTGTGAAAAGCCAAAGAACCGCGCAGCCGGAACCATGTTCGTCAACGCGAACCTTCAAGACTCGGCCGCGACTCGTGCCACCCGGTTCGGGCGCTCGACCAAGCCGTCCCAGCCGCGATTGGCACGCATTTGCCGAGCGTTCCGGATGTTACGATAGGTTGCATCCGTTTCGGAGGTCGCCAACCATGATTGAAACTTCCGCGCCCGCAGCGCTTACCAGCGAGCAGATTTCCAACCTCACGCGCCAGAATAATTACGGCACGTGGCGCTTTCAGAAAACCTGGAAACCACTCTATATTGCTGACGCTGAAGGTTGCTGGTTCATTGATGGCGCGGGAAAGCGTTACCTCGACTTCAGCTCGCAGCTCATGTGCGTCAACCTGGGCCACAAGAATCCTCGCGTGGTCGAGGCTATCGCCGAGCAAGCCCGCGAACTCTGCTACGTCGCGCCGGGATACGCCACCGCATCGCGTGCTCGCCTCAGCGCCAAGCTCCTCGAAGTCCTCCCAGAAGGGTTGACCAAATTCTTCTTCGCCACCAGCGGCACCGAGGCAAATGAAGCGGCCTTCAAAATCGCCCGCATGTACACGGGCAAAACCAAGATCATCTCCCGCTACCGCTCCTATCACGGCTCAACCATGGGCTCCATTGCGGCCACAGGCGATCCGCGCCGCTGGGCCATGGAGCCGGCGGGCAAAGGCGCCGGCGTCGCATTCGCGCCCGAGACCAACTGCTACGACTGCCCCATCAAGCACACTTACCCCACCTGCAACATCGCCTGCGCCGACTACATCGAGCACATGATCCGCAACGAAAGCGACGTCGCCGCCATCATCGTCGAGCCGGTCGTCGGCACCAACGGCGTCCTCGTTCCGCCGCCCGAGTACTTCCCGCGCCTGCGCGAGATTTGCGACCGGCACGGCGTCCTGATGATCGCCGACGAAGTCATGGCCGGCTGGGGCCGCACCGGCAAGTGGTTCTCCGTCGACAACTGGAACGTCAAGCCCGACATCCTCGTCACCGCCAAGGGCATCACCTCGGCCTACGTGCCCCTCGGCCTCTGCGCCACTACCACCAAAATCGCCGACTACTTTGAAGACCACTACTTTTCACATGGGCATACTTACGAGGCGCACCCGCTCACTCTCGGCCCGGCTGTCGCCACCATCGAAGAGATGCAGCGCCTCAAGCTCGTCGAGCGCGCCGCGGAGCTCGAGCCTTACGTCCGCCAGAAGCTCGAAGCCCTGAAGGCCAAACACGCCTCCATCGGCGACGTGCGCGGCCTCGGCCTTTTCTTTGCCGTTGAGATTGTGAAGAATCGCAAGACCAAGCAGCTCTTCAACACCATGCGGGACAAGGTGGAAGGCAAGCCCCTCGTCGTCGACCAAATCGCCGCCAAGATGATGGCGCAGGGCGTGTCCATTCAGGCCTGGGTCAGCCATTTCGTCATCGCGCCGCCGCTGATCGTCACCAAAGAAGAGCTCGACCTCGGCATCGCCGCCCTCGACGAGCATCTCTCCATCGCCGACGCGCTGGTGGAAGCATAGCCCGGTACTTAGCAAAGTAGGGTGCCCCATCCTTGGCGTCCGCCGCAGGGGACGCCACCGGTGGGATAGCACGAACCCAAATTCGCCTCTTCCAATTACGCTATGCGATCTCTTGCGCTCTCTCCACCGCGCCAACCGGCGCCGCCAGTTTCATCATCGCCACATACGACGCGCCCGCGGTAAAGAATCCCACGAACCACGCGTAGTCGTAGAGAAAGTGCAACGGCTTAACGAACACGCCGATCAGCGCGATTCCAGCTCCGAGAGCCAGCGCTATCAACGCCCTCGGATTCACTCCCTTTGTGTAGTGGTAGATGCCGTCACGGTGATACAGCGAGTTCACATCCAGCTCGGTCCCGCGGATGAAAAAATAGTCGCACACCATGATCCCGGCCACCGGACCCAGCAGGCCCGAGTAGCCCACCAGCCATCCAAAAATGAACGCGTCCGGCGTGGCCAGCAGCTTCCACGGGCACATCGCCAGACCCAGGAATCCGGTAATCAATCCACCCGTGCGAAAGCTGATCAGCCGCGGATAGAGATTTGAAAAATCGTTCGACGGCGACACCACGTTCGCTCCGATGTTCACGTTCAGCGTGGCGACAAGCACTGCAATCAGCGCGACAAACGCGACCACTGGCTGATGGAACATTCCAATCAGCTGCACCGGGTCCCAGATCGGCTTGCCGAACAACACCACCGATGCTGACGTCACCGCGATTCCAAGAAACGTGTACAGCACCATGGCCACCGGCAGTCCGAACGCCTGCCCCCACGACTGCACGCTTTGCGACTTCGAATACCGGGTGAAATCGGGAATGTTCAGCGCCAGCGTCGCCCAGTAGCCCACCATCGCCGTCAACGACGGGAAGAACACACTCAGAAACTCTCCCCGCGAGTGAAACTGGCTCGGTGTGGACAGCATGGCGCCAAAGCTGCCCGCCTTCATCCGCACCCAAACCAGCAGCGCCACGGCCATTACAAACATGAACGGCGCGCCAAACGCCTGGAGCCGCCTGATCGACTCCACGCCCCGCCACACCACAACCATGTTCAGCAGCCAGAAGCCGAGGAAGCACGCCCACAAAATGCCGCCGTTCCCTTCCGCGCTCGGCCAGATCACGATCAGCATCGCATCAATCGCGCTGCCGCCGATCCACGATTGAATCCCGAACCATCCGCACGCCACCACCGCTCGTAGCAGCGCCGCCAGATTCGCCCCGCGTACGCCAAACGACGCTCGCAGAAACACCGGAAACGGAATCCCGTACTTTGCGCCGGCGTGCGCGTTCAGCAGCATGGGAACGAGCACAATCAGGTTTCCCACCAGCACCGTCCCGATCGCCTGCTTCCAGTCCATCCCTTTAGCGATCAGTCCCGACGCGAGCCGGTACGTCGTGATCTCCATGCACATCGAAAACCACAGCGCCGTGTAATTGTAAAAACCCCACGTGCGCTGCGCCGGAGTCGTCGGCGTCAGGTCGCGATTCGATAGTGACGGATCGACGGTGCTCACAGGACCTCCTCTGTGACGTTGGGAACCTGTCTCTAAAGTAAGTTCAATTTATTAGGCTGTCATCCTGAGTGACCGAGCGCGCCGGAACGGCAAAGCGACGGAGTCGAAGGATCTGCGGTTGCTGTTGGATCTTGGGTGCCCCAGGCCCGGATTTTCGGACCTGGGATCGCACGATCCACGACCACAAGAACAGGCTAGCAGCTAGAAGCTAGCAGCTTGAGGCTGCCTTATCTCCACGCCCCGCCCCGTGCCTCGCGCCGCAAATACTTGCCTCGCCCCGGCTTTCCAATAAACTTCCCGCCGCTCACAATCAGCTCGCCGCGCGAATACACATCGCGCGCGTTTCCCCGCACCTTGAACCCCTCGAACATCGAGTAGTCCACGCGCATATGGTGCGTCTTCGCGCTGATCGTATAGTCCTCCACCGGATCCCAAAGCACCAGGTCCGCATCGCTGCCCGCGGCCAGCACGCCCTTCTTCGGATACATTCCGAAAATCCTCGCCGGCGCCGTCGATACCAGCTCGACAAATCTGTTAATAGAGAAATTCCCCTGCCCCACGCCGTGGTGATGCAGCAATTGCAGCCGGTTCTCGATCCCGGGGCCGCCATTGGGAATCATCGTGAAATCGTCCTTACCCAGTGCCTTCTGATCTTCGAAACAAAACGGGCAATGATCCGTCGACACCACTTGCAGATTGTCCTTCTTCAGACCCTCCCAAAGCTTCGGCTGGTTCTTCTTTTCGCGAAGCGGTGGCGTAAACACATACTTCGCGCCCTCCCAGCCCTTGCCGTCCATGTTGTCTTCGATCGAGAGCAGCAGGTACTGCGGGCACGTCTCGGCAAACGCCGGCAATCCCCGATCCCGGGCCTCGCGCACCTGGTTCAGCGCGTCCTCGCTTGAAAGATGCACGATGTAAATCGGCACGCCGGCAATTTCCGCCATCGCAATCGCGCGATGCACAGCTTCGGCCTCGGCCTTCGTCGGCCGCGTCAGCGCGTGATAAACCGGCGCAGTCTTCCCCTCGGCCAACGCCTGCTGCACAATCACATCGATCACCGACCCGTTCTCCGCGTGCATGCAGATCAGCGCTCCGTTCTTCGCGGTCTGCTGGAGTGCTTTGAAGATCGTGGCGTCGTCCACCATCAATACGTTGGGATACGCCATGAACAGCTTGAAGCTGGCCACGCCCTCGCGCACCATGTCGTCCATGTCTTCCAGGCCAGCGTCTCCAAGGTCCGTGACGATCATGTGCAGCCCGTAGTCGATGCACGCTTTCCCCTCGGCCTTCTTCCACCACGTGTCAAGCGCTGTGCGCATCTTCGTGCCCTTCGCCTGGATCGCGAAGTCCACAATCGTCGTCGTTCCCCCAATCGCCGCGGCTCGCGTGCCCGTCTCAAAATCGTCCGCAGATTTCGACCCTCCGAACGGCATGTCGAGATGCGTGTGCGCGTCGATCCCGCCAGGCAGAATCAACAGTCCAGTCGCGTCCACCACTTTGTCCGCCGCGCTCGCTGGAATCCCTGCGCGCACTTCCTTGATCGCTGTGCCATCAATGAGCAGATCAGCCTTGACGCTTCCGTCAGCGTTCACAATCGTTCCGTTTTGAATCAAAATCCTGGACATCGCTCTCGCCCCACTCCTCGCTAATTTGCCGGCTCGCCGACTGTGGGCACGCACGCTGCTCCCCGCGTGCGTTCGTCCCACGTCTCCGGCTTGAGGCCCGTATCAACCTGCACCATCGTGATGCATCCGTCCACCGGACAAACCAAAGAGCATAAGTTGCACCCCACGCATTCAGTCTCGTCCACTCGAGAAATCCTCTCGAGCGGCGCGGGATACGGCCCCGGAGCAAACGCCGCCGCGCGTTCCTTGCGCGTCACGGGAGTCTCCGCAATCGACGCGCGACTCTCCGATTCCTTCGCCGCCGGCGTTCGATGCAGTTCCAGGTGCCCGTCAACCGGCCCGGTCACTCGGTCCAGATGAATGCATTGGTGCGCACCGTCCCAGCACGCAATGTGACACAGGTCGCACCCAATGCACTTCTGCTCGTCGATGTGCGCCACGATCTTGTAGTTCAGGTTCAGGTGTTTCCACTCTGTCACGCGATTCAAGGACAATCCGCGAAAATCCTCGAGCGTCTTGAATCCTTTCTCCCGCATCCAGTTGTCCAGACCTTCAGCCATGTCCTCGACAATCCGATAACCGTAGTGCATCACCACCGTGCACACCTGCACCGTCCCGCATCCCAGCAGCAAAAACTCAGCCGCATCGCGCCACGATCCGATCCCGCCGATTCCCGAAAGCGGCAGCGTCGACTCCGGATCGGCCAGAATCTGCTGCACCATGTTCAACGCGATCGGTTTCACCGCCGGCCCGCAGTACCCGCCGTGCGAGCTCTTCCCGTCCACATTGGGCCGCGGCACAAATGTGTCCAGATCGATCCCAGTAATCGAATTGATGGTGTTGATAGCAGACAATCCATCGGCCCCGCCGCGCTTCGCCGCCCGCGCCACCGTACGAATGTCGCTGATGTTGGGCGTCAGCTTCACCAGCACCGGCGTGCGCGCCTTTTCCTTCACCCACTCGGTAATCATCTGGGCGTACTCTGGCACCTGCCCTACCGCCGAGCCCATTCCGCGCTCACTCATGCCGTGCGGGCAGCCAAAGTTCAGCTCCAACCCGTCCGCTCCCGCATCCTCTGTGCGCGTCACAATCTCGTGCCACGCTTCGCGTGTGGACGCCACCATCAGCGACGCAATCACCGCGTTCTTCGGATAGCGCTTTTTCACTTCCGCCATCTCGCGCAGGTTCTGCTCCACGGTCCGGTCGCTAATGAGCTCAATATTGTTGAAGCCCATGATCCGCTGACCGTTCCAGTCCGTCGCAGAGTAGCGCGAAGTCACATTGGTAATCGGCTCGCCGATGGTCTTCCACACCCCGCCGCCCCAGCCCGCGTCGAACGCGCGCATGATCATCTCGCCCGTATTCGTCGGCGGCGCCGACGCCAGCCAGAACGGATTGGGCGAGTTGATGCCGCCCGCAAAATTCCGCACGCCGATGTCAGGCATGGGCCACCTCCGCTTCTTTCAACATCGCGCGCGCGGCACGCTTGCCTCCGGCCACCGCATCCACCACCTCGCGCCCGCCGTTCACGCAATCGCCGCCGGCATAGTACCTCGGATTCCCCGTCTGTCCCGTAACGCGATCGGCCACAATCTTTCCGTCGCGTGCCTGAACGCCGCGCAGCTCCTGCAAAATCTGCGTCAGCGGCGACTGCCCGATTGCCGGCACCACCAGATCGCACGCAATCGCCGACTGCGAATCGGGGATCACCTCAATCTTTCCATCCGCCTCGCGCGCTTGCACTGTCTCCAAAATCAGACGGCCATGCTCGCCCTGCCCGATCGCCACCGGCTGCCGTCGCCAAAGAAACTGCACGCCTTCCTGTTTAGCGTGTTCATATTCAAAATCGAACGCCGACATATCGCTCTCGCTGCGCCGGTAAAGCATATAGACAGTGTCCGCGCCCAGCCGCCGCGCTGCATTGGCCGCGTCGATCGCCGTATTTCCGGCACCCACTACCACTACCGTCCCGTGCAACTCGCGCAGGTGCCCCGTCTTGTACGCCGCAATCAGCTCCAGAGCGTTCATCACGCCCTCCGCGTCTTCGCCCGGAATGTTCAGCCGCTGCATCGCGCCCAGGCCCAGCCCCAGAAAGATAAAGTCGAACTCCGCTTCCAGCGCCACCAGCGCCGCGGCCGAATCCACTTCAAGGCCGCACCGGAACTCCACACCCAGGCGCCGGATCATCTCCACCTCGTGCACGCTGTCGGCGGCGCGCAGCTTGTACTCCGCTACGCCGTATGTATTCAATCCGCCCGGCAGCTCACGCCGTTCGATCACCGTCGCCCGCGCACCCTGGCGGCACAACTCCGCCGCGCAGGCCAGCGACGCCGGCCCACCGCCAATGCACGCCACGCGCAGCTTGTGCGTTCCCGGCGCAGCCACCGGCACAGCCTCGCCGGACGCCCAGAACGCGTCCATAGCGCGCCGCTGCAGTTGCCCAATTTGAATCGGCTTCCGGTTCTGCCGCGTCAGCACGCACGCGCCCTCGCACAGCACGTCCACGGGACAAACCCGTGCGCAGCTCGCCCCCAGAATATTCGCATCCAGAATTCGCAGCGCAGACCCGCGCAAATTCCCCGATGCAATGCGCTTGATGAACCCAGGCACATCGATATGCGTGGGGCACGCCGCCGTGCACGGCGCGTCGAAGCAATTCAGGCAGCGGTCCGCCTCAATCACCGCGGCCTGCGCAGTCAGCGCCGGCTTCAATTCGCTAAATCGCGCTCGTAGTTGCTCGTCATGGGGTAGTACTGCGGTGCTCATGCGTTCGCCTCCGCCTTACGACGCCACCAGCGGCCCATACAAGTCAGGCCGGCGGTCGCGATAGAACTGCCACGTGCGCCGCACTTCGGCAATTTCGTCCAGATTCAGGTCGGCGGTCAGCACCTCGTCCTTGTCGCGCCCGGCTTCGGCAATGATTTTCCCGCGCGGACTGCAGAAATAGCTCGTCCCGTAAAACTCGCCGATGTTCCACGGCGCCTCGGTCCCCACGCGGTTGATCGCCGCGATGAAATAGCCGTTCGCCACCGCGTGCGCGGGCTGCTCCAGCTTCCACAGGTACTCGCTCAGCCCGGCCACGGTCGCCGACGGATTGAACACGATCTCTGCGCCATTCAGCCCCAGGCACCTCGCGCCCTCGGGAAAGTGCCGGTCGTAACAGATATAGATGCCCAACTTGGCAAAACCCAGATCGAACACCGGATACCCCAGATTTCCCGGCCGGAAATAGAACTTCTCCCAGAACCCCGGCGCCACATGCGGAATATGGGTCTTGCGGTACTTGCCCAGATAGGTCCCGTCGCTCGCGATCATTGCCGCGGTGTTATAAAAGACGCCCTCTTGCTCCACCTCATATACGGGCACGATCAGCGCAATGCGCAGCTCCTTCGCCAGTGCCCGCATCAGGCTCACTGTCGGCCCGTCGGGAACCGCCTCGGTCATCTCGTACCATTTCGTTTCCTGCTCGGCGCAAAAATATGGCCCGTTGAATATCTCCTGTAGGCACACGATCTGCGCTCCCTGCTTTGCCGCCTGCCGGATCAATCCCACATGCTTGTCCACCATAGCCTTCTTTTGCGCGGGCAGCGGTTCGGTCGCAGGCAATGCATTCGACGCCTGAATAATGGAACATCGAACAACTCGGGCCATGGCTTGCTACCTCCTAAGTAAATAAACTGTGAGTCTTAGAAGTTAATTGAATTGCTTCCATTCGGCAATAGCATTCTGGCGGCTTCGCTCGGTAGAAAGCGGCCCTGCTATCAAGCCGGCGCCGAGCCTCACATTGACTTACTTCTCAGCCAATCCAATAATCGAGTGAGATGAACGTTTATGAGGAGATCGTAAAGCTGCAACGTGAGGGCCGCAGCGGCGCTGTCGCGACCATCGTGAACTCGCACGGCTCCATTCCCTCGTTTCAGAGCGCCAAAATGCTTATCCGCGACGACGGCTCCATCGCCGGAACCATTGGCGGTGGCTGCGTCGAAGCCGAAGTCTGGCAGGCGGCGCGCGAAGTCATCGCGCAGGAAAAGCCGCGCACCCTCACGTTCGATCTCAATCAGGATCCCAAGTACGACACCGGACTCGTCTGCGGCGGCACGCTCGAAATCTTCATCGAACCGGTGCTGCCCGTGCCGCTGCTCTACATTTTCGGCGCAGGCCATGTCGCCATCGAGCTCTTCAAGGCCGCGCGCAACGCCGGCTTTGACTGCATTGTCACTGACGACCGCGACGCCTATGCCAACCCGGAGCGCTTTCCCAATGCGCTCCAGGTCATCGCCAGGGACTTCGATGAAGCTGTCAAGGAGCTTGCGCCCGCCGAGTCTTCTTACATTGTTATCGTCACCCGCGGCCACCGCGACGACATGCGGATTCTGCGCTGGGCCGTGCAAACGCCCGCTCGTTACATCGGCATGGTCGGCTCCAAACGCAAAGCCATCACAGTGTTTCGCGAGCTCACTCGTGAGGGCCTCAACCCGGAACTATTTGACCGCGTGCATTCGCCCGTCGGCCTGGACATCGGCGCTGTCACGCCCGAAGAAATTGCTGTCTCCATCGTTGCCGAGTTGATTGCGGTGCGCCATCGCGCGGAGCGCGCACTGCCTCACATGAGCTGGTTCCACAACGCAAGGCACGCCGCGGCCACCGCCGAATCCGCGGCGCCCGGCGAACCGCTTTCCGCCCCCACAGAAAAATAGCCTTAGTCCATTTGCTCCCTGCTATCTTTGCTATCTTTTCTTTATGACCGGTGCCCTAAATCTCTGCGGCATCATCCTCGCTGCCGGCGAGTCTTCGCGCATGGGCGCGGACAAGGCGCTGCTTCCCTGGCCTCCGCCCGAGCCGGGCGCAACCCCACGGCCCGGCCCCACGCTTCTTTCGGCGGCCATCCTCGCGTTCGAGCCCTACACGCGCCTGGTCGTTGTCGTTGCGGGCAGAAACTCTCACCCCGTCGGTGTTACCGCCGGCGCTTGTGGCGCATACATGGTTCGCAACCCGATCCCGGACCGCGGTCAATTCAGTTCCCTGCAGGTTGGCTTGACCGAAGCTTTATCCCGCGGCTGCGATTCCGCGATGATCACGCCGGTCGATTGCCCACCCTTAAGCGCCAACTCACTCGAACGTCTCTGCGCTTCGTTCCAGCGTGCCCTCGCGCAAGGCATTTGGGCCGTCGCGCCGGAGAACGATGGCAAACATGGCCACCCGCTTCTGGTCAGCCGTGAATTGATCGCACAGTTTCTTGATGCGCCTGCCACCGGCAATGCGCGCGATGTCTTGCACGCGCACGCGCAGCGCGTCGCCTATGTCTCCGTTCCTGAGTCGCTCGAAAAGGCCGGCCTCAACACCCCGGAAGATTATGATGCGCTCACCGCAAAAGCTCCGCCGGCCGCGCGCTGAGCCTAGCCGGAAGTCTTTCTCAACACCGCCGCCAACGTGTCGATCGCCAGGTGGCTTGCGTGTGTCGACGCTGCGGGCAGCCCGCCGACCGCGCGCACCAACTCTTCCCTGCTCAGTTTCCTCGCCTCGCTCACGGTCTTCCCGCTCACTAGCTCCGTGAGCGCCGATCCGCACGCCATCGCGGCCACGCATCCCTTCGCCTTGAAGCGAATCTCCGCGATCCGTCCCGCCGCAACCTTCACTGTGAGCTCCAGAACATCGCCGCAGGCCGGATTCTCGATTCGCGCCGACGCGTCCGCATCGGCAACTGCTCCCGCGTTGCGCGGGTGCTCAAAATGGTCGAGAACTTGCGGAGAATACATGCGCTTTGCCGATGCAGTGTAGCGCCGGTCTCCTGACCGGCTGTACTGGCGATGTCCAGACCGCCAGTGATTCCCATTGAATCTCCGGCCTTCAGACGCCCACCTCGCCTAGCGCGCTTCGGCCACTCCGTCCGCCACATGGGTGCGTCGCGCGTCCAAAATCTCCGTCACCAGAAACAAATCCGCCAGCAGCGCGCGCAGATGGATTGAAGCATTTAGATTGTCGATCATCTGCGATCCGATCGACGGCTGCGCCAGGACCAGTTCCACCGCCGCAATCGCGCCCTCGGCGTCGCGCTTGATCACTTCGAAAAATGCTCCATACTTTTCCGCTGGCGCAAGCTGCTCCTGCTCCAACGTCTCGGCACAACTGCGCGCGAGTCCGCGCATTGCCGCCGCGGCCCGCGTCAGATGGTCGCGGAGTTGCCGGCCCGCATCGCTCCCATCGCCGCCCGCCAAACCCCGCGCGGCATAGGAAAGCGTGAACTCGTAGCACGACTCAATCGCCTCGCACTGCCGTTCAATCTCAGTCGCCATCGCCTGCGGCATAACCCTCTTTTGCTTTGGTGGCTGGCGCCTTCACCGCCCAGCGCCCCGTGTCATGCTCCTCCAAATAGACGTCCCGGCTCATCCAGCCGAAAATCATCGACTTCGTAATCGGCAGCTTTTCCGGCCTGATTCCCATGTACACATGCACCATCACCAGCGCGATCAACCCCACTCCGGCCAGCCCGTGCAGCACATACATCAGGCCCCACGTCATATCGCTGAAGAGATACGGATTTCGCGTGAAGATGCCCGTTTGCACGCGCTTCATCATGAACAGACCGGTCACGATCACCGCCAAGCCCGTCAGCATGATCGCGCCATGGTACAGCTTATTTTCGAGCGGATACTTCGCAAACTTGCTCGGGCTGCGCGCCTCCTTGCCGAAAAATCGACGCACCCGGTTCATCGCGTCGCGCAAATCCGTCTTGTCCGGCCAGATCGACCAAAAATCCAGAAAAAACGACGCATGCACGACGTGGTAAAGAATCGAAACGGTCAGCACGCATCCCGCGAGCCAGTGGTACAGCACCCAGTTGAACTGAATCCCCACCTTGGGCAGAAATGCCGTAAACAGCAGGGTGAACATCGACGCCGCCATGATCCAGTGAAACAGCCTCGCCGCAAGCGAATGTCTCGGCACGCGCTCCGGAATCCCCTCGCACGCCTCCACCTTCCGCTCCGCAAATCGCTTTGGCGGCTTCACCACGATCAGGTAAAGCGAGTGCACGATCATGAAAAACAGTCCCGCAATGACAGCAACCCAAATCAGCCCCCATGCGATATGGATCGGCACCGATTGCCCCCATGGACTGGTCGCCCAGGTGATGAATCTCATGCCGCCTCCTGCTCGCCGGCGATCGCGCGCTTCACCAGGTTCCTCATCAGCGGAATCTTGTAACCGTTGTACTGCAGCGGCACCGCTCCCTCAACCGCAAGCTTGCCGGCCATTTCGCCCGTCTCCGCATTCGCCGGCTTGCCGCGTGCTGCGTCCTCCACCGCCTTCAGCCGCATCGGCTTCGGTGCTGCTGCGTTCACCGCAATCCTGATGTCGCTAATTGTGCCGCCCGACAGTTTCATCGCCGATGCCACGTTCATCAATGGGAAGTCCCACACGTTGCGGTCGCGTACTTTCTCGAAGTAGAACTTCGCGCCCGCCCAAGTCGCCGGTATTCGAATCGCCGTCAGCAAATCGCCCGGCTGCAGAATGTTCAGCCGCGTGATGTCCGTCTCAGGGCCGACAAAATAATCTTCAGCAGCCACCACGCGCTCGCCCTTCGGCGTCTGCATCACAAACTTCGCGTCCAGCACAATCAGCGCCGGCGCCGAATCCGACGGGTGTACGGCCACGCAGCGATCTGCGCCAAAAATCGCGTGCTCCCGGTTGCGTCCCACAGGAGTGTCCGCGTAACAAATGTTTCCGCCCGCGCGGTAGCAGGGCCAGCCGCCGCGGTAGTACCAGCACCGCGCGTCCTGCGAAACGTTTCCGCCCAGCGTGCCCTGGTTGCGAATCTGAGGTGAAGCGACCAATTCCACAGCCTGCGCCAGCACGCCGTAGTCTTTTTGGATCGCCGGATGATTCGCAATCTCCGTCAGCGTGGTCATCGCGCCAATCTCCACGCCATCGCTCGTCGCGCGAATCCCTTTCAACTCTTCCACGCCACTCAAATCCACCAGCACCTTCGGCTTCTTGATGCGGTCCTTCAACCAGTCGAAGCTATCCAGCCCGCCGGCCATCACCCACGCATCTTCGCCGTTTTGCTCCAGCAGCTTCTGCGCATCCGCGGCAGAGCCCGGCTGCAGCAGGTCAAAAGCCGGCATAACGTCTCGTATCACCGCCATAACTCACTCCGCTTCGACTCTCATCTACCGTGCCGACCCGACCTCGAAATCTCCGCGCTCACCCGGATTCAGTCCCTGGTCCCTCGGTCTCTGCCATTAAATGCTTCCCATCAGCGGATGCTGCATCGGCCGTCCCGCTTCGAATGACGCCAGAATCGTATCCGCATTCACCGGCGCGCGCTGGAAGATCTCGTCGCCCAGCGCATCGCTCAGCGCATTCAATACAGCAGCGCACCCGCCGCCCACCGGCGGCTCTCCTACGCCGCGCGCGCCTACAGGCGTTTCCGGATCGGGAATATTCAGCGCATTCCACTGCATGTCCACCGGCACATCCAGAATGGTCGGCGGTTTGTTTTGGTAGAACCGCTTTGCCACCGTCATGCCATACTCCGGATCAATCACCCACTTCTGCCCGATCGCGTGCGCAATGCCCAGTGTCGACCGGCCCAGCATCTGCCCGCCCAGCGAGCGTGGATGCAGTACCGTCCCAACATCACCGTAGGCTAGAAAATCCGTTAGGTTGTACTTGCCCGTCTCCACGTCCACTTCCACTTCGGCAAAGCTCGCCACAAATGAATATGTATCTCCATCGCGCGGATGGTTGTCCTTGGCCGCGACCACAAGTCCCTCTCCGGCCAGCGCCGCCACCGCCGCCTTCGTACGCTTGTTTACATCGCTCGGCGCCTCGTGGCCGTCGTAAATTCCACCCAGTACAATCGCCTTCTGCGCTGCCTGTGCCAGGGTCAGTCCCGCGCCTCCACCCCTGCGCGAGACGCGACCGCCCGCAACTTCGTAATCCTCAGCGTTGCCGCCCAGCGACTTCGCTGCCACTTCCTTCAGCTTTTGCTTGCACTCCGTCGCCACCGCGAACGCCGCCCGCGTCATTGCATGTGTTGTCTGGCTGCCGCCTGAAACGCAGGTAAACGGCATGATCCGCGAAGTATCGCCCCACACCACGTCGCAAAGCTCCCACGGCACGCCCAGCACTTCGGCTCCGGCGCGATGCACGTCTATTACCGACTCCGTCCCCAGGTTTCCGATTCCCGAGTGGAACCGAACCCGCCCCTCCGGCGTAATCACGATCAGACCGTCGAACCCGATGGTGCCGCCCACATAGCAGCTCAGCGAAACGCCAACGCCTCTCACCTTCGAACCCATGCGCTTGGGCTGCGCGATGCGCTGCTGCCACTTGAACTGCTCCGCGCCGCGTTCCAGGGCCATCCGCATGAAGCAGCTCGTCGTGTAGTTGCGCTTTCCTTCATGATTCGGCGCCCCGTATTCCGCCTTGCCCTCAGGGCAATTCACGTCACGCAGCGCCACCTGGTCCACGCCTAGTTGTCGTGCCGCCTTCGCGAGCACCGGCTCGATGATCGCGATTCCCTGCATCCCTCCCGGCGCGCTTTGCGCGCTGCGCGGCGGAGTATTCGTCATCACCGTCACACCACGCCAGCGCATCGTCTGCGGCTGATACAGTAGCGAGACAATCCGCGCCGCCGACCCGCCGTCCCCAGATGCGTCGTACGACCCTGCATTCGTTACCGTGTACATGTCCAGCGCGGTAATCCGTCCGTCCTTCGCGAATCCAACCTTCACCCGACCCGCGATGCCAGGTCGCGCCCGCCCGATAAAGTGCTCTTCCTCCCGGCTGACCCGCATCATCACCGGAGCGTTCAATTTCCTCGAGAGCAACGCCGGAATAATCATCGTCACGCCGCCGGTAATCTTGCTCCCGAATCCGCCGCCCGTATATTCGCTGATAAACACGATTTTGTCGGGGTCAAGATTCATCCAGCGTGCGATCGCCGGCACCGTTTGAAACGTGCTTTGCGTTCCGCTGTGCAGGTACAGTTTGCCGTTTTGCCAGTACGCCATCGCTGTGCGCGGTTCCAGGCACTGGTGGCTCACGTCCGGCGTGATAAACGATTCATCCAGCACCAGTGCGGCATTCTTGAACCCCGCATCAACATCGCCGTACGACCACGTATCGGGCGCATACCCCATGGGCAGCTTGCCCTGCTCGTAATCGGCAAAGTCCGCGTCGGTCCATTTCAGCGAAGTCAACGTGGGAGCCGGCGGAGCGGGCGGTTTGCCCCGTTCCCAAACGTTCCCATCCTCGCGCGGATTGGGGCCGCCCGGCCGCAGGCTGTCCAGCGGGTCGATCACGAACGGCAAAGGCTCCATGTCGATCCTGATCTTCTCAATCGCCTCGGCGCAGGTCAGCTCGTCCACCGCCGCCACCGCCATGATCGGTTCGCCGTGGTACACGGGCTCATTTGTCAGCGCCCGCTCACCCCACTTGCTCGCCTTGATCGTTCGCCCGTTATCGTCCAGGTAGTCGGCTTGCTTTGGAATATCGTCGGCCGTCAGCACGGCCTTCACTCCCGGCATCGCCAGCGCTTCGCTCGCATCGATGTGCCGTATCCGCCCATGCGGCATCTCGCTCAGCACCAGCCGGCAAAACAGCATTCCCTCCGCGCGAAAATCCTCAGCATACTTCGACCGTCCCGTCACCTTCGCCAGCATGTCGGGCGTCTCGTAGTTCTTGCCGATCAGCTTGTACCCGGTGCCAAATGGCAGCGGCTGCTCGCTTTCAATCTTCTTTGCATTCGCCTGCGCTGTGTCCGCCATAGCTCAGGCCCTCCTCTGCGATGCCGCCGGCACGCCGTAGCGCATGTACTCCGCCCCGCGCATCATCGCATCCAGAATCTTGTTGTAGTCCTGGCACCGGCACAGGTTCCCGCTGATCCCGTGGGCCAGCTCCGTCCGCGTCGGAGCGGGATGCGTCTTTAGGAACCCTACCGCCGACATAATGAATCCCGACGTGCAAAATGCGCACTGGAATCCCTGCTCGTCCACCACGGCCTTCTGCACCGGGTGCAGCGTCCCATCGGCCGCCGCCAATCCCTCGATCGTCGTAACACTCTTGCCGCGGACGGTATTCGTCAGCACCGAGCAGCTATAGTGCGGCACATCGTCGATCAGCACCGTGCAGGCTCCGCACTCCGCGCGATCGCAGCCCAGCTTCGTCCCCGTCAGCCCCAGCTTGTAGCGCAGCGTCCATGCCAGCGTCTCCTGCTTCATCACTTCCACGCGTCGCATCGTGCCGTTCACATTCAGTGTGATCAGCCGCTCGCCGCCGCTGTGCGCGCGTCCGCCTGGCGACAAAATTCTGTAGCTCGCCGCCCCCACCACCGCGCCACCTGCAATCACGCCCAGGATGAACCTGCGCCTCGTGATCTGCTGTGCTTTGCTGTTCGTATTGGAATCTTCCATCTCCGGCATGGCAGTTTCTCCGGCTTAAGGGTCGTTCTGGGAGATTATTTTCGTCTTGCGGGATTCGTGCTTCTGCGCTTGCTGGGTCCGCGCCACCGCGCTTTTTAGGGAAGAACCGCGGCTCGTGCAGCTATCTTAGCGCCGCTCCCTTCCCCTGTGCAAAACGCACACATCTTACCTTGCCCCACTTCCCTCCCCAGTCCCCAAACGCCTTCATTCCTGTCTGCCGTCATCTGGTCTAAACTGAATTCGATATGGCCATTGCAGGCGTCTCTCCCACCATCCGGCCCCGCGCGCCGCAGGGCGCGTTTTCGAATGAGCCTTTTACTGACTTCAGTGATCCTGAGAACGCCCGCTCCATGCGCCGTGCGCTCGACCATTTGGCCATTCACCTCGGCGTCGAGTACAACCTCATCATCGGCGGCAAGCGCCTCAAGACCACGGAAAAAATTCGTTCCATCAATCCCACGCGCCCGGCGCAAATCGTCGGAATCCACCAGAAAGCTGGCGCCGCGCAGGTTGAAGTTGCAATGTCCGCCGCGCTCCGCGCCTACGAATCCTGGAGCCGCACCACAACTGAAGAACGCGTCTCGCTGCTTCTTGGAGCTGCCGAAATCATCCGCAGGCGCAAGTTCGAGTTCATGGCCTGGCTCACCTATGAAGTCGGCAAGAACTGGGCCGAGGCCGACGCCGATGTCGGCGAAACTATCGACTTCCTCGAGTTCTACGCCCGCGAGGCGCTGCGCCTTGCCGCTGCCACAACTCCCATCCAGTATCCCGGCGAGCGCAATGAGTTGCTCTACATCCCGCTCGGCGTGGGGGCCGTCATCTCGCCCTGGAACTTCCCATTCGCCATCATGGCCGGCATGACCGCCGCCGCCATCGTCGCCGGCAACACCGTCATCCTCAAGCCTTCGAGCGATTCACCCACCATCGCCGCTCGTTTTGTCGAGGTCCTTGAAGAAGCCGGCCTCCCCGATGGCGTCGTCAACTTCTGTCCCGGCTCCGGCTCCTCTTTCGGCAACGCCATCGTCGAGCACCCGAAAACGCGCTTCATCGCCTTCACCGGCTCAAAAGCCGTCGGCCTTGAGATTCATGAACGCGCAGCCCATCCGCAACCCGGCCAAATCTGGATCAAGCGCACAATTCTCGAGATGGGCGGCAAGGACTCTATCCTTGTCTGCGCCGATGCCGATCTCGACGCCGCAATTGATGGAGTGGTCGCTTCGGCCTTCGGTTTCAGCGGCCAGAAGTGCTCCGCATGCTCTCGCGCCATCATTGAAGCTCCTCTCTACGATGTCTTTGTCGAACGCCTGCGCGAACGAGTCGCCGAGCTGACTGTGGGCGATCCCACTGCCAATCCCAACATGGGCCCCGTCATCAATCAGGCGTCGCTCGACTCCATGCTGCGGTCCATCGAGATCGGAAAGAAGGAGGGCAAGCTGATCGCAGGCGGAAATGCCCCGACTACAGCCGATGGCGGTTTCTTCCTGGAGCCAACCGTCTTCGCCGATGTCGCTCCAAACGCCGTCATCGCGCAGGAGGAAATCTTCGGCCCGGTGCTGGCTCTTATTAAAGTCGCCAGTTTCGAAGAGGGCCTGCGCGTCGCCAACGACACCGAGTACGGCCTTACCGGCTCCATCTACTCCACCGACCGCGAGCACCTCAATCGTGCCCGCCGCGACTTCCACGTCGGTAATCTCTATTTCAACCGCAAGTGTACCGGCGCCATGGTCGGCGCGCACCCCTTCGGTGGCTTCAACATGAGTGGAACCGACTCCAAGGCTGGCGGTCCCGATTATCTCTACCTCTTCACCCAGGCCAAGAGCGTCTCCGAAAAACTCTAGCCGCCGTTCGCCGCTGCTCTAACCCGTGTCCGCACCACTTCAATTGCACAGGAGACCCGATGACAGCGTTTGACTTTACAGCCGTGGTCTGGATCCTCTCCTTTTTGGCGGGCTTCCTCGGCGCACTCACAGGTCTCGGCGGCGGCGTTGTCGTCGTCCCCGCACTCACCCTCGCGCTCGGCGTCAATATGAAGTATGCGATCGGTGCCTCGCTGGTCTCTGTCATCGCCACCTCTTCCGGCGCGGCCGCAGCCTATGTCCGCGAAGGCTTCTCCAACATCCGCATCGGCATGTTCCTTGAGATCGCCACCACGCTGGGCGCGATTCTCGGCGCTTATCTTGCTGGCCGCGTCGGCACGCACGCACTCGCCATCATCTTCGGCCTGGTCCTCATTCAAGCCGCGTACCACTCCTTCAAAGGAAGCCTGGGCAACGACGTTCCCGCCGCCTCCGACGCACTCGCCGACCGCTTGCGGCTCGGAAGTTCCTATCCCGTCGACGGCAAGCCGCAGGAATACGGCGTGCGTAACGTACCCGCCGGCTTCGGTCTCATGTTTGGCGCGGGCACGCTGTCCGGCCTGCTCGGCATCGGCTCCGGCGCCGTCAAAGTCATCGCCATGGACCGCGCTATGCGCATCCCCTTCAAGGTCTCCACCACCACCAGCAACTTCATGATCGGCGTTACTGCCGCCGCCAGTGCCGGCATTTACCTCAGCCGCGGGTTCATCGACCCCCGCGTGACCATGCCCGTGATGCTCGGCGTCCTCTCGGGCGCGCTGCTCGGCGCCAAGGTTCTCGTGCACGCTCGAGTGCGCACGCTCCGCGCCGTCTTCGCAATCGTGATTCTGGCTCTCGCCATTGAAATGATCGTCAACGGCATCACAGGGAAGGTGTAGCCGGTATGGATGACCGCCGTCTTGAGACCATCATTGGCCGCCTTCTGCAAACCGGCGTTCTCGCGGCCGCCGCAACCGTCTTGGCGGGCGGCGTTCTCTACCTCGTTCAAAGCCAATCTGGTCACGTGGACTATCGCAGTTTCGTGCCCGGCAGCCCAAGTCTCCGCACGCTGTCCGGCATCGTCCTCTCCGCTGCGCACTTCCAAAGCCAGGCGATAATTCAGCTCGGCCTGCTGCTTCTCATCGCCACGCCCGTCGCGCGTGTTGCGTTGGCCGTCGTGGGATTCGCTCTCGAGCGCGACCGCTTGTACACAGTCATCAGCCTCATCGTCCTGGTCATTCTCGCCTTCAGCCTGATTCACGCCACCTGACGCACGAATGCCCGTGCCACGCCCGCGTCTTGCCGGAACGCATCTCTCACCAATTTTGACTTGGATTCGATCCGCGGCTCGCGGATCGAGCTGACTCTACGCCACGGCGCCGGAAGCGGCTTGGTTCGCCGCCTGGTTTGCCGCCTGGGTCTCGGCTTCCAGTTTGCTTCCCACTTCGGCTGCCGCCTTCGCCAGCACCCGGTGATGAATGGTGAACAGCGCCAGCTCCAGCCGGTCGCCTACGCCGGTCTTATCGTAAATCGACCGCAGATAATTCTTGATCACCTGTTCCGTGGTCTTCAATCGGATGGCGATCTCGCGGTTCTTGCAGCCCTGCACGATGAGCGCCACAATGCGCATCTCTTTTGGCGTCAGCCGATCGCGCACGCGCGCTCCCACCAGGTCCTCTTCGATCGCCTCCGGGGGCGCTGCCTGCGTGGGCAGCCATGAATCTCCGGCCGCAACCCGGCGCACGCATTCCACCAATGCCGGTCCCGTGACGCTGCGGAACACGACCCCGCGGAAACCCTGCTGCATATACGATCCCGCATTGTCGTTGTTCTCAGCGATCACGATCCCGCGGCTATTCGTCGTTTCCAGCAGCATGCCCAGCCGCGTGAAATCCGGTTGCAGCGAAGCCGCAAACAGAACAATGGAGTTGGGGAACGTGGTAACCGCGTGGTACATCCGCTCAAGATCCGTGCATTGAGCAATGATGCGCAAGTCCTCGTCCATGGCCAGAACCTTAGCGGTGCCGGCCCGGAAGATCGCTTGTGAATCGGCCAGGATGATCTTGTTCATTGTGTTTCCTGCCTACCCCCGTCGTTCATCGGAGGGACTCGGCCCTCTCCCCGATCGCCGCCAAGTCCAGCGCGCCATCGGTCCAGCGCGTCGACCCACAGCGCCTGCCATTCTCACCCATTCGTCCCTATCGGCAGTTTGACCAAAGTCTTGGCAATGTCTGCATTTGCTACATTTTGGTCCTGGCCGGTCCAATTTGCAATACCCGGCTCCATTGAGATTTGCGGCCCCTCGGGGGTCTATGTCTGAGATTACAGCCTATGGACCACAATAGGGTACAAAAAAACTTCTGGGCAGGGCCGCGGAGACCATTAACTAAATTGGGACAGGCACAACCGGTCTCATGAGTTGCCAGGCACTCTGCCGGGCACGTGTAGGACCCGGCAACAAGCCGGGTCCCAGGCCGGCTGCGATGGGAAGCGGGTCGATGACGAGATCGGTTTCAGGCACTACACTCTCTTTATGGCGCGGCCCATTCTGCTTGCAGTTGACGACGACGTAAGCGTGCTTGAAGCCGTGGTCCAGGACCTGCGTCGTCAATACGGCGCTACCTATCGCGTCATGCGTGCCGCCAGCGGACCGGCCGCGCTCGACACTCTCGCCCAGCTCAAGTCGCGCGACGAGCCTGTGGCTCTATTGATCAGTGACCAGCGTATGCCGGGAATGAGCGGCGTCGAGATGCTCGAACGGGCGCTCACCATCTATCCTGACGCGCGCCGCATCCTCCTTACTGCGTACGCCGACACCGAGGCCGCGATCCGCGCCATTAACACTGCGCGCATTCACTACTACCTGAACAAGCCCTGGGACCCGCCGGAGGAGAAGCTCTACCCCGTCGTCACCGACCTCCTTGAAGACTGGCAGGCTGGCTTCCGGCCGCCGTTCGAGGGCCTGCGCGTCATCGGCTACCGCTGGTCCCTCAACGATCACCGCCTGCGCAACTTCCTCTCTCGCAATCACGTTCCCTACCGCTGGATCGATGTCTCCGTGGGCGATGAAGCGCTGACGCTCCTCAAGAGCCGCGAGCTCGATCCTGAAAAACTTCCCGTGGTCCTCTTGTCCGACGGCTCCGTCCTCGTCGATCCCGATCTCGAGACTCTCGCCGGCCGCGTCGGCCTCCGCGTTCAGGCCGCGCAGGATTTCTACGACATCGTGGTCGTCGGCGCCGGTCCTGCGGGCCTCGCCGCCGCCGTCTATGGCGCCAGTGAGGGCCTTCGCACCGTCGTCATCGAGCCTGAAGCGCCCGGCGGGCAGGCCGGTTCCAGCTCCCGCATCGAAAACTATCTCGGCTTTCCTTCCGGCGTCACCGGCGCGGACCTCGGCCGCCGCGCCTATGCTCAGGCCTCTCGATTCGGCGCCGAGTTTGTCACCCAGCGCGCCACCGGCATGCGTGTTGACGGCCAGTACCGTTTTCTCCAGCTTGCCGATGGCCGCGAGGTTTCCAGCCACTGCGTGCTTCTTGCCCCCGGCGTCCAGTACCGCAAGCTCGATATCCCCGGCGCCGATCGGCTCACCGGCCGCGGCATCTACTATGGAGCCGCGCTCGTCGAGGCGCTGGCCTGCAAGGGCGAAGAGGTCTTTATGGTCGGCGGCGCTAACTCTGCCGGCCAGGCCGCCCTGCACTTCTCCAAATATGCCACCAAAGTAACCATGCTGGTGCGCGGAGAAGGACTTTCCGCCACTATGTCGAAATACTTAATCGATGAGATCGCTCGTACATCCAATATTGTGGTGGAGGCGCGCAGCCAGGTCATTGAAGCCATCGGCGACGAACATCTCACCGAGCTGAGGCTCCGCGGACCTGCAGGTGAAGTTCAGGCGCCCGCGTCCTCTCTGTTCGTGTTTATCGGCGCCGCGCCCGTCACCGCGTGGCTGCCGCCGTGCATCATGCGTGACGAAAAGGGATTTATCTTGGCTGGGCCCGATATGCGCAACGACGGTAAGTTGCCCGAGGTCTGGAACGAAAAGCGTGAGCCGTTCCTGCTCGAGAGCAGCGTTCCCGGCGTCTTTGTCGCCGGCGATGTCCGCTCCGGTTCCATCAAGCGTGTCGCATCCGCGGTGGGAGAGGGCTCCATCGCGGTGCAGTTTATGCACCAGTATCTGGCGGGCTTCTAGAGTCTGTATTAAGTGCAGTGAGCAAGATGAGCGAGAGCACGCAAACGATCCACGTCGAACCGATCCATCTCAAGGATCTTGCCGCGGCGCTGCCGCACACCCGAATCTTCGCTTCAACTCCGTTCAACGCAATCCTTGGGGTTGACCACGTCGAGCGCGTCAATGCCCCAGCCGGTGCCGTACTCGTCGAAGCTGGTCAGCCGTGGCTCTATTATTGGCTCTTGCTCCGGGGTGAATCGCGCGCCGAGCGCCCCGAATCCGACGGCACCATGACCCTGGTCGGCATCGCGCACGCCGGCGAAGCTTTCGGCGAAGTTCCTCTGCTCAGCGGCAAGCCATATTCCACTTTCCGCGTCACGGCAACGCAGGATTCGGTCCTTCTCCGCTTCACCGAGCAGGACTTCTGGTCCCTCCTTGCCTGCTGCCCCGCAGTCCGCAAGGCTGTCCTTGCCGATAGCGCGCTGCGCCTTCAGGCCTACCAGGTCGAAGCGCTGCATCGCGAAAAGCTCGTCTCCCTCGGCACTCTCGCCGCCGGCCTCATGCACGAGCTCCACAATCCAGGCTCAGCCGCCAAGCGCGCCGCCTCGCAACTTCGCGAGAATCTCCTCCGCCTGCAGGAGCTCAGCCTGCGCTCCAGCGGCAAGGCCAAAACTCCGGCCCAGCTTCAGTGCATGAAAGATCTCCTCGAGCACGCCGTCGCCGGCTGCAATCAGCCCGCCATGAGCAGCATCGAGCAGGCCGATGCCGAAGAGGCCATGAGCCAGTGGCTCGCTGGCGCCGGTGTCGAAAATGCCTTCACCATCGGCCCTGTCCTCGTCTCGATGGGCTTCGACGAGGCCCAGATCGCATGCACCCAGGAGCACTTCGATCCCGCCTCGTTCTCTGATGCTCTCAACTGGTTCGGCGCGCTCGTCTCCAGTGTCTCGCTCGTCTGCGCCATCGAGGAAAGCATCTCCCGCATCTCCGAGCTGGTGATGGCTGTCAAAAAGTTTGCCTACGACGAGCGCACTCCCGACAAGGAGCTCGACGTCCACGACAGCCTGCAAAGCACGCTCACCATCCTCGGCCACAAGCTCCGCCTCAAGCAGATTCAGGTCGAAAAGCGCTTCGCCGTATCGCCCTCCACCATCCGCACGCGCGGCTCCGCCCTCAGCCAGGTCTGGACCAACCTCATCGACAACGCCGTCGATGCATCGCCGCAGGGCGCGAAGCTTGAAATCTCCACTTGGTCGGAGCCGGAATGGCTCGTCGTCTGCATCGGCGATCACGGCTCTGGCATTCCGGCCGAGGTTCTTCCCCACATCTTCGAACCCTTCTTTACCACCAAGCCGCAAGGCTCCGGCACTGGCCTCGGCCTCGAGATCGTTCACCGCATCGTCACGCAAAAATTTGCCGGCCAACTTGAGGTCCAGTCCCAACCCGGCGACACCCGCTTCATCGTTCGACTGCCAGTGAACGCCACCATCGCCGCGCCGCAAGTGAAAAGCTGAGAGCTGACGGTTTCCGCACAGCTAGCCCGCATGCACCTCCCTGCAGTGGTATGACCACTGACCCCCTCATGGCATATGATGAGCCGAGCAAGAAACTCATGCCGCGCGAGGCGCTCCGGCTCGGCTCGCAACCAAATGGGCTGCGCTTCTCAGTGCAGCCAGTTTGTCTGTGAACTGTGAACTGACAACTGCGAGCTGCCTGCTGTCGGCTATTCCCTAATTGTGGTGCATCAACAGGTTGTTCCTATCCAGTCCGGATCGGGTGATAGGCGGTTGTTTGTTGAGGCTAGCATGAGGCCGGTGCCAATTGTAGTCATGCAGCCAGGGGTTGAGGT